>QWCH01000021.1_pt1 | contig 247818 bp, 213 predicted proteins | sample 1972671 | NCBI WGS metagenome assembly QWCH01 (sample SAMN09866713, study PRJNA288562) | Human gut metagenome isolate term3_stool, whole genome shotgun sequencing... | isolation source: gut | host: Homo sapiens | place: USA: California | reverse complement strand
TTCCATTCTAATGAATGAATAGGATTTGTATCAAATCCTTGAAAATATCTTAAAGAAATTTTCAGGGTTAACATGTTATTAATTTGTCAAAGGTTCGTTTTGATCTAGGCTAGGTAAATCAAACGGAGAAGGAGGGATTTGAACCCTCGCGCCGCTATTAACGACCTACTCCCTTTCCAGGGGAGCCCCTTCAGCCGCTTGGGTACTTCTCCACAAGCGCCTAAATCGACGGGATACGTTCGACCTGTCGAATGTATCGAACGGAGAGGGTGGGATTCGAACCCACGCGCCCTTGCGGACAAACGGTTTTCAAGACCGCCTCGTTATGACCACTTCGATACCTCTCCATATTTTAATTTTTTTCAATTAAAAATCGCTGTTTGTATCAGCGACTTTGTTATCTTATCAAAAAGTCCTATACTTGTCAACAGATTTTTTAAAATTTTTCAAAGTTTTTTCGACAAAGATTTCTGCGATTGCCAGATCCTCCGGTGTGGTGATTTTGATGTTTTCATACGCACCTTCTACCACCTTGCAGCGCACCCCTGCATATTGTTCTACAAGCATCGTATCATCCGTTATATTGTGGGTGTCTCCATTTCTTTTTGCCTCGTACATTGTCTCATAAGCCCGACGAAGCAATGGTACCTGAAATGTCTGCGGTGTCTGAATCTGGTATACAAATTTTCGTTCCGGCGTCTCTACCCCATAATGATCTGTATCCACAATCTTGATCGTATCCTTTGCAGGAACGCCGACCGTACAGGCTCCGCATTCTCTTGCACACGCAATTGAAGCTGATATCATTTCTGCTGTCACGAACGGACGCGCACCATCATGGATCAGCACAATATCGTTTTCTTCCTCTGCTCCAATCGCAGATAATCCCTGATAAACGGAATCATAGCGTTCTTTTCCACCGATACAGATATCCCAAACCTTTGCAAACTGATACCGTTCCACCAGTTCTTTCTGGCAATGTTCTACAAATTCTTCCTTTGTCACAAGCACTATCGAATCTACTTCGGGATGCTCATCAAAAGCCCGCAACGAATAATACAGCACTTCATGCCCTGCGACTTCCAGAAATTGCTTTGCCTTTTCACTTTTCATACGGCTGCCAACGCCTGCCGCAAGCACGATTGCTGTTACCATTATCTGCGTTCCCCAATCTTTAAGTTCGGTATTGCATTCAGATCCAGTCCATCCCGGATGCCCGCCATATAATTATGATAGCCCGCCACACCGATCATCGCTGCATTATCTGTACAAAAGATTGGCGATGGATAGTAAAACTGCAAGCCCTGTTCAGATGCCACACGCTGCATATTCTCCCGAAGGGAGCTGTTCGATGCCACGCCTCCGGCTAACGCCAGCTTCTTACAGCCATATGCTTTTGCCGCGCGCACCGAATTGTCGGTCAGCACATCCACAACCGCTTGCTGAAACGAAGCAGCCACATCTGCCCGGTTGATCTCCTGATGTTTCATCTCACAGCCGTTCAGGTAATTCAGCACTGCGGATTTCAAGCCACTGAAAGAAAAATCATACGGTGCATCTTCCATAAATGCACGCGGGAAATGAATTGCCTCTTTATTGCCCTCTTTGGCAAGCTTGTCAATCTTCGGTCCGCCCGGATATCCAAGTCCGATTGCACGTGCGACCTTGTCAAATGCCTCGCCCGCTGCATCATCTCTTGTCCGCCCTACAATCTCAAACGTCGTATAGTCCTTCACATAGACCAGATGGGAATGTCCACCGGAAGCTACCATACACATAAATGGAGGTTCCAGATCCGGATGCTCAATATAATTCGCCGCAATGTGTCCCTCGATATGATGCACACCAACCAGCGGTTTCTTCTTTGCATAAGCAACCGCCTTTGCCGCACTCACACCAACCAGAAGTGCACCTACCAGTCCTGGTCCATAAGTCACTGCCACGGCATCGATATCGCCCCATGTCACATGTGCTTCCTCAATTGCCGCGCGAATCACCTGATTGACTTTCTCTACATGCTTCCGCGATGCAATCTCCGGCACTACGCCGCCATACAGCTTGTGCAGTTCAATCTGTGAATAGATAATATTTGATTTTACTTCTCTTCCATCGACAACAATCGCTGCTGCCGTCTCATCGCAGGATGATTCAATTGAAAGTATCGTTGTACTCATAATGTTTCCTCTTTTTCTTTTTGCTTCCTATTCCACTGCCTGCGTCGTCGCAGAACCGCTCGGTAACTGGGATTCTGTCCAGCCATAGATCTTCCACTGGTCATTTTCCTTTACCATCGCATACTGACGGTAAAAATAACCTAGATTGTCGCCGGTGTTGATCGTAATACACACTTCCAGCGACGCCATATCTTTTCCATCTTTTGTGAAATACTGCACCTGACTTGCTTCTGGAAGTTCACACATCTTGTATGTATATCCCTGTTCCTTTACTGCCTCGATGTCCTTCTGCAGATTCGCCAGACTGTCACTCTCCGGATTCGCCACGAGCAGATCCGTACAATATAGCTGCCGCACCTTTTTATTCATGGCATCCAGTTCATCATCTGCCAGTTTCTGTCCATAAAACGCCTTAAAATAGCGGTTATGCAGCTTCGCCACATCCCGCGGCGTCTTCGGATATTCCGCCGCCATATCATACTCCATCAGTGCTTCCACTTCGGTCTTTTGCGACGCGCTTCGCTGAATCGAAGAACGGTTGCTCAGATGATTGAAGTACCACAGCACCAGCACGACAAGTAACACCGCTATGATAATGCCTTTGATTGTCACTTCTTTTTTCTTATTTTTTGCCATACAGCATCAATCCTCTTCAAAATTCAAAACCTTTTCTGTGCGATCCTTCGCGATATATCCCTGTGGAAATATCGACTGTACCATCGCCTCGAATTCCTTCGGACGATTCGTCGCCGGACTGTAATGTGTCAGCCACATTTCATGTACCTGTGCTTCCTTCGCAAGCTCCGCAGCCTCCCGCATCATCATGTGCTTATGCTCCTTTGCCTTTGAAAGCTTCTCCTCCTCGCCATACATGCCCTCACAGATAAATAAGTCCGCATCTTTCGCGCACTCCGCGATTGCATCTACCGGGCGGGTATCAGTACAATACGTGACTTTCAAACCCTTCCGTGGGCTTCCCATAACCATATCGCTTGTATAGACATTTCCTTCATAATCAACTGTCTCGCCTTTTTGCAGCAGACTCCAATACTGTACCGGAAGTCCTAACGCCCTAGCACGTGCAGCATCGAATTTGCCGGCGCGATCAAGCTCGATATTATACCCATAACAGGTCACACGATGATTCACACGGAATGCCCGAATCCGCAAACCGCAGATCTCAATGACTTCCTCCGGCTGCTCCAGCTCAATGAATTTGATTTCAAACGGAAGCTCCGGTGCAATGATCCGAAGTGAATTGACCACGTGCTCCAGTCCCTTCGGTCCGATCATTGTCAAAGGCTCTGTCCGCTCGGCATTTCCCATCGTCAGAAGCATGCCCGGAAGTCCACTGATATGATCCGCATGGAAATGTGTGATGCAGATCACATCGATTGGCTTAAAACTCCAGCCTTGCAAACGTATTTGATTTTGTGTACCCTCACCGCAATCGATCAGGATACTGCTTCCGTTGTACCGCACCATCAGCGAGGTCAACGCTCTGTACGGAAGCGGCAGCATACCGCCCGTTCCAAGCAAACATAACTCTAACATTCTATTCTCCGTTTTCTGTAAATGCTATCTCATAGATATCTGCATCCTCGTCTGGATGCTTATAATAATTCTTCCGGCAGGCAAGCAGATGATATCCATTTTTCTCATACAAATGCTTTGCCGCACCATTTCCATGCCGTACTTCCAGCAAACCGCGCACAGCATCTATCCGTGCAAATGCAAGATAAGCATCCATCAGTAGCTGTCCAATCCCATCTTTCCGGCATTCCGGGTTGACCGCAATACGCAGCAATTCCGTCTCGTCACCAAGTACATTTGCAAGCAGATACCCACAAGGTGTACCTGCGTCATCCTCTGCAAGCCATAAATGATTGTAGCTTTGCGCAAGGGAATCTGCCACCATCGCTTCTGTCCATGCATCGTCAAATGAGTCTTGTTCCATCTGCGCTACGCGCTGTGCATATGCATTCGACGTTTCCGCCGCCAGCACACACGAGTTCTGATTCTCACCGACTGCTTGTTCTGCAATTTCACAGTTATAATAAACAATCTTCAACTTCTACGCCTGTCCTTCTGCCGCAAGCTTTTCCTCGCGTTCCCGCTCTGCCTGCGATTTGCGCAGATAAATCGGAATCAGATCATCTGCAGGTTCCTGTTTTCCCTGCTTGAAATACTCTGCGCCAAGACTTGCAACCGCTGACGCACGCTGGCGGTTCAGGTGTGCCGGTGCGAATGCATATGGTACCTGCATGCATTCTGCAAGTACAGACGCGTAAACCGGACAGCCATCTCCAAGGAAGATCACTTCGCGTCCCATCGCATTTAACTTCTCCGCAAGCGCCCGGATATCCATTGCGGATTGATCCAGAAGTACCTGCATGCCATCCTTCGTAAATTCATAAATGCCTGTATAAACCTGGCTTCTTCTCGCATCCATGATTGGACAGACAAGCTTGTCGCTGCCCCACAGATTATACGCAAGCCCGTGACAGGTTGGTACCGAGATAACCGGCTTCTCAAGTGCAAGCCCTAGTCCCTTCACCGTCGCCGCACCGATCCGGAGTCCTGTGAAAGAACCCGGTCCCGCTGCAACTGCAATCGCATCAATCGTATTCAAATCTAACTCTGTCATCTTCACGATCTCATCCAACATCGGAAGCAGTGTCTGCGAATGTGTCTTCTTATAATTTACTGAATATTCCGCTACCAGCAGGTCGTCCTCGACAAGCGCCACACTTGCCACCATGCCGGAGCTGTCAACACCTAAGATTCTCATCTCGTTATCTCCTCAATCAAAACCGTTCGATAGTCGAACCCTTTTTCGACGTCTTTTTTTATTGTCACTTTCTTATATTGCGGCGGTAATATATCATAGATCAGCTCCGCCCACTCGATCAGACAGACGCCATCACCGTCGATTGCCTCATAGTAACCGATCTCATCCATCTCATCGTCACTGCCGATCCGGTAGACATCGAAATGATAAAACGGCATGCGGCCTTCGTCATATTCCTTCAATATCGTAAATGTCGGGCTGCTGATTGGCTCCTTCACGCCAAGCCCTGCACCAAAGCCCTGCGAGAATACCGTCTTGCCACAGCCGAGATCGCCATACAGGCAATATACCTCACCCGGTTTCGCCTGTTCTGCAAGCGCTTTGCCGATTGCAAAGGTGTCCTCTGCACTGAAACTTTCCTTTTTAAATACCTTTTCCACTTTGATACCTCTTCAAACTTCTGCTGACTCTTGGCTTGTATCCTGCTGTGAAATTTACCACCGATGCCAGAATCTTACCCTTATCGTCACCTAACTGGTCGAGCGGAATCACAAATGCATGCATCCGGTTCGTATAGACGGCAAGCATATATTTCGTCATAAGCAGGCGATACACGCCTTTCCATTCCAGATCCATATGTTCTTCGCCCTGCGACACGCCGATTCCATTATCGCCAAACGTATAGACGAGCGGCTGCTTATACGAAGGGCTTGTCTTCAACTGCTTGAATGTCTTGAACGCAAGCGAGAGCGGATTGATCACGGTAAACATCAAAGCCACGATAATGAAAATCGCTTTCTGTCTGCCCGATGTCGTGTTCCAGCCGATCACAAGCATCACGATCGCGCCAAAACTCAGCACCAGTCCTAAAATTCCGCTCATGCTTCGATAGTTTGTATTCAGCACATAACTAAACAATGCCGGAAATGTCATGTTTACACTTTTTGTCTTTGCTTCTGTCATAGTTTCCTCCGGTCGGATCCTTATAATTCAAATTCAATCTTCTTGTGCTGGTTCTCGTATTCGGTGTATTTGACACCTGCCATCTCGAACATCTTCTTCGATGCCATCGTGCTTTCTGAATCCGCATATTTATCCGACATATAAATCACTTCTCTGATGCCTGCCTGAATAATTGCCTTCGCACATTCATTGCATGGGAACAACGTTACATAACAGCGTGAACCGCGCAATGTACCGCCACCACGGTAATTCAAAATCGCATTTAACTCCGCATGGCAGACAAAGAAATATTTGCTCGCCATTCCTTCGCCTTCCCGGTCCCACGGCATCTCATCGTCGTTGCAACCGGACGGCATACCATTATAGCCTACGGTTAAGATTCGATTATCCTGATCCACGATACACGCGCCTACCTGTGTATTCGGATCTTTGCTGCGGTTCGCAGACATAATCGCAATCCCCATAAAATACTGATCCCATGTAATATAATCACTACGTTTCATAAACCGCACCTCACTTTACGAGCACATAAGAAAACAGCTGCATCACCGCATGGCAATGCAACTGTATTCTAACACATTTATTTTTGTTTGTCACTTTATTATAATGCAGTGCGGATGCGCATGATCATATCGACCTGCTTGCTCTTCTCCTCAAATGCACCCTCGGTCAGTTTATCTGTCAGGAATGCATATTCCCCGCTCACATCTGCAAGTGTCACATACTCAACCTCACCGAAGACCTTCTCGATCGTCTCCTTGGATGTTGTGTCTGCCACGCGGACGAAGAACCGGCATGCGAAGTTTGCTCTGTCGCCAAGCTCCACCTTATCCTGCTCCCAGATTGTCATGATATTTGTACCCTGATGCTTCACGGCATCAACGACATCGGCTACAACTGCACTTGCAGTTGGAAGCTTACCGGCGCCCTTGCCATAGAACATTGTATCGCCAAGCATATTTCCGTTCACGAAAATACCGTTGAATACGCCATTGACATGTCCGAGCGGATGATCGCTGTCGATCATGAACGGCGCTACCATCGAATAGATCTTGCCATCATCTTCCCACTTACTTGTACCAAGCAGCTTGATGCTTGCATGCAAAGCCTTCGCATATTCGATATCAGTCTTTGTGATCTTCGTAATTCCTTCTGTATAGATATCCTGATAGTCTACCTGCTTGCCTAATGCAAGGGATGTCAGAATTGCAATCTTACGGCAGGCGTCATAGCCTTCCACGTCAGCTTCCGGATTACGCTCTGCATAGCCCTTCTCCTGTGCACGCTTCAGCACTTCCTCGAAAGACTTGCCCTCGTCTGTCATCTTCGACAGAATATAGTTTGTTGTACCATTTAAAATACCAGTAATCTCTGTGATCTCATCTGCAGTCAGAGACTGGTTCAACGGACGAATGATTGGAATACCACCGCCAACGCTTGCCTCAAACAGGAAGTTTACATTGTTTGCCTTTGCGATTGCCAGAAGCTCTGCACCGTGTGCTGCAACCAACTCTTTGTTGGAGGTACAAACACTCTTACCTGCCTCTAATGCCTGCTTCGTGAAATCATACGCCGGCTTAATGCCTCCCATTACCTCTACGATAATCTTTACTTCCGGATCGTTCACGATCACATTGTAATCATGTACAAGCACCTTCTCGACCGGATCGCCAGGGAAATCTCTCAAATCAAGTACATACTTGATATTTACCTCCTGTCCGGCACGCTTATTGATACTTGCGTGATTTTTGTTGATTACCTCTACAACTCCGGAACCTACTGTACCGTAGCCAAGCACTGCAATGTTAATCATTTTCCGCTCATCTCCTTTTCTAATGCGTTTTCAATCTGTCCAAATTCATGATCGGACATCAATGTGTCAACCGCGATACTGATCACGATTTCCTCCTGATTGGATTCCGGCAGCGTCAGTTTTACAACATCCTCTAAATATCCGGTCTCCTCTGTATGTACAACCATCGGAATCTGTTTAATGTCCTCTTCCTCTACATTTACAATTCCGAGCACGGTGTCCACCTCAATCGCAAGCTTCATACCGTGTGTCTCTGTGATCAAAAGCTGCGTCTCTGCTGCCTCCTCCGGCATTCCAAACAGTCGTTTCAGACTGAACACCGGAATCACTTCATTCCTCAGATGAATAATTCCCTTGATGCATGCAGGTCCCATCGGCACGGGTACCACATGATACACATACTCTATGCCATTGATCTTCGTCAGCTTCATGCTGTATTTCTGATCATTTAAGCGAAACACAATGTACTTCGTCACTGCCATGCACATTCCTCCTTATTTCGTAGGACGGATTATTCCGTCTCTTCCTTCGTGTTAATCCATTTCAAATACGCACTGATAAATCCATCAATGCCGCCATCTAATACCGCCTGTGCGTTGCTGCACTCAAAGCCGGTTCGCGCATCCTTCACCATCGTGTACGGCTGCAGAACATAATTTCGAATCTGACTTCCCCAGCCATTGTCAGTCACTTCTCCACGAATGCCCGCGAGCTTGGCTTTGTTTTCTTCTTCTTTCATCATAAAGAGCTTCGCCGTCAGCATCTTCATCGCGGTATCCTTGTTGCTGTGCTGGGATCGCTCATTCTGACATTGTACCACAATTCCAGTCGGGATATGCGTGATACGGATTGCAGAACTTGTCTTGTTGATATGCTGTCCACCGGCACCGCTTGAACGATACGTATCGATTCGCAGATCTTCTGGATTGATCTCTACATGGATGCTATCATCCAGTTCCGGCATCACATCGACCGCCGCAAAGCTGGTCTGCCGCTTGCCTGCCGCATTAAATGGCGAAATACGAACCAGACGGTGCACACCTTTCTCGGATTTCAGATATCCATACGCATGCAACCCATTTACCTGAAATGTTACGGATTTGATACCCGCTTCCTCACCATCCAGATAGTCGAGAACTTCTACCGAGAAACCTTTCTTCTCCGCAAACCGCGTATACATACGATATAACATCTGTGCCCAGTCGCACGCTTCCGTGCCACCAACACCCGCGTGAATCGTCACGATCGCGTTATTCGCATCATATTCCTCTGAGAGTAACGTATCAATACGGAACTCTTCGAATTTCTCTTCAAACGACGCAAGCTCATTTCCAATCTCTTCGACAAGGCTCGCATCATTTTCTTCTTCTGCCATCTCAATCAAAGTCCCAATATCTTCATACTGGTTCGAAAGCGTTTCAAATTCCTCGATCGTATCTTTCAAATTCTTTAATTCCTTCATCACCTGCTGACTATGTTCTACATCATCCCAGAATCCCGGCTGTTCCAGCATCGGTTCTAGCTGTTTAATGCGTAACTGCTTGCCAGCGATGTCAAAGTGAATCCCTCACTTCCGCAAGTGGAGTTTTATATTCGTTTAAAGTATAGCGAAACTGATCTAACTCTATCACTTCCGTCACCACCTCTCAAAATCAAACAAATTATAAGTTTCTGCCGCAGCACATCTTGTATTTCTTGCCGCTGCCGCAAGGACATGGATCGTTACGGCCAATCTTTGCGCTCTCGCGGCGAACTGGTCCTTTCTTTACAGAATCGTCCTTGTTCGTTCCGGTTACCTTCGCAACCTCTTCACGCTCTACCTTCTGCTCGATCTTCACATGGAGCAGCATACGAACGGTATCCTCACGGATGGATGCTGTCATCTCATTGAACATATCGAAACCAGCAAACTTGTACTCAACAACCGGGTCCTTGCTGCCGTATGCCTGCAGGGTAATACCCTGACGAAGCTGTGTCATGTCGTCCAAATGCGCCATCCATTTCTTATCGATGACCTTCAGCAGTACGACACGCTCGATCTCACGGAAATGCTCTGGCTCTGGGAACTCCGCTTCCTTCGCTTCGTATACCTTAGCCGCTTCTTCCTTGATTCTCTGCTTAAACTTATCCAGCTTGCCAGACTTCTTTTCTTCCTCTGTCAGCTCGATTGGCTCCATCGGAATAATCGGAATCAAAAGCTGGTTCAGCTCGCCAATCTGCCACTCACTTGGAGCAAGATCAGCGGAACACGTCTTATCAATATAACTCTCAACCGTATCCTGAATAAACTTGAAGATAACATCACGCATATTCTCGCCATCCAGTACACGGCGACGCTCTGCGTAGATAACTTCACGCTGGTCATTGTTGACCTGATCGTATTCCATCAGATTCTTACGGATTGCAAAGTTGTTACTCTCAATCTTCATCTGCGCTTTCTCTACGAACTTGGAGATTGTCTTATGCTGGATCTCCTCGCCCTCTGGAATCTTCAATGCATCGTAAACTGCCTTTACCTTCTCGGAACCGAACAGACGCATCAGATCGTCGTCCAGAGACAGATAGAACTTGGATTCACCCGGATCACCCTGACGTCCGGCACGACCACGCAGCTGGTTATCAATTCGACGGGACTCATGACGCTCTGTACCGATGATCTTCAGACCACCGAGTTCTGCCACGCCCTCGCCAAGCTTGATATCGGTACCACGACCAGCCATGTTGGTTGCGATCGTAACTGCACCACGCTGTCCGGCATCGGCAACGATCTCAGCCTCTAACTCATGGAACTTCGCATTCAATACCTTGTGCTGGATGCCACGCTTTGTGAGCATGCGGCTCAGTTCCTCGGATGCATCAATCGTGATTGTACCAACCAGTACCGGCTGTCCCTTGTCATGCGCTTCCACAACCGCCTGTACAATTGCATTCAGTTTTTCTTTCTTTGTCTTAAATATAGAATCGTGATGATCAATACGCTGTACCGGCAGGTTTGTCGGAACAACGACAACGTCCATGCCGTAGATCTCACGGAACTCTTCTTCCTCTGTCAAAGCAGTACCTGTCATACCTGCCTTCTTCTTATATTTGTTGAAGAAGTTCTGGAAAGTAATCGTTGCCAGTGTACGGCTCTCACGTTTTACCTTTACGTTTTCCTTTGCCTCAATCGCCTGATGCAGACCGTCCGAGAAGCGACGTCCCGGCATGATACGTCCGGTAAACTCATCGACGATCAAAACCTCGTCATCCTTAACAACGTAATCTTTATCACGGAACATGAGCGCATGTGCACGCAATGCCATGATCATGTTGTGCTGGATATCAATATTATCTGCATCTGAGAAGTTGTCGATATGGAAGAACTGCTCAACTTCCTTGACACCCTGTGCAGTCAGTACAACCTGCTTATCCTTCTCATCGACTAAGTAATCTCCATCTTCCTCGATCTCTGTACCCATGATGGCATCGAGCTTACTGATTTCCATCGAAGCAGTACCACGCTTCATACGGCGCGCCAGATAATCACACATCTTGTACAGATCGGTAGACTTTCCGCTCTGTCCGGAAATAATCAATGGGGTACGTGCCTCATCAATGAGTACAGAATCGACCTCATCGACGATCGCATAATGCAGATCACGCTGTACAAGCTGCTCCTTGTAAATAACCATATTGTCACGCAGGTAATCGAAACCAAGCTCGTTATTTGTAACATATGTAATGTCGCAGTTATAAGCGGCGCGTCTTGCATCGTTCTTGTCACTGTTTAAGATTACACCAACCGTCAGTCCAAGGAATTCGTGTACCTGTCCCATCCACTCGGCATCACGCTTTGCCAGATAGTCGTTGACAGTTACGATATGAACACCCTTTCCTTCGAGCGCATTCAAATATGCAGGAAGTGTAGAAACCAATGTCTTACCTTCACCAGTACGCATCTCCGGGATACGTCCCTGATGCAGCAGGATACCACCGATCAGCTGCACGCGGTAATGCTTCATATGAAGAACACGGTCTGCTGCCTCACGGACAACGGCAAATGCTTCTGGAAGCAGATCATCCAGTGTCTCGCCCTTTTCAAGACGTTCCTTGAACTCTGGTGTCTTTGCCTTCAGCTCTTCATCACTTAACGCCTGCATGGTTGAATCCAGCGCTTCGATCTTATCTACAATCGGATATATTTTCTTCAGCTCTTTATCACTATGTGTTCCAAACACTTTTTCAAATAAGCTCATTTCTTACCTCCCTGAGCGTAACTCATTCTAATACCACAACTTGTAATATAACATTAAATGGTAGGTAACGCAAGAAGTTTCCATGTCAGAAATACCATTCCCATATAGAAAATATCCTATAATAACAAATATCCCGGAGACCTTCGTCTCCGGGATACCGTTTTTTCATAACCCTCTATACATAACTGAAACTGTTAAAATTCTGGCTCGATCAATCCGAATGTATTGCCTCTACGCTTGTAGACTACATTTACCTTGTCTGTCTCTGCGTTACGGAATACGAAGAAATTATGTCCAAGCAGATCCATCTGGATGCATGCATCCTCCGGATACATAGGCTCTAACACAACCTTCTTGCTACGGATAATCTGGACATCCTCATCCTCAAGTCCTTCTACATCGAAGAAATCGTTGTTGATATAACCGGAATTCTGTTCCTTGTCCAAAATACGCTTCTTATGGCGTGTTACCTGACGTTCGATAATCTCCACAACCAAATCGATGGATACGTACATATTATCGCTCGCCTGTTCTGCACGGATCGTATGTCCCTTCATCGGGATCGTAACCTCAATCTTCTGACGGTCCTTATCTACCGAAAGTGTAACCTGTGCTGCTGTGTCTTCACCGAAGAACTTCTCGATTCTCTCAAGCTTCTCGTAAATCGCCTGCTTCAGTGCGTCTGTAACCTCAATGTTCTTTCCACTTATGATGTAATTCATATGCCCCAGCTCCTTTACGTCGAACTATAGAAAATAAAAAATGTGCGTGAAGCACATGTACTTTCTATGTTTAGTATTATAGCACACCCAACCCCTGTTTGGGAAGTGATTTTTCGTCAAAATATACAAAAATTCACATTTTTTTGATAACGGAAAAGGGCACCTTCGATTCTTACCGAAAATGCCCTTTCAAACACATTATAGAAAGTATTACTAATTTCCTAATTTACAATTCTGCAAGCCTTAAATGGTGTACTGTAATTTACATTTGAGATCTTGATTCCTGTACGGCTGCTGCTTGCATGTACGATCTGTCCATTTCCAATATAGATACCTACGTGCTCACAGGAACCTGTACCGTGATCGTAGAATACCAGATCACCAGGTGCCAATGCTGCAAGGCTGACTGCTGTACCTGCATTACTCTGTGGTGTACATGTACGAGGAAGCGAATATCCAAAGTTCTTATATACACTCTGTACGAATCCGGAACAATCCGCTCCGTTTGTCAAGCTTGTGCCGCCCCATACATATGGGTTTCCAACGAACTGACATGCAAAGTTTGCAATCTGCTGTCCAAGATCTGAGGTTGGAGCTTCTGTCACTGGTGCTTCTGTTGTAGGAGCCTCTGTCGTAGGAGCTTCCGTTGTTGGTGCTTCCGTTGTCGTTGTATCCTGTGCCGGTGCACTTACTGCCTTTGCTGTTGGCATATTATAAGAAATAGTTATGTACTCATTCTTTACATATCCTGTCACAGTGTCAAGCTGGATTTTTGTCCATGCATCTCCCGTCTCTACGATCGGATAAGATTCTCCCTGTGCAAGAAGTGTGATGCTCTCGCTGTCTGTGCTTGCTGCACTACGAAGCTTCAATGCTGCTGTATTTACAACTGCAACCTTCGAGAGATTTGCACTTGCATAGCTTGCTGCATCTCCTCCAAATGCTAACAGATCATTTCTGATATATCCATCTACATTTCCTGATGTGATATGGGACCACGTATCACCTTTTTCTACGATGTTTACAAGTCCGCCTGCATCAATCGTTCCAACCTTTGCCGCATTCACATCACCAGACTGACGAATATTTACGGAACCAGATGCTGTGACGATTGCCTTTCCTGTGAAATCCATAACCGGTGATGCTGCCGCCTCAGATGCTTCCTGTACAGGTGCTTCTGTCGTTGGCTCTTCCGTTGCCGGTGCCTCCGTTGTTTCCTCGGAAGGAACTTCTGCGATTTCTCCTGTTACCTTTGCAATCTCCTGAATCTCGCCTGTTGCTACTGCGTCGGTTGCTGTTGCCTCTGCAACAACTGCAGCCGGTGCTGCTGCATCCTCCGGAGTGGCGTCTGCTGTAAATACGTCTCCTCCATTTTCTTCAATATAGTGATCTACGATTGATGTTATACTGACGTTAGCATCGGTATATACAAACTCGTCTGCCAACGCGGTATATGTGTATGTACCCATGGACGAAGCGAAAATGCAACCTGCCGCCGCTACCGCCAACCACTTTACGGATGGTCTTTTCATGTTCTTACCTCCAATTTGTTACAAATATGTTACAACTTATTACATTGCCCATTATAGCAACCTGTAATATTATTGTCAACCAGTTTTTGTATGTTTTTTCAAAAATTCACATTTTCTTCGCATTTTTGCTATGTTTCCAACAAGTTTTCTTTTTCTTTTTCTGTAAACTTATTCTTTTCAATGGTTCACATAAAATTGTTACATTTTGTAACATTTCGAAATATTTGATACACGATATTGAGTTTTTGAATTTAGAAATACAATATATAGAAAACGGCGCAGGATATCCTGCGCCATTTCCCGCCATTATACCTGCTACCCTGGAGGCCCCTTCTTCTTCTGCCTTACTGAGCTGCTTTACTACCATATATTCACATAAAATAAGCGATTGTATCTGTGATACAACCGCTTACATGATATCTCATTTCAAAAAAGAACAGTCAATCTTACTTATTCTCCACCAGATTCTTCGACATACATGTCAGGAAGAATAACACAGAGACTGCCGCAAATGCAGCTCCTACAAAGCCAATATGCGAGATTTGTCCCTTGTCACACACAATTCCACCAAGGAAGCTGCCTGCGCCTATACCAAAATTAAAGATACCGGAAAAAATCGACATTGCAACCGACGAGGACTGTTCATCCGTACAGCGGATCGTCTCTGACTGGAACGATACATTAAATACAAGCACTGTAATGCCCCATAAAGCACAAAGCGCCATTATAAATCCCGGCTGTCCTGCTGCAGGAAGCAGCAGCAACAATTCAACTGCCAGCGAAATCATCACCATACGTAAAAATCCATGCCGGTATTTGTCATAGAATTTCGAGAACAGAAAACTGCCGAGCAATCCTGCGGCACCAAACACAAACAATGTAATAGTGACTGTACTATTTCCCATGTGTGCGACCTGCTGCAGGAACGGATCGATATAACTATAGCTCGTATAATAGCCCACTACAAACAAAAATGTCTGAATATAGATGCAGACAAGTGCACGATTCTTAAATAGTTCTGGCAACTGCTTCACACGGAACGGCTCGCCACACTCCATCTTCGGGAACAGGAATGCCATATATGTCAAAACAACGAATGTGATGATTGCCACGATCAAAAAGGCAATTCTCCATCCTGCATAATGTCCAATCATTTTTCCAAGCGGAAGTCCAGCAATCGTCGCAACCGAAGTACCTGTCACGACCATACTGAGTGCTTTGGACTGATGTTCTTCTGACGCCATACGCACTGCAATCGGAGACGCGATTGACCAGAAAATCGCGTGTGCACAGGCTACACCGATTCGGGACGCCATCAGCATGCCGTAGCTGTTTGACAACACGGTCAACACCTGACAGATTCCGAACAATGCAACCGTTCCCATAAATAACTTCTTATAATCAATCTTGCTCACGAGCAGCATGAGCGGCAGGGAAAGCAACATAACGATCCACGAATATACCGTGATCAACATGCCCGCCTTCGCCTCAGAAATCGAAAAGCTCTTTGCAATATCCGTCAGCAGACCGATTGGCATAAACTCGGATGTGTTAAAAATAAATGCCGAGACAGTCATTCCGATCAACGGAAGCCGCTCTTTGGATGTCATCTTCGTCTTCATCTTATACCTCTTATCTTAAATAAAAATCAACAAAACTAAGATGCATTGTACGCGATAGCTATATGAAAAGCAAGATGTGGAATTATCATATTTTACATTTATTTGACGTTGATTCAAAAGAAAAAGTCCTGCACGCAAAATGCAGGACTTATCATATCATTTATAAACGGATATCAATGTTTGCACCGATGTTTGGATTCACAGACTGTTCCATCATCTGTGTAATCATCGCACCATTTGTCTCCACCGCATCCAGTGATTTTTTAAGCATCGCCATATCAATGGCATTCATACTTCCGGTATCACTGACTGCCAGCGTCAGATTTGAATTTCCGATTGCTGCTATATTCATATATATACCCTCCAATTTTGTCCAACCCAGACGTTCCAATATTGTTTATATCATAACGCTTTTTCTATAAAAAAGCAAACGCTTCTGTCATATTTTGTATGTTTTTAGCATGTTCTTTACCGAGTTTTCCATCAGCATCGAAAAAAAGATTGACATTCAAATCACGCCGTATTTATAATGTACAGTCGTGCGAAAGGAGCTCCTTTATGGATGTTTTAATAGTAGAAGATGATCAGGAACAGTTAGATGGCATCGAATCCATCCTGCTCGAAAAATACGATCATATGAATTGCATAAAAGCAACCAATTACCAGCAGGCAACCCAATTGATGCGCGCAAACAAAATCCAACTATTCCTACTGGATATCTCTCTTGGAGATGACGAGTCCGAGCAGGACGGTATCGCACTTGGAACACAGATTCGTTCCATGCAGCGGTATGCAAAAACACCAATCCTGTATCTGACTGCATATTCCATGGACGCACCACGTGCAATACATGCAACGAATTGTTATGATTTTCTGGTAAAGCCCTATAAGAAAGAAGATTTGTTATATACCATCGACAAGCTGATCCACAATCGTTTTCTGGACGTTACGCCCATAGAACTACGCGATGTCAATGGTATTTATTTTCGCGTTCTTCCAGAAAAGATCCTGTATATCGAAGCGGCTGGCAAGAACCTGACGATCTATGAGGAAAGCAATGTGATCAACACAAGCGGTATCCGTCTGAAAGAACTGATTGCACAGCTTCCGCCGAATTTCATCCAAAGTCATCGAAGCTTTATTGTAAACAGTGATTATGTGAACTCTTACGATCCGACCAACGCGCTTCTCTATCTGGGGAATCACAATATCTCGACCCCCGTCGGACGTAAATATAAAGATTATGTCAAAAAGATAATTAGCAGGGACTGAAAATATTTTACCAAAGCACTTTCAGTCCCTGCTAGTTATTTCCCACGTCTGAAATCAAGCACCGCCTGATAACGGATATCCTGAACTAACCGTTCCTTCTGTTCGTCTGTCATAAGATTCATCACTGCATCTTTTTCCTGATCCGTAAAGCCCTTAAATGCGCTGGTTCGTTCTTTTCGCGTCATAGAGCGAAACTCCGTCGGATAATGAAGCAAGCCATTCATTCGTGCTTCATAATTCCGCGTACATTCCATAAATAGCTTTTCCGCCTCCTCCGACATCGACGGCGGCGCATCCATATCCTTATAATTCAAATAGTTTTCTCTCATCACTACAACTCCTACCTCCACAATCTGTAAAATCAAAATCCATGCAATAAATGTGGAACAAGCAGGGTAGATCACCGAACAGATACTCAATACGCCTAGTCCGATCAAGCCTTTTTGTTGAATCTTCTTTTTTCGTTCTCCCTTGTAAACCGGTCGATTTGGCGATGGTAATGGTGCAATCGTCGCCATCAGATACATCGTAAACAGCAACAATCCCGCTACGACCGGATATGGAAATATGACATGTACACCGCCCGCCACTGCGATCACGTACACACTGACCGAAGCAACTGTACACCCAATATTTGTTTTCATATGGATACCGCCCAGAAACCGGCGAACCAGATTGACCGTCACAAAGCAAAACAAAAATTCCCGGAAAAATCCAGATACTGAAAAGATAACAAATAGAACAAGATCTTTTTGCAAATCTCCCACAATTGATTCTACTGCATAGCATACTTTTGCACACTGCATATCTGCCACATCATAGTCACGTCCCACGAGATACCGTGTCACATGCTCCCCTATCCTATGATTGATACTCATAATTCATCCCCTGTCTTATGTTCTCCATGTGCTTTTTAACAAATGGGATATCCGCCAAAAGTCCGCACAACGGATACCCCCAAGTGTTATTGGTTGATGTACTAGTTCTCAGATTCTGATTCCATCTCGACTCTCATACAATCAGGAAGCTCCGGCTCTCCCCACAAGTTCTTGCATCCTGTAAGAGTCAGGATTACATCTGTCAAATCCTCCAACTGTGCAGCAACTACTTTCTTCATATCCTTCATCACACATCTCCTCCTTCTGAAAGAATATTCTTCGAAATTCATCCCCGAATGAATTTCTATATTATTCTTAACATGATTAAAATAAATGCGCAATAGATTTGGAACGAACGACATTTCGTGGGGAATAGACAACATCCTTCTACACAATTATATACTTTTCAACCAGATAAACTTTATTACAAACAGCAATTGACATATTATTTAAATAATACCTATAATGTAATATAGAATAAAGGGGATATTTTACTATATGAAAACTTTTGTAATTTCAAGTAGCACATATATTATTGAGGCAGCAGCCGAATTACTTTTGATCAGTTCCTTAATTGGAAAGAAGAAAAAAGACTTACTTTCACCATTCTTACCTCTTATTTTTATATGTGGAATAATAAATAATGCTCTATTCATTTTTATTCCAAACGTACTTGGTTGGTTTCTAGCTTTTCCTATATCATTAATTACATATAGCATAATTTTGCGCATCAGAGTATCTGCATGCATTTTCCCATTTCTCCTAAGTTTTGCTACATGTGGACTAATTGAAGCCATTACTGTGATTATTTTTCCATTTGCAATATTTACATTATCAGATGTTTCAACCCAGTTAGTTGGTAATTGCGTTATTTTTATAATATCAATATTTATTTCCCTCTTACCTCTTAACAAACTATACCTTTTTGCAAATAAGGGAAAATTAATATTTAAACTTATTCTTTCTTATGTATCATTATTATACATAGTAACCGTAGCTCTTACAAAAATTGATTCTATCGATGCCATTGCAATCTTACCAATGACTGTAACCTTCATGGTAATTTTGCTACTTGCTGACATCATGGTATTAAACCAGCAACGCACAATTACAATTCAGCAACAGGATATCAAAGATTACCAGACCTATGAACCAATGGCGCACGATCTGATCTCTGACATCTTAGGTAAACAGCATGATTTCAACAATCAAATGAATGCGATCCGCATGCTGCCATATACTTACAAAGACTATGATTCGTTAAGTGACGCGATCGCGAATTATTCAACATTTCTGGAAGAGGAGTTCAATGAATCTGAGCTTTTGAAGATCAATCTTCCGGTTGTTGCTGGATTTGTATTTAGTAAGATCAAAGAAGCGGAGCAAAAGGGCAGGCTGATCTCGGTCAAGATCAAGAACCGTTCCCTGATCACGCCGGTTCCAGAGTACGATCTGATCCGCATCTTGGGTATTCTAATTGACAATGCGATTGAAGCGACAGAACCCGGACATACATTCTCGCTGATTCTTGACAGCCGGAACGATCACGTCCGAATTCAGACAAAGAACGAAGGAGGGGAGATTTCTTCCGAGCTGCGCAAGAAAATGTTTGTCCGTGGCTATTCTACCAAAACGTCCGTAGAAGTACGCACCTCCCGCGGACAAGGTCTGCCGAATCTGAAAAAATTGGTCGATTATTACAATGGCAAAATCTATCTGGACAACGAGACATTCCATGAACATACATGGATCTGTTTCACCGTCGAATTATAATTTGCAGATGGCGCGCGCAATTGCTGCCGCAACCGCCTGCTGATATTGTGGATTCTGCAAGTTCTCGCATTCTGTCGGATTGCTCAGGAATCCACACTCTACGATCACGCCCGGACATTGACTGTTTTTCAGGATATACAGATCATTGCCCGTCTTAATCTCCCGTTCCTTCGGTGGCTGCAAATCGACGATCAACTGCGCCTGTATCGCTTCCGCCAGTTTCTTTGACATTTCCGACGAACCATAATAAAATACCTGCGGTCCGCTAATCTCTGCCTCTGGGTAGCTGTTCTGGTGGATACTGATCATATAATCCGCGCCGGACGCATTGATCAAGCTCACCCGGTTATGCATATCAGATACTTTCTTGTTCGTCGCACCATTCGTTGCCAGACACACATCCCCCTCGCGCGTCAGGATTACCTTCACACCCCGCGCCTGTAACTGTGCTTTCAGACATAGGGCAATCTGCAAATTCACATCTTTTTCTTTTACATTATCCACGCCGATCTTACCCGGATCATTGCCGCCATGTCCGACATCAATCACAACGACCAAATCCCGTTTCATCCCCGCTTTGTTACAATACATCACACAATTCAGAATCAGCAAAACTAAAAATACGGTAAATCCAAACAACAATCTGATTTTTTTCCGATCAAAAAACCGCATATGCAAAACTCCGGTCTCCCTTAGTCTATACATATGCGGTAATCTTCTTATTATGCTTTATTCTTCTGTCTCAGTTTCCGGCTTCACAATCGAGATTCCAAGCTCTTCAAGCTGCTTTGCATCGACGGTATTCGGCGCCTCACTCATCAGGCAGGAAGCATCCTTTACCTTCGGGAATGCGATAACGTCACGAATAGAATCTTCCTGTGCCATCAGCATAACGAGACGGTCAAGTCCGTATGCAAGTCCTGCATGTGGTGGTACTCCATATTTGAACGCATTTAACAGGAAACCAAACTGGTCGTATGCACGCTCCATTGTGAATCCAAGTGCCTTGAACATCATTTCCTGGATATCATCCTGGTGGATACGCACGGAACCACCACCGATCTCTGTACCATTTAATACGATATCGTATGCCTTTGCACGTACTCTGCCCGGATCAGACTCGATATACTGCAGATCCTCTTCCATTGGCATAGTAAATGGATGGTGCATTGCCTGATATCTGCCAAGCTCCTCGCTCCACTCAAGCAACGGGAACTCTGTGATCCATACGAAGCGGTATTCGTCCTTCTTCAGAAGGCCAAGCTGGTCTGCAATCTCCAGACGAAGTGCACCAAGCACATCATAGACAAGTTTGCTCTTATCTGCTGCGAAGAGCAGTAAATCGCCCGGCTTACCATGCATCTTCGCAACAAGCGCCTGCATCTCCTCATCCTTCATGAACTTCGCGAAAGATGACTTCATCGTTCCGTCCTCATGGATTGCAATATATGCAAGACCCTTTGCGCCATAGCCCTTTGCAAAATCAACGAGTGCATCGATCTTCTTTCTTGGCATTGCGCCCTGTCCCTCGGCATTGATACCGCGCACGCTTCCGCCGGCTTCAATCGCATTCTTGAATACGACAAATTCACAATCCTTCACAACATCTGTCACATCGCAAAGCTCCATGCCAAACCGGAGATCCGGCTTGTCGGAACCGAAACGCTCCATCGCCTCTTTGTATGTCATACGCTGGATTGGAAGCTGCACATCCACGCCGATCACTTCCTTGAACAGCTTTGCAAGCAGACGCTCATTGACATCGATAACATCATCGACATCCACGAAAGAAAGCTCCATATCAATCTGTGTAAATTCCGGCTGTCTGTCGGCACGCAGATCCTCATCACGATAGCAGCGTGCGATCTGGAAATAACGGTCGTAGCCGGAGCACATCAGAAGCTGCTTGTAAATCTGTGGTGACTGTGGCAATGCATAGAACTCACCCGGATGTATGCGGCTTGGTACAAGGTAATCACGCGCGCCTTCCGGAGTTGACTTACAAAGTGTCGGTGTCTCGATCTCGATAAAGCCTTCGTCTGCCATGAAGGAACGAACCAGTGTTGTCACCTTGCTACGCATCATGATATTCTTCTGTAAGTCTGGACGACGAAGATCCAGATAACGGTATTTCAGACGAAGATCTTCCTTCGTCTTGCTGTTCTCCTCGATTGGGAATGGTGGTGTATCTGCTTCTGCAAGGATACGGATATCCTTCGCGATGACTTCGATATCACCGGTTGCAAGATTCTCATTGACTGCGCCGCCACGCTTTGCAACCTCACCGGTAATTGCAACGACAAACTCGGAACGAAGCTTCTCCGCCTTTGCGAAGCTCTCCGCACCACAGTTTGCTTCCTCAAAGATGACCTGCAGAATACCGCTTCGATCACGCAGATCGACGAAGATGATTCCACCTTTGTTCCGGCTCTTCTGCACCCATCCCATCACGGTGACGGTATTCCCAATCATCGTATTATTTACTTCTGTACATCTGTGACTTCTGTGAAGTCCCTGCATTGACTCTGCCATTTTCATAGCCTCCTGTGTCTAAGTTAATTTATAAATACCTGCTCCCGTCTCTGTCGTTCTGAGTTCGCGATTATCTACATCAGCTACGGAGCGTTTTCATATCATAAATAATGGTTAACCCTCAAAGGAATCCGCATAGAACTCTTCGAACTGTGTATATCCCTCTGCAGTCATCTGATCCTTCTGGAACTTCTTGTTTTTCTTCATGATCGCGATATTCACAATCTGTCCCTCGGCTCTTGCCTGCTTTGCCTGCTCTAAGATCTTAAGCAGCTTGTCGCTTGGCATCTTCTTGTCGATTAAGTATGCTGTCTTGTTCTTGCTTCCCGGCACCTCGAAATCACGTTCTAACAAGAGCATGATGATTCGCTCAAATCCGATGGAGAATCCACACGCTGGTGTTGGCTGACCGGTGAATTTGCCGATCATCTCGTCGTAACGTCCGCCGCCGCCGACCGACCCGCCATACTCATCCATTGAGATCTCAAAGATTGGACCTGTATAATACGACATACCACGTACCAGAGTCGGATCAAATGCCATCTTGAAATCAGCACTCTTCGTGCTCTCCACGCTGTCGATGATCGTCTTCAGGTTCTCAGCAACCTCTTCCGGCAAGAACTCGCCAAGTGTCTCCTTCAGATACTGTACACCACTGATATCGGCTGTTACCTTCTCGAACAGTTCGAGATATTTTGTCACCGCATCCTCTGCGTAACCTTCCTTCAGAAGTTCTTCCTTAACGCCATCCAAACCAATCTTATCCATCTTATCCAAGATGATAAATACGGTATCATAATCTGCTTCCGCAAATCCGCTGTAAGCAGCCATCGCCTTCAAGATACGGCGGTCATTGATACGGATTGTAAAGTTCTTGAAATCCAGCTTGCCAAGCAGTGTCGTCGTCGCTAAGATCAACTCGATCTCTGCTAAGATTGTCGGCTCACCTAAAATATCAATATCGCACTGCATGAACTGTCTGTAACGGCCACGCTGTGGACGGTCAGCTCTCCATACATTTCCCATCTGTAACGCCTTAAACGGGCTTGGCAGTTCGTTCGCATTGTTCGAATAATATCTACAAAGCGGTACAGTCAGATCATAACGGAGTCCGCCGTCAACTAAGTCAAGCTCTTCCTTTGCCTCGCCAATCTTCAGCTTCTCACCACGCTTCAAGATCTTGAAGATAAGCTTCTCATTCTCGCCGCCCTGCTTGCTGTTCAGGTTCTCGATGTGCTCGACACAAGGTGTCTCCATCGAATTAAATCCAAATGTCTTATAGGTATCCTTGATTAAAGCGATGCAGTAATCACGGATTGCCATCTCCTTTGGTAATATATCTTTCATGCCGGTTACCGGCTTCTTCTTCATTGCCATCTTTTTCCTCCCGCTTGTATTCATTCTCGTTCGATTTTAAAACGCTTTGCGCTTTCGGTCAAGCATTTCATCAAAACGGTTGATATAATCATCGACAGATTTGCAGTTTTCTACCCGCTCCACACGATTTTCTGCATGATAGACAAGCTTCGTCGACGCACCTGCGCCCGCCGCAATGATATCTGTCATCTCTTCCATAATCAAAATATTATATAAGCATTCGCAGCCCGGCTTCGCATATCCGACATTTTCCAGATTACCACCGATATTCTTCTGCCGGTACAGATAATATGGCTCCATGCCAAGTGTCTGTGCCGTCTCCTGTGCCGCCGTATGCATCGCATCCATGTCATGATGGATTGTGGATTTGTAATCATCCATCTGCTGGTTCAGATTCGCTGCACGCTTGATTGCCAGGGAATGTACCGTCAGGCTCTCCGGTGCCAATGCCCGGATTTCTTCTAACGTATGTTTCATCGCGTGTAAGTCTTCTCCCGGAAGTCCCGCAATCAGATCCATGTTGATGTTATCAAAGCCCGCCTGCCTTGCCATCGCAAATGCTTCCTTCACCTGAGCCGCATTGTGTGCACGGCCGATCGTCCGCAGTGTCTCGTCGTTCATCGTCTGCGGATTGATGCTGATACGCGTCACGCCATATCCCTTCATCACCGCAAGCTTCTCCGGTGTGATGCTGTCCGGGCGTCCTGCCTCCACGGTAAACTCCACAAGCCCATCCGCAACCTCCGGTTCCTGTAACCGGAATACGGTTTGAATCTGCTTCAATAGTACTGCAAGCAGCTCATGCGAGATCGACGTCGGCGTTCCGCCGCCAATGTAGATTGCCACTAACCGTTTGTGCTTATACTGTTCTGCCACATAGGCTAACTCCTTACAGAGCGTATCAATATAGGTCTTTGCTTTCTCCGCATAAATCCCAATCGGATACGATGTGAAGGAACAATACAGACACCGGCTTGGGCAAAACGGAATCCCGACATACAGACAATAGTCGTTGTCGAGATCAATTCCCTTCACCAGACGATGCTCGTTTTCTGCCACCGTCGTTGCAAGCTCTGCTTTCTGCACGCTTGTGTCGTAGATATCGCGGTAATATTGTACGATTCTATCGTGTATTTCCTGCTGTTTTTCATGTGTCCGATCTGCATGCTCCTCGGCATCATGTCCGTTCATGCCAGCTTCATCTGTCTGTTCCGCCAGATACTCCAGAAGCCTCGTCATCGCGATCTTCGTCGGACGTACTCCCGTCAGGTCGCCCCACGGAAGTCTCCGGTCTGCAAACTGTCCAAGCAGCCGGTAAGACGCCATTTTCAACACATTCCGGAATTCTGGCTTATTCCGGTAATCAACAAGAATCTTCGCCCGCAGTCCACAGGTGGATATCAACAGCTTATCCTTATACGCCGGAAGCTCTGGCACCTCCTGCAGATCATCCGGCTTGTCGCACTCATGTCCATGCTTGCACACAGTGAGAATCGTAAAAGCTTCCTCATATCGGATCAGGAGCCGCAGATCAAAATCGTCGGACAAGCCCGCGTCCTCGACGATCTTTACTCCCGGATAAAACGCCATGATCATTGCCCGCAGGTCGTTGTTATATAATTGGTTATTCTGGTCTAGCAGTATCATCTTAGAAATACGGATTGCCCGTCTTTTCCTTTCCAATCATTGTCTGTGCATCATGTCCCGGAAGCACAAGTGTCTCATCTGGCAGCACAAATAATTTCTCACGGATGGCATCTTCCAGAGCCTTCGCATCACCCGTCGGGAAGTCCGTTCTTCCGACACTGTAGCAAAACAGCGTATCCCCGGTAAAGACAACATGCTCCTCCGGGAAATAATAGCACATGCCGCCCTTCGTATGTCCCGGTACTAACAGGCACTTACATTTCCGTCCAAGTACCTCGATCTCGGCGCCATCCTCCAGATAGATATCCGCCTGCGCCGTAAATGCTGCGCCGAATGACGATGACAGATTCAGAGCCGGACTCTCCATGACTTCCTTCTCCTCTGCTGCCGCATACACCCTGATCTCCGGATACTCCTTCTTCACGCCAGCCAGTGCCCCGATATGGTCGAAATGTCCATGCGTCAAGAGCACCGTCGTCGGTGTCACACCTTTATCCTTCCAATCGCGAATCAACACATCTGCGCGATCCGCCGGATCTATAATAAGCGCTTCCTTCGTCTCTGTATCCACCACCGTATAACAGTTGGTCGCACAGATACCAAGCACTTTCTTCGTTATTTCAATCTTTCCCATAAAACTCCTTTCAAGGTCACGATTGCGGTACCCCGTAATTTGTGAATATCTGCCATGTTAATCTTTTCTGTATAAGATGTATCGAAACTAAGAAGTACTAGATGTTCTGTTACAAATATCGATATCGTACGCAACCGCCGCCAATTCGCCATCCATGGCTCAGTGGCGGCTTGTTTGAACATCGTGTTCAAACATTGCTGAATATTCTCAGAACATCAAGGACTTCTAAGTTCCAAACATATTTATACAGTAAAGATTAACATGGCATATATATTCACAAATTACTGCATCTACCACAATCTGTAGATAGAGTTGGACACAATCTACCAATTCATATGCAGACCGTTGAAGCACGCTGGTACTTAATGAGCGGCATCTTTTGTCGCGAATTTAGTACCACTGCGTGCTGAACCGAGCGAGAGCGCGTCTGCATAGAATTGCGTAGTTGTGTTCAACTCTTCCACCAATACGTTAATTCATACAATCAACCCGTAGTCCGCTCGATATCGATGATGCCCTCCACATTCCGGATCTTCGCAATCATCTTGTTGAGCTGCTCCTTCGAGCGAATCTCAAACTTCACGGAAACCGTCGCCTTGCCCTGCTTATTGACACGGACATTCATACCTGTCAGGTTGATGTTCTCCTCATTGAAGATCTTCGACAGCGAGAACACCAGTCCCTTACTGTCGTTCGCGTAGATGTTAATCTCCGTCATATACATCTTCTGATTCTGCAACAGATCTTCAGACCATTCCGCCTCAATCAGACGCTTCCGGTCAAATTCATCCATGCAAAGAACATTTACGCAATCGGTACGATGAATGGATACTCCACGTCCACGCGTGATGTAACCGACGATCTCATCACCCGGTACTGGAGCACAGCAGCGTGAAAAACGCACTGCAACATCGTCCATGCCTTTGACCACAATACCACCCTTGGCATGCTTGTGGCTTTCGCCTCTGCCCGGTGTGTTGATCTTGTCAACAATCTGTTCCTCTGTGATCTTCTTTGCTTCTTCTTTTTTGTATTCTTCCTGCAGACGGTTGACAACCTGTCCTTCTTTCAGGCCGCCATGTCCGATTGATGCAAGCACGGCATCCCATGTCAGGAAGTTGTATTTCTTCATTACCTTTTCCTGCAGTTCCGGTTGTAAAAGGTTCGACAGCACAATTCCCTTTGTCTTACAGTATGCCGCCATCGCATCTTTACCACGCTGGATATTATCTGTCTTGTTCTCCTGCCGGAACCACTGGTTAATCTTCGTCTTTGCCTGTGAACTCTTTACCACAGACAGCCAGTCCATACTTGGACCTTTGGAGTTCTGCGATGTGATAATCTCAACACGATCACCATTATGAAGCTCTGTCTCAATCGGCACCTGCCGTCCATTGACACGCGCACCAATCAGCTTGTTTCCGACCGCCGTATGAATGCTGTAGGCAAAATCAATTGGTGTAGAACCAGCCGGAAGATTCTTGACATCGCCCGCTGGTGTAAATACATACACCTGATCTGAAAACAGATCCAAATCTGTCTTGATGGCGTTCATGAATTCCTTGTTATCTGTCGTATCGGTCTGCCATTCCAGAATCTGTCTGAGCCAGCTTAACTTCTGCTCTTCGTTATCGTTCTTGCCACTGCCGCCTTCTTTGTATTTCCAATGTGCAGCAATACCATATTCCGCGGTACGGTGCATCTCGTAGGTTCGAATCTGAATCTCGAACGGACGACCACCCGGTCCAATCAATGTCGTGTGGAGAGACTGGTACATGTTCTCTTTCGGCATTGCAATATAATCTTTGAAACGTCCCGGAATTGGCTTGTATTTCTCATGAATAATTCCGAGTGCCGCATAACAATCCCGTACCGTATCGACCTTGATACGAATTGCATGAATATCGTAGATCTGGTCGAGCGTCTTGTTCTGCGTGATCATTTTCTTATAGATGGAGAACAGATGCTTGACACGTCCGTCTACCTCTGCCTCGATGCCAGCTTCCTTCATATACTGCTTAACCTGTTCTACCATCTGTACGATGAAATCCTCGCTCGCATTCAATCGTGTGGTGATCTCTTCCTTTAAGTTCTTGTATACCTCTGGATAGAGATACTGCATGGAGAGGTCATCGAGTTCGACCTTGATCTTGGAAATACCAAGACGGTGTGCGAGCGGTGCGTAAATATCCATCGTCTCACGCGACTTTTCGATCTGCTTTGCCGGTGACTGGTACTGCATTGTACGCAGATTGTGCAGACGGTCGGCAAGCTTGATCAGGATGACACGGATATCCTTCGCCATCGCAAGGAACATCTTACGCAGGTTCTCTGCCTGAACCTCGATCTTATCCTGTGACAGATCGAGCTGTGTCAGCTTCGTAACGCCATCGACAAGCAGTGCTACCTCTTCGGAGAACTCCTTTGCAATCTCCTCCCGCGTCATAACCGTATCCTCTACAACATCATGCAGGATTCCTGCTACGATCGTCTCTTTATCAAGTTCCAGTTCTGCCAGAATGATTGCCACGCAAAGCGGGTGAATAATATATGGTTCCCCGGACTTTCGCTTCTGACCTTCGTGCGCTTTGCTTGCAATCTTATACGCCTTCTCGATCTCCGACAGATCCGTCGTCGGACGATACGCGCGAATGGTAGCAATCAATTTTTTATACAATTCCTCCGGCGGCGTAAAATCCTCCGGTTTACTGATTTCTTTTTTCAGTGTATCATGTGGTATCTTATAGGTTGTATCCGCCATAAAAATCACTCACCTTCGTACTGTACAACAGATGCTACATCGTAGCCCTCCAGCAATTTTCTTCCTCCAAGATCGGTCAGCTCGATCAAGAAGATCATCTTTACTACCTCACCGCCCAGCTCTTCGACGAGCTTGGCTGCTGCCTGAATCGTACCGCCTGTCGCGATCAGATCATCGACCAGTACAACCTTGTCGCCCGGCTTGATCGCATCCTTATGGATCTCGATCGTTGCAGAACCGTACTCCAGATCGTAGCTCATCTCGACTGTCTCACGTGGCAGCTTTCCTTTCTTACGAACCGGGATAAATCCCTTCTTGTTCATATAGGCAAGTGGTGCGCCAAAGATAAATCCTCTCGACTCTGTACCTGCGATCAGATCATAGTCCACTCCATCTAACAGCTTGTTCAGCTCATCAATTGCCAGTGCATACCCTTCCGGGCTTTCCAGTACACTTGTCACATCTCGGAATATAATCCCCTTACTTGGGAAATCCGGAATACTGATGATATAATCCTTTACACTCTTCATTTGCGCTCCTCCTACCTTCACGTATGCTCTATTTTGATGTTTCATAATATACGCTTTTCCGGATTGATACCGGCTCCATCTGAATCGAAACAGTTCCATTGAATTCGTTCTTCTTCATATGATACAGAATATCAATCAGTGCATGGTTTTGTAAACCCTTCAATATTTTATCACATTCTTTGTCTCCAAACCACACTTTTATGTTATCCAATAGCTCTTTTCCACGAAATACCATGCCGTTTATGCGCGTGCCATTGCCATCGACAAACGTGCAACGTGCATATTGCCCTTCATTTCCAACCATTTTGATCGATCGGATACCCATTTTCACGATACCGAACAATGGTCTTACATTGGCAGTTCCGTATGGTTCCAGCTTTGCAAGCTCCTCATAGAGGGGCAATGTCAGCTGCTTGATGGCACAGGATTCATCCACATACAGCTTCTCGACGAGATCTGCGTCTGTCAGATTGCAATCCCGGTTTAACGCTTCGCGTAACGGTTCGAGTGCTTCGCGCGTAATCGTAAAGCCCGCCGCCATCGGGTGTCCGCCAACCTTCACAAACAACTCTTTATGTTCACAGAGCTTATCAAACATATTATACGTCTCAATCGAACGCCCGGAGCCTTTCAGTCCCTGTCCATTTTCCGCATCGGTAAAAACAAGCGTCGGACGGTAAAATGCTTCCTTCAGCTTGCTCGCGATCAGTCCCGCGATGCTCTCATGAATCCCCGGCATATACAGGACGATAACCTTATCATCCCCGATTTTCTTTTCTTTCACACCATCTTCGGTCGGAATCATGCGAATATCCTTTCGCACCCAGTCCGTTGCCGCCCGCACACCGCGGTCGGTCATCTCCTTCCGCAGTTCGTTAAGCTTCGCCATATCCTGTGCCAGGCTTTCCGCCCGCGCCGGATCATCGGTCAGCAGCAGCTCCACGCCCTCTTTCGCACTTTCCAGTCGTCCGGTCGAGTTCAGACTCGGACCAATCCGGAAGCTCAAATGATGCACCTCGATTGGCTTTCCATCAAGACCTAACGCTTTCTTCAACGCATTGATTCCAAGATTCGTACTGTTCGTAAGTCTCCGCAGTCCACGCTTGACAAAGATCCGGTTCTCATCTGTGAGCGGCATGATATCACACACCGTACCAAGCGCTAAGATATCCATATAGGCATCTTCGTCTTCCCACGGAAGCTCCGTCACCCGGTATAAATGCCGGATGAATTTGTACGCCACACCAGCACCGCATAAGTCCTTGTAGGGATATGCGCAATCCGGGCGGTGCGGATCGATCACGGCATCCGCGTTCACATACAGATAATTTTTTTCTCCGTTTTCCGTCACCTCGCACGGCACCTCATGATGATCCGTAACGATCACCGTCATTCCAAGTTCTTTCGCCCGGGTGACTGCGGTCTCCGCCGCAATTCCATTGTCACAGGTGATAATCGTATCCACGCCATCGGCGTATGCCGCTTCCACCAGCCGTACATTCATCCCATACCCATCCATGATCCGGTGTGGGATATCATAAGAGACATCTGCCCCTGCCTTTTGCAGCCCTTGATACAGAATATAATTCGATGTGATGCCATCTACATCGTAATCGGAGATAATACGGATTTTCTTTCCTGCCCGAATCTTTTCTTTCATAATCCGGCAGCCCTTGTCCATGTCCTTCATTAACGCCGGATCATGAGTGTATGCAAGATCATCACTCAGATAACACGCAACCGCATCTGGCTCCGTGATCTCCCGGTTCACGATGATATGCGCCAATATCGGGCTGATCGAGAACTGCTCTGCCAGTGCGCGGATATCTGCGGCTGGCTGTTTCACCCGCCATTCTTCTTTTTTGTACTCCGACATATCTGTGTTCCTCTCTTCTTCACTTAAAAATGGGGCTGCCGAAACAGCCCCACCTTATTTTACTTATGCATTTTTCTTGGAGAATTTCTTCTTCATTGTATACCAGAGTGGTCCGGTGATACATACAGATGAATAAGCACCACACACGATACCAAGCATCAATGTGAATGTAAATTCTTTCAGAGAAGTTACGCCCATCACGAACAATACAAATACCATGATAAAGGTTGTCAGGGATGTATAAATTGTTCTTGTAAATGTCTGTCCGATACTCTTGTTGACAAGCTCTTCCAGACTTTCTTTACTATCCTGTGTCCGCATATTCTCACGAATACGGTCGAAGATAATGATTGTCGCGTTGATCGAGTAACCTACGATTGTCAGCATACACGCAATAAATGTATTACCAACGGACAGTGTTCCGATGGAGTATGCCGCAAATACAACCAATACATCATGTACAAGAGCAAGCACCGCACTGACACCAAACTTCACGTCAGAGAACCGGAACGCAATGTACAGAAGCATCAATACAGAAGATACTGCAATCGCTACGATCGCATCTTTCTTCATCTCACCACTGATGGTAGAACTGATACTCTGGTTGTCCACTTCTGTTGCCTTAAACTGTGATTTCAACAGGTCGTCAATCTTTGCACTCTGCTCTTCTGTAAGCTCGGATGTCTTGAAGATAACCTGATTGTTTCCTTCTACTGTCTGAATCTGAATCGTTCCAGCATCAATACCCGCTGTTTCTGCTATCACTGGTGCAACCTCAGACTCTGCACGCTCCAGTGTATATACATCGTCCTCTGCAAAAGTAGCAGTTGTTGATGTACCACCGGTAAACTCCAGACTGTAATTTAATGACTTGCCAATTCTTGAATGGTTTACACCGAGGAACGCAAGTCCTGCAATGATCACGATCAAAGAAGCAACACCACAAATCTTGAAGTTCTTTACATATCCGTGAATCTTTGGCTCCTTTGCTTTACCATACATCTTTGGATTCTGTACGCCAAGCTCTAAGAACGAATTCAAAAGCATCTTTGTCACAAACAATGCGGTAAACATAGAAAGGACAATACCAAGCATCAATGTAACCGCGAATCCCTTGATACTACCAGAGCCAAGGATCATCAAAACAACGGTTGCAATCAAAGTTGTAATATTACCATCCAAAATCGCGGAAAGCGCTTTGGAGAAACCTGCCTTCACTGCCGCACGCACACCGTTGCCTGCAGAGATCTCCTCACGGATACGTGTGAAAATGATGACATTCGCATCTACCGCCATACCGATTGACAGGATAATACCTGCAATACCAGGGAGTGTCAGTGTGATGTGACGGATACTGAGGATCAATAGCATCAATACAACATAACCGGTCAGTGCTAAGCTGGCAATAAATCCTGGGAAACGATACAGTACAATCATCAGGATACATACCAAGCCAAAACCGATCGCACCGGCGATCAAGCTTGTTGATACTGCTTTCTGACCAAGCTTTGCACCAACGATATTATACTGAATCTGCTTCAACTCCAGAGGCAGTGCACCAATCTTAATTGTCGACGCAAGGCTTTCTGCCTCATCGTAGCTGGAAATCTTATTGATAACTGCATTACCATCTGTGATTGCACTCTGTACAGTTGGAGCACTTGCAACGGCTCCATCATAGATGATATAGATTGGCTTTCCAATATTGGCTGCAGTTGCGGTTGCAAACTTCTGCGCACCTTCATCTGTAAACTGAAGCTGTACAACATAATCCTTGACTGTACCACTGTCGTCCACGCCTGCCTGTGCGTTCTTGATATCAGAACCGGTCAGAACTGCTTCGTATGCATCGTTCGTACCATTGTTCTGATTCTTCTGCCAGATTGTATAGTTCTCGGAATCAAGGAACAGAAGCTGTCCCGGCTGACCGAGCTCATCCAATACGTCATGCGCATCTACCTTCTCTGTGTTCAGAGGAATCTCAACCGTGATACGGTCATTTCCTTCCTGATACACTTCACCTTCTGAACTGTACGCATCGACTCTTCGCTGCAGCTTATCCACAGTTGCTTTAATCTCGTCGCTTGTCGGCTTCTCATCCTGAATCTCATAGGTTACGGACAAACCGCCCTGTAGATCCAGTCCCAACGGAACATTCGCAGTTTTACCGGATTCATTCTGTCCTACACCAGCGATTGCCATATAGATACCGCCAGCCAGAAGCAGGAAGAAAATAATCAGATTGATGACTGCTTTTCTTTTTGTTTTCTTCATCTTTTTTTCTCTCCTTCATTTATTTTACTCTGCCGCTTCGTCTTCTTCGTCATCCGCCAGAGCTGCTTTCATCATGATTGCACATTCGACACGTTTCCGCTGCAATTCACAACCCACATCGTATGCGTCTAATATATTGCCATGGAACTGATACGAATTCGCTGCACAGCCGCCACTGCAATAAAATCTTGCGAAGCAATCCTTGCATTTGTCCTTGGCATAGACATTGCAAAGCTTGAATTCTTCCACGATATCGTTTCGTTCTACACCATGGAATACATCACCCAGTTTGAACTCATCGTGTCCAACAAACTGATGACACGGATACAGATCTCCAGTTGGTGTCACTGCCAGATACTCCGTACCGGAACCACATCCAGACAGACGCTTGTACACACACGGACCACCATTTAAGTCGAGCTTGTAATGGAAGAATGTCACTGGTTTTCCTTCCTTCTGCCGGCGGATCAGATCAACTGCCAGCTTGTCATACTGCTCGAAAATCGTTGGTAAATCTTCCTCGCGGATCGCATAATCATTCTCATCTGGTGTGACAACCGGCTCAATTGAGATCTCCTTGAATCCAAGCTCGGTCATCAATTCAAAATCCTTCGTAAAGTCCAGATTGTTTCTCGTAAATGTACCGCGCACATAATAGCTCTTATCGCCGCGCTTCTCCACGAACTTCTGGAACTTCGGCACAATAATGTCATAGCTTCCCTTTCCATTTCTGGTTGGCCGCATCATGTCATTAATCTCTTTTCTGCCGTCGAGACTCAATACAACGTTTGAAATCTCTCTGTTGCAGAAATCAATGACTTCATCATTTAACAGCATACCGTTCGTCGTCAGGGTGAAACGGAAGTTCTTATTTGCCGCCTTCTCCTTGCTTCGTCCATATGCTACGATTTCCTTCACCACATCAAAGTTCATCAACGGCTCACCGCCGAAGAAATCAACTTCAAGGTTTACACGGTTTCCGGAATTCTCTATCAAAAAGTCAATCGCCTGCTTGCCAACTTCCAGACTCATAAGTTCCCGTTTCTGACCATGATATTCTCCCTCATCTGCGAAACAATACTTGCAGGCAAGGTTACAATCATGTGCAATATGTAAGCAAAGCGCCTTGACTACGGTCTTTCTCTTCTTAAAATCGATAATGACATCCTTGAACACATCTTCCGTGAATAACAGTTCCTTTTCTTCTAACTCGGAAATGTCGGAATACGCATCCTTGATATCTTCCTTACTATAGGTATCTCCATACTTCTCTAAAATTGCCTGTTCAATCTCTTCGAATTTCTTATCCTTGTACATCGCAATCATATCATATACAAGGTCATCCACTACATGTACGGAGCCGCTGCACACATCAAGCACGATATTATACCCATTGTTCTTGTACTGGTGTACCACTTTCTTAGTCACTCCTATTTCTCTTATTCATTAAGGAAAGGGGACATCGCAGGATATCCCCTTTTCTTGTGCGAAGTGTATGTATTACACTTTCTTTATCTGTAATTAGTTGTTCTCGCAGCTCTGGTTACCAACTGTACAGCTTGTCTTACATGCTGACTGGCAAGATGTCTGGCATTCGCCGCAACCACCCTTAACTACAGTGCTCTTCATTGTCTTTTCTGTCAAAGTTTTGATTCTCTTCATCTTTATCGCCTCCTACTAGCATTATTAATGGATATTTTATCACATGTCCTGTCATTTGTCATCATTATTTTTTTACATTCTACTTGTAAATACGCATTTCTGCCATGTTTTATGACAGAAATGCACCGATTGCCCCTCCACCGAGGCAGATCAATGTATTAAGCAACCCGGATTGTATGATTCCCTGTGCATTTCCACGCACGATCAAAGATAACACAAGCAGGAGCACCGCATAGAACAATCCGAGCAACACGCCCCACAACAACCGCTTTACTTCCATGCATTTACCGATGAAGAATCCGCCGATGGCACTCGACAGCAGATAGATAAACACAACACCCAGTTCTACAACATTCTCACTCAATCCCAGCTTATACAATGCAAATGCCAGAATTAAAAGCAAAAGCCCGGTCACAATGTACGCTGCAACCAGTGCCTTTAAAACACAAAACGCAACCCGTTTTTCCATATAGACTCCCATTCGTCCGGTGTGGCAGACCGCCATACCCACTTGCTTTGGTTATATATATGAAAAATGAGTTGCGTTTATTACTTTCTATTTCACTTATTTACGCTTTCGCACTGGCTTTTTTCTTTGGTTCCTCCACGAGTTCCCCCGCCTTCTTCAAGGCAAGCTTCGTGATGACCGGTCCGATCAACTCATAGATTACGACACCACACAACACGATTGTCTGGATCTGTGCGGCATACTGCGGCAGAGATTTTCCGGCAGAGGTTGCAAGTCCGATGGCAACACCCTCCTGTGGCACCAGAGTCAGGCCCAGCCATTTCTGCACGATCTTCGGTGCCTTGGATATCTTCGCACCAAATGCCGCGCCAAGTGATTTTCCGACGATTCGGCCTACGACATACACTGCACCCACAACGCCAACAGATACAATAACCGTCACATCCAGAGACGCACCAGACAAGATAAAAAACATCATATAGATCGGTGGCGTAATACGTTCCAGCGGTTCATAAATCTTATCACTCTGTTTTGAGATATTGGCAAATATTGTGCTTAACATCATACAGGCAAGCAGCGAAGAAAATCCAACCATATCCGAGATACCGACACACAGGCAGATCATCATAATTGTGATTGCGAGCCGGTTTCCGCGTCCGGTATAAACTTTTACAAGCAGCGTCATGATCACGCCAAGCACTGCACCAAACAACAGGCCGCCAAAAATCTCAATACACGGAGCAATCAAAAGCTTACCCACCGGTGCGCTTCCGCTCGAACTTATAACATTGGCAACTGCCATGGAAAGTCCATACGCAACAAGTGCTACTGCATCGTCCAGTGCAACAACCGGAAGCAGTGTATTTGTGACTGGTCCTTTCGTCTTATACTGCTTCACGATCATCATTGTGGATGCTGCAGCTGTTGCAGATGCAATCGCGCCAAGTGCAAGTGCAAAACTGACATCATATCCAAGCAGCAGCAAAATAGTGTCTACTACAAATACAGCCCCCATGCCCTCTGTGATTCCGATGACAATCGGTGCTTTTCCGACCTTTTTAAGGAATGACATCTTGAACTCTGCGCCAATTGAAAATGCGATACAGCCAAGAGCAAGCTCTGTAACCAAATCCATATGATCAATCAGTTCTTCACTCAGAAGCTTCAGACAGTTTGGACCGATTAAAAGTCCAATCACCAGGTATCCGGTTACGTTCGGGAGTCGCATCTGTTTAACAATCTTACCCGCGATCAATGCCGCCAGCAGCATAATCCCTAAATACGTTAAAATATTCAAATCCATGATTACGCACCCAAGCCTTCCACAAATGATACCGGAAGTGCGAACATAATTCCGGTGTTCGGCTTGTCCAGTCCGATCACATCGTTGATCGTCTTGCGTGCCTTCTTCATTTCTTCATCATCTACGACAAAGAACATCATCTTTACCACTTCATGATCGTCATCATCCGCAAGGATGGAACGAAGCATTCCAAAGATCGGAAGGTCATCCATCTTCTCGACAACACTCGCCATACCGGTACCATCAACGATCGTACCTCCATGAATCCCTTCTTCTACCAGTTCCTTACAGATCTCGCTCACAAGGTCTTCGTGCTTCAAAATCACTACGAGCAAATTCATGTTACTCATCTCTCTATCCTCCATATTATTCATTTGTCAATCAAGCATGTCTTATCCTGATTGATACATGTCAATATGATTCTACACAGACACGCTCTCGCTCGGTTCAGCACGCAGTGGTACTAAACTCACTCCGTTCGTTAAGTGCCAGCGTGCTTCAACGGTCTGTTTTAGAATCATATTGACATGCATCATCCATCCGCACATGCATGCTTGATTGACATTATATTAACTCCTTCAGACGGTCGATGCGTCCAAATTCATATACCTTCTTTGCGTACCGCTTTGTTGTATCATTGGGTTCAATCAGGTCGATCACCATAACCGGATACATGCCTGCACGTCCCGCTGACAGGATTCCATTGATGGAATCCTCCACCGCAACGGCTTCCTCCGGTTTCACGTCTAGCATCTCACACGCCTTTAAATAAATATCCGGCGCCGGTTTTCCATGCTCCACCGTATCACCAAATACTAATTCATCAAAGTACTGGTCAATATGATGGGCTTTCAGATACCCTGTCGCTCGCTCCCGTACCGTAGATGTCGCAAGTCCAACCTTAACACCTTTTTCTTTCAGATATTTTAATGTATCTGCGACACCCGGCTTTAGTTCCACGCCGTGTGCCCGGATATGCGCGTCCAGCTTGTTCACGACTGCTTCCCGAAAATCAAAATAGTCAATTCCCATACCGACGACATCTTCAAAGTTCTTCTTGTTTGTGTACTTCGTGCCACCCGCGATACGCTCGCAGGCAACGACCATCACATCATCCGGGATTCCCAGCTTCTTGCCTTCCTCTAACTGAAATCTCCTGTATAATTTTTCCGTGTCCGTAATGACACCATCCATATCAAATACAACTGCCCGAAACATCTTCTTTATTCCTCCACGCGGACAACGATTGCAGAATAATTATCCGTCTTTGTCATATCTGCCCGCTTCAGCACGTATTTTTCCATTGCATCTAACCAAGCCTGTGCAGAGGGCGCTTCCTTGTATGTGGCAAGCATCTCTTCCTCATAGACATACTCCCAGAAACCATCCGTCATCAACACAAACGCCTGTGTCTCTCCGCGCTCCACAACCGCACTTATATCATACGTTTTCGTCCCCCACTGTGCGCCCATCGCACGCAGCAGCTTGTTCCGATCCTCGTGCGTACGGATCTCGGATTCCTTGATCTCTCCGGTATCGCATAGAATCTGTACTAAGCTATGGTCACGCGTTCTCTGATATTTTGTTCCATTCTCGTAAATCCGATACAACCGGCTGTCCCCGATATGCGCCCACTGTATCAGGTCCGGTGTGATTACAAGCACAACTGCCGTTGTCTTCATGGAGTTGCACAGATCCCGCCGCACCTGTTCTTCCAGCAATTCTTTTTGTGCCTGTTCCAATGCATCCTTGAAAAATCCGGCATAGTAGCCCTGTTTTTCAAATCTCTTTGCTATGCTTTCTGCGACCAGCTCCGATGCTATTTCCCCGCAGGCATGCCCGCCAAGTCCATCACACAAGATCAGGCAGAGCTGTTCTTCGTATGTTGCTTTCCGTATGTAATCCTCGTTGTGATCTCTTCCCCCTTGCTTTGTCAGCATCGCAACGTCTACCATGCGTCAACCTCCTACCAATTTTCCCTGTTACCGTTTTCGCTTTTCTGATTATAATATGCCCAGCGGTAGTTTGCAAGCAAAACAGGAGCATGTTCCCATGCTCCTGCCTGTGTAACCTGGTTTTATCACCGGTTAATTATTCTTTTTCTTCTTTGCTGCCAGAATAATTGCGATTCCACCGCCAAGCACTACAAGAACGCCAACACCAATCAATACATACAGAAGTACATGACTCTTCTCTCCATATGTAAAGCTGATCGTCTGTTCTGCTTCATTTCCGGCATCATCATGTGCCTTCATTGTAAGCTTATAGTCGCCCTTTTCTGTAACTGTGATCGCAGCAGCATTGTCCTTGATCTCAACTGGAGAACCATTGAGCGTTACCTCATCCAGAGTATCCTCATCCAACTGAAGGGATACGTTGATGTCGTACTGCTCGTTCTTGATCTCTCCATCTTCTACACCCGTTACAATAAAGGTTGGTGCCTTTGTATCCAGATTGAAGTTTACTGTTTCCTCTGTTGCATTTCCAAGTTCATCTTCGGCTGTAATCTTCATCTCATATGCGCCGTCCTCGACTTCGGATGTTCCGTCATACTCGCTGCCATTCAAGTACATATGTGCATCGCAGACAGTCAGGTCATAGATAATGTCGTTCAGATCGTAATCCCATGCAAAGGATGTCAGAGTTCCTTCATATGCGCTCATGACCTTTGGATCAATCACTGGTTTTGTCTTATCAATCGTGAAGGAAACCTCCTGTGTATCCTCATTACCTGCGGCATCCTTACAGTTTATCTGAATCTTATAAATACCATCCTCTGTAAATGTGTTTCGGATCAGCGTCGTTGCTGCTGTCGGATTATATCCGGTAATCTGCAGATCCTCTGTTTTTTCCTTATAAGATGTTGGATCAAGATATGTTCTTGTTGCCTGAATCGTTACAGACTTTGTCAGATAGAAGTCCTCCTCGATCTGTGCCTGGAACTCTACCTGCTTTGTTGTCTTGTCGTTATTTGACACGCCACTCAGCGTAATGATTGGCTTGCCTGTATCAATTCTTACCGTATAGCTGGTTGCCTCTGCGGTATGTCCAGCACGGTCTTTACCGGTAAATGTTACCTGATACTCACCTGTCTCACTAAGTGTCTCTGTCATCGTTGTCACACGTGCAGTTGGCTTGAAGTCGATGGTCTTGTAAGCGGCTTCTGCCACACTGTCGTTTGCTTTTCTTGTGATCGTGATCGTACCAGATGCATCCCACCAGAATGCCTCTGTCATACTAAATGTCAGGGTTGTTCCTGCGTTCAGTGTCGAACCGGAAGCAGTTCCTGTAATCTGCAGTTCTGGTGCTGTCTTATCAACACGGAACTGTACATTTCTTTCTGCACTTCGGTTTCCTGCCTTGTCCACAGAATATACCTTTACCTGATAATCAGCCTCATCTGTATAGCCAAATACCCGGTTGTCTGTCTTCAATACATCCGCGGTTACCGGAAGCTGATCCGGTACTGTCTTAATCAACTGGTAATTGAAATCATGTACGTCTTCGTTTGCATCGCTTACAGAGAAAGCAACCGTTGCATCGGAAGTCAGATCAACAACCCCCATATTCTCAGAGTAAACCATACCTCCATTGATTACTGCAGCAATATTCGGTGCCTCTGTATCCTTGATAAATACAACCTGCTTTTCAACTGCATTGTTGCCTGCATTATCCTGTGCATTGATCTTGATTACATGTGCACCAATACCGGTTGAAACATAGCTTGCCCGGTACTTGTTAGATGTACCGATTCGCTGCCATGTTACATTTACCACGTTGTTATTATCTGTTACTCTTACTCCGGAAGCTGAGATATTCTCATCCTCATAAGTAAGCTCTACCGTTACATTAGAACGATAGAAGTAATCGCAAACGGTTCCATCGAAGTTCTTTCCTGGCTGCTTGCCAGCAGTTGTACCCCCGGAAATCTTTGCTGTGACAACCGGGATTGTGTTATCCACGCGGAACTTCATCGTCTTGGAATCAATGTTTCCTGCCTTGTCTGACACATTGACTGTCACGGTGTAGTCACCATCCGCGGCTTTCTTGCCGATCAGGTTATTCAATGTGAAGCTGTTTTCCTGGCTGACATTTACCAGTTCCTTTGCTCCACTCAGATTTGTTGTCACATCGGTGTCTGGTCCCTTCACTGTGATCGTCGCCTGATTGATTGTCAGATTATCCGATACCGTTGTCTTGATCAGTACCTCGCCATCCAATGGCTGTGTAATGTTTGTCTTTCCATTGACTGTCAATTCAGCCTTAGGATTTGTCTTATCGACCTTGATCTTATACAGATTGTTTGGAAGCAGGTTCTCACTTGCATCCTGTGCATTAAACACAAGAGATGTACCTGTAATTCCTGCTGACTCCGGAATCGCAATCGTTCCGTTCACAGAAGTCTGTGTTCCATTCAATGCGATTTCCTTGTCTGTTACATTTGCCTTGCTTCCTGCCAGAGAATAACCGGCATTTGCAAGTGGTGATTCCACGCCATTATCACCAGAAGTAATCGTATAGTTGATTGTATATTCCTTATACCATGTGCTGTCGTTTGCCACATTCACCGATACAGTTGGATTGGTACGGTCATATAAAATTGTACCAAGCGTTTTAGATGCATCCTGTGGGTAACGAATCTTCTGTGCATTTCCATCTATCACATTCAGATACATACTATCCAGCTGTGCATTTATATTCGTCTTAGCAGGCAATTCAAATTTCACCGTTGTGCTGTAACGATGACTGTTTGTATCTTGTTGATTTGCAGAGGCAGCTACATCCTTTGTCTGGTCATTCGTACCGCCTGCAATCAGTTCAAACTTCTGAATGACATATGCAGAGCTTGCTGTCACTTCCAGCTGATATTTTTCATTTGTATTCTTTCCTGCTAGAACATCGCTTGTTACATCGTTTCCAGCTGCATCTATAATCACACAGTTATCTACGCGCAGGGTATCATCAATCTTTGTAACTCCACGAAGTGTCAAAGTCGTTGATGGATTGCCCGCGTTATCTATTGCTGAAACTGCGACCGAATATGGAAGAGTCGCATTTAGCTCACCTGATGGAATATTGAATACATACTTATTGCCCGATTCAAGTGTGAAGTCTCCTTTGTCTGAGCTTACTTTTGCAACGCCGCTCAAATCATCCGTTACTTCTACCACATATCTATACTCTGTATCCAGTTCTGTAACAATCGCCGTTTCTAAACTGCCATCCGCTACATCTTCCCATGTACTGCTTCCATTCTTTTTCTTCTGGATAACCGGATTTTTTACTTCTGGAGCAGTTGCATCGTACATGATATCTTTTATAGATTTATTATCTAACAGTATTGTATTTGTGTCTTTTTCATATACAGCAATCTTCAATCCAGAAAAGTTTGTAGATGCAATATTTGCATCTGTTGGGATCTGAATCTTCGCTGTAACAGAATATACACGTTTCACACTCTCTGCATTTGTAACTGGAGCTACATCTGCAAAAGAAACATCATCTCCACTTTTTACCTCTACCTTGCCTACATTTTTGGTAGATTCCAGTGTAATTTCAATCGTCTTTGGCTCACGGATGATTGCATCACTTATAAGAAGATCTCCATCCTCACCTAAGAATTTAACACTCTTAATCTCTGTAGAGTCCGTAACCTGATGAAGTTTTACCGGATATGTGAATGTTTCTGACTTATTTCCCTTATTATCTTCGGCTGTCACTGTAATTGTGTTATCGCCTTCTGCTAAATCTGTTTTCTGAATTGTGATCTCATAATTACCCGTTATCGCATTCTTGCTGGCTAAAAATGGTTTTGAAGTATCGCCATTCAAATATGCAGTAACATTTTTTACTCCAGATGCATCCTGATTTTCTGCTGCTACATCCTCTACCTTTACGGTGAACCGATAATAATTTTTGTTTCCATAATATACGCCGTTGTCATCTGTGTGTCCTGTATCAAATGCAACGTATGCATTCCCATCTTCTGACTGCTCTTCTGTAACCTTCGAAATCGTTGGTGCCTGTGCATCATTACTTATATGAGTCGTGCCAGCGTCTATGTATTCGAGAACCTGTGATGATGCATTATCAATCAATGCCGCGTATGCGTAAACTTGTTTTCCGTTATTCTCTGCATCTGCTGAAATTTTAAAATCCCATGAATTCCAAGTATAACTTGCTACATTTACTAATTCCTCTGACGTTGCAGGATTGTCTGTTTTTACATAATATTTTAAGCTTGTGTTAGGTGGTATATCAAAGGGATCCACCCATACTCCTATATATGCTTCATTTACATATCGATCCGCCGTCAGCGCATCTGTGTGCGCGTTATCACCATACAGTCCCGCAATACCTGTAAATACCGTATCCAAACATACAACATTCACTACATATTGCAATTTCCAAGAATCCGTATCTTTCGCTCTTGCATAGATTCCAATCTTACGACTCTCTTTAACGGCATCATCCTGTAAGTCTGTCTCTCCATTATTTGTCAATGGGCGCAATGAAGATGTAATTTCTGAAGGGATTTCAGCATCTACACCAAAAGCAGTAGTAACTCCCAACAAAGCCAAATCTGTATCATTGCTTTTAAGTTCTGGCAATTTTAATTTCGTTACACTCTGTACATCTTTTAACAGATATACTGTTTTTTTCAAGGTTCCTGGCACAATAGCGCCTGTATCATCTTTGTTGATTCGTATCTCCTCAGATACATCCACGGTTACACCTACGGACGAATCTGTGACAACCTTTACACCTCCAGTTGCACTCCCCCCTTCTGCTTTCGCGCCATTCTTATCACCGACATGGTTTGCAAATGGTACAATCAGCAGAGCAAAGACAACCCATAATGCTATGAGCTTCTTTACCGGGTGTTTTGAATTGTTTGATTTTGTTTCTTTTCTTTTCATCCTTTTTCTCACCTACCCGACTCTATACTTTCATCTGAATGAACAACTACTATATTGTAAATTACTTTTACCTTCTTCGCTAATGTTCCGGTTGTCAGCACGCTTGTACCTTCCTCGTCATCATCTGCACGTAAAACATCAGTTGCATCACTGTCGTCATCGTCGGCACGCAATACATCGGTTGCATCACTGTCATCATCGTCCATCCGCAGAACGTCGGTTGCATCCTCATCGTCTGCATCGTCTCCCCGAAGTACATCGGTTGCTCCGTCATCTCCTTCGTCATTCCGAAGTACATCCGTTGCCCCGTCATCGCCTTCGTCATTTCGAAGTACATCCGTTGCTCCGTCATCTCCTTCGTCGTTTCGAAGTACATCCGTTGCTCCGTCATCTCCTGCCGATGTATCCCGAAGCACATCTGTTGCCTCATCATCCGCACCTGAACCGAGTACTTCTGTCTCGCCATCATCCGGTGTATCATAATCATTGATGCCCGGACGAAGGATGTCGGTCTCTTCAAACTTCTTTTCTTTCTCCTTTGATTTCTCCAACAGTTCGGTGGAATCGTTACCATTAGCCTTACGATCCTCCCGCGTAGAAACCGCTTCTTTCGCAGTGATCTTTCCACTTCCCATGTTGTAGTATTTTTCCTGTTCTTTCTTCGCTACGCTGCCCGGACTCGCTGTACCATCCTGCATTTCTTTCATTGCCTTTTTCGCAGCACTTCCGGTCAATTCTCCAATTACCTTCGGTATCTTCAATACAATGAATAACACGATCGCCGCAATCAGAAGGAGAATCGCCAGTACCAAGCCGCCATAGAAACATATCTCATATACGTTTTGCATGCTGATCACTCTCCCATCTCTGCTGACTGCGAATCATCGGAATTTGCATCCGGTGCCTGCGTCGCTTCTTCTTCGCTGATATCATAGCTACCGTCCTTCAACATCTGCAACGTATCTTTTCGTTTGTACCATGTTTTGTTGCTGTCGATGCCAAGCACGTTACCACCATCATCAAATACCTGAATCAGCTTCTTTGTCAGATCTGGAATCTTCGTCGTCCAAAGCTTCGGATCCTGCTCCTGTGCCTCACACAGACGATACAGATAATCCAGATGCTCTGCATATACGTTGTCGCTCCACTCGTTCTTTGTACCGAATACCTTTTCTGCGGCTTCGTATATCTTGAGTGCATCATCTGTCTTGCCCTGTGCGTCATAACAACGTGCTTCCGTCATCATCTTATTGTAATAAGACTGGTTATACGCGTTGACAGAGGAACCACCCAGCGAAATGCTCGGATCGCTGTCTACCTTCATCTTCAGGATTCCAATATAGTCTTCACAATAACTGATTGCCATCGAATAATATCCATTGGCAACTGTTTCATTATCTGCATTTTCCTTGGCAAGTTGCTCATAGATCATGATCAGGTTATCGTCGTAACGATAATTCATATCCATAACTGCTTCTTCGTCCAGGTCATTGCCTGTGTACTCGTCCAGATCTGCAACCGCCTGTTCCATCACCGTACTTGCCTGTTCTGCGATGCTTGTCTCCGCATCCTTGCTGACGTTTGTACTGTAAATCTCGCCGATAATACGATAGTTTACGAACTTGGTTGCTTCCTGGTTCGTAAAGTTGTTCTCGTTGTAGGTTGCGAAATCATTTACCGCCTGCATCAGCTCTGATGCATCCGACGTACTGTCAGATCGCAGCTCAGAAATGGATTTGTAAAAGCCTGCAAGCTTTCCATATTCCTCGTCCTTCTCGTCAATCATGCCGAAATATTTGGCTGCCTGACTGTAAGAACGCTCTTCCTCAAAATAAGTAAGTGCCAGCTTGTAAAGCACTGCGCTGTTTTTCTCAACACCACCATGTTTACTGCTGATTCGATTGGAAACCAACGTCAACGCATCATCCAGATTCAGCGTAGATTCCGTTCCGGCTTCCTCCGCCTTGTTCGTAGCATCAATGTATGCCTGTATGTACTGCTCGTAAGCTTTTTCCTCCGAGCCATCCAGTTCGATTGCTTTCTTGAATTCTGCCGTTCCGGCTTCGTAATTCTCTTCCCGGCAGTAGTTCATACCATTTTCGATATACTGGTTATAATTGTTCAGCTTAATCCGCTGCATCCCGGAATATCCGATTCCGGCTGTGATACCGGATACAACTGCCAATGCCACGGTTGCTGCAAAAAGCCCAAGCTTCTTCTTGTTCTTCTTCCGGTAGCTGTCGTCAAGCTCATCGTAATGCTCCAATGCATACATCAGCTCCGTACAGTTCTGATAACGGTCGTTCGGATCTGCCTGTGTACATTTTAAGATGATCTTCTCCAATCCAGAGGACAACATCGGATTCCACTCGCGGATCGGCTTGATCTCATACGGTGGCTCACATGGGTTCTTTCCTGTTACGATATGGTACAGGGTTGCGCCCAGATTATAGATATCTGTTCTTGCATCTGTATTATAGATACCACGTCCCTTGGAATCACCGAACTGTTCCGGTGCCGCATAGCCTCGCGTACCAAGTGCGGTTGTATCTGCATTGTTCTCTATCTCGTACTCTTTTGCTGTACCGAAGTCGATCAGCTTTACGCCGCCCTCCGGCTTGATCATGACATTCGAAGGCTTCATATCCCGGTAGATAATCGGTGGATTCATGTTGTGCAGATAATTCAATGCACTTGCAAGCTGCAAGCCCCACTCTACCACCAACTCCTGTGGCTGTGCGCCTTCCTTCTTCAATCGATCCTGAATCGTATCACCCTCGATATAATCCATAACAACGTAGATCGTTCCATCCTGATTGATGATATCTACGATTCGCGGCAACACCGGATGATCTACGTTCTTCAGAATATTCGCTTCTCGTTCCAATCCCTTAAGCAACGTCTTTGCGGATTTCTTTCCATCATTCTTGATCTCCTTGACCGCCCACTGCTTGTTCAAACGCTTATCACGGGCAAGGTACACGATGGACATACCACCTCGACCAACTTCTGCCAAAATTTCATATTTTCCGTCTAGTACGGTTCCTTCCTTCGTCATGGCAAACCCTCTCTAAATCAAATCGTGCGAACCATTGCTACTGTGATATTATCACGTTCCCCACGGTTCTTTACTAACTCTGTCAGATATATTGCTCCATATTTCATCTTTTCCTCGTCCGTCGCCTCACCCGGTCCGATCTTCTCGATGATTTCCTCCGGTGTGATCACATGACGGAATCCGTCTGAGCAGAGCATATAAACTGCATTTCTTGTTGCAGTTCCCTTTGTAAATTCCGGCTCAACAACCGGCGATGCGCCGACACACTGCAACAGTACGCTTCGTCTCGGATCGATTTTTGCCTGCTCCGGTGTCATACGTCCCGCTGCCAGTTCTCTTGCGATAAATGTCTGATCGTTTGTCAGCTGCTTCGCTGTCTTTGTAAGCTCATACACGCGGCTGTCGCCCACATGCACAATATAATACTGATCCTTGTACAACAGGATTGCAGATACCGTCGTACCAAGCTGCAAATGATTTTCCTCTCCATATGCGCCCAGCCGGCGATTCTGAGTTTGGATAATATCATCCCACTGTGATACAAGATTCTGCTCTGTGAATGTTCCATTCTGAATTTCATCCACCAGTGTATCATCAAACCATGTACAAAATGCTTCGATTACCTCTTTGCTGGCAACCTCGCCTTTTGCGAGTCCTCCCATGCCATCACACACGATTGCAAATGCAACATTTCCCTCTTTTGTGTTCACAACCTTGATTGCAAGAGAGTCCTGATTCGTTTCTTTTCTTGTACCTACATCGGTGTGATATGTTGCAATGTACTCCATATTACTCTCCTTTTCTCAGAAGGAATGTGAATTCCTCATCTCCCAATCGAACTTCTGTCTTATGCTTCAGAAGCACTTCCTTACCCGGCTGCAACTCTACCCCGTTTACATAGGTATGGTTTGTAGAATTGTTATCCTTAATATAGTTCACGCCATCGCGCTGGATTACAATACAATGCTCCCGGCTGATTGCGCTGTTGTTCTCTATTGCATAATCGGCTTTCGTCTTTGACTTACCGATGATAAATTCTGGTTTTGTAATATTGATGATCTCACCAGTTGATTTACGCACAAAGTGTGGAATCGGGCGTGCACCGCCAAGCTGTCCCATCAGGTTGCCGTTCTGCATCTGTGGCGCCTGTGGTCTTGGCATCTGTCCCATCATAGGCTGCCCCATCATTGGTTGTCCCATCGGAGGGCGCTGTCCACCCATCGGTGGTACTGGTTGCCCCATCATCGGCTGTCCGCCCATCGCTGGACGCTGTCCCATTGGTGGCATCTGTGGCTTTGGTATTTCCGGTTTCGGCATCTCTGGCTTTGGTGCCTCTGGTGCTGGTGCCTGTGGCTTTGGCATTTCCGGTTTCGGCATCTCTGGCTTTGGTGCCTCCGGTGCTGGTGCCTGTGGCTTTGGCATTTCCGGTTTCGGCATCTCTGGCTTTGGTGCCTCCGGTGCTGGTGCCTGTGGCTTTGGCATTTCCGGCTTCGGCATCTCTGGCTTTGGTGCATCCGGTGCTGGTGCCTGTGGTTTTGGCATTTCCGGCTTCGGCATCTGCCCCATCGGTGGTACTGGCTGCCCCATTGGCTGTCCGTTCATCGGTGGTACCGGCTGTCCCACTGGCTGTCCGTTCATCGGTGGTACCGGCTGTCCCATCATTGGCTGTCCGCCCATCGGTGGTACTGGCTGTCCCATTGGCTGTCCGTTCATCGGTGGTACCGGCTGTCCCATCATTGGCTGTCCGCCCATCGGTGGTACTGGCTGCCCCATTGGCTGTCTGCCCATCGGTGGTACTGGCTGCCCCATCGGCTGTCTGCCCATCGGTGGTACCGGCTGTCCCATTGGCTGTCCCATCGCTGGCATACCCTGTGGACGCATGTTGTTCATCACGCCAACTCGATTTACTTTTACATTCTGGTTCTGTACTTCCGGAGCTGCGGTTGTATCTGCTTCCTTCTTAAGTCCCTCGTCTCTTGTATAGAAGAGACCAAGTTTCTCCATCTCCGCATCTACAAGTCCTTTTAATTTCATATTGGAATAATGATCCGTATTGATCAAGGTCAGGATTCTTGCTACATAATCATCCTTGTCTGCCTCATCAAAGCGCATATGTGACACAATATTTCGGAAGAAATCCGGGATATCAGACTGTCCCAACGGATCCTGCTTTACAGGAACCATAATGCACTTTACTGCCTTGCTCTCAGGATCTACATAGATATAATTCAGATCGCGTACCAGATAACAGATCTGCACACCTGCTGCACCAATCTCAAATGCACACAGCAGTCCCTTCAGGATTGCAAGTACATCTGCCTTCTTCAATGTCTGACGCAGCATCACTTCCAGAGAAGTGTCATGATGCACATAAGAGACAATACTTCTCTTTCCATCCTCATCCTTGTACTGGAACGGAATAATATTTCCGAGCTGTGCAACCTTGTCTGACACTCTGTCGTCATAGACATCTGCTGCTCCAAGCTGATACTCCACCAATGTCATTCCGTTTTGTTTTGTTACATTCAACTCTAACCCCTTCATTTGCTACCTCCTCATGATATGATCATCCTAATTAGCGAATCTTAAATGTAAACTCTTCATCTGCAAGTCTTACGAGAGAATCATGTGTCAGAATTTCTTCTACCCCATCCTCTACACGCTTTCCATTCACATATGTATGATTCGTAGACTTGTTATCTTTGATATAACATACCCCATCTTTTTGAATGATAAATGCATGCTGACGGCTGATCGCTCCGTTTCCGCCAACGGTATAGTCCACACCTCTGGTTGCCTTTCCGATCTTGAACACTGCTTTGTTCAGCATGATACGTTCTTCTGTACTTACACGGATCAGATATGGCAATGCTTTCGGCGAATTGGCTGCTACAGTCGCTGCACTCACAGCACCAACGGCATCTTTTACAAGCTCTGTTACAGATTTATTCAAAATAGATGTACTCTTTGGCTTCTTGTCCTTTTCATCGTCCTTTTTCTTCTCAATGTTCATGTCATCGTAGATATCCTCGATTACAGGCACCTTGATGTTTTCTGTCTGTCCGCTTGTCGGTTCTTCGTTTTGTACGGTTGTTTCCGGTTCAGCAGACTCTGCTGTCTCAGCTGCTGCTTCTGCCTCAGCTGCCTCCATCTCAGCCTCTGTCTGCTGGATGATTGCCGCACGGTTTACCTTTACCACATTCCGCTTAACCACAGGTGGCTTGTCTAAGAAATGATCCAGATCTTCCAATGTCTGGATATTCTTGGTTGGCTGTGCTGTCGGCTTTGCAGATGGAACTTCTCCAACCAGCTCCTTGATCCGATCCTTGATCAGGTTGATATCGGATTCCTTCTTATTTGTCTTTAACTGCAGCTTCTCGCCACCATTTGTTGCCCCCTCTGGCTTCACCTGTGACAGGATCTGCTCTGCAGCTGGGGAAACCTCTGGTTTTTCTGCTACTGGTTCCGGCTCTGGCGCTTCCTGCTTTTCCATCACTGGCTCTGGTGCCGGTGCTTCCTCGACAGGTGCTGGTGTCTCCTCGACAGCCTCTGTCGGTTCTGCCACCTTCTCCTCTACCGGTGTTTCTTCTTCCTTTACCTGCATACCAGCTGGAAGGATACTTTCCAGTTCTTCCTCTTCCTTTACAGGTTCCTCTGCTTCTTCCTCTTCGTCTTCTTCATCGTCGCCGATCTCCGGAAGTGGTGTGTCATCCTCTTCCTGCAGGCCGTTCATGATGTCACCGATATTTTCTGCCGGTGCTTCTTCCTCTGCACTTACAACTTCTACACCGTCTGCATCAATGGCTCCAGCCTCCTCGAAGCTGATTCCTTCCTCTTCCATCAACGCCTCTGCAAGTCCGATCAAGCCACGCAGATTGAAGTTATCTCCATTGATATACGTGAGGAGCTTACCAACATAATTCAGATCCTCTTCCACATCGTATTTCATGTTCGCAAGCAGCTGGCGTACAAAGCTCTTGAATTCTACAGAAAGTGCGCCCTTGCTTTCGATTGGCAGGCACAGGAACTGTACTGTCTTCTTCTCAGCATCCACGTAGATAAATCCACGATTCAGCAATACATACGAAAGTGGAATTGCCTGCTCCTTCAAGGAAATCATCTCCTGTGCAACATTCCGCAGGATGAGCAGTACGCTCTCGCAATCATGCTCCTGCGCAATGTACTCCTCCAGAGATGTCTTGCCCGTGATCTGGTAGGTCAGATAATCGTAATCGTCATCTTCTTCATAGATAATCTCTATCAGTTCTTCCGGCGCATTATCCTGACAGTAATCCAAAACATCCTCATCTAACTCACAATCCTCGCCCATTGTGTATGACAGATATTTTTCTTCGCCGATGTTTCGCGCCCTAAAATTAAAAGTTCTCATAACGTCCCTCCTAATACATTATTTATTCCTATTGTGATTCTTCGGTTGTCGATTCCTCGGTGGATGCTTCTCCATCCGGTGTCACGCCGTTTGGTCCACCAATAATCTGTGTATCTATGTGATCTTCATAGTTTTCTGTAAAGATATGTGTACCTGCATCTTCGTCGCCAACATGGTAATACAGGTAATTATGCTCTTCCGGATACAATACGGCCTGGATACATGCCAGTCCCGGATTACAGATCGGTCCTACCGGAAGTCCGGCATTCTTATAGGTGTTGTATGGAGAATCCAGTTCCAGATCCTCGTACAGAACCTGACTCTTGTCATACATTCCATCGGTCAATGGATATAAGACAGTCGGACACATCTGCAAAGGCATTTCTGCTTTCAGACGGTTGTTGATAACACCTGCAATCGTCGCACGTTCTGAATCCACCTTTGCCTCACGTTCTACAATGGAAGCTCTCGTCACAAGTTCAAATGCACTGTATCCAAGCTCTGCCGCACGATCCTGCAGTTCCTGTGTATAGTAGTTGTCGAACGTTCTCAACATATAATCGACTAATGATTCCGCTGTCGTCGACTCATAAATATCGTAAGTTGCCGGGAACAGGAAACCCTGTACCTTATAATTGACATTGGCACCTGCCGGTATGTCTGCCAGATATGCAAAATCAGATTTCGTAACCGATTTGCATGCATTTAAAAATTCAGTTGCAGAACAGATTCCCTGATCTTCGCACCGCGCTGCTATCATCTCTACCGTAAAGCCCTCTGGCACAACCAGATAATCGACTGGCTGATCTTCCTCGAATGTCGGGCTCATGGCTGCCATCATCTGCAAGGTTGTCATACCAGTATTCAAGGTGTATGTACCACCATGCAGCTTGCCACGGTACTCAGAGTCCTGCAGACGCTTTGTAAATGCACGCGGATAATTGATCAATCCATTGTCCTTCAGGATCTGCGCGATCTCCTTGACAGATGCGCCTTCCGGAATCGTAACAGTTACATCTTCGCCCTGTGTCGACTCCGTTCCCTTGTATTCGTCCATATAATCATCGTAATAGGTTCGTATATGTTTATAGGTCATATTGGCAAGTGTGACAATCGCCACCAACAATATGATTCCCTTCACGACTCGAATCACTGTTTTTCCCACTTTTCGTACCTCTTCTTTGCATTTTAGTTTACATAACTTTTTAAAAAATTACACACTTGATGTAATTTTACAATAATGGTATTATACTATCATCTTTTAGATAAAAATACAAGAAAGGATGATAAATTTGAGTAATCCAATTGTTACAATGACAATGGAATCCGGCGATGTTATGACGTTCGAACTGTATCCGGATATCGCACCAAACACAGTAAAGAATTTTATCTCTCTGATTAAGAAAGGGTTTTACGATGGATTGATCTTCCATCGTGTCATCAATGGTTTTATGATCCAGGGTGGCTGCCCTGACGGAAATGGTACCGGAGGTCCTGGATATTCAATCCGCGGCGAGTTCGCGCAGAACGGATTTGCAAATGATCTGAAGCACGAACCGGGTGTTCTTTCTATGGCACGTACCATGATGCCGAACTCCGCCGGTTCGCAGTTTTTCATCATGCACAAGAATAGTCCGCATCTCGACGGAAGCTATGCTGCTTTCGGCAAGATCGTGGATGGCCTGGATATCGTGAATAAGATTGCAGATGTTCCAACCGACTACATGGACCGCCCGCTTGAAGACCAGCGTATCAAGACCGTTACCGTCGACACGAAGGGTGTCGAGTATGACGAGCCGGAGAAGATGTAATCTTCTTAAACGGACGCACAGCGTACAAAAATAGAAATCCCCTGCAGACACGCTCTGCGGGGGATTTTTCTCTACATCTCTTGCATTTTCTTGAGGAATGCCTTGGCGCGATCGGTCTTTGGATTGTCAATGACATCCTCCGGCTTTCCTTCCTCGACGATTACACCACCATCCATGAAGATCACGCGGTCAGATACGCTCCGGGCGAAACCGATCTCATGGGTTACGATCACCATTGTCATCTTCTCGGCGGCGAGTTCCTTTAATACCTTTAAGATCTCGGCGGTCAGCTCCGGATCGAGTGCCGATGTCGGCTCATCGAAGAAGAGCATCTTCGGCTTTAACGCAAGCGCGCGGGCGATTGCCACACGCTGCTGCTGTCCGCCGGACAACTGATATGGATAATAGTCACCCTTATCTTCTAAGTTCATCTTGCGAAGCAGCTCCTTCGCCTCGGCATATACCTCGTCCTTGTCACGCTTCTGCACGTGGATCGGTGCATCTGCGATATTCTTCAGTACCGAATAATGCGGAAACAGATTAAAATTCTGGAACACCAGTCCGTAATAGCTCTGGATCTCCTTTAAGTCTGCCTTGTCTGCATAGACCGGAACGCCGCTGTCGGAATTAACCGCTTCCTTTCCGCAGTACTCCATGCTTCCGCCGTCAATCTTCTCCAGCATCGTCATACAGCGCAGGAAGGTTGATTTTCCGGAGCCGGATGGTCCGAGAATCGAGATAACCTCTCTCTCTGCCACCGACATGCTGATATCTTTTAGTACTTCGAGATCGTCGAAGCTTTTCTTAATATTTTTTACTTCCAGTAAGTTCATACGCGACCTCCTAATGATAATAATTCATGCGCTTTTCAATCTTCTCCATCACAAACGCAACGACAAAGTTAAAGATGTAGTAGAACACGCCTGCGATAAACAGCGGCATGATTGTCGTCTGTGCGGCAGCGACCTGCTTGGCAAGTGTAAACATCTCCGTATAAGAAATTGCAAATGCAAGCGACGTATCCTTAACCAGTGTGATAACCTCGTTTGTGACAGAAGGCAGGATGTTCTTCGCCATCTGTGGGAACACGATCTTGAAGAACGTCTGGATCTTGCTGTATCCTAAGATCTTCGCTGCCTCATGCTGTCCCTGTGGCACTGCCTGAATACCGGAGCGGTAGATCTCTGCGAAATATGCTGCATAGTTTAAGGCAAATCCAATGATAACCGCCTGGAAACGATAGCTTGTCGTAAGCGTCGCGCCAAACAGATAATATGGTCCGTAAAATACAACCAAAAGCTGTAACATCAACGGCGTACCACGTGCGATGGAGATGTAGAACTTCACCAGCCAGCGAATCGGTGCAATCTTACACATTCTGCCTGCTGCAACCAGAAGTCCAAGCGGCAGGGAGAACAGAAGTGTCAGGAAGAAGATCACCAGGGATGCCAGCAGACCTTCTGCAAGCTGCTTTGTGATCGAGCAGAACTTATCCCAGAAGCTTGTGTTCTTCTTGCCTGTGGATGTGCTGTCTGTCGCAGTTGCAGCAACATTTCCATCCTGCACCTGATCGTCCGGCGACAGACAGATGGACTCCTCCAGACCCCATTTCTCTGCGATCTCCTCAAATGTACCATCAGCAAGCATGTCAAGCAGCGTTGCCTGTACTTTATCACGAAGCTCGGTATTTCCAAGCTTAAATCCAATTCCATATTCCTCGGAAGACAGACGATCCTCGAGCATCACGAACTTATCGCCGCGGGATGCAATCTCATAGTTTGCAACACCGATATCCATGCAGATTGCATTGACGGCGCCTGACTCCAGATTCATAAATGCACTGTTGTAATCGCCGACCTGCTGCAGATCCTTGAACGTCTCAGCAAGTGCCAGATTCTCCTCGCTTGCATCCTCTCCGGTCAGTGCTGCGAGTGCGGAGCTGTCCGCCTGCACGGCAACGACCTTGCCTGACAGATCGGATAACTGTGTGATACCAGAATCCTTGCGTACAACGACCACCTGGGAATTATCCACATATGGTGTCGTCCATGTGTAGGCATCTTCTCTTCCATTCATTGTAAATCCGTTCCAGATACAACTGATCGAACCAGAGTTCAATTCCATATCCTTCGAGTTCCACTCAATCGGCTGCTTCTTTAAGATCCAGCCGTTCCGGTCACAGACTTCCTGTGCCAGATCCAAGTCAAAACCAACATATTCGCCGTCATCGTTCTTGTATCCATATGGCGGGAATTCCGCATCGAACCCGACAATAAATGTATTGTCATCTGCGGCTGTCTCTTCCTGCACCTCATCGTCTGCAGTCAGACAGATGGATCCCTCAAGTCCCCATTTCTCTGCAATCTCGTCAAATGTACCATCGGCAAGCATGTCAAGCAGCGTTGCCTGCACTTTATCACGGAGCTCTGTATTTCCCTTTTTAAATCCGATTCCATATTCCTCGGAAGACAGACGATCCTCGAGCATCATGAATTTATCCCCGCGGGATTCGATCTCGTAGTTTGCAACACCGATATCCATGCAGATCGCATTGACCGCGCCCGACTCCAGATTCATAAATGCACTGTTGTAATCGCCTACCTGTTGCAGATCCTTGAAGGTCTCACACAGTGCTTTATTCTCCTCGCTTGCATCCTCGCCTGTGAGTGCCGCAAGCGCAGAGCTGTCTGCCTGCACGGCAACGACCTTCCCTGAAAGATCGGACAGCTGTGTGATGCCGGAATCCTTACGCACGACAACCACCTGTGAATTATCGACATATGGCTTTGTCCAAGTATAGTCATCCTCTCTGCCGTTCATCGTGAATCCGTTCCAGATACAGCTGATCGAACCGGAATTTAATTCCATATCCTTCGAGTTCCACTCAATCGGCTGTTTCTTCAGCGTCCAACCGTTCCGGTCGCATACCTCCTGTGCCAGATCCAGATCGAAGCCGACATATTCGCCGTTATCGTCCTTGTAGCCATATGGCGGGAACTCCGCATCGAAGCCGACAATAAACGTATTGTCGTCCTCTCCGTCCGCCGCCCGTGCCGGTGTCTGCATCGATACAATCGGTCCAAGCAGCAGCGCCATCATCAAAATTGCGGTCACTAGCCGTTTCCATTTTGCGTTCATAATGTCTTCCTCTCCTGTTTTTCTATTTAATATGCAGAGATATAAGATCTTGCTGTACTGCCCGGAGCTGCCTGCCCCTTCGGCACAAGCCGGATCTCTATCCCTTCCAATCGTTTTGCATAACCGGCGGTTCCTGCCGGTGCGCCGTTTTTCGCCCAGCCAAGCCAGCCGAAGCTCTGCGCATGCACACGATAGTATACATCATAATGCCGTTGCATGTCTCCTGTCAATGCAATACAGATGGCTTCGAGTCTTTTTGCCTGCCCGGAGGTGCCGCTCATCGTTCCATTTCTGCGCCATGCAGATGGATTGTTTGTCGGTTCCTGCCAGCCGTAGCTCTGCACATGGGTTGTGTAGCAGATGCCACCGGAATACGGTGCATTCGTCAGCTTGATCTCAATTCCTTCGAGACGTTTTGCCTGTCCGGATGTGCCGCTCATCTGACCATTATATTTCCAGCCCTGCCAGCCATAGCTCTGCACATGGGTACGATATGTAACATTCGGGCTGTCCGCACCCGCGATCTGCGGATTCATGCTCTGTCCCGGCACCGCGTAAAATGCATTCGCAAACTGCGATGCGATTCCCTGCATATTCCGGTTGAATCCTGCGCCCTTCTTCACGACCACAATCTGAATGCCTTCCAGCCGTTTCGCATAACCTGCGGTTCCTGCCGGTGCGCCATTTGCCGCCCAGCCAAGCCAGCCGTAGCTCTGCGCATGCACGCGGTAATAGACATCATATTTATCCTTGTCGGATCCGGTCAGTTGGATCTTGATTGCTTCCAGACGTTTTGCTTCCCCCTGCGTGCCGTTCATGTCACCGTTCGCAGACCAAGGCAGCCAGCCATAGCTCTGGCAATGCGTCGTGTACTGGATTCCTATACCGGAATTACCGGATACTTTGATTTCGATTCCCTCCAGTCTTTTCGCTTTTCCGGAAGTCCCGGACATCGTGCCGTTCTGCCGCCAGGTGTTCTCCCATCCGAAGGTCTGGATGTGCGTGCGGTAAGACACCGTCACATCCGGCGTTACAACCGGCGTTGGGGTTGGCGTCGGCGTTGGTGCCTCCGTCGTGGTCGTAGCTGCCTCCGTCGTGGTCGTTGTCTCGCCACCTGTTCCCGGTTCTGGATTTGTTCCCGGATCTGGGTTTGTTCCCGGGTCTGGATTTGTTCCCGGATCCGGGGTTGGTTCCGGCGCCGGTGTGACTGTCACGCTCTTTTTCTTGATGACAAACGTCTTGTCTGCCCCACGCAGATACGAAACATACAACGTTCCATCCGCCGCACAGATCGTCTGCGATGTAGAATACGAATCGAGTGAGACTCCTTCCTGCGCAAATTGGTCATTTGCCACATCATACCGGTACAGATTGGTTGTCCCTGTATAGGCACCCGATGTGAGCACGAACAGTGTTCCCTGCCTGCACACCGGAACTACATCCGAGATTGTGCCATCTTTCATTTTTGAGCAATGCCATGCTTTTCCATCATACCGGTTGACAAGTATGCCTTCGCTGCATGTGGCAACATACAGGTTTTTCCCATCCGTTGCCATGCCATACGTGCTTCCTTTTGTCGCTGCATCACTCACTTCTTTGTGGTTTCCATTTGCATCCAGGCAAAATGTGTGAACCGCCATCGTCCCTGTATTCCGTATGGACGCATACATCGAAGAGCCTATCGAAATGAGCTTTGGTTGACCTGCAAAATGATTTGTCCCGGCGGTCGTGTAATAGCTTCCGAGATTGGTTGTCACGGACAAACTTCCGGCTTTGAAGCATCTCGCATATGCGGTCGTATTGTTCTGCGTGTATACAAGATACACGCCATCTGCGCCAGCCTGCATATCAAAATCCGCAGCTCCAGCAATCGTCTGTTTCTCTGTCACGCGACTGCAGGATGCATCCAACTTTTCAATCTCTATCCCTGCTGCATCCGCATATGCAAAATAAAACGATTCATTGTAGGAACAGAGCTTTATTTCATTTCCATAGTTCTCGGAGATTTTCTGCTGATATAGTTTTTTCCACGTGTCCTGCTCACAGGAATATAGCGTAAGCGCTGCATCATCTTTCGTATACGTAAGCACGTACGGTTTCTGTCCGCAAAGCGTCATCGCTATCTGGTTCCATGCATTTTTGCTATTTCCGGCTACAGAGGCAAATCCACAATCCGTCCATTTCGCAGAGTCCGAAACCTTCGGGAAATCCACCTTTAAAGTAATCTGACTGCCCTTGGCACTGCCGACCTCACTGATCACGATTCCAGAATTCGTTCCATCTGAGAAAGTCAGTGCGCCATCGGAGAGACCTGCGGAAAGGTCGGATTTGCCGATGGTTGTCCGTCCTTCTTCTTTGGAAAGATATGCTTTATAGACGCTCTCTGCCATCTGGGAATATCCTGTCTGCCCCGGTTGCGGACGGAACACATACACACCGGTCTGTCCATACAGATTGCTTAAGCCTTCGACTGCCGGGTTGATCCGGTAGACAATCACGCCGGATCCTCCAATAAACCGGTCATAGCTGTCGAGACCCGTATCCTTCTTCCGGAATTCCACAACAAAAAGCTCCTGCTCATTGAGCGGTGATTTCAGAATATATGCCGGATGACCGTCCTGCTTATCCTGCGTGTCCAGTGTCAGCGTCTGCGATGTAGTAACCGTATCCAGCATAAGCCAGCCGCCCACTTTCATCCGCATATACGCAAGCGGATAAGACATTCCATAATCTGCGCCGCCCATGATATCCCAGTTCCCGACCGGATAGGTTCCATCACTTGTATAAAGATCCGGGAAGCCAAGTCCATGCAGGAATTCATGTGCGAGTACACCGGATTCCTGAGCCATCGTCGTATTGCCTGCACCTAAAAACTGTGGTGTATTGACCATGTTATAATGTCCGACTTCCTTCCCGCCATATCGTAAGTTCTTATCTGTCGGATAAAATGCGTGATGTGCGACGAGCGAATTGCCGGATGTCTGGGATTCTTTCTCCGACTTCATAATGACAGTGAGATTGTCGATGTATCCATCTCCATCATAATCAAGCACCTGTCCGGAAAGTGCCGGAATGTTCGCCAGAATTTCACTCACAATCGTCGTATCCATATTTCCACCTGCCTGCACAGAAGCTTCCGTGACCGAAAGTTCACAGGCAGAAAGTGTTGTGCCATCATCCTGTGGGAAATAATTCTTCACACGAAGGTTTCCATAAGAAACAGCAGACAGATAATTCGTGAAAGAACGGTTCTTGGAGCCATCATACAAACCTAGGATTTTCGCACGGTTTGTCTGAAAATACGAAGCACCTTCCGAATCTCCCTTAAAATACGCAAACACAACAACGTTCGCATAATTCTTTGCGTCCGCTGCCTGCACCATCGTCTGCGTGTTGTTCATCCCCCAGTTCGTAATAAATAAAATCCCCGCCAGCAGGATCGTCAAGATACGTCTCCCGTATCGTTTGTATGGCATATGTGTACCTCCCAATTTTTGTCATAGCTTCATTATATTGGAAACTGTAAAAAATAACAATTAAAAAAGAAAAACCGCGTACAGATTTTTCTTCTCTGCACGCGGCACACACATTTTCCATTCAGGATGGAGGATCTATCTTCTTTTTCTTCGAATTACGACATACCCGGTCAGGCTTCCTGCCAGAACAAGCATCATCCCTGCAACCGGCATCGCATCTCCGGTCTTTGGCGAAGCTGTGTTATTTGTCTTTGCCGGTGTCGTATCCTTGGCTGCCGGCTTCGTAACATCTGTATCCGGCGCTGCCGGTGTCGTCGATGGTGTAGTTGTTGATGGTGTCATCGATGGCTTGTCCTCGCTTGCAGCCTTCGACTTCTTCACAATAATATAGGTTGAGAACTGATTTGTCTCGAAGGAAATCGTTCCCTGCTCGACCGTTGTCGAAAGCTCGGTCAGCTTGCCATTATGGTTACGCACAACCGTATAATCATAGTTTGCATCGTAATTATCCAATGCCAGCTTCAATGTGACCGGTTTCTCAAACTCTGTAATATTGTTTTCCCAGTTCGAACCATTTCCCTTACTCACAATCTGATCCAGCTTCAGATCTACTGCCTGCGCAGACTGTGCGCCGGATACCAGCGCCTGTGCAGCCGTCGTGTCATAGCTCTCTGCATCCGATACCGTCAGTCTCAGATTGCCGCTTGCGGCTACATTAGCACCATTGGTAATGCTTGCAGCCTTAATCTGTTTGCTGTTTGAATTCACTGTATCCGATACCTTCGTGAAAAGCCCCTTCATATGAACCGGACTATTACCCATAACAAATGTAAACGTCGATGTCTGCGCATCATCCGGCTGCAAGGTCACGCCACCGTTCAACTGCAATCCTGCGACCTGATAGCCATAATCCGGAACAAGTTTAATTGTTACCTTCTTTCCCGCCGGAACCGCAATATTTCCGCCCTTAGCATCTCCCGGATTGCCTCCGAACAGAGTTGAAAAATCACTCACACCCTCAATCGCGGTTATCTGTGCCTTTCCATGTTCCAGATATGCGTCCGCGCCGAAGGAATCGCTGTCATACGCCCAGGTTACTGTCAATGTCTCAGAATTCTTATCAATCTGGATGTGCGATTCACTTTCTCCTTTTTTTACTGCAAATGACCGTTCCCCGGAAGAGCCATTTGATGTGGTTCCCGGTGTAGTTATCGTATATGTTCCTGATGAACACATAACAGTAACTCGCGCATTCGAAACAGAATCCGCGAAACGATATGTTGACTGAGATTCCGGTGCCAAAGATACTTTCTGTTCTTTCATCAGGTTATCCATGGTTTGCGACCGAGAGTTTCCGGTATCATCAAGGTCCACATATATTTCGAAATTTTTATCCTGCGATTTCATATAATGATAGTAATCTGTATCATCTGCCCCTTTGAATGCATCGCCTTCTAAGATCAGGCAGATTGGCTGGTTACCAGCCGGTGGATTCGGATTACCCGGATTGTTACCACCACCCGGATTTGTGAAACAAGCTTCAAACTTCAATTCCGGCTGATTCGCGGAAGTTTCTACCGTATACACGTTATTGTTCAACGTTACTTGATTGCCATTCTCCACTAACTGTACAGTATATCCATCTCTCGGGAAAAGAGTAACTGTTACTGTAGTATTCTCTGGTACCGTTACATTATCCGCTGCCCCCGTCAAGCTTCCGTTTGATGTCGTAATCGTCATCGTTCCGCCATCATACGTGAACACACCATCCTGTACGCTGTTCCATGGCGTATGATTATCTCCTCTTACAATGCACTCTGCCGCATAGCTTCGCATCACCGGCAGATAGCTCACGATCAAAAGCAATGCCATCAGAAGCGGTAATAGTCTTTTCTTCCTGTTCATAGCCTTGTTCCTCCTCTTTCTTTTTGTTTTCATTTCAGCGAAAATGCCCATAAACTAAAATAACCATAGCAGATTTTCGCCTGCTATGGTAGTTGACATATGTCTCAAATGCACAAAAATACGCTATTTTTCAGGGTTCCACCCATAATAGAACTGAATCAGCCCCATACGCGCCTTCGTCTCGGTCTTCTCATTCATATTCGAGATATGACGATAGATTGCTGCCCGTGAGATACCGAGTGTATGTGCAATATCCTGCACATTTTCGCCTGAGGAAAGCAATGCCCGGAGCACTTCCCGCTCCCGTTCCGTCAAGCTGTATTGTTCGCCGAAGGCTGTGAATTTATCCGTCGTGGACAGATCGGTCTGCTTATCCTCCGGTTTTGCTGCCCCGCCTGTCTGCTTATTCTCCGCTTCCGCTGTCCCGCCTGTCTGTGGCATCAATGCGGATGCTGCAGCTTCCATGCTTCTAAGCTCCATCCCTATCAGAATGTTCTGGTACGAAAACGCCAACACGCTGATCAGAAAAAAGAGAATGACCGCAACAATCATCACTTCATACCGCACAGAAGCGAATCCACCTGCCAATGTCATGATCATCAGCGCGCATACATTATTCACAGCCCGGCCCAATCCGGCCCAGAGCTTCGGTTTCGCACTATGATAGGAGATATCCATAAATCCAACTGTAAAATATACCGAGAAAAAGCCTGCAGACAGATAAAATACAAGCAGCCCCAGCAGGAACGGTCCGCCAAACCCAATCACGATCACGCAGATTGTAGACAAAAGCGTCACGCAATACATAATCATATGCATCCATCTCCGACCGCGTATATCATACAGAAAGCCAGCCGCAATTCCACTTAACGCAAGCAGCAGGCGCGGCCATTGTCCAATATCCACGTCGCCCGATGCATGCACCGCAGTAACCGCATTGTCAAGCGTTGTAAATACAATCGTCTGGAGAAAGACTATTCCGATCAGCATAATCCCGACGTAAACAGGATATTGTATGTCCTTCTGTCCGGCAGCCTCCTGCGATTGTCCGGCGATGATATATCCACCCTCCTGCTCCTGACACGGAAGACTTCCCTTCCTGCCCGGAGTGCAAAGCACAAACAGCAGATACCCGGTCCCTGCACACAGTGCAACCGCCTGGGTGTGATTTTCATGAATCATATTATTATTCAGAAACTGGAGGAAAATCCCCCCTGCATACGCAAACCCAACACATCTCGCCAGCATTGCACGATCATAAACCGAGTACGCCATCCGGTAATGTACGCCAGCCCCAAGCACGCCCAGCAGGAAAAACAGTACCCCACCCGCGATCATCATCTGCACATATCCCGCATGCAGGATAATACAGCCCATGCATCCGGCTCCAACGCCGAACGCAAGCAGTCCGGTTCCCCCGGTCACCCACGGACTCTTATCCGCAAGGAAACCGGAAATCCAGTTGTATAGCAGAAACCCGATTGCGCTTACGCCAAGCATCTGATTCTGCGCACGCACTACACCTGATGCATCTGTCACGTACATCATACAATTATCAAACAGGTATTCCGTTCCCAGAAATGCGAAGAAAAATACCGCAAGCATGATGATATTCGCATATATAGTTTCTTTTTTCGCATTTGCCTTCATCGTTTCTATCCTTCCGGCTTCCCGGTGTTTTATTCCTCTGCACTTTCATCGGCAGCGTCAGTTTCCGTATCATTTGCAGGCGCATCATCCACCGTTTGTTCCGCATCGTTGTCCGTGTCCCCGGATTCCTCGTCCAAATCCTTATCAACCTCATGCAGCAATACGCTCTCATCATGTGCATGCAGGTCTTCTTCCGGCAGGTATGGCTTGAAACATCTGAGCATAATGTACGCCCACAGATATCCAACCGCACCGAATCCGATCAGCACATATACAATAATGGAAATAACAATGTCATAGTAGAAGCACCATGCAATCACCAGATACGTAAGCAACATCAAAAGTGTCATCGGGAAATTCTTGATGCTCATCAAAAATGCATTCCGAAGCTGAACCTTCCACGAATTATCGAACTTCGCCTGCAGGGCAAATGCATAAGTAAACGTCATAACTGCCAGGGTAAGAAGCACAACACTCACGAACAAAAACGGCTTCGCGATTACATTTCCGGTTGCCTTCCACTGTGTCATCCAGAACCAGATATCTACCGACAGAATGAAAAATGCGACTAAAAAGAGCAGCCACATACCGGTTGCCTGCTTGAAGTTCTGCTTGAAGCTCCGTGTATAAAACTTCCAGATATATCCGTCGTCGCCGGAAATTCCTTTCATCGCCGTATAGTAAAGTGAAGTAAATGCTGCGCCGATCGTGATAATCGGAACGCATGAGAGTACAAACAGAATGGAAAGCAGCATCGCATCACCCACTCTGCTCAGCATCCTTATAAATATATTGTCATAGTTCATTCCTGATTCGCCGTTATCTGCCATGTATCCAACACTCCTGTTTTCTTTTTATTTTATCCCACCAACGGACCGCATCCGGTCCGCAGTCGTTTCCGGTATGTTCCTGCGTCGTATCCGCAATCATCTGTACCAAAACCGCACATAATAGTTTATGATACCATCTTCGATATTTATTTTCAATTAGATATCAAGTTTTTTACGCCATTTTACTTGACAAAACGCAGTTTTACTTCTAGATTATAGAGAGCGTGAATAAAAAGGCTTATAAACAGAAACACCTACTACATACAGGAGGAATATCATGAAGACACCATTTGTAACGAAAGCACAGGTCGAAGAGATTGCAAAGACATACCCGACTCCGTTCCATATCTACGACGAAAAGGGCATCCGTGAAAATGCAAGAAAATTAAAGCAGGCATTTGCATGGAACAAAGGTTATAAAGAATATTTCGCAGTCAAGGCAACTCCGAACCCAACCATCCTGAAGATCCTGAAGGAAGAGGGCTGCGGTACCGACTGTTCTTCTTATACAGAGCTTCTGATGTCAGAGAAAATGGGCATCACAGGTTCCGACATCATGTTCTCATCGAACGACACACCAGCTGAGGAATTCGTTCTCGCAAAGAAGCTCGGTGCAAACATCAACTTAGACGATTACACACATGTACAGTTCCTGAAGGATACATGCGGTGTTCCGGAGACAGTATTCTGCCGTTACAATCCGGGCGGAACCTTCTCTATCTCCACAACCATCATGGACAATCCCGGCGATGCCAAATACGGCATGACAAAAGAGCAGTTGTTCAAAGCTTATACAGAGCTGCGTGACGCAGGTGCAAAGAAGTTCGGCCTGCATTCCTTCCTTGCAAGTAACACGGTCACAAATGACTACTACCCGACCCTTGCAAAGATCCTGTTCGAGGTAGCTGTTGAGCTGAAGGAAAAGACCGGCATCAAGCTTTCCTACATCAACCTGTCCGGCGGTGTTGGTATCCCTTATACACCGGATAAGGAAGGCAATGATATCCTGAAGATTGGCGAAGGTGTACACAAGGTATTCGATGAGGTGCTTGTCCCTGCCGGACTTGGCGATATCAGCCTGTTCACAGAGCTTGGCCGTTTCATGCTTGCCCCTTATGGACACCTTGTTACAAAGGCAATCCACGAGAAGCATATCTACAAGGAGTACATCGGCGTGGATGCCTGTGCGGTAAACCTGATGCGTCCGGCTATGTATGGTGCTTACCATCACATCACGGTCCTTGGCAAGGAAAATGAACCTTGCGACCACACCTATGATGTGACCGGTTCCCTGTGTGAGAACAACGATAAGTTCGCGATCGACCGCAAGCTTCCGAAGATCGACATGGGCGATTATCTTGTAATCCATGACACAGGTGCTCACGGCTTCGCAATGGGTTATAACTACAACGGCAAACTCAAATCCGCAGAGCTTCTGCTGTGTGAGGACGGCAGCGTAAAGCAGATCCGCCGTGCCGAGACACCGGAAGATTACTTCGCTACGCTGGATGGTTTCTGGGATGTAGAGGTGTAAGAGCATATAAATAAGAACGTGTAAGACGGAAACACCCCACCGGTCATAGATCGCACCGGTGGGGTATTTTATATTTAAAAAGGAAAGGGTTTTAAATTGTGATTACTTTACATTTTCTATTCCGTCCCCCTGATAGGCGACACGGAATCTGCCATAAGACACATACGTCTTAGCCTTATGTTCCGGATCCAGAGGATCTGTCACGGATATGTACGCTGCTGTCCCATCTAATATACTATCAAATGCATGGATCGCATCTTCTATAATATCCGGATAGAGGGAATTGCCGAATCCTCTGAAATCATGATGGGAATTATACATCAGATCATATTTGTCCTTCATGGAACGCAGACGTTCAAGACCTGCCTTCGCTTCCCGGATCCGTTCTTTTTCCCGTCCCGGCTCCGGAACCGCCAGATAATAGTTGCAGTTGCAGGCATCTCCAAGCAACAGTGTCTTCGTCTTGTCATCCAGAAATACCATCTCGCCAAATGTATGTCCCGGACAGTGATATGCCGTCACCGTCCTGTCTCCAAGCTCAAACACCTGCCCATCCGTAAGTGGAAGCTTCTCCGGTGTCTTCGGCCATGGGCGCACATCCTCATCCAGATTATAGTCGTAATGTTTATCCGCCCGGTCTGCAATGATCTTCGCATAGCTCTTACGGAAATCCACAGTCGGAAGTGTATTTCCGCTATCCCAGTCCATATCCGCCGGGTGAATATAGATGGAGTCGAAGAATCCGGCTCCACCAATATGGTCGCCATGGTTATGGGTCGCCACAACATCATACGGTTTATCTGTGATTTTGTTCTCTATAACCCATCTGAGATCCCCGATTCCGGTTCCACAGTCTATCACCAATGCCCGTTTGCTTCCGACAATCACAAACACGCTCACACAGTCAAATTCATCAATCTCGTAAATTCCATCTGCAAACTCATAATACGGTAATTTTCTCGTCACCATGTCTCACGCCTTCTTTCTCTTCTGTCCGCCCTGGTAGCAGTCGATTGCGACTGCGAGAAGCAGAATCAGTCCTTTAATAACACTCTGGAAGTTGGAATTAACGCCCATCAGCACAAGTCCGTTATCGAGGATACCAAGGATGATAACACCTACAACCGTACCGCTGATTTTTCCTTCACCTCCGGCGATGCTGACACCACCTAAGCAGGCTGCCGTCATACAGTCAAATGCATAGGAGCTTCCTGCGCCCGGCTGCGATGCGTTTGTTCTGGCAACCATGATGATTGCTGCAATGCTGGCTGCAAACCCTGCAAAAGAATACACGAGTACCGTCAGTTTATTGACATTGATACCTGCAAGTCTGGCTGCTTCTTTGTTTCCGCCAAGTGCATAAATATTTCTGCCAAGGTATGTCTTGTTCATGACAATCCAGCCAAATACGATGAAGATCACAAACAGAATAACCGGAATCGGAACCGGTCCGATATATCCCTGTCCGACTGTCAAAAATGCTTTCGGCATACCGGTGATCGGATAGCCGCCGGTGATCAGATATGCCACGCCCTGCAGCACAAGCATCATGGCAAGTGTTACAATGATCGGCGCGATATGCAGCTTGATGGCGACGACACCATTGATGGCACCAAATGCAACACCAAGTGCAATACCGATAATCACGGCAACCGGAATCGGTAACCCGACATTTACCATACAATAGCCCATAACCATGCCGACGACCGCCATGATTCCTCCGACCGACAAATCCATACCTCCACCGATCATGACCATCGTAACGCCGATTACAACGATACCGAAAATAGATACCTGACGCAAAATATTAATCAGGTTTGCTACAGATAAAAAGTTCGGTGCAATAATCGAGAAGATAATAACGACTGCCGCCAAAAATACATATATACCAAATTTCTTATAAAAAGTTATAAATTTATTACTTGTTTTTTCCATGTTCCTCGCCTCCTGATGCTAGATCCAGAATATAGTTCTGGTCGAATTCTGATTTCGCAAGCTCTCCAGTCTTCCTACCCTCGTAGATGGTGATAATCCGGTCAGACATTCCCAAAAGCTCCGGCATATCCGAGCTTACCATAATGATTGCCTTCCCTTCACCGGCTAGCTGATTCATCAGTTTGTAAATCTCCTGCTTGGCACCGACATCGATTCCCCGCGTCGGTTCATCAAAGATGATGATTTCACTGTTTGCCGCAAGTGTCTTTGCGATTACAACCTTCTGCTGATTACCGCCCGAGAGATTCTCCACCCTCTGCTCCAGGGATGGTGTCTTGATCTGGAATTTCTCCTCGTAATCCTCGGCAATCCGGTTTTCCAGCTTCTCATCAACGAATGGTCCTTTGGAGATGCCACGCAGGTTATTTACAACAACATTCCATTTGATGCTCATCCGGAGAAATGCGCCATGCGCCTTCCGGTCCTCCGGGATATATCCGATTCCGTGCTGGATTGCCTGTTGACATGTCCGGATATTTGTTTCCTTGCCATTTACAAAAATCTTTCCGCTTTCAATCGGATCAGCACCATAGATTACCCGCATCAGCTCGGTACGGCCTGCGCCGACCAGTCCGGCAAATCCAAGGATTTCTCCCCGGTGCAGGGTAAACGAGATATCATGGTCTCCATTTCCTGTCAGATGCTCTACCCGCAATGCTTCCTCGCCGATCTGACTGGTACGCGACGGATACGATTCCTTGAGTTCACGTCCTGCCATCATCGTGATCAGCTTCTGCCTGTCGATGTCTTTTATATTTTCTGTTCCGACATAGCAGCCATCCCGCATAACCGTTACGCGGTCCGCAAGCTCGAACAGCTCCTCCAACCGGTGGGAGATGAAGATGATCGTCACACCTTTTTCTTTTAATTCCCGCACAATACGAAACAGCGTCTCTACTTCGCTGACCGTCAGTGGTGCGGTCGGCTCATCCATAATCAGAATCTTTACATTCCGGCTGACTGCCTTCGCAATTTCAACAAGCTGCTGATGTGCCGGTGACATCGTCTTTACCGGTCTGGATACATCAATATCTACCTGAAGGTCATCAAATATTTTCTTCGCACGCGCTTCGCGATCTTTGATGTCACAGAACGCACCGGGCTTCGTCTTGTCTCCGAGAAATACATTTTCCGCTGCGCTGATGCCCGGCACCAGCGTAAATTCCTGATAGATGACCTCGATTCCCAGATCTTTTGCAAGCTTCGGTGTCATCTGGTTGTATTGTTTGCCTTCCAGCTCAATCGTTCCGGAATCCGGAACGATCGCTCCCGACAATACCTTGATCAGGGTTGATTTTCCTGCTCCGTTTTCACCGATCAGAGCGTGGATCTCGCCTTCTTCTACATCGAACGATACATCATTGATTGCGATAACGCCGGGATATGTTTTTACGATATTTTTTACACTCAGTATGTTTTTCACAGAGTTCATCCCCTTTCTAAGAATGCCTCCGATGATTCACCAGAGGCATTCTTTTTGCAATCTTTATTTGTCTGCTTTATAGTAATCTGCGATATTTGCCTTTGTTACTGCGTGAATCGGAGTTTCGACTGCCTCGTCAACTGTCTTGCCGTCAACCATCTGCTGGATATATTCTGCCATAACACTTCCGATCGGCTCGAAGTACATCGTACCTCGCATGCATGTTCCGTCATTGATACCCTTCAAAGCCTGATTTGTACCGTCACAGGCGAATACGCCGAAGTTTTCGTTGTCCTTGCCTGCTGCCTTCACTGCCTCAACAGATTCTACCGCTGCCGCATCACCATAGCACACGATTCCGTTCAGGTTCGAATATTTCTGAAGCATCGTCTCTGTCGTTGTTGTTCCGGATCCTACAACATCCTTACCGATATCAACGACTTCCAGAATATTGACATTCGGAGCTTTCTCCTTGATTGCATCCTGGATACCCTGTCCACGATCCTGCATGTCCTGATTCTGATAGGTTGTATATACTACGATGTTTCCTTCGCCGCCGAGCTGGCTGTTCAGCCAGTCTGCTGCCATATCACCGATCTGTGTTCCGATAGAATACTGGTCAGTTTTGAGCACGAGATCATGTACTGCTGTCTCAACACCACATTCAATAATCTTGACGCCCTTTTCCTGTGCTGCCCTGAGCGCATCGTCACAGGATGTATCGGATACCATCGCTACGATGTAATTACAATTTCCGGTTACCATGTTCTCGATTGCAGATACGGCTGCTGCCGAATCGTTATCGAAGCTTGCAGATACATAATCCCATCCACGATTGTCACATTCCTCGTGAAGCTTCTCATCGATTCCAATCATAAACTCCGTCTGGAGTGTCGGCGCCAGGAATCCTACCTTTACTCCACTTCCAGATGTGCCGCCCTTTCCTGCGGAACATCCTGTCATCATTGCTACTGTCATAACTACTGCCAACAAAATACCAAACAATCTCTTTCGTTTTTTCATAGTCATTTCCTCCTCATTTTCTTTGTTTTTTCTTCCGTCAGATACAGGGAAATGGCAGAAGCACGTCCGGCTTCCGGTGGGATCATTTCGATGTATCTATCTGATGGTTTTATTATATGGAGGATCTGCCCTTCCCACAATCGGACAAGTTTCGGATTTAGGGAGAGGATTTTCAGTTCTTTCTCTCCCTTGCGAAAATAACCACCGCAATTACAAGAATTGCGATTTCCCAGATATAAGAAAAATAGCTGTAAAGAGAAAGCCCCGCTGACAGATTCAGAAGAAGCACCATGGACAGACTGCCCAAAACAGTGCCGCGCAGGTTCCCTTTTCCTTTTAGAAAGTTTATTCCGCCAAGACACGCTGCCGCAATTACCGGATACAGATATCTCCTGCCAATACCGGCACTGCCGCCATTGGTGATGAACAAAAAGATCAGTGCCACCTGGGCAAATACAATACCACTGATTCCACAGATAATCATGCGGCAGATGTCAAAACGGATTCCGCTGTTTTTGACTGAGGTTTCATTTTCTCCCAGCATCCGTACGTATTTCCCATAATATGTATGTGTAAGCAGCAGCTGCAGGAACACGTAGCTTACAACTGCAATACCGGAAAAAATCATCCAGAACATGTAAGAACCATAGTAATTCTTCGGGATCGGCGCCTGAATCGCATCCCCGAACACGGCAGCTATCCCCTGATAGATCTGCTGCAAAATAAAAGTCAGCAAAATAGGGTTTACACGGATTTTGCCAATCAGAAGTCCCTTTGCCATCCCGAACAGCATCTGTGCCAGTATCATAACCGTTAAGCTCACCCAGACCGGAAACCCTGCCCGCAGGCATAGTCCGCCCAGGCATGTCGTCATTGCGATTTCCGCCATAAATGCGAAATCTAAAACACCACTCAGCATCTCGAGCGAGAGTCCCATCGTCAACAGTACGATAATCACAAACTGATGCAGTACATAGTCTGCAGAAAGTCTGGGGAACAATGCGATGGCAAGAACCAGGATCAAAACGATATTTCCGATTTCCATATGATATTTATCATAGAATGACCGCACAGTCTTCAAGCTATCACCTCCAGCCGGTCCGCAACATCCACACAGACTTTACTCTCGTTTTCGAGCAGAAGGACGCTGCTTCCTCTCTCCACGATCTCCCGCAATTCCCGTTTCAGCCATGCGACTTCCCGGACGTTTAGATTTTGCAGCATGTTTTTCAGGATCAGAACACGCGGATGAAACAGCTTATAACGATAGATTCCTATCTTCCATGCTTCTGTCTCAGGGTTCAGCATCTCGATATCCCGTCTGTCCAATCCCAGAAAATTGTCTTCCAATATATACTTTTGCCGCTTCTGATAAAACCCGAATGCTGAACATATGCGCGGATATGTCGGCAGAAGAATGTTTTCCTCGTTGGTCAGATTCTCGCAGATTTCCGTATGGTTTCCATACTCCATAAGCGCAATCCGGTGCTTCATAAGCTCCTGTATGTTTTTGTAGGCGATGATCTCGCCATCTAACTCAAACCGCGACTGTATGGCATTGGAACAAAGGATGTCCGACCATATTTCTTCCACCTGTCCGGGTGTACCGAGTGCCGCAAGGATTTCCCCTGCCCGCATCGAAATCTGTGGCTGCCAGCTGCCATCCCGGAACATCTGCCACACGAAGGAATCCACCGGTCTTAGCTGTGGTTTTCCGCTGGCAGCACGCGCTTTCGGTATGGTGGTATCTGCCGCCTCCAGACCGCGTTTTAATATCTCATCAATCATCCATGTATCTTCGTTTTGACAGATCTTTTTGTAGATTGTATGATGCCGGAACAAAATCACTTCATCAAAGAAAGGGTCCGTGAAATCTGCCCGGTTATCAATCGATATAATCGTAATCCCGTCCTGCTTCAACCGGTTCACAAACTGTCTCAGCTTCCGGCGTTCTTCTCCCGGAAAACACGCCACAATCTCCCGCAAAACAAGGATACGCGCCCCCTGTGTGATAGCGCGTACCATCCCGATCAGAATACGGTCTCCGTTCTTCAGATGGCTGCTATGTTCATCTGCCGCATAAGGCAGATCGTATTTTTCAAGCAGTGCACGTCCCTGTATATGCAATGCCTTTTCATTCAACCGGATTTTACGCAGGCTGTTTCTTCGTAACAAAAAAAGATTCTCGCTGACATCGAGCGAATCCATGTACACCGTGTCTTTGGAGATCACAAAAATGCCGGCATCCTCAAAATCCCGTTTTCCTTCCGGCTTCCATGGTTCTCCATCGAGGTAAATCCGTCCTCTTGCGAGCGTTCCTTTCCCCTCGAAAAAGTCCGCCAGTATCTCCTTGCTGTTCTCCACACCTGCAGCTCCCATGCTGTACCCCCGGCAGATAATCTGGTTCAAATCTTCAATCTCATGCCTGCCCGGTCTGCTGATATTCACATGTTCCATCCGAATAATCTCATGTCTCATAATCCATGCCTGCTTTTTCTTTCCTGTTTTTCTAAATCACAGATCGTTTCTGTCTACTTTCTTAGGAAGCCAGATTTCTACATCTGTTCCGATTCCGGTCGTGCTGTAGAGGCGGAGTCCATAACGGTTTCCAAATGCGAGCTGGATCCGCTGGTTTACATTGCTCAATGCAATTCCGTTTCCGCGCTTCTCGATTCTGTCAGTTCCATGTGCATCCATTCCCGCCGTCTCTCCGTGCGTGCTTCCATCGTCGCCGCTCTCCCTGTACTCCTCCGTCTGTTCCAGTGCCTGTCTCATGGAAACAAGGGTATCCCAGTCAATTCCTGTTCCGTTATCCGATATGACAACAACCAGTTCCTGATCTGTCGTATAAATCCGTATTGTCACCTTTCCGTTTTCCGCCTTCGTCTCTAAGCCATGGAAGATTGCATTTTCCACAATCGGCTGCAGCGAAAGCTTGGGAATCAGATAATTCCCGACTTCTTCCCGGTCATCCTCCACATTGATTTCAAGGGCGAATTTATTTTCAAACCGGTAGCTCTGAATGAGGAAATAATTCTCAATATTCCGAAGCTCATCGCGGATTGTCACAATGTTTTCTTTGTTGCTGATGCTATACCGGAAAAAAGCCGCCAGTGCCTTCGCCATACGGGCAATGCTGTCACATTCATATAAAAGCGCCTCACTTCGTATACATTCCAGCGTGTTGTACAAAAAATGCGGATTGATCTGACTTTGCAAGGCGGCAATTTTCGCCTGCTTATTCTGCACCTTGACGGAATATTCCTCCCGCAGCTTCTGCTGCACACGCTGTTTCTCCCGATAGTCATCCTCCAGTTTTTTTATTTTCTTTGTTTGTATCCGATGCATCAAAAGGATTGTCCCTGCCCAGACAATCACCGCACCCACACATATCCAGATTATTTTTCCCATGTTGTGCCCTCGCGTTTCACTGCGTCTGTCAATAGTATAGCTTCCGGTATTCTGCCGGCTTCACACCGACAACCTTCATAAACTGCTGACTGAAATATTTGGCATCCTTATACCCGACACTTTCGCCGATTTCATACACCGGAATCTTCGTGTCCCGGAGCATCTGCTTTGCTTTCTCCATCCGGATTCCAAGCAGGTAGTTCGAGAAGTTCTCACCGGTTTCTTTCTTAAACAATTCTGAGAAATAATTCGTATTGAAGCCGATGGTTGCGGCTACATCCTCCAGCGTGATCTTCTCTGTAAAATGCTCTTTCATATAGGCGATTGCCTCCAATACCGGCTTGCGTTCGCGGTTTTCCCGTTCACTACGGCTCTCTTTGATCAATTGCTGCACCTGACGGATCACATAGTCTCTCAAATCCGCAACTGTCGACAGATTCTCCAACACCTCCTGCTGCACATCCACATCAAATGTATCTGCTATTTCCAGAATGTCATAAGTACTGCGGAGCAGCCACAATCCCATTGCATAAAATTCGCTTGCAAAAAGTGCCTTATCGCTTGCCAGCCGGAAGCATTTGTGAATCTGGTACTGACAGGCATCCGGTTGCATTGTCTCAACCGCTTTTGCGAATTCCTCATATTCATTCTGAAAGTCCTTTGGCGAAAATAGAGTGTGCGGCTCCTGGCAATATTCGATCCGTCTGCCGTTTCCCTTGAAGAGCCGGCTGGCAGCCGCCTCTTTGCTCATCTCAATCGCAGTACTGATCTGCTCGAAGCTCTCGACTTCACTGCTCACCCCGACAGTAATCCTGTAATGCTGGAAGTTCTCCAGATAATCGCTCAGCTCATTGAAAAAATCCGTAATCCGGTTGTCGATATTCTCCTGCTCCGTCTGGAAATAATTTAACAGCACCTGCACGGAATGATTCGACTGCACAGCCGCAATCAGGTCGATGGTGCATGCCGAAAATGCATCCTCTGCCTTCTGCATGATCTTGCGGAGAACAAACTGCATCTGCTGTGTATTCTCTGCGACATCAATATCCCGGTCAAGCTTGAAGGTTAATCCCCGGAAGCACTTGTTCTCAAGCTGAAGTCCAAACTCCGTATTCGCGGCATCAATATTTTCCTGCTTCTGGCTTAGTATCTGTCTGAGAAATTCTTTGTGGCGCAGATATTTACTATCCTCCAGTTTTTTCTCTATCTGATCTACCTGTTGCTGCTTATCCTCACGTTGTTCTTCTTCCGCGACAATCTTTTGCAGCTGCCTGTTCAGCTCATCCTCATCGATTGGCTTGAGCAGATAATCTTCCACGCCATATTTCAACGCTTTTTGCGCATAGTCAAAGTATTTATATCCACTGACAACTATAAAATGGCATTTCACGCCCTGCTCGGATGCCTTCTGGATCATTTCCAGTCCCGTCAATACCGGCATCCGGATATCCGTGATCACAATATCCGGCGATTCGGACAAGATCTTTTCATACGCCGTCTGCCCGTCTGTCACAAGTCCAATACAGGTCAGTCCAAGCCGATCCCACTGTATCAATCGTTTCACAAGCTGTCCCACTTTTACCTCATCATCTGCAATTAATACCTTTCGCATTCTGTTCATGTTACTCACCTCTGTATGTACTATCTTGTACCAACTGCTTGTTATTCAAAAAGAGCCTGGTAGTTTTCCCCCCAGACTCTGTGTATTTCTTTACTGTACACTAAACGTATACATCGTGTTACTCTGTAAACTCAGTGAATTCTCAAATGCTTTCCGTGTCACCTTCACTTCTGCACCAAGCACCGGATCGTAATACCGAATATGTGTCGAATTGTAGCTGATGACAAGCACATACCGCCCATCATCGATGCAGGCTGCAAACGGAATATCCCGATCCAGGAAATACAGCGCCGTCGACAAACTGATACCGGAGATATTGATACCGACACCATTCGTGTAATCCTCAAATACCTTCTCAAAAGTACCACAGTTTATCGCATCTGTAAGCTCCAGTGTACCTCCCGCATACTGTGCACACATATACGCACAGGTAAGCAGCGACTGATTTGCATCCGGATTCGGTGTCTCCTTGATCTCATCTGCGACTGTATTATAGCTGTCCGCTGCCAGACAGCGATAGATCGTATTTCCGTTGCTGTCCACAACAAGTCCTGCCTCGTCATCGACCACCCGCGTGATTGCGCTTCCGGCAGTTTCGTACTCGCCGATGTAGCCCGCATTGTCAAACACATAATACGCACCGTCACGTGTCTTCGTCTGCACCTGCATATCCTTGTAAGCCTCTGCTCTTCCGTATTTTGTCTTCCGGTAGCTTGCAGTATCCGACAGATAGAAATTCGATGGGAATACAATATCTAAGATATTCCATGCATAGCTGTCATATGTCGTATCCGTCGTGATCATCTTATTATTTTCCTCTTTCTTGTAGGAAATATAATCCTGATCGATTTCTTCAAAGAACTGGTTCTGTTTGCGTGCACGCGTCAGATAAATGGTATCATCCCCAACCGATGCATTCATGATATACACCCCATCCTTCGTGTAATCTTTCTTCTGTTCACCATTATCGCTCATGATAAACAACTCATACAATGGCAGGATTGCCTGTCCATCGGAAGTCATAATTACGTCTGCACTATGCGCACAGCCATAGATCAGATCATTTTCCACGAATCCAAGTGCCAGCAGCAGATCACCGCTTGCGCAGGTCTTCTCGTAAGTCTCTCCCGTCTCAAAATTCTGTATCGTGATTGCTGTGACATTTTCATCCTCGGCAGCATTCGGATAAGCAACCAGCTTCCGGTTCGCAGACACAAGGTATTTGGCAGAAGGAATTCCCTCGACAATCGCAGTCTGCGTCATATCAGCAAGGGATACCTCATACAGCGTTTCATCCAACAGATAATAAAACGTATTTGTCTGTGCATTGTAATAAGTAAACCGTCCGGTTTCCTTTTTCATGATATCGTAGCTCTCATCACATTCCACGAAAAAAAGCTCCTGCGTCGTCATGTCTTCCGCCGAATAATAATACAGCGACATACCATTCTTGCCCTCGTGTTTGTCGCGGTTCATATAACCGTAGACTACAAAATAAATATTTCCGTCCTCGTCCATATCTGCAATGTTGATATCGAGATTCGTATTTAAGGTTCTCGCATCCGAATAACTGTCCTGCGGATAGCTGAATATATTCGTAAGCGAGCTGTCATTGTACTTGTACATCCAGAGTTGTCCAAGACGCACAAACGCTAAAATCCCATAGTCCTCAGATGTCACATATTCTGCTGGCTCATTTGTCACGCCCATGCTGATACTATTCCGATCCTTGCTAATGTAACCACTGTCAAAAAAGCTTTCCTGATACCGGTCGAAAGCAAGCAGCTTCACCATCTCCGAACTCCGGTTATAGGTGACATTGTAGTATTCGTCGACCTGATAATAATGACTCTTCTTGTCATTCATGGATTCCACCACATAGGACATGTGAATCACAGCATATTCCTTGTCGATTTCCGTGATCGTCGGCGTCACGCCCGTCACAACCACAGGTGTCAGCCCGCCCCAAGTGATCTGCTCATAGGTTGCATTCAGATCGACATGTGCCAGACTTGACGTTGTTCCTGCCTTGTCCGTCTTCAGGTTATCAAATACAACATTGCCCTCGGACTCATTGACTTCCTTAATAAACGTCGTGTCATGGAAGTTTGTTGCAAAATCCACGATTGCCTTGGCATGCTGTTCCGCCAGATTTACCACACGGTTATAGTATCGCACCTCCGTACCATCTGCCGCCGTAATGATAAATACAAATACATACTCCCGGTTTTGCTGCATGTCCATCCGGAAATTCACATCATATTTCTTGCGTCCGTTCTCGACACTTCCAGGAACCGCGTCGCCACGTTCCACAAGGGAATCGCCTGCAATACTTCGCAGCTCATAGGTAAATGTCTCGCCATATTTTGCTTCATTATCAACAAGCACCGTCACACCATGATTACTGTTTAGTGGCACAATCCCATCCCGCATCAGGCTCGTCGACATCGTCTGCGTATATCCACAGGTCCGGTTAATAACCTTACCCTCGAATTCAAGATAGACATATGGAAGTGTCGGCTCGTCCAATTCGCTGGATACACGATCCAAGCCTCTGTTATTGAATTGATTTACCAGAAAGGCTGTGCCCACTGCAACCGCAATGAACACAAACGCCTTTATCAAAAACCGTTTCATAGTTAGAAATATTTTCTCCTTTTACGATATCTGCACCGACGAATATAAAATTCATGGCAGACCATAATCTCAATCATATGAAGCAATGTTTCGTCCGCATCCTTATAGCAGATCTTCTCATAAATCTTCTTCGCAATTGAAAACATCGCTACCTTGTCTGGATAAACTGCAAACATAGGACTTCCTTCATATTCCAGCCGGTCGCAGGCATCCTCCACCATAACCAGTATCAGCTTTGCCCGCATCGGATACATCGCACGCAAATATGCCCGGTCTTCCTCTAACTCCTGCTCATCCACAACCATGAGTTCCGGAGTGCGAAACTTATGCACATACATCTCATCGATTTCTTTCATGGAATCCTCTCACATAAAATGACATAAATAGACAATCAGTTTTTGGCTGATTGTCTATCTGTTTTTCTTATTTTATGCTTTGAAATCCTGTTTTGTGCGTCCGAATCCGTGTCTCCTACTCATCACCAAAGGAAATACCGAGACGTTTTGCATATTTAACAATACTATCGTCTGGGGAAACATATTTGAGCTTTCCTGCAGACTCTTCCATCGGAATTGCTGTCACTTCATTGTTACGCATAACAACAAGCTTGCCGAAATCTTTATTCTTGATCAGCTCGACTGCCTCTGCACCAAACAGGCTGGAAATCACACGATCATATGGATCCGGGCTTCCGCCTCGCTGTGTATGTCCCGGAACTGTCACACGGATGTCCATACCGGAATATTCCTTGATTTTATCTGCAACTTCATAAGCGACAGATGGATATTTCGCAGCTGCGGCTGCTACGGCTGCCTTACGCTCCTTCTTTGGAAGTGCTGCGACTTCTTTCGAGATTGCACCCTCTGCAACAGCAAGAATCGAGAATCCCTTGCCCTGCTTGGTTCCTCTGTCAAGTGCCTCACATACCTTGGCGATATCATATGGAATTTCCGGAATCAGGATGATGTCTGCACCGGATGCGATACCCGCATGCAATGTAATCCAGCCTACCTTATGTCCCATAACTTCTACGATAAATACACGGTTGTGTGAGCATGCAGTTGTATGGATGCAGTCGATTGCCTGTGTTGCAACATCGACCGCACTCTGAAATCCGAATGTCATATCGGTGCCCCAGATATCATTGTCGATTGTCTTTGGAAGTCCAATCACATTCAGTCCTTCCTGAGACAGACGGTTTGCTGTCTTCTGGGAACCATTTCCACCGAGAACAACCAGTGCATCAAGCTTCAGTTTGTTGTAATTTTTCTTCATTTCCTCAACTTTGTTGAGTCCTTCCGGTGTCGGCTCATCGATCAGCTTGAACGGCTGACGGGAACTGCCAAGGATCGTGCCACCCTTTGTCAGAATTCCAGAGAAATCTGACGGCTTCATCTTTACATAATTGCCATAAATCAATCCCTTGTAGCCTTCTAAAAAACCATATACTTCCACGTCTTCAAACGTATTATACAGGCCCTTTGCCACACCACGCATCGTCGCATTTAAAGCCTGGCAGTCACCGCCACTTGTCAACATTCCGATTCTCTTCATACTGTAACCTCCTTAATTTATGTGTCTCCTCTACAACAAAGTTCTTCCTTCTAATGCCCGAAGTAACGTCACTTCATCAATACATTCCAGATCGCCGCCGACCGGAACGCCACTTGCAATTCTTGTGACCTTGATTCCAGATGGCTTGACCAGCTTGGATATATACATCGCAGTCGCTTCGCCCTCCACACTGGAATTTGTTGCAATAATCAACTCTTCTACATCTTCCTGCTCCAACCGCAGGATCAGTTCCTTCAACCGGATATCTCCGGTTCCAATTCCCATCGCCGGGTTGATCACACCATTTAATACATGGTAGACGCCCTGATACTGTCCCACACGCTCATATGCTGCCAGATCTCGTGGAGTCTCGACAACCATGATCAGCTTATGGTTCCGCTTCGGCGATGCACACACCGGACACAGCTCCTGATCAGTAATCGTATAACAGGATTTGCAGTACCGGATATTCTTCTTTGCATCTGTGATTGCTGCCGACAGGCTTTCCACCTGTTCTTCCGGCATATTGATAATATGGAACGCCAGCCGCTGTGCGGTCTTTCCACCGATGCCGGGAAGTCTTCCGAGTTCACCGATCAGCCGGTTTACTTTCTCTCCATAAATATCCATTAGAACGGCAAACCTCCGCCTAATCCACCGGTGATCTTACCCATGGAATTCTTCTGATCCTCATCCTGCATACGGATGGCTTCGTTCATAGCAGCCATGATCAGATCCTCGAGCATCTCGATATCGTCCTTGTCGACAACTTCCTCGTCGAGATGAACTTCTGTTACTTCCTTCTTGCCATTGATCTTTACCTTGACAACACCACCGCCGGCAGTTGCCTCATATTCTTTTTCTTCGAGTGCTTTGGTGGTCTCTTCCATCTGCTTCTGCATCTTCTGTGCCTGCTTCATCAGATTGTTCATATTTCCTGGCATCATGCCCATTCCACCATATCCACCTCTTTTTGCCATCTTTATATCCTCCTGATTTCTTATTCTTATATTCATACACGGTTTCCCATGCGTACTACCTTTTTATATGATTTGGACTCGCCAGATTAAAAGCTTACTCATGCATTTCGATGTCATCAAATACAATCCGGCTCAAATCCCAGTCCTTCTGCAGTTCGTGTACTTCTTCCCTGCCATCAATCTTGCGGAATGTCACACGTACCTTGCACTGTGCCATATTGGTCAGCTGCTCGCTCAGTTCATCGAGCTTGTCCTGATTCGCGAAATACGAAATCGCCAGATCGTTGTCTGGTGTATCCGCTACAACGAGTTCCAGCGCGCCAGATTCTCTTCCGGCAACCAGTGATGCCTGTCTGTAATAATGCTGCACCAGTCTCGGTCCGCGCTTGCCAATCGTCTTCCACGCTTTCGCAATCAGAAGCAGATCCTCGTATTCTGCCTGCGGATATTTGTCACGCAGATTCTGCTTGATGTGCTCGGATGAATCACCTGTTTGTGGTGCAACTGCCTGCTGCACTGTCCCTGCGCCTTCCGTTGCCGGCGGTGCAACTGCCATCACAACCGGATGTGCCTGCTGCTCTTTGAGCAGTTCCTTCGTCTCTGCAAGCTGCTGCTCCAGTGACTCGATTCGTGCCTGAATTCCTTCGATATCGTAACGCATTTCCGTCTTGCAAAGCTTGATAATCGCGATCTCCAGCATCACGCGCTTCGATGTCGTATAAGTTATTTTCGTCGCAGCATCCTGCAATACATAGATAGCATGCATCATCCAGTCCTGCGTCATATCCGTCGTGAGTGCAAGCATACGCTGCTTTGTCTCTGCCGTCACATCGATCGTCATATCGGGATCGATTGACAGCACAAGTATATTCCGGATAAATGCAGTAAATTCATTAACCAGCTGCAACAGATCCTTGCCCTGCCAGATTGCTTCATCTATGATCTTCAATGCACCAACCAGATCTTTTTCTTTCAGACATTCAAACAACTGAATGTAAACTTCTACATCCACGGCACCAATTGCCGCGAGTACTTTATCTAATGTCAGTTCCTCACCCAGATGGTAAGAGATACACTGTTCCAGAATACTCAAACCGTCTCGCATGGAACCATCTGCGGCACGCGCCACATATTCAACCGCTTCTCTGGTCGCCGCGATTCCTTCCCGATCAAGCAACTCCTGCAACCGATCTGCGATTACCTCCAACGGAATCCGGTGGAAATCATACCGCTGGCAACGCGACAGAATCGTCGCCGGAATCTTGTGTGATTCCGTGGTCGCCAGAATAAATATTACATAGGAAGGTGGTTCCTCCAACGTCTTCAAAAGTGCATTGTATGCTGCATCCCGGAGCATATGCACCTCGTCGATGATATAAACCAGATATTTTCCGGTTGACGGAGAATAATTCACCGAATCCGTGATCTGTCTGATATTATCCACACCATTATTACTTGCGGCATCAACTTCGATTACATTCATCGCCGCACCTGCAGCAATCGCCTTGCAGCTGGCACATTCATTACACGGGCTTCCGTTGATCGGATGCTCACAATTGACTGCCTTTGCCATCAGCTTCGCCGTCGTTGTCTTACCGGTACCTCTGGTTCCGCAGAACAGATACGCATGTCCCACGCGGTCATGCACGATCTGATTTCGGATCGTCGTCACAATATGTTCTTGTCCTTTGATTTCCTCGAACGCGTCCGGTCTCCACTTCCGGTACAATGCCATGTACGACATAAACTGCCTCCAACTCTATATATGGAAAATCTGATCCAGCATCCGAAGGGTCTTAAAGTTGCCCTTTGCCGTTATCTCGCCGGACATAAAGCCTTTCTGGAAGCTATTCTTGCCAGCCAAAATATTACGCAGCATCGTGCTTGATGCTTTCAGTTTCACATCGGCTTCCTCATCCGCGCCATACTCACACTGTAAGACTTTCCCTACATGTATCACTAAATTCTTCCCCATATCCGGTACTATGATCACATAGCTTGCCGCAAATCCGGTCTCCGGATGGAAATTCTCATAAAATCCTTCGATAATATCGTCCTCGTAGACACTTGGTGGTTCTGGTGCCTCTTCCTCATCTCCAAGCATCTGCTTGAACATTGCAGCGAGTTCCTCAATATCCTCTTTCTGCTTCTTCACATAGCCATCATCTGCCACAAACTTGGAAAGCTGCTCACTCTCCTGTGGTGTCAGATTGATATTGTTCTGCTTGATCAGAGTGTTCTTTACCGCAGTGTTACTCGTCGGCAGTTTCCTTGTCTTCTTATTGATCAGGCGGTAAAAATCCTCTGCTTTTTTCTCAATCAGATTCAAATACTGGCTTTCCTGCTCCAGCACATCCGTTGAATCAACATACGTCGCGATTCCCGGCTCTGAAATGCCACCCAGCACATCCCATGCCTTTCGCAGTGACAGCTCTGCATCCTGTTCTCCATACGCCGTTGCAACGACAACCGGCATCATATAGAGTGACGCGATCTTCTCCTTGTCACCATACAGCCAGCACATATCCAGAAACTGCTGCATATAGCCGCCAATGCCAAACCATTCCAGACTCGCTGCCAGAATCACGCCATCGCAATCCTTCAACGTATTCGGAAGTGTTGCAATCCCCGACTTATCTTCATACATATTATATCTTGTGACTTCTACCCGAAGCTCCTGCAGAACCTGAATGATTTTCTCCACTACAAAGAGTGTTGGATCCTCCAGCAATCCCCGGCCTCCGTAATACACATTTACCTTCACTGTAACACCTCATGTATTCACTGCCATTTTTTCTTCCGCATGCTACAAAAACATACACTATTACTATACCAAAAAGAGGGGGTAAATACAATAATTGCGAGGAAAAAAACCAAGTAATCAAAAAATCTGCACCATTTCCAATTTAAAAAATAATGCAGATTTTTTGATTTTAATTTCCTGTTTTTATGCTTCTGTTTTCTCTTCCATACGAATGCCTGACTCCATATCATCGATCAACCCATCCGAATGTTTCCGGATCTCCCGGTTGAGTTCTCTTACTTCATCGATTGTCTGACATTTGTCCGTCGCAGTTGTTATCAGCCACGTGATAAATTGTAATTGCTTATTCGTCACATCTTCTACCATACCTGTACCTCGCTTTGTGAACATAGTATACCACATTCATATTTCTTTACATAGCTTTTTTTACGAGACAAAAAACTCCTCATTCGCAAATCCAACCACATCGCCCTTCTCTAATCTTTGCTCGGTCATCGCGGGGATACGCTTCGTATTGATAAACGTCCCGTTCGTCGAATCCGCATCCTCAATATAGAGTCCATCCGGCCGGTGAAACAGCCGGGCGTGTACACGGGAAATCTGTGTGGTTGTGACACGGTAATCGGAGGTTTTATCTCTCCCGATCGTAAGTGTGGCCGTGCCCTCCGGGATTCGGAATGGCTCGAGAGCGCCATTTGTAAGCGGAACCAGCTTCATGGCTGCAGCCCGGCTGTCACGTACAGGTTCTCCCGGCAGTTTCTGTGGTTCATCCACGCTATGCTTAGCCGGTTTCTTCTGCCCGCTGTATTCCTGTACCGGCATTTCATCCACCATTCTGTATTCCTGTACCGCTGCCTGCCCGCTGTATTCCTGTACCGCTGCCTGCCCACTGTATTCCCGCATTGCCACTTCAGATTCCTGTCCGTCTTCCTTATCCCGCACGGTCATAATCGCAAGCACGATCAATGTAAGCAGCCATACGATTCCGAATATCGCAGTTCCGGTCGTCCCATCGAAGAATAAATATTTGATGATCAGTGCCAGCGCTGCACCTCCCGCAAACACATACAAGAAAAAACGTTTGGAAAATATCGTATCTTCCGCCATATCCATCTCCGGCTCCGCATGCCTTCTATGATAACGGTTTCCTCCTGTCGATGCGCAGTCCGAGCCTGTTCGCTGCTGCCACGCAATCTCCTCTTTCACGTCCGTTCCCCCTGCATGCGTTCTTTCACACGAACACCCGGGTTCCGTATACTGCTTGCCGATATTACCAATATACGACGCTAACGCCGGGAAATCTTTCCACTCATCTGTGAGAATCGCATGGCATTCATACAGGAACCGTTCCCCTGTCTGATTACTATGATCAAACCGTGGCATAAGAATCTCCAGGAACTCCCGTAGCTGCTCCCTGACCGGATGATCATATCCCGGCACGAACATCACCTGCACCATCTCCTTTTCCGTATCATAAAATATATATTCTGCCCGGAGTACAAGATCTGCCGGATCAAGAAGATAGCCTTCCGTCTGTTCCACGCAGGCGCAGATCTGCTCCATCAGCCTTCGGAACAACGAACCATCCATACGTTTTGACTGCAGCATGGCCTGCAGATTGTAGCACTGGCCCGTATTGTGTGAGATCCATACCTCGCCATCCGAGCAAAGCACCGTGGACGGAAGAATATAAGATATCCGATTTTCTGTCAGCATCTGCAACTGATAGAGCCTTCCCTGTGCTTCTAGCTCCGGCATCGTACCGACCCGTGCATCCAGATAATGATAAATCCCTTTATTCGCAAATGATATTTCCATATACCTGCCACCTTCTAAGTCTACTGCTGCACACATCCATTTCCGTGATAAACACGTGCCCATCCTGTGTGTAAATATAATTGTTCTTCTCCAGCTTCCCCGTTTCTTCCGGTATAGGAATCGTCCCTTTCTGATAGGTATAAATCGTACAATACCCGTCCTGCTGCGTCCGTCCGTCTGTTACAGTATCCAGAAACAGCCATAGCACCAGTACCAGTATCCCGAATATTACAGGCATGACCAGACTCGAGGTGATTTGGACAAGCTAATAGAACTTACAAAAAGCACACCGAAATGGATATTTACTTTTGCAAAATTCAAAAGAGTTATTAAAGCTGTTTTTTTGCCTCTAGTTACCATTATCGTAGCTTTATTCATTGTCGGACTTTTGATATTAGATTGTATTTTTATCTTTAGAATTATAACCGCATAAACTATATTTAAAGGCACTAAGAGTTCACCTCCCAGTGCCTTATTCATATTAGTCATTAAACTTTAGTGTCTTATTGATGCTTGCTATATTATTAAGAATCAAAGAATTAAGCAGCGTATCAATGTCTACGGTATTGCTATTAATCAGTTTTACCGCATTTTCATAAAAAGAGCTATTCTTTTGTAATGGCAATTTAAGCTCCTGTATTGTTGCATCTAAAACCGATTCGCTATTAAGAATTGAAAGTACTGAATGTAAGAAAATCTTTTTAATATCAATATTTCTCATTCCCGTATTTACGTTCTTAAAACCTACAGCATCTAATACACCTTTAATATCTCGCCCCTGCTTAATTACAGTAGCAGTATTTTCATCTATTAATTTCTTTGTTCCAGTCTGTACATCAATAACTTCATTCCCTACATCTGGACAAAAAATTGGTTTCTTTTGCTGCGTGGCATACTCAACATTATGCATTGTGCCGCCTTTTGCATCACATTCATATATTACAACCGCTTTTGACATTCCTACAATAAGTCTATTTCTATTAACAAATCTAAACTTATCAGCCTTTGTTCCTACAGGATATTCTGACATTAATATGCCACCGCTTGAAAGTATTCTATCTGCTAAAGCCGTGTTTTCCTTTGGATAAATCGTGTCAAGTCCGTGTGCTAATACTGCTACAGTCTTACCGCCAGAAGAAATACATGATTGATGGGATAACTTATCTACACCACAGGCCAGACCTGAAATAATAGAACAATTATTATTAACCCATTGCGGAACAAGATAATTTACTGCCATGTATGAAAGCTTTGTAGGTTTTCTAGTTCCAACACAGGCAATGGCGTGTTCTGAAATTTCCGAAAATTCTGCTCCTTTATAATAAATAATCGCTGGTGGATTATCTATTTTTGCTAATTCTTTTGGATAATTTTTATCGGTATAAAAAGTTACCTTTATATTAAACTCTTTGTTTTTTTCTAATATCGTATCAGCTTTTAAAAGGGCCTCACTTACCAAATTTTTATTTGAAAAGTATTCCTGATAGGCCATTAATTCAAGGCGACCTTCAAATACTGTACTATCAGCAAACATCTTTTCAATATCGGAAGAATAGCTTTGTAAAAGGGATATTAAGTTGTTATTTTTAAGTCCCAGTTCACTTAGAGCTATAACATATCGTATCATTTTACATCATCCTTAATATTATGAATTGAATATATCATACAATGCATCTACTTCCGCTTTTGCATCTGTATTATATACAGCATGAGATAACGATTCACAAGAAATAATTTTTCCCGTGTAATTCTTTGAAAAGACATCTCCTGTAATTTCGTAATTGTTCTTTTTAAATTCTCTTACAAAAGAACCTAATGAAATAAGTACAATTTTATTCGCGCCTAAGTATTTCAAAAGATTACGTACCGCATTAAAAGAGTTTCCAAATGTTGTATAATCGTCAAAGATACAAACATTGAAACGCCCTTCATCTCTTAGTTTTTTAATCTTATCTTTAAACTCTGGGTTGATACAAAGTGTCGCAAATTCATCAGCGCATCCCATTGTTGCTCGCTGTGAGAAATTATATTTCATATGAGCTCTTTGCTTTTTCGTATGTCTGATTAGAAGATTTTGTTCCCTAGCTTCTGCTTGATACAGCTTGTTCTTTGGTAATCTTCTTCCTTTAATAAGACGTGTTCTTGTCATAAAATCAAACATGTCTGGATTAACCGAACCATCTGATGACGGAATCATTCCGTATAATTCTACATCATCTAATAAGTCAGTCCTCGTCATACCTGCGAGAAAATGATACATAAGAATATGATAGTAATTTCTACTACCTCCGTTTTTCAGTAAATTCTCAAAGTGTATAAGCATTTGTTTTTCTTCTTCGGTCTTATAGTATGCCTTATATCTAGCATCCACCAACGCAAACAAATCAACATTTAGTTCAATATGTAGTGTTTCAAAAACACAATTATGGTTATTAAGTGTTCTGATAAACTTTGCTAATTGTTCAGGTGTATCAACATGTACTCCGTAGTATTCAGCCTTATCTTCCATTGGAATCCATGTTGGAACTATAAATAATGCTTTGCAGCTTACAGCCACATGAAAATCTACTTCTTTTCCACTGATAAAAACAAAACAATTTTGAATAGATTTATGTTTCTGAGCGAATGAGCGTATATCATTACGATTCTTATAAATAAAATTAGTATATCCCAATTCATCAAAATGCTTTTTAGCTGAACCTAATCTTGTGTTCTCTCTACTAATAAAACAAATAAGATTCTCGTCTTCATTGCTTAATTCAACCATGTAATCTACAAATTCATTTCGATATTTCTTTGATAACGCTTGGTCGTATCCTTCAAATCCCTTTGCAAGTAAATCCAAGTTACAAAAAAGTATTTTCTGCATAATAATTGCCCCCAATCTACGCATTTTAAAGTTTCATATCATCTGGTATCTTTAAAAGTCCCATTTCCACAAGTTTCTCATATTTAGATACGATTTCTTTTAACCGTTCATTTTCCTCAATCAGTTCTTGTAAAATCTGGTTATTTAATTCTTCGGTGACTTTTTGGGCGTAGGTTTGTTCTCTTCTTAAAGTCTTTACCTGATGTTCTAATTCTTCTGTTCTTTCATATTTTCTTTCATTATATCTTTCAGAAGAGCGATGTTCTTCTATATATGCCTTAGCCTCTTCGTTTTTATAGATGAAAGTCTTAGAAAGTCCTGTCTTTTTCCCGACGGAATAAGGCGTTACAGCAATACCTTTTTCAATCATTTCATCAACAGCGGCCTTTAATTGTTCTACTTTTCTAGCTGATTTGGCCCGTGTTGCTTCTATCATTTTATCTTCTTTTGCCATCTAGTCACCACCTTTAATACCTATAATACTATCAATTCAAGAATTCTTCAATCTTATTTTGTCTTTTAGGTTTGCTAGTTTTAACTTTAAGAGAAGCGCAAAAAGATAAACCCACTTTGTCACTAAAATAATCAAATAAATGTGAAAATGTGATATATCGCATAAAATAAGGCTATGCCATAATAAAACGTAAGTCTTTTACTGTTATTGTTCCTCAACACCTCTAGTTTTGATTACATCTCTTAGATAATCAATTACCATTCTACAGGTTTCTTCGTTTATTTCATCGGAATTAATACCAAGTTTTGCATGAACAAGATTTCTCTTTTTTCTAATTTCGTGGGCTTTTGTTGCTTCATCAATCCAATGTGGCCTCTCAATATACTTGATTTCGTTTATGTAGTCAATCAAATCTGCTCTTTTCTGTCTTCCGTTACGGTCAGTTATCACATAATCTTCTGTAAAATAATCATGACCTTTGATTTCTGATAACCAGTCGATAAGAACAGCCTCCAATATTGAGCCCGCAAGAATAAGTGTTGCCTTGTATGCTCCTACTCTGAAACAATCATTTAATTCTTTCCAGTCATCATGCAGCATTTCTTGAAGCTGATTAGTAGAATGAACCTTTAATACTTCCAAAAGTTCCATTCCAAGAATATCTTCTACTTTTTCAGGCTTTTTATCATCATTCTTATGTAATGCGTTCCAATACGTCAAAATCCTAGACATACTATCGCTACTAGCCTGATAACTTCTTCTTTCAATATGTGTTAGTATCTGTGCCTGTAAACTGTATTCTTGTTCGTCCTTTGTCGGCATAATAACAGGAATCTCTTTTGCCGCTTTCATTGTAATCTTTGAAATAAAACATCCAAGCTTTTGTGAATCAAGAATAGTCTGGCATACCTCACTATTTAGATATAAATACAAATATTCTGGCTGGATATCTTTACACCGCAATACAAACATATTTCGATTTGCATATATTTTTTCATCCAGTTCATCAGCAATTAAAAATGGTTTAACACTTCCCACACTTGGAAGAATAATATCATTTTTTTGTAAAACAACAGAAGTAGCAGTATTTTCAGCAATAGAATCGGTATCAAATGGATATTTAAGGTCTGTCATTCTTACAACTTTTCCCACCACATCTGTTACAGGTCGCGGCATAATAATTTCAGTAATATCTCCCAGCTTTACGAATATTTCCCGTTGTAAGAGACGTCTTACATCCATTGCCTTTTTACTATAATACTCTGGGAATAAATAATTATCTGATATATCCATAGAGACAATCGTATTATATTCGTATTCTCCAGCATTATCATCTTCTGGTATAGCTCCACCATTAATCCAGCTTTCTAAGCCCTCTAAATATTTCTCATATTTCATAGAAAATTTTTCTGGTAAAGCAAATAAACCATCGGATTGTTTTACTCTTTTTTCACCACGAATAAATATCTGGCCCTTGTAAATAGAAATATCCATATTATCAGATGCCTTACTTGATAGATGTATCAATTCCATCTGTGCCCCCGTGTTATAAAAAGGTGCTCCCAGATTATATACGCCAGTCAAAGAATACTTTGCTAGTATTTGTTCAAATACTTTTCTTCGTCCAAAATTATGTAATGTGCTAGAAACAGTAATCATCCACACATCTTTTTGTGTCTCATTATTTAATATTTCTTCCAACCAACTATCCCCATCTTTTGATAGCGGATATTCAGCCCTTTTTTTTAGTAAATCTCTTATACTTATCATATTGTAATCCTCCAAACACCGTCTATGCTTGTATCCTTTTTATTTCTTATCCAATAGGAACATCAATTCTTGACATTGCTACAACTTCTCCATATTTCACTAAATAACATTCTACAAAATGAGCACCCCTAAAACATGTATGTTCTATCTGTGTACGCTTATTTGTTTTAATTATTTCTCCACGTATGCAATTTCTTCGTTGTGCCTCATCTCCAACATTACAAACTTTCCAATATATATTACAATCAGCTGGAGCATTAGTCGATTTTATTGAAAACTTCAATGTCTTATTATGCGGAAGCCATTTATATATTCTCAAAAAAGATGATAGATATGTTGGTCTAAATCCATCAGCCTCTATAATACATTCCAATTCAAGATTATAATATCTTTTTACTGGAAACATATCTCTTATATCCTGTTCTGTATTATTATAGTATGCACAACATACTTCTGAATAACATTGCTTTGCTTCGGATGATGTTTTCCAAAATTCATGTTGAAAGAAATCATACCATGCATCCTTAGCTTTCTTTTCGGAACAATTGTCTTCGTCAAAAAGAATTTCAAGTTTAGATAACTTGTCTGTAAGCCTGTTTTTCCAATTTTCCATTTCATCTCTATCTTTTTGTTTCAATAATAGAGATTTTGTTGTATCTGTTGGATTATATACTTCAATGCTACTGTTTAATCGGTCTCTAACGGCACACATAGTCTCATAAAACATTTCATCCATTCTGTCATAATTTTGAAACTTTTCATCGCATACAACAGACTGAATTAACCCTCCAGGCATTTGCCATGAGCTTCGCGATTTACAAAACATTTTTGATAATCTGATGACTTCTCTTAATCCGCTTCCTTTTTCACTTATTTCTGAACTAAACCAATCATTGATAGCTGCAGGATTTCTTTCTTGCCATTGCGTACTTCCCGCATGTTCATATAAAGCAATGCCGTCATCATCTATACTCTTTCGATATATTGCAAAGTCAACATGGTATCCATCTTTATACTCAATTCTGACACAATTTTTTAATGCCTCTGGGTCTTTTTTAAAATTAGTACATTTTCTTTTTAATGCATCTACAATAATATTCTTTATCTCTCGATGTCCGACACCACTAATATTATCCTTGTCAAAAATAATTGCCACATCAATATCATAATCATTACTATCGTTTTGAGTAACTGTAGACATTGCCACGCTCCCCTGTTCTCTTGTCTCTAGTACTTCATATGATTTATTGTTTTCTTTGTTATATTCATCAAGTCCAGCTATTAATCTATCTACATTTAATTTCTTTTTTTCACGTAACTTTGTTTTTTCAGCTGCTGGAAGTACAACCTCATTGTCATAAAATTTTTTAAACTCACTTGATAAATCGTACAATATATTCCCTCCTTTATCTTTCTATGTACTTGCCTTTATTGCTTCCGTTTATATAAATACCAAATTTATATACAGGATTCGCCTCTCTAATAAAATGATAAGCAATAATATTAACATTTCTATTAGTCCTTAATCCTACACTTTTTCCAATTGTAACAGAAACGCAACTTGGTATAGATGCAACTAAGTGTATTTTCTGTAATGCAGGATATTTATTATCTATATCTGTGTTTATGCAATTATAAATCACATTCGTATATTCTTCTAACTGTTCCTTTGACTGTATTATATTATCGGTTGCCCCCTGCAACTGTAATTTTACAATATCTTTCCCCGTAAACTGTGCCAAATTTTGCTCTGAAATAGTATGAGATACAGATAATGCCAAAACAATTTCCGTAGAATTTGTATTAATTGAATTTGGAAAAGACACTTCTAATCTTGGCCATCCTTCTTTCTTTTGCTTTCTAGTTGCTTTTTTTAATTCATAGTATTTCTTTTTTCCAGAGCGTCCATCATATTCAAAGTATCGATTAATATTAGCATTTTCCATAAAAGTTCCTGCATATATTGTATATGGGATTGGTGCCATTCCTGTAAAACAACCAACACTATCTGTTGCCTTTGCTGTGAATTTTATTACGTTATTTTCTATTTGATTGCATATAAACCCGTTTATTTTAGAATCTATTTTCCCATTATCAAAAAAAGGAATAAAATCAATAATTTGTTCTTTGACTTTATAATCCGCCAATTTTAAATCTTTTATAGCTGATGCATCACTTATATCTCTTTGTATTAATCCATGCATATTTAAAACATGTACTTTTTCTTTCAGATTTTTTCTATAATAAATCCCAATCACAATTAATAAAAATCCACATATTAAGCTTACATATTGGTTCATTCCTTCTGGAGCTTCTTTGCCTGATAATATTATTGTAGCATTAATAAATGTTTCGTAGACGGATGGTCCAAACATCCCTAACCCAACACCAATAATTGCGTCTGAGGTAGTGGTTTCTTTGTTACCTTTGATTAAATCAATAATAAGTAATATCCCGCCCATTACAACAGCACTTATAATAATTATTATTGTACTATTCATACCGTTCTCCTTTCTTATAATTAAGCTCTCATATTTAATGAGAGCTTAAACAATATATTCTCAATAATTTTATTTAAATCCCACCTGACCATTCATCAGCAATGGAAGAAGAAAATCTCTAAGTGAAGTAAGTTCACAATTTTCTTCTATAACATTTTGCATTTTTGAAAGTATTACACTTACAGAATTATTATACTTTTCAATAACATCATCATCAGGAATGCATATATTAATTTGTTTCAAAGTATCTTGACTAACATTTTGCATTATTGAACCACCTGTTTTTGTTGCATTACTTCCTTCTAACAATTTTAAAGAATATGCTAAATAATATCTTTGAACTGGGTTTAATGGTTTGCATCTAATGATAAATCCACAATAAATGATATTCTCAATATCTGATTCCAATAATCTGACTGCGCCAGGCGTCCCACTACGCGCAATCAATATATCATCTTTTTCTACTAAATATTTATCCGCTTGAGACGATTTTAGATTAATAATATCAAAGTCTGATTTATCTAATAATAATGTTGAAGATGTAATATTTCTAACATTAATAATGCTATAGTTTTTATCTCCAAGTTCATCTTTATCATAATTTATTCCATTATTAAAATCACACAATTCAGACAAATACGTAACTTCCCATCCTTCTGGTATTTCGCGCTTTAATTCCTCATTCCATACCATTTTCCCACCAGATAATTTGTAAGGCTTTCCTTCTTCATTTGGAAATTCAAACTGCAAAAACCAATAGTCATAGATGCTCTTTGCCATTGATTCAAGTTCGGCATTGATTTTGTTGTTGTTTTGAATTTTGTCGTCTATAGATTTCACAACATTAACAATTTTTTGTTGTGTTAATATATCAGGAATTTCTATTTCAAACTCTTCCATATCTTGAATATAAAAGTGTTTTTGAATAGCACCTTTTGCACAATTTTCTATTTTCTTTTGCGATATAGGATTTTTGAATGCATAATGGAGATAATATGGTAATAATTTTTCTTTATCACATTTATAAATACCAACGCTTCTTGAAAATTCATAATTTATTACTTCGTCCGTTATTACCTGCGTTTTTCCCAAGGTTCCACATGTAGCAATGACAACATCACCCTTTTCCATCTGAGTTCGCTTATGCATTTTTTCATAATTTTGTTTTGAAATTCGTCTATCACTTTCATTAATAATTATCCCCGTTTCAGTAATATTATTGTTATTTAATAAATAGTAATCTCCTTCTTTATCTTCAGAAATAGTTCCATGTTCGCCATCCGTTATATTCAAACAATAATCTTTTAATTTACTCATACTTCAATTCCTCCAATCTCTCTTTAATAGAATCTTCAAGAGATTTTCCCTCGGAGAATAATTTATCAAGGTTAGCAATATATGTAGCCATCTTCTGATTAAATTCATCCTGTGTAAGCTCTACGAACTCAATCTTTACCTCAAAATACTGGCCCGCTGAGAATGAATAATTCTTTTCTGTAATCTGGTCGTATGTAACCTTAACAGAGAAATCGTCAATTTCTTCCTGATTAATAAATGTATTGTAAATCTTTTCAATCTCTTCATTGCTAAGAACAGTTTTCTGATTTTTTCCATCTTTGACCTTTGTTCCAAGCTTTGATGCATCCACAAGAAGAATTTCTCCGTCCTTATTAGATTTATCAATAAATATTACAGATACATTTGTTCCAGTATTAGCAAAGATATTTGAAGGAAACGAAATCACACCCTTAAGCCATTTCTTTTCAATAATTGTCTGTCTGATTGTCTTTTCAATTCCTGACTGGGCTGTAATAAATCCAGTAGGTACAATTACAGCAGCTTTTCCGTCTGGCTTAAGTGACCATAAAATATGCTGGATAAAACATAAATATATAGCCATAGATTCTTTTTTCTTATTAGGAATCTTTGGAATTCCAGCCCAGAATCTCTTTAACCCTTCATGTTCTTCACACTCGGCCCACTTCTGTTCAATACCATTTCTTGTAGAAGAAAAATCTGTCTTAAAAGGGGGATTTGCTGTAATATAGTCAAACTGCTTTACTCCACTTGTAGCGTCATGTGGTGTATTGTAATGTGCTGGTGTTTCAAGCGTATCACCTTCAATAATGTTGTCTAATGAACCTGTAAGCCCATTAAGAAGCATATTAATTCTTAAAAATCTTGATGATTTACCTGAAATATCCTGTGTAAATACGTGTGCCTTATCACCAAAAGAACCTTCTCCTAGTTCATTTGCAAGGTGAAGTACGAGCGAACCAGAACCAGCAGATGGGTCATAAACTTCATAAACCTTATCTTCTACAGGGGTCATATTAACAAGGATTTTTGAAATAATTGATGAAATAGCCTGTGGTGTGAAGTATTCTGCATATACACCACTTGCTACATTGTAATCCTTAATTAAGTATTCAAAAATTGTAGAATAGAAGTCAAAATTATTCTTAAAAGCATCCCCAAAATCGAACTTGTCCTGAGAAATTATTCCAAAAATATTCTTAGCAAAGTTGTTTCTCTTTGAAGCCTCTACATTTTCTGTAATTCTTGTAAAGAGAGGCTTTCTACCACCATCAGCAGTATCTACAGAAAAGGCTTCATTCTTTGTATCATTAGAAATCTTCTCTAATGCATCATCGAATAATTCATAGAATCTGTCATTTGATGTTTTATTAATCAAATATTCGATTGTTTCATCATATGTAAATGCAACGTCCTGTGGGTATGAATCATAGAAAGCATCCATTTCATAGTTTTCATTTTTAAGAACATCTTTATAATCCATATCTAATTCAGCAGCAAATTCCTTAAGATTAGACATAAACTTATCGTTCAGGAACTTATAAAGGAATACGGAAGTAATAACTACTTCCTCGCTGGCCTGATTAGAAAGACCATTTGTAGAGCATAACCCCTTTAAATCATCAATAATCTGTTTGATTTTATTTTCCAATGTAAAAATATCTGGCATTATATTTTATCTCCTTATTTGAATAATTGTATATTTGTGTAAAGCTCTCCAAGCCAATACTCATAGTATGGCTTAACTATTGGATAAAGCTTTTCTTTTAATAGGACCTTTGTTATATCCTTCTTGATTGTATCAATGAAATTCTTTCTTCCCTGAACAATCAATGTATCATAAGCAAGTCTTTCCTCGATGTCTTTAAATACAATAACAAAGAATTTTTCTATATCTTTATTGCTTATGTCTGGGAACGCTTCAATAGCATCCTTATATGATTTAACAAAAGCAAAATGTCCATTGTAGGTTTCGCTTAGTCTGTCATTTTCTCTGTTAATATCGCGGGCTTGTTTTAAAGCTTCAATAAGTTCATCTGTTATCTCGTCTAACTCATCCAAACTTGAAATAGAAAGCTTATTAAATATTTCTTGTAACATCTGGTCTAAACGAACAACCTTGATGTCGCCCTTATTTTTATTTTCATTAATTTCTTTGTGAATTTCCCTTACGGTATCTTCAAAACGCTTAAACTGTGGGCTATCCTTTGCAAGCTCGCCTAAATTCATAATGACGATTCTAATTTTTATGAATTCATATAAAACCTCGATTACTTCATCGTTGTTCATGCAACTCATGGTGTCATTAGGGTTTGTTTGCAAATTAATAAGGTCGATTCTTTCCTGTACGCTTCTAATAAGCTTTTTATTTTTATCAGAATCAATTTGTGCTGCATAATCCATAGCACGAGAAAGAATAAACTCTGTCTCACATTCCTTGATTCCATTAAGAAGTCTTCTAATTTTTAAAAGCGTATCTTTATTGAAATATGTTACCATCCTTGAAAAAACTTCAAGATTATCAGTAGGAACAATTTCATTTAACTGGTCTTGGTAAGCATGGAATTTTCTATTAATATCTTCCTTGTCTACAACAAGGCCAGCAAGAGAGCCTTCATCCTCTCCGTTTTCATTAAGGTCTGCTTCCAATTCCTTTATGTATGATTCAATAGTAGAATTGTATTCGTCTTCAATATCCACGAAATCTACGATATAACCATAGTTATAAACTTTTCCAGTCGGTGACTTATAAGGTCTATTTACTCTAGAAATTGTTTGTAATAAACTTTGTGCATGTGGCCCGCGGAGTAAATACATCTTTTTAAGACGTTTTACATCATAACCTGTTGTAAGCATAAAGTTTACAATCAGGATATCAGGTGATAATGTATCTCTAAAATCAAGCTGATTGTTCTTGTTTATTTTACTTTGCATTGGATCATTTATATCTGTGATAACAAGCCCTGTCTTTAATTTTGAGTTTTTCTCGAACCATTCATGTACTTTTCGTGCCTGTGGATTAGTTCTACAAACAATCATTCCACCGATTGTATTATCAGAGTTTTGAAGTCTAAAGTTTATAAAATCCTTTTCAATAAACTTACTTAAGCACTCTACATAATCATCCGATTCAAAAACGGCCTTATCATCAAGCTGTCCGTCTTCTATCTCAAGATTATTCTTGATTTCAGACTTAGCAACTGTATCAATAGATTCCTTTTTAATTCTAAGAGTGTATCCATCAGCAATCGACTTATCATAGAAATACTTATGAATGTAATCACCAAATTTAAGGTTGGAACGCTCTTTTTTAGAAAGAAGAGGTGTTCCTGTTAAGGCAATATATACACCATCAACGTCACAAGTCATTAAGTTTTTGAAGAATTCACCTTTTGATGAATAACTACGGTGTGCCTCGTCAATAAAGAATACACGCTGGATATTTGCATCATAGTCATTCTTTACTTCTGGCATTTTACCTTCAAACTTCTGAATATTTACAACACATATCTCACCGATAGATTTTGAATCAATATTGGTTGAAAGGGATTTATTTAATTCCTTTGTAAACTCGGCCTTATTGTTACAGTTTACAACATTTAATCCACGATTCTTAAACTCTGTGCTGGCTTGTGTAAGAAGGTCTAAACGGTCAACCACAAAGAAGAATCTTGTATTTATATTCTTTTTGGCATAGTAATCTCTAATAACTCTATTAGAAAATGCTGCAAGTCCAGTCTTACCACTTCCTTGTGTATGCCAGATAATACCGCCCTTACCGCCACCTTCTAATCTTTCAATAATCTTTCTTGTAGCAAAGAACTGTGGATAACGCATAATATGTTTTTGTGGTACTGTTCCGTCAATAAACATAATTCCATATTGAAGGAAATACATAAATCTTTCCTTATCAAACACACTTGTAACAAAGCTATTACAAGGAGTTGTTGTCTTAAGATTTTCAGCAAACTCTGGCGTATCTGTTTCTTTTAGATTATATCCGCAATCCTTCATGACCTTTTTGATTTCATCCATAGAAATATCAATGTATGGATAGTTAATCAAATATCTATCATCATCCTCTCTAAAGAATGAAAAGCTTGTATTCTGTCCATTTGGTGTTGTGTAGAATGAACCTGCTTTTACATCCTCTGCGTTATCAGCCTCTTCATATTCCATATTGTTAGAAAATGATACAAACTGAATAAAATTGAAGAACTTTCTATAATCAGGATTCTTTAATCTCTTATTAATCATACGGTCAAATTCTTTTTGGATTCCACCGTCATTATTTGGCTTTTTAACTTCCAAAAAAGCAAGCGGCATACCATTAATAAGAACATTGATATCAGGCCTGAAAGAGCCTTCCTCTGTTCCTTCAATAATAGAAAATGGTAATTCATCAACAACTGCAAAATCATTGTTTTCGATATTATCAAAATCAATAAGTTTTACCTTATCAAGTGGATTGATAAGCCAGTTATAAAATTCTCTTCCTAAATCATTATTTTTTATCACAGCATGAATATCATTAATAATCATCTTGATTTCATCATAAGTAAATTCACGACCATTAATTTTCTCTAATGCTGGTTTAAATCTGTTTACAAATATCTTGGTATTAAAATCAATATCAGCTTCTCTTAATGACTGATAATCATATCCGATTCTTAAAAATTGAATCGTAGCTGGTATTTTTACTCTGGTATCTTCATTAAATACTGACATTATCTTTCTCCTTCCAATTTTTTATCTAGTTTTTTCATCGTCTCAATAATAACAATAGAGGTGTCCGATAATCTGTACTTGCCTTTACCAATAGCTTCAATATATCCTTCCTGTTGAAGTTTTTTAAATACAGAATAGACTTTATTCTTGCTATATCCTAGTGCATCGGCAATTTGTATTTGTGATAATGGAATCTGGGTCTCATTTAACACAGTTACTTGATTATCATACATTGTCTTAAGGATTATGAAATCGTCATTCAAAAAATCATTTATTTTCATATGGTTCTCCTTTAATCACAAATATTTGTGATTTGTATTTCAACAATATTAATATAATTATACCCTCAAAAATGTGGTAAGTAAATATGCGAAACATATTTTTGCAATAAAAAAGAAGCAACTTAAATGAGCCTGTTGCTTCTTAAAGAGGAAAGAAAAACAATTTAAATTTTCTTAACGTGTATCTATTTATGTAGTCAAACTTGTTCATTTCAATATATTATATATCCATCAGCCTGGCATCCACAAACGGATTGGACGCGTTGATTCTCCGATTGCAGTCACCTACAATATGCTGAATCACCGTTTCAAGCTTCTCCTCGGACAAAAACGACTTTTTATATTTTGTAATCCTTCCATTCCGTTCCGCAAAAATATCTGACACAGAATTCACCATGATTTCTGTAACCGCCTCATCTTCCAAAAGCTCCGTCAAAACGTCCAGACGCCGGAGACTGTTAAACAATTCGACCCGCAGCCCAACCTTCTCCTTCAACGGCACATAGCTCTCTTTCGTCTCCTCCACAATACAGCGGTCAATCACTTTTCCGATCTCTGCATCCGCGAGATCTTTTGTCATATCAATCTCAGACATGACTCTGACTTTTAATTTTTCACGCAATGACTGTAACTCCATGTTCCTACCCTAAATACCTTCCTGTCTGTTCTCATTTTCCTGCTGTACATATTGCAAAACGTATTCATCACACGCCTCTAGTTTGAACATCCGGCGAAATTCCTGCATCTTATTTTTCGAAACCGGATCCCCAAGTTCCGGCACATACACTTTGTCAAACACATCCAGCACCAGATATCCACAAAGCACGGTGGTTCCGATATCAAACGCAACTGCATCATACAGTTGTTTTTTTCTGACCTAATCCCGGAACCACTCCAGATCACCTTTTTCAACCTGTGTGATATCCTGATAACTATCCGGCGGCGGGACTTTCTTGCAGGAATGCTGCTGCAAATACTCTATACATTCCTCATTTCTGCTCTTCATGCAGTAAATCATCCAGCTTCCGGTTCCTTCCTCCGTCTTTTCCGAAGAGATTCCTTCCCAGTTTACATACAGGCTTCGCCGGAATTTCCCACATATTTTTTTTGCATATTCTATCTTTCCACACCGCCCAAGTGGCGAATATACTGCAAGAAATGCATATTCATTTTCTACATTCGGATGCTGCTGGTCCATCTGGTCCAAAATATATTTCACAATCATTTCCATACTCTGGTAGCGGAAAATATAATGCTCTTTCTTCTCAAACTCCCGCGATTTTGTAAGGACCACTGTTTGTTTTTTCCATTTCAGATTCGACATTTCATCTCCGACCAGCAGCAGATCCAGTGTGTTCTGATCGCAAAACTGCTCCAGCGCCTCCTCGCTTGTAAACGTAAAAAGGCGAATCGGTATCGTCGCTCTTAAATTCAGATATTCCATAAATGCTCTCTGATATACCGAATCGGTATCCAGCATTCCAACTTTATATGCCATACATCAAACCCTCCTTTCCATACCATACACACCCAAATGCAATCGGCACCGACAAATGCATTCTGGTATGTTGTTTCATCCCATACATCCATCCTTCTGCCTGCAGTCCCATACGCGGGGTTCGAAAAGCCACTCCTTTTATCAACGCAGCCACCCCTGTCATCACACACGTATACGTCAAAATCTTCCAGATATCATCTCCTGCGTAGGCGCCAATTCCACAAAGCAGTTTCACATCTCCCGCGCCAATCACATGAATTGCAAAAATCACAAATAACACTACAAATGGAATCACCATTCCTCTTACCGATTCAAAAAAACGTTTGTTCCGTACAGGTATCCGCGTAGAAGCACCCCGGACACTGCCATCGCTGCGCAAAACCGATTTGGAATCCTATATGTTTTAGCAACGACCGCTCCGGTCAACCAGATACATACAATATTTTTCCAGATTGTATACCTCTTTTTCTGTGCCAAGCACGGATACAATCATGCAGTTTTCCAATCGTAGTTATAGGTATGGCTAAAAAAGACAGAGCTTAATAAAGCATAGTTAATTACAAAACTCTGCGATTTCTTTGTTGGGGATTCCAAGATAATTTTTTGTTTTGATAAAACGTCTATGATTGGAAAACTTTATGATTATAAAAATTTTAGAATGCATCCTTGCCACGCTGAATAAGCGCTTCAGAAGTACAATCCGTACTATAGCACGAGAAGTCATGATTTGTAAAGCGTAATTTTGGAGCATTTGCGGAAGCCCGCATAAATACTAGAAAAAATGGGCAAAACTTTTTTTATTTTGCCCATGTACCCTGTTCTCTTTTTTCGATTTTCATCTTCTGGTGAAGGGTATTTAATACGTGTCGTTTGTTGCCCGACCAGAGCGGAGCGGCTAAAATATTTTTCGGTCCATCGCCAGTGACACGATGAATCACAATATCCTCCGGAATCACTTCCAGACATTTGATAACAAGCTCAATATATTCATCCTGTGACAGCACTTCAAAGCTGCCTGCCTCATAATCCCCGCACAGATCCGTGCCTCGCAGCACATGCAGCAGCTGCAGCTTGATTCCAAAAGGTTTTGCCTGCTGTCCACACACATACCGCACCGTCGCAAGCATATCATCTTCCGTCTCGCCCGGCAGCCCTAAGATCACATGCGTGATATATGGGATATTGTTGTCCGCAAGTGCCTGAATCGCTGTTTCATAGGTAGAGAGCAGATATCCCCGGCGGATATATTCTGCTGTTGCTTCATGCATCGTCTGCAGTCCAAGTTCAATCCAGATGAATTTGCCACTCTCGGCATACTCCTTTTGCAATCTTCCGAGTATCGAAATAACTGTCTCTGCATTTCCGGACTGGTTCTCCACTGCAGCCATCTCCGCTTTTTTTACAGCTACCGATACTCCCGGAATCCCCAGACAATCCGGTCTTGTCGCAATACTGATTCCAACGACCGACTCCTCTTCTAATGCTTCCCGCCAGATACGTTCCAAATAATCCGGATCTCCATACGTGTTCGTGTATGCCTGAAAATAAATGACGAACTTCTCTCCAACCTTCTTGTGGAACTTCGCCATTCCACGCTCTATCTGCCACCTGACATCAAGCGTTTTTCGCTCCACATCGACGCAGCTTCCCCGACGCTCATATTCCTTATGATAAACCTCTGTCGATGCCCCGCGCGAATCCCGTTTCGACCGATGCTCGTACACACAGCCATTCGCCGAAGCACCAACCACACTCTGTCCATCCTGCCTGCCACCACCCGCGATCGGCACTGCGAAATCGCCGCTTCCGCCGGCACTACAAAAAATACACCCACGTTCGCCAAGTGTACCATCACGGTTCGGGCAGGTAAGCCCTGCGTCGACCGCAATCTTGTACACCTTCTGTCCATAGGTGTATTTCATATATGCATCCAATGAATAATACGGCTTATCCAGCCATTTTTCCTGTCTCATAATCTCTACCACTGATAATGATGCAACTGTCCTTCTGTCTCTAATCCCGGGAAATCCAACTGTCTTAACGCCTCGTACAGTACGATACCAACCGAGTTCGATAAGTTCAGGGAACGTTCGCCCGGCATCATCGGAATTCGCACACAGGTTTCCTTATTCTGAAGCAGAATCTCCTCTGGAATCCCTCTGCTCTCGGCACCAAACATAATAAAGCAGTCATCCTCATATTTCACATCGGTGTATTTCTGCTTTGATTTTGTCGTTGCCATATAAACCTTCGCGCCCGGATTCTTCGCCAGAAAATCGTTGTAATCGTCATAGCGTGTCACATCCAGACGATCCCAGTAATCCAGTCCCGCGCGCTTCACCATCTTGTCATTTAATAAAAATCCAAGTGGCTCGATCAGATGCAGACGCACCCCAGTTGCCACGCAGGTACGTCCGATATTTCCTGTATTTGCCGGCATTTCCGGCTCATGTAATACGATGTTTAACATGTCTTTTGCTCTCTTAATCGTCCAATAAATCTCTCTAATCTTCCCATCGCCTCTTTGAGCTGCTCGATTGAGTATGCATACGAGATACGCAGGAATCCTTCGCCGCAGTCACCAAATGCCGTACCCGGCACAACTGCAAGTTCCTCTTCACGAAGCAGTCTCGTTGCGAATTCGTCACTCGTGATGCCAAACTCCTTGATGCATGGGAACACATAAAATGCGCCATGCGGCTCAAAGCACGGAAGTCCGATCTCCTCGAATTTCTTCAGCAGGAACCGGCGTCTCTGGTCATACGACTTGCACATCTTCTCGATATCTGCATCGCCATTTTTGATTGCTTCGATAGCTGCATACTGGCTCGTGGTCGGTGCACACATAATTGCAAACTGATGGATCTTCGTCATCTGATGTGCGATTACCTCCGGCGCAAGCGCATAGCCAAGTCTCCATCCGGTCATCGCATATGCCTTGGAGAAACCGTTGATGACAATTGTCCGTTCCTTCATGCCCGGCAGGGATGAAATCGAACAATGCTTCTGACCGCCATATGTAAGTTCGGAATAAATCTCATCGGAGATCACGTAAATATCCTTCTCCTGACAGATCTTTGCGATTGGCTCCAGATCTTCCTTCGTCATAACCGCACCTGTCGGGTTGCTCGGGAATGCAAGAATCAGAATCTTCGTCTTATCCGTGATTGCCGCAAGCAGCTCCTCCGGTGTCAGACGGAACTGGTTCTCATTTTTCAACTCGATTGTAACCGGCACAGCACCGATCAACTGTACACAAGGTACATACGATACATAGCAAGGCTCCGGGATAATAACCTCATCGCCCGGATCAAGCATGGCACGGAGTGCCACATCGATACCCTCACTGCCACCGACGGTCAGCAGTGCTTCGGTCTTATAATCATACAATACGTTATATTTTCTCTGATACCATTTACAGATTTCCTGACGCAGTTCGATCAATCCGGAATTCGATGTATAAAATGTCCGTCCTTTTTCCAGCGAACGGATACCCTCTGATCGAACATGCCATGGTGTATCAAAATCCGGCTCACCAACACCAAGTGAGATTGCATGTGGCATCTCACTTACAATGTCAAAGAACTTCCGGATTCCAGATGGCTTAATCTGTTCTATCGTTTTTGACAATGGATTTCTCACGGTGCGATTACCAACCTTTCGTCCTGACTTGGTGTCTGGAAAATAACACCATGGTCTTTATATTTTTTCAGTACAAAATTCGTGGATGTTGCAATGACATCCTCGATGATTGCCAACTTCTCGGATACAAAATGAGAGATTTCCCGCAATGTCTTTCCCTGAATAACAACCATAAAGTCATATGCACCTGCGATCAGGTAGACGGAATGTACTTCATCGAAATTTCTGACACGATCCGCGATCTGGTCAAATCCCGCTTCTCTCTGTGGTGTAACCTTGACCTCGATCATGGCTGTTACCATCTCCTCGCCAACCTTATCCCAGTCGATCATAGTATGGTATCCACAGATGATGCTCTCGTCTTCCATTGCCTTGATATCCGCTTCCACCGCGGCTTCATCCGCGCCGATCATCGCGGCGATATCCTTCACTGTCAGTCTGCTGTCGGTTTCGAGCAGCTTCAAAATTTCATTTCTCATCACATCTACCTCCTAATATTTAGTCGCAACCTTGAATTTACATCCCGTCCATGATACATTGATGAAAAGATGCATTTAGATTGCAGAAACAAGCAATCCAACGACCATGGCAAATACCAGTACGCCGCAGATGATTGCTGCGATTCTCTTTGTCTTCTTTTTGTTACTGAAATCAAATAACATGAATTTTTACCTCCCGAAAGGATTATTTTTATGCATTATATTACGATTATCATTTGTTGTTCTTTTCTAGCTTTATGCTTTGTTGTCTCGCGAAATGTCTCCCGGTTTAAGAAAACACACGTGCAGAGCCGCGAGAGTCTTCTCGAACGCGAATCTGAAGCAAATTCCGTACGGAAGGCGGATATCTCCACCCTTCCCTATATCGAAATCCCTCTGGATACGCTTCCAGTCGATACACTCTCCGCATGCGGTCATTCCGGGCTTGCGGACGAACTGTATGCACTGGCGGGCAAAAAAATCTTAAATCTCTCTATGTATACGAATACGGATTTAAAGATGATGTATGGTCCTGCCAACTTAGATACGTTGTCTGCCTGCGATGACGCCTACGCCGATCTGATCCTGCTTCTGAACATGATCGGCAAAACATTACTCGAAGCAAATGACGTTTCCAGCGCCGAGCAGTTTCTATCTTATGCAGTCTCTATCGGCTCTGACATTACCGCCAGCTACACGATGCTTGCAACCATCTATGCGGACCAACACGACACAGACCATCTGGATGAACTAATCCGTAAAGCAGAGTCCATCACCTCTCTGTCCGGCAAGACAATTCAAATTAAGCTTCATTCTATCAAATCCGGGCTAAAATAGCAATCATGCTTTTCCTGACAGATAATTCATGAACTGCTGTGCCGTACGACCGGATACACCGCCATGGGAAAGTTCCCATTTGTTTGCTTCTGCTAAGAGCTCCTGCTCGGTCAATCCGATCTCCGGATGCTTCTTTGCCAGTCCAAGCACGATATCGTTAAACTCATTTCTCGATGGACGGGAGTAACTGATCGTCACGCCAAAACGATTGACGAGAGAAAGCTTCTCCTGCATCGTATCGGAACGATGCATACCGTTATCTGTCTCCACATCATCACGGTCATTCCATGTCTCTTTAATCAAATGTCTACGATTTGAGGTTGCATAGATCAGTACATTATCCGGCTTTGTCTCAAGTCCACCCTCAATGACCGCTTTCAGATATTTATACTCAATCTCAAATTCCTCAAAGGAAAGATCATCCATATAAATGATAAACTTATAATTCCGGTTCTTCACATGCGAGATCACAGCAGATAAGTCCTTAAACTGATGCTTGTAAATCTCAATCATACGCAGTCCCTGCTCATAATACTGGTTAATGATTGCCTTGATACTTGTGGATTTACCGGTACCACTGTCGCCAAACAACAGACAGTTATTCGCTTTCTTTCCAAGCACAAACGCCTCTGTATTATCTACAAGCTTTTTCTTCTGGATCTCATAACCAATCAGATCATCCAGCATTACCTTATCTGTATTCGTGATTGGGATAAATTCCAGTTCCTTACCCTCATCATGGCGGATACGAAATGCCTTGTTCAGACCAAACATGCCAACACCATACTGCTTGTAAAAAGCGGTCATGATAGCAAAGATCTCATCGACACTTTCCGCCTCGCTGACACGGTCGCTGATATCACGCACCTTCTCACTGACATTCTGGTTATACATCTGTTCCTTCTTCGGCAGTGACTTGTAATTCGTGATTGTTGTGAAACAGTCAATGCCAAGATCCTTCTCGATCGGTGCAAAATCAAAATGGAACAACCGCTTGAAAATTGCATAATCATTTTTTGCAAATGCATTGACTGAGCCATCCCCTGCGCCAACCTTCTCGCAGGTAAGCGTAAATGAATTCTCATTTGTGATCAGCAAAAACGCCAGATAATCCTGCCACAGATTCCGGTTGAAGCCATAGCTTGTTGCCACATCCAGAATCCGCTTGATCTGTTGGTAAATCCGTGTGACCAATTCCTCCTTGGTACTCGTCTTCTTCTCCCATGCCTCAAAAATATCCGCCATGCAATATAAGATACTGTCTTGCCCTAAATCACGATATAAAACGAGTCCCGGTACTTCTTTGTACATGTTGTTACATCTCCTTGTTTTGTTTTTTACTGTCCGTTTTTTCGACTTTTGATTTCATTGCAAACAGCCGCCTGCCTGCCGATTCAAGTGGGACTACATCGTCCGGCACCTGTTTGTCATCAACATTAATCTCCCGTTTTTTTATTCTCCGGTACACGATTGACCGGAAATATGCATAAAGCACAGACACAAGCGGAATGAAGATAAACATTCCGACCACACCCATCAGGTCTCCGCCGGCAATCACAGCCAGAAGCACCCAGATCGCGGGCAGATTAATGTCTCCGCCGACAAGCTTCGGATAGATAAAATAATTCTCTATAAACTGTAAAATAAAGAACAATAACACAAACCACAGCACCTGCTTCGGGTCAACAACCAGAAGCAGAAAGCATCCGATAAAAAGTCCGATAAATGCACCAAACACCGGTATCAATGCCGTAAATGCAATCAGAACGCCAATCGTAAGCGGATATTGTATGCCCGCGATTGCCATCGCAATCATGAACATGATTCCGAGGATGATACCCTCCCGGAACTGTCCGGTAAAAAACTTGGAGAATGTCGTACTTGCTATCTTACCGAACACCATCAGCTCATCTGCCGTCTTTTCCTTGAACAACGCATAGATGACAAGCTTCGTCTGCCTGCCGAGCTTCTCTTTCTGTGCCAGAATATATGCGGAAAAAATAATCCCGATAAATATATTTATGACGGTTCCAATGATAGATGAGAAGATAGAAACCGTCGCCGACATGATCTCTCCGCCGTTATCATTGAAGAACGAGAATATCTGGTCAAAATCCGGTTCAATGCCGGCAATCTTCTCCGATATTGCCGGAACATTCTTCGTATATGCAAGTGCAAGCTCCTTCGCCCGGTTTACAAATCCGGGCAGAAGCTCTTTCACCTTTCCAACCGTATCCGCAACCTCCGGTACAACTACAAACAGCACAAGCGCTATAAAAAGCAGTGCCGCGATATACGTAAGCACCATGCTGATCGGGCGCCGGAACCGGTACAGGCGGTTTTTTTCATTCTTGAAGATTCCCTGTTCGATTCCGCGCATCGGAATATTCAACACAAACGCAATCCCGCATCCAATCAAAAATGGAAGCAGCACAGAAAAAACCATACCGAAAAATCCACTTATAATATGCAGATGATTGACTACAAATATCAGAAGTACCGTAAAAGTAATAATCGCAAGTATCAATTGTACCAGATGTTTTTTGTCTTTCATTCTAATCTGCTGTATCAGTCATACAGCAAGCCTCCTTCTATTCTACCGGTTGATGCAGGCTCTCGCTGTCTTTCCCGGTGCCGCAGCTCCCTTCGGTACGAGCACAATCTGGATTCCCTCCAGACGTTTCGCCAGACCGCTTGTACCACTCATCTGACCATTCTTTGCCCAATCCAACCAACCGTATGACTGCACATGTACACGATAGTAAATATCATACTGCTGTGCTGCCTGTCCAGTCAGTTCAATCTGAATTGCCTCGAGACGCTTACCAAGCCCGCTCGTTCCACTCGTTGTTCCATTGGATACCCAATTCTGCCAGCCAAATGTCTGTACGTGTGTCTTGTAACGGACACCACCGTTTATATTTCTTCCAAGGCGAATCTGGATTGCCTCCAGACGCTTTGCCTTTCCACTTGTTCCACTCATCGTGCCATCAGCGCGCCAGTTATTCTCCCAGCCAAACGTCTGCACATGCGTTTTGTAATTGATGCTACCCGGATACGCGGATACAAACGTCTTCGACGTTGCAACGCCCGGATTTGCACCCTTTGGTACGATCACGATATTGATTGCCTCCAGACGTTTTGCCAGACCTTCGGTTCCTGCCATCTCTCCATTCTTGGACCAATCTAACCAACCATACGTCTGCGCATGCACACGATAATATACATCGTATTTATCCTTGTTGGCACCGGTCAATTCAATGCAGATGGCTTCCAGACGTTTTGCCTCTCCCGTCGTTCCACTCATCACACCATTTTCTTTCCAGTCCTGCCAGCCATAGCTTTGCACATGCGTCTTATAACGGATACCCAGATTACTGTCCCCGGATACGCGGATTGTGATACCCTCCAGACGCTTTGCACTTCCGACAGTTCCTGCCATTTTACCATTGGATACTTCATTTTCCCAACCAAATGTCTGCACATGTGTCTTGTAAGATACCGTGATGTTCGGTGCCAGATTCTTTACCTCCGGATTGTTCTCTGCCGTATTTTCCATCCGGCTTCTGTAATGATTCCGGATAAACTGTCCCGCCTTCGTCAGATCATCAATGTTCCAGCCGCTTGTCTTTCCACAACTGCTCTTGATCAGGGCAGAACTTTCATTCTTATTACACAAACTCCAGACGCAATAGCTGACGTTGCGGTCATCACACCGCTTCATCCACTCTGCCGCCTTGTTCAGATCGACATTTCCATTTCCACTCGCCTCGGACAGTCCAAACTCGGATACAAATACCGGAAGTCCCTTGTCGATTGCAGTACCGATCTTCGCCGTCAGCCACTGATTATGGCTGGACTCAGAAGCATAGAAATGAAATGCATACATTAAATTGCTGTAGCCTCGGATTGGATCATCCGCCGGCTCATACGTATGTCCCTGATTTCCAAGCTGTGACCATGTCGGTGTTCCTACGATAATGATTGCGTCCTTGTCATATGCACGGATTGTCTGAATAACTTCTGTCGCATAGCTCTTGATATCAGACCAAGGACAGTTGCTCGGCTCGTTGCAGATCTCATAGATGACATTGTCGTAATTTTTATACTTCTGTGCCATCTCCTTGAAGAAGCTCTTCGCCTCGCTCGTATAATTCTTCGGATTCACGTTTAACAGATGCCAGTCAATAATCGCATACATGCCAAGCTCTGTTGCATACTGCACGCCATCTGTTACTTTTTTCTTCATACCGTTCCGGTCGCTGTAATAACCGCCCTCATCGACATACATCGCAAGACGGATCGCATTTGCGCCCCAGTCATCGCGCAGCGTCTGATAGGCTGCCTTGTTATTGTACTGACCAAACCACTGCAGTCCATGTGTACTCACACCATGAATCTGGAATGGCTGTCCATTCTTATCTACCAGCTGTGTACCCTTGACTGCCAGCTTTCCATGTGTCGAAACTGCGGTTGCCGCAGCCGCCTCTGCCTCCTTCGCCGGCGTAAGCACTGTCACCACACTGAGCACCAGTACGACTGTCATCAACCATGCGAGAATCCTTCTCTTCGTTTGTTTCATTGCATTTCCTCCCTTTTCCCTTCTCTTTGTAACCCTCATTTATCTTCATCCGTCGTCCGGATTATATACTTGCCGCATACACATCCCGCTTGGAAATGCCACGATCTTTCGCGACCAGCTTCATCGCTTCTTTTTTGTCGATTCCCTGATCGAGATACATCTGCAGATGTTCCTCAATGCTCATCGCTTCCCATTTTTGCTGTGCTTCCTTCTCGATTGCTTCCCGCGACAAGCCTTCAATCACCAAAATACATTCGCCCTTCGGCTCTTCCTCCGCATAGAAATCGCTCGCTTCCTGCAACGTCGTTTTCCAGAATGTCTCATGCTTCTTTGTGATTTCCCGGCAGACCGTAACCGAACGGTTTCCAAGCACGCCAAGCAGCTCCTGCAATGTCTTCTTCAAACGATGTGGCGCTTCATAGACCACCATCGTACGCGTCTCCCGCGCCAGCTCCGCAAGTACCGCCTGCCGTTCTTTTTTATCCATCGGCAAAAACGCTTCAAATGCAAATCGTCTGGTTGCCTGCCCGGACGCGATCAGTGCATTGACCGCCGCACACGCCCCCGGCACCGGAACCACTTTGATTCCTGCCTCATAGCACTGCTTCGTGATTTCCTCTCCCGGATCGGAAATTCCCGGCGTTCCGGCATCCGTAATCACTGCAATATTCATGCCTTCCAGAAGCTTGCCTACAAGCACCTGTGCTTTTTCATATTTGTTATGTTCATGATAGCTAGTCATCGGCGTCTTGATGTCGAAATGATTGAGCAGCTTGATACTGTTTCTCGTGTCCTCCGCCGCGATCAGATCTACCTCTCCAAGCAGCCGCACCGCCCGGTAGGTCATATCCTCCAGATTGCCGATTGGCGTTGCAATCAAATACAATGTTCCTGCCATTTATCTGTCTCCATATCGTGTCAGCAGATCCTCGGTGTACGAACCGTCCCTGTTATATACAACAAGTGCCGGCTCTACCTTGAGCATCGTCCGACCGCCTTTATTTCCCTCAATCAAAACCATATTCGGTTCCTTGTCTGCATACGGCTGCACCATACACATACGCTTCGGTTCGATCCGGTACTCTGACATCAGACGTATGATCTCTGCCAGTCGGAATGGTTTATGTACCATCGCAAATGTACCGCCCTCACAAAGCAGATACGCCGCTGCCTTTATCACGTCCGAAAGCTCCATCAATATCTCATGCCGCGCAATGTTCTTCGGGGAATTCTCATTTTCCAGCCCATGATTCCCCTTGATATAGGGCGGATTACTTGTAACCGCAGAAAAACTTCCCGGTTTGAAAAGCTCCCGCACCTGCCGCATATCGCCTTCCACAACAGAGATCTCTGTCTCCAGTCCATTCATCTGCACACTGCGCCTCGCCATATCCGCGCTGTACGCCTGCACCTCAAGTCCGGTAAAATGTCTGCCCTTGCCGCGCGCCTGCATCAGCATCGGGATCACGCCTGTCCCGGTCCCAAGATCGATCACGGAACCATTCGGCGCACCTGTCGCAAAATCTGCAAGCAACACTGCATCCATGCCAAAGCAGAATACGTCCTTGTTCTGAATGATATCGTAGCCACGGCATTGCAGATCATCGATCCGCTCACCCGGTTTCAGCCACTTCTCTTTCTCATCCTTAGTCCTCATCGAGCTTTGACTTTCCTTCCTTGCGTTCCAGATTCTCCAGTTCCTTCAACTCTTTCTCGGACGAGCCATCATTGCCGCCCTTCTTACCATGGCCGCCACCTTTTTGACCGCCTTTTTTCTTCGGCCTGAAACGAAGCTCATCGACCTTGTACTCTTCTATTTCAAATGTATCATCTTCCTGTGCCACCTTCAGTTTTACCTTCTGGCGCAGGACACTAACTGCCGTTACCTCGCCGGTTTTGCCATCAAATGTCTTCACGACATCTCCAACATTTGGAAGTTTTTTATTCAAATATTCATAAGTCTCCTGCTCATGAGCCAGACAACACATCAATCTGCCACACACACCGGAAATCTTCCCCGGATTCAACGACAGATTCTGCTCTTTTGCCATCTTGATGGAAACTGGTCCAAACTCCGACAGATGTGCATTACAGCAAAGCCGTCTGCCACAGATACCAATGCCGCCCAGAATCTTTGTCTCATCACGCACACCTACCTGACGCAGTTCAATACGTGTCTTGAACACCGCTGCCAGATCTTTAACCAGCTCACGAAAATCCACTCTGCCATCTGCCGTAAAATAAAACAATACCTTGCTGTTATCAAATGAATACTCCGCTCCGATCAGCTTCATTTCCAGACCGCGCTTTTCGATCTTCTCCTTGCAGATGACCATTGCTTTTTTATTTTTCTCTAAATTCTCCGCATGCTTCTTCTCATCCGCCTCGGTTGCGATCCGGATGATCGGCTTTAACTCGCCCTGCAACTTCGTCTCATCCACTTCCCTGCGTCCAAGCACAACCTTTCCAAACTCTACGCCATGCTGTGTCTCCACAATGACATATCTGCCCGGATCAATCTTATAATTGAGCGGATTGAAAAAATATATCTTTCCATTCTCACGGAAACGAACTCCGATTACTTCTTTCATTCTTCAGCCGATGCCTCCTCTTTTAAAGTCAGAAGCAACAGTTCGATTGTCACTTCAAAATTCGCATTGGCAAGCAGTCGCTGCTCTGCCTTTGCGATCGCATCGATCTTGTCCTCGATGCTCTTAAATGTTAGCTTTCCAGCCTGTTTCTTCAAGGTAGAAAACTCGTTTTTAAACAGGATTTTATCGACATTTCCGGTTACCTTCAGCATCATGGCATCCCGGTACCACATCATCATCAAATCCATGTAATCATTCATAGACATCTTAAACTGCTCGATATCCTTGACCGCTTTTCCAAGCGTCTCCACATCCATCTCGTCGATATTCGCCAGCACGCCAACAACCGAATCCACGATTGCCGCATACTCGTCATTGCCTGCGAGCTTGATTGCCTTTCCAAGATTACCCTGTGCAAAATCGAGACAGAAATATGCCTTTTCCTTTGTCAGTCCCATTACATTCGTCAGATATGCCAGCACATCGCGCTCACGGATTGGCTTCGTCTGCAGCTTCAGGCAACGGGATTTCACTGTTTCCAACAGCTTATCAAGATTTGTCGTAAGCAACAGGATCACCGCATACGCCGGTGGCTCCTCAATCGTCTTCAACATGGCATTTTGTGCCTGTACATTCAAAAGCTCCGCATCCGGGATAATGTAAATCTTATACTTTCCTTTATACGGTTTGATGTCAATTGTATTTATGAGCTGGTCACGAACCTCATCCACCGAAATCAGATTCGGCTTCTCATGCGTTACCGTGATGATATCCGGATAGTTTCCGGTTGAAACCTGTAAGCAGGACTGACAGGTTCCACAGGCTTCTGTACCGCCTGCCTCACACTCCAGTGTCTCTGCAAAGGCATAAGCAAGCGCTTTTTTTCCGCTGCCGGCATCTCCGCTTATAATATACGCATGCGCAACATTTCCCGTTTCGATGCTGCTCTTAAAATGTGCAATTATGTCCTCGTGGCCCACTATTCCTTTAAATCCCATAGCGTTCCCTCACTTTCTTTTTATTCGTTTATGTTGATATATCGATCAGCAATCCGCGGATATCATCGATCTTGCCGAGGATCGCGAGATGATCTTTCTCTTCCTTCATCAGTTCCTGTGCCAGATCGTCAAGGTTTTTATCCACCTGCCGGATGATACCGTACACCCGGTGTCTGCCGCGGCGATCTAAGAAATTTTCTCTTGAAAATTCATGTGCATTTGCCGCAACCTCATTCATAAATTCTTTGATAGAGGTGCGGTATTTCTTCATATCCTTGATATCCATGTGCTTGGCAATCTTCTCGCCCTGCTCCTCAATATCCTTCATCAGTCCGGTCAGTCTTTCCTTCAGATCGGCTTTATCTATGTTGCGGATGAGAGTAAACTTGAACTCTTCGTCCGTCGCCTTCTGGCTCTTGGGGGCTTCCATCTGCGTCAATTGCTGTAATTGACTGATCTTCACATTGTTGTCCACGTACTCTCCTCCTTTCGGTATCTTTGTTGCAGCTTACCTTGCGGCAAGCAGTTTCTCAACTTTGTCCACGATTGCCGCATGTATCGCGTCGATGTCCTGTGTCGCGTCAATCGTCACGATTCGCTCCGGGGCAAGCGCCGCCAGATCACGGTAGCCCTGCGCCACCTTCTCATGAAAAGCGGTGGATTGTGCCTCCATCCGGTCTAACTCTGCGCGGGATTTTGCACGGGCAAGTCCAACCTCCGCCGGCAGATCCAGATGAATCGTCAGATCCGGCCAGATTCCCTGCATCGCGAATCCATTTAGCTCATAAATCTTCTCGACGCCAAGTCCGCGTGCCATCCCCTGATAGACGGCAGAGGAATCCACGAAACGGTCACTAATCACCGCTTTTCCTGCGTCCAGCGCCGGTTTGATCACCTGCGCCACAAGCTGTGCACGTGCCGCTGCATAAAGCAATGCCTCCGTATGGTCATCCATCTCCGCATATTCCCGGTTCAGAAGAATCCCGCGAACTGCTTCACTGATCACCGTTCCACCCGGCTCTCTCGTCACAACAACTTCGTCATAGCCGTGCTGCATCAAATGCTCTTTCAATTTCAAAATCTGCGTTGTCTTGCCGGAACCATCCGGTCCCTCCATCGTCAGAAAAATTCCCTTCATTTGTCCTACCTTTTCCTTCGCATAGCTATTTATACTATACCATTATTAGAAGGATTTTACCATAGATTTTTTCTTTATTATATGTTATACTTAGTTGTGTTTTGCGAAAAGAGCGAAACAGAAGAATAAGGAGGTCTTATATTATGGCAAAACAGATTGATAAATCTATGTTAATTCACGAGATTATCGAGGTTGATCCAGGCAATGCCGCTATCCTTATGGCAGCCGGCATGCACTGTGTCGGATGTCCTTCCGCAGCTATGGAAAGCCTTGAAGAAGCATGCATGGTTCATGGCATGAATTGTGATGAAGTCATCGCTGACATCAACGCATACCTTGCTAAGAAAGAGGCAAATGCATAAATAACATGCGCGGCAAGTGGGGAACCGCCTGCCGCAGCATATTTTAAAGGAGGTAATCTTATGTCCTACAACAATGATTATAACAACGACTATAACAATGGTTATAATAATGGCTCCAACAACGGTTATAATAATTACAATAACCAGTACAATTATCAGGATAACAACCAGTATAACTATCAATACAATAACCAGTATCAGTACAACAATGCAGGATATGATTACAACAATGGCTATAACAACGGCTACAATGCCGGCTATGGCTCATCCGCAAAGATCATTTCCAGCGAGATGTACAATCTGATCATCGGCGGTGTACTGCTGTACGGCTTCATTATCAATGCGATCATGACTGCCGTCTTCGGCGATTCCATCGTCAGCTTTGTATTAACGAATCCGATTGCTTTTTATATCGGTTACTTCATTCTCGCCATCGCTGGTACATTTATGGTTCGTAAATCCGACAATCCGGTTGTCAGCTTCATCGGATACAATCTGATGGTTGTTCCAATCGGTATGGTTATTGCCGTATCCGTAACCTTGTATAGTGCGATCGGATACAACATGATAGTCGCAACCGCATTCGGTATTACAGCTGCCGTAACACTTGTGATGATGATTATTTCTTCCATCTACCCGAATTTCTTTTTAAGCATGGGAAGAACACTTGGTATCACGTTGCTTATCACCGTTGTGGTCGAAGCAATCATGCTTTTAGTTGGTGCAAGCCTTGGCATCATCGACTATGTCGTTGTCGCAATCTTCTGCCTGTATGTCGGCTACGACTGGGCAAAGGCGAACGCAATTGAAAAGACCGTAGATAACGCGATTGATTCCGCTTCTGAGTTGTATTTGGATATTGTAAACCTGTTCCTGCGTATCATGAAGATCTTAGCACGTGCGAACAGAAATTAATCATACAAGAAACTTATTTAGAGGAGAGCATTGAACATGAGTAGTGCAATTGACACAAAATCCGTAAATTCCATTCGTGTGCTTGCTGCAGATGCCATCCAGAAGGCAAACTCCGGTCATCCGGGACTTCCACTTGGTTCTGCTCCTATGGCATATGAGCTGTGGGCAAACCACATGAACCACAATCCGAAAGATCCAAAATGGGAAAACCGCGACCGTTTCATTCTGTCCGGTGGACATGGCTCCGCCCTGTTATATTCCCTGCTTCACTTCTTCGGTTACGGTATCACAATTGAGGATATGAAAAACTTCCGTCAGCTTGGTTCCAAGACACCGGGACATCCGGAATATGGTCACACGGTTGGCGTAGAAGCCACCACTGGTCCACTTGGCGCCGGTATGGCAATGGCAGTTGGTATGGCAATGGCAGAAAAGCATCTTGCCGCAACTTTCAACAAAGAAAACTTCCCAGTTGTTGACCACTATACTTATGTACTTGGTGGCGATGGCTGTATGATGGAAGGTATCAGCTACGAAGCATTCTCACTCGCAGGCACACTTGGTCTGGAGAAGCTGATCGTATTATATGATTCCAACAATATTTCAATCGAAGGTGACACGAACATCGCATTTCGCGAGAATGTAAGACAGCGTTTCGAGTCCTTCGGTTTCCACACACAGCTTGTTGAGGACGGAAATGACTTAGATGCCATCGGCAAGGCAATTGAAGCAGCCAAGGCAGAAAAAGGCAGACCTTCCATGATTGAGATCAAGACGAAGATCGGTGCAGGCTGTCCTGCCAAGGAAGGCAAGGCAAGTGCACACGGCGAGCCACTCGGTGTTGAAAACGTTGCAGCCCTTCGTGCAAACCTTGGTATCGCAGACAACGGACCTTTCGTATTAGATCAGGATGTCTACGATCATTTCGCCAAGCTTGCTGAGGAGAAGGCAACGGTCGAGGATGCATGGAATGCATTATTCGCAGACTACTGCAAGACATATCCGGAGATGAAAGAGCTGTGGGACAACTACCACAACACCGACAACGCAAAATGTCTCTATGACTTGGACGAGTTCTGGAATTCTTTCGACAAGCCGGAAGCAACCAGAAATGTATCCGGAAAGCTTTTGAATATTATCAACAATGTTGTTCCTAATATGTTTGGTGGTGCAGCAGACCTTGCTCCATCAACCAAGACAAACATGAAGGATGCCGGGGACTTCTCCAAGGAGAATCCGCTTGGCAAGAACATTCACTTTGGTATCCGTGAAATCGCAATGGCAGCCATCGGAAATGGTATTGCCCTGCACGGAGGTTTACGTCCATTCGTCTCTACATTCTTCGTATTCAGCGATTATGTAAAGCCAATGGCAAGACTTTCCGCTCTGATGGGTGTTCCTCTTACTTATGTACTGACACACGACAGTATCGGCGTCGGTGAAGATGGTCCAACTCACGAGCCAATTGAGCAGCTCGCTATGCTCCGCGCTATGCCGAACTTCTATGTATACCGTCCAGCAGATGCAACGGAATGTGCAGCCGCATGGTACTTCGCAACAAATAAGAAGGATGCGCCTACTGCGCTGGTTCTCTCCAGACAGAATCTGCCACAGTTAGATGGCAGCAGCCAGGAAGCATTAAAGGGCGGTTACATCTTAGAGGATTCCACGAAGGATACACCAGATGCCATCATCATCGCAACCGGTTCGGAAGTTTCCCTTGCTGTCGAGGCAAAGAAAGAGCTTGCAGCCGAGAATATTGATGTCCGCGTTGTCAGCATGCCATGTATGGATCTGTTTGAGGATCAGCCAGATGAGTACAAGGATGCAGTACTTCCAAAGAACGTCACAGCCAGAGTTGGTGTCGAAGCACTCTCCGAGTTTGGATGGGGCAAATACATCGGTATCAACGGCGAGTTCGTCGGAATGAAGTCCTTCGGTGCTTCTGCACCAGGCAATCAGCTCTTTGAGCACTTCGGCATCACAAAGAATGCAGTTGTTGCAGCTGTGAAGAAAACTTTGAACTAACAAAATCGGAAAATCGATTTATGCTTATAAAAAAGAGCATCGACGTTCAAATAACGCCGATGCTCTTTTTTGATATTCAATTACATTGTTCTTTACAGCTTCGCAAGTGTCTGCAATGCATTCGCATCAATAATCAGCTTATAATGCTCACGCATGTGACTTGGTGTAGCATACGTTGCACGTACCCGGTTACTATATTCACCCAACAGGTTACAGGTCTTCACAAACTCATTGTCTGTGTTTTTATCCTTCGTCATATACAGATAAAAACGACTGTCTCGCGGATTCTTATACAAAGAATTCTCGCTGTCATAGATATCCTTTACAAGTTTTGCAGACAAAATAACCTGATCCAGATTCTTAAATGCATAGATACGGAAGATTTCCGGCTGTTCCACTGCCTGCGGAATCTCTGTTCTGCGATCCGATGCAGATGGATTCGTCTGTGCCGGCTTTACGCCCTTACCACTCATCAGACCACTTAAGTCTTCCGCCAATCCGCCGATTGCCTTCAGCAGTCCATTCACCGGATTGTCCTCGACAATGGATTCGCCATCGGCTTCATCTGCCAATCCAAGACCACCATCCGAATCTTCATCCTCCTCATCGTCCTCATAGGAATCATCCACATCCGATGGACGTGTAAATCTGGAGAATCTTGTATCCAGTTCCTCCGGATCATCTACTTTTGTAATAACCAGAATCAAACACTCTGGCGATACAGGTATTGCTTCTATCATAAGCGGAACATTATCCACTTCAAATCCTAATTCACTGGATGCCTGTTGCATCAATTCCCGGAACAGTTCTTTGGCTTTGTCTGTTCCATATGCTAATTCCGTTAAATGAAGTTCCTTATCTGCCAAGTCTGACTTATAAAGTGTGCAACGTATCTGATTCTCGCTTAATCGTTCTAGCTTCATACTCGTCAACTCCTTCGCAAGTGTTTACAAAAACATTATTTTTTGTATTACTTAGTTTATCACAAAACTCCCACATGTAAAGCGATTTCTCAATATTTTCACAAAATATTACTGGAAATTCGATTCCAGAGACTTGCATTTTTCCCAATAATATAGTATGGTAAATCTTGCATAGTTATTTACAATTCTTATTTCTTTACAGGTATTTCCTGTAGCTTTATTCCAATTATATTTACAGATGTGTCATATCATACGAAGGAATATAAAACTATCACAGAAGCTTCTTATATCTATACGGATATGATATGCGCGCAGCGAAGGAAGGTGATATCGGTCACATAAAATAATTTCCATATTGTAATATCAAGACATAAGAAAAAGAGCCTTGATTGACAATCAAGACTCTTTTTCTATATGTAATCAATTCAATGATTACTCCTCAGAGATAACACCTGTTGGGCAAGTTCCTGCACATGCTCCACATGAGATACATGCAGAAGCGTCGATTTCGTACTTGCCATCGCCTTCTGAGATTGCGCCTACAGGACAAGCGCCTGCACATGCTCCACACATAACGCATCCATCGTTGATCTGAAATGCCATGGTAATATCCTCCTTACTCTTCATTCAGTATTGATAATATCATTCTTTATTGATAATTATTATCACTGTTGACATTGTACCCCTTTTTGTCCCAGATAGCAAGTAATTTTTACAATTTCCTATAACTGGTTACTATCCTGTCCCTTTTGATAGAAATGCATCAGCAATTTCGCCATCCATTCCGGCCAGAATTTCCGATACATAGCATAATCTTCTGGACTTCGTCCATTGTTTTCTCCAATCACATGCGAGGTTTCTGATTCCTCATGTACACGATGTCCCATAATCGGCTTTTTCACATAGCAGAAAGCTCCTGACAGTTTCGAATATCTTTCCCACGCTTCCCAATCCAAATCTGCCTTACAGCCAACTGTAAATGGTTCTTCTGGCAACCTTGCCTTCACATACGTAACGGACGGACAACATATTCCACATCCAAACGACAGAGATCGTCGACGCAGGAATATACTATTCCACGTTTTCCTTGTTGTAAATGGAAGCAACAACAACTTCTTAATTGTCAACAACCGGTTCTTATACACCGGTTTTCCATCCCGAATCTCATAATATGCCGAATGTGCAAGAATCGGATCGTTTGCACGATTCAATGCGTCTAACATCTCTTCCAAATAATTTGGATTATAAATATCATCCTGATGTGCAATCGTTACTAATTTTGTATGTGCCTGACGATACGCAAAATTCCAATCCGTTGCAATCCCGGATGGTGCATCATTTTCATATAAAGAAATATGGTATTGTTCTGCCAAACCACGAATATATGCATTCCCTGTTGATGTTGCAATAAGAATCTGACTTTTCACTGTCTGGTTCTCCAAAGATCGGATACAATTTTTCAGATACTTGCTTTCTTTGTACGCGCAGATCACAAATGTATGATCCTTTGCCGTAAAATTATTTTTCTGTTTCATGCTCCATCTGCTCCATCTTCTTTTCCAATTCGCGCACGCGTTTTTCCAGAATTGCCTGTGTCTGCACTAATGTCCGGATTCGCTCTGATTGTCCGGACGCAATCGACGTCAATGACAGCCCAATCAGGATCAGGAAGCAAACCCCAATAAAGAATACTGCATTTGCTTCAGAATACACACCCATCAACTGTGTAAAGAACCGAATGACCTGTGGAAATATCGCGCAAATCAGCAAAATCACACCGGACAGGAACCAGATCAATGAATATTTTAAACTCATCCGTCCCTTCCGCATCAATACCAGTATAATCGCGAGGTATAACAGCACGCCGATCAACAAAATTATACGAAATATAGTTGTCATCATCTGTTTACCTCCATTTTTTTCCTGCAATCCGGTAAATCACAATTGCCAGAGTTACCTTTATCATATAATATACTGACTTCCACGGGCTAATCGAAGACACACCTGCGGTTCGTTCATTCATGATTACGGGAACCTCCTTTACCTTAAATCCACTTGCATTCACTGCAATGATTGACTCCGGTTCCGGATAATCCTGTGCATAATTATGAGCAAAAAACGTAATGACTCCCCTGGACGCTGCGCGAAATCCACTTGTCGCATCTGTTACCCGAACATGTCCGCACAACCGGAGAACTGTATTCAGAATATTGATACCTGCGCGGCGCATACCCGATGTCTGAAATCCTTCTTTATTGATAAAACGTGATCCAATAACCAGATCCGCCTCTCCTTTTTCAATCAGGGCAATCAAATCAGGAATATATTCCGCATTGTGCTGTCCATCTCCATCCATCTGAATTGCAATATCATATCCATTTTCTGCTGCATACCGATATCCAGTCTGCATACCTCCGCCAATCCCCAGATTGATCGGAAGATTCAGATATGTATATCCATGCTCCTCACAGATTTTTGCTGTATCATCGCCAGAACAATCATTTACAACTACGTAATCCACGTCCGGGCATGCTGCTTTTAAGCTTTCTACCGTATGCACAATATTCGGTGCCTCATTGTAGGCTGGAATTATCACCAGTGTTTTCATAAACCCTCTCTTACTCTACGACCTGAACCTTCAACATATTTGTATTTCCGGAAATACCAAGTGGTACACCTGCGCCGATAACAACCTTATCGCCCGGCTGTAACAAGCCCTGCTTCTTACCTGCTGCCACTGCATGATCAAACAGTGTGAATACCTCATTCTGCTCTTCGAGATGTACCGGAGTTACGCCCCATGACATATTGAGCTGACGATATGCCTTGTCACTTGTCGTACCGGCAATGATGTTGCAGCTTGGTCTGTACTTCGAAATATTTCTTGCAGATACACCAGACTTTGTCACGATGATAACCGCTGCCGCATTTAGGTCAATGGCTGTTGTACAAGCTGCATGGCAGACCGCATCTGTCACGTTCTGGTTTGCTGCACGCTCATAGTGGAAGAAATTCTTCTTATAATCAATGGCTGCCTCTGCACGCTCTGCAATCTTTGCCATCATCTCAACTGCCTCTACCGGATATTTACCGGCAGCGCTCTCGCCAGACAGCATAACCGCACTTGTACCATCATAGATTGCATTGGCTACATCCGTTGTCTCCGCACGTGTCGGACGCGGATTCTTGATCATGGAATCCAGCATCTGTGTCGCTGTGATAACCTGCTTACCAGCCATATATACCTTATTGATAATCATCTTCTGGATAACTGGGACTTCCTCGCAAGGAATCTCCACACCCATATCTCCACGGGCTACCATAATGCCATCGGACACATAAATGATATCGTCGATGTGGTTAACGCCTTCAGAATTCTCGATCTTGGAAATGATATTGATGTTATTTCCACCGTTCGCATTTAACAGCTCACGGATTTCCAATACGTCCTTAGCGGAACGAACGAAAGAAGCCGCTATAAAATCTACGTCCTGCTCAATACCAAACAGGATATCGCTCTGATCTACTTCGCTTAAGTACGGCATATTCAGATGCACATCCGGCACATTGATGCCCTTGTGGTTAGAAACCGGGCCTCCGGTAATAACGGTACATAAGATATCCTCTCCACTGATCGATGTTACCTGAAGCTCGATCAGACCATCGTCGATCAGAATATGAGTACCAATCTGTACATCCTTATACAAATCCTTATATGTGATAGAGGTAATGGTGCTGTCACCAACAAGATCTCTCGTTGTCAGTGTGAAGAAATCCCCCGCCTTAAGCTCTGCCTTTCCACCCTCAAAATCGCGGGTACGAATCTCAGGTCCTTTTGTGTCGAGCAAAATTGCGATTGGAAGTCCAAGCTCCGCACGCAGCTTCTTGACCATGTCCATACGTTTCTTCTGTTCTTCGTGTGTACCGTGCGAAAAATTCAGTCTTGCCACATTCATTCCAGCAAGCATAAGCTTCCGCAGTACATCCTCGTTATCCGTTGCAGGTCCCAGCGTACAAACAATCTTTGTCTTTCTCATCACTTATTACCTCGTTTTATATTTATTTGCCAAATCTTCTCCCATTTTGACATACACCCCTAGTATAATCGCTTATGTCAAGATTTACAACCATATTTCAAAAGTATTTTTATCATAAAAAACTAACAAATTTTTAACTTTTATTCCAGATAAAATCATGCTATTATAGTGATAGCATTATACATTTATACACAAAATATATAGGAGGCTTACATGTACGATAACTTTCTATTCCGGGCAAAACGAACCGTCTACAAATGGTGGTGTATCGTATATAAGCCGGTCTATAAACTCATCCATAACGGCGAGTGGCCAGAAGAAAAAGAGCCGGACGTCAAATATGCGGCACCAACGAAACCATCGCAGCCAGAAACGCTCGATGCTCAGGCGCTTGCAGATGCCGTGCTTGACACGAACCGGCAGAGCCAGCATAATATCGACGATCTGGTTTCGGAGGCAGCACATATGTCTGCCGAACCAACGGCATCCGCACCGGCTGTCAATGCAGAACCAGACATAAGCAGCACCAATTCTGCATTAGATCCGGAAGAGATTCCGGCAGGTGTCGACGACGATGTGTTAGCCCGTGCCAACGAGATCATGGCCCGGCTCAACCGGGAAGCTGCAGAGGATGAAGAAAAAAAGCAACGCGAAATCGAAGCTGCAAAAGAAAAAGCCGCCGAACAGGAACGGCTGGCAGCCATTTTAAAATCAACCGAACGTAACATCGATGCATTTATACAGGAAGGACTCTCCAAACAGCATCAGCAAGACGACGGCAACTAGGAAAGGAGTTTAACTATGCGTTCGAAATCAAAAAAAATAACTTTAGGGCTGTGCCTGATCGTGCTTACCGCTTGTCTCCTATGTGGATGCAGCGGCAATCCCAAAAACTTCACCGTTGGTACGATGACCATTACCCTGACCGATAATTTCAAAGAAAGTAAGATGTCCGGTTTTGACGCCTACTTCGTCAGCGACGATGTATCATTTTCCGTAAAAACCGAAAATGCGTCCGACCTTGAATATCAGGGCTACGAAATTGCAGGGCTGAAGGATTACGCAAAGGAAATCTGCAGCCTGAACGGCATTTCCACTGATAAGCTGGTACAGCGGAACAACTACTATTATTTCAGCAACACGCAGACCGTATCCGGTGCCAAATACACCTATCTGCACTGCATGCTGAAGGAAGGGAACAATTACTGGATCTGTGAATTCGTGTGCAAGCACCGTTCGTACGACTCTTTAGAAAAGTCCATGTTGCAATGGGCAGACAGCATTACATTCGATCAGCAATAAAAAATGCACCGCAGTTATTATGATTGCGGTGCATTTTTATTTTCATCCTGTTCTTCTGTTTCATCGTTCTCATCTTCCCACGCATCCTCCGGGCGCATCTTCTCGTATTTCTGCATACCGAAATTCAAGAAGCTTACAAAGAAGAGCGTCGGAATCGCAGCGATAATTGCGACCTGCGCTACATGAATCCAGTTCCCCTGCAATTTCCCCGTGAGTAACAAATAGCTGGCAGTCACAATGACTGCCAGCATACTTATATCTACACAGATTGTCAGAATCGTCTGTGTCTTCTTACTCATAGAGATACCAGTTTCCCTTGTACTTGATACATGTGATCGGATATGTGCTTGACTGATCGTAAGTCTCGCCACTCATTGTCACTGCTACGTTGAAAGAGAACTCCAGATCACAAGCGTCCTGCAGCTTGATTGTTTTGTCTGCATAATCACTGATATCCTCTTCAAGATCATCCAGATCATCGCTGTCATACATCTCTTTGCTCTCAACGCCCTCATACTTGAAAGTTACATCATATCCAGAATAAGAATCAAGCATATCCTCAATATCTTCCTGTCCTGGATCAAGGAATGGTGGACAAAGTGCTGCCATCTTATCTACATCCTGATCATTCATCGCCTCGATAAACTGCTGTGCAACTGCTTCTGGGGAAGATGCTCCTCCCTTTGCTCCGAATCCGCCCTTGAAGATCAGAACAAATGCAACTGCCAATACAACAACGGCTGCTGCAATAATACCAATAATCAGACCTTTCTTTGGCTTTGCCGGCTGCGCTGGTGTCGGACCGCCAAATCCTGGCTGTCCATATGGTGCCTGTCCCGGCATACCCTGCTGTGGCATTCCGTTCATGCCCGGCTGTCCCATGCCGTTCATCTGTGGCTGTCCCATACCATTCATCTGTGGCTGTCCCATGCCGCCAAACTGTGGTGCTGCTGGCTGTGGGTTTGTCTGTCCTGCATCTGCCTGTCCATACGTGCTTGTATCTGTCTTTAATGACAGACCTGACGGCTGTGCTGGTGCCTGATCCGGATCGATCAGAACGGTCTTCTCATCATCGCCATCCTGGCTGTTCATAGATGGCAGATCTGCGCCACAAACTGAGCATTTTGTGAAGACATCATCATTCTGTGCTCCACACATTTCACATACTTTCATGCTGTTCCTCCTAATATAAATCCTCTCTTATAGGTCGTAATTTTAATAAAAAACTACTAAAATATATAATGTCATAAATGCCGCATGAAGTCAATTGGCATTGCATATAAATTTCGTAAATTTGTTGTAATGTCAATCAATCGTGCTATAATATGGAATAAATATGGCTTCGCATGCCCCGCATGTGATCCAAATACATCACAAACAGAGATTAAGGAAGGCAGATTATTACCATGTATAAAGTAGATTTTGAAAAACCGATCCATGTGTATTTCATGGGTATCGGCGGTATCAGCATGAGCGGACTTGCCGAGATTTTATTGCAGGAGGGCTTTACCGTATCCGGTTCCGATATGAAGGAATCCGAGATCACAGAGATTCTGAAGAATCTGGGTGCCCACATTTTCATCGGACAGAAAGCAGAAAATATCTCCGATGATATTGATCTCGTCGTATATACCGCAGCCATTCATGCGGACAATCCGGAATTTGTAGAAGTGAAACGCAGAAATATTCCGATGCTGACACGGGCACAGCTCCTCGGTCAGATCATGCTGAACTACAAATACGGCGTTGCAGTCAGCGGAACGCACGGCAAGACAACAACAACCTCCATGCTCTCCTATGTATTGCTGGAGGCGCAGACCGATCCAACCATCTCCATCGGTGGTATGTTGGATGCGATCGGCGGCAATATCCGCGTGGGACACTCCGATTATTTCGTTACAGAGGCCTGTGAATACACAAACAGCTATCACGCATTCCATCCATATATCAGTATCATCCTGAATGTGGACGCTGACCATCTCGATTTCTTCAGCGGTATCGAGGAGATTGCAGATTCCTTCAAGACATTCGCAGAGATTCTGCCTGACGACGGACTGCTCGTCGTCAATGGCGATATGAAATATTACGAACATGTGACAAAAGATCTTCACTGCAACATCATTACCTTCGGTATGAATGCAGGAAATGATTACAGTGCCACAGACATTACCTTCGACGAAGAAGGACACCCAACCTACACACTCGTTGTCAAGGGCGAGAAGCAGGATCAGATCAAGCTGCATGCAACCGGTATCCACAATGTCATGAACTCCCTGTCTGTTATCGCAGTCGCAGATTTCCTCGGCATTGACCGCAAATACACGATTGCCGGTCTGGCGCGTTGTTCCAGCGCTCACCGACGGTTCGAGCACAAGGGCGTCACAGAAAATGGTGTCAAAATCGTCGACGATTATGCGCATCACCCAACCGAGATTGCTGCAACTCTGGCGGCTGCCAAGAACACACCACACAACGAACTGTGGTGCATCTTCCAGCCTCATACATACTCCCGTACCAAGGCGCTTCTGGACGAATTTGGACACGCACTTGCGACCTGCGATCACGTGCTTCTGGCAGATATCTACGCCGCAAGAGAGCAGGATACCGGACTTGTTTCATCGAAGGATGTCTGTGACAAGATCAACGCCAACGGTGGTCATGCCATCTACCTTGGCGACTTCGACAGCATCACCGAGTATGTGAAAAAAAATTGCAAAAAAAATGACCTGTTGATAACTATGGGGGCCGGAAATGTTGATTCTATCGGAAATACACTGTTAAAAAAATAGTTATCCACAATATCCACAGACCTGTTTGGGGAAAATTACCAAACAGGTCTTTTCATTTTTAGTTAACATAATTGTAACATAAATCGTCTGCAAACGGCTTGATTCCACACCCTTATTTTTTATGGTAACTGATTGTCCACATTATCCACATTTTCCACAATTTTCGTAAACGCTCCGACCGAAAAGATGTTCGCTTGAATTTAATTTTCTTCATGCTATAATTTGAAATGCTTCCAAGCGAAGCGATGAAGGGAAGGTTCAAAAAACTATGAAGACAATTACGATTTCAACTGAAAATAGCGAGACTTATTCTTCCATCTCGAACTTTTTTATCGACTATTATATGACAGATGCAAACGGGGAGTTTGTAAAGGTGTATCTGTATCTGATCCGGCTGCTGAACAGCAAACAGCAGATCTCGGTTGCCGAGATTGCGGATCATTTTAATCTCACAGAAAAAGATATCTGCCGTGCCATCAAGTATTGGGTGACCAAGGATGCACTGCGTCTGACCTTTGACGGAAAGGGACAGCCAACCGGGATTGTGGTTCTGCCACTGAAGGCACCGGAAATGGAGTTATCCACAGAATCGGATGCATTTTCCCTGCTTCGTTCCGATGATACATCTGCACATGTGGAAAAAGCAGACACAGCGGAGCGCTCAGAGAAGCCTTCCAACAAGATTGTACCGATCACAACACCTGCGATGGAACTTTCCGCACCACAAAAGCCGAAATTTACGCAGAAAGATATCGATAAACTCTTGCGCGATCAGGACTGGGAAGATATATTATATCAAGTAGAGACTTTATTTGAGAAGCCGATTTCACAGTCGGATACGCAGTCATTGATGTACATATATGATACGCTTGGATTCAGTGTCGACTTATTCGAGTATCTGATTGAATATTGTACCACAATGAAGAAGAAAAACTGCCGTTACTTAGAAGCAACCGCCATCGGCTGGTATCAGGACGGCATTCAGACAAAGGCACAGGCAAAGGAACAGTACGCCCTTATGAGCGGTGTCTGCCGTGTCTTCTACAAGACGCTTGGCATTAAGCGCGGGGCACCGACAACGATCGAGCAGGAATTCTTTAAGACATGGACAAAGGACTACGGCTTCGGTGAGGATATCGTAGAGGAAGCCTGCAAGCGTGCAGTCTTACACACACAGAATCCTACGATCAAATATGTGAATGGGATTCTGACCGCATGGCATAACGCAGGGGTGACAGATTTTGCCGGCATCAAGCTGGAAGATCTCGCCCACGCCGAGACAGCCAAGAACCAGAAAGCCTCTGCTACCACGAAGAAAAGCGGAAATGCATTTACAAACTTTACACAGAGCAGCATGAGCTCCGAACTTGATGAGATGGAGCAGCTGTTCCACAAAGAGGTAAACGGTCAATGAATTTTGAGTTGCTGAAAAAAGAAAATATCCTGCATGATTACGAACAGGTTCGCCTGCGCAACAAACGGCGCCTGCAGGAACGGCAGGAAGAAATCTATGCGAAGATTCCAGAGATCAAACAGTTGCAATCCGAAAACAAGCTTTCCTATATCGCGCTCGCGAAGAAAAAAGCACTCGGACAGGCAGCTGACACACAGGAGATCTCCAATCAGAACCGCAGCAATTCTGCGCGGATACAGGAACTGCTCCTGACACACGGCTACCCTGCCACGTATCTGGAACCAATCTATGATTGTCCGGTCTGCAAGGATCTCGCCTATGTGGACGGCAAGGTCTGTGCATGCTTTGAACGCCGGATTGTGGATGCCTTATATCGCCAGTCCAACATGACACAGGTTCTGGATTCCGAGAACTTCGATACATTTGATCTGGACTATTACAGTCACACGATTCCGGAGAACCGGAACTGGTCTGTCAGTCCATATGACAATGCCAAAAATGTGCTGCATCTTGTCCACCGTTTCGTGAATACATTTGCGACACAGGATACCGAACGCGGGAACCTGTTATTATATGGAGAAACCGGTCTCGGAAAGACTTTTCTCACGAACTGTATCGCGAAAGCGTTACTGGACGAAGGGCACACCGTTCTCTATCTGTCCGCAAACGATCTGTTTGAACAGGTTTTCGGACAATATCTGATGAATAAAAAATTAGAACTTGAAGAATTATACAAATATATTTATAATAGCGAATTGTTGGTAATCGATGATCTGGGCACAGAGACAACCAATGCCTTTGTCTGCTCCAAGCTTTTTGAAGTTATCAACCAGAGGGGACTTACCGGAAAATCGACGGTCATCTCGACCAATCTTTCCATGAAGGAATTACAGGAGCGGTATTCCGAACGTATCATGTCCCGCATCATTGAACGTTACACTGTACTTCAACTGTACGGTGAAAACATAAGGTATCAAAAAAGAAAAAAAGAAATGATACAGGGTTCTAAGCTGTAATCACACAATGGAGGAAAAAATCATGCCAGATTCAAGTCATCTTATTACAGTTCCAGTTGGAAAGCTCGGAATCATCCCTTTGGAGAGCTGCAAAGCCCTCGGTGAAAAAGTGGATAGCTACCTTGCACGCTGGAGAGCAGAACGTCACAACGAGCACAAGGACAACATCACATTTGCAGGCTATGAGAGAGATTCCTATATCCTGAAATCCTCTTGTCCACGTTTTGGTTCCGGTGAAGCAAAGGGTACTTTACAGGATTCCGTACGTGGTACTGATGTTTACATCATGGTTGATGTTGTAAACCATAGCATCGAGTACAAGATCTGTGGTAAGACAAATATGATGTCCCCAGACGATCACTATTCCGATATGAAGCGTGTTATCGCTGCCATGGCAGGCAAGGCAAACCGTATCACCGTTATCATGCCTTTCATGTACGAGAGCCGTCAGCATAAGCGCAGCAGCCGTGAGTCTCTGGACTGTGCAATCGCATTGCAGGAGTTAGTCGGACTTGGCGTTGACAATATCATTACATTTGATGCTCACGATCCTCGTGTCCAGAACGCGATTCCTTACAGCGGTTTTGAAAATATCATGCCAACCTATCAGTTCATCAAGACACTGCTCCGCACAACACCGGATCTGACTTTGGACAGCGATCACATGATGGTAATCAGCCCGGATGAAGGTGCCATGAACCGTGCGATCTACTTCGCAAACCACTTGGGTGTTGATGTTGGTATGTTCTATAAGAGACGTGATTACACAACGATCGTAAATGGCAAGAACCCAATCGTTGCACATGAGTTCCTTGGTGACAGTGTCGAGGGCAAGGATGTTATCATCATCGACGATATGATTGCTTCCGGTGAGAGTATGTTGGATGTTGCCCGTCAGTTAAAGGCTCGTAAGGCAAGACGTGTGTACTGTCTTGCAACGTTCGGTCTGTTTACTGCTGGTCTGGACATCTTCGACCAGGCAAAGGCAGAGGGTACCATCGAGAAGGTTATCACAACAAACCTGACTTATCAGGATCCAGAGCTCTTCAACCATGACTGGTATGAGTCTGCTGACCTGAGCAAGTATATTGCAACTCTGATCGATCACCTGAACCACAATGCTTCTATCAGCAGCCTGTTGGATCAGTCTGAGCGTATCCAGTCAAGAATTCAGGAGTACAAGGAGTTCGGAACAATCTCCGACAACTACAAGGCTCCAACAGTATAATTGGCAATCAGGAATCGAACAAATAAGGAAAGCACAGTTCAAAGTTGAACTGTGCTTTTCTTATTTATTCTATAATTCCTATATGGATGTTTGTTACTGTACATAGACGTAAACCTTAATCTGCTCGTCATTTAAGTTGTTTGTGAATGTCAAGATTGCCGTTCCCTTCTTGCCCGGGATCACACGTAATCTCGCTACTGATGGTCCGACTGGAGAAGTATCCCATGCGAAGCTCGCAACATCCTCATCCGAGGACTCCACGCTTACCTCGATATCACCGGAAATACATACACGCAGTACGGCTTCCTGTGGCGTCTGTGCCTCTGTCGTTTCCGCACCTTCCTCTGATGTATCAGCCTCATTTGTCATGAACTTCAGGAATGTATCACTGACAAACATATCCTCATAGCCTTGGGATGGCACCGCATCCGTGAAGCTTGCCAGACCATCCATCGCCTCTTCCTTATCCTCAAGCGCGGTAATCTGCTTCTTATAGTCTTCTTCCTTATTCTGATAATCCGAAATCGACGCTTTCAGAAGATCAATCTGGGACTGGAGCTCTGTGATCGCATCCTCCTGTTCCCGGATCTGTGACCGAAAATAATTGGCTGCCACATCGCTTTCTGAAGCAATTGTATTTCGCTCATCGTTGGCTTTCTGTACTTTGTTACTGAAATAGAAGAATCCAAACACCAGACCACTTGCCAGAAATATCATAAGCGCGATAGATATTCCGATATACAGCTTCGTATTCCCCCGCATTTTCTCACGGTCATATTCTTCATCTTCCAGCGGTTTTCCACAGCTGCTGCAGAACAATGCACCATCTTCATTTTCCGCTTTACAATGTTTACATATCATAATCTATACAACTCCTGTTTTCAAATTTGAATCGTACGACATATTTCCCTTATGATACCCTTTTTTTCTCTATTTGTCCAGTATCAGCATGATATCCATCCAACTATCCTGTTATCCGGTCTGCTTAACCGCGCAGGACCTCGAAAGCACGTGATATATCCAGCACACCCCATCCCCACGCAGGGTTTGGATATGCAATATCGACAACTGTCCGCGCACCGCGAATCAGAATCTGCCGGATCACTTCGGTATTCATCCCATAATAATTGCCACGCACGATGCCCCATTCGAAGAAAAGTGCCGCCGCCCCGGCGGTCAATGCAGCCCCGACACTCGTACCGCTCCGGCGCACGAACAACGGTCGCGTCCCGCTGCCTCCCGCAAGCAGCCCCGCCACACGCACGGCTGGCGCCGCAAAATCCGGCTGAATCCGTCCTTTTCTGGTATAGCCACGGCTGGATTCCACATACAACGAATTATCCAGATGATTGTACCCGGCTACAGTTATCGTCCCACGCGCATTCGCAGGCGCACACAGGATCACCTCTGGATCTGGTCGCGAAAACCGCGTATTGCCGCCCAAAAATTGTCGGATCGGCAGCCATGCATCGTACCCTACTGGAAAGCTGCTGTAATTTTCTGTCACTTCAATTCGCCAGATACCGGTCGCAGGCTTCTCAAACCGCAGCAGGATAAACGGATCACCCGAATTGTTCTCGACCACTACACTTTCCGCATACAACGTCGTTCCCTCATACAAATATGTAATCATTCCAGAACTGTCACGGTTCGGAAAAAGCTGATCAAACCGCTGCCCAGTCGGGGAATATACCGCTATCTGGTACAGACTTGGCGCACGCCCCCAGATCTCCGTGCAAAAACCCGGATTCTCATCTTCCACATAGATCTCCATCTCATTTCTTACCGTCCGTGTCCGCGGCTGTAAGATCCCGTTCTGATTGCCCAGATTGATCGTAGACAGGCTTGCAAAATGCCCACCTGTACCAAGCTCATTTCCAGCACTTCCGACCACGCAGATTCCCGGCAGTGTCACAACCGTATCCAGATAAAGCTCCAGATTCAGATTCCCATTGTGATCACCCTGATTCGTCCCCAGTCCCAGACAGATCACAAGCGGTCTTCCCAGCTCCATCGCCTTGTTAATCAGGTATTTCACGCCAAGTATGATGTCTGCCTCCGAATAACATGGAACGCCATCGGGAATCAGGAAAAAGTCACGCAGACGCTGCTTTGCCTGCTTTAATTTCACCATGATAATATCCGATTCCGGTGCCACACCGGAAAATATATCATCCCCATCCAGATAGGTGTTCCCGGCAGCCACGGATGCCAAAAATGTACCGTGCCCGTCCGTATCCCGGCTTGGTACAATCTGATACGGCTGTTCCGTCTGTATCGCCAGATTTAACAGCTCCTGCGGATACTCCCTGCCATATCCAAAGATGGGGCGTGTATCGATCTCCCCTCTCTGTACAGACCTATTTTGTCCACCCGCTTCATATGCCGTCTGTGTCTGATCCCAGATTGCCGTCACCCGGCATGTACCATCTGCTCTGCGGAACAACGGATTCGCAAAATCGATACCTGTATCAATAAACCCGACCAACACATCCTTTCCTGACAAAGAAAGTCCTGGCACCGTCTGAACTGCGCCAATACCAATCCCCTGCAACGCAGATGTATCCATCAAACCAAAGCATTTCGGTATCCGATCATACCCCAACCCAAATAATATATCTGTCGAAAGCGGAGCCCCAGATGTGTCCAAGGCACTGCGATACGCTACAAGAAACTGACTGTTAATAATCGTTCTGCAGTCTGGCTGTAAGATCTGCATCTCCCCCGCCAGATTGTTATCATATTTTACAAGGAAATCAAGCACATCCTCATCATATATGTAGGCGCCACACGCCGAATCATACAGACTATCCATCGCTCCCCCAACGCAAAAATCCCCTCAGCAAAATATATGCTGAGGGGCCTTTCTGTATGTTTATTTTGCAATATAGGACGCGCGAACCGAAGTAATACCGCCGTAATTTTTCGCTGGTGCCGCCTGTCCCTTTGGAACTAAAATGATCTGAATGCCTTCCAGACGCTTTGCATAACCGGCTGTACCGGATGGTGCACCATTCTTCGCCCAATCAAGCCAGCCAAATGACTGTGCATGCACACGATAGTAAATGTCATAATGCTTTGCCATCTCACCGGTCAAATTGATCCGGATTGCTTCGAGACGTTTTGCCTCGCCACTCGTACCACTCATCACGCCATTCTTCCGCCACGTTGACTGATTATTCTCATTTCCTTGCCAGCCATAGCTCTGTACATGTGTTGTATACACGATGTCTCCGCTGTACTGCTGGTTAGAAAGACGGATATTGATACCCTCCAGCCGCTTTGCCTGACCACTTGTACCGCTCATCTGACCATTGTACTTCCATGCCTGCCAGCCGTAGCTCTGCACATGGGTACGGTAGGTCACGTTTGTCTGTGCTTCACCTGCAATCTGCGGATCGGCATTGGATGTATTCTTTGCATTTACAACCGGAGACGTACCCGCCTTCGCATAATAGCCAAGCGCATATGCGGAATTGATATTTCTCATTCTCGTATTGAAGGAAGCACCTTTCTTTACAACCACAATCTGGATTCCCTCCAGACGTTTTGCATAACCGGCTGTTCCTGATGGTGCGCCATTCTTCACCCAGCCGAGCCAACCGTAGCTTTGCGCATGCACGCGATAATATACATCGTATTTGCCTGCATCCGAACCTGTCAGCTGAATCTTGATTGCTTCGAGACGTTTTGCCTCGCCCTCCGTTCCGTTCATCTCACCATTGGCAGACCACGGCAGCCAGCCATAACTCTGGCAATGTGTTGTATACTGGATTCCCAGATTATCATTGCCCGTCACACGAATCTTGATACCTTCCAAGCGCTTCGCTTTTCCGCTCGTTCCCGCCATCGCACCATTTGTAAACCATGTCTTTGCATCATTCTCATTTCCCTGCCAGCCAAATGTCTGCACATGGGTTGTATACCGCACGGTTACAGCTGGTGTAACCGGCTGACTTGGTGTTGGATCTGGTGTTGGTGTTGGGTTCGGCGTTGGCGTTGGATCTGGGTTTGGTGTCGGATCTGGATTCGGATTTGGATCCGGATCCGGTGTTTCTGAAGAATCGGCCTTCTTCACTGTCATAACAAAAGAATCCTTGGCTCCCTGCCCATCCTTTGCCGTTGCTGTGATTGTCGCTGTACCTGCCGCCTTTGCTGTCACTGTTCCATTCGTATCTATGGATGCAACACTTGGATTGGAAGAAGACCAAGTGACCTCCTTATTAGTAGCGTTATCCGGTACCACTCGCACATCCTCAACCGTATATGACTCTCCCACCGTCATGGTTTTCTTGCCACCTACAATCGTAATTGTCGACACCTTAACCAGTTTCGGGAGATTTTCTATGTCTTCACTATATCCACATGTTTTACAAACATGATATTTCTTTCCCGCCTGCTCATACGTTGGATTGATTGTCTGCACCGCTCCATATACATGAGAAGTGCAAAGGCTTACTTTATTATAAGTTTCCTGCCCCTTATAATTCGCAGTATCCGCAGTAACATAACATAAATCTCCATCTATAAATCCAAGTCCATATATATAGGTTCCCTTTGCAGTGCCTGATGGCAATGTGAATATCGTTTTCGTCGTTCCAGTTGAGATGCTATACTGTTCAATCGTTGTCGGTGTTGAGAAATAAATCACACCATTTCGTGCTGCCATACGTCCGAAATAAGCCGTCCACACGCCATTGTCTGCAGTTGTCCATTTCGCGTATGCCGGTCCATATAAACAGGTAGTTGTCTGGCTTGCATAATTATACTTAGAAATCTGATATTTCGCGCTATGATCAGCTGCCACATATGCGCCATCCAGATAATACCAGTTTCCATTGTATGGATACATATATGTCTGCACACCACTCCAGAATCCACTCTCATAGCGGCTGTCAGTTGCTTTGGTATAGGTATAGCCATACGGAACACTCGTTACATAATCCGTCCGATCGCTATCCAAAGACAACAAGGTTGCATCCGAAATCATAAAATACGTATGCTTCACCCTTCCGAGATTGTCCCATGTCGGATCATCCCATGTGGCATCCATGTGATACCACTGATTGTTCAGATATACGGCATTCCACGCATGATTTGCAGCCTCACTTGAAACATAACCGCAGACAATATTCTGGCGTTTCATCAGATACATGAACGTCAGTGCATATCCCTGACAAACCGCCTTCTTCTTAACAAGTGTGCCATAGATATTATAATCATCGCTCGACAAAGAATTTGATAAATAATTCTCATAATCATACGTTACATCTGTCACAAGGTAATCATGATATGCAAGCGCAATCTCCACATCACTCAACCCGGTTGTATCAATCGCAGCTTCCATCTTCGCAACTTCTGCATCAATCTCCGCTTTCATAGAAGTAATCTGTGCCTTCGTATAATTATATGTAATGATCAATTTTGTAACATTACTTTGGTTATCCAGATAATAACGAAATCCACCCGATACATAAAACAACTGTGGATTCATGTTCAAAATACCGTGTATAACATCTCCCACATTGGTTCTTGTCAGTCCATAGCCTGTCACATCTATGGTATCCTGCAGCTTCTCCATCGCAGCCACAATCGCTGTATCATGTGAATGGTCATAACTGCTGTCCGCAACCGCGTCGCTTGCTTCCAGCAAACCACCCTCCGACAGCAGTCCGCTTCCATCCTCATGAACAATCTGCGTTGCCTCCTGCAACGGCTCGTCCAGCTCCGCGGCAACTCCTGTTACAGTATTTGCCAGCAGCATCACTAGTATAAGCAAATACGTAAATAGTTTCTTTCCTCTTTTCATGCAACCCTCTCCTTTTCTACACCCTGTTTTCAATTTTACCCATACATTCATTACAGTTCTCGCTAATAAAACATTAACATATATTGGGGGGAATGCAAAGAGAAAGTTTTGAAGATTTTTAAGACGGAGAATCATATGCATGTAAAAAATCAGGAGCGACAGCCCTATACAAATATAGGATATGTCACTCCTTCCATTCACACGCAAGCATCTTCAATATACTGAAAAGATTGTGGTGCATTACTTATTCCATATTCTTTTAATTCTTTAGGCGAAGCATACTTTACAACATTTTTTAACTTATATGCTACTGCTTGATCCCGGTTTTCATAATATTGATTGAAAAATGATTTATCAATACCCGATTTTTCCTCTGTTTTCTCCCAAATCACTTCTGGCGAATCAATCAAAACATCCTCCACTTCGGCTTCCCCAACAACCCGCATAATAGGATTCGTAGAGTAAATTAAGATCTTATCTACATGCCTTTTGCACGCCTTTTTACGGAACTCATATCTCTTGGTTCCATTCATTATATTTTCTACATGAATAGGATTAATTGATAATAATATCGCACACATTATTTTTCTCCTTTTCATTTTTTTTAATTATATCTCAATAACATTCAATTTGCAACCTTTGGCAAACATTTGTTCTATCTTTTTAACAAATGCATAACACTTCCCCTTCTAGCAATCTCAAAGAATTGACTATCATTCAATTTAAAAAATCCCCAATATGAATCGCGGTCTAATCCAATTTCCTCTATCAAATCATGTCGAACTATCCTTTTCCTCAGCGCACCATTATATGTCATTTTTATTGCTTTACATCTACCCTTATTGTACCAATATCTTAAATCTTTTTTGTCAAATACACTATACTTACTTGCATAATTATAAAATTCGTCAAAACTGCCGAATTCTCCCTGTGTTTTTACATCCTCAACAACACATATAGACGTTACAACGGAGGAATATTCTGCGCTTCTCCCATCTTCACCAGTTCTATACAACACCACAATGTCTCCATAATTCAAATTCTCTACGCCATCCATACTGCACACATAAATTTTATGTATGGAATTTGTATATGATACATCTTTTATTATGCTTTTATTCTCTGTCGTTAATATCGAATCCGGAAACATGATCGAATGATATTTCGGATAAATACTTAGTAAATACTTCTTTGCTGTGCTCACATCTACATAAGGAAAGTCTTTGTTTATTTCCCCTGTAATTATTCCCATTTTCTTTAAGTAAACGTTTTCTCTTTGCGTGCCCTCTCCTTTAACTCCATATTGTTCAAACCCAAATTTTTGAACCAAACTGATCAACGAACTGTGTTTTTCATAAATGGTTACGTAACATACATCAACTGCTTCATTTATTGCATAATCCATAATTATCTTAATAAACTGTTCTCCCATTTTAGTTCCATGCGCCTCGATTTTAAATGTTCCCACCTTTAGTATCCTTTCGGCATGAATATTGGGTTCTACATCATTTACACACTGATATTCCATTTTTAAATATAAAAGACCTATCAGGTTTGCATTTTCATACTGCGCAAATGCAGGCTCATCTTTTTTTCTTCCAAACCAATCATCAAATCCTGGATAATCTCTTTTAAGTGAATCAAAAAAAGGATCGTGTAAATCAATTTCTGAAAATTTCTTGCGTATAATATTATTCAATATGTTTTCCTCCATTTTAATTTGTTTATACTATATCAATTTTCATTTGGAACAGGTTGTTATGAAAACTTTGATAACCACATACGAAATTATAGATATTTACAGAATAACTGTATTCTCCTCTAGAATCCCTATCCCCCAAAATACTGATATAAGTTTTAATCTCCCCTATTAAAACTTATATTATATATATTACACATTTCGACAAATATATCAAGGAATTTCGACAAATCCAAAAAAGATCTGATGTATAAAACATCAGATCTTTTTATATAACTATCAACTTATCTCAACGCATCCAGATATTTTCCATCCAAAACATCCTTCAAGTACTGTCCATACTGATTCTTCTTCAGAAGCTCGTACACTTCCAATACCTCTTCCCTACTGATCCAACCATTCAGATATGCGATCTCTTCCAGACACGCAATCTTACGATGCTGATGCGTCTCCATCGTCTTTACGAAGTTCGTTGCATCAACCAGGCTCTCATGTGTACCTGTATCCAGCCATGTGAAGCCCTGTCCAAGCAATTCTACGTTCAGATTTCCCTTCTCCAGATAGATCCGGTTCAAATCGGTAATCTCCAGCTCTCCACGAGCAGAAGGCTTCAAATTCTTCGCATACTCTACAACATGATTATCATAGAAGTAAAGACCAGTTACACAGTAATTACTCTTCGGCTGTGCAGGCTTCTCTTCGATTGAGATTGCCTTTCCATCCTGATCAAACTCTACAATACCAAAACGCTCCGGATCATCTACATAATAGCCAAATACGGTAGCGCCCTTTCCGCTCTCTGCATTCTCCACAGCCGCCTTCAGGCGCTTCTTCAAACCATGTCCAGCAAAAATATTATCGCCCAATACCATTGCCACAGAATCGTCACCAATGAAATCTGCACCAATGATAAACGCCTGCGCCAGTCCATCCGGTGATGGCTGCACTGCATAAGTCAGATTCACGCCAAACTGATGTCCATCTCCCAGCAGCTCCTCAAAACGCGGTGTATCTGCCGGTGTTGAGATAATCAGAATATCCCGAATGCCTGCATTCATAAGTACAGACATCGGATAATAAATCATCGGCTTGTCATAAATCGGGAGCAACTGCTTCGATGTTACTCTGGTCAATGGATATAAACGTGTACCGGAACCTCCGGCTAAAATAATTCCCTTCATAAATTAATTCTCCTTTTTATTAATTTGACTTATATCATTAACAAATTGTTTAATCTCTCATGGATAATATTCATATAATCCCTCTGCAAAAATAGGTGTCTTCCAAGAAATACAGAAGACACCTATAAGCATATCATATATAAACTATCAAACATCTGTCAAATTTTAGTAACTAGACTGCAATACACTTTAAGTGTAACGCAGGCGATTACTAGAGTCAATAGTATTTTTCGTTTCTTATTTCAACTCCACCGAATTCGGTGCGGTTCCATAATCATAATATTGTTTTCCCTCATCAACCAAATGCTGGTGAAGTTCTCCAATTGGGTGAGACTCATAAAATTCCGGAGTGATATCTGCGAAGTAAGCTTTTGCATTCATCCTGTCATAATCTTCCGTCCCAAATCCCCAATTTCCATGATGGCTCAACTGAACATAATCGCCCGTCAGCTCGTCTCCATATGTCTCAAACAAATATTTATTCATGTCGGCTTTGACATCACCTGTATACAGAAAACTTTCTTCCTGATTTGTAATTTTCATGCACAAAGAACCATCATTCTGATAATCCAAATCCGGACCAACATTCTGCTTCACAATATCATCAAACGCATTATACACATGGATCCGCAGACCGCACACTTCAAGCTCCTCATCTCTTCTCAAATGGATAATATTATCTGCATCCTTTGTTAGATTATGAAATGTCTCCAGAGGTTCCAATCCCATACTGTCATACGGTTCCCCCGCTTCCTTAATAAATTCGTAATCGTAGCCATTATCATATATCTTATCTATAGTCACTCCCTGTGGATCCGCATAAATCACATTAAATGCACCAACGTGATCACTATGTGTATGAGAGATAAACCATGCATCAACATGATTCCCATTCTGGGCAATAACCTTTCTTAATGCTGGGGCATTCTCAGCCCATCCACCATCTATAATAATCAAATGTCCACTGTTCGTAATTGTATAACAATTCGCCTGTCTTCCCGTCGCATCTGAATATTGTGTGATTATGCATCCATCGGTATTCATTTTCTCTTGATTTCCTGTTTTATTATGCATATGAACCGCTGCGGAAATACCTCCCAGCGCTAATACACATAGCAAAGCAAAAATTACGATTCTTCTATTCATAGTTCACAATATCCTTAGATTAATATTTCTTCCTTCACACCCTTCAATTTCACTTTATCATCTTGGCATTATAATTGCAAGGTTCATTGTGACATGGTACAATATTATTGATATTATACGATAGAGGTAACAACATGAATAAATTAAAACACTTCCTATTAAATAGTAAAAATATTAACAAATCCAGTTTCATCTGGAATATGGCAGGAAGCATGCTCATGGCGTTTCAGTCTGTTATCATGCTGATGATTATTACTCGTACATTAAATCTATATGAGGCAGGGGTATTTACACTCGCCTATGCAAGTGCTAATCTCTTCCTGAATATTGGTAAATACGGCATGCGTAATTTCCAAGTGTCCGACGTCAAGCGTCAGTTCAACTTTAAGGAATATAATACCTCCCGTATTATTACAACTTTATTAATGTTGATTGTTTCACTCGTTTACGTCGTAATCGCCAAAAGCAAAAATGATTATAACATGAACAAAACATGGATCATCATATGGATGTGTCTGTTTAAGATTGTTGATTCTATCGAAGACACCTATCTGGGGTACTATCAGCAAGAAAACCGGCTTGATGTAGCCGGAAAAATTTTAACTCTACGTATGATATTAACCATACTGGTATTTGGGTTGGGACTGATATTCCTACGTGATCAGCTAATATCTCTGATGATTGCAACTGTATTTACTACATTACTTTTAATAATGTTTGTGACACTTACTTATCCGGCTTTCCGAAAAGAAGAATCTGTCCGCAAAGGAAAAGTCTGGGAATTGTTACGCGTTTGTTTTCCTCTGTTTTTAGGCTGTTTCCTCGCCTTTTATATTGGAAATGCACCCAAATATGCGATTGACAGTTTACTCAGCGACGAAATGCAGGCATGCTATGGTTTTATAGCCATGCCGGTATTTGTGATTGGATTGCTGAACAACTTTATATTCAGTCCGATGATTGCAAGAATGTCTATGATGTGGAAAGAACGACAAAATAAAGATTTCTTTCGATTATTTTGGATACAGATTTTAATCATTGGAATTATTACTATTGTCTGCGAGGCAGGAGCTTTCGTTCTTGGAGTACCAGTATTATCCATGCTATATAACACAGATCTTGCACCATACAAAACAGAGTTGCTTGTGTTATTATTGGGCGGTGGCTTCCTTGCTTTATCCGGGTTATTCGTCACAATCATGACTATCATTCGGATTCAGAACAGTCAGGCAATCGGATATGGTATCGTAGCAGTTTGTGCATATATTCTATCCCCAATCTTTGTGCGGAAATATGCTGTTATGGGAGCCTCTGTTCTCTATCTTCTGCTTATGATCCTTTTATGTATTATCTTCGCAATCATGATGATGATTGGATTCAAAAAGAAAAGATCCGACGCATAAAGCACCAGATCTTTTCTTTTTATAATTCATCAACTTATCTCAACGCATCCAGATATTTTCCATCCAAAACATCTTTCAAGTACTGTCCATACTGATTCTTCTTCAGAAGCTCGTACACTTCCAGTACCTCTTCCTTGCTGATCCAGCCATTCAGATATGCGATTTCTTCCAGACACGCAATCTTGCGATGCTGATGCGTCTCCATCGTCTTCACAAAGTTCGTTGCATCAACCAGGCTCTCATGTGTACCTGTATCCAGCCATGTGAAGCCCTGTCCAAGCAATTCTACATTCAGATTTCCCTTCTCCAGATAAATCCGGTTCAAATCGGTAATCTCCAGCTCTCCACGTGCAGACGGCTTCAGCTTCTTCGCATACTCTACAACATGATTATCATAGAAGTAAAGACCGGTTACACAATAATTACTCTTCGGCTGTGCAGGCTTCTCTTCAATCGAAATTGCCTTTCCATCCTGATCAAACTCTACAATACCAAAACGCTCCGGATCATCTACATAATAACCAAATACGGTAGCTCCTTTTCCGCTCTCTGCATTCTCCACAGCCGCTTTCAGGCGCTTCTTCAAACCATGTCCAGCAAAAATATTATCGCCCAATACCATTGCCACAGAATCATCACCAATGAAATCCGCACCAATGATAAACGCCTGCGCCAGTCCATCTGGTGATGGCTGCACTGCATAAGTCAGATTCACACCAAACTGGTGTCCATCTCCCAGCAGTTCCTCAAAACGTGGTGTATCTGCCGGCGTTGAAATAATCAGAATATCCCGAATCCCAGCATTCATAAGTACAGACATCGGATAATAAATCATAGGCTTGTCATAAATCGGGAGCAACTGCTTTGATGTTACTCTGGTCAATGGATATAAACGTGTACCGGAACCTCCGGCTAAAATAATTCCCTTCATAAGCTTTTTCTCCTTTACGATACAATTTATTATAATTAAACCTGTCTATTTAAGCTCTATTCAAAATTAAGTTATATTCAATCCATGTTATTTCTTCACTATAACCTTCTATACTTTTTAAGCCATGTTTGCATACTCTAAAATCGCTTCTTCTATCAAAATCTCCGGTTCATATCCAATATCTTCTTTTATATGTTCTAAAGATACATCCCAAATATAATCATCCATAAAATCTTCTTTTCCACTAAATATTATCCTGGAATCAGACTCTAACAACTTTACACACAATTCAGCCAATTGCTTATTTGATACCGCATTATAACTTGAAAGATTGTATATTCCATGCGCCTTCCCACTATATAACGCAAGATATAAAGCCTTTGCAATATCCCGAACATGTACATACGTCTGAACCCGACTTCCCTTTCCCGACAGTATCAAGTCTTCTCCGTTCTTTGCTTTTGTTACAAATGTCGGGAATATTGTCTTCGGATTCACACCCGGTCCTACTGGAGCAGATATTCGAAAACTAGCTGTTCTCACCCCATGCATATAATCTGCATAATTTGCAAGTAATTCTTCTGCAATTTTCGTTGCATGATACACTGTAGGCGGTTTCAAAGAATGTTTCTCTGTAATCGGATGCTCCTCTGGTTTTCCAATGACCGGTAAACTTGACAATTGTAAAAATACTCCGATATGTTCTCGTTCCGCAAATTCAAGCAGTCTCTGAGTTCCTACACAATTATGTGCAACAACTTCCACATTATAAGGTTCTTTACGCATATCCGCTGCCAAATGGATAATTGCATCAATCTTATCCACTTTAACAGATGCCATAATTCCATCTATCGCTTCTGAATCCATATCACAACAAATGTACTCATCAACTTCTGGTACAGACTTTTCTCTACGCCCTAAACCAATGACATATTCACCTTTTTCTTTCAGATATTTACAAACATGTCCGCCTATAAATCCGTTTGATCCTGTGATTAAAACTTTCATCTACATTTCCTCTTACATTTAGATAATATGATAACAATTTTTATATGCTTGTTCCCATTGTCCTCTTTGCCTTAGGATATATTGCATAACATCACGAAATGCGCCTTCCCCACCTTTTTTCGTTGAAATATAGTCTACTATTTCTTTTATTTCATCAGCAGCGTCACTTGGACATGCTTTAAATCCAGCTAGTTCCATCCCCATATAATCATTAAGATCATCCCCCATATACGCCAATTCATTAAAATTAATCTTTCTATCGCCAATAAATTTTTTCAAATAGCCTACCTTATCAACAATCCCCTGTTCTAATAAATCTACTTGCATTTCCTTCATTCGACGTTCCGTAGCTTGGCACCTTCGTCCCGTAATTACAACTGTAAAAATACCACATGCTTTTGCTGTAAAAAAACCAGCAGCATCCTTTGTATTAAACTTTTTAAATTCATTCCCCTGTTCATCATAATAAATCCCTCCATCCGTTAACGTTCCATCTATATCAATAACCATATACTTAATAGTAGATAACGCATTTGACTGAATATTGGGAATTTTTAAATTACCATTCATATAATAAGATGTATACATTATTTTCTCCTAAGGTTATCAAAAAGATATGTTATTGCCGTTTTTATTTCTGATGTTTTTACATCATGTACAACCAACAAGCTCATATCTGGTTTCATTAATACTGCTGTAAGATCTGTACTTGTTTGTTTTTTATCCTTTCTTATTGCCGCCATTATTACATCCATATTCATAGGTATACTCTGGATATCTACATGTATAATTTTCCATATTACATTTTCTATTCTATTTACTATTGACTCCTTTAACCATCCACGCTTTAACGATATCCGGTTTGCCACAATCATTCCCATGGCAACTGCTGTTCCATGTGGAATTACATAATTACTCATTGTTTCAAATGCATGTCCAAATGTATGGGCATAATTCAAATGTATTCGAATTCCTCTGTCAAACTCATCTTGCTCTATAAACGCTTTCTTAAAGGCTAATGAATTATACACAAACTCTTCTAATGTTTTTTCATCTCTTGCCAAAAGCAAATTGATATTTTCTTCAACCTTTTTTATTCCCTTTTCACCATACATAACATTAAATTTTACAACTTCTCCTAAACCACTCTCAAAATCCTTTTCCGACAAACTTTTAAAGAATGGTGTACATATTTGAATCTGATCCGGCGGATAAAAAGTTCCCAAAAGATTTTTAAATTTTTTATAATTTAATGATGTTTTTCCCCCTATACAACTATCACACGCCGCAAGAAGCGTTGTTGGATAAAAAGTCCAATGTATTCCTCTATATAATACATTCGCTACAAAACCTGTAACATCTTGCACAATTCCCCCACCAAAAGAAATTAACTTTGCATTTCTCTTAGCTGGAATATTCGTCATAATTTCACATATTTGTAATGCAGACTCAATTGTCTTATTTTCCTCAATTGATTCAAAAATATATAATTGATCTTTTGGAATTTTATTAAATAATCTTTCGACATATATATTATATAGCTTTTTATCAATTACCACATATGTATCTTTATCAATTTGAAGCTTCTCTATAACATCAAAATTATTATTTACTGTTACTTCATAATCTTTCGAACTTGCCTTAATAATCATTTTTCTGAATATCCTCCATCTATAGTTATTTTTTGTCCCGTCAAATATGTGTTTTTATCACTACATAAAAAATAAACTACCTCCGCCATTTCTCTAGATTCTGCCATTCGTCCCATTGGAATATCCTTATTGATACTTTCAATCTGCTCTAATGTATTATTTTTATATGTTAATTCTGTCAATGTAAACCCCGGGCATACTGTGTTAACAAGAATATTGTATGGTGCCAATTCTACTGCCAATGTATTTGTAACTCCATGTACTCCATTCTTTGTTGCACTATATACACATCGCCCTCCCTTAGAAACAGTTGCCCATATTGAACCAATATTTACAATACGTCCATATCTTTTTTCTTTCATCTTACCTACAAAACCCCTAAGCAATCTAATAGGTGAAATTAAGTTAATCTGCATCATCTGTGTTAATTCGTCATCTTTTATCTGTGTTATTTCATTAATCTCATTAATACCTGCATTGTTAACGATTACATCAAAATATTCATCTTTATGGTTAGCTATATACACCTCAACTGATCTAGGATCACTTAAATCCATCTCCTGCCTTGTTGGGCACACCAATATATAGCCTTCTTCCTTGAATTTCTCGGCAATTGCTTTGCCTATTCCTCGAGATGCACCAGTTATTAATACTTTTCTCATTATTATCTCTCCATTTAACTACTCATCTGCAAATATAACCTTAATGTTATTATTATAATTTTTTACCGCATTTATCATTTCTTCTTTATTTTCATATTGATAATAAATATATGCAATTCGTTCGTTGAGGTAATCATTTATTGCCCCATTCTCACCCAACATATCTATTTTCTTAAAAATATGGGGACTTATACTATTATCGATTTCATATCTCCTTATCTTTCCATTATGAGGAGCCATTATACCATGATGTCCGCAATACTTATACTCTATATCTGTAAATTCCAGTCTATCACAGGATTCACCCAACGCAGCCTTTATATACGCCTCTTCCCATGGAAACCCTGTCGTTTTATCCGCCAACATTAAAAACTGATTTCCAAAAGCCCGCCGCATTGTTTCAATAATGTATGGTTTTCCGTCTTTCATGATATATTGTAACGCTATGATTCCATCTACCAAATTTAAATCTTCAGCCATATTTTCTATAATCATCTTTAATTCAGGCTCCACCCTCTCTATACAATCCGCTGGTAGTGTCTCAGACTGAATTAAATATGGATTTATAGGGGAATAACAATTACAACTTGTTGAAACATATACTTTTTTATTAATAAGAAATGTTACATATGTATGCTGTGTTCCTATCACAAACGGTTCAATAACAATATGCTTATCTCTCGATTTTTCATATGAATAATCTACAGCTTCTACAGCTTCTTCATATGTATTGGCACGTCTGATTCCCTTTCCTCCCGTCAAGTCATTCGCTTTGACAATAATTGGATATTCTATTTGCTTAATATAATTTAAAGCATCCGCCTTATCTTCTGGACAATATGAATGCGGAGCCGGTATATTATGTTTGTACACATATTGTTTGAACAGATTTTTGTGATGTAACAATTTTGCAATCTCATATTTATCATGTCCTGGCCAACCCATCTGTTCTGCAACATACGCTGCTGTAAGAACACCAAAATCATTCGCGCAACTAATAACACCCTCTATATCATTGTCTTTTACAATCTGTAACACCTTTTCTTTATCTGAATAATCCGCTGGAATATATTCATCTGCATACTGATGTCCTATCAAATTTGGAGCATTTCCAGTCGTAATAACATACATTCCCATTTCTTTTGCTTTCTTTATAATTGGAGCTTCGCAGAAACTTCCATTTAAGACCAATACCCTTTTCTTTGCCATGTCAACCTATTCCTCCTCTTTATTTTCTATATTTATTTTTTCTTTAATTACGTATTGCGGTGCATTATTTATACATATATACATTCTCCCTATATACTCACCCAAAAGCCCAACAAAAAACATAAGCTCTCCCGTGAGGAATAATACCACGTTTATCGCAATAAATAACGAATAGTTCAACAAAATGCCCATTGCAAATTGTATAATCAAGATAATACTACACAACAACGCAATGAAAATATTTACTACACCTACATAAGTAGCTAATCGCAAAGGCTTTTCAGAGAAAGCTGTAAATCCATTCATCCATAAACCTAATAGCTTTTTTAATGTATAACCTGACTGTCCATAACTTCTATCCTGATGATCAATGTATACATTTGCTACATTCCTCGTAGCCCTTAACATTAATCCATGCACAAATGGATATGCATTCTTATATTTTACAACCTCATCAATCACAAACCGCTGACATACACAATAACTGTTTAATTCAATTCCCTTTGGCATACCAACCAAATGTGTAGACATAAAAAAACTAACTTTACTTCCAATCTTACGAAACAATGTGCTTTTTTTTTCTTTATACCTTGCAGATACTAAATCATATCCCTCTTCCAGTTTGTCTATCAATCGAAACATTTCAGATGGAGGATTCTGTCCATCATCATCCAAACACACAACAATATCCCCTGTTACTTCATTAAATCCTGCCATCAGTGCGCTATGTTGTCCAAAATTTTTCGCCATATTCAACACTTTTACTTTAGAATTATGTGCAAGATCAACTAACACACTATATGTATCATCCTTGGAACAATCATTTACACAAATTATCTCATAAGTGTATCTACCATCATTCTCTACTGTTTTAATAATATCATCAACAACTTTTTTTATACTTTTTTCTGAACAATAACACGGTATTACAAATGATAACTTCTTCATGATAATTCCTCTATCCTTTTATTTATTTTTTCCTTAACCATGGTATAAATACAACCTCCAATTAAAGCCATTAACCAAAAAATCAAAAAATTAAACGGCATAGGGATTCCAATACATAAGGGTTTAAATGTTACCTGCATTAAATATATTGATAATGTACTATCTCCAATAAGCTGAACACATCGCCATAGTTTATTTTCATTTCTTATTTTAATATCAGAAATGCTCAACATATAAAGTAAAACATTAATCCCAAAAATATATATACCTAAATGAATCAAAAACTGATATTTGTAAGCACTATTATATATCAAAATTTCAATATATTCCATAGCCCATACCAGAATACCACAAATACCACCGACAAAATAAAATTTGGAATACTTTCTCACTTTTTGCATATTTTTATTATTTATAATCTTTCGAATAATTCCTCCTGAAAAGAATGGTCCAAAATAAAATAAAACTTTAAACAATGAAAAACCTTCTAATTCAACACAAAATGTTGATAAATCCATTCCAAAAACATATGATACTATATATATTAACGCATATGCACACAGCACCCCTATGTATTTTTTTATACTCTGTCCCTTTATTGCAAAATAAAAAATAACATAATACAACAATATTGCAAAAACAAACCAATATAAATCGACATATCTTTTAATTAAAACACTAAAATCAGTATTTGCAAATTCGGATTTTCCGTCTATAAGTATAATTCGTAACAAAAGAAAAATTATTGTTGCTGGTAAAATTCTATTAGCTCTCTTTTTTATCCATTCTCTAAACCCAATATTTATGTTAGCTAAACAATATCCTGACAAAACAAAAAAAATAACGTTTCCTTGTCCTCCACCAATCGCCAACAATGAAATTGGATATAAATCACCACAATGACTATTTGTAATTAAAAGACACGCCAAAAAGCGTAATACAACTATTCGATTATCTTTATATTTTTTATTTTCCATTACCAATTTCTCATTTTTCAAAATAATAAACGTCTATTTCACCATACATATTGACTATTTTCCCTAATTCCTCAACTTTATATCCTAATTCCGATATTTTATCTATAACTTCTCTATTGCTTGCACGCGCGGGAACAATAAAATAAAATCGGTTATCTGTATCCAAGTATTTGTCTCCCCTCAACAGGATAAAATCAGAATATAATGTTTTTACCTTTAACATCTCGGTATCTTTACTATTAAATATTCTTTTTTTATTTTTATCGTCCCAATATATCTTATAACAGTCTGCACCACCGTAATTTCTTCCCGATATATTTATTTCATAATCTATAATATCTAATATAAATACATTTTTTGTTTTTGAAAAATCCATTTTTTTAAATGCACGATCCAACAAATCATCATAAAAAGAATATTCCAAATTATATGCATATAAATCACCCAATATCGGATATTTCCCATCTACACCCGAAACAATATTCATGCCTGCCCGCTTATCAGATTTATATGCCAATTTATATATTTCTTTTTTCCCAGTATTTATTGAATCCGCATATAAAATAATAGACGGATCAGTTGTCCAAAACGTCTGAAATATCATCAATATATCAAGACAAATAATTGATAGATTTTTAAGCTTTCTGCTTGTAAATGATTCAATGAACAAAGGAATCAGTAGTGCAAATATCAAAGAAAACAGTGTCGTATATCTTGGGCAATTTGCATCAGAATTATATAACATTAATAACAATAAAACCAACAAAGAGCTAAGATACAACGAATAAACGATAATCATATTATTAGATGAATCACCTTTTCGTTTATTTGTCCACACTATCCCTACTATTATCAATAACACCAATAACCAACGAAATCCAAAAACAAAAGTCTGCAAGAGTGTATTCATAATTTGATTCTTATCTAACAAATTAATCATCGATGTACTTACAAATGTTCCATAAAAAGATTGCGATGTAAAATAGTCTCCATATTTAAACAAAACCATAAAACATAAAACTGGAAACAGCCATAAAAAAACTTTTTTCCATGACCACCAATTCATAAACTGTTTAAAAAAGGATTTTTTATTTTTATTGATATATACATCTATTATCATATAAGCAAATAGAAAAAACACATAAAAAGCAAAGCCCGTTATCTTGGTAAACGACAACAAAAATCCAGTAAACGAAATCAATAAATCATTTCCTTTTATTACCGCAGCTAAGAACCAAACCGCAAAAAATGTAACATTCCAATCCATATCAATATATGAAAATAGACCAACAATATATGGAGAGAACGCAAATAACAAACTAATCATGGAGGCCTGAAAGTTTGTAATATCTAGATATATCTTCTTTATTAGCCAATGAAGTATACATAAAGTAATAACCGTGATAACAAGATTAGCTATATATACTCCAATTATCCTACCTGGTAAAACAGCTTCTAAAGGAGCCGCAAACAGTGCCAATCCCTGTGCCCATTTCCAACAATTAAATGCACCTAAAAAGGATAAAAAATCCAAATTAAATAATTTTGTTGCCCTTACTAAACTGCCATAATAAATATTTGCATCATACCTTGGGACATTATTAAATTGCAGCAATTCAACAACAATTACAACACCTATAACCAATAATAAACTAAATGGAATTTTAATTTTTGAAGAAGATTTATTTTGAAAAATAATCTTGCCAAATAATATTGAACATAGATTAACTAATATTACAAATAAAATATTTCCAAAATGTAAAACAGTTGTCCCCTTTACAAATATAAATATATCACAAAAATAAGAAACTATAATTGAAATAATAAATATTGCATTTATAAAATATTTATTATTCTGATAAATATTTTTTCTGTCTTTTCTATATTTATGCACTAACATCAGAAAAACACAGCATAATAAAAGCGGCAAAAGCATGAAATTAATCATATATGCCAAAAATGTAATAACACCTGTTCGCTTATATGTTAAATTTCCATTATTCTCCCACTCCAATAACTCAACGTCATCTGTACCCAGGAACAACCATTTTGCAATCGCAGCAGTAATAGAATTCTTGACCGCAAATTTTTCTGTTGATAAATATTGTGTTGTAACAACCGCGCTTTTTGCAGCAACAATACCTTTGGGCGCTAGTTCATAGTTCACGGAATAAGAACTGTATACTTTCACATCGTTATCTATTGCCACAATACCATACGAAGTATCTCCACTGATAGTTCCTTTATTTATACAATTCGCAATCGTGCCTTGATAAAACTCTCCCGCAATACCTGCCGCACTATTTCCACATATATTTGCATAGTTTATACAATTAGCAATTACGGCATTCTCCCCTACTGCTTGCCCCGCAATCGCACCCGCAACCCTACCTTCTATATGCCCACTAATTATCTTGAGATTGACTACTTTTCCTCCCAAGCTTCCAAAAAGGCCAGCATGCCCTTGCTCTGCAATATATAATTTACTAATACCATATCCATTTCCATCATAAATGCCCCAGAACGATTTTCCGCCTGAGGTATTTCCTATTGGTTCCCATTTTTCACTTTTTAAATCAATATCACATGTCTGTCGAAAATATATTCCTTGAAATGTTTCCCCTTCATTCACCAAATCTCTTAAATGATATAAATCTTCACAATTTTGAATTAAATATGGTTCTTTTCCTGTCCCTTTTCCTGTAAAATCTTCACTTTTAGCATGCACATTCAAACACATCAACATACATACACTGATAACAGTGAGCAAAAAAAAGATTTTTTTTGTATAGAATCTCATAAATAATCCTTACTCCATTTACGATTCAAAATATTTGTATACTTTTGATATAACTTCATCCACAGTTTCTCCCATGTTATAATACAATGGAAGCCGAACAATTCGTTCACTTTCCTTTGTTGTGTATTTGTCCTCACCTGCAAATACACCATACTCTCTTCCTGCCGGAGCCGAATGAAGTGGGATATAATGAAATACCGTTAATATATCATTTTCTTTCATATAATTAATAAATTTCGTTCTTTCCTCTATATTATCAAGCTTAATATAATACATATGTGCATTATGCTCGCACTCTTCTGGAACAAACGGTGTCTCAATAACTCCCTTATCTTTTAGATACTTAAACGCCTCATTATACTTGTTCCAACTATTCATACGATCGTCAAAAACCTGCTGTGCAACTTCCAACTGTGCATATAAATATGCTGCATTCAAATCACTTGGAAGATAGGAAGATCCCGCCGCAACCCACGTATATTTGTCAACTTGTCCTCGAAGAAATCTACTCCGATCTGTTCCCTTTTCACGTACAATCTCCGCTCGATCAGAATCTTTTGCATCTCTGATAAGGATAGCACCACCCTCACCCATACTATAATTCTTTGTCTCATGGAAACTATAGCATCCATAATCACCGATTGTTCCTAGACTTTTTCCCTTATACTTTGACATAACACCCTGCGCAGCATCTTCAACAACCTTCAAATTATATTTTTCAGCTATTTCCATAATTGTATCCATTTCGCAAGATACCCCTGCATAATGTACAGGTACTATCGCAACCGTTTTATCAGTAATCGCATTTTCGATCAGTTTTTCATCAATATTCATTGTATCTGGACGAATGTCAACAAATACAACTTTTGCGCCACGCAACACAAAGGCATCTGCAGTTGATACAAAAGTATAAGATGGCATAATAACTTCATCACCAGGCTTTATATCACATAAAATCGCAGCAAGCTCCGTCGCATGTGTACATGAAGTCGTAAGCAAAGCTTTAGCAATTCCCGTTGTGTCTTCAATCCATTTATTACATAATTTTGTATAATATCCATCACCACATATCTTGTTTCTGGATATCGCATCCTGCATATATATTATTTCTTTACCCGTTACTGGTGGTACATTAAAACTAATCATAATCCCTTATCTCCATTATCATGTTTTTACAATGTATATATACTTTTTGTTAACAGATTCAGCTTGATTGTCTTATTCATTCTCTGCATCATATGATTTACATATTCATTCAACTCATCTGTATGCTTTATTCCATAATCACAGCGTTCTTCATCATCTAAATATATGCCATTATGTGTTTCATTAAATCCGTCAATTCCGCCCAAATACACTTCCTTGACACCTACTTTTTCCATTGTCTTTAACAATACCGCAAATGCGACATCGGGAATTGCATTTTCCTCAGTATCCAAAACATCTTTATAACGCACAGTATAATCAAATTCACCGCTTGTTTTTGTAACATTCGATGTTGCTATAATCTTATATTCCCCTTGATGTCTTGAAAGTTTACTAGCAATCTGCACATATTTCTTCGAATTACTCAGGAATATCATATCAGGCGAAATGTTATCTGGTATATAATTCATAGAAATAACTATTGGATTATTCTCGTTAATAAAGTTCTTTAAGAGTTCTTCCTGTTCCGTCACACTATCCCCAGTTCCCAAAAGAAGAAGCTTTCTGCTACCAAACAATTCCTTTAGTGCCTGTACAGCTAATGTATCATCTATATCATTTTCCTGATACTCCAAGTACAACTGTTCCATATATTTTTTATCATATAACAGTTTTTTATCTCCCTGAAGTCGTCCCAACAATTCATTAATCTGTTTAACTGAAAGTGTTTTCTTCTTCATTAAATCCGATACATATGTTGGATGGCAATCATTAGATGCTGCCAAATAGAAGAACATATTATACCCCCATGTTGCCGGAGTATAAAAACTTGTTATATTGGCATCAATCGCCTCTAAGAATTGGCTAATATCATAATTTTTACCTAAGTTACTGTTCATGTACATGGCAATCAATTCGATAGGAGCATTACCGGCGCTTTTGCCCATGCCATAGATGGTTCCGTCTACAAGCAAAAGTCTGTCTGTAACCTGACTCATCATGGTAATGCAATTTGCATAACCCATCTGGAAATTATTATGTGCGTGATATCCTAACCCAATTTCTGGCAACAAATATTGATCTAGCAGATCAAAATAATGTTTCAAATTATTTTGATGCATCAATCCATAAGTATCCACCATGGAAACTGCATATGGTTTCACTTCATTTGCGAGTCGGATCAAGTCCATCATTTCGTCATCTGTATAGCTTGTAACCGATACCAACTGAGCAAAAACTTTATATCCAAGTTTCTTAAGCTCAGCGCAAAAACTCATAGCTTCATTCCGGAGATGTTTTTTAAAAATCACTCGAATCGCATCTAAATATGATTCCTCACATGGTTTGATATGCGCCAACGAACATGTACCATAATCAATCATCCCTACAATCAAAGAATTTTTTCGGTCAAGATTTCCAAATATCTTCTGAACACAATCCGTATCTGGCATAATACTTCTATTAATATCAAATGGTCTTCTTTCATCTAAAAATCCAATCTCAATATAATCTACATTTGCATCTACCAACCGTTCAAAGATACTAACCATATTATTATGTCCAAACTTCCAGTCGTTAACGTATCCTCCATCTCTCAGTGTACAATCTAACAGCTTTATTTCTCCCATGTATGAAATCTCCATTTATCAATATTCGTGCCATAATGACGCCTTTTTTAATTTTATAGCATCACATACTTTATGTCAATTTTTATTTAACTCAAGTTTACAGGCACCGCGCATCTGTGGTAAAATTTGCATTATAGGTCTTCTTTTTATCAATAATTCATGGTACAATAATAGTTAAAATTATCAATGAAAGGTTTTAAAATGTTTAAAGATAAATTAACCAACAATAAATTTATTGTATCTTTACTTATAAATCTTACTTTCCTGTTTCTTGCTCTATTATTCTGTGACATGAAATACGAAGTATCTGATGACTTTATTATGGATGCGATATTATCCGGTGCTCTTGGACATAATTACAACGAACACTTACTTTTCTCTAACATCCTATATGGTTATCTTCTTAAGTTTTTATATTCCATTACCAAAAAAATAAGTTGGTACTTCGTTTTTCAAGTCGTAATTTGCTTCGTTTCCTTAACATCTCTCTGTTATATAGTTTTGAAGCGAAACAACTCACTCATAGGATTAATCTTTTGTCTTATTTTTGTTTCTTTTTTCTCTGACGACTTGTATATTTTAGTACAATTTACTAAGACAGCTACGGTTGCAACATGCGCAGGGGGAAGTATGTTTTTATATGCTATTTTTTATTCAGAAAAAAAACGAACGCATATGATAATCGGTGCGCTGCTAACACTTCTTGGGTCAATGGTTCGTTTTCAATGTATCTTTATTGTACTTATTTTTCTTTTTATAGTATTTATAAAGTATGCTTTTACTATCAAGGAATTCAATACTCATTTTTTTATTAAAAATTTATTGTATTGTATAATTCTCTTTATATCAGTTTTATGCGTTATGGGAGTAGATAAAATTATTTGGAATAATTCACCGTCCTACAAACAATACCGAGAATTAAATGAATTACGTGCATCCATTACAGACATTAAAACTTATGATTATTCGTCCTATGCTTCTTTTTTTGAATCAAAGGGATTAGATGAAATTGACTTTCATATGATTGAATCATGGAATTTACTAGATCAGAACATTTATACCCCTGAAATTCTAACAAACTACTCCACTGTCAAAAAGGAGGTTCATAAAAAATATATACTCTCTGTAAAGCACTTGATAAACTCTTTTCGTGACAGGAAATATCAATCATATACTGTTGTTTGGGGATTACTATTAATGATGTTTATTCTATTATTTATTGATCCTCATAAATTTATTTGTATGATTCCTGATTTTATTATAGCCGGATTACTTCTTGTATACTTTTTTATACGCGGTCGAGTTGTATATCGAGTGGAATACTGCATTTTTTTATGTCTTGCAATTGGTCTGATTACTTCGTTAAATGTGACCACACTAAATAATACATATAAATTATCATTAAATATTTTAGGTGCCTTCATTCTATTATTGAAGGTTCCTTTATACATTCCAGATACAAATTATAAGACAATGTCGGATGAGATATATTCACAATATATTTCTGATACCATGTTTCGTTCATATGATTTCAATATAAAAAAATACCGATGTGATATCTCGCACAGACGACCGCATGCGGATTTAATAGACCACATTGAATCAGATAACGAACATTATTATTTAATGGATTTTTCCTCAACCATTCAGTTAATATATTATAATTACAAGCCATGGAAGCGGCTTCCAGTCGGATACTATAATAATAATTATTTTTATTTGGGTGGAGTTACTTATGGTTATCCTTCAAATAATACATGCTGGACAGAAAACAATATTAATTTTAAATCTCCACTAAAAAGCCTTGTAAATGACAAAATTATCCTGGTGGACAACCGCCAATACACTACGAAATTTGAATATCTGAAAAAATACTATTATAAAGATATATCTGCGGAGCTTATCACCACAATCAATGGATTTAAATTATGGAATTTCCACGAATAAAGAGGACTATCTATAACTGCCTTTTTCCTAAGATGTAATTTAGAATCTGCTTCAAAAATATAACTTATATGTTTACCAAAAGAATGATTGTGCCTCTTAGACACAATCATTCTTTTTTATCTTTCTAATCAACTGTTTTTCCAACTCAATTACCAAAGAATCTTTCAATACCGTCATCACAATTCCATACACGCCAAAAAAGCAAACTGCAGATATCACAAGCGTTGGAAATACGCCGACTCCTAGCAATTTTACCCAGAAAGATGCGGCACTTCCAAGTCCGACTGCGATAAGAATCTTTCCATATGGAAGCTTCTGAAATATCCCCATTTTCAGATCTCGAATCGCTGCACATTGCCAGCCTAACACAACAGCTTCCGCAACCAGTGTCCCAAGCGCTGCACCTGCTGCGCCATAGATTGGAATAAAAATCGTATTTAACACCAAATCTACAATCGCTCCTGCAATCTCAGAATATAATACCTGTTTTTCTCTTCCTAATGGTACCATCATCTGAATGCCAGTCACATTGCTGATGCCAATCAGCGTAAGCGTCGGCATGATTATCTGCATTGGTATGATAGCTCCGGCATACGCTTTACCAGATAAGAAGAAAATTCCTTCTTTCGCATAGATCATAAAATAAATGGAAAAAGGAATCGCCACAAGGAAGATAAAATGCATTGTCTTCTTCAATATCCTTGAGAACTCGTCCATCATACCTTTATCTACATAATAAGACGCTCTTGGTAATAATACCGTGCTAGCAGAAGTCACTACACTAACCATAATTGACTTGATCTTTACTGCGGCTGAATAGTATCCAACCTCCACCTTATCTTTCATGAACCCAAGCATGACATTATCCAGATTTGTATATATCGTTGTCGCCACAGACATTGAGAAAAAGACCAATATCATCCTGATATGACGTCTAATATGATAACCTCCGATTGGTTTTAAATAAATATATTTACGAAGATTTATAAAATTTAAAACGTTCGAAGCAGATGTAGCGAGAATTGTCAAAAAACCATACTGCAAACAATCCCCTGGATCACGAACAAGCATAAATGTACTGATCAATGCCACAACCTTAAATATCAAAGAACGTACCGTAATATACGTATATTGCTCTAATGCTTTGTATAACCATTCTACGCCAAGTGCATTCAGCAATATCGTCGCACCAATAATCAAAAGTAATGTATGTTCTTCCCGAAACTTTGGAACGACCGCAAGCGAAATAAAGAACACAGCATATACAATTGCAGACATGAACAGATTGATAAACAACAATTCATGAACCGCACGGGTTAACTCTTCTTTATTGTCTCTCACTTTTGCACATAGCCGGATACCATAGGTCGGAATTCCAAGCTGCGCAAACATTGCAAAATACGTCACAACGGCCGTCGCAAAAGCGACTCTTCCTGTTCCTACCGGAAGCAGGATTCTTGACACATACGGGAATGTAATCAAGGGAAAAATAAAGGATGACATAGACAGCAATGCATTCATCACCATATTTAATTTTACAGACTTTGTCTTTATCTCAGCCATTACAGTTATTTCCGGGTATCAATCACACCAAGTATTGATACTTCATTCTCCATACATAAATCAACCATATCATACACTCGCTGATAAAGCGATACACCCTTCTTCTCAATCATAACTGCCGCTCCTTCTGCAAAAAGCTTGGACATTGCCTCGCTATCAGTAACAATCTCTGCTAATACATCCAGCTGAATGCCTTGTTTTTCAAGTTTCTTTACGAGATCTTCCTGCATATTTTCACTAATATTCCTCATATCGCTGGATATCAGCGCTAACTTTGTAATCTTCTTTTTCTTACATGCTGCCAAAATTTTTGCTACCACAAATCCTAGCTGCTCCTGCATTTCAGATTCTGATATATTTCCCAGCAATTTCATCCCCATAGTAAGTGTGTAATCCGTGTCTGCAACAATAACTTTGCTGTACATAAAACATAATAACAGGATCACAATGGAACCTGCCGCGCCCAATATACCTCCTACCAGTCCATATTTTATGAGTTTTTTCTTATCCACATGTGGCGCTGGCACTGCATCTGCAGTTGTTCCCGTCTCCTCCAGTTTTTCTTCTTTTAACGCCTGTTCTTTCTCGTCCTCGACAATGCCATTATAATAAGTTAATGTATTCCCAGATAGTGCATCCACCGCATTTTTCAACCGATCCTTTGTATTCACACGTTCTGTATATATCGTCCTTTGCACATTATAAATTGTATCAGAACGAACGACCGCAGTCTGAGTATCTGTCATCACAAGGGTATGTTTTTCCACATTTTTTAGTTCACCGGCATATTGAATCAAAGTCTCTTTTGCAAGTTCGTCCAATCCCGGAACCAAATTTGTCCCATATACATACAGGCATAATCCTCCGTTTGTTGGCATAGCGGAGTCATACGATACATCCAGCAGCTCTTTAATCTGTGCAGCTGTATAATCCCCTTTCAGTTCCTTCGATTCAGCCACCGAATCAGCCAGTCCACCATTTCGAATATAAGCAATATATGCTGATAAAATCTGATTCTGAGCCTCTGTCCGTTCTTCTACAGTATCCAGCGTCACATCCAGTTTTATTTGGAACTGATATGTCTTTTGCTGCATATGATATGGCTCAATCTGCATATAAAGCGACTCATCCAAATATTGCTCCATCTCAGCCATACGATCATAAGAATACAATGCATATGAGATATCCGCTTTTTCTGCTTCCGAAAATTCCTCGTACATATCTTCCAGCTTCACCGGAGTCTGAGACTGTTCTGCATCAATTTCCCGTTTATTCTTCAAATAGCAAAGTCCTGCCAATCCCACTGCTCCACATATCGCCAATACAATAACAATTGCTATATATTTTCGGATATATACAAACACATTTTTTACTTTAATCACTCTGTCATTTTGTTGGTTCATTTATTTTGTCCTCCTATGCTTCCTCAACTTTACGGTATTACACATCTTAATATCGGAATCTTTCGAATGATACATATAATTCCTATACTAATTGCAACAATTCCAAATGGTGCAATCAGACGCCAACTTATTAATGTTGTATTAATGTTTACAAATCGAAGTATCGCAGTCAACACAAACCAATGTATAAGATAAACACCAAACGTATATTCATTCAAAAATGTTACTACCATCCTTATCCATTTTACCCTCATAACTTTCGGTCCAATTTGCTTAAGGAACAAAAATACACCAATCGAATACAAGATACACGGAACATTATTATATCCTTTATATGTTCCATTTACATTTCCATCACGCATAGACAAAAAATAAGTTCCAAACATATGCAAAAGTAATCCCAATATAGCTAATATATATATCACTATTCTATATATCCTTTTTGTTTCCTGCGTATGAAGCAGCCATCCTACTACCATATAAAGTAAATATGACATCGTCACATACAATCTCAGACTACCATTATCAGGAATCCAATCTGTGAATCTAGCAAGAAAAGGAACTAAAACATTCAGTAAAAACCCAACCACGCTAATATACACAAACACGGATTTACGGTTTTCTTCTTCTACCGCCGAAAACAACGGTATGGAAAGATAAACTATATATAACGGTATGAAAAACCAAAAAATTCTTACTAATGAGCCATTTATCAAACCATTGACTACATATTTTATAGTTACATCCTCCCACCGTAAGGTATTCATCCATATACCAAAGCCAATGCCAAACAAGCTCCAAAATATATATGGTATAATTGTTTTCTTCGTCCGTTTAACCAAAAAAGTCTTTGTGTCATAACGTTTTCTGTAATCCATCAAATTCGCACCCGATATCATAAAAAAACATGGCACCGCAAAATACATTACCGACTCAATTACATTCGCCGACTTCCAATATCTTTCTGTGCTAAATGTCCAAAAGCAATCATTTGCATGCAAATACACAACTGCCAACATAGATATTACATTCATCAGCATTATACTTTCACTTTTCCGCGTATTCTCTTGCATCTCCCTTCCCCCTTTTTACATCTTTATCTACAATTAATTTCTGTCCTGCTAATGTAAGCACAATAAAAGGATTAAATGTAATATCAAAAAGTCTTGGTTCCGTTATACAGAAGATCATAATTATCATCAATATCCATGTATAATAATATTGCTTTTTCTGTATTGATTTTTTTAACATATATGCATATGCAAGCAATACAATACCTAAAAATAATATTCCATGATCCAACAAAATTTTTACATAAGAACAATCAACATAGTTATACGTCCCTTTTAATGTTTCTTCCATGTTAAATCCAATCCATTCAATATCTTTTCCAAATAAAGAAATGCCATATTCTGACATTGCGTTTTGCCCAAGAGCCAATCTGCCTGACAACAGCTTATTTAATTGAAAATATATCGTATTCTGCGGATTATAGAATGCATGTAACAAAATCGCAAAAATTGCAACTACCACTGGGGACGCAATAAATACGCCTTTTAATTTCTGTATAAATCTTCCATTGTTTACATTTAACCGATAAATTGCAAAAATTATAATTGTTATTATACTAATCAAAAAAGCGAATCTCGAGTTTGTCATTTTGTATAAATACAAACTAATTCCTAATGCTATAATATCCTCCCAAATTGACAATTTGCCCTTTTTTAAATATATATACTGCAACAATATAAATACAAAAAGAATTGCTCCCGTTGTTGTCCACGAAAAGCCAAGAAAATGGCGTATTCGGCCTCCATCCTGCCTAACATAATCTTTTATTACTCCAATTCGCGATCCGATAACGCATACAAACAATATAACAGATTGTACTGCACACGATATTTTAATAATATAGTTTTCCTCCACATTACATGCAGCGATAAAAATCAGCAAATAAAAAATTATGGTTTTATTAAATGAGCCCAAAAAGCTTATAGCAATCACACAAGATACGTCTAAAAATAATTTTATCCATTTGCGATTATATATATTTGAACATATTACTTTGAAAGCCAAAAGAATATATGCCACATATCTTGCCATTTTTGTAAATATATTTATTAACGATACTCTGTCATTACCCTGCCCAAATGCAACAGCAGTCAAATCCAAGGTGTTTGCAGACATATAAACAAAAAACGCAAGAAGAAATACCACTTCTGTTTTTCGGATATTTAATTGATTGTTACCCTCATTACGAGCTATTTCTTTCATACTTCCACTTTTATTTCATTGCCTTTTCAATAGCTTGTTTTGTATAAAATCCACTGGTTAATCGTTTTGATATACGCTTCGCGTGTTGTAACATATCCGCATATTCATCTTCTGTGAGTTTTTCAAAAATATCTTTTATCTCATATAATGAAGAAATCGTAATTCCAACCCGCTCTTGTTCGACAAATTCAGCCAAAGCTGCTTCTTTCCATATAATAACCGGAATTCCACTTGCAAGATATAAGGAGGTCTTATGTGGGTTATTCACCTTTAGGTATTCCCCATAAACGCCTGCACATGTATCAACGGATATTCCATCCCACACAAGCCCAAAGTTTCCTTCTAATTCATAAGGTAACTCTGCTGGTGGAAAAGATCCATGATAGCAAATGTTCCCTCCTGCTTGTCCTGTATAATTAGGGCCATACAAATCAAACGCAATATCTTTAGGAAGCTCATATACATAAGCCGATTTCTGCTTGTCCAGATTTCCTGCAATAATACAGGAATATCCCTGCTTCCGCTTACCACGTTCTTGTATTTTTTCTCCCTCTTTACCAATCAAATAGTCAAAGATATCTAATTCAATCATCTTCTCTGACGGTATTCCCAATGCCTCGTGCATTAGTTTTTTCATTTGATGATTGTGGACAACTATATTCGTCGCATTCTTTAATACAGACACTTCCTCTAATTCCATTCTTTTTTTCTTCTTAAATGGTATTGATTTGTTTTTTATATGGCGCATATACTCTAAATCATGAATAAACAATACCACGCGAATATTTTTCTGTACGAGTTTTTTTAAAACCGATGCAAGAAAAACTGTGTGATTTCTTACCGGGAATTGAATATATATTGTATCACCTTCATGTACACAGGCTAATTTTTCTTCCCAATATTTTTTTGTAGCTATGTGCCCCATTATTTTGCTTATAACCCCGGCACGTGTTCTCGTATCTTCACCAACCACAAGATTAATCATTTTCATCCCACATTGCTTGAATATAACATCTAAATCCTCACGGGCTTTAATCCCCGCCGTACGGTTCAAATATTCATCTTCTGTTTTTTCACATATATACCAATCCATTGAGCACCTCTTATTTCTCAAATAATGATTTACATGGCAATATCTTTTCAAATGCATGAACAACCTTTTGTTTTGTTTCCTCATAATTCTCAACTTGTGATTCATTCACACATATCATCTTATATATTCCATTTTCTATTGCATGACACATGTCTGTGATATTGTTATCTTCCGAATCCCCATCATTCATATGAAACGCTTTGCCGTTTTTTCTCCAATTGTATGGTGAAAACTTTCCAGTCACTAACTGCTCATTCTTAAATATATACTGATTAACATCCTCCGCACTGCGAAACTTATTTCTACATACCCGATCCAATATCTGCTCATTTTCTCTCCAAACCTGTTCATATGTAGACTTTAAGTATGAAGATGACAAATGAGAATATTCAAGTCCGAAGAAATCATGTCTACGCCATAGCAAAAAACTCCAATTCATCATTAGTGCTTTTTTATCCTTTACTAAATAAAACTTCTTCCTTTGCTTTTTTAATACTTCCTTCCTATCATATTTAGAGTTTAATAAAATCATATTATTTAATAAAATATGCATAAAAACATCTTGTTTATTTGGAGATATCGGATCTTCTACCGCCATATCACACGGAAGACCATTTTTAAAAAAATCTTCCGGTTCTACTTTTGAAGTTATAAACACATCATCATTAAAATAGACAAAATGCTCTGAAAGATTTTTTATTCTATGAAAATTCAATTCTATTGTATGCGAACTGAATGTCGGTAAATATTCATGGGGAATATAATCCTCATGATTAACAAGCACTAATTTATCGTGATTTTCATTTAGCCAATCTGGTTTCTGCCCACAAGTAACAAAATATATTTTATGAACCCATGGCGCATATTTCTCCACACCACGAAACCAATATTTTAAAATATCCCAATCCCGATACCTCGCATCCGTTATATCTACTGGCTCATCAATTTTTCCACTATACTTATTTTTACTCTTTCTCCACTCTAGGTCACTACCATCCACCCATGGAATAACAAAATCAATATCCATTTTTTACTTTTTCTCTCCTAATAATGTTTCTAATCGTCCAACCTCTGTATTTATATCATATCCGGATTTCATAGCTAATTGGAATAGCGTGTCTCTTTTTTCACAGTATTCCGCATTTAAAATTCTATCCGCCCATACTTCTGCCGATTCTTCCAGTGAAACAAATTGCAATTGTGGTGTTACCTTAACTTCTTCAGGAATTACATCTTTCGAAGCAATACAAGTAAGTCCCGTAGCCTGTGCTTCCAAAAGCGCTATCCCAAGTCCCTCAAACACAGATGGAAATACAAATACATCCATTGCTTGTAATAAATTCGGCACGTCATTTCTGACTCCCAACATTTTTACAGCTGTTCCTAGATTTAACTTTTGTATCTTTTCCCGTATCTTATCTTCATCTTCCCCCTGACCTATCATCCATAGAATTGCTTCAGGTTTTTTCTTCAACACACTAGCAAAAATATCCAATAAAAATAATTGATTTTTTTGGAATTGCAATCTTCCTACGTTACCAATTACAAATTTATCCTCAACACCATATTTCTTTCTGTATGCTATTCTTATATCTTCATCATATTTGTATTGCGATATATCAATTGCATTCTTTATTTCTTTATAATTTGCACCTTGCATAATTTGTTTTGAATAAAACCATTCTCCAGCCTCTTTGGAACAGGCCCAAAAATCTGTTGCATATTTATCAATATGCCTCTTATTATATGCATGCAACAATCCTCTAAGTTTGCTATCCATGTTCATAGAATTATGACTGTGAATAATTCTTCGTTTTATTCCATATTTTTTTGCATACTTTAGATAATCAATATTTGCCAGACTACATACATTAACCCATATAGTATCATACTGAGAGGCATTTTCTTTAAAAAATTGCTGCATCTCTCTTTTATACTTCTTATAATCCTTACTTCTTGCTGTGATATGATAAATCTCACAGCCATAAGAGATCAATTCGTCTTCATAAGCAATTTTATCATGTGAATTGCACAAAAAATCGAATTTAAAATTACCACGATTTATCTTTCGAATGTAGCTCATCAAAAAGCTTTCCACTCCACCGGGATTCTCTGTCATTCCAAATATCAAAATGTTGTTCATATACTGTTTATTCCCCTTTTTTCATGTACTTCATTCTGTTTGACACGAAGTATATATATTATTCCGGCAAAGCAATTTAATTTCATTTTCATAAGTAGCACCGGTAGCATTCTTGCACTTTTACATTCTTTAACCCTAATTGCATCAATTGCATTTTTGAAAATTGTCGTTTTCGCAACCGACTTCATTTTTTTGCATTTTACTCTGAACGAATACGTTCGCTGTTGAAACACCTCTCGCACCATCATAATATTAAAATGCATCATTACATATTTATCATACGCTTTTTTTATGATCTCATTTTCATCCTGTATCGCCTCTGCCGTTTTCTCCATGGCGCGAATATATTTTTCTGTTTTTTCTCCCGTCTGCACTCGCATAACAGACTGCGGATTTAATGTATAATGGTACACCATCTCTGGCTTCCAGCATATAGACACGATATGCTTCATATACCGAAGGGTAAAATCACTGTCTTCTGCAAAAGGTAGCTCTGCATCAAATCGAATATGATTTTTCTCAATGATGTCCCTTCGAAACAGCTTCGCCCACACCTGCATATATCGTGTAGGATTTTGAATCATCTGTACTCTACCTTCATCGAGTTTTCCCCCGTCAAACACTCTCTTTCGATCAGCAATAGAGTTCTGCTTTTGTCCAGCTACATGTCCATATGCAAAAAAATCATATTCCCCATGTCTCGCATCATTCATCATCGTTGCGACACCTGTCCTTGCCAGATAATCATCGGCATCAACAAATGCTATCCACTCGCCCGTTGCATTCTGAATTCCCAGATTTCTTGCATTGGACACCCCTTTGTCGGATGTGAATATTTTTATGTTACTATATTTCTTTTTCAGTCGCTGCAAAACCTGCTTGGTCTCATCCGTAGATCCATTTTCTACAATCAATACTTCTGTCCGTGGTACATCTGTCAAAGTTTGCACAGCTTTTTCAATAGTATCCGCAGCATTATATGCAGGAATGACAAAAGATAATAAAATATCCGTAATCATCTTCTTGACCTCTATCTCAAAATAATCCAATTCGGAAGTGTCTCATAGGATCCAATCTGTGCATGCAGGATTCCGGTCATGTAATTATATACCCCCCATGCACCATATCCCTCAGCTTCCGGACTCATCGTCCTTTCTCCACAGTCCATAAACACATAGCTTGGAGATATAAGATTATATAAATCTCCACTCATTGTCCATTCTCCATTATTATTCGCCTGCACATAATCTGACTTAAGTTCGTCTGCGTGTCTTGCCTTCAGATATGGTTCCATCGGCTGGGTCATTTTAGAGAGAAACAGCATCTTTTGCTCTTTCCCCTGCACCTGAAAACACAAAGAACCGTTGTATTCCTGATATTCCCCAATTGCATCCGTTTCATCATCCCACGCATGCAATACCTTGAAACTAAGCCCTAATGCTTCAAATTGATCATCTTCTTTTACATAGCTTACATTCTTTTCTTTTTCCAATGTTTCCCGAAACATTTGCACAAAATCCGTATTCTGCCATTCTTTTGCATCCCGCAGGCAAGTTGCATACTGCTCGTCATTGATATGCATCGTGTAAATCTGATCAATCTGAATTCCCTGCTTGTCCTGTAGAATTTCACAAAACGCATGCGCATTGCTATCAATCGGACTTGTCACAATCCATGCCGTCACATGATTTCCGTGTGCACGGATGATAGCACGCAGCTTTTCTTCATGCCAGCTATATCCGCCATCAATGATAATCAGATTATTATCCTTATCCTCGATCGTATAACACATACTGAAACCGGCGTTCGGTCCATACTGTGTTACAATCCATCCACCCAGATCCCGTTGCTCGACATCCGCACAATAATACAGATTATATCCCGCTACATTTTTATAGATCTGGTATCCATATTGATTCAAAAGGTCTTCCGGCACCGTTTTATAATCTTCGAGCACAACAAAATCATAATTTTTCGCCATTGCCTGTGCAAAGATATAGTCATAATTTGGATTCTCAGAACGCATCTCATTCGCGATTCGAAGGCTCAGATCGTCAATGACATTGATATATCCTTCCACATTTCTGCCGTACATTAATTCAATGTCTCCGCAATACTGACGTATCTCATAACTTAAATTAAGTGCTGCAATACATTTTGGCGTTTCATCCACCGCCAGCATCTCATCACACACCTGTTGTACTCTGGCATCCACCTTCTGTTGATTGGATGCCTTAGCCATCCCAGAATGGGTATATACATTTGTGCCTTTCCATACAACCGCTGCCAGCACGAGTACAAATGCAATCACCTTTACGGCAATATGCTTTCGTTTTCTCACAAACAGAACTGTAGCATACGCAATTGCAAGGGTATTTGGCAACAGCCACATCAAACGCCAATAAATGATTTTGGAATATACATATTTGTACAGAATTGGGTTCAATACCAAAAAAGCCAGCAACACACTTGGATACACAATTTTCCGTCTGCTTTCCTTCGTTGCAAAAAACAGGTATATATATGCAACGATTGCCAAAAGCAGATACCAACGATTTCCATAATATTCATTTACCCAATATATAATCGGCTGCATCCAAGCTCTCATGTTTTCACCTATTGTTATCTCTAAAAACTGCTATCATATTTCTTATGAAATACCTTTGCCTTTAAAAAGGAAATTCCTTTTCGGAACCAGTTTATCTTCTCCATATAGATAAATGGCAGTTCCTTCACATCTTTTTGTGAAATCTGGCCTGATTGAATCTGATAATCCAGCCATACATTAAATATAATTTCACTTACCCGTCCATAAAAACGGCTCTGAAATGCTGACATCTCCGGTTGTTTCTCACCAACCCTTTTTTCCAACTCAAAAAGAATCGCAAACAACCATGCACAATACGAGTCAAACAATGCACGCTCCATCACCATCATATTAAACATATAGCCAGAAGTTTGTTTGATCACTTTATCATAAGAGTTCAGATAATCCGGACATTGTTCTCCAATGATTTCCCGCACGCAATCCAAATGTTCTGCATAATGTGTGTGTGCATAATGTGAATACAATGTCTCAATATAATATTTACGCTTCTTTGGCACTACTATACGGTGCGTCTCAAAGATCTTCTCCATCTCTGGTTCAGTAACGATACACGCAAAAGGATCCTTACTTTTATTTTTCCCTTTAAAATAACGCCGGTAATGTACAAGTCCCAGATACTCTGCTGGTATATTTTTCCAAGCGTAATAAATACCTGTCAGTTCACAGTAATATGGATTTTTCGCTGATATATTGTCACCTTCATTATCCTTCTGATACCCCAGATCAAGCGGCGTTCCATCTGGATTTTTCTTTCCCTCTGCGCCAACATGCAATGGTACATACATAGTATCTTCCGGCATACGATAAGGTTTATGTGCCGCTATTACAATCTTTATGTCTTTCTTACTCAATTTTCCTTCCTCCATACATATCCTGAAATCAATGTAGCAATGTTGAAATTCCAAGATATGCGATATTGACCAGACATGCACTCCACACCATTACCGCAGTGCGTAAGCTTTTCTTTGCAATTCCATATGTGAACCCAAAGCATCCAATCATAACCGTTGAAAGTATATAACTCATACTTGTAAGAAGCGCAACTGCAAACACCGTAAGCCATACCATACAGATTGCTCCTTTTTGTTCCGCATTATATACTGTCTTTTCTTTCCATCGTCTATCATCTGGAAGTAATCGATACAACCGCAAAAAAGCATACAGAAGTGCCGGTATTCCAACCGCTGCCATAGTTGCTTTCCCCTGCCATAACCGGATTATCGTAAAAGTTTCCGCATTGTAGATTGAAAAATATCCATACATATACATTACTAGTAGAAGAATCACAAACAAAGCCCGGTATATATGTTTATCAAATAACTCACCTGCAATCAACCAGAAGACGCACATCATCACCGCCAACAATACCGGTGGTAAAAATGTATGCATCATACTTGCCGCCGAAATACCCGTTATCTTTGACAGATATGCCACAAATACCGCCCACGGAGATATCACATCCTTGAACAAATCTCCGGTCCAGGATAATATCTCCTTTCCCGTGTTCACATCTGTAAGCAGCATTCGATTCGTACGAACTGTATCAACTGCATTGACAACAAACCGTGTATCATCCGCATTAGTGAGTTGTAATCGGTATGACTGTACAATCATATATATTCCAACTGCAAGCATAACAAGGATTCCTACCCATGCAGATGGCTCCACCTTTGGAATTGTCATACTCCGATATGTTTTTTTCACAATCCCATAAGCAATAATCCCTACAAGGAATATAGAATACACAACAACATCCACAAGGAAGCTTACCTTCAACAGAATTAGCGGAACCGTGATAATCTGAAAAACTGCCCACATACTCAGATATCCCATAACAAAGCTTCGGGGAATCGTCCCCCGCATGCTCAATCTGTTACATATCGCATTACCAACAAATACAGGCGCAATCCACAAAAACAAAATATATAAAACTATATTTCCAACGGATGCCGTCATCTCCAACCTATACCGATCCCTTTCTCTTCAACACCGTAAATACGGTCTTTATCAGTATCTTAATATCCAAACTAATACTGAAATTCATAATATATTCATTATCCAATCGAACAACTTCTTCAAAATCCGTAATCTCACTACGCCCGGATACCTGCCACATACCTGTAAGTCCCGGTTTCATAGCAAGACGGCTCTTATGGTGCTGATCATACTGATTATATTCATCCACTGTTGGAGGTCTTGTCCCAACTAAACTCATATCGCCCTTGAATATGTTGATAAACTGCGGAAACTCATCAATACTTGTCTTCCGCATAAACCTGCCGATTGGTGTTACACGCGGATCATCATCCATCTTGAACATCAAACCGGACATTTTATTCTGTGCCATAAGTTCTTTCTTCCGTTCTTCTGCGTCCATATACATAGATCGGAATTTATAAATCTTAAACCGTCTTCCGTTCTTTCCAACACGTTCCTGTTTGAAAAAGATTGGACCCGGTGACTGTATAAAGATAATCGGCGCAAATATGACAAATAATATTGCCGTAATCGCCATCCCTATAATAGATGCTCCAATATCCATCAATCGTTTAATAACCTTTTGTTTGAATGACATGATATTAATACTTGTTGTAATTACCGTATAATGACTAATATTCTCTACAGCCGCATTCGGAGTTCCCGGAAGAATATTATTGATACTTACGTGTACTACAACACCCATCGCGAGAAATCGTTTGGTGATTTCTGCAACGCCTTCTCCATCATACTCCAAAAATATCTCATCAATAATATTGGATTTTACATATTCATACATTCCTCCAGCATCTGCAACAACATCAATACCATCGATTTTCTGACCGGTCATATCCTTATCCAGAATAACGATTCCATGGATCAGGTAGTTTCGATATCCACTTTCTGCCAACCCTTTTACCAGGCTTTGCGCATGTGCATGATTCGTAACAATAAGCATCTGTCCTTTTCCGCGCTCTTTGTCCTCATTGGAATATAATACTTTCTTTCTCACAAGACGTACAATATACATGGTAATTGTGTCAATGACCACAAACAACGCAAACAATATTCGAGAATACACCGAAGATTGTTTCGCAAAGAACAATATAAACAAAATCACTGCAAACATCTCTGCATTATGAATGACTACTTTTTTCAATTCCTGTATGGCATTCCGCATTAAAATTCCAGAATACCCTTCCGAAATAAACATGATGGATAAATGGATTAAAATAACCATAATATTCATCATTGTATATTCCCCTGGTGTGGAATTCACAAGCCTTCCAAGCCTGATATAATATGCCAACCAGTAAGACACCTCTATACAGATAAGATCCAATATGATGAAATCCAAATGTTTACTTCTACTCGTAAATTTATTTTGCATGTTGTATCATCCCTTTTAATTTTTCCCATCCTTTGACACTGGCTGCCTTTTCCTGCACAATCGCAGCATCTGCCTGAATGGTATAATCAAACTCTATCAAATAGGTGTGTTCCTTCATGTTTTTAATATAAATCTGTGGATCGCCCTGTTCCATCACATACGCACGTTTGTCAAACCGGTATCCATTTGTCCGATACTCTAATTCATAAGATGCATTTTCTGTATATCCAACTGCCTTCTGAATATATACAACACACGGAACCTCACCCGGATCAATCCTTAAATTCCGCAAAGCATCAGGCAGCTTTCTTTGCAAATGAAACTCACCTTTTTCATCTGGATAAATACGGATGATATCACTTTCAGCTTCTGAATATCCTTTTCCCGTATCATAATACAGTTGCACCTGATTTGTTCCATTTTCATTTCCCTTAATTGCTTCTTCGAGATCCAGATTCATGACATACTGTCCCATTGTTCCATACAATGCATATAAATCGCTCCGATCTCTGTAGCAGTATTGCTGCAAAAAATGCAGTTCCATCTGCCGGTAAGCGGATACATTCTCAGGTGTAACTCCAAGCATCCGATTCATCTCTGTTTCATCAATGCTCGCACGGTTTGCATAATTCTCCAAATATACTTTACCCGCACGCCAAAGTAAAAAATCCACAGGAACCGGGAAGTCAAAGGTCCACTCATAATCAATCACTATCCATGTATTCCCCTGTACCATAATGTTGGAAAATATTAAATCAATATCTACCCCTTTGGAAAAAGGTACAGATACCGGAAGTGTTATTTTCCCGAACGCCTTTTGATATTGTTCTATTTCGTCCTGACTTCTTTCTTCACAAACCGATTGTCCGTTCAAATATACATGTCGAATTTCAGAAGCATACTGCTTTACTAACTCCGCAAATCTGTTCATGTCATCCTTTGTCAGGCATGCATCTAACGCTGATTCTAATGTATCCCCAGCTATATATTCAAATTCAATATATGCATCTGTAAGGTTTGCCTGATTTGCACACAAACGGCTCCCTGCAAACTCTTTTTTCAACAATGCATATACCTCATTCATATGTTCAATATGCGGGCGTGCCAATCTTGTATCTGCATATTTCCGCACAACTCGGCTTCCGTCCTCCCGACAAACAATATCGGTACGAATCGCGTAGTCCGGATGACGTTGATTTGAATATTTTGTATAAATTACCCGTTCCATCCTACACTCCTTTGGCTACAATCAAAAATGAGTTTGAGAACTCTGGAAACATTTCTGCTCTGATCAATTCCCCATACACTTTATTTTCATCAAATAAACGCACACGATTCCGATCGAAATTCCGATGATTTACATTCAGTTCGTTCTCATGTGGAAGATATTCATCCGAAAAAATCTTTTCAGGCAGCTTATAATCCGGATACGGATAATAAAAAATCCGCTCAGAAAAACCAGCCTGTTCCAACATGTGCGCCAGCTCATTTTTAGAAAATGTCCGAACATAGCTATCCTTCGCATACCCTTCAATTCCACCAAAAAATGTTGCTATATGATCTTCCCGGCATCCTGCCCAATACTTCAATCCAAATTTATTTTCTATCGCAAGGATGAGTCGCCCATTTGGGGCTAAATGCTTCTTGATAATCTCCAGAAATTCCGCATATGGTTGTTCACTATTGATATAACTACATGCATATTCAAATACACCAATCAACGTGATCACATCATATTTCTTCTCCAGATGTTGTTCTACTTCCTGAAAATTACCAACTTTAATTGTGACATTATCTGCTTCCTGATGCCGATATGCGTTAATCATCGAACGTTTCATAGAAAGTTCCACTGCATCTACACTTTTTGCCATACGAGCAAGTACACCGGTAATTGCTCCACAACCTGCTCCTATCTCCAACACACGATCTTCTTTTGTAATCGGCATGGATTGTACAATATTCTCCCTGACATTTGAAAAATGATACAAAATCGCCCAGGATTTTCGTTCTGCTATCACACGATTATACTCGGAAGCCGGAACATTTTTTGCTATATCCAGCATTTCATCTTCAATTTCGCCGTCACTGTACAAATCCCTGCCAGGATAGTATGTGTCATCAATTGTTATGGAACCTATTTTCTGCATATATTCGTCCCTTCATAAGTCTGAACCGTAATCTTCGAGTTCATATCGTAATATCCAACCGTATTTTTATCTGACACGACTGTGATATTGCATACATCATATAAACGATGATATACCGTGAAATCCGTGCCATTATAACCAGTACAACCAAGCGAAAGAAGATACTCGCCTCCCTGCAAATTCATATCCTGCTCAAAAGATATCTCCATAATGGGACCAACCTCAAAATCAGTCTTTTCAAACATCGTATTTGTACCGGTAATTTCTGTTCCCTTTGGATCTTTGATGGATAATGCAAATATCGGATACTCAATTGGGGCATGCATCTGCACCTTCATACGCACTGTGAAAGGTTTTCCTTTTTCAATCGTATTGGTAATATTCCCACAGCTATCTACAATCGCATAATCAATAATCTCTGCCTTCTTATCGCCATATTCAATAGCATTTTCATTTTGTGAAAGCAAATCCTTCCAACATTTTGCTTCGTTTACTGATTTTGCTGCCTCCATACTTGGTGCCTTGGCAATATTTTCTGTTTCCTCGTCCACATGTTCCAAATCCAACTGACCAACCAGTACCTTTTTATACATGTCAACCATTTCTTTGGGACGTCCCTCTGCCAGTTTTACTCCCTTATTCAACAGCACAACACGATCACAATATTTACTGATACTGCTTAGATCATGGCTTACGAACAATATAGTTTTCCCCTGTTCTTTAAATTCCTCAAACTTTTTATAACATTTTGTTTGAAAGAATACATCACCAACAGACAATGCCTCATCTACAATCAAAATTTCAGGATCTATGTTAATCGCCACTGCAAAAGCCAACCGCACAAACATACCGGAAGAATATGTTTTAACCGGTTGGTGAATAAACTCACCAATATCTGCAAAAGCCAATATAGCATCTAACTTTGCATCAATTTCCTTCTTTGTAAAACCAATCATCGTTCCATTTAGATACACATTTTCAAGTCCTGTGTATTCCATATTAAATCCAGCTCCCAACTCAAGCAATGCAGAAATACGCCCATCAATCTCCACATTACCACTTGTCGGATTCAGAACCCCGGTAATAATCTTGAGAATCGTTGATTTACCAGAACCATTTGTCCCAATAATCCCAACACATTCCCCTTTTTTTATATCAAAATTAAGATCATGCAATGCATAATGTTCGCGATGCAATACCTTCTTCGTCAAACCCAGGGACTCCCGGAATCGATCGGATGGTTTATCATATAATTTATATAATTTCGTTACATTCTGTACACGAATCGCCGTCTCGCTCATAATTTATCTCTCTTTTTCTTATAACACATCTGCAAAATGCACCTTTAATCGATTAAACACATTCACACCTATAACAAAGAATAGCAATGTAATAATCCAAAAGGCAAGTGTCCATAACGGCTTCTCCCAAAACCAAATATGATCCAGCAACGCATTTCGAAATCCATCTACAATATAATACATCGGGTTCAATTTAAATACCTTTGCCAAGGTTGGATGATTTACCAAAATATCCGATATATTCCACATAATTGGAGTCATCCACATTCCAATCTGTAATACAATATTTACAATCTGTGTCAGATCCCGAAAAAAAACAACCACCGCAGATGTAAAATACGCCAATCCTAACACAAGCAGAAAGTTACAAATCATATAATATATAATCTGCAACAAATAAACACTTGGGATATATCCATTGCACCAGCATAAAATAATCGTAAATGCCGTAAATATCACATGTACAAAGATTGCCGACAATACTTTCACCAGCGGTAATATATCGATGTTAAATACAACTTTCTTTACCAGATAGTTGTACTCGATCAATGCATTTGTTCCACCGTTCAACGCCTCTGAAAAAAAGAACCACGGAACAAGTCCTGCCATCAGCCACAGTACAAACGGGTGCCCGCTCGGTCTACCCTGGCGCAATCCCACGGTAAACACAAACCAATACACAACAACTGTGACAATCGGCTGCACAAATGCCCAGATCACACCCAAATAAGAACCTGCAAACCGTGTCTTAAAATCATTCTTCGCCAGATTTCCGATCAATGTCCGATTTTGAACTAATTCGATCGGAAGATTTATAAATTGTCGAAACCGTGAAGTTGTTTTCTTTTCCATGCCTATTTTTTATACTCCTTAATACCACTCCACTTGGTATCCTTCTCTGAGAATGTCAGATCTTCTACCGTCATTCCTTCTGGCATCGGCCATTCTACGCCAATTTCCGGATCAGACCACAGCAAACCGCCCTCATCGTTTGGATGATAGAAATCTGTACATTTATAACAAAACTCTGCATGATCGGATAATACGATGAATCCATGCGCAAAGTTCTTTGGAATGAAAAACTGTTTCTTATTCTCTGCAGACAAACGAACGCCAAACCATTTACCAAATGTCTTTGATCCTTCCCGCAGATCCACCGCCACATCAAATACCTCTCCACTTACAACACGCACAAGCTTATCCTGTGGATAATTGATCTGGAAATGCAATCCTCGAAGCACACCTTTCTTAGAGCTGGACTGGTTATCCTGTACAAATGTACAGTCAATGCCTGCCGCTGCAAAATCATTATAATTGTAAGTCTCCATGAAATAGCCTCTATCATCGCCAAACACAGAAGGTGTGATTACCTTCAATCCCTCAATCTCTACACCATCTGCTTCACAAGTCTCTACTGTGATTTTTCCAAATTTCTGTTCCATGTCCTTTTCCTTTCATTCAATTATTCAAAATAAAATATAAAACATGTATATAAAAAATACGCCTTCAAGCAATAATTTCATATTATTTTCATATTACATAATTATTGAAATTGTAGCATATAGCTAGCGAAACTGCAAGTTTTCCATGTGAATACTATAATATAAATTTGTTTGCAAAAAATACGCCATAACTATAAAAATCCTCCCAACATTGCATTGCAACACTGGGAGGATTTGATTTTTCGATTAAATATCTGCTTCCTTCAAATATCTGCTTACCGCATCTGTCCAGACTGGAAGCGGTGTGAATCCATTTTCTACAAGCTTCTTCTTATCCAAACGGCTGTTGTATGGTCTTGCCGCCTTGCTGAGTCCATACTCTGCTGTGGTGACTGGCGTTACCTTCGTAGAAAGTCCATACTGGCGATAGATTTCCACGCAGAAATCATACCATGAGATATAGCCTGTCTTGGCTCCAATTGCGTCAGCGCCCTCTGGAAGCTCTGCATTTGTGGCATGGTAATAACCATATTTTTCGGTCTCGCACATATCTACGAGCAGACGCGCTAAATCGTAGGTATACGTCGGCGTGCCGATCTGATCACAGACCACGCGTACCTCGTCGTGCGTCTTGCCGACATTGATCATCGTCTTGATGAAATTCTTGCCATTTAAACCAAATACCCACGCAATACGGACGATGAAATATTTCTCTAATATAGAAGAAACTGCCAATTCTCCGTCCAGCTTTGACTGTCCGTAGACATTGAGCGGCTTGTAATCTTTGCAATCCGGCTCCCAAGGCGTCGTGCCCTGTCCGTCAAATACATAATCCGTTGAGAGGTACAACATCTTGCAGTCCAGCGCCTTGCACACTTCTGCAATGTTTCTTGTGCCGTCCACATTTACCTTTTTTACGGTCGCCTGCTTGTCCTCATCTTCGGCTGCATCCACGGCTGTCCATGCTGCACAATGAATCACAGCGTCCGGTTTGATCTCCATGATCTGTTTCTTCACGGCTGCCTGATCAGTGATGTCCAGACTTACATATGGCATTGTCGTAACTGCAGACCCATCCTGCACGCCTGCATAGGTCTCTCCGAGATCGGAACCCACGCCTTCGTGTCCTCGTTTGCTCAGCTCATTCATCACATCATGACCAAGCTGTCCATTTACACCCGTTACAAAAAATTTCATTTTTGATATCCTTTCCATTCAAATCTTTTTATATTTTTTTAAAAAATTTGTCCCAATTTTGATTTTCTTTTTCCATTTTAACAACCATCTATGTGTGCGTCAAGCAATGAAAATCGTCATTTTTGACTTAATTTTATTAAGTAAATTTCAAAGTATGCTCTCCAGCGCGTCAATTATGCCAGACCCCTTGTTTTTTTGCTCACTTATGCTACGATGAGGTTGTCCGAGGCAAACACCCTTGGGCAGGAGGAGAGCTGGGGTTATTGATGTTCGAAAGCAATAACTTCAAATGTGTGTTTACATAGAAACCGGACGGAATGGGGAACCGTCCGGTTTTGTATTTATCTTTTATCTTCGCATTGCATCCCCCCTACATCTCGATTATAATATCCTTATATTACTTCGGAAGAAAGTGGGGAGCTACAATTATGAAGATCATCTTTTGCAAATGGGGAAGCATCTGCGAGAAGGGAATCGCAAATGCGATGCAGCGGTTAGGCATTACAGTTATCACAATGAACCGCAAATTTGAGAGCGTTGATTACGACAAAGGCTATCTCGAAGCGCTGGCGGATCTGATTCAGAAAAATCCAGATGCGTCCTGTGTGTTCTCCGTGAATTTTCAGCCAATCGTAGCGCGGTGTTGCAAGGTGTTTAAACTACCGTATCTGTCCTGGACGGTCGACTGCCCAAGCTTCCAGCTCTATTCCGAGACGATTGCCTACCCCACAAACCGAATCTTCGTCTTAGATCGTATGCAATGGGAGAAATTCGCCCCCGTCAACCCGGACTGTATCTTCCATCTGCCGATGGGCGCGGATGTTGCAACATGGGACGAAATAAAGGTAACCGCCGAAGATCATCAAAATTACGACTGTGATGTTTCTTTTGTCGGTTCGTTGTACTCTGAGAAAACACGCTACAATTCCATCGAAAAAGATCTGCCGGATGCGATGCGTGGCTATGTCGACGGACTGATTGCCGCCCAGTTAAACGTCTATGGGTACAATCTGTTGGAGGATTCCATCACCGACGAATGGGCGCAGGAATTCAAGAAATATGCCGATTGGGCACCGCTTGGCGAAGACTACGCGGAAGATGTGAAAGGCATCGTCGCCGACACTTACCTCGGATACAAATGCACCGAGCAGGAGCGTATCCGTACCTGCAATGCAATCGGTGCGCATTTTGAGGAATTACAAAAGCTGGGAATCAACTATCAATTTGACCTGTGGACACTGACCGATACCTCACCACTAAAACACGTCAGATGTCGTGGCGGTGCCGATTCGAACAATATGATGCCTCAGATCATCAAATGCAGCAAGATCAACCTGAACATGACGAACCGCCCGATCAAAACCGGGCTGCCACTCCGTATATTTGACCTGATGGCATGTGGCGGCTTCGTACTGTCGAATTATCAGGCGGAGATCCCGGAAATTTTCGTCCCGGACGAGGATATCGTCCTCTATGACAGCATCCCGGATATGCTCGCCAAAATCGACTATTATCTGGAACATGATGATGAGCGGAAACAGATTGCAAAAAATGGATACGAGAAAGTGAAAGAATATCACAGTTACGATGTAAGAATTGTGACAATGTTGAAAGCAGCCGGGATTATTTAATCCCGGCTTGTAATCATTATGGATTCCCTAAAACGACTTAACACCTCCGACATCAAATCAGACATATCTCGCGATGATCTGACTCTCATATTCTGCATCGTGAATATCTTCCACCTGATCTCCCCCAGCAACCTCATTGTTGTACTTTGTCTTTACCTCAGTTTTTCTGCCTTTTCCAGCCAAGAACCATTCATATTCAATATCCACATGACCGATATCTAACGCCTGATATCCTTCAATTGCCAAATCATATGCCAGAACCGTTGCTGTTGGTCCAAGTGCAACCAGCACCAACTTATCCTTGCCTTGCTTTTTGGTTTCTGCAAGCAATTCCTCATATCGATCAAATGCATGTTCTGCCGGTCCCAAAATTCTTACAATGCTTTTCGCTCCAGCAAACAAATCATTTCCGACGCCAAGACGACTTTTCTCCCCTTCCACAATCACCAGGTTCCGCCCCTGCCATATCTTCTTCAACGCATCAAATCTCTGTTTCGGTGCGTCTGTATTATTATCATGATAACTGGCATACGGGCGCGTCACATATGCATCGTAATATGTCCGATCCATATCTAACAAATCATAATTCTGCTTGCGCACCTCTTCCGTCAGATACGCACGGATATTGTAACGGCACTCTGTATTATACTTAGATAAATCCCCATAAATATCTGGAATTCCTAATAAAATTTCTTCGTTCTCCATATGTAAAACTTCCATAAGCCGTCTGGCAAGCTCCGCATCCGCATGCTGAAACTTCTGCCGGTTTACACCGGCGATTACCGCAAACTCACCATCCCCGAACCGAGCCATAGACTTCCGCTCAGATATGATTTTATCAATTGCTTCCTGACCTGATCGTATCGTTGGCAACTGCAACTTATCCTGTGTGGCAAGCACTTCGTATTTCAGATTGTCCACAGACAGATTCATAGCATATTGATTCGTCGACAGCTGTGCAATCTGCTGCTTGCACGCATTCGTAAGATTCGAAAGCATCGTCTGTAATTCGCCGACCTTCCGTTCCAGTTCATCTATCTGCATTTTATCTGTCTGTGTTCTACACATGCGCTCTGTAACCTGTTCAGCAAACATTGGCACATCAACACCCGAGATACAAGAAATTCCATACAGATCTGCCATATCCATATATCTTACATTGTCCGTACTACGATTCGTAATATATCCATCTACCTGCCCAAACAAGCTCCTCTCATCTTCAGGATTGGCAACAAATAGATTCACATAGCAATCCACATCCTCATACTTTGAGAAGATATCATCTAATCTCTCTAGCTTTTCCTGCAGATCAGCATCTTCCCTGATATACAGCAAAAGTTCGTAATTCGTATCTGCATAACTATTTACAAATGCTTCAATCACATTTGAATATGTCGGATAATCCTGTTCAAAATCCGGTATATACAACAATCTCCGATCTGGTCCGGACTTTGTCTTCTCCATTGGAATAATATCCGCCATCGGAATCTGTTGAAGTTCCCGCTGTGCATCCGGCAGAAATGTCTCTATAAAGGTATCTATATCTCCATACAGCAATCCAGCCGCAGCACGTACCTTCTCTGCAGTCCAATTCCACCACCGGATCAGTTCCAGCGCTTCTATTTGTCTCTCTTCAAAACGATAGCCAATTACTTTTGCAGGATTCCCTGACACAATCGCATATGATGGCACATCCTTCACAACAACTGCTCCCGCTGCCACGACAGCGCCATTGCCAATCGTTACCCCGCTCATTATTGTAACATCATCACCGATCCAGCAGTCATTCATAATAACCACCTGACCTTTACGCCTGATTCTCTCTGGTCTGCGATATGGAGCCCCATTAATCCGCCCCTGACAGACACGTCTATAATCGTGATTCATATCCACAATTATCTTAACATCGCCCGCAATTGACGTATAACGTCCAACCTGCAGATTATATATCATGCCGGAATCAAAAACGACCTCTGCCCAGGCTTCTTCAATATAACTGTCTCTGCCAATCACCAGCACAGGGAAATTCTTCTGTTCACCCAGAACATCACTCATATATGCTATATCCGTCTGTACACTATTTTCAGGTATATTTAACTTTATGCGCATGATTTTCTCCTCACGTACCAGATTATACTAATATTCTATCTCTGTCGAAGCAAGCATCACAGGTTTCTCGCGTAACGTAAACTCATGTACATACGGAGATGGAGAACCATAATACGCATCACCGTTCATCGCCAGACGCTCTCGATAAGCCGCGAGATCTTCCTGCTTCTGCGGTTTCTCCAACGTACACCATGCCTTGTTTGTCTCTGCATAAGTACGAAGCATTTCTGTTAACCTCTTAACCCGCTGCAGATCAACCTCCCAGTCCGATAATCGTGGTGGATAGAAGCATATCTGCACCTGCAAATTCTCATGGTTATCTGCAAATATCTGTAGTCTGGATTCCACATGAGCAAGTGCGCGCTTTCCAAGATTGGCAAGCTCAGTTTCTCCGATGCAGTAAAGGATCGTCTTCTGGGATGTACCCTTTCCTGCTTCACTCTGGAATACAAACTCCGATACAGAGATTTTCCGCTCCCAGATTGCCCTGTATGCTTCTCCCGAGAATTCCACCAGACACTCCAGATACCGCTGCCGCATGTTCTCCGACTGCACATAGATCTGATCTGCATACATAAGTGCCGGTGCCGTCACATAATGCTTCATATTATATAGATCCGTTGTGTCCTCTGCTCCGAATTCCTTCACCTTATACGCCGGAACATAGATCAGATTCTTCGTATACTTCCGAAGATTTCCCGCATAGTATATCGGCGAAATCGTCAGGCATGGATTCTCACCATCATACGGATCCTGAATATATATCGTACCCGGTGCCAGAAGTGCCAGATTTACCTTCTGCCATGGCATGAACTGTATATTATCTGCGAATTCTCCGTACAGATTCTGTATATGATCTTGTATACGCATTGTGTTTGCATCTTCCGTGTTCTGCCCATACTCTGCATGTCCATAAACGTCTTTGAATACTGTCGGCACACAGACGATATATACATCTGTATCTGCCTTTTGCCGTTCCTCATCACATAGATGTTCATACGCATGCCATTCCCGCATCCCTGTACATATAAATAGCACAGAGCGGCGTGCAATGCAGAATTGCTGTATCTCCGCTTTCATCTTTGTATAGCTGCGAGCAAACGCCTCATACGAAGCACGAACTGTTGCATCTGCTTCCGGCACATCGACTGACTGCTGTCCTGCTTCCGGTGCGCCCGGTTCCTGTAAATGGGTATTCAACTGCTCATACGACGCATACAACGCATCACAGTATTCCTGTATCTTCGCAACCACTTTCTGCACGCATGGATTTGTTTCCCCACGTACCTCTTCGAGCAATGTGCCAAAGTCTACGACCAATTGCTGTAATTCCGGCAACACCGATAACACATCCTCATACTGCTGCTCCTGAATCTGTGCCGTACAGTTCTCCATCATCTCATCAAGTACCGATACATATTGTCCGGCAATGTCTGTAAGTGTCTGCTTCTCTACATCATTTTCCTGCTTACAGGATGACTTCTTATCCACTTCCTTGCACACACGACCTGCGTTGTCACACAATAAATTCTGTGATATACCATCGAATGCATTTGCATTCCTGCACACATGACCTGTGCTGTCATATAACATCTCTGGCTGGAACGTAAACTCCGGCAGAGAAAAATCCGCTACCGCCTGCAGGTTCTTGCGCTGCCCTTCAAAATACGGATAGTCGTGTCCACCCCAGACCTTCCGTATCGTCATATAATCCCCATAACGATAGCGAAGTGCCGTATCATAATCTGCAGGCACCGATATCGTAATCTCTTCAAACGGCAGCCGCACAAGCGTATCATAGCACTTCTTCGGCAATCCCCGATTTCCTTTGAGCACCCACGGAAAGATCTGTGCAACCGCGTCCGATTCATCTGCTGATACACGCGCCATCTGTAATTCCGCAAGTCGGTACAGGGAAATTCCAAGTTCCCATGCATTCTTTGACCTCGGCAGCTTCGTCTGGTATTTATTTTCAAGTTCCTGTAAAAACATTTCTCTTACAGAATCCTGCATGCGCCCCTCTATGATCTGATCTGCCACCGCCAGAATATGCTTGATCTCCTCGCAGCGCGCTTTCTCCTGTTCCTCGTCCCGGTACAGATAATCCATCACGAAGATATCAACCGTTGCGATATATGGGAAATTATGATACTTGCGCAAATGCTCTTCTTCAAAACAAATCTGATTACAGTTCACCACACGCGACAAAAAGAGCCAGTGATTCTCCTTCGTTGCATAATCGTGAATCGCAAACTCTCCCGGAAGCTCATCCTTCGCCACTTCCTTGAAACGCTCATAATCTTCGCGTAACATGCCGATATCCAGATCATCATCCCACGGCACAAATCCACCATGGCGCACGGCACCAATCAGCGTCCCCCACTCCGCGAAGTATCGAATATTATATTTTTTACAGATGCGGTCAATCTCTGCAAGAATCTGAAGCTCTGCCCCCCACGCCTGCTTGATTGCCGTCGGCACGTAAAATCCGTAACGCACCTCATCCTGATAAAATTCTGTGGTTAATTTCATTGCATCCATTTCCTGTAACTACCGAAAAAATCTCGCATCTGAATATTTTTCTATAAAAAATATTCGCGAAACAGTTTTTATCTATAGAAAAAGTCGCTTTACTCGTTCACACCCATGATCTTCACATAGTCTTCCGTCTTGTCTCGCATGATTGTAAGCCCCTGCATCAGCTGCTCCATCGGAAGTCGGTGTGTAATCAACTTCTCCGGATGCACACGCCCTTCTGCAAGCGCACGCACCACATAATGCCAGTCATCATCCTCACTGCCGGTAAAGGACGAATTCCACGTACCGGATACGCGAAGCTCATTCCGCAAGATTTTCCAATACACCGCTTTCGGAAGCGTCATGTCTGAATATGGATTCCCCACAAATACAATACTGCCACCCGGTGCAGAAAGTTCTACCGCGTGCTGTACCGTCTCGTTTTTCCCGACACACTCAAAGAACAGATCTACTCCGACACCATCCGTCCGTTTCATAAGCCAGGCAGCGGCATCTTCCTTTCTCGAATCGCAGAAATTCTCCTCCGGAATTCCCAGTTCCCCGACATGGAGCTTCTGTGCATCTTTATTTCCGATCACATATAAATCCTTTACACCTGCATCCTTCAGGAACATCGTAAGAAGCAGTCCAATCGTTCCAAGTCCCCAGATAGCAACCCGGCTCTTCGAAATATCCCCCGCCAGCGCCATGCCTTTCCGCATCGCATGTACAGAAACCGCCATTGGCTCCAACATAGCAGCCTGCTCGTAAGTCACGCCCTCCGGCAACTCAAGCAGGTTCTTCTCCGGCACTGCCACATACTCCGCAAAACCGCCATCACACCGGGAGCCAAGATAATTATAATTCCGGCACATCTGGTACTGTTTCTTCTGACACGGTCCGCACGTCCCACACGGAATTAAAGGAAATATACCAACCGGTTTACCCTGCCATTTCGCATCCACATCCGTTCCACACGCACAGACCTGTCCGGAAAACTCGTGTCCGATAATAATCGGATGCACATGCGCCCCTGTCACAAAGGCACGGGGAATATCCGAACCACAGATACCCGCTGCCTTAACCGCAACCAATACTTCATCTGATTTTGGCTGTGGTTTCTCCGTCTCTTCATATGTCATATTGTTTGGGTTATGTAATATCCATGCTTTCATATGTGGGGTCCTCCTTTGTCTACACCAACATCACACGCCCGGTATGCAGAATCTTATAATCCTCCGCATGATGCATAAAATATAATGTCTCCAAATTCTCTCCTAAATAACCAATATAACGATCTGCTCGTTCCCAGCCCTTCGGATCCGACAGTTCTTCTGTACGCTCCAAAATCGGGAACAGCCATGCACAGTAATCTCGAAGCACCTCTTCCTTCGCCAGAAGGATATTATAATTGTACATATAATTTCCCTTGAAAATCCGATGATAGGTCTCCATATATTCCGGATGCAGTTCTTCAAGTGCCTGCACCATCGCATCCCAGTCCGAAGTTTTCACATACCGCTCATGATGCTCGAAAATATCCGGTTCACACATCGTCGGATATGGCAGCACCACATCCACATCGTGCTCTGCAATGTAGTTCATCTGGTCATCATCGATATCGAGCAGACGCCGGTATTGATATAAGCCGGTATATCGCAGTTGCTCTTGTCCCGCATCTTGAACAGACTTACCACCATAATCTGTCACATCATACTGCAGCTGATTCTTCCAGATCCAGTAAAGTGCCGTCAGCTCACAATAATTCACATTCTTTGCTGAGATGTTTTCTCCGATATCATCCGTCAGTGCTGCGACTCTCTCATCCGTCAACGCAGCTCCAACCTGAATCGGCTGTACCCACGCAGGAACCGAGTAATCGGTCTGCACCTGCTTGTCCCGGTAAAACTTCGCCATATAGCAATTTGCTTCCGGCAAAGTCTTAGCAAATGTGCGCTCCTTCTCATCCTGTACGGTCACAGAAAGCATCGGTGCTACACCACCCGGCAATACCGGAAACTCGACCTGCTTCGCATAATACGCACCCATCAGCTCCGCTTCCAGCTGCCATGTCATACAGATATGATTGTGAAATCCCTGTTCGTCCAGAAACTCCACGATCTTCTGTTGAATATCCTGTGGAGTCGCGATCAGAATGCAGATTTCTTTGTCTGTCAGCTCCGCAAGCTCATAAACTTTCAGATTGTTCAATATTGATGGGTTTCCGCTTCGGGAAGTTACCACAAATCCCTCCAGATGAATTTCCGGGTGAACTGTCTGAATCGCATGGGAGGCGCCAAGAGCAAGGCTTTTTGCACCGAAGATTATTAACTTGTGGGGGAATTGTATTTCTAACATTTCTAATATTCTCCAATTAAAACATTTTTCTTAATGATTCTATCAAATGCCTATTTTCCTCTCTCGTACGCACTGCCACGCGGATATATTGTTTTCCATTCTTAATTTTAGGTGCTACATCCTTGATTAAAATATTATCTCGAAGTAACTCCGTTGCAACTCTTTGACTAGTATTTTCATGTATCTCACATAATACATAATTTGCTTCTGATGGAAAAACATCAATTTTTTCAAGTTGTTTCAAAGAATTAATCAATTCTTTCCTGGATATCCTTAATTGTTCTAATGATTTCGCATATTCGTTTTTATACTTTTCAAATATTTGCATAAAAAATTCTGCAAACGAATTTATATTCCAAATAGCAACATCTTTTTTTAATTTAGCAATCATCTTTTTATTACTACTTGCTAAAACGCCTAACCGAAGTCCAGGTATTCCATATGATTTAGATATACTTTTAACTACATATAAATTTTCATAAATCGATAAAATATTTTCCGTAATTAATGTGTTATTTATTTCATTTGCAAAATCCACAAAACTTTCATCTATGATGATATTTATACTTTTTGCTTTCGCCCAATTAATCAACATTAAAATATCAACATGAGGAATATAATTTCCACTTGGATTATCTGGATTTATTATAACCAAATGATTAATTTCCTTTTTATCAAAAAAATTGATTATATCATTAGCTGTATATCTAAAATCCTTAGAATCAATTGCAAATTCAACAATATTTCCTTTATATCTATGCCGGTATTCTTCAAATGTAGGTGTTATGATTCCTAATGTTCCATCCAAAGTTTCCATAAAATACTTTATTAGTTCTGCTGCACCATTTCCAATAACAATATGTTCTTGATTAATACCAAAATTTTTTGCTGCAAGTAACGAATTTACTTGCATGCCAGAAGGATACTGTAGTAATAGCAATTCAAAATTTGATTTTAACTCCCTTACCATTTTCTCTGTTGGGAAATATGGATTAACCAAATAACAAAAATCTAAAAGTGTCGGATACCTCCAGTAGCCACCATACCTAGATGTAATCAATTCATACTTTTTCTCCATCGATTCTTCAAATATGCTTGAAGCAATATCCAAATCCTGAATATCATCAATCTCATACCATTTCTGCCCGGTTAATCTTTTCGCTTTCATTTCACAATGTTCAAGCATCGCAATTAACTTGATAACCGATTCATAATATTCATTTACTCCCATTGCTTTAAAATAAGCTTCCAAAAAAGGCACATACACATCAGATGCAAAGGTCTTCCCAAACTTGTATATATTTACAGTCTTATAATAATTTTCTTTTTCTTCAAAGCGCAAATATTTCCCTGGTATAAATTCCACAATAGAATCTTCCGCATCAAGTTCTAAACATGTACCATCCATCCAACTAGCAAATTTATCAACCAAGGCTAGTGTACTGCGTGGATCATCTAAAAGCAAATCTATTGCAGCTTCTTCAAAAATAATATCGGATTCTAATAACAAAGTATCCTCTTTCTGTAAATATTTCTTAGCCAATAAAAGCGAATAAATATTATTGGTTTTATCAAAATCATCATTCTCTACAAATACAACCGGAGTCCTAACATCTAAGTTTTTGACAAATTCAATTAACCCCTGCTTCTTATAGCCCACCACTATCACAATTCTGGAAAGTTTCTTTTTATCTAAAATTTTTAATGTACGTTCAATCAACGGAACGCCATTTACCTTCACCATACATTTTGTATTGTTTTTAGTGAGCTCATGCAGCCTTTTTCCCATACCGGCTGCCAAAATAATTGCCTGCATTTTGTTTACCCCTCTTCAACATCTCCTACATCACTTGGAAACTCTTTCCAATTTGGATATTCATGTTGCATATAACGTTCTTCATCATTTGGAGCTAAGAAATATGCTCCTTCATATTCCACTTTCTTTAATGGAAAAATTGCCTTAGTTGGTATAAAATCTTCTATATTCCACAATCCTCTATAAATAAAACTATCAATACCTGGAAGGATTTTATTTGTTGGTTTCTGACTGACAATTCCCTTATTTTCTATTGTATCATAGCAATAATCAAACCAATCTTTCATACTTGTTGAATTTTTCTTCACTATAAAAGCATCGCTAACATAAGACGCATATTCTTGAATTGTTAAATCTTCTCTGTAATAATCAAAAGCAAACAACTCCAATTCAGTCACCACATCCTCATTGTCCATAGTGCAAATACGAATAAAATCCGGAAATACCAGAAGAAAATAATTTTTCCCAACCGCAGTTTTTACCTCTTCCCATGTATCAAATGGACTAATATCCGATTTATTGATTCCATCTTTTAATGTTTTTACGCCTGGAATAAATACAGTTGAGTATTTTTTGAAGAAATCCATTAATTTATGTACACCCTCACGCATAATCCCAAAATCAATATCATCATCCCATGGAATAAATCCATTATGCCGCATCCTTCCAATCAGTGTACCGCTTGTAATCCAGCACGAAACAGGACAATGCTCCTCAAGAAAGCTCAAAGCCTTTACCGCTCTGTTTTGAACTAACATTTGCTTTTCTCTCAATTTACCCGTTGCCGGGCTCATATGGTAAATACTTGCATGTCTTTTAAAATAATCCACACGCCTTTTTTCCTTATTTAGTCTTGTATGCAGATATCGGATCATATATGTATTTCTTACTTCTTTACTCTTTAAACTGTCAAGGATTTCAAAATCTATATGTTCCTTTGTCTCAAATCCCGGAAGTTCCTTTGCCACCACATAATCGCAGACACCATCCCCGTCAAGCTGTTCTGCCAATTGCTCAGCATTATGTCCATTTACCCCAAGTACAAGCAGCACTTCCTCTGTTTGTACAAGATTTATAAGTTCCTGATAACTTATAATCTCATGTCCTTCGACCGATTGTCCAATTACATTTGGGTTATTGTCACAAAAATAGTTTACAACATCCGCTCCCAAAAAATGTAACGTCCTTTTACCTACATTTCCACAACCAAATATAACCGTGTACATATATGTCCTCCATTTATGTGCAGATACCAAATGCCTTCATAGTAGCATTACTCATAACAAGCTCTTCATCCATTACCTGAATCTTATCTTCTGATACCTTTTGTTTTAAATAATCATAAATTGCTTTTCGAGTTCGTGCAAATGAACAAGTAATTACAATATGTTCATACTGTAATGTCTCAATCATATCCGGAGCTTCGGCAGGAATACCCTGTCTGCAAAGTTCTTCCCAATTCCGATCAACCAAAGCTACAACTTCACAAAATCCTGTCCTCTGTATCCATGAATATAAACGCTGACCATATAACCCAGCTCCATACAAAATAATCCGACTTCCCTTTTTCACATGTGGATATGGGTACAAGTATGGTAGCTGTTCCATATTCTCATATAAGATATCTGCACGAGGAAGCATAAGAAACAGCACATATTCTTTCCACTGTTCTCTCAAATCATAAATATCTGCATATTTCTTAAATAATCGATTACCCTCATGATATAATAATTGAAACCGTTCTCTTTCTTTTGCCGAATCACCCTGCTGATGCACCATTGAGGTTGGGGTTTGACGATAATGATAAAGACATTCATCTAATATATATATACTATTCGCCTTAAGTAAATACGGATATATACATAATGCATCATCCCCCATTGTGATTCTGATATCTACATCTGCATGCATTCTTTTTAAAAGTTCTTTCTTAAAAAGCTTATCCCAAAGTCCCGGAAAAATACCCCACTGAAAAAAAGATGTATTCACAATCATATTAGGATATATTTCTTCAATCATTTTATTTTTATCATAATAGCCAACTAAAAATCCATGATTTACGGAAATACTTGTGCTGCCTGTATCTTCTCGTCTTCCACACATTGATACATCTGCATCGTTTATCATCAACGATTTATATAATCGTTCTATCATATTTGATTCCAACCAATCATCTGCATCGGCAAATGCTATATATTCCCCTTCCGCATTTTCAATGCCAATATTTCTCGCATAAACAGCCCCATGATTTTCTTGATGAATAGTCAAAATTCTTGAATCGGCTTCTGCATATGTATCACATATTTTTGAAGATTTGTCCGTTGATCCGTCATCCACCAGTATGATCTGCAAATTTTTATAAGTTTGGGATACAATGCTGTCAAGGCATATAGGCAGATACTTCTCTGCATTATAAACTGGAACAATTATCGAGATTTTGTCCATATCCTATCCTCTTTTTTTCAATTGCTTTTTATAATTATCCATTGTTTCCTGAATCACCTTCAAATATGAGTCCTTATATTTTTTGTCTGGTTCCAAATAATTACCTTCTCCCCATTCATTCCACGCATTAATAAACAAATATTCGTTATCTTCCTCCACCGTCTTCTGTATATTTTTCAAAAGATACTTTTTAAAATTGTTCGGATTTGCCCCTCTTGTTATAATCCCCTTTACCCCTCTTCTCGGAGAGTCGTCAAAGTTAATAAATACAGCTCTATATTGCCCCTTACTATGTTTGCTTTCCAACATCTTTTTATTGATTTTATTGTACGAGATTGTCTTCATAGCAAATCGATTCAAAATACATTTTTTATTATCATGTGGCGTCAGCCATGTTACTTGTCTCAGCATTTCCGCTTTTGTTCTATTTGGCTCAAAATCTACGGATCCATTTACCCATATACTTTTATCCACGTGTTCCCTGTGCATATTCATTGAAATAATATAAACACCATCAAAACCATCTTTCTTTGCACGCATATTCCAATATTGAATCATTTCATTAAATTCTGGTATATTTTTTAATCGATATATTAATAATACTGGTCGGTTTTGATTTTTTATATATCTGTCATCCCTAAAATAATCTAAAAAATATAAATAATGCTTTTCCCATTCCTCTTCTCGTCCATAAGTTTGCGGTATCAGTATTTCTTTCTCTCCACCAGCTCCATGCCACGTTTTCGTCCATGATTCATTTGCCCACGCCATACAGTAATTTATATGTACAGTTTTATCATTTAACAAATTATATATAGGTTTTTCTAATACCATCCTTCCTTCAAACCAATAATGATAAAAACAAAACCCATATATCCCTGCCTTTGTTGCTAATTGTGCCTGCCACCGAATTACTTCTTCATCTAATAAATTATAATAATTATCATTAAATGGTTCTCTTGGCTGATAATGCCCCCAATATAATGGCTTACTTTTTTTTACGTTTGTCCATTCAGTAAACCCCTTTCCCCATGCATCATTATTTTCAGGGATTTCATGAAACTGAGGTAGATAAAAAGATATCAAATTCATAACTTATACACTCCACACAACTTCTTCCAACGACACAATTGGATAATTTACTTTTTTTTCTAGTTGATGCTTGATATTTTCATATGCATAAAAAGGTGTCACAACTATTACATCTGCTTTCGGCAATTCTTCCGATATATCATACACATCTCTAATTCGAGAAATCGTGCAGCTTACATCTCTATCAACACCATAAATCACTCTAATAGGACTATCCTCTAAATCTTCCATCAGTCGATTTGCCAATTCAGCCATGCCATATATGGCGATATTTTTATACCCTTTCCATTCAAAGTACATAGAAACACTTTTTCCAAGGTTTTTTATTTCCAACCAATGATTTAATAAATAATAATTATCCAGCAATTTATCTTTTTCATCCAATAATATTTTATTTCTTTTTAGCTTTCCCGTCATAATTGCTCCCTAAATATCCACAACTCAGCTATTTTTCAAAAAGTCTGCTATATTAATCTTTTTTTTACATCCCGTAATATTGCATTTTTTAATATCAATACCCATAACTGTATTGATTAATAAATCAACTTTTTCCTTATTTTGATCAGGATGTATACATTCATACCCCTTTACATAATAAACATTTCTATCTAAAAAAGTATAAACATTATATCCTTTCTCTCTCAATACTTTAGCCAACACTAACCCTAATTCCCCCGCTCCATATATTCCTATTTTTGCATTACATTCTGTTAAATATCTTTCCAATTTTTTTCTTAAGCTCTGATCATTTAATAATATTCTGTATAGTTTATTATTACAATTTTCTTTATATATTTGTTGATTGAAATTTCTAATCAATCTCTCTTCATATCCTTTTATATATTCTTTAAGATTATACATTAAATAGATTTTTTCATAATCAACATTATTCAATCTACGCATGTTTAAGAAAATGAATTCTAATTTACTTAAACGATCCATTTCTGGATACAATTTCATAATATAAACTATTGTTAAAATTTGCTCACGCCACTTACTATTAACCCCTGTATTTTTTTTATAATCCGCAATCAATAAACATTCATCAACAAATCCAATCTCGAAGTTTTCTGCTACTCGCATCACAAATTCCCAGTCTTCAAGACTATGTAATTCCTCACAGAACATACCTACTTTGTTCAAAACCTGCTTCTTTACCAAAATTGTTGGTGTCCCAATCTTATTAACTTTCCATAATGATTCAAAAATATCCCCTTCTAAATCTTTTGTATCACAATCCAACGAAGGAATATATTTTTCAATCGCTGTTGTCACATAAGCATACCTACAATAAACTAAACCATATTCTCCTTGATCCATTTTTCTTATTTGCTTGTCAAGCTTGTCTTCTTTCCACACATCATCTGCATCATTAAATGCAATCAAATCACATTTGGACTCTAAAACACCTTTATTTCTAGCAGCCGATACACCTCTATGGTTACATTGAATAACCCTTATTCTGGTGTCTTTTTCTTGATAACTCAAACATATTTCCACACTTTTATCCGTTGATCCATCATCAACAATTATTAACTCCCAATTATGATATGTTTGATTCCTAATACTTTCAATACTATCTGCAATTGTGTCTTCATTATTATACACCGGAATAATAACACTAACCTTTTTCATTTTCGTCTCATTCACTCCAATTTTATATCAAAAATGTATCACCATTTACGCACTTTTATATATCTTCTTCCTCTAACTCTAACTAACCTATTTTTCAATTCTCTATATTCATTCCCATACCATATCTCTTTAATCGTTTGTGTATTCTTCCTCGTGACGTTAATATTTCTTGAGATTTTCTTAGAACAACAGTAATCTTTCTTCTAAAAATTTTTATTATTCTCGCAAAGTCCGACAATTCCGAACAATCTGCTATATATTACTCAACGTTGTATACTGGTATAATGCTTATACTTTTCCCCTCAACTATATACTGTACAATATTGATCAACACCTTCAGATTGTAAAAGTTCTACCACTTCATATATTTTATCCGTACCAACGCCAATCATAATTTGATATTTTTCCTTTTTACTTATCATATCCTCAATTGATATAATCGGAATACCATTCTTTGTGTTTCCTATTTTTTTCACATCTTTATCTGCATAAAACATAATTAAGTCCTTATTTTGGGAATAGGCTAAATCTCCAACTTTTCCCGCTCCATAAACTATTATTTTCTTTTCCTTCTTAAATTTAACGTCATTATTTAAAAAAGGAATATACTTCAAAAAGATTTCCCTTAAATCACATTCTCTATATCCAGCCTCAAGGAACTCATAATATAACATACATAATACATCAGGCGAGTCTTTCATCTTTTCAACAATTTTATAAATATATTCCCAACGAAGTCTTAACAATTGTCTTCTAATTTCATGCTTTCTAGTTGAAGTCAAATTACCAGCATGCGCTCTATATATATACAATGTTTTATTAATATGTCCGATTGTACCATAGTAAAATAAAATCCGAAGCCAGTACTCATAATCTTCAACCAAAAACATATTCTCGTCATATATTCCAATTGTATTTAGTACCTGTTTTCGATACATAAAACAAGCCCCTACACAATCATTTACATACATTTTTGTATCGTTGTATTGCTCACATGACGTTATAAACTGATTATTTGCATCTATTATATCCATATCTGCAACAACCATTTGCTCGTCACCATGATTGTCCAAATAATTTACCATTTCTTCAATTGCTTGCGGTAAATAATAATTATCATCTGATGTCCATGTATAATACTCCCCTTTTGCAGAGTCAAATCCTATATTCAAAGAAGCAGGCAATTTTTTATTGGTATCATTATGAATTACTTTTATTCGCGCATCTAAATCTGCAAATTCTTCTACAATTACAGGTGTAGAATCCGTAGAGCAGTCATTTACAATAATTAATTCCCAATCTTGAAATGTCTGATTAATAACACTTTCAATAGATTCTCGAATATATTTTTGACCATTATATGTTGGTAACACAATTGACACCTTCGGCATAATTATTTCTCCTTAAATATTTTCTGAATTATATCTACGATTCGTCTAGATGCATTTCCATCTCCATATGGATTCATAGCATTACTCATACTAGTATAAGCATTAACATCACTAAGTAGTTTTTCTGTTTCTAACACAATAGCATCCTCATCCGTTCCTACTAGTTTTAAAGTTCCCGCTTCAACCCCCTCAGGGCGTTCTGTTGTATCCCGCATAACCAGAACGGGTTTCCCTAATGCCGGTGCTTCTTCCTGAATCCCACCACTATCGGTAAGAATCAAATAACTTCTATCCATAAAATTATGGAAATCATATACATCCAGAGGTTCTATCATCTTTATACGTTCACAACCTTCAAATATCCTATTTGCTATACTTCGTACTTTCGGATTCTTATGTATCGGATAAACGACTTTCACCTCGTCATAATTTGTTACTATTCTTTTAACCGCTTCAAATATATGTTCCATTGGTGTGCCAATGTTCTCACGCCTATGAGCAGTTAATAAAATTATCTTACTTCCTTTACACCAATCAAGAACATCACTCTGATATTCTTCCGATACAGTTGTCTTTAACGCATCAATTACGGTATTCCCCGTTACGAATATCTTACTTTCATTTTTTCCTTCGTTCAATAATTGTTTTTTTGCTAGTTCTGTTGGAGCAAAATATATATCTGTAATCAGATCAACTGCCTGCCGATTAAATTCCTCTGGATACGGAGACTGCATATTATAAGTTCGCAATCCTGCTTCCACATGTCCTATTGGGACTTGATGATAGAAAGCAGCCAACGCTGCCGCAAAAGAACTCGAGGTATCTCCATGTACTAGTACTAAATCCGGTTGTTCTTTCTCAAAAACTATATCCAAGCCATTCAATATCTCCGAAGTAATCATGCTTAAGGTTTGATTCTGTTTCATAATTTGTAGATTATAATCTGCCTGAATATGAAACAAATCCATAACCTGTTGCAACATCTCTTTGTGTTGCCCCGTCAAGCAAACTCTACATTCAATCTCTGGTCTTTTATTTAATTCTTTTATCACCGGACACATCTTAATTGCTTCTGGTCGTGTGCCGAAAATAGTAATAATTTTCATATTACTTTACCGTTCCAATCCAAGCATAAAATAATCCATTTGCTTCATTATCATCAAAACTAATCTGCTTTTCTACGTGAACCTCTGAACAATATTCTTTCATTATTTGTGTTAATTCATGTTCATCAAACCATTGTTCCCAATCGCCAATATCAAAATAGCCATACATCTCTTTATTCTTATCTACTACAACGATTGTCCCGCCTGTTTTTGTCACTCTCGCCATCTCGCTAATTGCTCGCTCTGTATCAACAGCATGTTCCAAAGCTTCACATGTATATACAATATCGAAGCTATCATTTGCATATGGTATATTTGTTAAGTTTCCCTGTTGCTTTTCTACTCCTGTTAATTCCGAAAAGTACTTCATAACATTCGTTGATAAATCAACAGCATAATAACTGTTCTTCGGAAAATCAACAACCAGACGCTTTAGATATCTACCCTTTCCACACCCTAAATCAAGTATGTTTAATGAACTTTTCTGGTCATTTCCCTCTATTACATTTTTTATTACTTTATATCTTCCATCATCCTCAGAAATCTCATTACAAAATATACTTGCCGTATTCTGGAATTGGCAAAGATTCTTATAATACAAAGCATCTAAAAAATATTTGTTTGCCCAACTTATTTCCTGATTTGGAAAATAAGTGTTTGTTTCCTCCGAATCATCTTCAGAAATATAGCTTCCAAACCATCCACCTGATTCATTTTGTAATTTGCATGCATATTCAAAAGCTTTATTTCCATGTTCTTCATCGCCAAGGCGAAACCATATTAACGACAACTGAAATAACCCTGTAGAACAAACCCAATCCACATTGTTGTACGCAGGAACTGCTCCACTTGTTTTCTGATACTTCTCAATATTTTTCATAGCTTGTCTCGCCATATCAACTTCTCCAAGATCAAGCATAGCTTCAACAACATAAGCATAAAAATGGGAAAGCAAACTAAAATTTAAAATTTTATTTTTATAGCACCTTTTGTAATATTCTAACGAAAGATGTGCTTTTTGAATATACTCATCATTCTCCAATCTTTTGCCCGCTTCAATAATAGGACTTAGACAATATGTATGAATCAACTCTGAACAAGTATCTTCATCATTCCCCCAACAAGTCTCATCTGGTGTTACTAATCGTCCCTCGGGAGTCATACAACTTAATATCCAATCAGCGCCATCCCTGATTGCCTTTTCCACACGTTTCTTATCCGGATGAATATCCCATATTGCAAGTAAACCCTTCAGTATTTGAGCCGAATCAAATATATAGGCTGATTGATCGTCGGTGTCATACCATGAACCATCTGCCTTTTGGATATCCATAAGCCAATTTGCATACTGTTCCGCCAAGTCTCTATAACCCCAACGGATTAATGAAGGAATATAATATCCTGTAACTTCTGGATATGAAATAGTTTTTCCCGTGTTATTGATAATTCCCTTTTCTTGAACAGAATGAATTTTTATCCAACGTATTGTCTTGTCATATCTTATAACATAATCCTCTCGTAATAGGAGCTTTTTCTTGGTAATCTCTATCTGTATTTCTTTATATGACTTAATCCTTCTGATTCCAAGCTTCTCCAATTGTTGTTTTATCTGCTCATAATATGGTTTTGCTACCGTAATAACCACTTGTTCATCTACAATTTCCTTTATCATTTCTTCGCAAGACAAAACTCTAATATTTTCAACATATGTTCCTTGCTTTTTAGGATCATTATCCACAAAACACTTTACCTTATTTTCACCTAAAAGTTCCAGACAACTTTTTCCATACTCTCCTGCACCAAACAACACATATTTTCCCATATTTTTTACAATCCTCTCTTGTTAATTTAAACATACATAATTTGTCGCATTACGCTTAGCCAGCTCTTCTGTAATTTGTTCCCTCAAATGTTCATTTACCGATACAATTACCAAATTTCGTTTATCCGAAAAGTCAATCTCATCTATCGAATACACCTTAACATTTCCTATCATTTCATTATTTGCTTTCCGCGACACAATAAATCCGCCAATATCCCAGTTCAGGTGAAGCATCTTTATCAATTTAAGAACTATATGTCCAACTTTACCTGCACCATACAAATATATTCGTTCATTTGTAATCATTTTGTCTATTTTCATAATAGCGTTATATTCACTTTGATACAGTTCTTTTATTGCCGCCTTAAGAAAGCCTTGCTGTTTATAATTGTCATGAAATCTAAAATAGAATTCACTATTGAATCCCCAATCCCCCTTTTGCAAATCATGTTTTATGTAATATTCATTAACAATACCTCTGTCTTTAATTTCTTTGACAGTTAATTTACATTCAATATTCTCAAATATCTTTTCTCCTTTTTCACTATTTATCACTATGATTGAAGGAGTTTTACAATTAATTTTATTTTTTTCGCAATATTCTTTGTTATCAAAATCCCCCACTGTAATATCGCTTAAATGCACCTTATCTGCATATTCACAAGTAAAGCAGGTCCTCTTTATCCCGGCAGAGTTAATAAATAAATTATACAATAGATTATCAGAACAATACTCTGTTACAACTTCGTTCTTATTAACTAAAGTTAAAGCATAATTATTAACATCCGACTCCGCTCTAAAATCAATATGCGTTACGTCCTTGCAACAAACATTCAGATATTCTTTCAACACAAAATTTTCCAAAACACCATGGCAAAATAAATCCATACATATAATTTTTTCGTAATTATTATATTTATTATATATACTGCTAACTTGACATGGTGTACCCGTAAATAAAATATATCGGTCTTGTTTTACTAACCTATCGATATCATCAATCGTCAAAAACCACTTACTTTGTACATATTTTGACTTTCGCAATTTATCCAAATCTGTTTTATTTTCTATTCCTATATGTTTTATATTTTTTTCCTTACTGTCAAATATTGCGCCAAAAACAACTCCTTTTTTTTCTAATATTAATTCCGCCAATGCAGTAAATATCCCACCAGATGCACTTTTTTTAACAATTTTCTCGTTATTGTTATACCCAACATATATTCTCTTAATCTTGTTTGAAAAAGATATATTATTACATGCATTGACACAAGCCCCACATTTTATACACTTATCTTCAACGATTTGAGGATAATAGTTTAATTTCCCTTTTTTTAATATAATTGCCTTTTGAGGACATGCCATCATACATTTTGCACAAACGCTACATTGCGCTTCATCTTTCAATCTGATTTCCATCCGTGGTCTTTCCTCCCCTAGCATTTTTCCCTTTTTCTATCTCATATTTAGTCTATCGCCTTTTTTAACCAATCTAAAGAATAATTTTTTGCTTCCTTTAATTTTTTGTCCGTATAGTCGTAGTTTATTTCTGCCTCAAAATCAATATCATTATTAGGAATTCTACACATTTCTAACAATGTTTGCGATCTGTTTTTCACATAATCGATCTGGCAGAATTTTATAGGTTTCCTGTAATTCAATCCCATCATCAACCCATGAAACGTGCTCGTCACTATACATTCTGCGGAAGCAATCATTCCAATCCATTCTAGTGAACGCAGCTCATTTCTTCTAAAACTAATATCGCACCATTCATTAATAAATCCTATGCTTATTAACTTCAATTCCCTTTCTTTTGCATACTTCTTCACATTATCAATAAATCTAAGACTCCAGTTTGCTCCATATACAGCAATATACTTATTTAAATATGTTTTTTTTACATTTTTGTCTGAAGAAAAATCCCAAAGCAATGCCGGATCCAATACAACTGGCGCATCTTCCCCTATTGTTTTTTTTACAAGCATCCTTGTTGTGTTATCTCTGACCGAAATTGCATCATACTTTTTTAACCCTGTTGCAACTTGTTGAGAAATATAGTCATTACCCGAAAAAATCCCGGAACTTGGAGCATAAGAAATCAGTTTTTTAACATTAGGTAAATCATTTCCCACTAGATGCCAATCCGATTTAAAAGCGCCTGTTAATATTTCTTCCCATATTGAATCGGCCCCTGTAATCAAAACGTCCCATGGTTCATTTTCTAATTGTTTTTCATTCATTTGACAAGTATGCGATATTTCATCCCAATTGTAAGAAAAACAATTATATCCTTTCTTGTCTTTCTTATAATAGCTATCCCAATGTGATTGTTCTAGATATGCAATATGCTGCACAGTATCATTTGGATACATTTTCTGAATTACTTTATTCAATGCATAAGCCTGAGTCCAAGCTCCATAATTGGCGACACCCCAATATGTTAAAATTCCAATTTTTTTCATTATTTTAACTTCCTTTATGTTTGATCATAAGTAAGGAAATATAGTTTCTTCTAAGTCCATTCAGCTATATCTCCTTTCGAAATACCCCAATCTGTTTCCTTAATTGCCGGGGTATTACAATATCTACAAAACGGAATTGGTTTTGTTAAAAAATTCATAATATCTTCCAATTTATCTATCTTATAAATATCTATATAATCTTTTTCACATATATGTAATTCTGTATTGTAAGCCTTGTTAAATTTATCTATATGTCTAGCTGTTGGACACGGAAATATTTTTCCATGTTTTAAGACAGGACATAAATTTGCATTAGGGCAATACATAAAACTACAATTTTCGAATCTGCTTCCTGAAATATCTATCACTTTATGAGTCCACATACATCCTGTTGCGTCTCCAAAATAATGATATTTCACCCGTTTTTCTTCCGCTTTCTTTTCTAAGTTCTTATAGTCTACTTTTATCGGATATTTCGTAGGACATACATCTATCTGTTGAGCATGACAAATATCCCAAAATTCTTCATCCATTTTTGGTAATAGTATACCATTTGTGACCAAATTAATTACACCTATCGGGAAGTATCTTCTTGTCATTTTTATGATGTCTTTGATATCTTTATGTAAAAGCGGCTCCCCCCCAATAAATTTATATGATGCATCACACCGCCAGACAAGTCCGCTAGTCTTTTATAATCTTTTTCCAAATCTTCTAAATCTATATATTCTTCATCCGCCAAAGGCATAAAACTTCCGCACCCTTTGCAATTCAAATTACAATGTTCTGTCACTATCACATCAAAAAATAATGTCCTTCTTGGAATAAATTTTGCCGCCAAATTAATCACTTCTCTTTTATCCATGATCCACTTCACCTCTTCATGATATATTTTATATAACCATTCAATTTCATCAATGCGTTTTCCGTCAAAACACTATCTCCGTACTCAGTCATTATTTTTTTTGAAATTGCATCCCATTTGTTTTGATCAATATTTATATCCCAATACATCGGTCTATTATTTTGTATACTTACCAATTGGCCACTTCTATTAATTCCATATAATATGTTGTTTCCTTCTGTCCATTCCATACAATAATAATCATTCATTAAAACAAAATTATTATATCCTTCATTTTCTTCTTTAAAATATTCGTTCAAATTTTCATCATATAAATTCCAGCTATCTTTCTCAACCGCACTTAACACCAATTTGTCTTTGTATCGAAACATCCATGCATCTTTATAACCCACTGCTACTGCTTTACATCTCTTTAATTTCACTTTATCATAGCTAATTATTGCTTGGCTGTTCATATCATATATATAATATTTATCTCCCATCGCTACAATTTGCGAGACTCTAAGGTTATCATCAAGTTGTTTTTTTTCAAATTTATATTTTTCTGTACAATATACTAACATATACGGGGTTTCCCAAATCGCGAACAAATACTTTCCTTCATCCCTACATCCACTACCAATTACTGATGTATTCTCACCTTCCGATTTCCACTCTGCTTCGTATCTTATTTGATTAGTTTTATAATTGAATTTGACTATTTTATTATACATATTGGGAATAAAGGTTAAAAAATCCCCTTCTATCATATATCCTCGAAACATATTTGAGCATGTCTGTTCGATAGAATAATATTTAAAATTATCCTCATCTTTCAAATAAATAACCAAATGTTTTGCATTACACGGAATAAGTATTATTTTATTATCATCTACAAAAATTCCTCGAAAAAGGAACAATCTCACTTGTTCTTCGTTCGGGATTACCTTAACAAAATCGACCTTATTTATTTCTAAATTTACATGCATCAGCAATGGCAACTTTGCGTGCACAAGCCATAGCCCATCCTTTTCATAAAATACACACGATGACGATACTGCGATTTTTTTCATTTACTTAGACCTCTATATCTTTCATTATTTATGAACTACATATTTACAACAAAAAAGGCCAACTCCGCGCACAATCTCACAGAATCAGCCTTATTATATCTCATCCGACCTCCATGTCATGAATCACGATACATCTATATGATATATCGACATTTTACATATAATGCTTAACCAACAAACGCCGGAGAATTCGATATCTTCTCCAGCGTTCATACACATATCTATAAACTTATACCTAATATTATCGATCTTCCCGAAACCGTTCCAGATCCCCCTGTGTTGTGATCTTATAATTCTTCTCATCCCCCGGTATCATAGCAATCTTCATTCCTGCCAGAATTGCCGGTTCAGACGAGCCATTGATTGTGTAGATATCATCAGGGAGTAACGCTTTGCACGCCTCATAATATGGTGTGAATCGAAAGACTTCCGGTGCCTGTCCGGCAAATAACTCCTCTCTGCGAAGCGTACTGGTGATTATCTTTCCATCCACACTTTGATAGATCGTATCCTTCATCGGAAGTACCGGCATTACACCATCGTTTTCAGGTAATGCAGCAAAGCAATCGCTTATCATCTGCATCGTCAGATTCGGTCTCGCAGCATCACAGATCATGGCATTGACATCTTCGGACACTATGCGTCCGGTTCTAATATCCTCTTCAATATCTTCTAATGCATGCAAGATGGACAATTGCCGGTTGTCACCCGGCTCGGAATATCCTATGAATATTTCTTTCCAGATCGAAGCTGTCAGATGTTTCCGGACATCCGCTTCGATATCGTCCTCCCACATATCTGCACAGACTATCCGTATTCCATCGATCTCCGGTGCCTGCACACAGGTTGAAAGCACATATGTCAGAATCATCTTATCATTTACTTTTATATACTGCTTCGGAATATCTGCACCAAGCCTGGTTCCGGTTCCTCCTGCTAATATAATTGCAATGTTCATACTCTATCCAATCTCCCGTATCTCGCGCAGGATATCGCCATACGGGCGGTTCTTTCCGAACAGAACCGTCGTACCCAGCACGAACCCATCGACGCCCTTCGGCGCAAATTCCTCGATCTTGTCCTTGCCACAGGCACCATCCCAGTAGACCTTGATGCCCATTTCCTCTTTCATAGATACCAGACGTTCTACTTTCTTACCGACATAAGGCAGGTACATCTGTCCGGCATTCCCCGGATTCACGGTCATGACAAGCACCTTGTCCACAATATGTAACATCTCATATACCGTCTCGATACTTGTTCCCGGATTGATTGCAATCCCCGGCACCATACCCGCATCTATGATCTTCTGTAGTGTCGTAGATGGATGATACTCCGCTTCCGGATGGATATATACCGTATCACCTTTTCGAAGGCGATTCAGGAACATCTGGATATTGTTGTTCGGATGCTCGATCATCAGATGGACATCCAGCGGCGTTGTCGTTGCCGATGCGATATATGCCATATCATAGAGTGACATCGCGAAGTTCCCTACATAACGTCCGTCCATGATGTCAATATGGAAGGAATCGATTCTTGCCGTATCCAGTTCCTTTACTTCTTTCTCCAGATTTCCAAAATTCGCACACATCATGGATGCATTCAATTCAAACATAATACATAACCCCTTTCTCACCTGTTCCCCAACCATACTTCTCTATGTTCCTGCCATATACTGATACTTATATATTCTGCCACAACATATTAATCCTGTATCTGTGCCGGTCATATGCGAATCCCATATATTTCTACATCTGCACCGACCGTATATCTCCTTTATATATCTACATTCTCTATCATAACCGGTTTCTTCAGCACTTCACACTTATGCGCCAGGCTATCGGAATCTCCATAATATGCATCGCATACATATACCGCGCAGTCACTATCCTGTGTATTATCGTAGATCCCCCATGTCTGTTCCTGATAATTTCGGACAATCGACCGATATTCTTCGATTCGCTCCGGACACGCCTTCTCGACCGCCTGCCCGAAGAGCGGATGCGGTCTCCATAATAGTACCACATCTTCCTTGCTTTCTTCAAATATTTTCAAACTTCTGTGAATCTTGTCAATCGCTGCGCCACCATGCTGCATCAACGTTGCGACATTCGTACCATACAGGATAATCTTCTTCCTGCTGCCATCTGCACGACAGATCATGTTCTTCCAGTTCGATGGCATATTCCGCAGATATTCTTCCCGTTCCTGCTCCCGCTCATATCGTTCGGCATCATCAAGCGGGGAGCCATCTCCGCGAATTTTAGTCTCCCAGATTCCCCGTGTATCTTCCCCGGCGAACTCTGTCAGATAATCAATATACGCCTGCCGCATAGCCTCTGACTGTACAATCGTCAGGTCTGCATGCACAACACCCGGCATACGACAGTAATAATCCATTACCTTCCGTGCCTTCTGATTCTCTTCACTTGGCACATCCACCTTGAACCACGGGATATAGATCAGCTTGTCTGTATAATTCTTGATCACAGAAGAATAATACTGCGGAGCCACGGAAGTCGTGTAGTTATAGCTATCATACGGACTCTGTATGAAGATGATATCCGGATGCACCTTCTCGATATCATAGGTCTGATAATCCTGCACATCGAGATAGTCCGGATATTGATTGCCCTCATAATACGATTCCTTTATCGCACCCTGCGCATCCCGCAGATAATACGGAATTGGAAGCACCGTCACTTCCGTCCCTGCTTCCTCTTTTTCTCTCCGCCATACACTGTCAAACGCCTTCCAGTTGGATGCTTTGTATGTCAGGAACAACACACGCTTCTTCGGTACACATCGCTCCACACATTCTTTGAACCCATCTGCGATTTCTGTCAATACACCTGCCAGATCATCCACATCAATTCCAACACCCTGTTCCACGGCCTGACCTGTCAATTCGTCTATCTGATATAGCAATTCACAATACTGCTCCAGAAGCTTTACAGGTTCTGTCCCTTCGCCCAATCGTTCTTCCAACAGATTACCTATCTGGACAGCGCCTTCCTGGCAGACTGACAGAAGCTGTACCGCTTCCGTATATTGTCTCCCCGCAACTACTTTCAGAAGCATGTTATGAGCCTCTTCCATAAGGCCTGCGAGCTGTATCGCTGCCTCATACGGCTTCTCCTTCTTCTGTCTGTGACTTAGATCTAAATCATCCTTGGAGAAATGATACTCAAACGGATATGGCGATACCAGTGCTTTCAAATGCTCTTCCTGCCCTGTAAAGAACGGATAATCGTGTACACCCCCGCTTTTTACAATCTTCATATAATCCCCATATTCAATCTGCAAGACACCATCATAGGATGCCGGTGCCGGAAGCTTCGTAATCTCGAACGGAACCATAACTGTCGAATCGAAATATTCTGCCGGGTATAGGTGATTATCGAAGTATACCCAATATGGCATGAGCGCTACATGGCTGCCACCCTTGCTTGCATACAGGGAAAATACTTTCTCTCCTGCCTGAAACAGTTGCTGCCTGATACACTGTGTATAATCAAATTCTACTAAGCAGAGTTCTTCTATCTGCTTCAAAACATCTTCATACTCTCCTATATTACTGTTGTCTTCCTTTATTTCATCCCCTGCTGCCATGATCAAAGTTGCTAAAGCTTTCCGTTCTTTCTCTTCTTCCTCATCCTCTGCTATATAATCAAGCACAAATATATCAATACCGGTTGCATATGGGCAGTCATGATATTTCTCCAGATAATTCGAGTCGAAATTCAGACGATGTCCATTCGTCACGCGCGTCATATATTCGAGATACAGTTCCTCTTTATGCATATTCAATACAACAAAACTCTTCGGAAGCTCCTGTTCTGCCACCTGATTGAACTTGATATAATCCGGGCGAAGCATGCAGATATCCATATCGTCGTCCCAAGGAATATAACCTCTGTGCCGGACTGCTCCAAGCAGCGTGCCACAGTCTGCAAACCAACGGATATTGTGTTTCTTGCAGACTTTGTCAATCTCTTCGAGCACCTCGAGCTGCGCTGCCCATGCACGCTTCATGGCTCCCGTAATATAGAATCCTTCCCGGATTTCATCTTCAAAATATGTATGTGGAAACTGCATATAATTCCTCCTGAAACAAAACAAGCTGGCCCATATAGAGCCAGCCGAATTTTGTCAATAATATTTCAATTACTGAAGTAATGAGAGTACGCCCTGTGTAGACTGATTTGACTGAGCCAGCATAGACTGAGCTGCCTGCTGAAGAATGTTGTTCTTCGTGTAGTTTGTCATCTCAGTAGCCATATCTGTATCACGAATCTGTGATTCAGCTGCTGTCAGGTTCTCAGAGTAGTTCTCCAGATTGTTGATCGTGTAGTTCAGACGGTTCTGAATAGCACCCAGTTTAGAACGAGCTGTAGATACATCCTTGATAGCCTTTGAAATAGCTGTCATTGCGGATGCTGCAACCTTGTGTGAAGATACTTTAAGAGCATTTACACCGATGCTTGTAGCTGTCATAGAGCTGATTGTGATTGACATGTTCTCACCTGCAACTGCACCTACCTGAAGCTGCTTGTCCTTGAAAGAACCTGTCAGAAGCTTTGTACCGTTGAACGCTGCCTTCTTAGCAATAGAATTAATCTCATCTCTAAGCTGTGTCATCTCATCATCGATAGCCTGACGATCATCAGAAGCATTTACATCATTGGCTGCCTTTGTAGCAAGCTCACCCATACGCTGAAGGATGCTGTGGATCTCGTTCATGTTACCTTCTGCTGTCTGAATCAGGGAAACACCGTCCTCAGAGTTCTTAACAGCCTGATTGATACCACGAATCTGATTTCTCATCTTCTCACTGATGGAAAGACCTGCTGCATCGTCTGCTGCTCTGTTAACCTGGTATCCGGAAGACAACTTCTCAGTTGACTTAGATACTGCCTTAACATTCTGTCCCAACATTCTGTTTGTGTTTGCTGCCTGCAAATTGTGCTGTACTACCATAATAATTCCTCCTTGAATTTATTCCCGCGTCCTTGCGAGAAGTACTGGGGCACCGCCCCGTGAATAGTATATATGTTAGAACCCGCTCGGGTAATAACCTTGTTCATAGGAACTTGTTTGTTCCTTACACCTTATATATCGGACAAGGATTCATATCCTTAACCCTCTTTTTATTATTTTTATAAAAATTATTTTTTCTGATCATAAAGCAGGGAATCATTCACCATGCCATTCGCCATCGATTTATAATACTTGTTCGCAACCGTCTTCGACTGCTTGACCTGACGCACGCCCTGAAACTTCATGGCAAAGACCTGTTCCATCGCCGCACGGTTCCGTTCCTCGACTGCCTCAATCTGCATTCCCAGATCTACGCACTGACGGATCAGATTCTGGATTGCCTGCAATTCTTCCCGGTAACGCATTGGATCCGCCTGTATCTCCTGCCTCACACGGTCATATACAGAAGAAAATCCTTTATCTCCTTCATTGATATTACCAATCAGTATCTCCTTTTGGTCTACCAGCTCAGTGAACGCATCTTCCCGAAACTTCTCTTCCGCGGCAAGCTCTGCTTGTTTGTTTGTAAGCGCGAGTATCTCCTCTAGATACCGCCTCTTGCGTTCTAGAGACTCCCGCAGAATCCTCACATAAGTTCCGATCTGATCCATGTCTGCCTCCTAACTCAAAGAAAATTGCGGTCCCCGCGCACGTTTCATAACTTCCTTCCAGATATCACGCATATCGCGCAGCTCTCCGAGCGCACGATTCAAAAGCTCCATATCCTTGTTCATATTCGCTTCGGTCAGAAGTGCAAAGATATAGTCATACATCCGCTTGAAGTCCTCTGCCACCGGATATTTCATATCCAGCGTTGAGGTAAGCTCTACTATAATATTCCGGCACTTCTGGATATTCGTATTCGTCTTCTCATAATCCTTCTTCTCGAGTGCTACCACTGCGATATTGCAGAATTTTACGGCACCCTCATAGAGCATCAGGGTAAGCTCCGCCGGTGTTGCTGTCTCTACCTTACCCGTTCCATATGCTTTTGCCGCCATGTTATATGCCATGTTCTAACCCTCCAGATACCATTTTGTCTTCCATGTTTCATCAGCCTCCGAATAAAGACGAAAGATATGACTGCTGGCTCTGCATCTTCGCCATCGCAGCTTCCATCTTGGAGAACTGATTGTAATACTTATCCTCTAAGTTCTGCAGCTTCTCTTCCCACTTATCAATCTCATCATCATAATCGTCGATCTCGCTGTCAAGTGTCTTGTCGTTGTAGAAGGTCTGTGTACTCCGGACACCCTCGATACGTGTCATGGATTTTCTGAGATAATCATACATCTGTGTTCCGACGCCTTTGTTATCTGTCGTTCCACCAATGATCTGACTGACTAAGTTGTCATTTCCTTCCAAGGCTGCACGAAGCTTGTTCTCCTGTGACGCATAATTTTCATCATCTTCGTCACCCATAATGTGCAATTTACCGTTCTCCGTATAATCACCTGTCACGATACCGATCGATGCAAGCGACATCGTCTTTGTGCTACCGTCTGCAAGTGTCACCTGTACGCCCTTGTTCAGCATGGTACGCATGTCAGAAAGCAATGTCTGCAATGTAGAATCCCGGCGCAGCAATCCCTGCTTTGCCTTCTCTTCCCACTTCTCGATCTGCGTGTCGGACAGCTTGCTTCTCTCATCCTCTGTTAAGGCATCATATCCGGCATCCTTCTCACTATAGTATTTGTTCATCTCATCGATCAGCTCATTGTAAGCCTTCACGAATTTCTTGACGTTATTATAAGCGGCATCTGTATCTGCGGATACTTCGACATTCACCGCTGTATCTGTCTTTGCCTTTGCAGTGATGGTCATGCCGTTGATGGTCATCGTGTTGCTGTCGCCCGTGTATTTGACGCCATTATAATAGATGATGGCATCTCTTGCATCCACCTTCTTAGAACCACTGCCAAGTCCAAGTGCCTCCAATGCACTCTTATCACTCGATGTGATATTGAAATCATTTGCAGCACCGGTCTTCGATGCATTGACATAGAATCTTCCCTGTGCGGCATCAAAGCTTGCGGAGACACCCATCTTGGAGACAGCTGTCGTGAAATCATTGATCGTTGACTTGTCATCCACGACAAAATCCTTGCCATTGACTGAAAATGTTGTTCCAACCTTGATTCCAAGATCCGCTAATTTCGTAGTCCCCGAGATATCTGCGCTTGTAAAGTTATTTGCCACCTTCGCGGTAAATGCAGCGCTCACGGTATTTCCGGCTGCTGCATCCTTGTCGTAACCGACGGTACCGTCGATGCCAAGTGCATCTGCCTTCACAGTATAAGTTGTTCCACTCTTGCTGCCATCATCTGCTGTTTCCGCGGTTGTGTTCGTGAATGTCAGCTTTCCGTCCTTAATGCTTGCAGACAAGCCTTTGAAGTTCTCTTCCTTCGCAAGCTTCTCGTTCAATTCGGAAAGGGATGCAACACCATCTGTCCCGGTTCCGCCAAGCTCATATTCCACCGTGTTGGTTCCATCGGAGATAGAGATCTTCTGTCCTGCCAGACTCAGATTCTGTCCGGACGCATCTATCATATCCGCAAACTTTGTAGCAAGTCCTGCGTCATTGTATCTGGTATAGGAATTCCCTTTTATCTTGATATTGTCCCCCGTCAGATATGCAGAAGATGCGGTCTGCTCTACGGATACCGAATGTGTACCGTTTGAAGCATTTGCTCCGACGCTGACAGACACCTTTGTCTCATCACTTGCCACCGCTTTCTTCGCATTGTAGCTACTTACAGTCTTGAATGCAGAAAGCTCTGTCTTGTAGAAGTTATAAATCTTCGTATTGAGTCCGCTCCAGATCTCCTTCCTCCACTCAACATCCTGCTTTTTCTGTTTGATTTTATTTACTTTTTCAGAGCTGGCGCTGACCAGTTCTTTCACCATGCTCTCGGTATCCATGCCGGATACGAGACCTGTCATACGCATTGCCATAACTAATACCTCCTATATCACTCTCTTCGTTCGTGATGGGGTTCTCCTTTAACGACGCTCGTCAACCAGAAGTCCTGCCATCTCCCATGCCTTTGCAAGCATATCGAGTGTCTTCTCCGGCGGAATCTCACGGATTACTTCATCGGTATCACTATCTGTAACGGTAATCGAAATCCGGTTTGTATCCTCATGATACTTGAAGCTAAGCTGGGTGTGGTGAAGTGGACTTGCCTGCTTTACAGTCTTGTTCAGATCATCGACCGCTGCCTTGATCTTGTCCGGTGCAACTTCCTTATCGGTCTGTACCGCACCTCGATCCTGCTGACCCGGCTTGCTATTATTATCGCCGCTACTGCCTTTTCCAAAAACCGGTGGCAAAGTCGCAGCCTGCACCTGCTGGTTAGCAGTACTGCCTGTGTTCACATCCACCGTCTCAGACTGCGGACGTGTCACTCTTGTCTGTGAACTTACATTTAAGGCTCCTACGCCTCCGATTCCATCCATTCCCATAATCTATACGCCTCCTTGCGTGAACCTTGTATGCCTTCCATCCATGAACGGCATACGCCTATAGTTTCCTACTAGTTGTATCGTCAACTAATCACTCATACTTTACCACTTTATAAGAGTTTTTTCAAACTTTCTACGTCGAGATTCGCCACAGCTTCGCGGTTTTCTTTCTGAATCTGTGCGTAGATTTCCTTGCGGTAGACAGGCACGCTCTTCGGTGCGGAGATACCGATCTTGACCTGATCGCCCTTCGCCTCGAGCACAGTGATCTCAATGTTATTGCCTATCACGATGGATTCGCCTTGTTTTCTGGATAGTGCTAACATATTACTCACCTGCCTTTTCTTTCATCTTCTGGATTGCCTCGTAGGCATTGAATTTCACCTTGTAATCTTCGTTCTCTACGATCACCTGAATGGCTTTTCTGCCCTCTGTGTTGATGATGATCGGAGCCTTCAGATTCGCTGTCATCTTCGTTAAGTCCGAAGGAATCGACAATGTGACAAACATCAGAATATCCGCATCTGCAGGATCACCGATGTTCTTCATCAGCTCGTCCTCCACGATCGGACCGTAATCATCAATCAGTTCCGATGGATGGATGATCGGAAGTGCCAATGCAGGCTCCTCCATGGACTGTAACCAGCTGATCTTCGAACGCTCCTCGCGGTCGCTGTCATAAATAATCGCAAATTTCTTTAAATTCTCGAAACCAATCAGTCCCATCGGGAACTCCAGGATCTTGTCCTCCGCGATGTCGACTGTGCCAAATAATCTTGTTTCTGCTACCATGCTTTATCCCTCCTCAAAATTTAGGAACCACGTTCTACAAAATAATAACGACTTCTCTATAGGTAATCCAACAACGACGCTCTGACCAGATTGCTTGTAGCTGCAAGCGCTGCCTCATATACGACATTCGCTTCCTTAAAGTTCAATGCTGCCTCTTCCGTGCTCACATCCTCATTTTCAGACTTCAATTCCTTGAATGTGCTGTACTGTTCTGTCACGCGAGTTCTGATCATGTCAAGTTTTGTCATACGGCTTCCGACATCGGACTGGATTGCAGATACCTGATCCATATATCCCTGAAAGTTCGTGATGTTCTTCGCAAATGTCTTCTGCATCGTCTCTTTCTTAATAGCGATTTCGACGTTGATATCTTCCAGCATGGCGTTGATCTGCTTTACTGCATCATCATTCGATGCATACTGGGTATCTGTAAGCATATTCTTGAGCTTTGTCTGCGTCTTTTCTGCCGCATCCAGTTCCTGTAATGTATAGATCAGATCATTGATGTTGTTGCTCATATCATCGTTGATAATATTTTTGCCTTCCGTATTAACCTGAATACTCTGGCTGAAATTCACTTCATAATAAATCGCCTGCGTCCGGTCATATGTATCGTAGTCCACAGTCTTAATACTTCCATCCGACTGCTCCGTGTACTGCGTACAATCGAAATAGTGCTCCGGGCGGAGGTCACCTGCCTCAAACTTATTTTTTGCGTAGTCAACTACGATATCGTCCGCCTGTTTGAGTGTATTGTACACGTTTTCACCAAAGATGATTTCGCCGGTTTCCTCAATGATATTGATATCATCCGGTCCAACCTGATAATAGGTGTCTGCATCCGCAGTAGTCTTAATCGTCTGCTTAAATCCGCTTAAATCGATTGTGTTACCATTTGCATCCAGTGCTTTCAGGGAAAGTGCTACATTGCCCTGACTATCCTTACTTGAAATGCCCTCATATGCCAGATTCAGGCGGTAAACCTGTTCCTTGTCCGGCTTTACATAGGTACTTGTGCCTGCCAGAATCCCATCTACATCTTCATTGTTCACGCCGTTTAATACGACCGTTTTCATATCCAGATTATCCGCATTTAAATGCTGTGTAATCTTGTATGAATATTTCTTGATATCTTCTGTCTCATTAAATGCAAGGGAGCGATCCGTTTTATAACCTGAGAAGATATAACGTCCAGCGTAGGTTGAATTTCCCTCACTGTTGATCATATCCTGCATCTCTTTTAACACATCAATGATCGCGCTTCGGTCGGAGGTATTGAACGAATCCGTCGAGCCCTGTGTACAATAGCTCTGGATATCTTCGAGTCGTGAAGTGATGTTGTCCAGAGAGGTTGTTGTAATCTTCAACCACGATTCTGCATCGCCGATGTTCTTGTCCTTGTACTGCTCCAGCTGGGTTACCATCGTACGAAGCTTCAGGGCACGCACGGCAACAACCGGATCCTCGGATGCCTTTGTAATTTTCTTTCCTGTCTCCATCTGCGTTGTGCGGTTATCCACATTTGCCATGGTTTTCTGCATATTCCGCAGAGAGTTATTGGAGATCATCTGATTTGTAATTCGCATAATACGCCTCCTCCGCAATTACCAGCTATACTCATTCCTTACTTTTCTATGTTACACGCCAGTCTCATTAATTAACTTATCGTACACCTCATTTAATACAGATATCACCTTGGATGCCAGCCGGTACAGTTCCTGGAACTTCGTCAGATTCGAACCTTCCTCGTTCTTATCGACACCGGAAATAGATGCTCTCTGGTTATCAATCGTGTATCGGATATCATCCTGATTTGCTGCAAATACCTCATTTTTCTTTGTATCGACCGCCATGTTTGTTGTGATTGCCTGCAGGAAATGTGAGACATTACCCTGCTGGAACATCGATGTATCCGTCAGTCCAGCCATCATCTTTTCTAAGATGCCCCTTGCCTCTATGTTGCCCTGATCGATATCTTCCTTGTAAGACACAACAATCTTCTTCGGATCGGTCTTCCACTGCTGGTTCAGCTCCCAGTTCAGTCCGTTCAGACGGTAATAGCTGTCGTCGCCGGAAGAAATCGTTCCAGTTCCCTGCATGCTGCCCTTCAATACGAAATCGTGTCCATCCGGTGCCTGTGCGGTAAATGCATCAAGTCCCGGATTTCCATCGGCATCGGCACCCGCGCCTGTCAGGTCGTTCATGTACTTGGAGAATACACGCACCAGCTCGTTTAACTTTGCCTGATAATACGGAATACCCTTTGTCATATTTTTGACGCCAATCTGTGCCTGACGTCCGTCGATACCTGTCGGGAAGATAGCTGTTACTTCCGCATTCTTCTCATCAATCATCGTCATATTTTTAAATGTAAAGTTATTCAGCTTTCCGGCTGCATCATACTCGGCCGTCCAGCCGTCGTACAGATAATCTTTACCGTTCAGGGTAATTGTTCCCTCGCTTGGAATGTTCAGATCTTTCATGGCAACACTCTCTGCAAGCGATACTGTCACTTCCGGTGGATTGTCCGATACAGCAGTTGTTTTTCCGGAAAATACCTCACCATTGTTGCCGTCACGGATGTTGAACAGACCTGCGATTCTTCCGGTTGTATTCGCCGTATTGAAGAATTCTCCCGCAGTATCATCCGCGTTCTTCCAATAAATATCAACCAGACCATCCTGATCATTCTGGTTCACCTTCTGCTCCCGTGGAACTATGGTCAGTTCATTGTAACCAAGCTCATCGACCAGGATTTCACCATTAATACGGATCGTCAGAGTCTTGGCATTTGCTTCGACCTGATCATTTCCCACACCATACATGATGCTTCGCTCGTCCACATCAACATTGATATATTCGGATAATGTGTCGATACATACGCCCCGCTTATCACGCAGGTCGTTTGCATTTCCACCCTTTAATTCGACTGTGATAATCTCCTGTGTCAACTCGTAGATCTGCTTTGCAAGCGAGTTCACTTCGCTGACTGCAAGTTCAACCTCATCGTTGATCGTCTTCTGCGTCGATTGGAAATTGCTTGCAAGCTCATTCACCATGTCTGTGAAAGAATCTGCCGTAAGCGCAAAGGAGATTCGCGTTGTATAATCGGCTGGCTTTGTCGAGAGATCCTGCATGGCATCGGACATCTCTGCCATCCATTTTGTATAGCCTGCCTCGGAAGTCATTTCGTTCATATACGTCTGTAACTGTTCGAGATTGGCATGCTGTGAATTGTACTGACTGTACTTGGAATTTGCAGACCAGTATTTCGTGTCGTAATATGCATTTCTCTGACGTTCTACGGCTGAAGCGGTAATACCGGTTCCCATCATACCATACGTCTTGTTCAGACGTAAGGCGTCCGATGCGGAAGCCTGCACGTTCTGTCTGGAATATCCTTTTGTATCCGCATTGGATATATTGTGCGCGGTTGTATTCAGCGCCGTCTGGAAATATGTCAGTCCCGAAAGACCTGTATTGAGTCCTAAAAATGTAGATGGCATCGCTTCCACTCCTTCTTTGTCAATTGCGAATTATCGTTTCTTTTATGCACCCAGCTTCTCGATCAGATAAGCAATCATCTCGGATACGGTGTTGATATATCGGGAGGACGCATTATATGCATGCTGGAATTTGATCATGCTGGATAACTCCTCATCAGAGGATACGCCAAGCAGCTGCTGTCTCGTATTCTCGGCGTCGGACACTGCCTGCTGTCCGGTTTCCATCATGGATTTGTATGTGTAACCACGGTCTGACAGATCATCCATCATACCGCTGTAATAATCCTTATAATTGCACTGCACCAGAGAATTCGGACTGACCGTTGCAAACTTATCGTTCCACCGTGCCAGCAACTCATCTGCGATCGTCTGTGCCTCCTCACCCGATACACGGGAGAGTGGAAGCAGGGACGGATTCTGTAACAGCTTCTCGTTCACCTTCAGGTTTCCGATCGTATAAAGCGAATAGAAATCGTCCGGATTTTCTTCGTTATATACCTTGAACGTCTGTGTCGTTCCATCTGCCAACGTCAGTGTACGCTCTGTGTACCGCTCCACGCTGTTTCGCGTAAACAACTCGGTGCCCGGATACTCATTACCTGAACCCATGCCGATACCTGCAGTATCCTCGTCCAACACCTTTACGGTAGAACCATCTGCCAGCGTCACGGTTTTGTTCGGACACAACGTATCGTTGATCTGTGTCACCATCGCATGAATCAGCACATCAAACTGTGCCTCCAGATTCGTAATCGTGTATGGTTCCACATACGTATTAAAATATTCCAGATCTTTTACATAATCTTTGACGTCCTGCTCGTACTGCGCCATCGCCGTCTGATAATCCGCATTGTTAGCAAAATCTTTCTCCAGCGGTTTCGTCGGCTTTGTCGGTACGTCCGTGTAGTTACTGATAAAATAACCCCGCGACATCATAAGACCATTCAGAGAACCGATATCGCTGTTACTGTCCGCGGTCGGTACCCGGTTTATATTAAACAAAGGATCGCCATCCTGCTCCCATACCGGCATCAGGAAGTCCGTCGAAGAACCTGTGAATCCGTAATTCTGCTGATATTTCTCATTCTCACACACCTTCTGTGTCGTCAGTGTGTAGGTTCTTCCAAGCGTAACCAGTGTATGTCCTTCCAGATACACCTCTACCGTACCGTCTTCGTTGTTTACAACTTCGGTATTCACAATAGAAGAAAGCTTATCAAGTGCCTGATTCCGCTTGTCCTTTAAGTCATTTGCTTTTTCCACATTTCCTGCCTCAACCGCACGGATCTGCTGGTTGAGTTCATAGATGGTAGATGCAAGATCATTGACTGTCTTGACCTGATCCTTGATCTCCGTGTTCAGATTCCGCTGATACTCGATCAGACTGGAACGTATCGTCTGCACACGATCGATCAGGGTGAGTGCATTGGAGATAAAGGAGCTCCGCGTTACGATACTGTTCGACTCCTTCTGCAGCTCCTGCATGGATGTCCACATATCGTTTAACGTCGTGTTAAAATCCTTACCCTCTAACTCACCGAAATAATTCTCTATCTCTGAGACGGTTTCATACTGCGCCTTGTAGTAGCTCATACGCCCGCTCTCTGTGCGGTAGGTATCATCTGCAAACTGGTCGCGCACCTGTCGGATCTGCGCCGTTACAACTCCCATACCTACGTTATTGATATAATATGAGTCCGTTGCGACTCTGTTATATGACTGGTCTGTCAGGAGTACCTGCTGTCTGGTATAGCCCTCAGTCTGTGTGTTTATTAAATTATGTGCGGTTGCATTTAACGCATATTGACTTGTCTGAAGTCCTGTTACGCCAACCGTCAACCGTCCCATCGTTCCTGCCATACGTTTACTCCCTTATTCCCGTTAATTCTGTACATCAAATCTGCCCGGTACATCGGCACCGCCTGCATATGCAGCGTTGCTCTTGAACATCTCTTTCGAATACTCTGCCGTCTCCGGCGCCCGGTTTAAATTCTGCATCAGATTGATGTTATACTCGATCATTTCAAGTGCATCCTGAATCAGATTCTGATTATGTCCGTTTACTTCCCGCACCTTCCGTGCAAGCTTCGCCAGCTTCTCGTTGATCGCAAGCAGCGGATCATGGAATTCCGGCTGTCCTTCCAGAAATGTAACAACGTCCATCACCTTGACATCATCTGGTCGTTTGCCTAAGATATTCGCTACATTTGTCATTGTCTCGCGCCGTCTGTGTTCCACGCTTGCAAGCGCATCTGCCAGACGCTGCTCCTTCTCGGTTGTCTCAGACAGACGGTCAAGATTGTTCGATACAATCGCACCCGTCTTCTCCATCGACACCTGCAGAAGCTGCTCATACAATGCATACTCATCATTCAATTCCGTAATCAGATTCTCAATTATACTTGCCATGTCGCATCCTCTTTTAGATATTTGTCTTGCTGTAACTGTCCAGTAATTTCTGTGCGAAATCATCCACGCTCACATCATATGTGCCGTTGTCAATCCGGCGCTTCAGATCCTGAATCTTGGACTCTCTGACATCTGGTGTATTGCCCAGTGCTGTCTTTGCTGTCTGCATATCTTTTCCCATGCTTGAGAAAGATACCTGATCCAAAAAGCTTCCTGATCCGGTTGTTCCAGAAGTCTTCGTCTTCTTGGTGCCTGTGTTGCCATAGATCTGACTGATCATATTATAGGTTCCTATTCTCATTGCTTCTCCCTCCTTTTTCTTATCTTTCGCAAGCCGCAGTCTCCTGCAATTACGATTCTTCAATATGAATATCGGAAGTTTTCCCTGTATCATAACCCTTTTTATGTAAAAAAAGACACATGCACCAGCATTTGTGCATATGTCTCTTCTCTGTTTTATGTATTTTATACAGAAGCAATCCCTGCCTGCTTTTCATCCACTGGATTAGTCAAGAAATCGCATCTTACCAGCGGAACTCTTCCGAACCGCCTGCTGGCGTTCCCGCTTGTAAGCGTTTGTCATCGCATCTGCCAGTCCGCCTGCACACTCCTTACAGAATCTTCCGCTGTGGATCATCTTGCCGCAGCGCTCACATTCCAGACCAACCAGAGAATCATCGGTAAAGGATAAACGTTCCTCGCGCACCCAGTATTTGATCTGCTTGATCGTAACATCACACGCTTCCGCTACCTGATTGATATTCTCGCGTGGATTCTCCTCGATATATTTCTTTACTTTCTGAAACTTCTCTTCCAGCTTTTCTTTACATGCAGGGCACAGCTTTTCGCCCGCAATATAATTAAATAACTTCTTACAGTTTCTGCAATTCATCAGTTCCATGATTTGTTCCTCCCTCTATCTATTCTGACACAATCTCTATATCACTTTCATCTTCCGGTTCCGATTGCTACACTTGTATAATAAACATCCGGGATTCCCGCCGCATGCAGACTCTTCGTACATGCCTCGATCGTAGCCCCCGTCGTGTAAATATCATCGACCAACAATACTTTCTTATAGCTTACACTTTTTTCTATACATTGAAAAGCCTTTTTTAAATTTTGCTCGCGGTGCTCGGGATCCAGACTTTTCTGTGGTTCCGTATTGACCACGCGTGCAAGCAGTTCCCGTTCAACCGGTATATCCAGTTTCTTTCCCAGTGCATCTGCCAGAAGCTCCGCCTGATTGTAACCTCGCTTCTCCAGCTTGCGCTTATGGATTGGGATCGGAATCAGCGCATCAATCCCCAGACTCTGCAATGTGAGTCCATGCCGTTTCACGATCTGTCCTGCATAGAATGCTGCATAATCACGCTGATTGTGATACTTGAACCGCGCCAGACTCTCATCAAGTGGATACTGGTATTTCATCGCCGGAAAGCCCTGTATATATGTCCGTGTATGCCGCGTACAATCCTCACACAGCTCCGCTTCCTCATCAGTGATCTCGCACCCACACCGCATGCAAACTGGCTGTGCCGGATAATCAATCATCGGTCTGCACTCGTCACACACCTGTCCAGCCTGTCTCCCTGTCACATCGCCACAAAGCGGACAGGTCGGCGGATATATCCAATTCACAAGTTTATTCCATACTCTCATTTAACTCCTCTAACCGAAGTGCCAGCGACGTGTACCGCTTCTGCTCCTCGGAATTATCAACCATCTGGTTTACCAGATTTACATCACCGACGATAATAACCAGCTGTCTCGCACGCGTGATTGCTGTGTAAATCAGATTCCGGTTCATCAGTTTCCGGTTTCCGCCAAGCAGCGGAATGATAACTGCCGGATACTCACTACCCTGTGATTTATGGATCGTCACGGCAAATGCATGCTCGATCTGATCCAGCTCTTTATAGTTATAAACACTCTCTCGTCCGTCGTCAAACAGGATTGTCAGCTCCTCATCGTAATCACTGATATCGGTAATCACGCCCATATCTCCGTTAAATACACCGACACCTTCATCCAGCACATAGCCTCTGCCGGTACCTGTCTTGGAAACACCGTAAATCTTCCACTCCTGTTGGTAATTATTCTTGATCTGCATGACCTTGTCGCCCTTTCGGAAGGTCACATCGCCACGCACATGCTCGGGCTTGTCCTTCGCCTTCGGATTCAGACGGTTTTGCAGCTTCTGGTTCATATTCTCCACGCCGACTTCGTATTTCCGCATCGGACACAGGATCTGGATTTCCTGCGGTGAAAATCCATAGTAATTCGGCAGATTCTTCATCGTAAGTGTCTGTACTTCCTCGATGATCTGCGATGCTGTCCGCTGTGGGATAAAGAAGAAGTCCTTGCTCTTGTTCGTCAGGATCAGATGCTCGCCACGCTGGATCTTATGCGCATTAAATACGATGTCGCTGCCATCCTCCTGCCGGAAGATCTTGTTCAGCGTCGTAACCGGGAAGCAGCCCGAATTGATAATATCCTTCAGCACATTTCCGGCACCCACGGAAGGAAGCTGGTTTACATCCCCGACGAAGATCAGTCTCGTTCCATATGGAACCGCCTGCACGAGTGAATAAAAGATATACGCATCAACCATCGACATCTCATCCACGATGATCGCATCACATTCGAGTGGATTGTCTGCATTTCGTGAAAAATGCATGCCGTGATCGTCCTGATTTTTGCTGTCCTCATCCATCGCACCGCTGATTTCCAGCAGACGATGAATCGTCTGTGCCGGCCATCCGGTCGACTCGGTCATACGCTTTGCTGCACGCCCGGTCGGTGCACAAAGCTTGATCTCCATACCTTTCTTGGAGAAATATTTGATAATAACATTGATGATCGTCGTTTTTCCGGTTCCGGGACCACCGGTAATAACTGCCACCCCGGCTTCGATCGCCGATTTTACAGCTGCCCGCTGCAGCTCATCCAATGTCAGTTTCTCTTCTTTTTCAATCTTCTGAATTTCTCGTTCCAGCTCGTCCTGTTCCATATCGTAGCGAAGCTGCAAATCGGTAAGCAGTCTTGCAGAATTCAGCTCCACATAATAATTCGATGCCAGATAGACGACATCTTCTTCATCGATCTGCTTGATCATGATCTTGCCTGCGATCAGCAGCTCCATCAACTGCTGTTCAAACAGGGAAACCGTCTGTTCGTACGCCGATTCCGCACTTGTCGCGTCTGCGTATTCTGCATAGCCAAGTGCTGACTGTCCATAGATGCCCTCGACATCCGTCGCCGTGTCACGCGTCAGTTCCACACAGCGACGCAGCAAAAGCTGTTTCGGCAGGTACATATGCCCTTCGCCGCCTGCCATATTCAGCACATACAGCACAGCCGACCGCAAACGGAATTCAGAATCCTGTGCAATTCCCATGCGCTTTGCGATATCATCCGCGATCCGGAATCCGATACCGGAAATATCCTCCGCCAACTTATATGGATTGCCGCGCAGAATGTCATAGACTTTATTTCCATATGTATTGAAGATGCGAATTGCCAGATTCACCGAAATTCCATACTGTGCCAGAAAAATGGCAACCTCCTGAAATTCCTTCTTCTCCAGATACGAGGTCGCGATCGCTTGTGCCTTTCGCTCGGAGATTCCACTGATCTCCGCAAGACGTTCTGGTTCCTCCTCGATGATCCGAAGGGTGTCATCCTTGAATTTCTTGACGATCTTCTTCGCCAAAACGGCACCAATGCCCTTGATGATACCAGAGCCTAAATACCGCTCGATTCCAAGTGTATCCTTCGGCATCTGAATCTCGCAGGAGGAGAATTTGAACTGAATATCATACTGCGGATGATTCACGTATTCTCCCTCTGCAATCACATAGAGACCTTCACCAGCCCCCGGCAGGGTGCCAACGAAGATCTCTTCTCCTTCTTCGCCTTCCACGGACATCACACAATAGCCCGTTTCGTCGCTTTTATATACGATTTTTTCTATGTAGCCTTCTCTAATCATGTCATAATCCTATTTGTATTTTATGCATTTTGTGTCTGCGTAGTTGCCGCAGCCTGTTCCTGCTCATGCAGCTCCTCCGGGGTAATTGCGGCGTTCTGCTTCTTCATAGATTCGTATAACTGCTGTGCCAGACCAAGCTTGCCCTGATCGCTGACCAGTTTTGCATACTGCTGTGCCTGCAGGTCATATGCATAGTCTGCATATGGGTTGTCGTCCTCGTCGCTGTCGGACTTAATTGTGGATTGCACCTGCTTGTACACCTGCTCAACCAGATATGCTTCGAACTCCTTGCATGCTGCAAGCATCTCCTCATCAGTTGCATCCGAGGAGGTCGATTTCTTGATCTGATTGGTTAAATTGCTCGTCTGCGCCTGTGTCACGTAGGAAGAATAATCTTTATTTGTAAGGTTTGTGATGTTTTCCATAAGGTCACCTTTCCTCTACCTAACGAAGAGCGTTAGCCTGTTGCATCATTTCGTCGGATGCCTGAATTGCTTTGGAATTCATTTCGTATGCACGCTGTGCCACGATCAGGTTAACCATCTCGTTTGCCACATCGACATTCGACGCCTCCGTGTAATACTGATGTGTCTTTGTCTGCTTCACTGCCGCATTTCCATTCTCCGCAACTGCCGCGCCACTTGCGACGGTTACCGAATAATTGTTGCTACCTTCCTTGGAAAGACCTGCCGGATTATTAAACTGGTAAATACCAAACTTCACAGGACGTCCATTGGCGTCGGTCAGCACAGCTGGATTTCCGCTTGCATCCGGGAATGCCAGTGTCCCATCCTGATTGACGACCAGATCCGTTGCCACACGGTTAGATGGCAATACAATTGCATTTCCATATACATCCAAAACCGGATTTCCGTCGGATGTACAAAGCATGTTTCCATTTGCAACCGGCGAAATTTCAAACGAACCATCTCTTGTATACTGCAATTCTCCACTCTCTGTTCGAATCCGGAAGAAGCCATCCCCTTCCAGCGCTACACTAAACGGGTTCTCCACATGTGTCAGATTTCCCTGTGTAAATGTACTTGTAATCGCTGCAACACGGCTGCCGAGGCCTACCTCTGCCGCAACCGGCTTGTTCTCGCCTGCATTGTTCGTCGATGTCGACTGCAGGTTCTGATACAGCAGTGACTTGAAGCTCGCCTGCTGTGATTTATAACCAATCGTATTGATATTTGCTACGTTATTTGCAATTGTATCTACATTGACCTGCTGTGCCCGCATACCGGATGCAGCCGTCCAAAGTGATCGCATCATACGCTACTACCTCCTATTATCTTCCACTATAACCGTCCGATTTCATTGACTGCCTTGTCCAAGGTCTGGTCGATCGTCTGAACCATCTTCTGATTTGTCTCATACGCTCTTGTGACCGCGATCATATCAACCATCTCAGTGACCATATTGACATTTGACATTTCCAGATATCCCTGATTGACTGTTGCATCCGCCTGTGTCTGTACGGCGCCATTCACGGCTTCGTACATATTCTCACCATAGCTGGATAACGCGTCGTAGCTCTCAAAATCAACCAACTGCAATTTCGCAACATACGTATTGCCAGAGTAAATTTCTCCCGCCTGATTTACGCTGATCTTGACCAGATTTGCATTCGGAATCTGTATACGATTACCGCCTTCCGCCAGCACATAATCGCCATCCTTTGTCACAAGATAACCGTCCCTGGTTACAGTGAAATCGCCATCGCGCGTGTAGCGTGTCGTTGTCGTTCCACTCTTGTCTGTTGTGCTGATGGTAAAAAATCCGCTGCCGGATAATGCCAAATTGTACTGGTCTTCTGTCTGTCTGAAATTTCCCTGAGACATATCATAATACGTCTCTCCGATCTTCACGCCGAGGTTCACGCCGCCGATGCCCTGCTTTATGTTCGGTCCGATCGTTGGATCGTCAATCTTGACTGCCAGCTGGCGGTCAAAAGACTGCGATGTAACGTCCACCTTTTTGTAGCCGGTCGTGTCCGCGTTCGCCATGTTGTTTGTCACAACATCCATTCTCTTTTCCTCGTTGCGAAGTCCGGTCCATGCCGTGTACAACCCTCTTACCATCGTTTTCCTACTTTCTACTTTCGCTCACTCAAAAACTCAATATACTTACCTGTACCGATTGCCACTGCAGTCAGTGGTTCCTCGGCTGTCATCGTTGTGATTCCGGTGTTCTCCTCGATCAGATCTTCGAGTCCGTGCAGTAATGCACCGCCACCAGTCAACACAATTCCACGGTCTGCGATATCAGCTGCCAGCTCTGGTGGTGTACGCTCCAATACCGAATGTACTGCATCCACGATCTGGGATGTCACCTCGCGCAGCGCCTCCTCGGTCTCATCCGAAGATACCGTTACCGTCTTTGGAAGTCCGGTTACCAGATTTCGTCCACGGATATCCATAGAGATATTCTCTGGTCGTTTGTAACAAGTTCCAATATTGATCTTGATCTCCTCTGCCGAACGCTCACCGATCAACAGATTATGACGTTTCCGCATAAAACGAACGATCGCATCGTCGAAATCATCGCCCGCTACCTTGATGGACGATGATACAACCACGCCATCCAGTGAAATAACTGCGATATCCGAAGTACCGCCTCCGATATCTACGATCATATTTCCGCATGGTCTGGAAATGTCAATACCGGCTCCGATTGCGGCTGCAACCGGCTCCTCAATGATATAGACATCTCTGGCACCCGCCTGATAGGTCGCATCCTCAACAGCACGCTTCTCTACATCCGTAACACCGGATGGCACACATACACTAATACGTGGTCTTCTACCGAAGAAGCTCTTGCCCACTGCCTTCTGGATAAAATATTTCAACATCTTTTCTGTCGTTTTATAATCGGATATAACACCCTGTCTGAGCGGACGCACCGCAACGATATTCCCAGGTGTTCTTCCGAGCATCAGTCTTGCCTCTTCCCCGATTGCCATGATCTGTTCGGTATCTCTGTCATAGGCAACTACGGACGGCTCCTTCAATACGACGCCCTTTCCTTTGACATAGACTAATATACTGGCGGTTCCTAAGTCGATTCCAATGTCTGAACTTGCCACGTCTTGTTCCTCCTATCTATATATCGGAAATTTCCTAATTATCCTTAGCTTTTCTCATAATAATCATGGTTGCAGCGCCTCCCTGTAACCATTCAATCGGCACTTCCGTGATATCCATGATCTCGTCCAATGCTGGCACATAGCTGCACCAGTTTGTGATCCTCCGTCCGGCAATATCTTTGCGGACACCATCCATATGCTCAAATTTATCGCGCAGATTCTTCAGGATCTTGCGGCTGTCGCCACCAGTCAGATCATATCCAAGCATGTCATTGAGTGCCTTGTTGGAGAAGAATACATAACCCGTGTACAGATCCCGGATAAAAATGCCCTCATGGAAACTATTGTATGTTTCTATCAGATGTTTATTCACATTTCGCACATTATCATCGCCATCTGCATTTTCCAGCATATTCTGGATCAGCAGAGAGATACTCTGTGAGAAACGAAGTTCTTCTTTTGTCCAGATTCGTTCCGATTTCGACTCTGCAAAAATCAAAATACCGTACAATCTTCCTTCCAGATAAATCGGATATGCGATCTCCGCCCGGAAATTATACCGCATCAGGTTGATTACATCGCGCTGTGTCATATTGGTACGGTCAAGCATACAACAGCCATTGCCGCGCTTGATCGCGTCTACCACAAGATACAAACGCTCCGGAAGCAAAGTCAATATATCGTCACTCGGCATCTCACCGGATACATCGAAATAACTTCGCAGACTGAATGCTTTTGGATTGTCCTTGTCAAATGTATATAAGAACATGCGGTCCAAATCCATATGCAGCGCGACCTCACGCAACGTCTCGCCAATGACCTGTTCTACATCTTCGCTTAATTTGCTGTTGATCTTCGACAATGCATTGTTGACAATGCTCTGTCGTGCAAGCTCCTCACGCAGCTTCTTGCCCGCGCCACGTGACTTCGCAGATTCCACAATAGAATTATAGCTTTGCAGCAGGAAATCCGATACCAGTTCTGCTGTCGTCCAATGAAGCTCGTAAATTTTCTCCAGATGCTCTGTCTCATCCGGTGTATAAGAGCCAAGCACCCAGAACCCCTGCAAATTATCACCGACGAAGATCGGTGCCATTGCCAGCTTTCCATAACCGCCTTCCTCGCGGTCAAAGATATGTGGCTTCATCTCTGCCAGTACTTCTTCCTTCATCGTTTTGAAAAACTCTTTGTAGGTTGGCGTCTCAAACAGATCATAGAAATCACCCAGATCCGTCGCAGGTCCGACTGGTGTAGATTCCACCTTGCCATTCTCATCAACAAACACAGAATACAAATTAGTGAGTTGTGAAAATCCACTCATGATCATTTCCATCTTCTGAATCTGCGGAATCATGCCCGGATTATCCAGCTTGCTGATTACCAGGGATCCCGTCGGCGAAATCTGCATGCGTCTGTTTGGCTCTTCAATCGCCCGTTTGATCTCCGCCTGTTTTTCTTCTTCCTTCTCCGCAGAGATATCGCGGATATAAAACTCTACTTCATATGTATTTTCTTCTTCTGACACAACTTCGATACAGATATTGACCCGCACCTGTCGAAGCACCCCATCGTCTCCAACCATACGATATTCGTGCACGTAATCCTGAACACGATTGTCAATCGCATTATGAATGGTCTTCATTACCATCTCACGATCCGACGGATAGATATAATCCTCGGACAATTTCATTCCTTTGTTCAGCATCTCGACATTCATACCAATCTCGGATGCGTTCGGTGAAACATATACCAGACTGGAACCCGGCATATCGATAATATATCGTTTTACAAGCACAATATATTTTGTCTTTTCAATCGCTTTTCTGAGGTATTTGTTTTCAATTACCATGCCACTCGCCCCCTTATCGTATCGTAAAGCCTCGGTATCTAATAAGGCTGTCACACGCAATGTGCGACAGCCCCGTCTATACTGCTTTCTGAATCGGACTAATTGTTGCTGATCTCAGGGAATGCCTGATCTGCAACCTTAATCGTATTGTCTACGGAAATAACTACATTATCAAGTGCTGCTTTCATCTGTGCCATATATTCGCTTACACTCTCGCACTCACGCTTCACAGACATACGTGTATTGTATGCCTCTGTTCTTGCCTGATTCCGCATCTCCTCACACTCTGCAGTTGCCTCTGCGCGCATATTTGCACAGGTTTCCTCTGTATGATCGTTCAAAGACTGACATGCGCTCTCCGTCTCTGCACGCAGGTTGTCTGTCTCTTCTCTTGTCTCACGCTTCACGCGCTCACACTCTGCATATGTGGATTCCTTGCGCTCCTGACATTTGCTCTTTGTCTCTGCATCGAGTCTCTCACAGGCTGCAACTGTCTCTGCATGCATACGCTGGCACTCTGCGGTTGTCTCCTCTGACATCTGACGGCAGGCATCACTTGTCTCCTGTGTCAGTCTGTCGCATTCTTCCTCTGTCTTTGCGCGCAGCTCCCCGCACTCCTTCTGTGTCTGCTTTGTCAATGCATCTGCACTCTCACGTGCCTCCAGCAAAGTTCTGGAAATTGACTCGTAACGGCTCGCTGACTCTTCTTCTCTTGTCTCGTATGCTGCCATCTTGTCACGGAGCTGTGTCACCTCTACCTGCAGCTCATCATTTACCTTCTTGAGGTTCTCGATCGTGCTGGAAGATTCATTCAAGTTAACCTCTCTCATCGTGTGGAGATTCTTTACTGTCTCTGACAGCTTCAATACGTTTGCCTTTAAATCTGCAACCTCTTTCTCGTGTTCTGCTGTCAATTCGTCTATATAATTTTCTACTGCCTTCTTGTCATATCCACCAAACGATGTGGTCTTCAACGTTACATCCATTCTACAATTCTCCTTTCGAATGTCCATTATCCAATATGTTTCTTAATTATACCATAAGAACTTTGTTTATGCATCATTTTTTTACACAGGATTTATGATTAACAATCTATATACAAATTACTTTAACGGACGTTTGAATTGACGATAATGGATTTACGAAGGGACATTTGCGACCGCCGGTACTTAATGAGTGTGAAACACGAATTTAGTACCGCTGCGCGGAGCAACTAAGCGGAAGCGGTCCCGGAGTGAACCATTATCGTCAATTCAAACTATGCATTAAAAGGTTCAATAAAAAGTATGTGTGTATTGATATTTGCTTTCACTTTATGATACACTAAGGGTATGTTTAATCATATAAAAATTATTACGAGGTGATCTTTAAATGAACTTTTTCATGAAAATTCATGCAAAAAAATACAAACGATTTTCTCTTTTGCCGATTTGTATGCTGTTAATTTTTTCATTAACCGCATGTACAGCGAATGTGGAGAAGCGGTATCAGACCTACATCAAGAGTTTGATCGCAATCAATTATCTTGGTGCAACCAAGGATTACATTGCGGCGTCCGGTGCCAATCAGGAGGATGCAGATGCCCTTTATCAGGCAAACATTGACCTGCTCACTGACAATATCCTCACCTATTACAGTGTGAATATTGACGATGCGCCAGAGATGCGGGAGCAGTTCGAGTCTCTTGCCAAAAATATTTACAGCAAGGTTAATTACAAGGTAGATAAAGCAAGAAAAGACGGCAGTGTTTATCTGGTAGATGTCACGATTTACCCGATCAACCTGTTCGCACAGACCTCTTCTGAAGTAACTGCTTATGTCGACACATTTAACAACGATGTGAAGGCTGGAACTTATAACGATTATTCTCTCACTGATTACGAAACATTATTCTCGCAGGGCTTGATTGACATCCTGAATGCCGGTTGTGAAAATATGAGTTATGCCGACCCGCAAGTTATAACTGTTGAAATTATTGAAGATGGAAATAAATATTACATCAGCGACCGCGATTTCATGCAGATTGATGCTGCTATGATCAGTTCCGCAATCGTGACTGAGACTGCAACTTCAACAGATGCGAACTAAATAATGAAGCATGCAGGTAATATATGAAACAACATATAAAAACGACCGATTGGTTTTAAACCAACCGGTCGTTTTTGATATATTATTTTATTATTCCTAGCTGATCATTGCTCCAGCCGGCATATCCTTCTCTGCGGTAAGCAGTGCCAGATTTCCATCGAAATCCTCTGCACAAAGAAGCATACCTTCGGATAACACACCTGCAAGCTTTGTCGGCTTCAGGTTCGTGATAACAACAACCTTCTTACCAACCATCTGCTCTGGTGTATAGTAATGCTTGATTCCTGATACGATCTGCAGGGTTCTGCCCTGTACCTTTACCTGTGAGCAAAGCAGCTTCTTGGACTTTGCAACTTCCTCACAGGAGATGATCTCACCCATCTGCAACTGCATACGGCTAAACTCATCAATTGTGATCTCTTCTTTCACTACAGCATCAAGTGTAGGAATCTCAACCTTTTCTTCCTTCTTTGCCTTCTTCTCCGGCTTTGGCTCTTCTTCAACCACTTTGGATGGGAAACGCTTCTCGATCTCCTCGAGCATCTTTGGTGCATCGATTCTTGCGAAGAGAATCTCCGGCTGATCCGTTACCTTATTCCCGGATGGATACAGGCCAAAGTTCGAAAGTTCTGTCACACGACGCTTTTCTGCATTGAGCTGCTTTAAGATCTTCTCAGACGTCTCCGGCATATATGGCTCCAGAAGGCTTGCGCCAACCACGATGCTCTCTACCAGATTGTAAAGAACGGTGTTCAGACGATCTGCATTCTCCGGATCCTTGGCAAGTGCCCAAGGCATTGTCTCATCGATATACTTATTGCAACGCTTAAACAAAGCGAAGATCTCTGTGATCGCATCTGCCACGCGGAGCTTGTCCATGCATGCATTTACACGGAGTCTGGTGTCGGTTACAACAGCCTTCAAGTCATCATCGACCGGCTCATGTGCACCGGCATTTGTCACAACGCCATCAAAATATTTATTCGACATGGAAATCGTACGGTTCACGAGGTTTCCAAGTGTATTTGCAAGTTCTGAATTGATACGCTCAATCACAAGCTCCCATGAAATAACACCATCGTTCTCAAATGGCATCTCATGCAACAGGAAGTAGCGAACCGCATCCACGCCGAACAAATCTACCATATCATCTGCATAGATTACATTTCCACGGGACTTACTCATCTTTCCATCACTCTGGATGAGCCAAGGATGTCCGAACACCTGCTTCGGAAGCGGCTCGCCAAGCGCCATGAGGATACATGGCCAGTAAATGGTATGGAAACGGATGATATCCTTGCCGATCAGATGCAGATCTGCAGGCCAGTAACGATGGTACAATTCGTCCGAATTGCCATCCACATCATAGCCAAGACCTGTGATATAGTTGGTCAACGCGTCGATCCATACATATACGATATGTCCCGGATCAAAATCTACAGGAATACCCCATTTGAAGGATGTTCTTGATACGCACAGATCCTGCAGTCCCGGAAGGAGGAAGTTGTTCATCATCTCGTTCTTGCGGGACTCCGGCTGGATAAAGTCCGGATGTGTATTGATATGCTCGATCAGACGGTCAGCGTATTTGCTGAGCTTGAAGAAATATGCTTCTTCCTTTGCCGGCTGTACCTCACGGCCACAGTCCGGGCATTTGCCGTCCACAAGCTGTGCTTTCGTGAAGAAGGATTCACAAGGTGTACAGTACATGCCTTCGTACTGACCCTTGTAGATATCGCCCTGATCGTATAATTTCTTGAAAATCTTCTGTACCTGCTTCTCATGATAATCGTCCGTTGTACGGATGAATTTGTCGTAAGAAGTGTTCATCAGATCCCAGATACGCTTGATCTCAGCCGATGTCTCATCCACGAATTCCTTCGGTGTGGAGAGATTCTCAAATGCTTTAATCTCGATCTTCTGACCATGTTCGTCAGTTCCTGTCTGGAAACGTACGTCGTATCCGACGTATCTCTTGTATCTGGCAATGCTGTCTGCAAGTACAACCTCATACGTATTGCCTATATGAGGCTTACCAGATGTGTATGCGATTGCGGTTGTAATGTAGTACGGTTTTTTAGGCATATGAAACCCCTCCCTTATTTTTGTTTTTAACCCACTCTTAATTTAAACTTCTGGACATCGCGCTCGTCATCAACTACCTCGATCTGACCGCCAAGTCCACGGATCTTTCCATCGAAATCTTCGTAACCACGCAAAATATACTTGATATCGTCGATCGTACTGAATCCTTCCGCTGCCAATGCTGCAATGACAAGTGCGGCACCTGCACGCAGATCCGGTGCTACCAGATTCGCGCCTGTGTATCCATCCACGCCAGTAATCACTGCGGAATTACCTTCTACTTTGATGCGTGCTCCCATGCGGGAAAGCTCGCTTACATATTTAAACCGGTTTTCAAATATACTCTCCGTAATCACGCTCGTTCCCTGTGACAATGCAAGTGTTACCGCCATCTGCGGCTGCATATCTGTCGGGAATCCCGGATATGGAAGTGTCTTAATCTGTGTTGCCTTGAATCTGCCGTCCGCCATAACACGAACTGCATCATCGTATTCGATTACGCGTGCACCAATCTCATTCAGCTTCGAAGAGATTGCCTCTAAGTGTTTTGGAATTACATTTTTGATGAGAACATTTCCCTTTGTCGCTGCCGCCATCGTCATAAATGTTCCCGCCTCGATCTGATCCGGAATGATCGAATACTCCGTTCCTCTCAGCTTCTGAACACCACGGATACGGATGACATCCGTTCCGGCGCCCTTGATATTTGCACCCATACTATTCAGGAAGTTCGCTACATCTACAATATGTGGCTCCTTCGCAGCATTCTCGATCGTCGTCTTGCCCTCTGCAAGCACGGCTGCCATCATGATATTGATGGTTGCACCAACCGTTACCACATCGAGATAAATATGATTTCCAATCAACTGGTCTGCTTTCGCAACAACCTTACCGCCATTTACAATCTCTACTTTCGCACCAAGTGCCTCAAAGCCCTTGATATGCTGGTCGATCGGACGCAGTCCAATATCACAGCCGCCCGGCAAAGCAACCTGTGCATAGTTGTATTTACCAAGCAAAGCTCCAAGCAGATAGTAGGATGCTCGTATCTTCCGAATATATTCATCATCCACACAGACATCCTCGCCGGTTCTGATTGTTCCGCCGCAGATAGAAACTGTATGGTTATCAATGTATTTTACCTTAGCGCCAATTGTCTCGATTGCACGAAGTAATGTCTTTGTATCTTCTACATATGGTACATTCTCAATAATGCATTCTTCGTCTGTCATGACTGCTGCTGCAAGGATACCGAGTGCGGCGTTTTTCGCACCGGCAATCGAAACTTCACCTTCCAGAACATTGCCGCCTTTTATAACATATTTTTCCATTTCACACCTCTGTGCTGCCAGTTATTTTTTACGCTACTAGCCCATAATCTTAATAATTATAACACATTCCATTATTTTGTAAAGCATTTTACTTGTCTGCCTCACAATAAATGCATCGATAAATACGATTTTTTTCATCGGCTAATTTAAATATATGCACAATTCCTGGTTCTGTCGATGTGATACAGCGAGGATTTTTACATTTTTTCACATTGATCAGTTTTTTGGGCAATGCCAGCTTCTTTTTCTCGACCGTCTGTCCGTCCTTGATGATGCTGACTGTGATATCTGGATCGATGTAACCCAACACATCCAGATTCACATCGTACTCCTTATCAATCTTCAGGATGTCCTTCTTGCCCATCTTGCTGCTCTTGACGTTCTGCAGGATGGCAACGGAACAGTCGAGCTTGTCAAGTTCGAGGTCGTGATATACCTGAAGTGCCTTGCCAGCAGTAATATGATCCAGCACAATACCATTTTGAATACTATCTATCTTCATGATTTTTCCTCCTTAATGCAAATCCATTTCCTTACTCTGGGATCTTGGCAAGCTTGTCCGCAGACAGATTCAGCTTCGCACCATTCGCCTTGAGCAGTGTCAGCATCAGTGCCATACGCACGAATTTTCCATTCATAACCTGACGGAAATAGCAGGCACGTGGATCGTCATCGATTTCCACAGAGATCTCGTTCACACGTGGAAGCGGATGCAGGATTGCAAGGTCAGACTTTGCATTTTTCAGCTTCTTTCCATCAAGAATGTATGTATCCTTCAATCTGACATAATCCGCCTCGTTGAAGAAACGTTCCTTCTGTACTCTTGTCATATAAAGCACATCCAGCTCGCTCATCACTTCTTCCATCGACTCTACTTCTTCATATGGAATATTCTTTGCTTCGAGCACTTCGGAAATAATGTATTCCGGCACGCGGAGTTCCTTCGGTGCAATCAGGATGAATTTGATGTTCTCATAACGGGACAATGCCTTGATCAGGGAATGTACGGTACGTCCAAACTTCAGATCGCCACACAGACCAATCGTGAAATTATCCAGTCTTCCTTTCTCCCGCAGGATTGTAAGCAGGTCTGTCAATGTCTGTGTCGGATGGTTATGTCCGCCATCCCCCGCATTGATAATCGGCACGCCACTCACCATGGAAGCACGCATCGGCGCGCCTTCCTTCGGATGACGCATTGCGATGATATCTGCATAGCAGCTTACCACTCTTGTTGTATCGCCCACGCTCTCGCCCTTCGTTGCTGACGTAGAATCAGCCGAAGAAAAACCAAGTACATTTCCGCCAAGCTCCATCATTGCTGATTCAAAGCTAAGTCTTGTTCTTGTACTTGGTTCAAAAAATAATGTTGCAAGTTTTTTGCCCTTACACGCTTCGCTATACGCTTCTTTGTCGTCGATGATATCCTGTGCCAGCTTCAAAATGCCATCGATTTCTTCTACGGTCAAGTCTGTTGAATCAATTACATGTTTCATTTCTGGTTTCCTCCCATTGAACGCACGTTGTTTTTTCGGAATATCTCATCGATTGCAAACCGGTCTTCCCGGTTGCAAACGAGGATATATGTTTTTCGATTCGCACGAATCTTCAGTACGATTACATTGCTGTCCTCCCCCTGGTTCTCCAGGAGAAAAGACCGCATGAATTCCCATTCGATAAATGTGGTTCCGACCAGCACTCCATCTTCTGTGATGCCACTCTGTATCCGGGTGGACAGCACGATGAACAACACAAACATCAATACCGCAGGCACAAATATGTAGATCTTAAAATATACCAACACAACAAGTCCCACAAGTCCAAGGTTCGCATAGACGACCTCAGAGATATTTAATTTGTGATGCAGCCGGCTCTTTATGACGATCCCAGACTGTTTTTTCACGGCAGAGACGCAGACAAGCGCGCCCGTACCAAAGCCAAGGAAAAGCACAAACGCCAGTACCGAAAGCCACACATCCATATATTATACCACTTAAATTCCTTTTATCAATGTATACATGACAGCTTTTTCTGCGTGTCTTCTGTTTTCTGCCTGATCGAGAATATGATCAAGGTTCTTCATCTCCACGTCCTTCGAAATCTCGAAGCCTACATGCATTGGCATGTCGTGGAAGACAAGTGCATGACTGCCCTCTAAGAACTCATCGTTCAACTGATATGGCATCATCTTATCCATGAGTTCTTTCTTCTTATCCTGATATGCAGGATCGTTGAAAAACTCCATGTCAAGCCATGTATCGGTGTAGCAGATATCCATATCCTTGACATATTTCTTCACTTCGTCCATCGGCATGTTCGGATCAAGCTCTACATAGTAACCAGTCTTCTTTGCTTCCTCATAGAAGTCCGGTCCGCAGGCAGTATCATTTACAAGCGGGGTAAGTCCGTACAAAGTTCCCTGCTTCATCTTGGAGAAGAATTCTACCAGTGAATTGAATACGTTGTTCTTTGCACCGATATATAAGAACTTGACATTCAGACTACCAAACTTCTCGATGATCGTCAGTGCATCTGCCAGAATCTGGCAAGGATGGTACGAGTTATCGCAGCCATTGATAAATGGTACCGTTACATTGTCACCGAACAGCTCAACGGTCTCATTTTTCACGAGACGTGCCATGATGATGTCCACATTGCGGCATACATATTTGATCTCAGAAACCGGCTCGCCAAGAACAAAGTTGCTGTCCTTCCAGAGCTGGTTGTAGTAGGTTCCGCCAAGCTCTGTCATTCCTGTCGTGAAAGAAAGGAATGTACGGGTACTTGTCTTTTCAAACAATGTATAGAGCTTCTTGCCCTCCAATGCGTGGCTGTACTTCTCCGGGTTCTTCTTCATATCCAGTGCAAGATCAAGGATCTTCTGCAGCTCTTCCGCAGAGAAATTCTTGAAGTTCAACATATTCTTCATGATATCTTCCTCCTTTTTTCTACAAATATTTCTTTAAGTCGTCTACCTTGTCGGTCTTCTCCCATGGAAGGTCGATATCGGTTCTTCCGAAATGTCCGTAAGCAGCCGTCTGCTTGTAGATTGGTCTGCGCAGATCAAGCATCTTGATGATACCAGCCGGACGCAGGTCGAAGTTCTCACGGATGATCTCTACGAGCTTATCATCTGCAAGCTTACCTGTGCCAAATGTATCTACCATGATGGAAGTTGGTCTTGCAACACCGATCGCATAAGAAAGCTGGATCTCACACTTCTCAGCCAGTCCGGCTGCCACGATATTCTTTGCTACATAACGTGCGGCATACGCTGCGGAACGGTCTACCTTTGTGCAGTCCTTTCCAGAGAATGCTCCGCCGCCGTGACGTGCATATCCACCGTAAGTGTCTACGATAATCTTACGTCCGGTTACACCAGAGTCACCGTTTGGTCCACCGATAACAAAACGTCCGGTTGGGTTGATGAAGAACTTCGTCTCATCGTCGATCATATCCTGTGGAAGGACTGGATCAAATACATATTTCTTGATATCCGCATGGATCTGCTCCTGCGATACATTCTCGTCATGCTGGGTAGAAAGTACAACTGCCTCTAATCTGCAAGGCTTTCCGTTCTCGTCATACTCTACCGATACCTGTGTCTTACCATCTGGTCTTAAATAAGGAAGTGTGCCGTTCTTACGAACTTCTGTCAGCTTTCTTGCAAGCTTGTGTGCCAATGAGATTGGATATGGCATAAGCTCTGGTGTCTCGTTTGTTGCATAGCCGAACATCATACCCTGATCGCCAGCGCCGATTGCCTCAATCTCCTCATCGGACATATGATTTTCCTTTGCTTCGAGTGCCTTGTCAACACCCATTGCGATATCGGTTGACTGCTTGTCAAGTGCAACGATCACACCACAGGTATCACAGTCAAATCCGTACTTTGCACGGTCATAACCGATCTCACGAATTGTCTCACGTACGATTGTCTGAATATCGATCTGTGCCTTTGTTGTGATCTCACCCATAACAAGTACCAGTCCGGTTGTTACGGCTGTCTCACAGGCAACACGGCTCATAGGATCCTGCGCTAAAAGCGCATCTAATACGGCATCACTGATCTGGTCACAGATTTTGTCAGGATGGCCTTCGGTTACTGATTCTGAAGTAAATAATAACTTCTCCATTTGTTCCTCCTTTGGAATGCATTTGTCTATGGTTCTTTGTCTCTTTTTCAGCGGCAATTCATAAAAAATAAATCCGGCTGCAAGCAACCGGATTTGAAAGTCGTTATCAAATCTTCTTATTGCTCGACAACTTAATCTAAGTATCGCTCAGGTCGGCACCTTCCGTCTCCGGGGTTGCCGTGGCTTCTTCGTCCCTTATGACTCCACCACTCTGAATAAGAGAGACATGTTTAACATATATCATATATTTCTAATTGTCAATGGTTTTATTTGCTAATTTCGTTGTATTTGCGCATATTCTGGCGATTTTCATTCCTGTGTTTCATGCTTTTTACGGATAAATCGAATCAGCACCGCAACAAGCATCAGAATCAGCACGCCCACTGCTGCGCCACAGCTATCGAGCAGCACGTCCTTTACCTGTCCGCTCCGTCCAGGAACAAACAACTGATGAAACTCATCCGTCGCCGCATACACCGTCGCAGTTCCCCACGCGAATAACGCAGACACCTTTCGTTTTCTTCGGGCATCCAGCCATACACCACAGAGCAGCATTGCAAAGACGGCATACTCCGTCGCATGTGCCAATTTTCGGATCGGATGATCGACCTTCGCTGCAAACGCAAGCTGTGCTTCCTCCGACCAGTTCTTAAAATCCGGATGTACAATGCGTCCAAACTCCATACCGACCGTATAACTGTCCTCCGTCGATTCCTCGCCATTTCTGGCAGAGAAACAGAAGATCATAATCGCGAACAGTACCGACAATACAAGAAACACAATCTGCCGTTTCGACAGCCTCCCCGACTGCGTCTGTTTATCCTTAGATATGCTTCTTGATTGCATCTGCCAGTGCCTTCAAGGATTCTGATTCTGTCTCGCCCTGCTTCCATGTCACCTGTACGTCATCCCCTGCGTGACGTGGAATCACATGCATATGGAAATGATGCACAGTCTGTCCAGCTACTTCGCCATTGTTCTGCACGATATTCAGGCCCTCGCAGCCAGTCTCTTCCTGTACCGCTTTCGCAACGTGGGTTGCAAGCGAAAATACCTTGCCTGCAGTCTCCTCATCAAGCTGGTAGATATTATCGTAGTGCTCCTTCGTCAGAATCAGCGCATGTCCCTGATTGGCTGGTGCCAGATCCAGAATTACACGGCACTCTGGTGTCTCATATACCGTTGCAGATGGAATCTCTCCATTTGCGATCTTGCAGAAAATACAATCATCTTTTTTCATCTTTACTTACTCCTTTTTATTTTAACTACTTATACTTTACCATTTCTGATAAAGCATGGCATCGTTTTGCTCTTAGACCTGGTATCCACGTTTTTCGTAGTTTACACCCTGTATACTCTCGTTCAGGGTTCCTTTCCCATAGGTAAGTCCAGCGTACACCTGATGTACATTCTGCATCACAGCGCCCTCGTTGTCAAGTTCGTGTAAATGTACAAATCCGACACGTAAATCATCGACCATCTGCACACATCGATCCAGTTCATCCGGCTGTCTGCGTACTTCCGAGCGCACAAGCTTCCCATAGATAAATCGCAAAATGGCAATCACATTTCTTCCAAGCGGATCTTCCTTCGAGAAACATTCAATCAGCTCCTGCATCGCACGCCGCGCCTGCCCAATCGTTTGCAGGTATGTGGTCATATTCTCCGCTTCGTACGCTGCCATCGCATCCATGCCGTATGTATGAAATATATCACATAGCACCAGAATCAGACCGCTGTGGTTCTCCTGACTGATGCGCCGTGTGAATTCCTGTTTTTGTTCCTGTGTCATGGTGGTTTCCTCATATTCCTGTCTTATACATATTATCCCAATCCGGTCTGCGCCGCCTACTGCAGCAGCTGTAACAGCGATTCCGGTCTGTCGTTCGCCTTCTGCATCATGGAGATTGCCGCCTGCGACAAAACCTCCTGCTGCGTATATTCTGTCATCTCCTCAGCCATATCCGTATCCATGATCCGCGAATAAGCCTCCGTGATACTCTCACTTTGCACTTCGAGATTCGAATGCACATCATCCAGCCGGTTCTCATACGCACCCAGCTTCGAACGTGCAGCCGAAACTTTCTTCACTGCCTCATCAATGATATCAACTGCCTGACTTGCATATTCATGTGTGTACATGATCAACTCATCCACGCCAAGTGATTTTGCATTCAGCTCTGGAATGTCGATGGCTAACTGCTCACCCTCGTTGGAACCTGTCTGTATTACCATCGTTCCAGCCGACAGCACTTCGATCTCTGCTGTTACAGCTCCACCATTTTCGGCAACAGCGCCCGGATCTGCTTCAATCGTCATAGAGAAGCCGCTTCGGTCTGTGACTTCAATCTTATTTCCATTTGTCTTCAAAGTTGCAGTCGTAGAAAATCCATCTTCTGTGATGTTCAAAGCTGCCTGACAATCCTTGCCCTGCATCATCGTGCCATCTGTCACTCCAAACACCGCTGCCAGCTCCGGATTTCCCACAGAGATGCTGATTTTCTCACTGCTGCCATATCCCTTTGTGCGGAACACCACCGGTGCTCCACTGTCAAAGCTCTCCTCTGTCGTTCCGTCATTCGACGCAAAGACATCAATATTGATCTTGGCAAGGCTGGTCTGGATCTTTCCATATACATCCTCCATCGTCATGCCTTCCTCGATCTCGATTGCAAATCCATTTACCTTCAAAGTTCCTGCCTGCTCTTTTGTGATCACGGCTGTAGAATAGGTAAATCCTGTCGTCATAGATGCCTGCTCTGCATCGGCTGTGACATTGATCGAATAAACACCCGTGCTTACCTCTGATGAAATGTATGTTGCTTTCACACCATTGACGCTGGACAGAGAACGTCTCGTCAGATCCCCATTCAGCAGTGTCTGTCCGTTAAATGCGGTCGTATCGGAAATCTGTGTCAGCTCAGCCGCCAGGGAATCAATCTCCTCCTGAATCGCATCACGATCGACCTCATCATTGACATCGTTTGCCGCCTGCACAGCCAGTTCCCGCATACGTCCTAAAATGCTGTGCATCTCCTCCATGCCGCCCTCTGCGGACTGGATCACAGAGATACCATCGTTAGAATTCAAAGCCGCGCGGTCAAGTCCCCGGATCTGTGCACTCATCTTCTTTGAAATCGCAAGTCCTGCCGCATCATCTGCCGGGCTTGTAATCTTATAACCAGAAGAAAGTCTGGACATCGACTTTGCAACTTTATTATTTATTTTACCGAAATTCGTCGTGGCATTCATCGCCAGCGCATTATAATTAATTCTCATGGTCTGCCTCCTTAAACTCGTTCGTTATGCTTCAGCTATCCAAATGTCTGCTTCTTATCCGGCATCATGTCCGCGGCACATTATACGTCCGCATCCCGGTTTTACTATGTTATATATCGGTAAGTTTCGCCATAGCCTTAACGAAGAATATTGCCGCCCGACACAGTTTTTGTGTGTCCGCTCCCCCGTTCGTTCCACGCGCCGCTGTACGGCTTTCTCCAAGCGCAACTGCCGCATCCGCATATTCACTTCCGGCAAGCAGTTCCCGGAACGCATCCGTCTGTCCAGCAAGCCATGTATTCGCCTCCGAGGAACCGCCAAGAATCTCACCCGTGCATGTTCCCGCTTCGTCCATCCGGATCTGCGCCTGCAGCATACCATGCACCCCTGCCGCCATCCGGATCGTGATGCCGCGGGCTTCTACTCCGCCCGTCTGCATCGTCAGATTCACTACCTTCATACCTGACTCTGTCTCAACCGGGAGCTGATACTGCCTTCTGCCCGCCATGGCTCCCAATATTCGGAATCCTGCCTGCACGACCTTCATGCCCTGCAGCTGATCTGATGTTATATTTCCTTCTTCTGCCTGATCATACATCTGCTCTACCATCTGTTGCCGGATATCCGCATACATCTGCGCCAGATCTGCGTCTGCTTCGATCTGTTTCAGCAGCATCTCCGATTCAAACGGCAACGCAATCTCCTCTCCTGTGAGGGACTTCGCCATAGCATCCGTCTCTGCGTCAACTGCATCCTCCTTCGTATGGTCCTGCCATCCAATCTGCTTCCATACCTGTGATGCAAATGTATAGAAATTCATGGACGCCTGATAATTGACAGCTTCTGCTTCCGGTCCTACCGACATTCCCTGCAGTATATAATCCGCCGCTTCCAGATTCTGTGCGCTCTCTTCAATATCATTTGCCTGCAGAAGCTGTTCTGCCTGTGCAAGCATCGGAGAATCAGAGATTTTCTCCCATGGGTTTTTATATTCTTCCTGCGCAGCCATCGGTTCATTTCGGCTCATATATTCATCTTTCTCTCCCATGCGGAGCTGTCCGGTCCAGTTACCATCCGCACCAACCCGTCCCGCATATGCACGCGCGATCTGATCATCCATCTTCTCCCCACGTGTCTGCAGATCCGCAAGCATACCGAACGAATCATCGACCACAGCCTCCATCCCGGCGGCCTTCCGGCTTCGCATCGCAGTAATCAGATTACGCACGGTAAGCCGGCTGTTGTTCGCGAACAGATACCCGGCTTCCCGGTCGCCGGATTTCTCTAACTGCTTAAATACCCGGTACAACCCGATATATCCTGCGCGTTCCTCGCTGCTGATCTGTCCACGCTTCTCTACATCACGCAGATACGTTGCAAAATCGTCTGTCTCCTTCACACCTGCTTTGTAATTTTTGTCCCGCAGTGTCTGATTGAGTTCATCGACTGTCATATCAAGCGGGTTGATACCATCCCGGATCATAGACAGCACCGCATTCGGATGGCATGCGGCAAGCATATCATTGACCGCTCTGTCATACTCTATGATCTGTGCGATATTTTCCTCCGTGATTTCCATGCGGTTATACCCGAGAATCTGTACCGCTCGTGTATGTTCCTCATCCACCGGCAGCTCCATATCTGTCAGTATATCTTCGATATTTGAAAATGCTTTGCGGATACTATCTCCCATATCCGCACGCGGGGCTGTACCAAGTGCCTCATATCCGCGCTCCATCGCTGCGAAATCAACGGAACGCCGGATCGTCTGTGTCGATATATCTGCCACCCCATCCGGCACATTGTTATCGGACATCCGGCGTTGCATATCACCCGCCTGTCCACCGATCTGGTGTTCTTCCTGTACAAGCTTCGCAAATCCATGTACCGTCACCGACTGCAGCGCGTCCGTACCCGCCAACACGCCAAGCCTTGTTGCCGGTGCCGTGCCAATCGTCTGCAGATCTGCCTGCATCTGCTGATAGATTGCCTTGTTTTCTTCGGTTGGCGCAACACCCTGCTTCGCAAACATCTCCTGCGTAAGCTGTGCCTCTGCATTTCGCAGCTTCGCCACCACCTGCGCCAGTTCACGAGTATCAATATTGATATCCACGGAGAGCATCCGTACCGCAACACTCTGTGTCATGGAGAGCCGGATCTCCTCTAACTGCCGCAGTGCCGTTACCTCCCGCAGCGTCTGATTCTGTATGTCGGAACCTGCGCTCCGGCCATCCTGTAACTGTGTACCCTTATCCGCGGTTTCGTCGTATGCTCCCACCGGCTGTCCACCGGTCTGTCCATCCCGTACCCCATCATAATGCGCCGCCACCAGCGCAGCGATTGTAAGCGGCCGCTCTGTACGTACTGCCTGTGCCACATCCTCTGCGGTAATCGAAGCTGCATCCTGTCTGAGCTTTGCCGCTCTCGTCTCAAGCTCCTGTGTCTGCCGCTTCTCTGCCTGCTGTGCCGTCGGCAGTTCACCGATATCCTTCCCGATCTGCGCCTGCATCTGCATATAAGCCCGCACGGAATCCGTCGTGACCGGAATATCATTTGCCAGAAGCAGATTTGCCCCGGCCATACTTGTTTCATCCACGACAAATCCAGCCTGCATGATCACATGTGCGAGCTGCGCCTGCAAGCCGGAATCTGCATTTCCATCTTCACCCGAAGCATACACCGATTGTCCAGCGCTCTGCTGCGGCCTGGATATTGTCTGTTGTGCAGCCTGTTTCGCCGCATATGCGGTGTCTCCTCCCAATTCATCCACCGCGGCAATCTCTCTTTGTCCACTGTAATGCGCCTTGTAGAGTGTCTCCTGCGTGAGTGGCTGCCGATTCTTCAACAGGTACAGAATGTCCTTGTTCCCCACCTGCAGCTTCACATCTGTCCCGGCTATCTGCGCCCCGCTACTTGTAAAAACCAGATTCGAGGCGTCTCCCTCCTCGATCTGCGCCTGCGCGAGCACATTTACAAGCGCGTCCTTACGCGCATCTGCACGCATGGAAGTAACCAGCCCTTCTATGTCCGAAAGCGATGCCGAAGCGACATCCACGCCCATCATACGAAGCTTCTTTATCTCCTCGGAAGTAAGGGAACGCGCAATCTCCCGTGCATCTGCACGCGCCTGTTCTTCGTCGCTTGTCTCTTCCTGCTGTTCCTGCTTCGCCTTCTCCTGCATGTCCTTGCGGTACTCATTGAAATTATCCATGACCGTCTGCGCATTCGTGTCGACCGAAGAATTCCTGTCGTACTGCACCTGCCCGACCTTCTCGAAGGCATCGAGCTGATCGACCGAAGCAGTCTTCATCTTTGTTCCACTGTAAGCATTTGCACTGTCACTATACGCTTTGATGGCATCCTGTGAATTTTTGATATTGATATTCTGCATAAAATGCTCCTTGCATCATTAATTTGTATGATATTATTCCTATCTTGCATCGTTCCGATCCTGCGTTCCGGTTGCCCGAACCGGTTCTCTGTCTTTTATATCGGCACAGTCCGCCCAATCATTAAGAAGCTGCATGGTGTCTGAAGCACAATATCTGAAACGTAAAGCTCCAAGATTGCATATGATTAAAGTGAAAAAGCATGGACGGCTCATTATGAACCAACCATGCTTTTTCATTACTATCTCATGCACATCTGTTACTACTTACCAGTACAAGCACATGTATAATATTTCATCATTTAATTGAAAAATGGTGTCCCGGGTGCTACCGTCCCATCATAGATCAGACCGGTTTCCGGCAACTTCCCTGCATTGCTATCGACCCGCATATTTGCAACCTGTTCTTTGGACAGTTTCATGTCAGCCGGAAGCTTATCATAATCTTCTGAATACCACCAGTTTCTTCCGTAATACGACTTCACTGCATACCAGCCACCTCGTTGCGCATCATATTCATACAGGACATCCTGTGTGACGGTTTTGCCGGATGCATTTGTAAATGTTTTATTCCGGACAAGAATATCCGAAGTCGGATGCTGTGCATAAGTTGCCTTCAGGTCAATACAGTTATTCTTATTGACATATCTTCCGTCCACCCATACATCCTCCATATGGTGGACGCCGTTTCCAACACCTGTATATGCACTCACATACGTATATGCCGTTCCATATCCCCAGCCCTCAGCAGCAACCTTCAGCCAATTGCCTGCGCCAATCTTTTTCTCAAATTCATCTCCGGACAACTGATTCCGATATGTCTGTAACTCATCGGTCGATTGTTTCTCATATTGATGAATTTTCCTTTCCAGTTTATCGAGGGACGAAGAAAATGCGTAATCATTCGCTCCACCGTAAAAGGTAAATAAACTTTCAATATATTTGGACATAACCGGATCCGTATTTCCGTTTCCGGCACCACCATATGATTTCGTTGTTCCGTTCCATGTTACATCGACCAGATAATGCGCCGAGCCTGACGAAACCGTACAATCCGGCTGCAACGCTTTCGCTACATTCGCCATAACGCCCGGAACTCCTACGGATGACAACACCATCGGATGAAGGTATTCCAGGAACATCATCTCATCCGCCGACTGCCACATCGAATAGTGTTCATTCAAAGACAATTCCGGGTATGGAGATGTTGCCAGCAGCGGATACGGGCGATTCGGATCCGGCTTCGATGTGTCAACGATGTTTTTCGGATAGACAGAAAGCCGCCCCAACGCTGAGTTCACACTTTGCAGATTGTCGAACAAGCCTTTTGATTTATCCGTGTAATTGTTAATCAGATAATCGGTCAGACTCTCCACCGATTTGCAGGAAACCTGAACCGGTGTATCCGTATAAACCGGCATTGTTGAATACGACACATTCCCCGAATAAGTGACATTATAGGCGCGATCAGCCTGCTGCAATGTATATGCTCCGCCATCGGAACCCGATTCAGACATCTGGAATATATATCCGCCCTTCACACGTCCGGTTTCTTTATTCTCGTATTTGACATCGAAAAATCTCCGGGTCGTCGGGATAAGATAAGCTCCTTTTCCGGCCTTATACTTACTGTTTTTATCCTCAAAACGAACATAGGAAACATCCGGATTATTCGTCTTCACATAGAAATACTCATTGAAAGGCTCCAGCAGAGGAACGATTTCATATGAATATCTGGTAACATCGTTCTTGTTTGCTCCGGTTGAGCCCGTTGAACCCGATGTTCCGTTTGAACCGGTGCTTCCGTTTGATACCGGATTTTCCGGCAAAGCAATTTCAGGCCGGTTCACAAAACCCGTTCGAACTGTAGATACGATACCTGCAACATTTCCCGGAGCCGCCCCGTTCTTTTGAACAAGAACGATCTGGATTGCCTCTAACCTTTTTGCATATCCGGCCGTTCCAGCAGCTGCTCCATTTCTTGTCCATCCAAGCCAGCCATACGACTGTGCATGTACGCGGTAATAAACATCATAGTGATTGGCAAGTTCTCCAGTAAGGTAAATCTGGATTGCCTCCAGCCGTTTTGCCTGCCCGCTTGTTCCGGACATCTCGCCATTCATTCTCCAGCGGGACTCCCAGCCATAGCTTTGTACATGTGTGCGATACACAATATTTCCCGTATATTGTTGATTGGTAAGTTTTATCTCTATACCTTCCAGGCGTTTTGCACGTCCGCTTGTACCTGCCATCACTCCGTTGTTCTTCCATCCCTGCCAGCCATAGCTTTGTACATGCGTACGATATGTAATGTTGGTCGTCTCCCGACCTCCGACATTCACATCAGAGGCGCCATTGAGCGATACGTAGTTTCTCCCATACCTGCTTACGATACCATTGACATTATTCTGAACCGTTGTTCCCCTTGCGACAACAACAATCTGAATTGCCTCCAACCGCTTAGCAAGCCCTGCTGTTCCGGCTGCCTGTCCATTTTTTGCCCAGGCAAGCCAGCCATATGACTGTGCATGCACACGATAATAAATATCGTAATTCTGTGCATTTGCACCGGTTAACTCAATTTTGATCGCTTCCAGACGCTTTGCTTCGCCCTGTGTTCCGCTCATCTCACCATTCGAAACCCACGGGAGCCAGCCATATGTCTGGCAATGTGTTGTATAACGGACCCCCAGATTATCTCCGGAGACTGTGATCCGGATTCCTTCCAGCCGTTTTGCTTTTCCGCTTGTTCCGGAGGCTTCTCCATCACGCTTCCAGGCAGATTCCCAGCCAAATGTCTGAACGTGTGATTTGTATTGTACCGAAACCCCTGCGGCTTCCACATTTTGAACCGGGGCATATGCAAATACAGACAGCACCATCACGATTGAAAGCACAAGTGCCCATACTCTTCTCTTATTCATAAATAACCCCTCCCTTGTCACCGCACGCTTACGCGGTATAGATCTTCTCTGTCACCGTATGGGACTCTCCCGGTGCCAGTTCTCTGTAGCCGGACTCTTCTCCTGGAATCGGCTGGTTTGGTGCATCGATGATCCATGTGCAAGGCTCTGGACAGAAGTATCCTTTGTCTCCATGATCGTTCCATACAACCCAGAATTTGAAGTCCTTACATACTTCATAGCAGATACGCTTGCCTGTTGCAGCATCCGTTGCCACTGCGCCATAGAATGGCTTGCCATCCAGACTTCCTTCCTCTGCAAAGAATACGTCATTGTCAATATCATGCAGCACTGGAACCTGTGAACCAGTCAGATACTGTCTGTCGTGATTTGTCTGTACGAGCATGTCACCTGTCGGAATGCAGGACTTTGAAAGCTCCCACTTCTCGCCAACCGGGATATACAAACGCATATCCAGACCATTTCCATCCTTTGTGAACGGTCCGTTGATCGTTGTATGGTTGCACATACCATATGGCATCTGCTTGTCAGATGTATTTGTCATCGTAAATGCATACTCCAGACCGTCATCGGACAAAGTAAATGTGAACTCTGCCTTGAAGCTGACTGGGTATGTTTCGAAAAATTCATCGTTCTTGTCATATATGTACTCTGTCTTTGCGATTGCCTTCTTGCCGTCCACGGCTGCACTCACAAGTATATGCTCACGCTTATGCAGGAAACCATGAATATGGTTGCCAAGCGGATCATTCAATGGAAAATGATAGGTTGCATCGCTTACCTTCAGCACGCCATTTGCAAGGCGGTTTGGAAGATACAGGGTCGGAAGTCCATACACCTCCGGGCTCTTCTTCAGATCCTCAACAGAAAGGGATTCGTCATAACGGAAAATCTCAATGTCATTTTCAACATCCTGCATACGGATGACATTACTGCCTAAAAAAGGTGCCACGATTGCTTTGTACTTTCCTGCTGTCAGTGCAACTGCCTCTTTCCCTTTATAATCAATAATCTCTGCGGAATAACTCATTGTTTTTTCCTCCTTTTCAAGACTGCACCTTTCGTGCAGTTTCACTCAAAAAATTTCATTTCAAATCACATAAAATAATAGCACATCGACCATACTATGTCTAGGAAAAAAGAACACAAGACATGCTTTTTGCGTATGATATGGATAGGCACGCATGCAACCGATTATTCACAAGTCTTTTCGAGTTTTACCATCCATTTCTCCCCCTTGCTAAGATACCACCCGCGCGGTTGCATTTTTATAAAAAGGGACCGATTTGTTTCGGTCCCTGTAATTTATTATCTGTACTTTTATAATTTGAATTTGATCTGCACTGGCTCCTTCAACGACTGTCCGCCTCTCGACTTCACATTTTTTGTGATCGTCAGGAAATAGTATTCGTTCGTCGAATACGGCTCCAGCGGTTCCACCTCGATAATCTCATTTTTCGTATCATAACGGATATAGGATCGCAGCTTCTGGTTCTGCGAATTCGTCACATACATCGTATCCTTGTTCACCGTATGCGGGTCCAGCGGAATATTGAACCGCACGCGCCACACAAAATTCCCGGTCTTAAAACGCAGATCCTGCTTGACCTTGTTCGCAAGCTGTGGTGGAATATCTTCTATATCAATCAAATTTTTTGCCATTTGCAACTCCCTCTGTCGTAATCCAATGCCGCATTTCCTGCATCCATCTTTTGTACTCACTCATGTTTTAGTTTATCACAAAGCAGGCGCACGAACAAGAATTTTGCCGCTGTCTGTCAGAATTTTGTACACGCATTTTCTTTACATCACAGATTTGTAACACTACAATAAAATTGTTACGAATTTGTTATCGTACATTTCAATATATCGTCACATTTTCCATATATTTGAATAGCGTATGCCATATATGGGAACACTGACTACAAGTACATATTTCCGTAGGAGAGCAAATCATGAAACATAAATTTCAGTTTTCCTACAAAAGACAAAAATTACTGACATTTACTTTGGTGGGAAGCAGTCTGCTCGTCTGTCTGATGAGTCAGGCACGCGAATTTCCATCGATCAAATTACCGCAAAAAGAATACCGACTAACCGGAACATCCCTGCAAAGTGTAAAGGAAATCGTTCCTTATTATGATTCCTGCAACACCGTCTACGATGATTCCCTCTATCAGGGCGAGGTCGTCGTCACACAGGAAGGCACCGCTGGCCAGCAGGAAACAACTGCTTTGATCACCTATTTAAATGGACACGCTGTGTCCGAGGAGATCATCGATTCCCGCGTCATCACGCCCGCGATTGCCCGCGAGGTACATGTCGGAACAAAGGAGCGACCGGACTTTCTGATTCCAGTCGATGATTACGTCATCACTTCTTACGTCGGTCCGCGCTGGGGCAGAACGCACAACGGAATCGACCTCGCGGTCAATGTCGGCACGCCTGTCAAGAGCAGCACCGCCGGAACCGTCATACAATCCGGTTGGAACGGTGGCTACGGCATCAGTGTCTATGTGGACTGCGGCGATGGCATGGTCATCCGTTACGGACATCTGTCTGAAACTTCTGTCGAAGTCGGACAGACCGTCGCACAAGGCGATCTGCTCGGACTTTCCGGCAACACTGGAAACAGCACCGGACCACATCTGCATTTTGAAATGCGGGTGAATGATGAGGTTGTTGATCCGATGGAATACGTGAAGTTACAATAAAATAGCTGGGGGTATTTGATTGGAATAATTTAATTTTTACATTTGGGTGGGGCGGAAATTTTCATAAGAAGATATGTAACAGGATTTCCAATCACTGCTTGTCCCAACACACACCCAAACATCGGTGTACAAGGGGTACAAACGAGATAAAATAGAAATGAGAGGCGATAGAGCGGAAATATCAGATTTTCCACTCTATCTGAACACGGTCGCTGGTGGCCTTGATTGTAGAGATCAAACCATCGGCGGCTTTTCTTTTGTC
>QWCH01000036.1_pt1 | contig 251626 bp, 174 predicted proteins | sample 1972671 | NCBI WGS metagenome assembly QWCH01 (sample SAMN09866713, study PRJNA288562) | Human gut metagenome isolate term3_stool, whole genome shotgun sequencing... | isolation source: gut | host: Homo sapiens | place: USA: California | reverse complement strand
CGGTCCTCTTTCCAATTAGGACGGTCATAATCGCCATTACGACCGTCCTAATCTTCGCGAGGTGCCGAGTGCACTACACATTAGCACGGTCGCGGTGGCAAAGAGGACGGTCGTAATTGTTGAAAACGCTCAAAAAAGAGGAAAAAGTCCCTTTTTGACGGCCAAAAAGCGGATTAACATTTGTTCGCTTTTGGAGGACGCGCGAGAGGCAAAAAGGAGGTTTTTACAATAAGCCCCCCTAAATTACATTACCGGAGCATCCGGAGCCTTACCCGGAACCGGAGCCTGACCTTCTTTATAGAATGGCAACGGACCCATCTCATATGTTTCGGGACCATAGTGCAAGGTAGAAGCCATAATCTCATCCCATGAAATCGGCTTACCCGTATAGGCGGCTTCACGTCCCAGAATTGCAACTTGAGTAGAATAAGCCAAAGCCTCAGCCTGATTTATCTTTTTATTCAAACGGATAGACTCTACAAGATGCACATGTTCCTGGTCATACGGGTTTTTAACAGGTTTATTCTTATAATCGTATTCCCAAAGCACATTTCCATTATAATCAACGATCTTTATTTCACCCCGGTCATTCAGTTGAGCCATGCCTTTTGTTCCGTAAACCTGTTCCGACACGTTCCCATCGCATCCGTCAATCTGACGGGCGGTTGCCAACATGCGTTTATTATTGTTGTAATAATAGTCTACGCTGAAAAAGTCGAAGATATCGCCTGTCAAACGTTGTGCCCGTCCCCCGAAGCCTACTGCACGGACAGGGCGATCCTCCATAAACCAAGTCACAATATCGATATTATGGACAGCCTGATCGAGCAGATGATCGCCACTCAGCCATTTAATATTAAACCAGTTACGGATACAATATTCCATATCGCTCCATTCGGGACGTTTCCGCTTATTCCACCAGGCACCCTGATCCCAATGGGCCGTAGAAGAAACGATATCACCAATCAAACCATTTTTCACCTGCACGAATGCCTCCCAATAATCTCTACGGTGGCGGCGCTGCGTCCCCGTAATAACGGTAAGCCCTTTCGAAGTAGCCACTTTTGCCGCAGCAATCACGGTACGGATACCGGTCGGATCGACAGCACAAGGTTTTTCCATAAAGATATTCTTTCCGGCTTCCACAGCTGCCTTAAACTGTTCGGGGCGGAAATGTGTAGGAGTACAAAGCAACACAACATCGATTTCGTTCATGGCCAGTACTTTCTTATAAGCATCAAAACCCAAAAAACAATTGGCATCGGGAACTTCATTATTGAATTTTTCCTTTAGAACCTTACGGCAACTATTCATTCTATCCGGGAATAAATCCGCCAACGCAATAATCGACACATTCGGTCCGGCACTCAAGAACTGAGTGGCAGCACCGGTTCCACGATCACCACAACCAACCAAAGCGGCTTTCAGCGGTTTCCCGTCAGGAGCAACTTCTACAAATGAATACATCCCCAATTCTTCCGGAGTGTATGTTTTAGGAGCAGGAGCATCGCCACCCTGCGGTGAGGAACAAGAAGTCATTACTGCCGATGTCATGCCTAATGGAATACCGGCTCCTAACAGAGCGGTGTTTGTTAAAAAGTCTCGTCTCTTCATGGTAATAAGTAATAATTTAGATTCTATATTCCTCAAACATACTGAATCTTACCGAAACAAGAAAATATTTTCTTTGTTTTATCATACATATTATTAAGAATATAAGTTCCTGCAAATTGTATTTTAAACAATAAGTCATTACATATTGTAGTATTAACGCGAAGCACAGCCATTCCCGAAGCTTTAGGAATGACAATAATTAAAAAAAGCTAACAATGTAATACGACCTTCCAAATTCGTTTTTTTCTTATCTTTGAGCCATACATAAATTCATCACAAATAATGAAAAACACAAATTCACTACTTCTATGCGGGCTCGGTTTAAGCCTCTTGCTTTCTTGTAAAGAAGCTACGGCGCCAGCTCCTGTTTTGCCAGTTCCGACACCTGAGCAGGTGGAATGGCATAAATTGGAAACTTATGCCTTTGTCCATTTCGGACTGAACACATTCAACGACCTGGAATGGGGATACGGGAATACACCCGCATCTACTTTTAACCCGACAGACCTGGATTGCGACCAATGGGTACGTACCATCAAGGCTGCCGGACTGAAAGGTGTAATCCTGACAGCGAAACACCATGACGGTTTTTGCCTGTGGCCGACTGCTACGACGGATTACAGCGTAAAAAGCTCTCCTTGGAAAAATGGGGAAGGCGATATGGTAAGGGATTTATCGGATGCCTGCCGGAGACACGGGCTTAAATTCGGTTTATATCTTTCTCCCTGGGACCGTAACAGCGCCAACTACGGGACTCCGGGATATGTCGAAAAATTCCATGCCCAGATGCATGAATTGATCAGCAACTACGGACCGCTATTCGAGTATTGGTTCGACGGAGCAAATGGCGGCAGCGGTTGGTACGGAGGGGCTGACGAAAGCCGTTCTATCGACGCTAAGACCTATTACAAATACGAAGAGGCACGAAAAGCGATCAAAGAATTGCATCCTTCAGCCATGATATTCGGCGGAACAGTTCCCGATATCCGTTGGATCGGAAACGAAGAAGGATGGGCGGGTGACACGCAATGGTCTCCTTATTCATACGACAAAGAAACAAATTACCGTCAAAGCCAGTGGGGAATGGAAAACGGAGACAAATGGCTGGGCGGCGAATGCGACGTATCCATCCGTCCGGGATGGTTCTACCATGCCCGGGAAGATCACCAGGTAAAATCGTTGGCCAAGCTGGTCGACCTGTATTACCGCAGTGTCGGACACAATGCCAATTTCCTGCTGAATTTCCCGGTTGCCCTCAACGGGAAGATCAGTCCGTCTGATTCCATCCGGGCCATAGAATGGTATCAGACGATCCAAAACGACATGAAAGATAACCTGTTAGAGGGGGCCTATGTGGAGGCCAGCAACACACGTGGACACAAATTCAGCGCAAACAAAGTGAACGACGGGAACTGGGATACTTATTGGGCAACCGATGACGGTGTAACCCAAGGGACACTGACCTTCACCCTCAGCACTGCCAAAGAGATAAACCGTCTGGTTATTCAGGAATATATCCCATTGGGACAACGAGTCAAATCGTTCAATATTGAAGCCGAAAAAGAAGGCAAGTGGTATCCGGTTCAGGCAGTCGATTCGACAACGACAGTCGGCTACAAACGTATTGTCCGCCTCCAAACATTCAAGGCTGACAAAATACGGATCAATTTTACCGATGCAAGAGGCCCGTTATGTATCAATAATGTAGAAGCATTCCTGGCACCGGCACTAATGACAGAGCCTGTCATCAGCCGCAACCGAAACAACGAAGTTTCCATCCAGGCAGGTGATGCCAATTCAGAGCTCCATTACACTACTGACGGCAGCGACCCGACAAAAGAGGCAACGGTCTACACGGGACCTTTCACATTTGCCCAAAAAGGTGTGGTCAAAGCGATCTCTTACGACCCGACATTTGATAAGAGCAGCCCGGTATCCGTATCGGAACTGGATATTCCGGCAAGCTGCTATACGATTGTTTCTCCCAAAGACGAAAAGGCAAATAACATTTTCGACGGGAACGGCTACACGGCTTTCTATTTGCCTAAAGGCAAGCCGGAACTGACTGTCCGGCTGGATAAAGACAGGCTAATCTCTGGTTTCCGGTACACCCCGAACCAGGGAAGGGACGCCGGCGGACATATTGCCAACTACCAGTTATTTATCGACGGAAAGAAAGTAGCAGAGGGAGAGTTTTCAAATATCAAGGCAAATCCGATTGAGCAAGTTATTCATTTTCCGGCCGTGAAAGGAAACACCATCCGGCTTGTAGCAACCCGGATTGTCGACAGCCTGCCTCAAGCAGGAATCGGGGAATTCTCCGTTATCACAGAATAAAACGGCTACTAAATCGGAATATCAGAAAATTCTTACAAAAAAGGAGGATACGGCAAACGCATCCTCCTTCTTTTTATATCGTATATAATTTTATATTCAAATTATTCCAGAACAATAACTTTATATTTCGGAACCAGCATCTTCATGATCACCCATCCGATCAGATAAGCGACAGCACAGACACAGAATATCACAAAATAGCCGGCCGGTTTACCGGAGAAGCCCATAAAAGTCATTTGGGTAGCATCGGCATAAACAAACAGGTTTCCTGCTACTTTCTGCAAGATCATGGAACCGACACCACCTGCCATACCGCCGATACCCGTGATACTGGCAATCGCTGATTTCGGGAACATATCACCAACAGTTGAGAAAATATTAGCAGACCAGGACTGGTGGGCAGCTCCACCGATACCGATCAGAATAACCGGGAACCAGGGAGAAACCGTACCCAACGGCTGCGCCAGCAAAACCAACAACGGGAAGAACGCAAAAATCAACATTGCTTTCATACGCGCTGCATATGGGTTCATGCCACTGCGGTTAATAAAAATAGTCGGGAGTTTACCACCATAGATAGAAAGCATGGTCACAGCATACAGGGTAAAGATCAACGCCATACCCAACGGGTCGGAAGTCTTGATACCAAACTGTGTATTCAGATAGGAAGGAGTCCAGAAAAGGAAGAACCACCAAACACCGTCGGTCATAAATTTACCGGCAATGAAAGCCCAAGTCTGTTTAAAAGTAAAGCACTGCCAGAAGCCGATCTTCTTCTCATCCTTTTCTTCTACAAAGACAACGCCTTCTTCATGCTTATCCTGTTCAATATAATCCAATTCCGCTTTATTGACATGCTTGCTCTTACTCGGTGCCGTGTACATGAAGACCCACAGGCCCATCCAAACGAAACCAAGCGCACCGATTACGATAAACGCCATTTCCCAGCCCCAAGCCTTTGCCAGCAGAGGAATGGATATAGGAGCGATCAGAGCACCGATAGAAGCACCAGCATTAAAGATCGAAGTGGCATAAGCACGGTCTTTCTTGGGGAAATACTCAGCTGTCACCTTAATGGCAGCCGGGAAGTTACCGGCTTCACCCAATGCCAAAATACAGCGGGCAGCCAGGAAGAAATACATACTCACCGTCGCTAATACAACCACGACATCACCGGTTGCAGCGATCATTTCTGCAGCATTGTGCATCCCTACGTAATGTTCGGTTGCCACACCGCAAACAGCATGAAGACATGCGCCGAACGACCAGACACCGATAGCCCAGAGATAGCCTTTCTTTGTTCCCATCCAGTCGATAAAGCGACCGGCAAACAGCATGCAGAGGGCATATACAATTGAAAAAACTGATGTTATCGTACCGTAATGGGATTCATCCCAGTGAAATTCAGGTTTGATAAACTCATCCCAGGTCAAAGAAAGAACCTGTCGATCGAGGTAATTCACTGTTGTTGCGAAAAATAACATGGCACAGATTGTCCATCTGTAATTAGTCATCTTCTCATTTACTTTTTGAAATGTGTTCATGATATTAATATTCGTTTTTCATAATACGCCGGCAAATATAAGCTATTTTTTCCGTTATATACAAGTTTGTGTGTGCGAATACATCTACTATTTTATTTCTTTCACATCCTGTTCGGGATTATGAGACAATTGATTTGCATAAAAAAAGCATTTTATGTACGTTTGCCATCTGTAATATAAACACTATGCATACTCTAATTATTATGAAAAAGATTATTTATCTGATACTTTTCACCCTGATAGCCAATTTGGCCATCCACGCCCAGGAAAAGACCGGCGAATGGAACGGATGTGACCGCTACGATTTCACCTTCAAAGACCGGCAGGCGATTGTCGTCGCCCCGAAACAGGCTGCAAAAGGAAATCCCTGGATATGGCGGCCCGCTTTCTTCGATGCTTTTCCAAGTGTAGACAAGGCTTTACTGGAAAAAGGATTCCATATTGTTTATTATGACGTAACCCACTTGTACGGAAGCCCGCGAGCTGTTGCTTTGGGCACAGATTTCTATCATGAAATGGTCGCACGCTACGGCCTCTCCGACAAAGTCACATTAGAGGGATTCAGCCGGGGTGGGTTATTCGCATTCAATTGGGCTGCCCAAAACACGGACAAAGTAGCTTGCATATATGTAGATGCGCCTGTATGCGACGTGTTCAGCTGGCCGGGAAGGAAAAACGCCTCTTTATGGAATGACCTGTTAAAAGAATGGAACCTGACAGATGCAGATATGAACAGTTTCAAAGGAAACCCGATCGATAATCTGGCACCAATAGCTTCTGCCGGTATTCCTATTATCAGCGTATGCGGTGACAGCGACCAGACCGTTCCCTTTAAAGAGAATATGGATATCGTACGCTCCCGTTACCTCGCAGCGGGAGGCCCGGTTGAAGTAATCATCAAGAAGGGATGCGACCACCACCCGCATAGCCTGGACAATCCGGAACCGGTAGTAGACTTCATTCTCCGCCAACAGCCGGAATATGAGAAGTATCTGCACTATAATGTGCGTGGCAGCCTGCAAAACTCGTTCCATAAATTCGAGAAAGAACGCCGTGCACGGGTTGCCTTCTTAGGTGGCTCCATCACAGAAATGGACGGATGGCGCAACAGGGTCGAGCAACAGTTACAGCAACGTTTCCCCTATACTGAATTTGAATGGATCGAGGCCGGTATCGGTTCGACCGGAACAACTCCGGGCGCTTTCCGCCTGCAACACGACATCTTGTCGAAAGGGAAAGTGGATCTTCTCTTTGTGGAAGCGGCCGTAAACGACGACACCAACGGATTCAGCGCGCTCGAACAAGTACGCGGAATGGAGGGCGAAGTGCGCCATGCACTGAAAAGCAACCCGGAGATGGACATCGTGATGCTCCATTTTATCTATGATCCTTTCATTCCGATGGTTGCCCGCAAGCAGACACCGGACGTGATCCTGAACCACGAACGGGTGGCTAACCACTATCTTATTCCTTCCATAAACCTCTGTCAGGAGATAGGTGAACGGATGCAAGATGGCGAATTTACCTGGGATGAATTCGGAGGAACGCACCCCAAACCGTTCGGCCATAAATTTTATGCTGCGGCTATCGGGCACCTTTTTGATGATTTGTGGAAAGGCCTTTCTCCGGAAAAGGCTGTTGTGCCTCATGAAATCCCCTCCAAGCCTTTGGATGCCTACTGTTACGACAACGGAGATTTCATCGATATCCAAAAAGCACATTCAGACAAAGGTTGGAAACTGGTCGACAACTGGCATCCCGACAATAAAGCGGGCAAACGAAAAGGCTTCGTAGATGTCCCAATGCTGGAAGCCACACGCCCCGGCGACCAATTAACCCTTGAGTTTAAGGGAAAAGCAATCGGTATTTTCTGTGTCAGCGGTCCTTCTGCCGGTATCTTGGAATACAGCGTAGACGGCGCCCCATTCAAACAATTGGATACTTTCACAGAATGGAGCCACAATCTATATATCCCTTGGGTATATATGCTGGAAACAGAATTAAAAAATACCGATCACAAACTGGTTCTCCGCATGTCGAAAAAGAGAAATCAGGATTCACTCGGCACGGAATGCCAGATACGGAATTTCGTGGTAAATCAATGAGCGGGGATATTTCCGCCCAACATGAGTTCCGTCACCTTTTCGGCTAATTCCTTGACATCGGCATCCGGTTTCAGTTTCACAACGGACTGGTTGCTTTTCTTACCCGGTATCCACCGGTTACTACCGTCTGTTTTGAGTTGGTAATAACCGGCGTTATCCAGTTCAAAATAACGGGAAGCCTCGTCTGTCAGCAGAAAAGCGGTTACCTGGTCCCAACTGGCGCGTCCTTTAAAGTCATTATACAACTCATAAGCCCTGTAGACCGGATGCTTAGGATGTAACCGGGCTTTCAATGCCGCGTCGCCTGTAACCACCTGTTGCCCGACCTCCCAACCACAAAACACAACTTCTTTCGTCCAGTTATCCAGACAATAGACAGTCGAAGCCGGGTCCGGCCGTGAAAAGTTCGCTTCTATTCCTTCCGGATAGAAGCCGCCCATACAATACCATTTCAGGACTTTCGCCTCGACCAGCTGTTTTCCGTTAAGCGATGAATATTGGTCAGCCGATGACTGAAGTAACTTTTGCAAGCTGCTCAAATGGCCGATCGTAAGAATCACGACAGAATGATCCGGACTCTCCGCCAATAATTTCCGGTATGTATGGGTTGCTGTTTCCGCATCCCTCCAAGATGCCAGGTCGTGCGGAAACTCCTCGGAAATCTGCCTTGTATAACGGGAATAATTTTTAAGGAAAGATTGCCCTTCCAAAAAGCCAAGTGGCAGCTGGCCCATCCCATAAAACGCATTAAAAGCACTCACACAAGTTGCTGCGAACGGATCGTCACTCGTCACGATAGTCCCCAACAAATCAATCTTATGTTGTTTATGCAAAGTATAAAGCATTGCCAACGTCCCGGCATCATCCACATCCGAATCTATATCCGTATCAACGATCACCCGCTGTTGTGCGATAAGAAACAGAGGAAACAAAGATGCGATTACGATTAATATCAATTGTTTTTTCATAACTTGTTGTTGTTTATGACAAAAATACAATTTAATATTGATAATAGTAGCATATTCAACGCATGAGATTTGCCATAAGGCCTATCGAATGATTGCATTCTCTATTTTGGGAGTCTGCAGGACACATTTATCATCGACATAAATCATAAAACCTTTTCCTCTTTGGTATTTCGTTCCCTCTTTATCAAAAATAACAGTAACAGTCTTACCTTGGCAACATACATCCGACAAACAGAAATAATCCCAATAACCATCCGGTATAAGCGGATTTACGACAATACTCCCGTCTTCCTGCGGACGAATACCTATTAACCCCGAAATAATCAGATTACAAAAAGAAGAATGATTATAATCCTTCCCTCTTTCCACGCCACCCTTTGAAACATCCCATGTCCCATTCTTCCATGTTTTCAGGCGGGTTCGGGATATCCAATCGCCGGTATAAGGATTTATATTTTCATCAATCCAGCAAATAGTATCCTTTTCATCAACCGGAAGACGATGGCTGTTACTATAGATATTCAACAAATCGATATAATCCTTTTTAGTCACATAGGGAGAATCATAATTATTTAAGAAATTAGCCATTGCAGTCAAAGTCAATGACGTAGAATATGGCCAGCTCGGACCATTCCACTGGCACTCATGTCCTTCATAGGATATCTCAAAACCGGGACATCTTTGTTCTACCGTTGTAGGGCCATAAGGAGCAGCAAAGCCTGTATTGTCAAAAAGCTGCTTCCATGCGACAGCATATTCCTCTAATGGGATATTATAGAACCAGGGTGTGTATCCAAGGAGTTCACGGGCATACGAAAACTCCATTTTACCATTCCGGGGAATAACCTTATAAAACTCCGCCTCTTTATCCCATAAGCGAGTGTTTACCAACTCTTTTATATCATCCGCCTTTTTCTGATAAAAACGAGATTCATCCTCTTTTCCCAATAGAGAAGCGATTTTAGCCAATGCTACAGCTTCTCCATACATATAGCTATTGATAGTAGGGCGATATCCCCGGCCGGATTCAGATAAGCGGCCGGAAACAGACATCTCCATTCCATCTCTATCGTCTGTTTGCCAGAACATCATTGTCGAATCTCTCTTTTCCTCCTCCCACTTAATGAAATTATCCTTTAACTCCGGATACAACCCGGCTAACAGTTCCCGGTCCTTATGTACCAAGTAATAATTATAAATCGCATCGGCTGCTCCAAAACTATAGAGTCTTGGATTTCCACCACCTCCGAACCAGAAACGGGCATAATCCGGCAGGATACTATCATTCTTTAACCATCGCCCTTCATAAAAATGATGGGCAGCAGCACAGCTAATCGTGTTATACTTGCCAGCCCAGGGCACATCAGGTAGAAACTCCGAAATAACAAATCCTTCAGGTGTTTTCTTTATATGCTTCCTGAACGTCCACCACCGGAAATAATAAGTCTTCTCTAATGACTTGTCCGGGCATTCAAAAAACGGGATATTCTGCTTCAGGAAAAGGGCAGCGTCACTGTTTGGGATATACTGTTTATACAGTTCGTTATCTGTACGATTGAACTCTTCAACATAGGCTGCGATCATCACATCCGCATTTTCCGTCAGTGAATTTTGCCCCTGCATATGCAAGGGCAAAATTATACCTATGACTATAAATAACTTTTTAATCAACATACTTAAAAACTTAGATCATGTCCATTATGAATAGCCAATCCAATCTGTTCCAGATGTTCATTCCGCCCATTGTACCAAAGCATCCAACGATCCTTCTCCTGAATTGCAAAAGGCTTATAAGTTGCACTGGCATCCCAGGTATTTTCCGTTGGTGAAATAATCGGATTACCCGAATATCTTTCCCAACCGCTGATACCATCTTTGGAACGCGCCATGCCTATTTGAGCAAAATTGATATCATAAAAACCAATATAAAACATCAGATAATCATTCTCACGTTCTATCACCTGACAGGCGGTCACCTTATATTGTTCCCAACTTTTACTCGGATCAGCCTTAAAGATAGGATTATTTTTCAATTTGGTCCAATGTAATCCATCTTTGCTTGTCGCATAACCAATCGCATCCGGTTCATATTGTTCACCTCCGGAATACCACATCTTAAAAAGCTGTTGATGTTTATCCCAAATTACATGGGGGCACATAACAGCCACTTTCTCCCATGGTTCATCAGCACTCAAAACCGGTTCTTTACTTTGGCGCTCAAAATTGATCCCGTCTTTACTTATTGCATAACCAATCCATGATTTGCCATTATTCTGTCCGGTGTACCACATATGATACAAGCCATCTTTAAAAACAACGACAGGGCGATTCATATCGCTTTCCCAGTAGCTGCCGTCTACCGGTGCCAGAACAATCTGAGGCGTAGTCCAGTTTTTTCCATCCTTGCTTGTAGATAAAGCAATGCTCTTCTTCGGACGCCAGGAAGAATACATTTTATAAGTATCTTTATCCTTTAAGACACAAATATCGAAAACCGTTCCCAAATCACCGCCCCCTAACACCGGGTTATTCTCATATTTCACCCATTTTCCGGAAGCCTTTTCTTTTATACTTGTAAAGGAACAAATCAAGACAACAACAGCTAAAGCCCAAAAAGCTTTTACAATATTTTTATTCATATTCTTCTTCTTTTTTTTATTTATACATCATCACTATTCCCAACCCGGATTTTGTTTCAGATTCGGATTCAGGACCAACTGTTCTGTCGGAAGAGGTAAAAGATACGACTTATTGGGGTCGAATTGGAAATGTCCATCCGGAATATATCGCTGGTAAGGAGCAAAATAACCTTCGTCATCCGTCCAGAAATTATCACCTTCCGTACATTCGGGGGTCCATTTAGCCACATTTCTCAGAAATTCATCCCGGCCACCGCTTATCGTAGCAGGAATCGGATAATTTTCGAAATAAGAAACCAGCCAAGATAAATCCTTGAACTGAGCGGTTTTTGCACCTTGTATTTTACCGAAATTCCAAAGATGATGAGCACGCCACCGTTTCAGGTCATCATGACGATAACCTTCACAGGCAAATTCCACACGCCGTTCCCGCCTTATTTCCTGAAGTAGATTTGAAACAGGAACACCTTCATATCCTCTTGCGGCAGTAAATTCCCCGTTCGGATCAACATATCCCACATCTATCGTCAGATGAGGCATATTTACCCGATCCCGAAGTCTGTTTATCGTCATATCCAGATCCGCCTGAGTAATCTGATCCAATTCGGCTCTTGCTTCCGCATAAATAAGTAATGCCTCTGCATAACGGAACAGGATACTTGCCTTAATACTTCCAGTGACGGTTACCTGCTCATCCGCATCCGGATCTGCACCTTTGGCCAATTCATAACCTGTCGCACATTTTTCCGTATCTGAGTAATTGATATTCGGTTTAGTAAAAATAATCGTAGTGTCCCGCCCTTCTATTGTGCGGGCCCGTCCCGGAATAAACATTGTCTGGCTTAAACGCGGATCACGATTCGCAATAACCGTCAGCAGATTCTCATCTCCTTGATAATTTGATGACAAATGAATCGGTTTAGCCTTTCCATCCGAATCAATACACAAATAGCTCTCGACCAGTGAACGAGTCAGGCCGACTCCGGAACCATTTCTTCCCGGATTTCGATTATCGTCATGCCAGAACCCCTGCGAACGATCAAACTTTTTCCAAAGCATAATCTCCTTACTATCCGAATAATCCCAACGATTGAACAAAGTATGATAGCCATCCTTTTCATTCACATTATCCAAATCAAATAAGCCACTATTTATGACAGCCAATGACATCTTTGCCGCTTCTTCCATATACTTCCGGGCATCGCCCTCACCTGCAAATACCGTGTTTGCATGATATTTTTCCCAAGTGCCTTCATATAATGCGACCCTCGCTTTATAAAGCATAACTACTTCTTTGGAAATACGCCCTGTTTCCTGCGCGTTTTTAGAAGGTATTTTCTCAATTGCCCAATCTAAATCAGCCAATATCTTATCTGCCAACTCATTTCTCTTTAAACGTGGCAAATATAATTCCTCCGATTCCAAACTCAGTTCCGTTTCAATCCAGGGAGCACCTCCGAACTTCTTGAGAAATTGTTCAAAATAAAACATCGCCCTGAAGAAACGGGCTTCCCCTACATATTTCTCTGCTTTTTCGAGTTCTTGCGATTTCTGATAATTGTTCAATAAGAAATTCACACTCCGGATTTTTCCCCATTCACTTGTGCCCCAACCTTCACCAGTAGCCGGAACAACCCGCAGATCCTTTATCAAATCTTTATTATCACTATAATTATAGCTTAATAAATTATCCGAACCTCTATCTATATGATAAATATAGGAATTAGGGGAGCCCCAGAATGAAGGGTAATACTGATTCACATACAATTTACATTCTTCTGCCGTATATGTCAAATTCACATCCGTAATCTTATCCAACGGTTCTTTCGTCAGAAAATCATCGCAACATGAAAATATAGCGATGTAAATAAATAAACTGAATATACTTATTATTCTTTTCATGATTGTTAATTTTTAAACGAATTAAAACGTTAAGTTAATACCAAAAGAGACGGACTTGGAAAGCGGGTATATATTATCGGCAGGAGATTCCGGGTCAAAGTTTTCATTGATCCCCGATATCGTCAACAGATTGTCTCCGCTAAAATAGAAACGAGCTCTCTGCAAGCCGATATGGCTAATGATCTGTTTCGGTAACGAATATCCGAACTGAAGATTCTTCAGGCGGCAATAAGCTCCGCTATTCAGGTATTTAGTTTGTGTCTGAAGATTCTTACCGGTGTTACCCAAGTAGAATCTTGGCCAGTAAGGATTTTGATTACTCCCGTCTTCACGCCAGCAATCCAATGTGTTTTCCCAAACATTAGAGCCCCATTGGCCTCCACCAAGGCCCCATGCCAAACGTCCGCTTAACCATAAATCGCGTTTGGCTGTTCCCTGCAAAAAGGCGGAGAAATCAAAACCGTTCCATTCGGCATTAACACCGAAACCGAAATTAAAACGAGGTGTATTATTACCTATGATCGATAAATCACCATGATCATCCAACGTTTTATTTCCATAATCAATCGAACCGGATTTATCCAAATCCTTATACTTCATATCTCCGGGGGCCCAGTTTGAACCGAATAGCTTTTGAGCACCCGACGCATTCATCGCCTCAGCCTCAGCCGGATCAACCATGATATGATCTGTGGTATATCCCCAAATCTCACCCATTTTTTTCCCAACATACCAATCATCAATCAGTCCTTTCGGATTAGAATAACGCATAACCGTACCCTGGTAATCAGACAAATTGAATGAGAGGCCATAGTTCAACGATTTAGCAGCAACCATCACAGAATGTTTCCAGCCGATTGTCAACTCCCAACCTTTATTTCTGATATCCGCATTATTTGTACTCGGAGATTCCGCTCCCAATACCGCAGGAACAGTCTGACCTTTTGTGATCAATCCGATAACATCGCGTCTATACCAGTCGAAGGATACATTCAACCGATTATTTAGAGAAGAGATATCGATACCGAAATCCAGTGTCTTGTTCTTTTCCCAGGTATTATAAGCAATCATGGATGGAGAACCGAAAGAACCGATGAGTTGCGTATCCATAATATAACGTGTAGAAGAATTATATGGAATAGTCGAAATATACTGATATTCCTTTCCACGCATATTCCCCAATTCACCCCATGAACCTCTTAGTCTCAATTCGGAGAATAAAGAGGTATAAGGCTGGAAGAACTTTTCCTTTGCAATGTTCCAACCAGCAGAAAAGGCAGGGAATGTCCCCCACTTATGTCCTTCCGCATAACGGGAAGATCCGTCTCGGCGAAGGTCAAATTCAAACAAATAGCGGCCCTCATAGTCATAGTTCAAACGTCCGAAGAATCCCATCGTCGTATAGTGGTCCATCCGGTCGCTTGCCTCTATTTTGCCCGTCGCAGTAGAAATTGAAGGCTGATCCGGCAAGACCAATCCCATCTTATTGGAATATTCACCCCAATTCTTCTTATATTCCTGTTGCATACCGACCATTACTTTAAAGTTATGTCCGCTAATTCCCTTCTCATAAGTAGTATAAGCATTCATTGACGTAAAATCGTCATTGTTCGCATTTTGCCAAACCTGCGTAGTTTCCTGGCTACTACTATCCAAATAAGGTTCATTGTTCACCGACCAAGAATAAATGAGCCCCTTTGAATAAGTTTGCTTGGTAGCCCATTTATTATATGTAAAGTCCACATTGGCCGTCCAGCCCGGTAAGATTTTAAACAAAGCATTTACTGTTCCCCAGAAATTATCCGTATAAGTCGTATTCGGATTAGCCTGATTGATAAAAGCCATTCGTCCAGCCGGAGAGAAATGTCCGTTCGGATCGAGTACGGGAATCGTTGGCCACACTACCCATATCCAGTTAATCAAGCTGTTTACTCCGCCTGCCGGATCCATATAATAGGCCGGCGTAACACTCTTCTCACGAGCATACCGAACATTCATTCCGACAGTCAACCACTTGGTTATATCTGTATTTATTTTAGCCATTGCATTATAACGCTGGTAGTAATCATCATAATACCTCAGTTTACCCCCGTCGTTCAGATAGCCCAACGACATCATATAGGTAGAAGACTGGCTACCTCCCTGAATAGATATATTGTGAGACTGGTTAAGCTGGTTGCTCTTAAACATTGCTTTTGCCCAATCTTCATTTGCGTTGGAACGTCCGTCTCCCCAGTCAGACCAACGATCCGGATTATCCAGTTGAGGGACATTATTAGGAATACTTCCCGGGTTATTATAATATTTTTCTATGCGCTCCATTGTTTCCAAATCAATCACACCGCCACCGCCGTCATTGATAGACGATTCCCGGAATAGCCGTGCAAACTCGAGTGAACCGGCTGTTTTAGGCAGCACCGTCGGACTGTTGAAAGAGAAATTGTTATTATAAGTAATCACAGTCTTTTCATTCTTTTTCCCTGATTTCGTCGTAATCAGGATGACTCCGTAGGCAGCTTGAGCACCATAGATAGCACTTGCGGCAGCATCTTTCAACACCGTAAGAGTTTCTATATCATTCGGATTCAAATCATCAAAATAGCCAGTCACACCATCTATGATGACCAGAGGACTATAAGTTTCCCCCAGTCCGGCATATCCGCGAATATTAAAAGAGGCTTTACTTCCGGGTCCGCCATTCGAATTATAGATATTCAAGTTGGCTATCTTACCTTGAAGTGCCTGGGCTGCATTTGTGACAGGGCGGTCTTCCAGTTCTTTAGCCCCGACTGTAGCGACAGCTCCTGTCAGATTTGCCTTTTTCTGGACGCCATACCCTACAACAACCACTTCTTCCAGATTTTGGGAGTCCTCTACAAGCACAATATCAAAAGCCGATTTATTGCCCACTACTATTTCCTGAGACAAATAACCGATATAAGAAACCAGAAGCGAACTGCCACCCGGTACATTTAATGTAAATTTCCCACTCGCGTCCGTGATCGTACCAATGGTTGTACCCTTAACGGAAACATTTGCACCGATCACAGGTTCACCTCTATCGTCGACAACTGTCCCCACGATAGGAATCATTCTGTCTGACTGTCCCGGGATAAAAACAGGTTCATCTTTCTTTGAAGTTATGACAATATATCTATCAATCAATTTATAGCCGATATCCGTTCCCTCAAAAAGTTGGTCCAGGATGGCGGTGATACTTTTTTCTCCGGTTTTCACGTTTTGTTTCTTCACTGCGTTTAAAACCGTGCTGTTAAAGAAAAAGCGGTAATCCGACTGTTTCTCTATTTCTCTGAAAACGTCCGTCAGGGACACATTCTCTAAATTCAGGTTAACAGTTGCATTTTGAGAATACGTGTTATTGGCCTGCAAGCAGAATGTAACAAGGAACAAGAAGATTGTTATCAGCTTCATTTTTAGCCATATTTTTTGTGGTATCAAAAGCATGACACCTTTGATTAAATATTCTTTTTTCATATCTTTGTTGTACGATTATGATATTAGACAATTAATTTAGTTGTTTGATATTCGAGCCGGGATAAGTGCCACCTTATCCCGGCTTTTTATCTATTTGTTTCTCTTTTTCCTTACTTCATAGGCAATCCCCTCCATATTAGATTCAAATGTTAACGACTCAATTATTTAATATACACAGTATCCTTCTCTATTCGGTATTTGACAGGCGTACTGGTACTGATCACTTTCATAATAGTTTCCAGCGATTCATATTTGCGGAAAGAACCGCCGAATGATTCTTTTTTTATCTTCTGATTCTCAAACTTAAACTTTACATTGAAATTACGTTCCAACCGGAGAGTCAGTTCCTCGAATGTCATCTTATCAAAAAACATTTCTCCATAGCGCCAAGCAGTGTACGAGCTGGTAATAAGCTGCTTGTGACTGATTTTCGCATGTGTTTTGTCATAAACCAAAACTTCGCCAGGCCGGATTTTCTCCGAATAAGTCCCCTTCTCTGCCGTCACTGATCCTTCAATTAAGGCAAGACTCATTTCATGATCGTCATCGAAAGCATACACATTAAAAGAAGTCCCTGTTACCCGGAAAGTAAATTGGTCTGCATGAACAAGAAAGGGCCTGGTAGAATCTTTCTTTACCTCAAAATAGGCTTCTCCTTTCATATGAACCGTACGGTCCTTTTCCCCGAAAGCCCCATCATAACTAATCGAACTGCAAGCATTCACCCAAACAGTCGAACCGTCCGGCAAGCTCACTTTCGAGCGCTCTCCTACTCCAGTCTCTATTTTAGTCAAGCGGGAAGACACCTCTCTCTTATCAGCAAAATAGGAAATGAGCTGCATACAAACCAATCCGAACATAAAGACTGCGGCATAGCGAAGCATATTTTTCCCCAATTGCAACCAACGATGATTCCGGCGGGAAGGAAGAACATGATCCAAAAACTTTTTCCACTGACGGTCTACCTGGCTATTTAATAGATCAGATTCTATCCGCCCCAGGTCATAGACATCCTTGATAGACCGAAAATAGAGTTTGTTTTCCACATCCGCTTCAAGCCAGGCCAACAATTCATTTTGCTGTTCCGGTGTAGCTTCTCCTTTCAGGTAAGATAGAATTAGTATATCGACAGATTCTTTCATAACTCGTGCTCTTTGTTAGAATGACGCACGAGCCTGAGTTACTACTTAGACAAAAATGCATTTTTTTTATTAACGGAAGAAATGAGGGAAGAGCAACAGCAATACCGGCAGGTAATCTTTCAGCTTTATCTTTAATATTTTCAATGCATTATATATCTGGGCATCTACCGTACGGACACTAATACCCAAGACATCAGCGATTTCCTGACTTTTCATATTCTGGTAGCGGCTCATCATGAAGATCAGGCGGCATTTTTCCGGAAGTTTGGAAATACTTTCCTGAAGCAAGGCATTGACTTCTTTCACATAAAGTTCTGTCAAAGGATAAGGCAATTCGGGATGAATCTCGATTTCCTTGATCTTCATCTTGACCAAACTGGCATATTCGGCATGCACTCGTTCGGAACGGAAATGAGACAGGCAACGATTGTGTACAGCCTTGAACAAATAGAACTCATAAGAAATCTGCACACTTTCGTAATTCTCCCACAGACTAATGAAACATTCCTGAACAATATCCCGTGCAAGCTCGCTATCCTCTATATATTTACAACAATAAGCATAGAGTCGAGGCTGCAACTGATTGAACAGTTGCTCGAAACCTTTCAGGTCCGTTTTATCCGCAGAGGCTCTCGACATCCTTATTTTGCATTTACAATAATCAATTGAGATACAAATATAGGAATTTATTCCACATTCCGACTGTTGCCTCTGTCAAACCGGATATTGCTTCGGCCAATGATGCAACTATTCCAATCCTTGATTCATCATCTAATTAGAAACAAATACCAGATATTATTATGAACAAGTTATTTTCAACTATCATGTCCGGCATACTCACAGTGGCAGGACTGGCTTTATTCTCTTGCAGTGATAACGACGACATCAAGCTGACAGGCATAGACGGATGCCCCAGCGCCCTGCTTTCAAACGGACAGCTTACGGCTTCCTTTACTTATGACGGCAACAAGCTTTCCAGAATCCAGGACCCGGACGGGCATGCAACTCATTTCAATTATGAGAACGGTGAATTTTCCGGTATTTCCTATACACCGCCTAAAGATGTTGCCGACGGACATGGCTGGGTAGGCTTCACAAAGACCGGTGATAATACCTTCGAAGTAAGCAGGGGCGGTGAACCGGCTCTTGACATAAGTTATGTGGAAGAAGTGGAACTCGACACGAACGGCTTGCCTGCCAAAATAACCTTTACCGGCATTTACCGGTGGGGAGCAAACGGAAAGGAGCAACTTGAGGAAGGTGACCGGTATGCTCTTCTAAGTTTCGACCCTGCCACACGGCAACTGCTGAAGCAGGAAGTGTTCGACAAAGAATCCAACCTGCTGGTAAAATATATCTACGAATATGACAACGCTTCCGGAAGCATCAGCCATACGGCATTACCGATGTGGCTTCTGGGCTGGTGGTATTACCAATACTCCAACCAAAACGACTTCAAGTATATCCAGTTCCTGAACCGCCGGAACAACATAACCAAGATAACGTCTGAAAACAGTGAAGGCGACATCTCTTCCGTCACTTATACATATAAATATAACGAAAACAATTTCCCCGTTACCGCATTCTGCGACAAATGGGAAGGAACGGAGGTCGGAATCCGATACTAAAAACAATCGGTAAGTTCCAAGGCAAACCATTGGGATAAGTGCGAAGAAGGTTTACCCGATTTTCCGCAAGATGGTCGCGAACCATCCAGAGGTGCCGTTAAGGAGCGGGCAACCCGGCAGATAGAATGATTTATGAGGGATGTGTGGCTCACCCGATAATCATTGAGGATAACCACAAGGATAAGGCAGGTTATACGGATCCGTTTAAACCTGCCAAGAAGTGAGCTTCTACATAAAGTTTTTGAAAAAGACAATAACCCCTGTTTCGGCCGTTTTTCTATTTCGTCCGAAATCTCGATCGATTTTGGATTGACTCTTTTCATGGTTTCAGTCTCTCCGGCTGACACCGAACGAAATGAGGTGCGCAGCCCATTCCGGAAAGCGTACAATTTGTTTGCCGGAAAGCGGAAACGCCGACAAAGTGATAAAGCTTAACTCCCGGAGAATCGCCTGTAGCAAAATAAAACGGACGGCGCTCCAAATATCCCAAGGAACTTTTGGAGACTGGTAGCCGTGAGGTGCGCAGAAAATAGCCTTGACCCGGCACTTCATCGCTCTGAAGGTTGACTTCGTGCTATATGAAGTCCGACTTCAGGGCAACAATTGACCCGGCACTTCATCGCTCTGAAGGTTGACTTCGTGCTATATGAAGTCCGACTTCAGGGCAACAAAGTTCCGGATCAGAGCGATAAAGTCCCTCTTTATCGCGATAAGGTGCCGGAAAAGCGGAACAACTCCCTTCTTCGGGCCGAAAAAGTGGGTTGACATTTGTTTGGTTTCGGATGTCTTTCGAGCCCGGGGAAAAGCGTTTTTTACAATAAGCCCCCAAGGGGAGTTGAAAGTTATAAGGGAGTATTTTGTCCTGGCAGGGCATATTTTTAACATAAAGTCGTTATGTATTTTGCCGGAAATGCCCGTTTTGACGCCATTTACATCCGCATCTGGAAGGTATTGACACCCGGGGCTCGGTACTGTCGAGACCCAGGTCTCAAGAAATACGAGTGGTTACTTAATTGAAGTTCAGTGATATAGGAGATAAAAAAAGACAAGGGCATTTATGATAGTATGACAGTTGAGAATCCTACTATCATGCCTACTATCATTCGGTACGCGCATTGATATTCATAATGTGTTAAAGGGCGCATGATAGTATGATAGTATAATTTGAAAATAAAGATATTATTTTAGCATCCCACAGGCCTCGATAAACGCAGGGAAGTTTCGCTTCTAAGAAATAATGAATATTTATCCCCTATGATTATCGGGTGAGCCTAAAAATCCGCTGAACGCGTGAAACACTCTGTAAACAAAAAAAGCAATTACAAATTATGTAATTGCTTAGTTTTTCAACGTGGTCCCACTTGGGCTTGAACCAAGGACTCCCTGATTATGAGTCAGGTGCTCTAACCAACTGAGCTATAGGACCTGTTCAGAGCAGTGCTCTGAAATCGGGTGCAATATTACGACTTATAATCGAGATATGCAAGTGTTAACGGGGAAAACTTACTTTTCAGCAGCTTCCTCAGCGCCGAACTCCATCAGGTAAGCCTTGATGAAATCGTCGATTTTACCATCCATCACACCGTTGACATCGGATGTCTGGTAGTTGGTACGATGGTCTTTCACGCGGCGGTCGTCGAAGACATAACTGCGGATCTGCGATCCCCATTCTATCTTCTTCTTGCCGGCTTCCACCTTCGCCTGCTCTTCCATGCGGTGCTGCAATTCTTTGTCATACAATATTGAACGCAACTGGCGCATCGCGTTCTCGCGGTTCTTAGGCTGGTCGCGCGTCTCTGTGTTCTCGATCAGAATCTCTTCTTCTTCGCCCGTATAGGGGTCTTTGAACTGATAACGCAGACGTACACCGGATTCCACCTTGTTGACGTTCTGACCACCGGCACCACCCGAACGGAATGTATCCCAAGAGATAGCAGCCTGATCGATCTTCACTTCAATCGTGTCGTCGACCAACGGAGTTACGAATACAGATGCAAACGAAGTCATTCGTTTACCCTGCGCGTTATAAGGAGAAACACGAACCAGACGGTGCACGCCGTTCTCCCCTTTCAAGTACCCGTAAGCATAATCGCCTTCGATATTGAGAGTTGCCGTTTTGATTCCGGCTTCATCCCCTTCCTGATAGTTGGCAACAGAAATCTTATAGCCGTTAGACTCCGCCCAGCGCGTGTACATACGAAGCAACATCGAAGCCCAGTCCTGGCTTTCCGTACCGCCGGCACCGGAGTTGATCTTCAAAACGCAGCTCATCTGGTCGGCTTCCTGGCGCAACATATTGCGAAATTCCAGGCTTTCCACCAACTGGATTGCTTTGCTGTAGGCCTCATCGACCTCTTCTTCGCTGACAATCCCTTCTTTTACATAATCATAAGCCAACTGCAACTCTTCCGCTGCAGCATTAACCTCGTTGTAAAGCTCAATCCACTTTTTCAGCTCTTTTACTTTCTTCATCTGGACTTCGGCACGTTTGGCGTCTTCCCAGAAACCGGGGTCATGGGTGCGTAATTCTTCTTCTTCTAACTGGATGGTCTTACCATCTATGTCAAAGATACCCCCTCAGCGCTTGCTCGCGCTCCAACACGTTGTGTAGTTGGTCTGATGTGATCATAATCTTTTATCCTTTATTTTGTAATTGGCGACAAAGATACTAAATTATTCCGCATACATCGCTTCGATCTGTTCCGCATATTTCTGCAGGACAACCGGACGGCGCAATTTAAGCGTATCCGTCAGCTCGCAGCCCATCATAAACGGTTCAGGCAACAAGGTGAACCGCTTGATCTTCTCGTAGGAGGCTAAGTTCTTCTGATGTTCCTCCACATGCGTCTCTATCAGACGAAGAATTTCTTTATGGTTTACCAGCTCTTCACGGCTATTAAAGGTTAACCCCTTCTCTCCGGCATACTCTTCCAGCAATGAATAGGCCGGCACGATCAAAGCGCTGACAAACTTACGCTGGTCGCCGATAACAGCAATCTGCTCGATAAAGTTATCTCCGCTCATCGCCATCTCGATTGCCTGCGGAGCAATGTATTTACCGTTTGAGGTCTTATATAAGTCCTTGATACGTTCCGTAAAGAACAGCGTATTTCCTTCTAACCGTCCGGCATCTCCGGTACGGAAGAAACCATCTTCGGTAAATGCTTTTTTATTTTCAGCCGGTTTATTATAGTAGCCGGACATCACCGTCTTGCCTTTTACTAAAATCTCACTGTTCTCCGGATCGATCCTCACCTGTACATCCGGCATTACCTCGCCGATAGAGCCGAACTGGAATCCAATCTCCGGATAGAAGCAAACGGTCGCCGTTGTCTCGCTCAATCCATAACCGTAAGCAATCGGGATATTGACCGATTGCAGAAATTCATTGATCGTATCAGAAAGAGGTGCACCCGCCACCGGGAAAAGGCGCCCACGTTCGATACCCAAGACCTTTTTCAGAAGCATAAAGACAGTCCGGTTATAAAACTCAAACTTCAACTTCAATCCGCAAGGAGCCGGAATGCCTTTATTCTTATATTCCAGATTATACCGGCGTCCTGTCTCGATAGCATCCAGGAAAATCTTTTTCATGGCCGGAGAAGACGAATTGATCTTGTCATGCACACCGGCATATACTTTCTCCCAAAAGCGGGGAACGTTACACATCAATGTAGGATGCACCTCCGGCAATGTCTTTTGAATCATCTTCGGGTCCTGGTTAATGGCAATCGCCACCCCTTTATGCAGGCAATAGTAAGACCACGCTTTCTCGAAAATATGAGTCAACGGAAGGAAGCACATCGAAAGATCCTTGTCCGTAACCATCGGCAGACGGATATCGTGAATACGCATCGCTTCCAGATAATTGGAATGATGGAGCATGACGCCTTTCGACTCTCCGGTCGTACCGGAAGTATATATAATGGTAGCCAAGTCCTCCGGAACAGCCTCGTTCATACGGATTTTCACAGTTGTTTCGACATGGGCATTGTCACCCAACCGCAGGAAATCATCAAAATAAATGGAAGTCTTGTCCTCCGGATTCAATTTGACAGCGGGATCAAATATGATCAGACGCTTCAGGAATTGCGAGTCCTTTTGCACCTTAAATGCATTGTTATACTGCAACTGTTCACCGACAAACAGAGTGTGTATGCCGGCATCATTAATTATGTATTCGATTTGTCCCGGAGAATTTGTCGCATACATTGGGATCGAAACCACCCGGTTCGCATAGGCGCCAAAATCAGTGTATAAGCATTGCGGCATATTCTGCGAATAAACCCCGATGTTTTCCTGTACTTCTATTCCAAACTCAGCCATAGCCTTGGCCGTAAGCATCACTTTGTCTGAAAACTCCCTCCAAGATATTTTCAACCATTTCCCGGTCGCATTATCACGATGTTTTAATGCTGTACGGGAACCATATTTCTCCGCTTGACGATGGATCAACTCGGCATAGTGGTAGTAAATCATGATTCTTTGTTTTGATTTGATGTTGCAAAAGTACTCTTTTCTGTTCTATTTACTATGGGAGAGGGCTGTTTTTTACACAAAATCGCCTGATTTGTGCAATAGCAATGTTAAATTAGGATAAACATAGTAGTATGTATTGCATAGTACATAGGCAATACATATATTTGCAGCATAAAACAATATAACATGAATGCAGAGAACGTAAAATCACAAATGAGAAAGGGAACACTGGAATACTGTATTCTATTGCTCCTCAAAAAAGAGCCGGCGTACACCTCTGACATTATACAGAAGTTACAAGAAGCTAAATTGATTGTAGTGGAAGGTACTCTATATCCCCTGTTGACGAGATTAAAAAACAGCGAATTGTTAAGTTACCAGTGGATAGAATCTACTCAAGGGCCGCCTCGCAAATATTACCAGCTCACACCGAAAGGGGAAGAATTCCTCGGAGAACTGGAAATTTCGTGGCAGGAATTGAACGACACAATAAACCACATCAGAAATAATTAAAATCAGACAACAATGAAGAAGACACTTACAGTTAATTTGGGAGGAACAGTATTCCACATTGACGAAGATGCATATCAACTGCTCGATAAATATCTGGCAAACCTCCGCATCCATTTCCGCAAAGAAGAAGGATCGGAAGAGATTATGAACGATTTTGAAATGCGCATATCCGAATTATTCAACGAACGGGTACGTTTGGGGCATGAAGTCATCACAATCGAACACGTCGAGGAAGTAATCAAGCGCATGGGAAAACCGGAAGAACTGTTTGGCGGCGAGGACGAAAAGGAATACGTCCGGGAAGAGTCCAAAGCACACACCTTCCAGGAAGAAGAAACAACCGGAGGAAGAAAAAAACTGATGCGTGACCCGGACAACCGTGTCTTGGGCGGGGTCGCCAGCGGTATTGCAGCTTATATGGGTTGGGATATAACAGCCATACGTCTGATTATGATTATTCTACTTTTCATACCCACACCATATGTACCGATCGTCATTCTCTATCTCATACTATGGTTGGTGATGCCGTTAGCACGAACCGCAGCCGATAAGCTGATGATGCGTGGAAAGAGCGTGACTCTCGAAAATATAGGCAAAACAGTGACTGACGGATTTGAGAAAGTATCCAGCAATGTAAACGATTATGTGAATTCGGACAAGCCAAGAAGCTTTTTGCAACAATTGGCAGACCTGTTTGTCAATGTAGTCGGCTTCATCCTTAAATTCCTCGCCATATTGATCGGAATTATCCTCTTACCGCCTTTGTTACTTGTTGCCTTTATACTGGTAATCGTTACATTTGCTCTTATTGCGGGAGGAACCGGTGTTCTTTACCACCTCTCTCCGTTCGGGGCCGACCTGCTGGCAGGGACGCCTATTCCATTGGCAATCATGGGGTGCATCGGATTCATCTTACTCATTGGCATTCCGATCTTCGCTTTGGTATATGCAATCTGTATGCAATTGTTCAAAGCAAAGCCATTGCCTAACACAGCTAAATGGACGCTTCTGATCCTGTGGATAATATCTGTTGCACTTAGTGTCATTTATTTCTATCAAACCGGAATAAACGGATGGAGCACATTACCTTGGTACAATTTCTTCAACATCTAATAAAACAGCTGATATGAAAAAAGCATATTTATTCATCATATACATAGTAACCTATATCGCGATGGCGGGATTTCTATGCTCTTGCCATATGAACAAGGTTCATGGGGACGGCAACATCGTGACCCAGGAGATTTCGATCAAGGACTATATAGGACTTCACATCGGAGGAGAGAATATTGATCTCACTTATATACAATCCAATGACGCTCCCTATCTAAAAATAGAAACGGACCGGAACATCATGGACATTCTGAAAGCAGAGGTGGACGACAATGTATTAGTTATACGCCCCAGAAAAAAACATACATGGATCAACCCAACCCGGTTTGTCGTAACAACTAACTCAACCGCCCTAAGGGATATCAAGATGGCAGGCGGAGGCAAATGTAATCTGGGTAAAGGTCTCACTAATGACCGGTTAGGAATTAGTTTAGCCGGAGGGGGAACTATTAAAGCAGATTCTATCACCGTCAACCGTTTGAAATGTGAAATCGCCGGGAGCGGGAAAATCAGCCTGAGTGGAGAAGCCGAGAATATGGACATAAAAAGTGCCGGAAGTTGCAGAATCAAGGCGTTCGACTTACATACAGACAACTTGACTTGTAAAACAGCCGGAAGTTGCGAGATAGAGATAACAGCCAATAAGGAAATTTCCGCTAAAATAGCCGGAAGTGGAGAGATCCGATACAAAGGAAGCCCGAACATAAGAGGGAAAAGTATTGTCGGAAGTGGTTCCATAACCCAAGTTGAATAGAAGAATGATTGTGTGTTTAAAAAAAAGAAGGCCGTCCTTTCACAAGGATGGCCTTTCTTCTAAGGTTAACAAATTTATGAGTAAAAACCACTAATGAATCTTTATAAAAAAACCGCTTCCTCCTTCACAATATTGTCATTATGAGGGAGAAGCGGTCACAAATATACATAAAGTTTTCTATTGTAAAAGACTTCGTCCTATTTATTTAAAGGCATTTCTTATCCGTGTGGCGGTGTCTGCGAGCACGTCCTGCGTAACCTCCATTTTCTTTCCGCCAAAATACATATCAGACTCTTTTTGAATCGGAATTAAGTGAATATGCGCATGAGGCACTTCCAATCCCATCACAGCCAAACCGACCCGTTTGCAGGGGATAGCCGCTTCTTGTGCACGAGCCACACGTTTAGCAAATGCCATCATACGCCCGAGCATAGGATCATCTATGTCGAAAATATAATCGACCTCTTTCTTCGGGATCACCAGCGTATGGCCCGTAGCCACCGGATTGATGTCCAGGAAGGCGAAAAACTCTTCGTCTTCCGCTACCTTATGGCAAGGAATCTCGCCTGCCACAATTCTGCTGAATATTGATGCCATACTATATGATATTAAATAGATATATCCATAATCTCAAAACTCATCACACCGGACGGCACCTTGATCTCCACGATGTCACCAACCTTCTTACCCATTAGTCCCTGTGCAATCGGAGTACTGACTGCGATCTTTCCCTCTTTCAGGTTCGCTTCCGAATCAGAGACCAATGTATATGTCATAACTGCGTTATTCTTGATATTCTTAATCTTGACCTTGTTCAGAATCTGGACTTCGTCTGTCTGCACACGGGTTTCGTCTATCAGGCGGGCATTAGAGATCAGTCCTTTCAACTGAGCAAGTTTCGCCTCCATGATACCTTGCGCTTCTTTTGCAGCGTCATATTCTGCATTTTCAGACAAATCGCCTTTGTCACGGGCTTCTGCAATCTGGGCAGATATTTCCGGACGCTTCACGGTTTCCAGATAATTGATTTCAGCTAAAATCTTATCATAACCATCTTTCGTCATATAGCTTACTGCCATACTAAATCCTCCTATTACTTTAAAATGTTATTATTGATTACCGCACAATAAAAAAAGAATCCCGACCAACTGCTTGGCCGGAACTCCTCTTTCTCTTATTTTCAGACTTTGCAAAGATAAAAGATCTTTTTAAGATCGGCAATCTTTGCAAAATGCTTTATAACATATAAATCTGAATGTTAGCTGTCATACATTAAAGTACAGCTTTCACATCCGCTTCCAGTTTTTTCACGTCTTCAACACGCTTAACCAGGTTTCCTTTACGGTCAAGGATGAAGAGAGCAGGCAACTGCTTCACATTGTACAAACCTGCCACCTGAGAATAAACAGACTGCGGATCACGAACAGAAATCCAAGGCAAATTAGACGCTCCGTTCCTCCAGAAATGAGAATCGCTATCCAGGGATACCTGGTAAATCTCAAGTCCCTGACCATGATATTTTGTATATAATTCACCCAATGCCATATTCAAAGCCGGTGACCATTCCGTCTGATAAGCCGTAAAGTTTATCAGGACAACCTTGCCGGGAGCAACGTCGGAGAGTTTCACCACTTCACCCCGAACATCGGGCAATTCGATATCCAAGAATGATATTTCTTTGGTTTCCACATTACTATAATCGACCGGACGCTGGGCGCGGAGCACCTTCATCGACTGCAAAGTCAGGTTATACAAATGTTTGGAACGCGGACTTTCCGGATAATAATGATCGTAGCTGGTGGCGACAGCGCCATATGCTTTCACATCGTTTCGATCATACAAGTCAAAGAATAACAGGCCATCAATCTGCTGGAACAAGGCGAAATAAGCGGCCGTAGACATCGGCGCCGCATAGATATACTTACGGGCAATCTCCTTATAAGCATCGGCAGCAGCCAACACTTTGGAACGATAAGTCGTATCCGAAATCATCTTATCTTCATAGTCCTTACGCAAACGGCTGATAGCCTGGTTCGCATCCAATTGCGCCAGCGTAATCGCTTTAATAGCTTTTGAATTTTCAGAACCTTCCACGGAATAAGAGGTTGCAAAAGCACCGGCATCTGCAAGAATAGAAACCGTCTCCGTCGAATCTATAGAGAAATTTATCTTCTGGTTATTCAAGCGCAGACGATAAAAATCCGGATATTCAGGACGTTTCTCCGTAAACTTGAACTTCCCTCCGGAAGCCAACTTGATGGAGTCGAGTGTCACGACATTCGAAATTCCTACGTTTTCTAAATACATAAGCTGACCGTCCGCTCCTGAAACAACGCCCTTCACCGTAAATTCGGAAGAGTTGTTACAAGCCGAGAATAAGAACATACACAGTCCTAATGTAGCCAACAATCGTGTGGATATTTGTTTCTTCATTTCTTTACTTCTTGTTTTAATCCGCTGCAAATATACATTAATTTACAATTGTGACACTATTATTCGCTAAATCTTCCCGCTATTTTTCAAAAAAAGAACTTTTCTCATGTTTTTTATTTTCATTTTCACACGTTTACAGATAAACTTTCATTACATTTGCACCAATTTTTACAGATAGAAAAATAAGAAAAAGATTATGCTTAATCCAATTAACAAGACGATCGAATTGGCTGATGGAAGAACCATCACCATCGAAACCGGGAAATTGGCAAAACAGGCGGACGGTTCTGTTACCGTGCGTATGGGCAACACAGTGTTGCTGGCTACTGTTTGCGCCGCTAAAGATGCAAACCCGGGTGTTGACTTCATGCCGTTACAAGTAGAGTACAAAGAAAAATTCTCGGCATTTGGCCGTTTTCCGGGAGGCTTTACAAAAAGAGAAGGCAAAGCTTCTGACTACGAAATCCTGACCTCTCGTTTGGTTGACCGTGCCCTCCGCCCTCTTTTCCCTGACAATTACCACGCAGAAGTATACGTAAACGTTATATTATTCTCTGCAGACGGTGAAGATATGCCGGATGCACTGGCCGGTTTGGCAGCATCTGCTGCATTAGCCGTATCGGATATTCCTTTCAACGGACCGATTTCCGAATGTCGCGTTGCCCGTATCGATGGTAAATATGTAGTTAACCCCACGTTCTCTGAATTGGAAAAAGCAGATATCGATATCATGGTGGGCGCTACTATCGACAACATCATGATGGTGGAAGGCGAAATGGACGAAGTTCAGGAATCCGAAATGCTGGAAGCTATCAAAGTCGCACACGAAGCTATCAAAGTACAGTGCCAGGCACAGCTTGAACTGTCTGAAGCTTGCGGCAAGATGGTAAAACGCGAATACTGCCACGAAGTAAACGATGACGAACTACGCAAGGATGTACACGAAAAATGTTATGCAAAAGCTTATGCTGTTGCCACTTCCGGGACAGACAAACATCAGCGTGCCGAAGCATTCGAAGCAGTAGTTGAAGAATATAAAGCCCAGTTCTCTGAAGAAGAACTGACTGACGAAAAGGCTGAAATGATCGGCCGTTACTATCACGATGTAGAAAAAGAAGCCATGCGCCGTGCCATCCTCGACGAAGGAAAGCGCCTGGATGGTCGTAAGACAACTGAAATCCGTCCGATCTGGATCGAGACAGACTGCCTGCCCGGCCCTCATGGTTCTGCCATCTTTACACGTGGTGAAACACAATCATTGTCTACCGTTACATTAGGAACAAAGTCTGACGAAAAGATGATCGACGATGTTCTGAATCACGGCAAAGAACGTTTCCTGTTGCACTACAACTTCCCTCCGTTCTCCACCGGCGAAGCAAAAGCATCCCGTGGTGTTGGCCGTCGTGAAATCGGTCACGGGAACCTGGCTCACCGCGCTCTGAAACGTATGATCCCGACAGACTATCCTTACGTAGTACGTGTAATCTCCGACATCCTGGAGTCTAACGGTTCTTCTTCAATGGCAACCGTATGCGCCGGTACTCTCGCATTGAGAGATGCAGGTGTTCCGATGAAGAAACCGGTATCCGGTATCGCAATGGGTCTGATTTCCGAAAACAAAGGTCAGAACTACGCGATCCTGTCCGACATCCTGGGCGACGAAGACCACTTGGGTGACATGGACTTCAAGGTAACGGGAACAAAAGACGGTATCACGGCTACCCAGATGGATATCAAGGTAGACGGCCTGTCATACGAAATCCTTGAAAACGCATTGGCCCAGGCAAAAGAAGGCCGTATGCACATCTTGGGCAAGATTATGGAAGCACAGCCTGAAGCTCGCGAAGAATTGAAACCGCATGCTCCGAGAATCGAAACAATGGTTATCGGTAAAGAATTTATCGGTGCTGTTATCGGCCCGGGTGGAAAGATCATCCAGGGTATCCAGGAAAAGACTGGTGCTACAATCACGATTGAAGAAGAAGACGGAGTTGGCAAAATTGAAATCTCCGGAACAAATAAAGATACGATCGATGCTGCAATCCGCGCAATCAAAGGTATCGTAGCAGTACCGGAAGTAGGCGAAGTCTACGAAGGCAAGATCTCATCTGTTATGCCTTACGGTGCATTCGTTGAATTCATGCCGGGCAAAGACGGTTTGCTGCACATTTCCGAAATCGACTGGAAACGTCTGGAAACAGTTGAACAGGCTGGTTTAAAAGAAGGCGATACAATTTCCGTTAAGTTGGTAGATATCGACCAGAAGACCGGAAAATTCAAACTTTCCCGCAAGGTATTGCTGCCGAAGCCGGAAGGTTACGAAGAACGCCCGCCGAGACCGGAAAGAGGCGATCGCGGACCGCGCCAGGATCGTGGTGACCGTGGTGGTGATCGTGGACCCCGCCAGGATCGCGGAGATCGCGGACCGCGCCGGGAATACAGAGACTAAGATAGTTTTCCGATAAAATAAAAGCCTGTCCTCTTATGAGCGACAGGCTTTTTTATGCATCTATAATAGATTCTTACTTTCCGCAAGTGCAACGCGGCTTGATCTGTTTGAAGAAATCATTGCCCTTGTTATCGACCAGGATAAATGCAGGGAAGTCTTCCACTTCGATCTTCCAGATGGCTTCCATACCCAATTCAGGATATTCCACACATTCGATGCTCTTGATATTGTTCTGTGCCAGGATAGCAGCAGGACCACCGATACTTCCTAAATAGAAACCGCCATATTTCTGGCAAGCATCCGTCACCTGCTGGCTACGGTTACCCTTTGCCAACATAACCATGCTACCACCGTGGCTCTGGAACAGGCCGACATACGAGTCCATACGACCGGCAGTCGTCGGGCCCATCGAGCCGCAAGCCATACCAGCCGGAGTCTTAGCCGGACCAGCGTAATAGATAGGATGATCCTTGATATACTGTGGCAGGTCTTCACCACGATCCAAACGTTCTTTCAGCTTGGCATGGGCAATGTCGCGACCAACAATGATCGTACCGTTCAACGACAGACGGGTTGCAACCGGATATTTATCCAATTCTTTCAGGATATCTACCATCGGCTGGTTCAGATTGATCTTAACAGCATCGCCTTCACCTGCCTGGCGCAATTCTTCAGGAATCAGTTCACCGGGATGGCTGTCTAACTTTTCAATCCAGATACCGTCTTTGTTGATCTTACATTTCACGTTACGGTCTGCCGAACAGCTTACACCCAGACCAACCGGACAGGAAGCGCCGTGACGGGGCAGGCGGACGATACGGATATCATGTGCCAGATATTTGCCACCGAACTGTGCACCCAAACCGATCTTGTGAACTTCCGCCAAAACCTCTTTTTCCAGTTCGATATCGCGGAAAGCGCGTCCATATTCGTTACCCGTAGTCGGCAGGCTGTCATAATAATGAGTAGAAGCCAATTTCACGGTCAACAGGTTCTTTTCGGCAGAAGTACCGCCGATAACCACTGCAATATGATAAGGAGGACAGGCAGCCGTACCCAACGTCTTAATCTTTTCGATGATGAACGGGACCAAAGTACCCGGATTCAGGATCGCTTTTGTTTCCTGATACAGATACGTCTTGTTAGCGGAACCACCGCCTTTCGTTACGCACAGGAAATTATATTCCATGCCTTCGGTAGCCTCGATATCGATCTGGGCCGGCAGGTTACACTTCGTGTTCACTTCGTCGTACATATTCAGCGGAGCATTCTGCGAGTAGCGCAGGTTCTCTTCCGTATATGTTTTATAAACGCCTAATGACAGCGCCTCTTCATCGCAATAACCGGTCCATACCTGTTGTCCTTTTTCACCATGAATAATAGCCGTACCGGTATCCTGGCAGAAAGGAAGTACACCTTTAGCAGAAACTTCAGCGTTACGCAGGAAAGTCAACGCTACATACTTATCGTTATCACTTGCTTCCGGGTCGCTCAGAATCTTTGCAACCTGTTCGTTGTGTGAACGGCGAAGCATGAAAGAGACATCACGGAAAGCAGCGTTAGCCATTGCCGTAAGACCTTCTTTGGCCACTTTCAGAACCGGCGTTCCTTCAAATTCGGAAACCGAAACATAATCTTTTGTAAGCAGATAATACTCTGTTGTATCCGGGCCCAATGGGAATGGAGCCTGATACTTGAAAGGAGTTGTTGCCATAGCGTTTGTATTTTAATTTATAATATTGGTTTTAGAATCATATCCTTGAACGGACTGGCAAACTTAATTAAAAAACACGAGATTCGGCAGTCGTTTGCCTTTATAAAATCAGCATATCCGGTTTATTTTAATATACTTTGCATTCGAAGAGCACAATATGCCAAGAAACGAATCTAAAAAATCAGGTTATCCGTCAGGACATTCATGTAAACCTGCTGCGTTATGCCGTCATAGTCTTTAAGCTGTCCGACCAGGACCAGTTCTGCGCCTTTCATCCAGGGCTGGAAAGGGATCTCTTTCCGGTAGGCAATCTCACGAAGCTGGGTCGGTTTGTTTTTAATAACCAGATAAGCGCCATCATCGGCAACTGTTTTTCCTTTAAAGGCAAGCGTCCTCTCATACATTTTCTGCTTGTTGGCACCGTTCACCACTATCGGTTGGAGCATCAACGAATCGCGTCCATCCCGAAGCATCGGCACCAAGGCCAAGCTCTGATAGCGTCCAACGGGCAATCCCGACAAGTCGATTTCCAAATCCAACAAAAGGTTATCCCCCTGCTGCTCGACGCAATTTTCTTTTACATAGATCATTCCCCGATAATCGGAAGACAACTCCTGCGCCCGGCAGAACAAGACGGCAAAAAGGGAAATCAATATATATAGAGTAGTTCTCATAAGGCTCTTATTTAATAATATAGATAATACTTACCCCCAATTTGGTCGGTCCGAAATAGTTGTTACGATAACTTCCTTCCGACTCCTGGTTTGAAGGGAAAGGTGTTTTGTCATATTTGAACCGGACATATCCGACGCCGGCCGTAAATTCGATATTCCAATGAGGAGAAAGATACAGCTGGTAACCATACGAAAGGCCGCCTCCGTAGGCATTACCATCATAAGCATAGCCGGATTTCATCACATTCAAGAGTGTTTTGCCGGCCACATCATAATCGGCATACAAGGCATGAACACCAAAGAAATGCCCGTTAAACCGTTCGTGCAACCAATAACGCACCTCCGGCTGCACCAGCCAGTGCTTAATGGATTTATCCTCCGAAAAAGTCCAAGGATTATAATTGCCCGATATATCCAGTGAAAAATGTTTATTGAATGCAACCTCTGCCCCCAAATTGAAAGTGGTGGTCGCATCATACAGCAAATTTGTCTTAACAGCAACCACCTGCGACCGGGCACAGAGAGCGCAACACAAACAAAGAAAAACAAAGTATAGCCTCTTCATAGACATATTCTCGTTGATTTACCAATCGTATTAAGAAACAAAGATATGTAAAATCTATTTGTATATAAACACATTTGATATTAAATACACATGCCAAACGGATTAATTGTATATCTTTGTCGAAAATAATTTATTCAGTATTGGGGGCATATGAAATTTAAACTTATCGCACTATTTATCACCCTTTGTCTGGGATTTACCGGTTGTTCGGATGACGAAACTCCGGAACCCCGTCCAACACGTACCATTTTAGTTTATATGATGGCAAACAACAGCCTCGACAGTTATGCCACTAAAAACATTGCAAGCATGGTGGAGGGAGCAACTGCCAAAAACCTCAACGGAGGTAATCTGATCGTTTACTATGCCCCGAAGGGATCGAATCCGGAACTTCTTCAAATCAAGGAAGAGAACGGCATTGTAAATAAATTCCACATCAAAGACTACGAAAAGCAAAACTCGGCGGATCCGTCCGTGATGCTAAGCGTGATCAAAGAAGTGATATCCCTATATCCGGCAGACAGCTATGGCTTGGATTTATGGAGCCACGGGACAGCCTGGCTTCCTTCCGACTATCAGAATATGCTGAAAGCATTTGGCCAGGACGGCAGCAACTGGTTGGAGATAGACGATCTGGCAAAAGGTTTGCCGGATCATGTATTTGACTTCATTCTGTTCGATGCCTGCTATATGGCAAGCGTGGAGTGCACCTATGAGCTTAGAAATAAAGCGGATTATATTTTGGCTTCGCCTACCGAAACGATGGCAGACGGATGGCCTTATGCCCAGATGATGCCACAATTGTTTGCCACAGACTTGCAACTGGAAAAGGTCGGCGAGACATTCTACAACTACTATCTCAATGACTCTTATCCATACGCAACCGTGTCGCTGACAAAGACAAGCGAACTGGAGAATCTGAAAAACGCCGTGCACGACATATTAGCCGACAAGACGGAAAGCGACATCTATGGCATTAACCTTTCCGAGATGCAACAGTTGGAATATTTGTACCGCAGTCCGGGAATGTTATATGATATGGCTGATTATATAAAACAATTGGCAACAGCCGAGCAATACAGCAATTTCACCGATTGTCTGGAAAAAGCTGTTTTATATAAAGCCCATACTCCAAAGGCGTATTATGCCTACGGCTATCCCTCTAACGCCTTACCGGTAAACAGTTATTGCGGCCTGACCGTTTTCGTCCCGCAACCCAAACAGTCCTTCTCTAAGATATTCGACTGGTACAAGGAACGGGTAAGTTGGTATAAGGCGGTTTATGAATAAATCGACAAATTATCACCGTATCAGGAACGCTTTCTTATAGCGTTTCACGACTCCGTCCGGGTGATAGATTTCGGCATAAAAGATATAGATGCCTGGTGGTAGTGCGCTGCCACTGTTGGCAATGCCGCTCCAAGTCAGTTCGCCGGACGTGCCTAACAGTTGATGGTTGGCAATCTCGGCAACACGTATGCCAGATGTGTTGAAGACAAATGCACGACAGTTATAACCCGGCCGATCGAGCAGGTAGGATATGCGGTAACTGCCGGATTCCTCTATCCAGACAGGTGGTTCTATCCCGGTTGAACCTTCGGAAGAAGGATTCCCATATTGGGAGTTCTGATAGCCGGGAGTGCCGAAACCGGCCGTTTCGGAAGCAGAAGTCCAGTTTGCCGGATTTTGTGTGGCGGCATCCGGATCGATGCGTTCCAAAGCGACACCCTTCCGGTTCTTAACAGAAGAGGCATGCCATTTGGAGGAATAAGAAACTTCGTCTATCACTTCTCCATCTGCGGTACGAAACAATACTAAAGTAGAAGCCGTATTGGCAAGAATCGGCAATTTGGATAGCTGATGAAGTGCAGACGGTTCGGCGATCTCGTAAAAAGAGGAAACACTTTCCACATCTTTTGTCAGCAAGATATAACTTTTAACATCCAGCTTCCGGGCAATAGCGACCAAAGGATAACGGGTACTAAGCGTCCCGTCAGATTTACGGACGGCAAGGGAAAGAGTTGACACAGACAAGGGCTTGCCGGAACGGTTATACAATTCCAGATATTCGCTACCTCCGGCATAAGGGTCCGGCAGCAGTTCGTTAAAGACAATCTCACCGGGCAGGACAGGATCGGTGACTGCCGGAGTATCCGGTTTATCAGGTTCTTCCGGTTTATCCGGGTCCACAGGCGGTTCCTCTTCGTCCGAAGACGGGGAGGAATTGACAGAACCGGGCGTTCCGCCGCGAGGATCAGTAGACAGATGCCAACCGGAAGCAGAACGTTCCCAGGATTTACCGGCAGTGGCTTTAGCATAGGTTACTTCATCGATCACATTTCCTGAAGCATCCCATAATTGTAAGTCCTTACCAGCATTAGCCAATTGCGAAGGGAAATCATCCATCGGAACAGCTATGCCTTGATTATCGACTTTCATATCTCTTCCCGATCTGTATAAAACCATATAACCTGCCACTGGAATACTGACATTTCCTATCGACTTTGGCTTTTCCTTACCATATATAAGTTGCCAACCTTTAAGCGACAGCTCTTTCCCTGACATATTATACAACTCTATATATTCCGTTTTTGCTAAATCTTTCAGTCCGTTCGGATCTGCCATGATTTCATTAATCAAGATTGTTCCGGGTTTACCCGGTTCCGGCTTTTCCTCTCCATAAGCAGAGATGAACGTTGTATCGCCCTTACACTCATTACCGGACTTATCAAATATTCCGGAATAATATAAAGTATAAGTTTGACCTTTCAATAAAGCTTCCTTCCATACGGCCTTCAGTATTTTACTATCCTCTGAGATATAAACTTCATCAGCTTCGCCTACTTCCGATAAAGTAATTTGATATTGGACAGGATCTACAGGATCATGGAATATCAAAAGAAGTTCAGTCGCATTTTCTTGCTCCAAATCCGGCAAAGAAGGAGTCTTTATATCTTCATCCGGTTGATCCGGTTCTTCCGGTCCTTCTTCCGGCTCGAGAGGAGTCGGAGTTATTTGGTCGGAAACTATGATATTATCAAAAGAAGTGATCATATTGTCGGCTGAAACAGCCTGATATCGACATTGCAGGTTTAAAGTTCCAGCCTTCCGAATCCCCGATGAGGCGATTTTGTATTCCCCCTCTTTATAAAAGCAATCTTCTTCCTCCAAGCGCGTATATAACGTTAATTTGGAATTGTTCTCCAAAGTCAATTTTACCCGGACCGAGTTAGTTCCCTTCTTTAACAGATACATCCTGCCTTTTATTTTCCTTTGTGGAGTTTTGGCAGAAAGAGGCCATGAGTACAAAGATACATTTCCATCATTATGACCAACTTGTACGAAATAGGCAATATCCGTAGGCGCTCCCGTCGCATATGCAAAGGCCCTTACATTATTATTACTCGTCGGCTTATAAGAAAAATAGACATCAAACATCCATTCCATATTATCCGAATACGGAATATCCAGCATGGCTGTATGAACACCCTTAGCCCTCCGGCTTGCGTCGAACACTAAACGTCCGTCTTTTACAAAGAATCCGGCAGAGTCCACATACCAAGGATTAGCCGAATCAATCTCCGGCCCGTCAAACATCTCATTTACCTGTGAACTTACACAAAAAGGAAGTAATACGAAGAAAAAAAGAATAAATTGTTTCATAGTCTTACAGTTTTGTTTATAATTTGTATATCTTTGCACCCCAAAGCGTTGTAACATTGGAAGCACTGTGCTTTCATACACGCTGTAAAGTTATACTATTTTTTCGATAAACAAATTAATTAGTGCTCAAAATGAAAGTAGCAATTGTAGGAGTAAGTGGAGCCGTAGGACAAGAATTCCTGCGTGTACTCGACGAGAGAAACTTCCCGATGGATGAGCTGGTGCTTTTTGGCTCATCTCGCAGTGCCGGACGTGTTTATACCTTCCGTGGTAAACAGATTACCGTCAAGGAGCTTAAGCATAACGACGACTTTAAGGGAATCGATGTTGCTTTTGTTTCGGCCGGTGGCGGTACTTCTGTCGAGTTCGCAGAAACCATTACAAAACATGGAACTGTGATGATCGATAATTCCAGCGCATTCCGCATGGAAAACGACGTACCTTTGGTAGTTCCCGAAGTAAACCCGGAAGATGCACTGAATCGTCCGCGCGGTATCATTGCCAATCCGAACTGTACTACCATCCAGATGGTCGTTGCATTGAAGGCAATCGAGGGCCTGTCGCACATTAAGCGTGTACACGTATCGACCTATCAGGCAGCCAGCGGTGCCGGCGCAACAGCTATGGCTGAACTGGTAAAACAATATGAACAGCTGTTGAAAGGCGAAGAACCGACAGTGGAAAAGTTCGCTTACCAACTGGCATACAACGTGATTCCTCACGTAGACGTATTTACGGATAACGGCTACACCAAGGAAGAAATGAAGATGTACAACGAAACACGCAAGATCATGCACTCCGACATCGAAGTGAGCGCTACTTGTGTCCGCGTCCCGGTTATGCGTGCCCACAGCGAAGCAACCTGGGTAGAAACAGAACGTCCCGTAAGCGTGGAAGAAGCCCGCAAGGCTTTTGCCGAAGCCGAAGGCGTCATCCTGCAGGACGAACCGGCAAAGAAAGACTATCCGATGCCGTTGTTCATCGCCGGAAAAGACCCTGTTTACGTTGGTCGCATCCGCAAAGACATTACGAATCCGAACGGTCTGACTTTCTGGACGGTAAGCGACCAGATCAAGAAGGGCGCCGCTTTGAACGCCGTACAGATTGCTGAATACCTGTTGAAGGTGAAGAATATCGGATAAGATAATCCGCTTTATAATAAAAAGGGGATGTGTCAAAAGCAAGTTCTAACGCTTTAGCGTGTCATTGCGGGCTTGACCCGCAACCTCATACTAAACTGATTTACAGCAATTAGGATGAGATGGCGGGTCAAGCCCGCCAGGACACAGACGCTATAAATAGAACTTTTGACACATCCCTTTATTGCACGCCGGCTGATGCGGCCCTTATGCCTTCCGGGTCATGTTCTTCCTGTATTCAGCAGGCGTAATCCCGTATCGATCACGGAAAACACGATGGAAAGTCCGGACATTACTAAAACCGGAATCATCGGAAACAGCCTGGATAGTATAATTCGCCTCATCCCGCAACAAGAGAACGGAATAATCGATCCGCTTATTATTGATATACCCGTTGAAGTTTGTGCCAGCATACGTTTGTATAAATTGCGCAAACGAGTTCTTGAGAATGCCGAAACGCTTAATCAGCGCATCCCGGTTGATATCCGGGTCCAAGAACATTTTCTCACTATCGATCGTCATATCCATCAACTCGAAAAGTTTCCGCTCGGATTCAGACGTGCCGGCGGGCAGCTCCTCAGAATCAGATGCGCCGGCAGGCAACTCTTCGGATGTTAGCGTGGCAGCCGAATCCAGCATAGCCTTCTTTGCCCGGTGCAATTCTTCCTGGTAATCCAGCATTTCGTCAATCTGCTGCACCAATATCCGGTTCTTCCTTCGCGTAGCACGCAGACTATGGACAATAAAAGAGATGACGGCCAGCGACAGGAAAAGTACGACCAAGGAAGCAATCAGGAAGATGCGTTCCCGGTACAGCTTATCAGCCTGTATCCGTATCTGCTCATTCTTTTCATTTGTTTCATAGAGGGTTGACAGCTCCAGAGCCGCATTGGCTTTATCCCTGCTGTTCAGGCTATCGGTCACGACAAGCATCTGCTTACGGGTTTCGGCCAGCGCCTTATAGTCTCCCAGTCCGGCCAGTGCCCTTTCCTCATAATCAAGGGCATAACGCAAATATTCGAAGCTGATCGTTTCACCATTATCGGCATAGCGTTGTTTCTCCTTTCCGATATACTGAAGCGCTTCCTTATACTGTCCGCTATTAAGCAAATATTCAATCCGGATGGGTTCTCCTTCGATTGAAGAAGCATAATTTGTTTCGAGATATTTCAAATAATACTTCCGGGCTGTTTCCTGTTCCCCATTCTGTGCATAAATACAGGCAAACGCGGCATACTCACTGGCATAGCGCAGATCGCAAAGCCCATCCGGTAAGTCCGGCATTTTCTTCAGCTTATCCATCAGCCGTTCATATTCCGGAAGCAGACCGATCGCGGCCTCATACTTCCCATCTTCCTGGTAAGCCGAAATCAACGTCCCGTATGAATAAAGAAGATCGTCTATATCGTGCCAGTCGCGAGTGGAAGCAACGACTTTCTTCTGTATCTCGATCGCCTGCACGAAATAGGTTTCGGCCTCCGCCTTCAATCCCATTTTCCTTTTAGCCTCTCCATGCATAAGCATCATATTGGCCTCTCCGCTTTTGTCACCGATCTCCCGTGCCGACTTTGTCCCCTCTACAACATACCGGATGCAAGCTTCATAATCACTAAGCTGCAAGCAGGCATTAGACATCATATCGAGCAGGCTATATTTCCACATAGGGTTATTCTGGATGAAATCGCTGTGGTATGCTTTATTGGCATAATCGAGCGCAATCCGGTATTGCTCCATACCGTTGTGATAGACCAGGCAACGCAGATAGTCAATCCGGTAAGGCGGCATCTTTTTCAGCTGCTCGGCCTCATCCAGCAAAGCGAGCGCCCGTTTGGGTTCATTGAGACAGATACTCTCGATATATTCATCTGAAAACAGACTGTCCGGGCTGTTCGAAGCGCCAAGGCTGCTCATTTGAATAAGAGAAAAGAGCACAAATAAAATACATTGTTTCATCTTCATCTTAGGTTAGTGTTATGTATAGGATTTATTTAAGTTCTCCCAATCCTTCCTCCAGCGTATGCGGAGCATATGCCAGTTCGCGTATGGCTTTTTCGATACTTAATCCGCTATTGCGCGGACGCGGTGTCGCCTCGTTCATCTCTTCCGTCGTAACCGGACGGATCAGAGTGCGGTCCAATCCGAAGTAATCGGCTACACGATAAGCCATTTCAGCAATCGAGAGCCGTTCTCCGCCACAGATATGATAGATGCCGTTATTGCCGGTATGCATCAGCCGCTCCACGCCGTCTGCGATGTCCGCCACCCAAGTCGGCGTACGGTATTGGTCGGAAACGACCCGTATCTCCTGCCCTGCCTCCAAGCGGTTCTTGACCAGTTGCAGGATATTCCCGTGCTGTCCGGGCAACGCCTTTCCATAGACGACAACCACACGGACGACTGCATAATTACTGCTTATCCCGGCAACTGCCTGTTCTCCCTGATACTTGGTCAGTCCATAATAGTTGACCGGAGCAGGAATATCTTCCTCCGTATAAAGCCGGTCGCTTTTCCCGTCGAACACGAAATCGGTCGACAAATGAATCAGGCGGCTTCCCTGATGTTCGCAACAATGCGCCAGGTTCCCGACCGCCAAAACATTGGTCGCATAAGCCTCTTCGCGATGTTGCTCGCAGTAATCGGGGACGGAAAGGGCTGAACAGTTGACCACCACATCCGGACAGACATGGTCGAGCAAAGCCTCGACGGCGGGATAGTCGTTTATATCCACCCGGACAAACGTATGCTTTCCTTCGGGCCGGATATCCGGATGAAAGGAACAGCCAACCACCTCATAGGCTTCATTCCCGGAAAAGCAATCCAGGATTCTCCGCCCGGTAAAGCCGTTTGCTCCGACAACCAATATCTTTTTCATCAGAATGTATAAATCATGACACCCAAGACGCGGTGGTTCGTCACCGAATGGGTATTTTCTATTTTACCGTTCTTCGCATTCATATCGCCATACCAGGCAAGCGACGGGCTGTATTCCATCCCTAACTTCCAGTGAGGCAGATTGTATGAGAGTTGCAGATTGGTTGTAAACACCTGGTCTACATCCAGTCCCACACCGTAAGTCGGCCCGGCGATCGTCTTCCCCGTTCCCAAGTTCTTCAGATAGCCGACAAAAAGTCCCGGCTTCCACTTCTTGCCGTACACCACATTCAGCCAGGTCATGGAATGGCGGTAAGGCGTATATTCCTGTTCACCCGTCCGCGGGTCTATCGATGTCACGGCATAGCCGCCTAACATACAGGCCTGTGTCAGGTTCGACGCCAGCAAAGTCTTACCGGAAACCAGCCAGTCCTGCGTCGTATATTTGGCATGGGCTTCAAAAGACAAGGCGGTCACCCGCTCGCTTACCTTATATATATGGTCGTCTACCGTTGTCTGCTGACGCGGTTTCAAAGACAGCACCTCCATACCGACACCGGCGATCAGTCCGTCCGCTTTATAATCGGCCGAAACATAGATTTCCGGAATGCAGCTGTTCTTTATATATTCCTCACTCTTCCCGTTCGGACCGGCAGAGAGATATTGCAACTGCCATATCGCTGCCCCGGTCAGCTGTAACCCTTTACCGGACGTGTACCGGTAACGAATCATCGGGCTACGGTTAAACGGTTGGAAAGGCGCCCCGGTCGACAGGTTCAGCATCTGCGGAAAGACATCTCCGAACAGCGGATGCCAGGTCTGCCCGATCAAAACTGCCGACTTCCCCCAATCCAGGTTGACGTAAGCATGCCGGATACGCAGAACCGCCCAGTTACTACCCGAGCCGCGAAAATCCGCCTCTAACTTGGCCGTAGCCACAGCCTTCCCGATATTCGGTCCCTTCAGGTCCACACCCAAACGGGAATACAGCAAATAGAAACTGCCGTTTGCCGTAGCATTCAAGTCCTTCCCATCCGCATCCGGATTCTTGTCCTTCGGATACAGGTGGAACAATCCGTCCACGATTTCACTGTTAGCACGCGAATTATAAAACAAATCTCCGCGCACTTGCCCGTAAAACTTATAAGAGAAATCCTTCTTCTGAGCATATCCGGCCACCGTCACGCACAAGGCCGCAAAAAGTAGTAAATATCTTTTCATTTCTTTTTGTTCGAATCGCCTACAAAGGTAAGGAAGATTCGGTCTTTTCACAAAAATAAAATCACTCTATTCGAAACTAAAGTTTCAAGGCAGGAAACTAAATTTTCGTCCCGTGAAACTTTTGTTCCAAAGGCATGAAACTTTAGTTTCAAGGGGAAGAACTGTTTGAAACTAAAGTTTCAGCACATCATAGCATGTGAAACTTTTATAACAGGAAAATGAGCAAGAACAGATTTGAACAGTTTTTACGCAGATAGAGCAGGGAACGGTACAGCAGATTCTCGACTGTGCGGACAGACAGGTCCAGGCGTTCCGCTATCTCAGCCGCTTTCAGTCCTTCGAGATAAGACATCCGGAAAACCTCCTGGCTTCTTTCGGGCAACTCGGCAACCTTTTTCATCAACAAGTCCAAGAGGTCCTGCCGCATGAAAAGTTCGTCGGAAGCCTCAAAGAAATCGAGTTCTTCCAGTTTGAGCTGGAGAGCGCGATGGTCGATGATATCCTGCTCCAGACTCACACGGCGGAGATGATCCAGGCAGGCATTCCGGACGGAGACATAAAGCACGCGCTTCAAATCGTTCTCCGGCAGACGGAATACCTGCTTGTCCCACAGCTTCAGGAACACGTCATGAACAACATCTTCTGCAAAAAAGCCGGAAACAAACTTTTCTGCAAAACGCATCAACATCGGAGCATACTCCATATAGATGTGCTGATACTGATCCATGTTCTGAGACGCGTCACCCATACTTGCAAATATAGACAAAAACCTTTAATTATTCGTTAACAGACACCTCGTGTATGCCTGGCTGATCGAATTTTACAGATTCCACCTTTCCGGTAACAGCATTCATGCATTGAATCACATCCCCTTCTGTATTTTGCACTTTTACAGTCCAGCCGCCCCTGTTCCTCTCGATAGACAAGACATCGGTCGTATTGGAAGCCGGCATGACAGCCAATCCTTCAGAACAGTGGATTGTCTCAATATGATAACGGCGGACGGAAACAGGGAATTTCCTGCCATTATAGACAAAGGTAGCCGGACGCTGATCCCGGTCGCTCGACCAATCGGCATTCAGCAAATAAATAGTACGGCGGCCGGGACTGTCCCAAGCGGTAAAACCGACGGAAGGAGATGCTTCCATCCAGCCTTTGTCCGTCTCTTCGCCGGTGGTTTTTCCTGCAATCTCTTTCATGGCTGCGACATAACCGGCTTGCAGGTTCGTTTCGGCCGGATAGACTTTCTGCGGGAAATAGACAATCTTGCCCAGACCGTAAGCGATCTCTGTTTTAGCGGTCAACTGTTGATAGTTGTCACCCAACATCTCGCGGATAACGGCATCATCGGCCGGGAAGCGGACAGGCTGGTCCGGTTGCAGTTCGGCATTCAGATGGGCAGCCGACAGCAGAAGTGTCCCGCCATTGAAGACAAAGTCCCGGATACGCAGGAAATCGCCCGCGTCATAACTGTTCCATCCTAAGAATACCAGCGCCTTATACCGGTTCATCACATCCTGCGGAGCCTCGACGGGCAACAGGTCGACCGTTCCGTAAGGCGTAGAAGTGAACCAACCTTCCGGGCCGCATCCGTCCACGATATTATCCGGATAAAAGACACGGAGCAGGTCGAAGCTTTCACAGGCCTTATCGAACTTCCATTTGTCGCCTTTCTGCGACCACAAACTGCCGCGTCCGAAAGATTTCCAGGCGTCATTGCGCCCCTGGATCACGGCTATGTTACTTTTCAGATCGCCGCGACGGGAATGTGTTTCCACGAAGTTCAGCATCTGATGCTGGGCGAACAGATGCTCCTTGCCGGAAACCGAATAGCGGTCGTTCATGTATTCATCCGTCCACAGCGCCTCTTCGGTATTCATGTGGGAAGAGCCATGCATATAGGCAACAGCCAGCGACATGTACAAACGCAGGGAATGCTTCGGATCGGTAAACGGTCCCGAGCCCCATTGCATGGCGTGAAGCGTGCCGTAAAGCGGACGGCTGTATGCACGCGACGCTCCGCGCAACGAAGAGAGGATGATTTCTTCCGGCCCGTACATCTGCTCGGCTCCCAACCAGTTATAGCCGGCCTGATACAGATAGCGGAACAAGGTGGACGGCCCTGTATGGCGGGTGCTTTCTCCTTTCGAATAGCGGAAATTGGAAACGAGTTTGCGGGCGCCATCGGCCATATCCGTCACGCCTTCCGGATCATAATGGATAAAGATTCCGTGATCGGTATAAATCGGGCGGTGCTTGGCAAAGATCCCGCCGTAAGGGCGGTTGCGGGCTGCCATGTCGGAGAACACTCCCTGATAGAGGAAATGTTGCCAGTAATAATATCCGCCGTCATTCTCATGCGCCTGTTTGCCGCGGAACATCGGAGAGGCGAGGGTTTCCAACGACGGGTTGATCCGGCTGCCTGCGAGTGTACGGCCTTCCACTTGCCAGGCATACGGTATTTTCAGTTGATCCAGCAGCTTGGTATAATGCCCGATCACAGCAGGGTCTGCAATCCGGAAGCCGCTCCATTGGTAGGACGGGCGGAACTGGTACCAGTTGCCGATCCGGTTGGAGATATACCATTTAAAGAAATAATCGTACGGCGTATATTGCTTGTCGATATAGATTTCATCGCCGGACGAGAGATAAATCTGCTCTGCCTCCTTATCGATCACCTGGCGCACTTCCGCCTGCTCCGTACGGCTGCCGTCGTCAAACACCAACGGGACGGCATGGCCGGCTTCACCGGCACGCAATTCGACGACATGCAAGCCGGGCTCTTCAAACATACATTCCTGTTCGGTCGGCGTAACCGCACCGGCGGCTTTTACTTTCAGGCAGACATTCGGCTTGTTGGTTTCCACCAAAATACCGAAAGAGGCATTCTTCGTCACATATTCGGGCACGGAAATCACTTCGTAGTCGCGGGCAGTCTCTTCGATAATCTCCAACCCGCGCAGTTCATACGCATAGGCGGCACGGTGAGGCTCTTTCAGGAGCGTCAGCCTGATCTCGCCATTCCCTTGCACAGAGGCGGGCAGCGGAATATAGAAGTCTGCGACATCGGAGGCGCGGTCGAAGATATTCCCTTGGAATACAGTCTTGCCATCAAATTCAAGCTTCCACATCGGCCAGCTTCGGGTTGCCAGGTTGCAACCGATCCAGTAGTTATAATTGTCCGTCTTCCGGGCGAATTTGGTAAAAGGAATCGAGCAAACCGCCTTCTTGTTTTGCGTCAGACGGGGAGCTTCCACCCAGCATTCACCGCTGAAACGGGTGCCGCCTACACGGAGGAAAGCACAGGCTACATTCTCCGGCAAGGAGAAGGTCTGCGACACCGCCTGATATTTTCCCGTACCGACCGGAACCGGCATATAAAGCAAAGAGTCCGGCTTGTCGTAAATATCGTCGGCAGCCCGTCCCGGCTTCCGGTAGAACAACTCGATCGCGACGCCGAAATCACCGTCCGGAGAGAGGGCCAGGTCTTGTTTCTTTACAACCGGAAGCGTAACTGTCAGCTCGCCCGGTTGCAACAGCTCACCGGAAATACGGTAATAGGCATGACGCTCGAAAGGATCGTTTTCACCTTTGAAGTAGAGTGAATAGCGGTCTTTCTTCCGGATAATGGAATCGAGATTGTCATCGATATAGAACTCGGACCTGCGGAACATCTCTTCCCCTCTGCGTTGAAAGGGTGCAGGCATCTGAACACCGCCAATCACGCGCAGGAACTTCCGCACAGGGATTCCGGATTGACCGAAAGATACAGGCTCGGAGAGGCTTTGCCCGGGTTGAAGAAGGTATGCTTTTTCTCCTCCGGAAGGGGTGAAAATGACTGTTCTTGTCTCTTTCCAGGAAGAAACAGCATACACCTGAAGCGCGGAAAGGGCCATCAGGCATAAAAGGATACATGTTTTTTTCATACTGACTTAATGGTGATGTTTTTCGTTTAAACTACTTCCCAAAAGTACGATTTATTTCCGTATTATTATAACTCATAGTTTTTATGTACTTTTGTGCATCCTAATTAGAAGTATTAAGGCTGCAGAGATGATAGTTGTTAGAGACACGGAGATATTGAAAGGTAAAAGACTGGTAGCGACTATCGGTTTTTTCGATGGGGTTCATTTGGGACACTGTTTTCTGATTCATGAACTGAAGCAGGTGGCTGAAGCCGCCGGATTGCCTTCCGCCGTCATCACGTTCCCCGAACATCCGCGTGCAGTCTTGCATTCGGACTATCAGCCGAAGCTGCTCAATTCGTTCGAAGAGAAGCTGAAACACCTTGATTCCACAGGGATCGACTACTGCATCGTTCTGGATTTCACCCCCGAGCTGTCGCGCCTGAGTGCCAAAGAGTTTATAATGTCCGTACTGGCAAACCGATTGCAGGTCGGCACGTTGCTGATCGGCTACGACCACCGCTTCGGACATAACCGGGAAGATGGCTTCGAGCAATATGTCGCTTACGGGGAAGCTTGCGGCATCCGGGTCATAAAAGCCTCACAATACAGCGAAGGGGAAGCGGCTGTCAGTTCTTCCGAAATACGCCGGCTTCTTACGGAATGCAAGGTGGAAGAGGGAAGCGGGCTGCTGGGTTATCCGTACCAGTTGAAGGGGCGCATCGTCAGCGGTTACAAAGTAGGCCGCAAATTAGGCTTTCCGACTGCCAATATACAAGTGGACGAACCGTTCAAGATCATTCCGGGGATCGGTGTCTATGCGGTCTGGGTCTACCTGAACGGACTGCGTTACAAAGGCATGCTCTACATCGGCAACCGCCCGACATTGGACAACGGAGACAACATCACGCTGGAAGTAAACATCCTAAACTTCTCCGGCGACATCTACAATAACGAAATAACCGTCCAGTTCATCAACCACGTACGAGGCGACATCAAATTCAACTCCCTCGACGAACTGATCGCTCAGTTGGGAAGGGACCGGGAGACGGTGGATAAAATATTAACTCATTAAACAAAGGAGAGCTGTCTATCTACTCTCTCCGCCCCGACGAATAAAGATCAGCAGCAGTTACTCCTGTGTCAGCTCTTCCCTTAGCTTTTCCACTCCGGGGAAGCCTGTCACTTTATAAGAGATTTCTCCTTCACGGTTCACTATGAAGTAAGTCGGGATACCGGGATATTCGTATAATGTGCTCAATGCCGCACTTTGCTGATTGGTAATCCGATGATGAATGCCATGTATGTCAGGTATCATCAGTTTCCATTTTCCTTCGGGAGAGGTTTCATCGGCGATATACAAATACACGATATCTTTCAATTCCTCCTTCAAAGGTTGCAAACTCTTCATTGCCCGTATGCAGGGGCCGCACCAGGTATTCCACATATCAATCAGTACCACCTTGCCACGGTAAGGGCGGGTGACGACCTGCAACAAGCTATCCGCTCCAATCTCCTTGTCTACTTCGACAACGGTATAGCCTGCCTTGTTCTTCACTGCTTCCAGCCGGTCTTCAACCTGCCGGCTCTTGTCATAGAATACCTGCCTGAGCTGCGGCGCGGCAATGCTGTCCACCGTGAGCCGCTCTTCAGTCGTCAGCGGCATCTGGTTGTTCAGGCTTCGCGAAGCACGCTTGCCCAACAGGATATCGTTCCAGATTGGCTCCACCTCAAACCGCCCATGTAGCCAGCCGCTGGTTGCCAACCTGACAAAGTCGGTATAGAAACCATAATACTTCAGATAAGGAGAATGCAGAATATCCAGATCGAGAATTTCTTTGAAATAGGTAGTGCTGTCCACCGTCATATCCGCCCGCTTCACACCTTTCTTACCGGAGAACAGCGGTGCATAGCTGAGGTTGTGCTTAAAACTGTTTATGCAACTAAACAGAGACATATCCATATTGGCCTTTACATACGTGCGGCACGCCTGGCTCAGCCCTTTCTTTTCATCCAGCCGTTTCCGATAGCTGCCGTAGATTTTAAAGATATATTTCTTGTAGGCAGAGGGCGTCATGCCACAAATATCCGAAAAGAAATCCTCGCCTCCCGAAAGGTTCATCCAGCCTCCTGCATCCAGCAGTTCCGTATTCAGCGCGGCATAATCTCCTTCAAACCACACGCGCCTTTCTGCAGCGCCTTTCAGTTTATTTCTGAACAAATGGCTTTGTGACATAAATATCTCCGGCATATTCAAAGTGATATTCAACTCACCCCCCGGCACCAGAAACAGGCTCAACTCCCAACTCCCCACCCGCAGCCTGCCGCCACAAGGCATCAGCACATCCGCTTCGTAGCGAAATGTACCATCGTCGGCTATGGAAATCGGTTCACCAAAAAAACTGTAGAAGAACCAATGAGAATTACTGAAATTCAGCTTCACGCCATATTCAGGCTTATAACCCAGCAACTGCCCTTTCACGATAGCCTTTCCACAATTCAGCTCCGGGGCTGGCAACGGCAATGAATAATCCAAGTGCAGGTTCAGTAGTCTTTCCGGTATATCCGGCTGGGGGTTCTTACCATCCAAGCGGACACCATAAATGTTCCAGCCCTCCCCTTCGGCAGGTGTTTCTATATAATCGAAACTTTCGGTATCTTCCGGCACAGGCATGAACTTCAAGGTTGCAGACAGTTCGCCCGAAGTAGGAATCACAGTCCAGGAGTCTCCTCCGGCAAGACCGGTGCATCCCCAATAAGCATAGTCCTTGCCCGATGCACGTAATACGGTGGATGGGGCTACCATAACCTTATCGCCCACCATACCATAAATCTTTACCTCCAGCCAGGTAGTGTCTTTTCCAAGCGTCACCTTTTCTATCTCAAGGAAACGCGTGCTGGTTGCCGTGAAGTAAGGCGTCTTCACCGTTTTCTTTGCCTGCAATCCGCAACAGATGCCGATCAGTAGCAAACAGGTTAATCCGATGTTTTTCATAAGCACAAGTTATCAAATATTCTACTTTCAGTTTTTTCCCTTTTCCATCTTCTCTATCAACTGCTTCAACTCATCCAACGAGATATCTTCTTCGCTCACAATAGCCCTTTTTCCCAGAAAAGCCCATGAGTTCTTCTTCTTTCGTTTTTTACAAATATAAAACAAAAAGTCATTGGACGGATGATAAAAAGCGAATGTTTTTTTGGATAGTCTATGATATTATACCATCTTTGCGTAGCTAAATTTATGTTGTGCTGAAAATTATGTACTACGATGCAATTGACATATTGAAAGGGATGATTGCCCGGCCTTCTTTCAGCAGGGAAGAGACGGATGTTGCCGATTTCTTGCAACAGACCTGGGAAAAGGCAGGGCATAAGGTGAACCGCAAAGGGAATAACCTGTGGCTGACTGCTCCCGGCTTCGATCTGGACAAACCGACTTTGCTGCTTAATTCCCATATCGATACCGTCAAACCGGCTTCCGGATGGACGAAAGACCCGTTCACGCCAGAAGAAACGGAGGACGACCGCCTGTACGGACTTGGCAGTAACGATGCCGGGGCAAGCGTCGTATCACTGTATGAAGCGTTCGGGGCATTGTCGGAAAAGGAACAGCCTTACAACCTGATCTTCTTAGCTTCCTGCGAGGAAGAAGTTTCGGGAAAGAACGGGCTGGAGAGTGCGCTTGCTAACCTGCCTCCTATCTCTTTTGCCGTTGTCGGCGAACCGACAGGGATGCAGCCGGCTGTGGCGGAAAAAGGGCTGATGGTGCTGGACTGTGTCAGTACCGGCAAGTCCGGACATGCCGCCCGCAACGAAGGTATCAACGCCATCACACTCGCCATGAAAGACATCGAATGGTTCAACACATACCAATTCCCGGAAAAGAGCGACTTCCTCGGCCCGGTAAAGATGAGTGTGACAATTATCCATGCCGGCACGCAGCACAACGTCGTTCCCGACCGCTGCGAATTTACCGTCGACATCCGTACGAATGAGTTCTACCCGAACGAGAAACTGTTCGAGCTTATCAAGGAACAGGTATCATGTACGGTAAATGCACGCAGTTTCCGTCTCAACTCTACACGTACGCCACTGGATCATCCTTTTGTACAGAGAGCGATATTAATGGGGAAAGAACCGTTCGGTTCACCTACTTTAAGCGATCAGGCATTGATGCCATTCCCGTCGGTAAAAATCGGTCCGGGAAATTCCGCTCGTTCTCACACTGCTGATGAATATATCGAATTAATAGAAATAAGAGAGGCTATTGATACCTATATCCGGCTATTGGATGGTTTGCAATTATAATCACATGAATTTTGCGGTTGTACAGTCCCATTCGTGAGGACCGGATTGGGGCTTATAAACCAGCCCCTCCGAGGCTTGGCTGACTACCATATTGGATGGGACATCTTCCCGTATAGTACAACCTGCGCCGATTACAACATTATCTCCGATGTGAACGCCTGCCAATATAGCACAGTTAGCACCTATCCACACATTATTACCAATAACAATTCCCCGCTTATATCCTACCTTTCTGAAGTCCCGCTTATAATGATTAACCGTAGAAATTACCGTATTAGGAGCAATTTCTACATTATTTCCGATCTTTAATCCGCCATGTGCATTGATATAAACTCCTTTGCAGTCTCCGGGATCACAACAGATTCCTTTTTCTATTTTTTGCCATTCAATAATCTGGCTGGTGAAATGTACAGGCCACGGCACACTTCTGTTTATACCGACAATTTTCTGCATCAAGAAATAGTGAACAAAAATATATGTATATGTAACATATCCATCCTGACGTTGAAAGCGAGGGTATGCCCAATGTATCAACATCCGAAAAAAAGGTTCCAAGATTATTTTGAGTAATTTCTTCATGCTTGATATTTTTTAATCCTGTTCTTCATGTACAAGTCTAACAAAACATAATGCAAAGCTCCTATAACCGATGTTGCTAATAATACATACTTAAACTCAAAACCGGCTCCTAACAGAAAAACCAATACCTGGCTTACAACAAGCGAAACATTAAAGAAGAGCATTAGTTTTTGCCGACGCAGTATATCCGCAATAGAACTTATCGGTGAATATAATGCGTTAAACAATACAAAGATAGCAAAATACCGAACCATATCTCCCGATTCCGCCCATTTTACCCCGAACAAAAAGGAAAACAATTGTGGGCCGAATACAAAAAAGATAATCAACAAAGGAAAAACAAATGTCAATATCATCTTCTGGATACGCAATGTAAACGGATATAATTCATAAGGCCGGCGCTGATACATCTCACTCGCTTCTTTTTTATACACTTTCCCTATTGCAAGGGATAATAAGTTGATGGGTAACCGTATGACTGAATTAGCGAAAAAATAAAGTCCTGCAACTTCCAACGGATAAAAGAAGGTAATAAGCAAAGGCAATCCCAACAATGCAAAAGCATTAAACAGATTTCCAATGCTTGCATATATGGCAAAATCGCGATATTCCCAAGCAAACGCCTTCATTTTTGACCATGAGAGACTACGGAATAAACCACATTTTAGGTTTTCCGACAAATAAAGGTAGACAAAATAAGCAACGGCAATAACATAACCTATAAAAGTTCCCCAGATCAATCCCGAAGAAATACCTATATAACCGAACATAAGTTTCCATACGGGAATAGACAACCCTTGCGTAAGCTGTCCTGCTACCATCTTTTTATATGCCCTCATACGGTTATACCAACTGGTTAATCCGTTTATCCATCCCATTATCAAAATCACCGGAGGGACCAGCCAAAATATATTATAATCCGGCACACTTAATATTCCGGAAAAGAATGGCCTGAATAAAAACAGGACAACAAAACTTATTATCCCTATCACAACAGAGGATAAGAGAGAGAGGAATAACATGGTACGCGCCTCGCCTTGCCTGCGGGACATGACAACTACATAATCATAATTAAGAGTAGCTACCACACCCCCAATACCTATCACAGACATAAAGACAGATAATTCTCCAAACTCAGCTTTTGTATAAATACGTGCCAAAAAAAGTTGGATAACGACAGGTATAAGCTGAGCGATACCTGTACCTGAAAATAAGAGCAGGATATTCCGGAAAACCGGATTATCGGTCCATCGTTCCATATATTTTATGAGCGGATTCATAGGAATCGTCTGTTAATCCAGCCAAGGAGCAGGATTGAGTTTCGTTTTTTCTTTCCAAAGCTGGAAATGGAGGATCGTTGCGTTGCCGTCTTCGGTATCGGTAAAGATCTTGCCGATGGCCTGCCGGGTGCTGACCTTATCGCCTGCCTTTACATACACCTGGCTCAGGTTGCTATAAACAGTCAGGTAGTTACCATGCCGGATAATGACCGAATTATTGTAGCCCGGCACCACGAATACACGTGTCACTTCACCATTAAACACCGCACGGGCATCTGCGCCCGGAGAGGTCTGGATGTCGATACCGCTGTTATTCGTACGGACATATTTCAATTCCTGGTGCTGCTGTTCGCCAAAAGTAGCCACAATCGTATGGCGGCCGGAGACGGGATAAGGCAGGCGCCCTTTGTTGCCGGCGAAGTTGTCGGACAGTTGTTTCTCGGCTTTCGTCATGGCATATCCGCCCTTCGTATCGGCAACACGCTCTTCGCGCACCGGCTCTGTTTCGGGTTTTGTATCCGGGGCTTTCTTACCTGAAGCGGCTGCTTTTTCACGCGCCAGCCGATCCCGTTCGGCACGGGCGGCACGCTCGCGGGCTGCTTTGGCTTCAGCCTCGGCACGGGCTATTTCGGCGGCAATCTGCTTTTCGATCTGGCGGTTCAGGGCATCGGCCTGTTGTTTCTTCTTCTTCAGGTCGGCTTGCAATTGCTTTTGTTTCTTGTTGAGTTGCTGCACTTCGGCTTTCTGGCTGGATTCTTCCGTCTGCAACTTGCGGCTTTCGTCTTCGCGTGCGCTCAACAAAGCATTCTTTTCGGAACGGGTCTTTTCCAGTTCCTTCTGCTTATAAGCGATCTCCTTCTGTTTGTCGATTATCTCGGAAGCCTGCCTCTTCTGCCAGTCGGCATACTCACGCAGGTAACGCATACGGCGGAGGGATTGCGCAAAATTGTCGGCCGAAAGGATAAACAGCAGCTTATCTTGCGAACTGCGCCGTTTATACATGCTTTGCACCGATTTCCCGTAATTCTGCCGTTTACCGCCCAACTCCTTTTCCAACTGAGAGATCTCGCGGCGGGAGGCGGCAATCTGTTTGTCAATCTCGCCGATCTCCTGGTTCAGCAGGCTGATCACCTGTTTGCGGGAAAGGATTTGTTTGGAGAGCAGGTTTAGGCGGTTCAACGAGTTACGCGCCGTCTGCCGCGCTTCGTCTAAAAGCTGGTTGGTCATCTCGATCTCGGCAAGCGCAGCCTTACGTTGCTTTTCAAGTTCACGAACCCTTGCGGAGTTCTGTGCACAAGCAGCGCTTACCGACAAGACGAATATGACGAACCAGAGAAATCTCATTTACATTTTAGTATTACTCAATGACTTGATAATCTGCGCCAACGTAATCCGGTTATATTTGGCCGGTATGGAGAAGTCCATCTTTACCGGGACATTTGTCTGCACACGCGAGAAATGCATGGTAATACCACCTTGTGAAGCGCCTTCCTTCAGCACCTGCACATCCATCTTCATCGGGAACGGTTGGCCGTCCGCCATACGGAAATCGGTATAATTCCATTGCAGGGCGTAACGGTCGGAAGGATCGGAAATACCGGTGGAAAGTATCTTCTCTTCCCCGTCCGCCATAAAGGTGTACAGCAACCCCATGACATCCTTGACCTGTATCTCGGCTGCCGGACCGTCCTGCTTCAATTTGAAGCGGCTATACTGTTTCGGACTGATCGTCTGTTGTCCGGGCAGGAATAACTGGTTGGTGAAAAGAGCCTGGAGATTATAGAAGTTGAAATCGATCGGCATCTGTCCTTTCAGGTTGGCATAGTTGTCGGCCACATAACGCTTGTTCATCCGGTCGATCACCTTCACACTGTCCACACTGATCTCCGCACGAAAGACTTCGATCCCTAAAAACGGCTGTACGGAGAGTTGGAAAGCACTGTCTTTCACCATCTTCAGGTCGACACGCGAACTCATGCTGTTTCCCGGCAAGTTCAAATCCACATTCAGGCGGGCAGTCAATGTCTCATAGCGGAACGCCTGTTCCTGCACCAGCTCGAAAAATTCGTTGTGCGCTTTCGCCCCGCCGGCTTCGACGGTCCCTACTTTTTTAGGCGTCTTACAACCCGTCAGAAGCAGAGCTGTAAAAAGGACGAATGCAAGGGCAAAGTGAGTCTTATTCATTCGGAACCTCCTCTTCTATATAAGTTTCTTCCGCAATCTTGCGGTCCAGCACGTCGCTTACTTTTCCCATCTCTTTGGCTTTCTTCCACTGCTCGAGGGCCTTTTCCTTATCGCCGCTCATAAAGAGGATGTCGCCATAATGATCTATCAGTTCCGTACTTTTAGTCGTATCGTTAGCCAGCGCATTCTCGATATAGATTTTCGCCAGCGTATAATTGCCCTGAACAAAGAATATCCAGGCATAAGTATCGAGATAAGTCGAGTTGTTCGGTTCCAGTTTCACCGCCAGCGCACTCATCCGTTCCGCCTTTTTCAAGTCTTTCTTTTCCAAAGAGAGGAAATAGGCGTAGTTGTTGAGGACGACTACATTCTTATCATTGTATTTCAGAGCGTCATCATAGGCTTTATAAGCTTCCGGCATATTCTTGATCTGATAGTAGATATCGCCGATCTGTCCGTAGAAATCAGACTTCAAACCCACGTTTGTTTCCGGGATAATATCCAGTCCCGCCCTGTAAGTGTCGAGCGCATCCTGGTATTTCTCCTGTTGGAAATAAGCGATTCCGAGGTAAAAGTAATATTCCGGAGCATCCGGGAAGAGTTCCTGGCAGCGGGTGCAGATACGGATCACTTCGGGAATATCCTCCGATTTCAACGCCAGATTCAGGAGCTGCTGCCAAGCTGTGGCATCCGACGGCTCCATCTCGGTAATCAGCTGGAACTGGAAACGGGCTTCGTCGTTCTTTCCCTGTGCGATAAGCAAGCTGCCGTACATCTGTTTCAGGTCGATATCTTCGGGATGCTGTTCTAACAAGGTCTGGAAGAGGGCGTTCGCACTTTCCGTCCCTTTCTTGGTCTGTTGCAGTTTGAGGATATAGCGGGAAAGGATGCCGACTTTCGTTTCGACGTCCAACTTATCGTTTACCAGCGCATTGCGTATCTGTGTCTCGGCAGCGTCCTTATCGCCCACCACCTCGTAGTAGTTTGCCATCGAGACGATGTAGTAGGGACTTTCCGGATCGATAGCATGCGCCTTTTTGTAATATTCCAACGCCTTAATGGTGTCGTTCTTTTCCAGGTGCAAATCCCCCAAAATGATCTGGTAACGGGATTCCATCGGGAACTTGGCGGCCAGCTTTTCCACCTCTTTGAAGGCGTTTCCGGTTTGCTCCAAAGCATTATAGAGCTTGTATTTCTGCATCGAAAGCGCTTCACTCATACCGATCGACGACTCGAGCGCATCATAGGCATCGATCGCCTCGCCCAACTCGCCTTCCTGCGTGAGTGCATCCGCCAAGTAGTAGTTCAGTTCCGGCTTCCCGGGATAATCCTTTACCAGCTTCTTATACTCTTCGGCTGCTTCGCCGAACATGCCGAGGTTACGGCTCATTGTTGCCAGCGCCAAGCGGTAAGTGAAGTTATCGGAACTGTAGGAGACCGCCTTCCGCAGCATATCCAACGACTTCTCCGGACGGTTCAACTGGGCATAAAAGGAAGATAGTTCGTATAACACGGCCGAAGCGGTCGAATCGATTGCCAGACAATGGTTAAAAGCATCGTAGGCGGCATCGAACTTTCCTGCCGTCTTCAAGTTTAGTCCTTCATAAAAGAAGTAGTCGAATTTCCGCTGGTCAGCCACACTGATCCGGGCTGCCTTTTGCGGTGCCTCCGTCGCGGAGTCCTGCGCCATCAGCGGCCGGATGCCTACTGCCAGCAAGATAAAAAGAGATATCGTAATCAGCTGTCTTAGCATCGCATCTTTAATTTTTAATTCTCAATTCTCAATTATTTCCCCGTATGTCCGAATCCCCCCGCTCCCCGTTCGGTGTCGTCCAGCGCTTCGACCGGTTGCCAGGCCACCTGGCTATGGGTTGTGATAACCATCTGGCAGATACGTTCGCCGTCATTGATGGTGAATGGTTCGGAGGAGAGATTAATCAGGATAATACCGATCTCGCCGCGATAGTCGGCATCGATTGTGCCCGGCGTATTCAACAGTGTAATACCATGTTTCAATGCCAGGCCGCTACGGGGGCGCATCTGGGCTTCATATCCTTCCGGCAGTGCGATATACAATCCGGTCGGGATCAATTTACGTTCAAGCGGTTTCAACACGACCGGTTCTGTCAGATTTGCACGGATATCCATTCCGGCCGAGAGCGGAGTTGCATACTGTGGCAACGGATGGTGTGACTTATTTATAATTTTTACTTCCATAAACTCTTTTATTTCCGGGCAAATTTACACAAATATCCCTGATTACCATTCCTAACGGCTTTCATTATTCTTTAAATAATGCTTATCGTTCGTTACCGGGTTAGTCAAGATCGCCTGCAAAATGGTTTTGCAGTACTTCATGGGAGTATAGTGCCGTACAAGAAGGAACAACCCGGCAGATAGAATGAATCATGCGGAATGCGTGGTTCCTCAACACCTACCTGCTATTCATGTCACAACTGTGAAACAAAAGAAATCCAGCTGTAACACAGAAGGAGGACAGTTGTGACATGAAAAGAATACGGTTGTGACATGCAATAGAAGACCGGAGAAAAGATTGAAAGATTCGGGAGGCTAATTAATTTACCCAATCCCCATTCTCCTTGATCAACTGGATCAGGCGTTCCACCGCTTCCTCTTCCGGGATATTTTTCAGGACACATTCTTTGCCTTTGTAGAGGCTGATGCGGTTCTTGCCGGCACCGACATAGCCGTAATCGGCATCCGCCATCTCGCCGGGACCGTTCACGATGCAGCCCATAATACCGATCTTCAGGCCTTTCAGATGGGAAGTGGCCTCTTTGATTCGGGCGATTGTCGTTTGCAAGTCGTACAGCGTACGGCCGCAACTCGGACAGGAGATATACTCAGTCTTGCTGATACGGGTACGTGTTGCTTGCAGGATGCCGAACATACAGCTGTCCGTCGTCATGGCTTCGCAGCCTTCGTTGTGCAACATGATACCGTCGCCGAAACCATCCAGAAGCAGCGTTCCGAAATCGGCCGCGGACTTCAGTTGCAACGCTTCGACATCCGTCTCCCTGTAATCGCGATGAAGGATGACAGGCACATCACAGCCGGCTGCCAGCAAACGGTGCATGGCGGCACGCTGCGCACCGACACCGTTCCGGTGATAGGTACTCAAAACTACAATTACGGATTTATCCTGTTTCAGGACTTCGATCACCCGGTCGGTCAGATCACTATATGTCAAACGGATAAACTTCAGCGGAGTGGAATAGTTCTTCAACTCTTCGACTTCCGAAGCGATAAAGAAAGGATATGCATTCGGACGTTCTTTCCAGAAATGGGCATCCACCAGAAGGCGGAAGCTGTCGGGCAGGTTGTCCGGGTCTTCCTTACCGATATATATATAGTCAGGCAGAGACGCATAGTCAAATTCAAAATCACCGTTACTGCGATCGGAGATGACAACAGGCGGGAAGTTCCCCCCGATCCCTTCCGTCGCACGGCTGCTGCGGCGATCGGCATAGACCGGGTCATAGCCGAAAGCAGGGGAAGCTTCAATCGGCTCATGCCCCTCGCGTTCGAGGATATAATCGACTAACTTGCGGGCTACCGGAATCTCAGCTTCCGGGTCTTCACTCAGGGAAACGCGGATCGTATCGCCTATCCCGTCGGAAAGCAAGGTTCCGATACCGACAGCGCTCTTGATACGTCCGTCTTCGCCGTCACCGGCTTCCGTCACACCGAGGTGCAAGGGATAATGCATATCTTCGGCTTCCATTGTCCGGACCAGCAGGCGGACGGTTTTCACCATAACAACCGTGTTGGAGGCTTTAATGGAAATCACCACGTCGGGGAAGTTCTCATCCCGGCAGATACGCAAAAATTCCATACAGGAGGCAACCATGCCTTCGGGAGTATCGCCGTACCGGCTCATAATGCGGTCGGACAGCGAACCATGATTCACGCCAATGCGGATGGCGGTTCCGTGTGCTTTACAGATGTTAAGGAATGGCACGAAACGGTCGCGTATCTTCTGCAACTCTGCGGCATATTCCTCATCGGTATATTCCAGCAGGTCAAATGTTTTTACCTTATCCACGTAGTTTCCGGGATTAATGCGGACTTTCTCCACTTCTTCGGCTGCAGCATCGGCTGCACGCGGATTGAAATGGATGTCGGCTACCAGCGGAGTGGTATATCCGGCTTCATTCAGTTGTTTGCGTATCACGCCCAAGTTGCGGGCTTCGCGTTCTCCCTGGGCGGTAAAACGCACATACTCTGATCCGGCCTCGATCATGCGGATGGCCTGGCGTACGGCGGCATCGGTATCCATCGTGGAAACGTTTGCCATAGACTGGATGCGAATCGGATTGTCGCCCCCGAGCGGGGTGTTACCGATATGAACGACTGAGGATTTACGACGACTGTAGTTAAAAAAATGTTCCATTCTTTCAATTGACAATTGAAAATGGACAATTGACAATTGGAAAGAGACAAGAAACGCAAAGCGTTAAGATATCGCTTGTCGCAATTGTCAATTGCCAATTGTCAATTGTCAATTAATTAGTTTTATACTTAAAAGAAACCTTCGCCAGCTCTTCGTTGGCTTTTACGATTTTCTTTTTCAGGTTTTCCTTGTAAGCGGCCAGCTTACCTTCGAGCTGTTCGTCTCCAACGGCAAGCATCTGGACTGCCAGGATACCGGCATTCAGGGCACCGTTGATACCGACAGTGGCAACAGGGATTCCCGGAGGCATCTGTACGATAGCCAACAAAGCGTCCATTCCGTCCAGCGTCGAATTGATAGGCACACCAATTACGGGCACAGTCGTCATGGAAGCGATCACACCACACAGGTGGGCAGCCATTCCGGCAGCCGCAATAATCACTTTGATACCGCGTCCTTTGGCTCCTTTGGCAAAAGCCTCTACTTCAGCAGGTGTGCGGTGGGCAGACAAGGCATGCATCTCGAACGGGATTTCCATCTCATCGAGCAGTTTGGCTGCTTTTTCCATTACGGGCAGATCCGAAGTACTGCCCATGATAATGCTTACTACAGGTGTCATTTTGCGATCAGTTGTTCGTATTCGGCAGCAGACATCAGTTCGTCCAGTTCAGAGGGATCAGAGATAGAGATCTTGATCAACCATCCGTTGCCATAAACATCTTCATTCACCAATTCGGGTTTGTCGTCCAGCTCGGCGTTTGCTTCGATCACTTCACCGCTAACCGGCATAAACAAATCGGATACAGTCTTCACAGCCTCGATAGTACCAAAAACTTCTTCTTTTTCAACTGTTTCTCCTTCTGTTGTAATATCAACGAAAACGATTTCGCCAAGTTCGCCCTGTGCATAATCAGTAATACCGACATAAGCTACATTGCCTTCTACACGGATCCATTCATGATCTTTTGTGTACTTTAAATCTGCAGGAAAATTCATAATCTTAGTGTTTTTATTAGATGAATAAATAGATATAACTTAAAAATGATGCAACAAAGGTACATATAAATCCGAGACAAAACCCGGCATATACCTGCATAGGCGTATGTCTTTTCAAAAAGATGCGCGAAGTGCCGACCAGTCCGGCAATCACGATCACGACAATAAAGGCCCAATAAGGATTTATAAGGTGAATACGCGCCACTCCCATAATGCCGCCCAGTAAGCCTCCGATACCGATCGCATGGGCGCTAATCTTCCAGAAAAAGTTAATCAGCAATGCCAATATCAACGAGACGCAGGCCCCTAAAAGTAAGGATATAAACCAGAACGGCAACATCATCTTATACATGTAAAAGGCGCAGACCATGATCGAAGTGATAAAGATCAGGTAAGGCACCACGCGTTCGTGGCGGTCGGACAGTTCCATATCGACTGCCGCCCCGTTTTTCACCATCAGAAAGATGAATGCTCCGGGTATGACCGCCGTCGACAGGAAAGCACCGCCGGCCAGCAACAACTTCATTGTCGGCGGATAGATCGCCAGATAGGTGAAAGACAGTGCCAGCACGACACCATACGTCACCATCAGCAACGGATGAAACATCCCGGATATGATATTTGCAAATAACTTCATAACGCTTCAAATTTATATTTCTTTTCTGAGCCGTGCAACCGGAATGCCCAATTGTTCGCGGTATTTGGCTACCGTACGGCGGGCGATGATGTAGCCTTTTTCCTTCAGGATGGAGGCCAGTTCCTCGTCGGTAAGCGGCTTGCGCTTATCTTCGCCGTCGATATGCTCTTTCATAATCTTTTTCACCTCGCGGGTGGATATTTCTTCGCCGCTGTCGGTCTGCATCGATTCGGAAAAGAAGTATTTCAGTGGATATATACCGAAATTCGTCTGCACGTACTTACTGTTGCTCACACGCGAGATGGTCGAAATATCATATCCGGCCCGTTCCGCCACATCTTTGAGGATCATCGGACGCAGGGTCGCTTCGTCGCCGGTCAGGAAGAAGTCGCGTTGCAGGAGAATGATTGTCTCCATCGTACGCTGCAAGGTTTCCTGGCGTTGGCGGATGGCATCGATGAACCATTGGGCGGAGTCGAGCTTCTGCTTCACGAACTGGACGGCCTCCTTCATCTTGGATGTCTGGTTCGCCTTGTTGCCGGCATAGTCCTGGAACATCTCGGCATATTCGCGGCTGATGCGCATATCGGGAATCCCCCGGTTATTCATGCTCAGGATCAGTTCACCATTGACAGCTTCCACCACAAAGTCGGGAATCACCTGGCTCAAAGCTGTCTCCATAGAACCGCCCCAACTACCGCAAGGTTTAGGATCGAGGGTTGTTATTTCGTGAATGGCCCTTTTCAGGGCAGCTTCGTCTATATCCAATCCGCGGATAATCTTATCGTAATGCTTACGGGTAAACTCCTCAAAATAGTCAGTCAGCATACGGATTGCCAATTCCGTATCGGGCGTTTTCTCGCGACGGGCCAGTTGCAGCAAAAGGCATTCCTGCAAGTTGCGGGCAGCCACGCCTGCCGGATCGAAATCCTGTATAATGGTCAGGACTTCGCCGATCTCTTCCTCTGTCACGTCCTGTCCCGCCTGGAATACCAGATCATCTGCAATGGCAGACAGGTCACGGCGCAGATATCCGTCGTCGTCTATGTTTCCGATAATATATTCGCCGATCTTTATCTGTTTCTCCGGCAAATCGCGCAAGCCAAGCTGCTGGAGCAGATATTCATTGAGGGACTCGCTGACTGAAAAGGGTACGTCTTCTTTCCGTTCGACACGCTCGCTCAATTCGCGGAGTTTGTAATCGGGAATATCGTCTTCACTCATATAATCGCCTAAAGAGAGGTCGGTATCACTCTCCGTTCCTCCATCCATATCGTTAGATGCTAACTCATCACCCCCTTCGTCAGTACGGTCAAAGTCGTCAGTAATCTCCTTCCCTTCTTCCAACGCCGGATTATCCTCCAATTCATGCTTCACGCGTTCCTCCAGCTCGATAGCCGGAAGTTCCAGAAGCCGGATCAACTGGATCTGCTGAGGAGAGAGTTTTTGCTGTAACTTTTGCTGTAACTGTTGTTTCAACATAATCAAAATCAATAATGGCAGGTCGACCATCGGGCCGCCCAATGTTAGAACATGCAAATATAACTTTTTACCCGGAATGAGCCTGCTATTCTAATTATAATAGTTCTAAAAGGAAACGGTCATCCATTGTGAATCCGAAGCAATAGAAATCTATTCCCGACGTCCTCGAAAATATATTCGACGTCGCCGAAAACTTACACGACAGCGTCAAGAATATACACGACGCCGCCGAAAACAGATTTCCTCCGCTTCAAATAAGAGCGCACACATAGGGAATATTAGATAATAATCGGCGAAAGCCTTTAAAAATCAAAACTATTTTCTACTTTTGCGATTAGCTAAAGATTCTGATATGACTCTCAAAACATCGCCATACGATCTGTTGACCCGGGAAGAATTAATACAATTACTGGAAGTTAGGGATAATGAACCGGATAGATCCAAGGTTCGCACACCCTTTGAAACGCCAACCATCAAACGTATTATTTCCGAAGTTTTGGTTATCCTCTTTAATGAAGAGAAAGATCCGATCGAAAAAGCGATGCGCGTATTGTTGGACTACTTCAATGCGGATTGGGGCTACGTTGCTATTTTCGAAGAAGACGGACAGACCGCCAACTTTATTTGCGAAGCGATGAGCGAATGGGTAAAAGTCCCCAAAGACGATCAGAGCAAGCTGACCTACGATACGATTCCCTGGATTATCGAAACCGTCAGAAGCGGGCATGACATCGTGTTGGGCGATATAGCCATGCTGCCATCCGAAGCTGCCACCGACAAGGCTTTGCTGACCGAACAACAATTAAAATCCATGTTGATCATACCGCTGACTTTTCATAATAAAGTACAGGGATTCATCGGTTTCGACTCCGTGCGCGCACATCGTTTCTGGACAATAGCAGAAGTCGAGGATATGCATCTTACGGCCAGTATATTTTCCATTATCATCGAACGCTGGCAGACCAACAATAACCTTGAAGAGTCGAGAAAACGTATTTCCGAACTAAGCACGAAGTTCCAGCAGTTTTTCAACAATCTGCCGATCGGCGTGGAATTGTACGACTCGGAAGGTTATCTGATCGACGTAAACGACGCTGATTGCAAAACCTTCGGTACAAGCCGCGACCAATTGATAGGAGTGAATTTATTCAAGGATCCGTCTATCCCAGCCAAAGCTCTCGACCAGATATCAAAGAGGAAAGCGTTCAGCTTTTCGTTCACATACGATTTCAATGCCGTACGAGATTCCGGATATTATTTATCTTCTCTAACCGATCAAGTTAAATATCTGATGATAAAAGGGATCGGTTTGACCGACCATGAATTCGGCCATATCGGCTACTTGCTTATCATATCCGACGAAACGGAAAAACGACTGGAAGAGGAGCGTATGCAAAACAACCTGGCAACCCTTAAAGCGGTTCTCCTCTCCGGCCATTCGCTGGTTGCCGAATATGATATAGAGAAAAAAGAATTGTTCATCGACCCCTTACTCAATGAGGCGGGAGAGAGCAATAAACTCTTCAATTACCTGAGAAACAACAAGCACATGACTATCGAAAACGTACAACAGATTGTCCGGAAAACCGATAATGTCAACCAATTGTTTCAGGTAATAAACGGAGTGCAGGATCATTGCAGCTTTATATGCCGAACCAGTATCGAGAACGAAACGATCTGGATACGTATCAATGCACAAGCTTACAAAACAAAGGGAAGCAAGCGGTTGAACAAAATGGTTTGCCACGTCACCGACATAACCGAAGAGAAACTGTTGGAAGAGAAATTGTATCATGCAGAATATGAAACCCGGCAGTCGGAACTGGAAATACAAAAAGTACGCGAAGCTGATAAACTAAAATCAGCATTCCTTGCCAATATGAGCCATGAGATCCGGACGCCGCTCAACGCCATAATCGGCTTCTCCGGCATCTTGGCAGAGACAGAAGACAAGGAAGAAAAAGAAGAATTTGTCAAGATAATCAACAAAAACAGCGATTTGCTGCTTCGGCTGATAACCGATATTCTGGACTTCTCGAAAATAGAGTCGGGCATCCTGGATTACTCGCTTACCAATGCCAGCCTGAAGGAAATATGTCACGAACAGTATCAAGTCCATTCACTGAAAATGCCCGACGGGGTTGAACTGATCTGTGATTTCGACTCCTTGCCGGATATTATCGTCCATACAGATCCCAAACGTATCACGCAGGTCATTTCAAACCTGATTTCTAACGCAACCAAGTTTACAGAGAAAGGTAGTATTACGCTTTCTTACCGCATTATGGAACGACGCATCTTAGTCGAAGTAATCGATACGGGCATCGGAATCTCTCCCCAAAACCAGCGCACGATCTTCGAACGCTTTGTAAAAGTTGATTCATTCAAACAAGGTACCGGTTTAGGACTCACCATTTGCAAAACCATCGTCGAAACGCTCAACGGAACAATCGGAGTAGACTCTAAACTCGGAGAAGGATCGCGTTTTTGGTTCACACTGCCTTATAACGGATAGCCTCCCATGTTTGCAACAGGACGGAAAGGAGGATCAACCCCAGCCCTGCATAAAAAGCGAAGTTCAACTCTTTCGCTTCCCCGAAAAAGAGCATGGCAAGGATAATGCTGTAGACAGGCTCCAGATTATAACTCAGATTCACAGTAAACGCGGAAACCTGCTTCAACACCTGTATCTGCAACAGGTAAAGCCCTATCGTACAAACTAATGCAAGCAGCAGCAGATAAAGGAAATTAATCATCCCCGGCAAGATCGTCTCTACCGGAAAGAAATGCAGATAAAACGGCAACAGACAGGTCAGCCCTAAAAAACCGCCAATCATTTCGTAAAGTAACATCATGCTGGAAGAATGGCGCACACCCACTTTCTTGTTCGTAATAGTAAACAGAGCTGCCAATGCCGATGAAACCACACCAATAATAATCCCTGTCCGGTAACGTGTATCGAACTGGAAAATCAAAACAATGCCGCATACGGCCACCAGGCTGAACAATATCTCTTTAATCGAAAGACGCCTTCTGATAATCAGCGGTTCCAACAACGCAGTAAAGAAACCGACCAGCGAGAAGCAGACTACACCGATCGAGACATTCGCTGCCTTGATGCTCCCATAGAAAAACACCCAGTGAAGTCCCAACAGCAAGCCTGTCCCGGCGATCTTCAATACTTCACGAAAAGGGACCCGTTTTAGTTTCCCACTCCCCCAAAGAATCAGGAAAAGCATAACTGCAGCCAAAAGCATCCGGTACCAGACGAGCAATCCCTCGTTCAGCGTGACCTGTTTTCCAAACAGGCCGGTAAAGCCTGCCAAAAGAATGGAAATGTGCAGTTTTATAAATGCGTCCCTCATCAGAAATAATACATCACAAGCCCCAGAATGCGGTGATTCGTTACCGAATGTGTATCCACCACTTTGCCGGAAGCCATATCCGTTTCGCCATACCAAGCTGTCGACGGCATATATTCAAGACCGATCTGCCAATGCGGCAAGTTGTACGAAAATGCGATATTGGTAGAAAGCAACTGATCGAGATCCAAGCCCATACCATATTTAACAGGAGAGACCAACGCATCAGACGTTCCCAGGTTCTTGGTATAACCGGCAAAGAAATGTCCTTTCCACTTGGTCCCATAGGTGAAATTCACCCAGGAAGTAGAATGGCGGTAAGGAGTATATTCCTGCTCACCGTTGTCCGGATTGATCGCGCTAATACCATAACCACCGATCAGCGCAGTGTGGTCCAGGCTGGAAGCCATCAGGCTCTTCGCTGCAAAAGTATAATTCCGCCCGGTATATTTGACATGTGCTTCATAAGAAAGGGCTGTCATGCGCTCATTCACTTTATAAGTCTTTTCATCCCAGACAGCCGAAGTGCGTGGTTTCAGCGAAATCAAATGAATGCCGGCACCTGCCAGCCAACCATTGCCGGACGCATAATCCGCACCGACATAGAATTCGGGCACGCAGCTGTTCTTGATATATTCCTCACTCATCCCGTTCGGCCCACTCGAAAGATACTGTAATTGCCAGATAGCGGAAGCCGTCAGCTTCACCTTGCCGGCTTTATATTGATAACGCAATTGGGGACTGCGGTTGAAAGGCTGGAAAGGCGCGCCTGTCGAAAGGTTCAACATATCAGGGAAAACACTTCCGAAAAGGGGATGCCAGGTGTGTCCGATCAGCACTTGGCTCCGATCCCAGTCCAATGCCACATACGCCTGGCGGACGCGTAGCATCGTATTACTGGACGAAAAACCGCCAAAGTCAACTTCAATCTTAGCGCTTGTCCGGGCTGTACCCACATTCGGGCCGGTCATATCCAAACCCAACCGGGAAGTAAACGTGTAGAAACTGCCGTTAGGACTGGCGTTCAAGTCCTTGCCGTCAGGGTCCGGCTTTTTATCCAATGGAAACAAATAGAAGTTTCCGTCTATCGGAGCCATGTTAGCCCGAGAGTTATAGAAAAGGTCACCACGGACAAAACCGTAAAACTTATAGGTGAAATCTTTCTTCTGCGCTGTTGCCGGAAAGAACATACAGATGCCTGCCAGCAGTAATATCAGCTTTTTCATATTTGTCGTTTGTTATCAGTTTACAGAGTTGGCCGCAAAGATATATATTTTCCGGTATTTCATTTGAAGAATGGAATATTATTTGTTACTTTGCTTCCAAGTTGTAAGCCTTAATGGCTATTTTGGATTAATAATGTAAACGACATAACAATATTATGGAAAGTAAGAAATTTTTATTGCAGGAGAAAGATATTCCTACTGCTTGGTACAACATTGTAGCAGATATGAAGAATAAACCGCTTCCTCCGTTAAACCCTAAAACAAAGGAACCACTGAATCCGGAAGACCTCTATCCGCTGTTTGCCAAAGAATTGGTTCATCAGGAAGTAAACCAGACAGACCCTTGGATTGAAATCCCGGAAGAAGTGCGCGAGATGTATAAAATCTGGCGTCCGACTCCGCTGGTTCGTGCTTACGGACTGGAAAAGGCATTGGATACGCCGGCCCATATCTATTTTAAAAACGAAAGTGTCAGCCCGGTCGGTTCACACAAGTTGAACTCAGCCATCCCGCAAGCCTACTTCTGTAAAAAGGAAGGTGTGACGAATATCACAACCGAGACGGGTGCCGGACAATGGGGAGCATCTATGGCTATGGCAGCCAAACATTTCGGCTTGGAATTAGCGGTTTATATGGTTAAGGTAAGCTACAATCAAAAACCTTACCGCCGTTCCATGATGCAAACATTCGGGGCTGAAGTAGTCGCATCGCCGAGTATGAGTACACGCGCCGGACGCGACATCATTACCAAACATCCGAACTATCAGGGAAGTCTGGGTACAGCTATCTCCGAAGCAGTCGAACTGGCTATGCAGACACCAAACTGTAAATATGTATTGGGCAGCGTACTGAACCACGTAATGCTCCACCAGACGGTTATCGGTCTGGAAGCAGAGAAGCAGATGGAAATGGCAGGGGAATATCCGGATGTTGTCATCGCTTGCTTCGGTGGCGGTTCAAACTTCTCCGGTATTGCATTCCCGTTCCTGCGCCATAAACTGACACAGGGTAAAGATATCCGCATCGTTGCAGCAGAACCGGCATCTTGCCCGAAACTGACACGCGGACAATTCCAGTACGATTTCGGTGACGAAGCCGGCTATACTCCGCTCCTTCCGATGTTCACGTTGGGACACAACTTTGCTCCGGCCAATATCCATGCAGGAGGTCTGCGCTATCACGGTGCAGGTTCTATCGTCAGCCAACTGAAAAAAGACGGGTTAATGGATGCAGTCGACATCCAGCAATTGGAAACATTCCAGGCTGCCACCCTGTTTGCACAGAGCGAAGGCATTATCCCGGCTCCCGAATCATCACACGCGATTGCTGCAGCCATCCGCGAAGCCGAACAAGCCAAACTCGAAGGCAAGCCGCGTACGATCCTGTTCAACCTCTCTGGTCACGGACTGATCGATATGGCCGCTTACGACCAATATCTGGCAGGTGACCTGACGAACTACGAGGTTACAGATGCAGATGTAGAAAAGAATCTTTCGGAGATAGAAAAGATCATCAAATAAGGACTATAAGTAGTGATCATTTTCGCGAGGTCGCGAAAATGATCACTTGTCTTGAAAATCAATAACGCCGACCATTTTCGTGAGGTCACGAAAATGGTCGGCGTTATTAGTTAGAAATACATTATACCTTCGGTAGTTTAGGCGTATTTTTCTCCATTAACTTTTCATCCTTAGCAACTTTACGCTCCAGTTTCTTTATATCTTCCACAACAGGCAGCTCTTCCGGTTTAATACCTCTTGCCCCCAACATTTCCCGCACACTCAAATTATTTTGAACATGTTCCTTCGTTATGGGTGGTTCGCCATATAAATCTTTACTTACCACATTGTAATTCGTCATTTCCGTCGCCAAGTTTTTCGCAGCAATAGTAAGTGTCGGCAAGAAGTCAGCCAAAGGTCGGCTGGCCTTTACGCCAAGCTTCAATTTCATATCTTCTGTTGTAAATCCGCCAAACAAAGCAGTATCTCCTTTCGAACGAATCCGGGCAAATCCTTTGTCATCGACTCCACGCTCATAAATATTCTGAGATAATTGCTTTTCAGCTGCCCGCAATTTATCCCTTGTCTCCAAACGAGACAACAAATTCAAGCGTTCTTCTATCAATTCAGCTTTACGAGTTTGGATCGCAAAATAACTTTGTGCAAAAGCTATTTCTTCTTTCTTTGGGTCTCCATTTTGGGCCACCAAGTAACAAGCATAACGGGTCAACATAAAATCTTGCACTTCACGTTTTGCTCCACTTCCCAATCGGACCATTTTCGTGACCTCACGAAAATGGTCATCCGCATTGATATCTTGAGCTTTACATGAATCAACAGCTCGAAGAATGGCTACCTCAAAATTCTCCCATCTTGCATATCCCAGAATAGATTGCAACTCGCGGGCAAACCAGATTTCAATCTGCTCGCTATTATCTTCATTATTTACAGAATGGGTAATGCCATTAAAAGAGGTCAACAATTGTTGTATTCTTACTTTGTCCATAGCTATGGTTATTTAAATGTTTCGAGCAAAGATACAGATAATAAATAGTAAACAAATATATTTCCGGCTAAATATGAAAATGGCGCTAATAACAGGGACTCACGTCTTTTGTTATTCGCGCCATTTACGATGTGTCTATGAAATATTCTAACTTAGGTATTATGAAAAAATATCATTATAACTTGTTGCCGGGGCAACAAGATTTTGGACATTTAAGCTAAAATCCTTTTTTTTCTGATTCCACATGCCATATGTGGTATTGATTTCCCCTGTTTCTACATTATATGTATAAATTGTCTGATAATAGGGGATCCATGTTTCCTTACTCTCGTTCCAGCGATATGCCGTTTTCTCTGACACTTTGCCGTTTTCATTGTAAGAAAACTCATATTTAAATTCCTTACTCAAAAGTCCATTATCATTTAAGAAAATGACTTTTGAAATAACTTTACCATTCTCTTCCTTCGTATCATACATGTACTCTCTGGGAGAGGCTGCGCTCATTGCAAGATTACACAAAAACATAACTGCAAGAACAAGAATGCTTTTACTTAAAATTGAAGCTTTCATATATTTATTACTTTAAGATTACTTTCAAATTGCGGTGCAAAGGTAGAGAGCAAACCGGAATCAAACAAGAATTTACTTACATATTGTCAGTAAATATAGCTTATTTAACAATATTCAACCTTTTATCCGCTTTCCAATCACAAATCAACTTACATATTGTAAGGAAAGAACGAATTTCCTTTCTTAAATCAGGATTCATCTTCCTTAAATTCGAGGATATCCGCCGGTTGGCAATCAAGCTCCTTACAGATTGCTTCAAGAGTAGAAAAGCGTATAGCTTTGGCTTTACCCGTCTTTAAAATCGAAAGATTTGCCGGAGTTATGCCGATACGATCAGCCAAATCGCCCAAAGCAATCTTCCGTTTTGCCATCATCACATCCAAATTCACTATTATAGCCATATCTTACTCCTTTGATTCTTCATTAGTTACGATACTATCTATTTCACCATCCGTCTTTTCCGAGATTTGCCAAGCCGGGGCCTTCAAGCTTCGGTTCAAGAAATAGATACAGACAGCAGACACTATTACACTTAGAGAGAGAAGCCCGGCAAAAGGCATTACGCCTGTCATTTCATACACAGAATGTTTATCCGGGTAATAAATTACAAGCAAAGCCAAGAGAGCAGTCACAATCATATTTGAAAGAACACATAACCCCAAACTGCCGGACCGGTAATAAAGGTATCCCCAAAGCAATCCGAACAAGAAAAAAGAGATATTATGTCCCGGGTGAATAACACCGAATATCAAGGCTGAAATTAAAATCGCATATTTAGGCGCCAAGTCTTTTTTCTCGAGCAACGAGCTAAGTATGGCTCCCCTATGCAACAATTCTTCGGTAACCGGACTAACTAAGATAAGGACACAAAGTCCAAATGGACTCAGACTGATATCCCTCAAGATATTCAAATGCTTATCCAGGTCTTTATAACCCAGGAAATTGCCCAAGCCATCCAGTCCGCTCGCAAAATAGAAAAACACGATATTCAGTATAACCGTCAGCAGGATTACTTTCATTGAACGGAATGACCAGGTCAAAGAGTCGAAATGAACATACTTCTTCGACAGTATATACCAGATAAAAAACAAACAGCCCAAAAGCAGCCCCGATATAGCCATATAGGTTATAGCAAGGGATTCCTCCATAAAAAAGAAGAAAGGAATACCCAAGAGAATCCCAAGAAATACAAACCCGATCTGAGCAAGCAGTAGTTTTACAATTCTGTCCATATCACTTACTCCTTTGATTCTTCGTTAATTGACTCCACAGAGGCTGTTTCTTCCGCCAATACAGGATCTTTCCAAAAGGGAAGTTCCCGCATTCGATTCAGATAATAAGAACCTCCAATCAGCAAAAGCGCACCCACTAACAGGAACCATCCTTCCGGCGCAACACCTGACATCTCCCCAAGACTCTGAGCATCCGGATAACAGATTGTAAGTGCAGTGCTGATTCCATTCAACATCACATGGATAATCATACAAATCAGTAGGCTACCAGTTTTGTAATAAATACGGCCTAACGCCATCCCCAAGAGAAAAGCATAAAGTATCTGAGCCGGGTTCATATGGATAATGCCAAATATTAATGCAGAAGTCAAAATCGCATTTCGCCAGGATAGCTTTTTCAGCAAGAACCCCAATATCGCTCCACGAAACAACAATTCCTCTGCAACCGGTCCTAATACAACGATGCCTAAAACGCCCAAGGGATTAAAGCTCAAGTCCATAAACTGGTCTTCCATCACATTTGGCAAATCAACCTGCTCGTTCAACCAAGTAGCAAGGAAATAAGCACCCAGTCCATAGGCAACCATCCACGACAGCACAGAAACCGACCGGATCGACCAAGTGTACTCGTTCATGCGTATATAGTCCTTCTTAAACAGATACCAAATCATCATCAAAGAAGCCAAGATCAGCACAAACGCCAGCATATAGGTTTTATCCAGGAAAAACATCACCGGTAAAGCCAGCAATCCTCCAAGAAATTGAAATCCTATATAAATCAGTACTAACTTAATAATCGTTTTCATATTTCTTCCTCCTAAACCGTTAATTCCTGTTCTTCTTTCAATTTAACTCCCAAAGCAAATATTTCGGCAAAAAGGCCGAATAAAAGTGCAATAAAGAATGTCCGGAATTTGAATGCGAAATCAGCTACCGAATAACCCGGAAAAGCAATTCCACTCTGCTTCAGCAAGAAATAATGATCGATTCCGGAAAACAAATTCTCCAAAACACCCACCAGAACCAGTGCCAGACAAATAACACGAAGCCTCCGGATATTCGGACGTATAAATATTTGCTGCCGCTGTACATCACGGATAAAATAAGCAAAAGACAACAAAGCCCAAACTCCTAAACCCAAGATAACCGGAGTCCCGATAAAACCCATAAGTGCAGAAACAAGCTGATAGGTGTCAGATGTCTTATGCGCCACGGTAACAGCACTCAACTGATAAGGGTACTTATCACCGGACGATAGTTGTAATGTATCCGGAAAGATATTACCAGCCAACGGCTTCAGATCCAGATTCACCCGATGTATCTCCTCACCATCTTTCTGCTCAATCACATCATGTGAAGCCTCCGACCATCCTTCCGCAAACTCCAGAAAACCATTGCCGATAGACAAAATATAACAGACTCCTAACAGGATGCAAAACAACCGAATACTATTTTTCATTTCACATCTCCTTTAAATTGTCAACTCCTGTTCCTCCTTCATCTTCAGGCCAATTGCAAAGATACGGCCTACCAATAAAGCAATCAAACCCATAATCAGCGTCATTGACTGGAAGTCACACCAGAAATTATGCTCATAGCCTTCCAGTTCGAAAAGGCGGGCGGCAGCCCAATAGTTCATCAACATATAAGCCTGTGTCAGCACAAAGGAGATCAGCAGGTTGCGGCCGATGCAGTTCAAGCGGCGTACATTCACCCAGTCGAATATCACTTCATGGTTAATCGCATTGATCAGTTTATAGAACTGGGTGATTGCTTTCACGATAAAGAACAGGCCGATCAAGACAAGGAAACTACCGAACTGTGTAAACCCAGTATCTTTGGTTTTTGCCCAAACCAACGTTTTGATATGCGAAGCCGGATACCACTCCTGATCCTTCTGATTAAAGACCTTATCAGAAGTGGCAGCCAAAGACTTCGGCCATAAATTAAGAGCCAGCGGACTCATTATTTCCGTCGTGATATTTGTTGCTCCTTGCTTGTGAGCCTCTTCCACTTGCGACATTCCAACCTTGAAACCATCCACAAAAGCGTTGCCCATTGAGTAGATGGTCGGCACTAAAGACAGCCCGACAAAGAAAAATATCAATACACAGATCAGATTCAATTGCTTTTTCATAACCTATAGCCTTTTCTTGTTAGAAGAGGATGTGCCAAAAGTCCCTCGTTCCCGCGCTTGACGCAGGATCACATCAGAACGAACCGTATGATGAAGCCTGTTCCTTTGCGGCCCCGCGTCAAGCGCGGGGACAAGGAGGACGCATCCCCTATGTTTTATTATAAACCTTTTATATCAAACGGCATACGGGCAATAACACCGGATTCCGTTTTTGCTCTCTGGATAGTGGAGTAGAGATTGAATTGTTCTTCGCCCATAACAGACTTAACCATCGAAACCTTTACTTCGTCCATCTTCTTCTCCATGAATTTGGTGAAGAAATCTTTCGGACCGTCGGCAACCGTTACAGAGTAATCAGTCAGTTCAGCTAAAGAAGCCGCCTCTTTAATAGCATCATCCATACCGCCTAACTTATCGACCAGACCTCTTTCCAATGCCTGTTCACCTGTCCAGACACGGCCTTGTCCGATTGAATCGATCTCTGCCTTTGTCATACCGCGGCCATCGGCGCAACGAGTCAGGAACAGATCATATGTTTGTTCAACACCACGCTGGATCAATGCTTTTTCATCTTCACGCATCGGACGGGTGATATCGCCCAGGTCGGCATATGTATTGGTTTTCACGATATCGGTTGTAACACCCAGCTTGTCAAATGTTCCGGTAAAGTTGCGGACTACGCCGAACACGCCTATTGAACCGGTCAGTGTCGTACGTTCGGCAATGATCTTGTTTGCAGCACAAGAAATATAATATCCGCCGGAAGCAGCATAATTGCTCATTGAAACGACGATCGGCTTCTTTGCTTTCAGCTCAACAACCTCTTTCCATATCTGTTCGGAGATATACGCACTACCGCCCGGAGAATTTACGCGAAATACAACAGCTTTCACATCATCGTCATCTTTCAGCTTACGCAATTTCTTTGCCATTTCTTCGGAAATAACCTGTTCGTTTGCTCCGAAAGGAGAAGAAGAATCTTCGTCCCTGATTTCACCTTCGGCATAGAGGATTGCAATCTTATTCTTACTGTCTTTTTCTTTGACTTTGATTGAAGCGACTTTATCAACACCGGCTGTCTTCAGCTTGCCTTTCACGTCCTGTCCGGCCATTTCCTTTACTGCATTTTCCACTTCATAGCGGTAGCAAAGTTTGTCGGCCAACTTATAATCTACGGCATTCGTTGCCTGTCCCGTTGCTAAACCTTCATTCAGGTAACGGTTCAATTCGTCGGAAGAGATATTGCGGCTCTTTTCAATTGCAGATGTCATATTTCCCCAGACGCTACCCAGAAGAGAAGTAAGCTGTTCGCGGTTAGCGTCGCTGAACTTCTTCAGGAAATAAGGCTCCACTGCACTTTTATAGGTTCCAACCTTAAAGATATAATGCTCAACTCCGATCTTTTCGGCAAGGCCAGTATAGAAAATACCTTGTGAAGCAAGCCCGACAAGTGAAACGCTTCCCTGCGGATTCAAGAATATAGAGTCTGCTACGCTACACAGATAGTAGGAGCCTTGTGTATAGAAGTCACCATAAGAAACGATAAACTTACCGCTACTCTTGAAGTCTTCCAACTCGCGGCGGATTGCCTCAACTCCGGCAAAACCGGAAGAAAGGGAACCGGCTTCCAGATAGATACCTTTGATATTATCATTCGCCTTTGCACGACGGATCGCTTTGATCACATCCGGCACAGCCAACTGACCACTGCTCTCGCCCATCAACTCGGAAAAAGGATTCTTAACCGACTGTTCTACCAACATACCGTTCAAAGAAAGTTTGAACACCGTGTTCTTACTCGGTTTGTATTCAGTAGAACCACCAGAGCTGGCTGCTACTCCGATGAAAAAGAAAATGGAACCCATCGTTACGATTCCCAGCGCAATCAGCACGCCCAGCGTGGATGCAAATACTGTTTTGAAGAACTGTTTCATAATGTTTTATCTGTTTGTAGTTTGTTTCTCAAATAATATTTATCGTTATTCGATATGCAAAAGAATATATTATTTCCGAGACTACCAAACTTTTTTATCGTTTTTCGATAAAAATATTACGAAACACATAAAATATATATTGAAAAACTCACGTCAGACCCTTCCAGCGTACTCATCCACCGTATAATTGAGGAACTGGTTGAACGGGTGCAACAATTTGAAATCGGCAACCGCTTTATCCATCCAGTCGGAGGCGAAGAAGAATTCGTCCGGTTTGTAAGAGACGACACTAAAATCTTTATGCCGAAGGATTTCATCGTATTTGAAATCGGAAGGATAGCCGGCAGGCATACGCTTCAGGACTTCGCCTTCCATCACCGGATATACTTTCTTGAAAGCCGGCTTCTCCATGATCGCCACAAAATCCTCTATATTCTCATAAATATCCTTGCGAAGCGCCTTCAACAAAGCCGGCGGCGGACACCAGACACCGCCCGAAAGCAGACAACCACCCGGTTCGAGATGGATATAATAGCCCGCCCGTTCACTACCGCGGCCACCGCAAGAGGCAATATAGGCCGCAAAATGCGTTTTGTAAGGAGTCTTATTCGGAGAGAAGCGGATATCCCGGTAAATACGGAACAGGCAATCTTTCGCCTCCAACCCGGCAACCTCCGGATCGAACAGGGCAATCCGGTTGATCAGTTGTTGGACTTCGTCGATAAAGCCTTTGCGAAGAGCATCATAACGATCTTTATTTGCCTGGAACCATTCACGATTATTGTTCTGACGCAGTTCCGTCAGGAATTGTATTATTTCTGCATTCATACCTTTATATATTATATCGTTAAAACATAAATCCTAAATTCATATAAAACTGCAAGCTCGAGTTGCGGTTAGACATCCCGAACGTCGCACTCAGCGGTCCGGCTATGCTGTTATAGGCATATCCCAGGCTGCCTCCCCAAAGGCTTTTTCCTTGCAGTAAATGGAAAAAGTCGCCGTTATGGATGCCATAGTCACCGGTCAAAGTGATATAATTATTCCCGGCAATACGTTGCCGCAACTGCAAACGAGCGACGACAACCGAATTGTCCAATATCTCCATATGGCTAATGCCGGCAAAAGGCAACTGCTGCGGCAAATAGCGTCCAAACGTCTCACCGCCTACCGCATTCAAAAACGGATAAGCCGTGTTTCCGCCGATCAGGACACGGCCGTAAAGCGCCGGCAAAAGACTCAGGCGCGAACTGATGGGGCAAACCGTCATAAACTTCAACCCGATAGCCGAGAAAGGAGAACTGCCGTTATACCCCACAAAGTTATCCGTATAGAGCGAATAATCCGCCTCTAAGGATACGCCCTTGTTCGGGAAATAGCGCCGGTCGAACGTCTCGAGGTGTGCCGTAGCAAAATAACTCAGGAAGCTCTCCGGACGCACATCATACTGCTCGCTGTTTCCCGTATAAAGGAATGAGTTATAATTGAAATACTCATAACGGAGTCCGGCTTGAATCTTGAAGCTCAACCAGTTCATATCCGAATAGGCGAATTCGGCCAGATGGTGCGTATAGGTCGTGTTGAACCGCTTATCCCCCTTTTCATAAATATCCAGATTGTTATAGCTGAATTTGTAGGACAGGTTGAAGTTGCGGAGCGGGGAACGCTCGATCGAATAGTCCAATCTGGCCGAAGAAATCTTGCTCCCCACACGCCCGGTAAAAGCGAACCGCGAATGGTTCCGTTTTCCTTGATGGTAAGTCGCGTTGAGCAGCACCCCGATAATCTCTTCCGAGTCGAAGCGTACTCCCAGATTCACCGAACTCTCCGATTTCGGCTGCAATGTCAGGACAAGATCCTGCTGGTTCTCGCCCGTCAACTTATAATTCACATACGCATAAGCATTTGTACCGACCAACACGGACATAGCCTTCCGAAGCTCTTTCAACGTGATACGGCTGTTCTCTTTCAAAGCACAGATGCGGTGCAACCAACCGATATCCCGCGGATCGGCGCCATCAAAACGGATATGACGGATATTGAACGTATCGGCAGGGAGGACCGGACGGTGTTTCTGCCGGGAGGCCAAAATGGGAGGCGTATAATCATCCGGAAGGCCGATCTTCTGTTTCAAGGCGATGATCTCGTTCCAACGGCGGCGGGCATCCATCTCTCCCCGCCGCATCATCGTGTCGAGGGCGGCTGTTGTAAAGCTGGCCGAGCGGTACGGCTCCATATCCGGCCGGAAAAGCAAGTCCGTCCGGTCACGGTTACGGGCATATTTGTCATAGCCATGCAAAGCGATGATCTGTGTCACGATATCGCCGGGCGAATGCAAACGGTCGAAGGTACGCAGATCGCTGGTTGCCAGGTCTACGCCAATAATGATATCGGCCCCCATCGCAAGCGCGACATCCACCGGATAGTTGTTATTCAATCCTCCGTCGACAAGCACCATACTATCCAGCCGTACCGGGGTAAAGACCGCCGGAATCGCCATACTGGCACGCATGGCAAGCGGAAGGCTGCCTCCGTGAAACACATAGTCTTTGCCGCTGACCATATCTACGGCCACACAGGCAAAAGGTATCTGGAAGGTATTGAAATCAACCGAGTCATGGTAACCCATCGTCAGGTCGGAAAACAGGTTTTGCAAGTTTTGTCCCTTTACCACACCATCGATCACACGGTCTTTCTTTTCACGTCCGAAAGGCAGGGAAAGGATATATCGTTCAGCTTTCTCCTTTTCGGGAAAAAACAGGTGGCTGCGCTTCACCTTATCGCTAAGCAGCATCGGCCAGTCCTGCGACTCCACCATCTCTTTAATCTCATCCGGGCTATATCCGATCGCGTATAGTCCGCCGACAATCGCTCCCATACTGGTCCCAGTTACAATATCAACCGGTATGCCCGCTTCCTCCAGAACTTTCAACACCCCGATATGCGCCACACCTTTTGCCCCGCCACCACCCAATACGACAGCAACCTTCTTGCGCTCCCCCGCCATCGCAGGCCACACAAGCAGAAACATGAGCAAAAGAGACAGGAATTTCTTCATCATTGCAAATCTTGAAGCAATCTTATTTACTTTTTTCTATTTCTTTCAAAATAACATCATATCCTACCGGCTTATGAGTTTCAGGAAACCGTCCTCGCCCTTGCAACTGTGCAATCGCCTGATTTATAAGTTCCAATTGCACTCTTGTGTCATCATTTATATCATTATAATCAGTAAATACATCTTCTATGTATTCCTTCAATTCTTTCATCTCATTCTGTAGCCTTTTAATATCATTATCCGGGGACATAACCATCGTGCGACGGATGGCAACAAAAGCACGCATAATGGAGATATTCACCTCTATAGCTACATCACTGTTCAAGACACCCGATAGCATAGCTAAACCTTGTTCTGTAAACGCAAATGGGAGTTTACGGGTTCCACCTCTACTTGATGTCGCAAATTGCGACATCAAACTTTCAAACTCTCCTTTAGTCAGTTGAAACATAAAATCAGAGGGGAAACGTTTGATATTTCTTTTGACAGCTTCATTCAATCGCCTTGTTTCCACCTGATAAAGCTCTGCCAGATCTCTATCAATCATGACTTTCTGCCCCCTAATATCATATATTCTATTCTGTATAATAGCTAATTCCATAGTCATATTTATATTTTACAAACATACTCATCATTTCGTTAGTACACAAGCAGCAGGAGTACTAAAAGATGAATTTGCATAAACTATCTCTTCCCTAAGGAGAAACTAACCCAAAGCTCCCCATCCACTAATTCATGGACAGGCTTTGTAGGGGCAGTTCGCGAACTGCCCAATAGTGACGAAGGATATAGAAATGTATTAAATGCCGAGTCTGTGCCGGGTTAATAAAATTACTTATTTCAAATAGACCAACATCAATACCGGATTATCATCCTCTGTCAATTTCTTCAATTGGGGATGATCCAATACAGCGGGATTCTTTTCTGCCTCTTTCATGATCTCTTCAACCTCCCAAACCGAGAGCAGAAGGTTCTTGTCCAGAGATGTCGCCGGGCGCAAAGGCAAGGCACCGGGAAAGTCATTCTTTATATAACCGCCCGGGATGGAAAAACATTCCTTCGCTTTTTTGTCATAAAGCACCATGTGGCGAGTTTTCTCTCCCGCCCAATAATTATAAGGCATGAAAAGCAGAGAATCCGTTTCAATCACCTGGTTGCGGATATAAGGGGCTGCGACTGTGGCATACGTTTTCCAATCTCCATCACATGCTTCCATCCGGCAGTCGAGAGGAATGGAATATTTACCCAGATCAATGATATAACGCGGTTGGAGTTCATCCTTTGTAACAACAAACAGGGTATCACAATAAAACTCTTTATAACAAACCTTGCCATCATAATGGAATATATACCGATCAATTCCACTCATCATTAACCAGCGGGTTCCGCTTTTAATCTCAAACAAATCGGAACGATAAAAGGTATTCAATGTCTCACATTTCGGGTTCGAGATATGAATACGCTCTTTCTGTTGCCCACTGCTGTTAAGCATAAAGGTCGCAACCAGGCTATCATTCAACATGGCAAACTGAGCCGGATCTCTGTCGGGCGTCTTTATATCATAAAGGAATTTCCCCGTCTCCATATTATACACATTTATCTTCCCGGAAGTCGTCAGCATAAAGACCAACCCGGAATCTTCATTTACGTCGACTTGCTGGAAATAATTGAATTGTCCGGGACCTCCGCCCCGTGAACCGATCGTCCGGATAAATTTCCCGTCTAACGTATATTGGTATAACACTGTATTACTCGACACGAACCAGTATTTACCGGTTTTAACCACAGTACCCGAATTAATAAAATCAATCAGGCAATTATCTTTCGTCTCCAACGGAATATACCGTACCGAGTCGGCAATATCGCTCAGTTTCATTTCCCGTTCCACACCGACTCCCGCTTCAAACGGAACAGCTATGGGATACTCCGGTTCTACCGATTTCACTTCGGCCACCGGCTGTTGTTCGGTCTGCTTTCCACCACAGGCAAAAAGAGAAAACGCCAGGCTAATTAGAAATAAATGCTTACACATAGCTATTCTTATTTTAAAGTTACCACTTGTAACACAGGATTATCATCCTCCAACAGATTCTCCATCGCTTTCTTTAGGGAACCTTTGGCCTGCGAAGGATTCACCTTTTCCAACAAGTATTCTGCCGGGATCATATTTATCAGAATCTTTTCATTCCCCCGAACAGGCATAAACGGAGTACCGCCTTCCAGATCATCTACAAATCCATCCTTTCCCATTTTGGAAGAGCAAACCCGCAAGACTTTTCCTGCCTGCTTGTCATACAAGCCCAGACGCCATTCTTCCTGTTGGTAAAAACGGATATACAAATAAGAATCTGTTTCAAATAGATTCGTAAACGTGAAACGTTTCTTTCCTGCTTCTGTCGGTAAAACTCCGCCAACACCATTCTTCTTATCCAATGCGATCTTTGAGGGATCTTCTTTCTCATATTTAGCATAAGTCCCCAAATCCAATTCGTAAGCCGGAACCTTCTTCTTTCCTTCAATTCTGAATATTTGATTCTCAAACGGGTTCTTATAATATACATTCCCTTGATAATTATAAAACAAGCCATCTTCGAAAATGGACGGATAACGTTTCCCTTCCACATAATTAAACCGGAACTCTTTCAACTTCTTCCCCTCGTCGTTCATCATTATCAAATCCACTCCTGTCCTATCTTTCGAGAATACATAATTTCCTGTATATTCATAGAGCCCATCGGGAGGAAGAAAAGCAAGGATTTGCCCTTTAATTTTAAAATCATACAGATATTTGCCTTCAAAAGAGAAAACGATTGCCTTCCCTCCTAAATAATCGGTTGCGATAATATGTTCTTTCGCCTCATCATAGACAACAGCAAGGATATGTTTCTGAAATTCTCCCGGCCCTTGCCCTCTTTTTCCGATCTTGCGGATATACTTCCCCTCTGGGGTAAACTGATAAATATGATGTCCATCACAAACAAACAGGTATTTGCCGGCAAAAGCCACCTTTAAATGAGTAGCTCCCTGATCCAACAGATTATCCGGTGTCGTTTCCAACGGAATATATTTTACACTTGCAGCAATTCTACTCAATGGTATTTCTTGCTTCGTCTCAACACCTTTGGCAAAAGGGATTATCGTTTGCGCCTGCGATGAAAGACAATTCACCAACAGGAATAATATTAGGCTGATATGTAGAAAGAAACAGTGCCTCATACAATGTGTTTATTTGTTGTTTAGTTCTCTTTCTGTTTAGCTTCGCCCTCTTGTTCTGCTTTCTGTACAGCTTTCCTGCCTGCGTTGAAAAGGGCGGTGTCCGTCTGGCCGTTCTTTTTCATTTCACGGGATTTCTTGATTGCGGCATCCATTTTGTCCATAAACTTTTTCTCATTGGCGGGGATTTCCGGCAGGCGGTCGATTAATGTCTTTAAGTCTTCAACGGCCAGTTTGCTCCTTTTTCCATTAGGGGCAATCATTACCAGTTCTTTTTTATTCTGGAAGAAGGCCTCTTCATACATATATTGCAGGAATCTCCGGTAGGCATGGAAACCTTCTGTCTTACGACGGGTACGGAAGCACTCGTTCAGGAAAAGGTTCTTGATAAACAAAGCGCGTGACTTCCGCTCATCGGTTCCGTAATCTACCACTCCCCAATTGCCATACTGCCGGTCAATACGGAACAGCAAATCGAGGCGATCCTTATTTTCCAGCCAGGCTTTATAGAACATGGCATCCGCCTTATATCCCTGCCCGTCGGCCCATAAAGTCTCACCACGGGAAAACAGCAACATATTGGCCAACGCTTCATTCGGACGCATCAACTGCTCCGCCCGGTCAAACAGTTCGAGGGCGCGCTTCCGGTCATATGTCTTTCCTAAGGCCGCCCCTAAAAGCAAAGTCGTTTCCACATCCGCCGTATCTTTCAGGTAAGCTTTCTCGAGCAACGGGATTGCGTCGAAAGCGCGTTCGGACAGATAACGGGCCGCACCGCCATACTTCAACGTAAAGAAGGAAGAGTCTTTCTCCGCCAGCAAGACTTCATAAATGGAGTCCGCCTCCTCATAGTTTTTATTCATATAATAGGCCATCGCCTTGTTTCCCATCAGAGCATGGTTTCCGGGATTATAATACAGAGCTGTGTCGCATACCTCAATGGCATCCAGCACATTCGGCCCTCCCTGCCGGAGCAGGCAGTTGACCAAAGCACTGGCAAGACCGGCATTCTCCCGGTTGGCATCATGCGCCTGGAAATAGCAGATCGTAGCCGAATCGATCGCATTAATCTTCATATAGCAGTCTGCAAGATTCCGGTAGATGACAGGATTCACAACCGCAGTATCCTGATTCCGCAAAATATCGAAGCGGCGGATCGCATTCTCATAATCTCCCAACTGGACATACAAGCGGCCTAACTGATAATTAGCAAAGAAGTCCGTACTGTCGTTCTGCAACACTTTCTGAAAACAATCCTGCGCGACAGATGCCTTCCCTAAATTCATCGCCATACGCGCAACGGAACTCAGGGCATCATAGCTCGTCGTATCCATCCGATAACAATATTGATAACAGGCATACGCATCCCTATATTGAAGCAGGCCCTCATAGGCTTGTCCGATAGCAGACATCGTAGCATAGTCGGCCGAGTCAGCCGGCGTAAGGCTTCCGGCACGCGCCACGGCAGCAGCAAACTGTTTGCGGTTTACCAACTCCTGGAGTGTCGGGATCTGTTCCTGTCCGAAAACAGACAGCGAGCAAAGGGCCAGGCACATCCAAACCACAACCCGCTTCCGTATCGTTTGAATCTGCTTTTCCATATTATTTATCGATTTAATGTTTAGATATTCCGTTTATTCCAGCCCTGCCTCTTTCAACAATTTCCGGGCCTTTTCTTTTTCTTCTTTGGTGAGAGCGATCGTGTCGAGTTTCGCTCCGCTTTTGTGTAGCGTTTTTTCCTTTTCCATGGCTTTCTTCATCTGGGCCTGCATCTTCTCACGCCTCTCTCTTTCTTCTGCCGGCATTTCGGGCAATTGGCTGATCAGGGCACGCAGGTCGGCAACCGCCAGCTTTGTTTTCTTTCCGTCGGGAGCCAGCATCGTCACTTCATCGTCGTTCTTGAAAAAGGCATCTTCGCAAACGGCTTCGAGGAAAGGACGGTAATTATACAGGTACTGTTGCGACTTATCCGTCTTCATATAGGCGGTCAGGTACGTATATTTACTGAAAATAGTTTTTTGCAGTTCTTTCTCGTCCTGAAACAAGGCGGGGTTCAAATCCCAGTAGTGCCGGTTTATTTCATACAGGAAATTCAACTGTGTCGGGTCTTTCTTCCAGGCTGCATAATACAATTTTTCCGCTTCATTCCAACGTCCGTCACGTCGCAACGCATCTCCCCGGAAGGTTGTCAGCAGGTTGACAAAGAATTTCTTCGGTTGCATATTCAGTTCCGCCTGATCGAACAGCTCGTAAGCCCGCTTCCGGTCATAGGTCTTCCCGAGCGAAGCGCCGTACAGCATGGCTGTTTCCACGTCTGTCGAATCTATTTCATAAGCCTTCTCCAAGAGTTCGACTCCGTCCAGCGCATGCCCCGACATATAACGGGCAGCTCCTCCGTATTTCAGATTCAGGAACGAAGAATCACCATCTGCCAGCAAACCGGTGTAAACCGTATCTGCCTGCAGATAATCTTTTGTCATATACAAGGCCATCCCTTTGCTTTGCCTTATCTGGCTGTTATCCGGATTATAGAACAAAGCGGTGTCGCAGACCTGCAAAGCGCCTTTTCCATCTCCCATCCGGAGCAGTGTGTTGATCAGGGAAGAGGCGACGCGTACGTTTTCCGGATTCAGTTCCAGCGCACGGGTATAGAGGGAAAGGGCAATCAACGTATTGGGTCCCGTGCCCCTTTTGATATGGCAATCCGCCAGTCCGGTGAGGATGGAAGGATTCTCGCCTTCAATGGAGGCAAGCACATGATAGTGTTCCGTCGCCCTGCCGTAATCTCCTAATTGGTAATAGAGGCGTGCCAACTGGTAGTTTGCATAAAAGTTCAGGCTGTCGGCATCCAGCACCTTATGGTAACAACGTTTCGCTTCCGCTATCCGGCCGAAGTTAATCGCATTCCGCGCGACGGCATTCAAGGCATCCACATTGTTCGTATCCATCTGCAGGCAATAGGAAAAACATTGGTATGCATCCTTATAGCGCAACAGACCTTCGTAGGCCTGCCCGATGGCAGACATGGTGGCGTAATCAGCCGAATCAGCCGGAGTCAGGCTGTCGGCGCGTGCTACAACTGCCTGAAACTGTTTCCTGTTGACCAGTTCCTGGAGTGTAAAACTCTGCGCCTGCCCCCAAAGGGACAGTGCGCAAAGAAACAGTAATAGAGAAAACTTACATTTCATATAGTATCGTATTTCGTATAACTCCAAAGCAAATTACTGCAAGCGGAATGTCACAGGAACGGTATATTTCACAGCAACCGCCATATTATTCTGGACACCCGGTTTCCATTTAGGCATCGATTTGATAACCCGGACGGCTTCCGCATCCAGCGAAGGATCCACGCCCCGGATTACTTTTACATCGCTCAATGCTCCATCCGCCCCTATGACAAAGGAGCAAGAGACGCGGCCTTGTATTCCGTTTTCCTGTGCTATGACCGGATATTTAATCTTTTGTGACAGATATTTCAACAACGAATACTGCCCGCCCGGAAATTCGGGCATCCGCTCTACAACTGTAAAAATGCGGCCGGAAGTATCGATTCCTTTTGCCGGCGTCCCGGATACAGAGGCCTTGTGCTTATTGGCCAGGCGGAAAGATACCGGCACCGTATATTTCACATTAACCGCTTTCCCTCTCTGCTCGCCGGGCGACCATTCCGGCATAGCGTTTATGATGCGCAACGCCTCCGCATTCAATGCCGGGTCCACACCCCGGATCACTTCCGCATCCGTTATGGAGCCATTCTTCCGGACGATAAAGGAACAACTTACGCGTCCTTCGACTCCGTTCCGCATCGCGGATTCCGGATATTTGACGCTGGAAGCCAAGTATTTCAACAAAGCTTTTTGTCCACCGGGATACTCCGGCATTTTCTCGACCACCGTAAAGACTTGCTCTTCGGCCCGCTTAATAGCAGCCAATTCTTCTTTCGAAAGGACATATCCTCTATGCGCTTCAGCCGGTTCCTCCTTGTTCACGGCTGGGAACAATTGTATCGGCAACTGTATGGCCTCCGGCATAAGAGATTCGGCAAAAGAACTTTCCACCAGCTCATCCGTGATACGTGCCACGGCGTCTATATTGCTAAAGATCAGCAGTCCTCCCACGATCGGTATAAAGATCAGGTATTTGGCCCTGCCGATACCATGCGAACGTTTCTTGTTCATCATGCTGATCCGGTTCTTCAGGTGCAGCATATTAAAACTATTGGATAAAGAGGTTGCCGATTTATTCGTATGGGACAGCCCCAACAGATGGTATTGATAACTTCTGCTGTCGTAGCCAGATTCGAGCACGGTATCGTCCGCCAGATATTCGAGATTATGGCGCACTTCCCTCTTCAACAGCCACACAAAGGGATTCACCCAGCAAACGATACAGATCAGCTCACAAATGATCACGTCGATCGAATGCCATTGGCTGACATGCGTACCTTCATGTGTCAGGATTTCGTCGATCTCCTTATCCGAATGACTGCCGGGATGCAGGAATATCAGCCGGAAGAAAGAAAAAGGTCCGGCCGGGCGGTCTAAAACATGCACACGCGTATCATAAATCTGCATGACCTTCGATTTACGCGCCAATAATAATATACTGCTCAACTGCACCAGGAAACGGAGCAACAAGGCGAGAACGCCTCCCCAATACAAATAGGATACACCGGAAAGGAGCAAGCCATGCCAATCTGTTTCAGGGACATTATCGGGGGTAATCGTGGTTTCGGGTAAAATGGCCGAATACATCTGAATGACTTCTACCATCGGTTCCTGTTCCCGTATCCAATCCTGAATATTCATCAACGGATAAAGCAACGCCACCCCAAAGAACGCCAACAGGGTCGTACGGCGCAACTTGAAGAATGTGTCCCTGTAAAAGAACAGTCTATAGAAGGCATAAAGGAGTACAAAAGCTACATTTACCTTCAAAAAGTAGGCAAATTCCGGTGTCATGGCAATACGGATTTAACGGTTTATTCTCGTCCTTTCTCTATCATATCGATGATCTCTTTCAGCTCATCAGCCGAAATCTTCTGCTCTTTGGCAAAAAAGGAGACCATTTCCTTGTATGAGTTCTCGAAGTAGTTGTTCACCACACTTCCCATAAACGTCCGTTTATATTCTTCCTGTGGGATCAGCGGCCTGTACTCGTAAGTATTACCGTAACGCTTCGCTTTCACGTACTTCTTGCGTTCCAGATTTTTCACAATAGAGGCGAGTGTCGTATAAGGAGGTTTAGGCTCTTCATACTGCGCCAAAATGTCTTTGATAAAGCAAGGAGCGATCTGCCAGATCCAGCGCATCACATCCTCTTCTTGTCTTGTTAATCTTTCCATGTTTGTATATTAATTTTACGATCGTATCGCAAAGCTACGAATCCATCGTAAATATGCAAGAGATAATGCGTTAATTTGTATTAATGTCTCGTCTTTTTATAAAACCCCGGGATTTTCCGCCAAATCTTCTATAAGATGTCAATACGCCAATTATAAGAGTATTCGAACCTTCTGCAAGCCATCGAAATATACAAGAACCCCCTTTCCGGCCGTTTTTTCTATTTCGTCCGAAAAGTTGTTCCATTTTGGATTGACTCTTTTCACGGTTTAAGCTTTCCTTGCTGACAATAAGAAAAAGGAGGTGCGCAGCCCGTTTCGATAAACGGGCAATTTGATTGCCGAAAGCCGGAAACGCCGACAAAGTGATAAAGCTTAACTCCCGGAGAATCGAATATTTGAAAACAAAACGGACGGCGTTCCAAATATCGCAAGGAATTTTTAGGGGCCTTGTCGCCGTGACGACCGTCTTCATCGCCTTCGCGACCGTCTTCATTGGAATGGCGACCGTCTTCATAGGGTATGACGACCGTTCTCATGGCGATAAAGTACCGGGAAAACGAAATAAAGTCCGACTTCACGGCAATAAACTCCCGAAAAAGAGAAAAGAGCACCTTTTTGACGGCTGAAAAGATGGTTGACATTTGCTTGGTCCCGGATGCTTTTCAAGGATGGAAAATACGTTTTTTACAATAACCCCCCTCCTATTTTTCATATTCTCCCTCAAAAAATTGTCCCTTCAAATTATTTTCCATACCTTGCGTTGCTCATTTGTAAAGTAAAGAGAGTTCAATACATTATAGAGATGGATATCAGCCTTGAATCAAAATATCTGAAAGAGCTTGGGAATGGAAATCATAAAGCCTTCGACACGCTTTACATCCAATACAGCCCCAAGGTGAAGCATTTCTTAACCGGCTTCATCAAAAATCCGGACGAAGCCAGCGATATGGCACAAGATATCTTTTATAAAATCTGGACAAACCGTGAAACGATCTCAAAAGTCGATTCATTTAAAGCGTATCTCTTCCGCATGGCCCGCAATATGATCTACGATTATTACGAGCACAGCCTGATCGAAGAAAATTACCAACAGAAGGAACAATACAAATCCGACTACAGCGACTTGATAGAAGAAGAGCTGTACGCCAAAGAGTTATCCCTGCTTATTGACATCGCCGTAGAAAAAATGCCTCCCCAACGGCGCAACATATTCATCATGAGCCGCAAAGACGGATTAAGCAACGAAGAAATCTCCCTGCGCCTGAATATCAGCAAACGAACCGTCGAAAACCATCTGACACAAGCGCTTGCCGAACTGCGTAAGATTGCATATTCTATTATTTTGCTTTTTTTCTGATTGATTAGCTAATTTGCCAGATGATATTACGATATAGCACCATGACAAAGTCAATATTATGTTCCTAAAAATGGCAAAAGCGCACAAAACAGGTTCCTGTTTGGTGCAAATATAAAATAATAAAGGAATAAAAATCATTTCCCAGCTGTGTGTGCTTGTCCACTTGTCCGTCTGCTATAATATAAAGACGAAAAAATGGACAAAAGCTATATACATATACTAATTGCTAAATTTTTCGGTAACGACCTGTCCCCGGAAATACAAAAGAAGTTTCACACCTGGCTTCTTGACGAGAATTTTCAGAAGGAAAAAGAAAAAGTATTAGCTGCTTTATGGGAGGAAGATCCGGCTGTGGCAGACGATTCAACGTTCCAAGAACTCGAACAACTGCATAAACGGATGAAAACAACCGACCGGCAGCTTTACAAATCCATTGGTTTGTATGTCCGGAGAATCGCCGCGATCCTGCTTTTGCCTTTACTCGGAGCTTTTGGAACGTATTTTTATTTAACGGAGATAAACCCGGTTGTTGAAAAAACAGAGTTGGTAGAGTGTTCGACTTCTTATGGAGAGAAAAAACAAATCACCTTGTCGGATGGGACGATTGTCTGGTTAAACGCAGGTTCGCTTCTTGTCTATGAGAAGGATTTCAAAGGTGCCACTCGTACTTTGTTTTTAAGCGGAGAAGCCAATTTCAAAGTAGCCAAGAATCCCCGGAAACCATTCATCGTAAATACAAAATACATGGACGTCGAGGCATTAGGGACCATTTTTAACGTACAATCCTACCCGGATTCCCCTAATACAATCGCGACATTAGAAGAAGGAAAAATCAAAGTCGACACGAAATATCCCGTCCGGCAATCATTTATTATCAAACCCAATGAACAAGTTGTGTACAATCATATAAATAAGAAAGTATCCTTCAGCAAGGTTGACGCAAACAAATGCTCCTACTGGAAACAAGGCTACCTGATATTCCAAGGAGCTACATTCGGGGAAATCGTACAAACGATCGAACGTAGCTTCGGGGTTACCGTCAACTATGAAGCCGGCCGATACAAAGAGCGGACATTTACAATCAAGTTCACTCCGGATGAAGGATTGGAGCACGTGATGGATATTCTCCAAAAAATAATCGGCTTCAAATACAAGGTAGAGAACAATAACGTATTCATTTATTAAAAAGAGGAGGCACATACCATGAAAAAAAGAAACCGGGGAGCCGACGCCAATCATTCTCCCCGGAATTGAAATCGTAGAACACCACGCCTGATATCTTTTTACAGATAAGGGCATTTTATTCTAAGTATTCAACTAAAAAATCTAATTTACAAAGATATGGAAATAAATAAAGAATCACAACACGGCAGGCTAAATAGTCTGTTCATCTTTACTTTTATTTGTTTACTTCTCACACTCCCGCAACAAATTTTTGCGGAAAACCAGAAAGTAACATTGACTACAAAAAGTATAACCTTAAAGACTGCATTTGAAGAAATCGAAAAGCAAACAGGATACTCTGTCGATTATGAAGATACAAACATCAGTTTGAATAAAATCGTAAATGTTTCTATCAACAATCTGAATTTGCCGGATGCTATAAAAACCGTGTTGAAAAATACCGGATATACCTACTCTATCGAAGGGAAACACATCGTTATTTCAACACAGAAAGTCAATCAGGCACAGAAACGTAAAATCACCGGAAAGGTGAATGACGCCAATGGCGAACCGATTATCGGAGCCAATATCGTTGAAAAAGGGACGACTAACGGTACGATAACAGACATGAACGGAGATTTCACATTGGAAGTCCCGGAAAAAAGCATATTGCTGATCAGTTACATCGGATATGCTCCACGTGAAATCGCGGTCGGAACTCAACAGAATATCAGCATAAAACTGAATGAAGACACGGAAATGCTGGAAGAAGTGGTCGTTGTCGGTTACGGTACACAGAAAAAGTCGGATGTAACAACGGCAGTCGCTTCTGTTTCCTCCGAAAACTTGAAAAACCGAGCAGCCGTAAGTTTTGGCGAAGCAATGGCCGGACAGGTTCCGGGTGTACTTATCCAACAAACGAATGGTGCTCCCGGCGGTGAAGGATTGACGATTAAAGTCCGTGGAACAGGCTCTATCACACAATCCAATGACCCGCTCTATGTAGTAGACGGTTATCCGATGGAAGGGGGAGCTTTCCGCCTGTTGAACTCTTCCGATATAGAAAGTATCCAGGTACTGAAAGATGCATCATCCACTGCCATTTACGGTTCAAGAGGAGCAAACGGCGTTGTGATTATCACGACGAAGAAAGGACAGATAGGGAAACCGAGCGTACAATTGAATGCATACGTCGGATTCCAACAACGTGAAAAAAAGGTCGAGATGATGAACCGCGACCAATATGTACAGTGGTTTATCGACGGCCGCAACCAGGCATGGTTGGACGCAAAGGTCATTTCATCCGATCCGGACCAGTCCCCGCATACAATCAACGATCCTAATTCCCGCCGTGCCCTCTATTCGGGAGCAAGTAGCCAGTATATGATACCGGACGGGACAGGCAGCTACAAATATAACTTCCTCGATCCGGCTTCCGTTGCACAAATGCCGGACAACGATTGGCAAGACCTGCTATACCGGAATGCGATGATGCAACAATATGAGCTGTCGGTTTCAGGAGGTGCGGAAAATACGCGCTATACATTCTCCGGCAGTTATACCAGCCAGGATGGTATCGTTTTGAATACGGACTATGAACGTTATAATTTCCGTACCAACATTTCCTCCAAAATCGCAAATTGCCTGAATGTCGGCATGAGCCTGATGGCTTATTATGCAAATGGAACGGAGCAGGCCAACGGAAAAGACTCTCCTGTCATGTACGCATTGAACCTGCCGCCTATCTATCCTCTTTATAATGAAGATGGCACATACGGATCGATGGTCCGCAATCCGGAAATTCTGGCAGGCGACGTAGCCAACCCGATCGGAATAGCCGAACAGGTCATGAACAAACGGAAACGTCACGGATGGTTGGGTACGATTTTCGCAGAGTGGGAAATCATTAAAAACCTGAAATACCGTATTAGCATAAATGGTAGTATTCAAGACAATATCAACAAGAAGTTCGAACCGTCGTATGTCGATTTCGACAGTTCCAAAGCGCCGCGTCCGGCAAAAGGGATCAATGAACGTTGGACAGATCGGGACTGGGTAATCGAAAATACATTAAACTATTCATTTACACTGGCAGACAAGCATAGTTTCAACGCCTTGTTAGGATATACCACACAATCACATTCTTACGAACATATGTACGGAGAAGCCAGAGGATATGCGAACGACAACATTACGACGTTGAACGCAGGAACCATGTATTCCTTGACAAGTGACGAATCCGAATATTCGATGATCTCTTATCTGGGACGTATCAATTATGTATATGATAACCGGTATATGTTGACAACGACTCTCCGTGGCGACGGTTCCTCCCGCTTCGGACGGAATAAGAAATGGGGTACCTTCCCATCCGTCTCCTTAGGATGGCGTATTTCACAGGAAAAGTTCATGCAGGATGTGAAACAGATCAGTGACCTGAAGATCCGTGCCAGCTTCGGTATTTCCGGTAATAACCGTATCGGTAATTACTCTGCCATCGGCTTGTTATCCACCGGATTCTATCCGACAGGAGATGCAGTCCAGAACACGGTTAATCCGAACACGATGACAAACGACGATTTGGGTTGGGAACGTACACGCCAATATAATTTAGGTTTTGAATTAGGTATGTTCAACAATAGAATCCGTTTGGAAGGCGACTTCTACGACAGCCGGTCTATCGACTTGCTTTTGAACGTCCCTGTACCGACCATTACAGGCTATTCCACTCAGATGCAAAATATAGGAAAAGTCCAGAATAGAGGTATGGAATTTTCTTTGAATACCAAGAACCTGACAGGAGCATTTACCTGGTCCAGTAACTTTAACATCTCATTCAATAAGAATAAAGTGTTAGAGGTTGGCGTTGACGGCCGCCCGATCTACGGAAGCGCACCGAATGCCAATAATGCGTTCATCACCCAACCGGGATATCCGATTGCCAGTTTCTATGGATATAAATATCTCGGAGTTTTCCAGAGTGAGGAAGAATTAGCCAAATATCCTCATCTGAGTGGAGATAAAGTGGGTGACGGCCGCTATGAAGATGTAAACAAAGATGGGAAACTCGATCAGAATGATAAAACGATATTGGGAGACAACAATCCGTTATTCACAGCTGGTTTCAGCAACTCTTTCAGCTATAAGAATTTCACGCTGGACATTCAGTTTACAGGTTCATACGGTGCAGAAGTATTCAGCTTCTATAAACGCATGTGCGGCATCTATCATGGTGATCGTAACGGTATGATCGAACAGCTGGGACGCTGGCGTTCGGAAAACGAACCGGGTGACGGTATTCACTTCCGCCCGACCCGTACACCTTCCGGCTGGCAGCGCGATCCTTCTTCAGCCTGGGTACAGGATGCTTCCTACCTGCGATTGAGAAACCTGACTTTCGGCTATAACTTCGACCAGAAAGTTTTGGATAAAGTAAAGATGAAAGGGTTGCGCCTGTATGTAACAGGACAGAACCTCTTCACTATTACGAATTATGTAGGCTACGACCCGGAGACCAGCAGCCAAAGCGGCCTTTCACAAGGGGGTGACTATCTGGGATATCCGACTGCCCGTTCATTTATAATCGGTGCCAATATTACGTTCTAAATGCTTAATACTATTCATTATGAAAAAGATATATTTATTATTCGTACTATCGCTTTTATGTATCTCTTGCAGTGATGATTTCATCACCAAGAATCCTCCTTCCGATCTAAACTCCGAAGGGTTCTACAAGACTGAGTCAGATATGAATCAAGCTGTACTGTCGGCTTATGCTAATTTACGATCTCTTTATAATCAGACTTATGTCAGATTAGGGGAAATCCGTTCGGACAACACGACTTATTCCTGGTTAAGCGGAAACCCGGCAAACGAGAAGGGAGTAGATGAATTTGCTTCGCCTCTGTTACCTGAAAACAATTTTTTAGCCAGTTGCTGGGATGACAGTTATAAAACTATTTTGCGTTGTAACATTGTTATCGGGCGAATCGGAAATATCGAGTTCAAAGACGAAAAGCTAAAGAATCAGTATATTGCGGAAGCCCGCTTCTTACGTGCATTAATCTATTTTTACCTGAATCGTACGTTTGGCGGTTACGGGTTAAACGGCGAATTGTTGGGAGCGATCAAAGTGGATAAAGAAATCACCCAGGTCGAAGCGTATGAATTGGGCAGAGCTCCTTTGCAGGAAATGTACGATCTGATAATCGAAGACTTGAAGTATGCGGAAGGCAATTTACCTGAAACATACGGTTCTACCGATATCGGCCGTGTGACAAAAGGAGGAGCAACCGCTCTATTGGGGAAAGTATATATGACAATGGCCGGTTATCCGCTGAACAAAGGGGATGAATATTACAAATTGGCGATTGAACAGTTCAAATCGACAATCAATAATCCCCGCTATTCTCTGGTCGCAACCTATAAAGACTTGTTTGAAGTCTCCAACAAAAATACGTCCGAGTCTCTGTTCGAAGTCCAATACAAAAAAGGCACTCAAGGCGGAGCTACCGGAAGTCCTTGGAATAATAATTTCGCACCTCGATTCTCCGATAAAGAAGTAGTCCTGGTCGGCGATAAAGGAGGGGAAAACTCGCCTACACAAGATATGTCTAATGCATATGAAGTCGGAGATCCCCGTAAATATGTATCCATGCGTGACGGTTGGACAAATGCAAAAACCGGAAGCTGGGAAAATGAAAAATATGTCTGCAAATATTACGACGTTTCATCCAGTGGTTCGGATAATGACAACAATTGGATCGAGTTGAGACTGGGAGACATTTACCTCTTATATGCAGAAGCTCTTGTCCGCACAAACGGAGATAAGCAAACAGCGATTAATTACGTGAATAAAATCAGGGAACGTGCACGCAATACACCGGGAGATCCGGATATTACACCGGCCGATGATTTACTACGTGACTATGCACCCGGCGATTTCCCAACGGCGAATGATTTATTACTCGCCATTGAAAAAGAGCGCCGCGTGGAACTGGCATTTGAGAACCATCGCTGGTTTGATCTGGTCCGTACCGGAAGGGCGAAAGACGTAATGACTGCCGAACAAAAGTTCGACGGATATCCCGAATTTACTTGGAGTGATGATGCATTGGCTTATCCGATTCCGATGACCGTTATGCAGTCTAATCCGGGAAAAATCATTCAGAATAAAGGATATACGCAATTATAAACTATCTTTGGAGGTGTGTCAAAAGTAAGTTCTAACGTTTTAGCGTGTCATTGCGGGCTTGACCCGCAACCTCACACTAAACTGATTTACAATAATTAGGATGAGATGGCGGGTCAAGCCCGCCAGGACACAGACGTTATAAATAGGACTTTTGACACACCCCCAATAAACTTATAATCCTATATTGTTATGAATAGATTAAGAATTACATTCGGTCTTTTATTATGCAGCCTTTCTTGTGTCTGCCTTGCTCAAAAAGAAGAACAAAAGTGTACAATCTCAGATTGCATAACCACTTTTTCGGAGGAACACGTGAATAAGAACAGTACAGGCTGGGCTTTCTGGTTCATCCCTGCGGACGGTATTGCGGATACGCTTTCGGTTAAAATGTCCTATGTGGACAAAGGGATAAAAACCCATGAGCCGCATTCCCATTTTGAAGACGAACTATTCTACATGGTCGAGGGAACATCTATTGTCCGCCTGAATGAAGAAGAACATGTTCTCAAGCCGGGGGATGCTTTTTATGCGCCGGGAAATTCCTCTCACAACATCCGCAGGACAAACGATCAGCCCATTAAGTATGTCATGTTCAAACGTGAGATTCGTGGAAAGCTGTCGGAACCGTTTTTGCCGGGAGTAAAAAACTACTCGATGAAGGACTGCCTGATTCCTTTCAAAGAATCAGCTCTGACTAAAAACGGCAATGACAAGACCATGTGGTATCTGACAAAAGAAATGTCTGCCGGAGGACTGAATGCCCGACTTCATATCCTTTCCGGTTCTGCCCGGTATGAAGCGGATGGCTATTCAGGACAAGAGGTTTATTTCATACTGGATGGAAAAGCAAATGTTTCGGTTAACGGCGAAAGCCGGACCATCGAACCGCTTTCATCCTGCTATTGCCCTGCCGGCTCCAAACATAGTATCCGGAATGCCGGCAAAGACGTTTTGAAATTTATTGTAGTAAGGACAAAATAATTAAAATAGATATGACTAAAATAATCACATTTCTAACAATGTTCCTGTTCTTATGGACAGGGAACATTTATTCTCAGGATAACCAGCTTACAGCTAAAGAAAAAAAGGAAGGCTGGGTATTGCTCTTTAACGGGAAGAATCTGGATGGATGGACTTCCGTCGGGAAAGACACACCGCCTGCATTCGGCTGGGTTGTTGAAGACGGTATCCTGAACGTGCGTAAACAGGGTGACAAAAGGGGAGGTGACATCATCACCCGGGATCAATACTCGGACTTCGACCTGAAAGTGGATTTCCGTATCACCAAAGGAGCTAACAGCGGGATCAAATACTTCTTTACCAAATACGAAAAAGGGGGATGGCTCGGACTGGAATATCAGATTCTGGATGATGAAAACCATCCGGATGCCAAACTGGGACGCGATGGGAACCGGTTGGAAGGCGGACTATACGACATGTTGCCAACCTCACCCAAGCAGGTCAATCCGATAGGAGAATGGAACCAGGCACGTATCGTGGCAAAAGGGACAAAAGTCACTCATTATTTGAACGGGAAAAAGATCCTTTCTTTCGACCGCAGCAGCGAACAATACAAAAAAGCATGGCAATTAAGCAAATACAAAAATTCCAAGCCGATGTTCGGTGATGTCAAGGAAGGACATATCCTTTTACAGGACCATGGAGACGAGGTTTCTTTCCGCAATGTGAAAATAAAAGTATTAAAATAATCTTATAACAAATTGAGACATGAAAAATACAACAAGAAGAGGTTTTATCAAACAGGTAGCCGCCACAGGTGTGGGGCTGACAATCGGTGGTATGTCTTTCAAGGCATCAAGTGCAAAAAGTTATGCAAATATCGTAGGGGCGAATGAACGGGTGAACATGGCTGTTATGGGAACAAACGGACGTGGCGCAGGTATGGCACGCAACTTCCAGAATCATAAAGATGTAGAGATGCGATATGTCTGCGATGTCGAAGAAAAGGCATTGGCAAAAGGTGTTGCGGCCGTGAAAAAAGCGGGCGGTAATCCGAAGACGGAAAAAGATATCCGGAAAATCTTGGAAGATAAAAACATCGATGCGATTCTGGTAACAGCTCCGGACCATTGGCATGCACCTGCCACTATCATGGCTTGCCAGGCCGGAAAACATGTCTACTGCGAGAAACCGTGCAGCCACAACCCGCACGAAGGGGAACTAAGCATTGCCGCCGCCCGCAAATATAACCGTGTCGTACAGGTCGGTGCACAACGCCGTTCCTGGCCCGGACTGACAGAGGGTATCGAAGCGTTGCACAATGGCGTTATCGGACATATCCATTTTGCAAAAGGCTGGTACACGAATAACCGTGCATCCATCGGTTTCGGGAAGGAAGTTCCTGCTCCTTCAACGATCGACTTCGATCTGTGGCAGGGGCCTGCACCCCGCCGCTCCTACCGCGACAACCTGATCCATTACAACTGGCACTGGTTCTGGCATTGGGGTACAGGCGAAGCATTGAACAACGGCACACATGAGATAGATGTCATCCGCTGGGGATTGGGATTGGATTTCCCGACAAGTGTCAGTTCCGAAGGCGGCCGTTTCCGCTTCAAGGATGACTGGGAAACACCCGATACACAGACAATCGATATTCGCTTTGGCAATAATTGCCTTGTTTCCTGGGAAGGACGCAGCTGTAATTCCCGCAATACGGAAGGACGGGACCGTGGAGTCATATTCTATGGAGAAGGCGGCGCGCTGGAAACGGGTGAGAACGGATATCGTATTTTCGATATGAAAAACAAGTTGATCAAAGAAGTCGCATCCAAAGATGTGATCGATGGACGCGACCCTTCCAGCCCGAGTGCAAACCTGGATATGGGACATATCGCAAACTTTATCGAATCCATAAAGACAAACAGCCGTCCGAATGGAGACATAGAAGAGCTGCATAAAAGCACACTGCTGGTTCAATTAGGCAATATCGCCTGGCGCACAGGACACCGCCTGATGATCGATCCGACAAACGGACACATCATCAACGACCCTGAAGCACAACGCCTGTGGAGCCGTACTTACGAACCGGGTTGGGAACCCATTGTTTAAAGCGTCATATCATGGTAAAATAGACGATGAAAAGCCGGACATTTGTTTGTGAAAGCAAATTCCGGCTTTGTTTTTTACCAAAATAGGCACTTGCAGACATTAAGAATCAGGGATATTTATGTATGTTTGCAACCAAAACACTTTTTTGTATAATCTAAAATCACCATGAATATGCGCATTATTCCTTATTTCGTTTTCTTTTTATGTTTCGCTGCGTGTACGGGAACACCACAAAAAGAGCCTCTCACCCTTTGGTATCATGAGCCGGCACACAATTGGGACGAAGCCCTGCCGGTAGGAAACGGACGGGCCGGAGCGATGGTCTTCGGAGGAGTTGAGAAAGAACAACTGCAATTGAATGAAAACACCTTGTACAGTGGGGAACCGTCGGTCGTTTTCAAAGATGTGAAGATCACGCCGGAGATGTTCGACCGGGTTACCGGACTGATGAAAGCCGGGAAATATACGGCTGCATCCGACCTGGTCTGCAAGAACTGGCTGGGACGCCTGCATCAGTATTACCAGCCGTTCGGAGACCTGCACATCCAAAACAATAAACACGGAGATGCCGGACAGTACAAACGGACACTCAACATTTCAGATGCTATCGCAACAACAGCATACGAACAAAACGGCATACGCTATGAACGGGAAGTCTTCGCCTCCCATCCGGACGATGTCATCGTCATTCATCTGAAAAGCGAGACCTCAAAAGGCATCGATATTTCACTCGACTTCACCTCTCCCCATCCGACAGCCGTACAGAAAGGGGAAGACGACCGCCTGATCCTGCACGGACAGGCTCCCGGCTATGTGGAACGGCGCACATTCGAACAACTCGAGCAATGGGGCGACCAATATAAACATCCCGAACTCTACGATGCAAAGGGAAACCGCAAATTCAACAAACGCATACTCTACGGAGATGAAATCGACGGAAAAGGGATGTTCTTCGAAGCCCAATTGAAACCGGTCCTTCCGAAAGACGGAAAATGCGAAATCACGGATTCCGGCATACACGTCTACAATACAGGAGAAGTCTATTTCCTGCTCAGCATGGCAACCAGCTTCAACGGTTTCGACAAAAGTCCGAGCCGGGAAGGTGTCGATCCTTCCGCTAAGGCGGCCGGTATCCTCGACAAAGCGCTTGCCTATGATTACCCGACATTGAAACAACGCCATACGGAAGACTACCGTTCTCTCTTCGACCGTGTCAATTTAGAACTGGTATCTTCTCCCGGACAAAAGGCGATGCCGACCGACACACGCCTCGAGCGGTTTGCACAAACTGCCGATCCGGATCTGGCCGCACTTCTCTTCCAGTTCGGACGCTACCTGATGATCAGCGGTTCACGTCCCGGAGGGCAACCTTTGAACCTGCAAGGAATGTGGAATAAAGACACGATCCCCGCCTGGAACTGCGGTTATACAATCAACATCAATACGGAAATGAACTACTGGCCGGCCGAACTGACCAACTTGTCGGAGTGCCAGGAACCGCTGTTCCGGATGATCCGCGAGTTAGCCGTCTCAGGAGCTGAAACCGCTCAAAACATGTATGGCCGCCGTGGCTGGGTAGCGCATCACAACACTTCCATCTGGCGGGAATCCCTGCCAAACGACAATGTGCCGACAGCCTCTTTCTGGCCAATGGTACAAGGTTGGCTTTGCAGCCATCTCTGGGAACACTACCAGTTTACACAAGATACGGACTTCCTGAAAAACGAGGCATATCCGCTGATGAAAGGAGCAGCCGAGTTCTTCGCCGATTGGCTGATTGATGACGGCGACGGACATTTGGTTACCCCGGTAGGCGTCTCTCCCGAAAATACCTTTATCACGGAAGACGGGCAGCAGGCGGCCATGAGCATGGGACCGACAATGGATATGGCGATCATACGGGAAACTTTCATCCGCACACTCGCTACTGCCGAGATGTTCGACCTCGACGAACCGCTCCGCGCCGAACTGAAGGACAAACTGGAGCGCCTGCTCCCCTACCAGGTCGGGAAACGGGGACAACTACAGGAGTGGATGTACGATTTCAAAGAACGTGAACCCCAACACCGCCATTTCTCCCATTTATACGGCTTCCACCCGAGTGACCAGATCACACCGGATAAGACGCCGGAGCTTTTCAATGCCGTCCGCAAAACCCTCGAATTGCGCGGCGACCTGGCTTCCGGCTGGTCGATGGGATGGAAGATCAACTGCTGGGCGCGTTTGCTGGACGGTAACCACGCCTATAAAATCATCGCCAACCTGTTCAACCCGGTCGGATTCGGCAACAGCGAACACAAAGGCGGCGGTCTGTTCCGAAATATGCTTTGTGCGCATCCACCTTTCCAGATCGACGGGAACTTCGGCTATACGGCCGGTGTCACGGAAATACTGTTGCAAAGCCATGCCGGCTACATCCACCTGCTTCCTGCCCTGCCCGATGTATGGGCGGAAGGTACGGTTTCCGGCTTGAAAGCAAGAGGAAACTTTGAAGTCGCAATGAATTGGAAAGAGGGTAAGCTGACGGATGCAAATATCCATTCCCTGGCAGGGAAAAGCTGTACGCTGCGTGCCGGACAACCTTTTACAATCAAACAAAACGGCAAAGTCGTTGCCACTTCTACTCCTATCCGATCAAACGGCAAGGAATACCACCAAGCAACATTCCAATCAGATACGCATTTGTCGAATAGTTACAAATTAACGCTTTTATTCGATTAACTATTTACCAATCAATAATAATAACAATCATGAAATATTATAAACAAATTCACATTGCCGCCTTTCTTTTTTTACTTATTGGCTGCAATCAGCATCCTCAAAAAGTAGAACGAATCAACATGATTCCAAAAGTTATCACCAATGAACTATATATTTCAAAGAATTGCAAACTAATCAAGACAAATGATTTTTTCTATATATCCGATATAAAAGAAACCGATGGATTTATTAAAATCTATAATCCGGATGGCTCTTTTAATACAAGTATCGGGAAAATTGGAAACGGACCGGAAGAATTTACAACTCCCTATATCACTCCCTATAAAGATGAGGGCATCTTGGTATGGAATCAATGGGGAAGATATAATTCTGCAATTTCTCAAAACACAAAAGAAGGCATGCTTTTAAATCCTATTACGACTTGTTTTATCAATGAAAACGTAGCCTCTTTACAAACAGATTTTGAAGGGAATTTCATTATTTACAATCCAACTAAAAAAGAGGGTATTATCACACTCTATTCTAAAGATGGAAAAGAAATCGCTTCTGCCGGGAAGTTGCCATATCCACAAGATATATCTAATAGACAAGAATGTTTTTCGGGCAATATCATGTACAACCCTTATAACAAAAAACTTGTGCTTGCTTTAAACACGCTTCCATATACAGCTGTTTATCAAATTAAGGATAACAACATTACCCTTTTAAATGAACAAGAAATAGGGGACGCCGAGTATCATATTTCAGACAACAATATGAACATTCCTAATCCGGGAAAAGATTGTCTTGTCGGATTTTGTCTGACCAAAGATTACATTGTGTCTATTTTGAATGACCCGGATTATAAAGGAACTGACCGCAGCCAGACTTCCCCTAAACGACACACAGTAGGAGTTTATGATTACAACCTCAATTTAATTAAAATCGCCAATCTCAATATGCCAAGAATCAATTTGGCATCTCAAGGGAATGACAATAGTTTTTATTCTATCGTGTTAAACCCGGAATATAGTATTGTCAAAGCAGAGTTATAAGATGCTGTTTAAAATTTATTCAGCTGTCTTTTGAGAGTTCTTTTGATATCTTTCTTCTGTTTTCAGAAAAGCTACTACTCTTCATGGCAGGCGACAGTGGATGGGTATATTGGACGAAACGGAAGCGTATTGGCGCTGGCGGTGTTTGCGGAGGCGTCCTATCGGGGTCGTCAGTATGCCGAGCCAGGCCATGCTGATGACCGGAAAAGCAGAAGAGGACGAAATGATACGTCTGTTTTCTGGAATAATTTCAGTTATTAATCATGTTTTCGCGCACACACCATGTTTATTTAAAAATAAACTCCTACTTTTGTAGTCTGAACACATTATAAACCATTGATATGGATAAGAAAGTAATAACCTTTGGAGAAATCATGCTTAGACTGGCCACTCCAGACTATCTCCGTTTTTGTCAGAGTGATAAATTGAATGCTACCTTCGGTGGCGGTGAAGCAAACGTAGCTGTATCACTGGCTAACTATGGTATTGCAACAGAGTTTGTAACCCGTTTGCCGAAAAACGACATTGCACGTGCCTGTGTGATGGACCTGCGTAAATATGGTGTCGGAACTTCCCACATTGTTTACGGTGGAGACCGCTTAGGTATCTATTTCCTGGAAACAGGTGCCGTAGCCCGTGCCAGCAAGGTGGTTTACGATCGCGCCCATTCGGCTATCTCTGAAATCAAACCGGGAATGGTCAATTGGGAAGAAGTATTCAAAGATGCATCCTGGTTCCACTGGACAGGTATTACTCCCGCTATTTCGCAAGGCGCCGCAGACGCTTGCCTGGAAGCAATCCAGACAGCAAACCGAATGGGTGTACCCGTATCCTGCGACATCAACTACCGCAAGAACCTGTGGAAATATGGAAAGACGGCTTCTGAAGTGATGCCTGCATTGGTTGCCGGTTGCGACGTGATCCTGGGTAACGAAGAAGATGCAGAAAAGGTATTCGGCATCAAACCGGAAGGTTTCGATGTGACAGCCACAAACGGTGAAGTAAACGCTGCCGAATTCGAATCGGTATGCACACAGTTGATGGCTAAGTTCCCGCGTGCCAAGAAAGTGATCATCACACTCCGCGGCGCTATCAATGCCAACCACAATACCTGGGGTGGTGTCCTCTATGCTGACGGCAAACTGTATCAGTCCCGTCGTTATGACATCACGCATATCGTTGACCGCGTCGGCGGTGGAGACTCTTTCATGGGCGGCTTGATCTATGGTCTTTTGACTTATACAACAGACGACCAGAAGGCGCTCGATTTCGCTGTTGCAGCTTCCTGCCTGAAACACACGATCTATGGTGACTTCAACCAGGTGACTGTTGATGAAGTTGAAAAACTGATGGGCGGAGACGCTTCAGGACGAGTATCAAGATAAGAAGAATAATGCGACAATTAGACAATGTGCCAATATGCCAATGGAAGAGACAGATTCGGGACATAAGCTAATTGGCACATTGGCATATTAACACATTAATAAATTATTCATTATGGCAAGATTCAATAAAATGCAGGTACTCGACGCGATCGTCAGCACTGGAATGGTACCTGTTTACTACAATAAAGATGTAGAAACGGCAAAACAAGTCGTAAAGGCTTGTTACGAAGGTGGCGTACGCGCTTTCGAATTTACAAACCGTGGTGACTTCGCTCACGAAGTATTTGCGGAACTGATCAAGTTCACAGCTAAAGAATGTCCGGAAATGATTTTGGGTGTCGGCTCTATCGTGGACGCCGGAACAGCTTCCCTCTACCTGCAATTGGGTGCAAACTTCATTGTCGGCCCGTTGTTCAATCCGGAAATTGCGAAGGTTTGTAACCGTCGCTTAGTTCCTTATACACCGGGTTGCGGTTCCGTATCGGAAATCGGTTTCGCTCAGGAAGTAGGTTGCGACCTGTGCAAGATCTTCCCGGCCGGAAACGTGGGCGGTCCGTCATTCGTGAAGAATATCAAAGCTCCGATGCCCTGGTCCATGATTATGGCGACAGGCGCTGTCGAACCGACGGAAGAAAACCTGTCGGCTTGGTTCAAAGCAGGTGTGACCTGTGTCGGTATGGGTTCCAAACTGTTCCCGAAAGAGATGATCTCAGCCGGAAACTGGGAAGCAATCTCCACTCTCTGCCGCGACGCGCTGGCTACTATCAAAAAATATCGTTAACAACATAAACCACTAATAGTATGAAGACATTTCTCGATTCCAATTTCCTGCTCCAGTCGGATACTGCCCAGAAGCTGTATCACGAACACGCAGCGAAAATGCCGATCATCGATTATCACTGCCACCTGATCCCGCAGCAGATAGCCGACAACTACCAGTTTGCCGACCTGACAGAGATATGGCTTGGTGGCGACCACTACAAATGGCGCGCCATGCGTGCCAACGGTGTACCTGAAGAATACATCACAGGAGACAAACCGGCTTATGAGAAGTTTGAAAAATGGGCGGACACCATGCAACATGCCATGCGTAATCCGCTCTATCATTGGACTCACCTCGAGTTGAGCCGTATCTTCGGTGTAGACAAGGTGTTGAACCCGTCCACCGCCCGCGAGATCTATGACGAATGTACAGCCAAGCTGCAAACACCCGAATTCCGCGCCCAGGCGATCATGGAACGGATGAATGTGGAAGTCGTTTGCACGACGGACGATCCGATCGATGATTTGCAATATCATGCAGCTATCCGCAAAAGTAGCCTGAAAACAAAAGTTCTTCCTGCCTGGAGACCGGATAAGGCAATGGCGATCGAGAATGTCGCAACATACAATGAATATCTGACGAAGCTGGAAGCCGCCGCCAATATGTCGATTCTGAACTTCAAAGATCTGATCGGCGCCCTGCAGAAACGTCACGATTTCTTCGAGTCGCAGGGTTGCAACCTGTCCGATCACGGTCTGACTACTTTCTATGCCGAACCGTACACAGACGCCGAAATCGAGGCGATCTTCCTGAAGGCTCGCATGAAGAAAGAACTGACAGCCGAAGAGATCGACAAATTCCGTTCCGCCATGCTCTATGAGTTGGCTGTGATGGATGCCCGCAGTAATTGGGTACAGCAGTTCCATATCGGAGCTACGCGTAACAACAACGCCCGTATGTTCAAGAAGTTAGGTCCGGACACCGGTTACGACGCTATCGCCGATGCCGAAGTCGCCACTCCGCTATCCCGCTTCCTGAGCCGCCTGGACGAAGAAGGCATGTTGGCGAAGTCGATCTTCTACAACCTGAACCCGCGTGACAATGAACTGATGGTCACCACGATCTACAGTTTCAACGATGGTACGGTACCCGGAAAGATGCAATACGGTTCCGGCTGGTGGTTCCTGGATCAGATCCACGGTATGGAAAAGCAACTGAACGCTCTGTCAGACTTAGGATTACTAAGCCGCTTCGTCGGTATGCTGACAGACTCACGCAGCTTCCTGTCTTATCCGCGTCACGAATACTTCCGCCGTATCTTGTGTAACATCCTCGGCCGCGAAGTAGAAAATGGCGAATTGCCCGCATCCGAACTGCCTTTCATCGGCAAGATGGTTGAAGACATCAGCTACAATAACGCAAAACAGTATTTTGGATTCTAAGAGTCCCGAAGGACAAAAGTTTTCCAAAAATAAACTTTCAATCCTTCATCTGTTGGCTTATACAATTGTATTGTAGCTGCTTACAGATGAAGGATTGTTTTTAGAAAACTATATCTTATCCATGAGCTTATTTAATTCAAGGATAACAGCATCATGTGAATAAAAATCGGAATACCATCGCCCTCCATATTCATCATTCCTAAATTGGAGATTGAAATCTTGCAATATTCCGGAAAAATAAGATTGTGTCTCCGACTGGTTATTTAATAGCCTAAGATTGTAATAATATGAGTCGTGTGTTGCACTAAAGCAGATATCCATACGAACTTTCTTCCCATAGGTCAGAGTAGTACAAGTTTCACCGTATTCCCATATCCCCCAATCCCAATTTGGCCTATTGCTAAAAGGTCTTTCTTCATAAAGCAAATGTATATGCAATTCTCTATGGGCACCACTCATTCTCGTTGTTTTCATTAACACAATACTCTCAACCGAATCGGGCTCTCCTGTAGTCAACCGCTCCCTATGAACAAAACGTTTACTCGAACCCTCTATATAATCCCAAATTGAAGCATGATGAACAAAGTGTTTTATCCAACCATGAACGCTCTCATGGTTTTCTTCAATTATCTCTTTCAGGACATAACCTTTCTTTATATCTATTTCTTTAAAATCAGATACTTTCGTATATATTGCATCGATTAACCGCCTTATACTGCTATTCTTTGCCTCTCCCTGATATACTTCGCTATCTGAAATAAAATCTTTCCACGTTTCAAAATCACCTTTATTAGTCAGAAAGTCCCAACGCCAGGAGGATTGCCATTTACCGAAGGGGGATGGAGCGAAACAAAGTAATGCCCTTTCAAACCGATGCCCTTGCGTTGCCAATAAACCGTTTTGGTCAAACAATGCACACATAGCATCCGCATAACGGGTAAAATTACGAATCGAGATCTCGTCTCCCATAAAATCCAACATGAAGCGTATCTGGCCAACAAAATAAGGATGTTCTTCTATGGCATGGATATGAACTATCCACTCCTCCAATTCCTTTATAAGACGAGCCTTGTTCCTTTCCTCCTCAATCTGCTTTTGAGCGAAAGCCGAAATCTGAAACTCTTCATGGCAAATATCTGCAATAATGTCCCTACTCCCCGACAAATGTTCTATTGATTTCAATACTCCATTCAGGTTTTGTCCGGTAATATCACTATTGATTACAAGATTCCTTAAAATCCTCATGTAAGCAATAAATTCCTCGTCAGGCTTATCCAAACTATTAATTATGGCATAGCCTAAAGCAGCCTTTTCATAAGTATATGATTCCGGTGTAAATATCTGGTAGAAGAGCGTTAAATCCTTTGTTGCAAAAGGGAAGTAAAGATAATCATTTACTTTATTAATAACGGATTGCTTCTTTACCAGAGCATCAAGCACAGGAGAGAGCCATTGTACAAACTCCGGAATTATCAAATTCAACTGCTCCACCACATAGACCGGATATGTAAACCCTTTATTCCGGCTAATGTGCTCAAGAACCTTATCTTCAATAGCCTCATTAGGCTTACAATCAAGAAATTCGGACAATACTTTTCTTTTCTCTTCATCAATAGCCAGCCCCAAATGCAGGTTGCGGTATCTGTTTGTCCAGAACAGGAACAACATATTATAGAAAAACCTGATTTGTTCATCATCTATCTCATATGGCTTTTCCTGATTCATATTCCGGTTCGTCCAAAAGAGCGTTGTCCAGTCATTATCCATTTTACGCTTCCATTGTATTACAAACTCTTCCTTATATGGAGCATCCGCCTTTTCAAACAATCCGTCAATAAAAGACTTCAAGTTCTCAAATTCAGAAAGAGGACGCCCGCGCCCATTCATCTTGATATATAAATCATTACTTATACCGTTAGCATTCAAATTCAAAAAGGAAAATGTAACCGGACAGTCTTCACTTGTAAGTCGCGACCATAAAGCATTAAAATCATGCCCTTTTAATTTCAAATGAATAATCTGCAACGTATTGAGCATAGCAGCTACCGTCGAATCTTTTTGCCATGAAGAAATAAACCAACTACAATCCGTGATAGCTTCTTCGATGTTATCGCCAAACTCTTTAATCGATGACATTTCTTTCAGCAGATATTTGCAAAAATCCTTTGAATATTCCCGTGACAGATATTCCAATCCGACCGGCATGACTTGCCCCGTGTGTGACATGGCAAATACATACAGGTACAACAACCATAAAGTAGTCAACCGTTGCTGACCGTCAACCGGCACAAAACCGCCCATCTCAGTTTCATAAGAGCCATATATGTAGTTTAAATCGATACTTCGGTTTTCCGCCTCAACAGTCTGTATGATCTGTTCTATAAAATTCAAGGCCACAGCCTTATTGCTTTTCTTTCCCTGAACATAGTCACGCTGAAGGCGAGGAATAACAATCTTCTTATTTTCAAATGCTTTCCAGAAAAAACTGCTCATAATGTTTCACTTTGAAGGTAATACTTTAACTTGTCGGCGAAATCTTTCATATACGCTTCACTATCGCTTTTCGTCCAGGCGCCATAGTTTATATAGTTCTTCTTGCTATAGTATTTCATGAACACCTGTTTGGTGCAAATCGGAATATACACATTGGCTATATTTTTCAGAGACTCGTCCTCTCCCTTATTCCCATCGGCTGCGATAATATAGAGTCTCTTCCTTGGAAATAACGCGTTCTTATAACTGCGATTTGTTGTACTATCCAGCAATACGAGATTGCCGACCAAATCTTTGTCGATAATCTTTTCATCTCCCAGTTGCTCGTCAATAAAAGTATTGACTAAAGACCACAGAGTTTTAAATGACTCCGTTTTATTATCTTTGAGAAATTTGTCTACCGCTTCCTGAATGTCGTCCCTATATTTCACCGAATCAGGTGAATCCTTTTTCCGTATTTCATCGATATAACGCAGATTATCCACCCAGACAATCTGGTCTTCCAACTTATCGAGCTTACTGTCCGTCTGCGAACCGACATGTTCTATATCCCATGACTGCTTGTAAAGAAGATCGAATGGAAAGACCTCAAACGGCAACATGATTTTGCTATCATTATTGAGTTGATACCTTTGTAGCAATGTCTCTATATTATACAGGACCATCCATCTTCTAAGTTCAGCGACAGGCATTCCATATTTAATATGACCAATAGCGATATCATTATTTTTATTCATTAGCGTACGAATACGCTTCCTTAAAAACTCGATGCACCCTTTCTTATTCTGTTTCAGCAGCTCATCTATAAATCTTCCGGTAATCCCATACTTTCCACAGAAAGTAAGAAAACCGATATAATGATAGGTGTAAGGATTGTCGTACAAGTCTTTCAACCTGATAAAATAATTCCGGCAGGTATCCCATAGTTCAAGAAGATTTCCTTTCGAGAATATGCGGAACGAGACAAGGGGATCAACATTTATATCGTCGGCTGACACTCCTGCTGCCAAATTAAATATAAAGTCTAACCTGGATGTCCTGTATACAGAATCGTTCTGTTGAAACATTGACCAAAACCGGTCATTCCCTAACTCTATCGCCATAGCATCATATTGTGCGGCACATAGAGCCTTATCCTTTATCGGACTTTTATCCGACAATAACAAAGCCTTGATAAGTTCAGCATTAGTAAGAGGAATCTTACCACTATTCAGATTCCGGAATATGGCATGTTTCTGGTCCTTATTTATTATATACCAGATAAATTGTACTGACTTCTCTCCGGATGGCCGTGACAACAGTTCCTTAAATCTATTCCTGCACTTTTCCATCGATTCAATACCCTGCTGCTTCCACAAGGAATCGATATGTTCGTTCTTGTCGTCAACAAGGCTATTCTCGAACCATCTCCTAATAGTTCGATAGGCATTAGAGATATAATAGAAATCTATATTTTCTTCTGAAATCTCATTTATAGTGCCTTCCAGAAAAGAAGTTCTTGCAGCATCAAAACCTGCTTCATTCCCGTCACGCTCAAATTTGAGTGCATACATCTCTTCGTCGGAAAGTTCAAGATACTTCTTTATAAGATAAATTGTTGTCAGCCTTTGCTGGCCATCAAGCAACTCAAACTCATTCTCATTACATTCCACTAATGCAAGAGGTTGCATGCAATACAACTTTTGAGAAGAATTAATCTCAAAATCCAGAAGATCATCGAGTAGCTCCGTTACGTTTTCACTCGTCCATTTATACCCCCTTTGCTGGCTGGGGATATGAAAAGTCAACCCATCAAGCTCACTAACGGCTTTAAGGTCAATCCTATCAAACTCTATACTCTCACTCATATTAGCATTACTATTTCCGCTTCGCCTTTGCCGCCGCCTCTTTCGCCTTTTGGGCTTCGCGGCGGGCTTTTTCTTTGGCTTTCAGCTTTTCCTGATATTCGCGTTCTTTCTGCTTGCGCTCTTTTTCCTTCTGCTTGAGGCGCTCTTTGTATTCGCGTTCCTTCTGCTTGCGGAGTTCTTCGCGGGCTTTCAGCTTCGCTTTACGTTCGACTTCAGTTTGTTTCAACTTGGCTTTACGATCACGTTCGAGTTGTTTTTCCCGGTCGGTTTTCGCTTTCAACAAGGCTTCTTCTTCGGCTTTCTGCTTCTTCAGAAGCTCTTCATTCTCTTTCGCTTTCTTTTCCTGCAACTCTTTTTCGGCCTTTTGTTGGGCTTCAAAGGCTTTACGGGCTTCTTCCTTGCGGGCGGCTTCTTCGGCGGCTTCACGCTTGCGGAGTTCTTCGATCTCTTTCAGGGTGAGTTCCTTCGGTTGCTCAACAGGAGCGACAACGGCAGGAACGGTATCGGCCTGTAGCGGGGCAACTGTGTCCTTAACAATCACCTCTTCTTTGCGAACAACCGTTGTATCGATCGGTGGCAGCTCAACCGGAACCGTGTCTTTTACGACTTGTTGTTCTACCGGCGGCTCGACAGCTTGCTGTTGTTGCTGTTCCTTCGGACGGACGGTTTTCTTAACCGGCGGCTCTTCCTTAGGCTGTACGACAAGCGTTTCTTCCGGGATGTTTTCCTCTGCCTCTTCGATCTCTCCGGCTTCTGCTTCAGCTTTTTCAGCCTCGGCTTTTGCATCTTCTTCCTTGATCTGCTCGGCAGTCATGCGTGCTTTCCAACGGGCGGCCAATTCAGGTGCAGCCTCGCCGAAGTTTTCCTGGAAGAAGTCGACGTATTCCTCGAGCGTCTTACCACGCATCAGCGTTTCGTAATTATCATCGGATATCGGGAGGATGGCAACATTCTTATCCAAAGCCATCGCATACCCGTCTTTTCCGTAGATCATCTTATAGTAATGGAGAATCTCATCGAGGTTGAAGAAACCATGAATGGTCAACATAGTCATCGGACCTGCCTCCTCGAAACTCAAGTCGAACTCTTTCACCATAAAGTTGGCGAAGTTATAAGCGGCAACGGCAAAGAGCAACTGGTTACGGTCGAGCGTTCCGGTCGGATACATCAACAACATCCGGTAAGAGGTATTCGGTTCAGCCGTAAAAGTACGAGCCGAGTCGGCAGCCGAAAGCGTACCATCGTCACCGACACCAAAACGCAGGTTCCAGGTCATTCCCCTGACACCGCCTTGAACCATCATACGCCCGCGAAGGACACCTTTCAGCATCTCGCCAGCCAATTCTGTCACATCGGCGGACGGATATTTCTCTACCAATGCTTTCAGGGCATTCTTAAACCCTTCGGCATCTCCCGCCTGCACATAGGTCAAAGCATCGAGGAACATGAACTTGGGCAGCAGATCCGCCAACGGATACTTGGCGCTGACTTCGCGGAAGTTACGGCGCACAGTCACAGTATCTTCAGCCAAGTAGCTGCTATAAGTAGCCTGGTAGATCGAATCCTGCATCACATCCATCATGCGGATATTGTATTCGTAATTGGGATCGGCAATCGCAATCGCATAATCCGATTCGGGGAACGTATTGATCAACTTGTTCTTATACTCGGTAGCCAAAGTCGTATTACCCGAACGGAGCGCCATCAGATAGACCTGATAATAGCTCTCCAAAAGATGGTTGTGTTTCGGGAAACGGCGTTCCAGTTCCTCAAAGGCTTCGGTGGCCAACGGGATATCTTCGAGCTTATCCTTATAGATCATTGCCATATTATAGAGACCGTCTTCTATAATGATATTGGAAGCTTCCACATCTTCAGGTGTCATCGGAAGTTGCTGGATGTAGTATTCGCGCGTCTTCGGATCATCGGCGGCAACCGGTTCCAGGCCGGCTTCCAACGAATCGGCAGCTATCGGCAAGCCGTCAGGACCTAAAGCGACAGAGTCTATTGCCGCTTCTTCGCCGTTTGCCATCTCTTCATTAAAGGTGGACATTTCCTTTTTACGCCGGCGCCAGTTATCTTCCAGCGTTCGCCGTCCCCATTTACGCTGGAAAGCGGTTTTTCCCTGCGCGACAGCCTGCGGGTTGTAGAAATAGAAGCCGGCGCCTCCGGATGCGGTCGGTAAGGTGATGCCACCTGTTTCCGTTCCCGGACGGTCGATACCTGTTCCTTTTGCCTCTTGTTCAGCGAGGTAAGCCTCCTTCTCGGCAAGAGCTTTCGCCTCTTCTTCCTCTTTCTTTACCTGTTCGATGATCTTGTCGATCACGGCAAGGCGTTCCGCTTCAGGCATTTTGGCAAGTGTCTGTAAACTGTCCTGCAAATGGACGGCTTCCACATGGACGACCAGTTCGTCCAATATGGCGGAGAGTTTGGACACACGTTCATAGTCCTTATATTCTTTCTGGATGCCGGACAGAGCGCCGCTGAAATTCGGCTGCGCCTTGACATAGTCACGTTTCAGGAAATAGAGGTCTCCCAGTTTGATCTGGCAGATCGCCTTGTCCAAGCCATTCTGGGTACTTTTCTCCACACCTAACTCGTAGTTTTTGATAGCGTTGACCGTATCTTCCCGGCTCAGATAGACATTTCCCAAAGCATAATAAACCTGGTCGAGCAGGTCCTTATTCTTATCGCTCTTCGCCATCCGCTGCAACATCTTGACTACTTTCTGGAAGTTTCCGCCGGTAAACACTTCGGTCTGGCGGATGCGGGCGGCAAATTCGAGTTCATACGGAGGATTGGCTTTTATCACCTGCCCGAACATCTGGTAGGCAAGTCCATTTTGCTCCTGGTCGGCATATATCTGTCCCAACAGGTACTTCATGCGAGTCCGTTGGCGGCGGTTCTTCTCCGCCTTGATAGCCGTCTTGAAGTAAGGGACAGCTTCTTCGTATTGCTTATTCTTCACCAGGTAATCGGCATAAACTGTCGCATACTGGTTCAGGTTCTTCCGGGGAATACCATTCGTATTGAGTTTGCCTAAGATATCTTCGGCCTCGTAGAACCAATCCATCTCCGAATAGCAACGTGCCTGCCAGAGACGAGCTTCGGCCACGACTTCCTCGTCATGCGCATAATGGCGGGCGATATAAGAGAACGTTGCAGATGCTTGCAGAAAGTCGGCATTGTAAAACTGGGCCTGCCCCATCATCAGCCAGCACTTTTTCAGGAAAGGGTTATATTCCTCCTGTTCCTGCCAGGCGCGTTGTTTGGGGTCGTTGCGCCATCCCGGTTTCTTGGGCGGCTTTGTCTTGATGGAGTGGAGCTTGATGGCTTTATTGCTTTTCTCGATTGCGCGGTCGAAAGGACCTCCGGCGGTTTGCTTGTCTTTCGGCTGTGCACTGATCGGATACATCAGAATCATGTCGGAATAGCTCTCTTTGTAACCATTCTGCATGGAAAGCAAGGCTTCGTCGAAAGAGGTCTTACCATTGAAATAGATATTGTAGCGGGAGTTAAAGGCATGGTAAAAGCGGTTCGCCTTGGTATTCTTTTTCGTACTGCAAGACCAAAACAAAGAGACAACTATTAATGCCAATATATAGTAGAAACCTTTCTTCATTGTATTCGTTTGTGATATAAATGAGGATTTATATCATTCATTTAACGCTTGGAGACGGCTTTTATTGCTTTCACTATCAAAAAGAAAAGGACGAGGACGAGAATGATAAACGCACCGGAAGGAACATTCAGGAAATAGGATAAGACCAACCCTGCCACACAGCCTAAAAAGCCGATGGCAATACTGCCGAACATGATCTTTTTGAAGTCTGACGTAAAGAGGTTTACCGTGATCTGCGGCAACGTCAGCAGGCTCATCAACAACATAATACCGACCAAACGGATCGAAAGGACAATCGTCACGGCAATGAAGAACATCATCACGTATTCGATCCACTTGACAGGCAGCCCTTGCGTAACAGCAAAATCCCTGTCGAACGCCACATAAACGATCTCACGCAGGAAAAGACTGAAAAGAACGACCAGCAACAGCGCCAGACCTGCAATCCAAACGATATCGCCCGTCGAAATCGTCAATATATTCCCAAAGAGGTAAGCAGACAGGTTCGGCGCATAGCCGGGAGTCAGGAAGATAAAGATCACTCCCAACGCCATACCCAACGACCAGACACCGGCAATGGCGGAATCTTCCCTCACATTCTGCGTCTTGCTGACCCACTCCACGCCGAACGCGGAAAGCACCGAAAACAGCATCGCCATCAGAATCGGATTCGTCCCTAAATAGAAACCCAACCCCAATCCCCCAAAAGAGGCATGCGTAATACCACCGCTGATAAAGACCAGGCGGCGGGACACAATATACGTTCCCACAATGCCGCAGGCGATCGCAGTTAGCAGGCTGCCCAAGAGGGCATGTTGAAAAAAGCTATATTGCAGTAAATCCATTCTTTTTCTTATTACATCCTTTTTTTATTCCATGGGCATGAAAACTTAGTTCCATGCCCATGAAACTAAAATTTCACAGGCATGGAAATTAATGTACACGCCGTTCGCCGACAATCAAGAACGCCTCGTCTTTCAGGGCATCCGGCAAACTGATCGCACGAAGTTGCAGGCTGCGCAGCCAACCGGCCACCTCCACATCCTGCAAGGTATAAAGCACGTCGCGAAACTCATTCACAGCATCTTCGTCATACGCATCGGAATCAACGCCCTGGAATCGGTCCAGTTCTTCATCATCGTAATATTCGATTTTCTTGCTGACGGCAGCCAGCAGACTGTCGCGTTCGCAGGTTTCATGCTGCCCGCAACACTCGTCCGTGACAAGCTCCTGCGCTTCGGGAATTTCCGAAATCTCGCCGCGTTCCAACATCTTCTGCAACTTCCGGTTCCGGAAATAGCCGGCGATGGCGGCAATGACACCCAATACGATAATACCTATGAGAATATACCACATATCCTTGTCCTTTTTTCTATATTCACTTTTTCATCTATTTGCGTCGGAGCTGACAACAAATCCGGCCATCTTCAGGTCCTCCCAGAAATGAGGATAACTCTTGCTCACCACCTCCGGATCGGCAATCTCGATCCCTTCCGGACGCACAAGGGCAGCAGGCGCAAATGCCATTGCCATGCGATGATCCTCGTAGGTCGCAATGACTGGATGCGCTTCCGGCTCACAACGTTCGCCGTTCCATTCCAAGATACTGTTGTTGCTGTCCGTCAGCAGATAACCCAACTTGCGAAGCTCTGTTTTCAGCGCCTCGATACGGTCGGTCTCCTTTATCTTCAAACTTTGCAAACCGGTAAAACGGAAAGGGGTATTCAATAACACACAGGTGACGACAAAGGTTTGAGCCAGGTCCGGCTCATTCACGAAGTTATAGTTCAGCTTCTTCACACTGTTGCCGTTGTGTTTCAGGACTACGCCGCGGTCAGAGAAAGTAGTGCCGACACCAAGTTGCGCAAACAGTTTCGCCCCGGCAGCGTCTCCCTGCAGGCTATTCTTAAACAATCCTAACAATTCGACCTCCGCATTCCGGGACAATGCCATCATGGAATACCAATAGGAAGCGGCACTCCAATCGGATTCGACCGTAAAAGGAACCGAGTTATATTCCTGCGGGCATACTTTGATCGTCTGCCCGTCCCATTCCGCCTTCACCCCGTATTGCGCCATCAGTTGCAAAGTCAGGTTAATATAAGGTTTCGAAATAATATTCCCCTCCAGATGCAACGTCAAACCGTTTTCCATCAAAGGAGCGATCATCAGCAACGCCGAAATATACTGTGAACTGACTCCGCCGGCAAGCGAAATCTCGCCTCCGTGCAACGCACTTCCGAAAATACGGAGCGGAGGATAGCCTTCTTTCTCCATATATTCTACCCGCGCCCCGAGTGCGTTAAGCGCATCTACCAATATCTTGATCGGCCGGTTCTTCATCCGCTCCGTCCCCGTAATTGTCCATTCGCCCACCACCTTAGACAAAAAAGCCGTCAGGAACCGCATTGCAGTCCCCGCGGCTTTTATATCAAAGTCACGATCATTCGAATCGAGCGCCTTCACCATCACCTCCGTATCATCGCAATCCGACAGATTCTGAATCTCATACGGACTATAACTCAACGCATTCAGTATCAACGCACGGTTACAGATACTTTTGGAGGCGGGAAGCTTGACGGAAGCTTTCAGTGAAACAGGAGACTTTATTGTATAATTCATACCTTTGCATTAAAATGGAATACAAAAGTACGGAAATTATCAATCTAATATCTCACCCACACATAAGATTTTACCGATTGCCACTTCCTGCTTATCCAATTCATCCATATCAATTTTCTTATCTGTTTTCAAAATCTCCATCTTATCAAACGGGTTACAGTCAGCTACTATTTCAACTGTATGTTCTCCTTCTGGCAACTCTGGCAACCAAAAATAGCTCATCCTATTATAAGTACAATATTTATCAAAGCGCCGAGTTTCTTTCAGGTTCTTACCATCAACAAACACTTTTAAATGTGCACCTCTAAGTCCCATAATGTCGAATAATCCTAATCGAGTTCCCCTAAAACGGAAACGAATCTTTTCATCACTTTTATTGGTAGAAGCGACATAGGAAAAATATTCCCCAAAAGGCTTTACATATGGATCACTCTTCTCTTTTTTCTTCCATCCAGAAGAAAGCCATGCCTCCTTTACGTCATACATATTGGCTGCCTCATAATTTGTATCACATAACGGAGTATTTTTCGGCATCATGATTCGACTTTTTTTTATCATATCGGGAAAAACTTTACATAAAGTTTCCATATAAATTGCATGCCCTGCATCTCCCGGGTGTGTCCCGTCTTCGGTAAAACGTATTCTTTTACCGTAGTCCATATCCTTTAAAGCATGCATTACCAACTTATCCTCCCTCAGCAATCGAGCGACAGCATAATCAAATGAAATCGAAGAAATCCCATAATATTGAGCTATCTGCTCCATGATACGTGCAGAACGCCAATGTTCACCTCTCATAATCGTACTTTTTTGCGGAGTGTTCGTCGTATATAAAAAACAGATATCCACTTGCTTCGAATGTTTCTGAATTTTCCGAACAATACCTTCCATAGAACGTACAATTTGTAAAGAATCTGTTTGTGCATCGTTGACCGCAAACTCTACAAATACCAGATCCGGATTTTCTGATAATACCTTTTCATCGATTCTGGCCACTCCCAAATCCGAACCGGTACCACCAATACCGGCATTTATCGTCGACAAAGGGACTTCCGGATAAGATTTCTTAAACCATTCTTCGAATTGAACACGATAACCGGGAGCTTGTGTTATGCTCCCTCCTAAAAAGGCTATTTTCAAAGGTTCTTTCTTTTGTATCTTTCTATTAGTCCAATATAATCCGTTCCTTAAAGACAAACATCCCGGCAATTCTTTTCTCAATAAGAGACAAGCACCACCACCTGCTGCCAATCTGACTTTGATTCTATCTTCGCTCTTCACCGTATGGGTTGAAACCTGATAAGACTCTCGATTCTTTAAATAATGTGCATCAACTCCATCCTGCACTAAGGTCAGATCAAATCTACCTGTTGGCAAAAAAGACAAAGGTATCTCTAATTCTCGTTCTTGCTCATTCGTTACAGCTGCTACCAAGTAAGCATCATCTGTCTGTCGCATCATAATGATATATTCACCGATTTTACCATCCAATGTCTTACTTTCTTTCCATGGCATCTGCTGAGCAGAAATGAACGATAATAATTCTGGATATTTTTCATAGAATTCCGGAACATCTGGCAGAATCGTTGCACCTGAAAAAGTAATCAAAGTCCGGGCCGCCTCCGACACGACTGTAGAAGGAACCGGCTGGCTTTCATCTATTCTCGTCGTAGGTCCTTGCCGCAGATCAAACATCCCGTTATTCATATCAATCGGACCTGCTAACATATTCACAAAAACAGAAGTTACAAATGTAGACGGTACAAAAACTCGGTGAGCATCCAATTGAGCATGACAATATTCCCGAGTAATGGCATTAGGCCAAGTACGCATCTGTCCATAAGGATGGACTGGCCCATCATGAAAATCCACCAACAACTGGTTTTCAGCACACAATTCGGTTATCATTCTGGTCCGAGCATTTTTTTCCTGTTCGGAACCTTTCATAAACCCATATTTAACACCAATGGCACCCCAATCATGATACAATTTCAATGTTTCCTCAATCGGATAATTCCGTCCTCCTACATCATTTAAATATAACCAGATACCCACTCCTCTACTTCTCGCATATTGAATAATTTTCCGGACATCTTGTACCTGTCCTCCTTGCATGGGATCCGATTCACTTTCATGTTCCGGGCCGTACCAATTTGCATCTAACACCAATCCATTAAAACCTTGCCTTGACGCAAAATCAACCATACGTATCCAAGAAGGATACGTCATTGTATAAGTAAAATCACCAATAATAGCACCATCAATCCGCCAATCCCAAACATAAACACCTGGCTTCACCCAAGAGAAGTCCATCTGGGGTTCTGGATTCAACAATTCAATAATATGTGAATCAACCAACGTTCCCAGCTTATCACCTGTCATTACAACACGCCAAGAAGAACTATTTTCCTCAGATAAAGTCACAGGGGATGGTTCCACCATAAAACTTAAATTTTCTTTTTGAGACGTTAATCGTAAAGGATTTCCTGCACGCAAATCAGCCTCATGAATAGCGACATAACATTCAGGATCTATTTTCAACAGTACGACAGGGCGTCTCGTCCCATCAACACTTGAAAGTTTTTCCGGACCAATATTTGCATTTTCTCCATTATAAGACCAAGCTGTATAATCACCTGCAAAACAGAATCCAGTTAGTTCTGATTGAAGATCGTTCTGTTTCTCTGGAAATTCATATCGAAAAGCAAGTCCATCATTATACAAACGAACAACAAATAAAAACTTTGTTTTTTCACTTCCCATACAGGGTGCCAATTCCAACGTCAACTCATTAAAAACATCCGGGACCAACTTTCTTTTACCCCATACCGGTTTCCATACTGATTTAAACGATCTTTTACTATGATTTGAGATTACCCAGTCATTACCCGGTATCTTGTTTCCATTACCCATATTATATCCGATAGGAGAAGAATCTACAATTAGCTTATTTCCCATCAAAAACTTATATTCAAAGGTTCCTCCATCTGTTCGGGCAAACAGAACCTTCAACTTTCCATCCGGAGATAAAAGAGTGTACTCTTCCCCCATCATATCCAGGCTATTTGCCAAGGCAAACATCAAAATCCCCAAAACACGTACCCAAATCTTACATTGTAAAAACATATTCAATATATACTATAAATTATTATAAATGCTCTTTGCTATTATATCATATCCACCGGAAGTCGGATGGATACCGTCAGGGAAATAATTAACACTATCTTTCATTTCCTCCCGGTACAAATCGATCACAGGCAATTTTTCCTCTTTTGAAACACGTCTTATCACTTTCATTACTTTATTACGTAAAATCTCATCACGATGTTTCCATTTATCACCATACGGCGGTATCGGATAACAAAGATATACTTGATCTGAAATACTCTTCATTTTCCGTACTAATCGGAGATAATCTATATAAAAAAACTCTTCATTTATCCATTCATCTGGTCTCGAATCATTAGTACCTAATTTCATAACAATTACCTCTGGATTAAATAATTTTAAGTCATTGTATGCTTCTGTTTTCGAATAAGTAATAAATTTATCAAATTGCACAGCAGCCCCCGGAACTCCAAAATTGCGTATTTCAAAACTATCCCCCAACATTTTCTGTAATTTATAAGGATATGTCTCTTCAACCGAGTTTGTCAAATAACCATACGTAATACTATTTCCCACACAAGCAATCCGTTTACGAGAAAATATATCTTTACAAAAAGTATACATATCATCTGATACACAATTAAAAAGCGAGTCATTTGTACGAGTATTTACTCCATGATCAACCTTTTCGTATAACTCAATTTTTACGACTCCCTTTCTATCCTCTAATTTTGCTGCAAAATCTACCGATTGATGATAATCAATAACATTATCTCTCATTCCATGCATCAAAAGGCAAGCAGGGATATTCCTGTCTGGAATATGAAATATGGCAGAAGCTTGGCGTAAGTCCAACGAGTCTATTGCCTGGATAAACTTTTCTTGTACTACAGGAACAGGAAAATCTCCCTTTTTCGTTTCCAACAAATTATAAGTTCCAGCCATACCGACAAAAAGCCTGCACCCGGGAGTTTCCATTGCAGCTAAGGCTGCCAAATGTGCACCGGCAGAAGCCCCGCAAAAACCGAAACAAGACGAATCCAACTTCCATTCTTTCTCATGTTTTCGTATAAAAGATACGGATTTTTCTATCAAATCCATAACTCGTCTCAGCGTACCTCCTTGATCCATCAGAGGATATGAGATTCGGATACCGGCAATTCCTCTTTTTGCCATGTAAACAGAATGCTTTTTAAAAACATCCATATCTCCATGTTGCCATCCGCCGCCATGTATATAAATCATATATGGTACTCGCTGTTTTTCACTTTGGGGCAAATCTATTTCCAAATCGAAACGTCCCAAAGTTCCTGAGTAATAGGTATATTTCTGAGTCGAAACTTCATATAGTTTCTTTTCCGCTACAGCAGAAAAAGAAACTAACCATAAAAGAGTTATCCAAAACGTTTTCATCCCGTCTTATTTTTTTGGTCCTAATGTCTCACCTTGATTATACATCTGATTATTCGGCAAACCAGGCTTAGAAAGGCCTTTCTTCATCATCATTTTTAACTCATCAAAATACAATGGATAAATTGCGCGGGGAGAAACACCGTTCTTTTTACATAAAGAAGCAGCCATCCCAACGACTTCTCCCAAAATCCCGGTAGTTCTCATTACCCGAACCGTCCCTAATGCAACATGAGTAACGCTGATATTACGTCCTGCCATAAATAAATTATCAATATTCTTTGAATAAAGACAACGATAAGGAACCGGATAAGGATGTATTTTCTTCATTTTACAGATAGATTTAAACTCCTTTCCCGGAAAATGAGTCGTATTATCCGGATCGGGATAATGCAAATCAATAGTCCATGTAGTAGAGCCTGTTGCATCTGGATATTCCACAAAATTGACCAGATCATTCTCTGTCAGAATATGATCGCCAATCAAACGCCGAGATTCTCTTTTTCCAGCAATATAAGCGACCCACTTCAATGAACGGTTGGCATACTTCTCTTTTTCAGAATAGAAATTTTTCAGGAAAGACCAGTTAGAATATACAACAAGCAGCCCATAATCCCGGATATATTCCGCATCATCCACTTGATTTTTATTCATTCCGGTTTCCCAAGTCCATTCCCCCATTATGACTTTTTCAGCACTCTTCTCATTAAATTCAACACCATAATTAAAGATAGGGAAAGTTGAATTTTGGGAATCCTCTTCCGAATACCATTGTACCGATGCCCCCATTGTCATTTTATCTGCATGAATAGGGGCCGTAGGCTCATTATATTCGGACCTTGCTTCCCGTCCTAAGCGATATTCAGCATGGACCATAAATCCAAGATTGGCATCCCCTGTACAATCGGCAAACAACGGAGCACTAAGTGCCATTTCCTGATTCGTTTCAATGTTGCGTATTAACACTTTCACAATCCGGTTTCCATTCGTTTCTGCATCAAATGCCCTACAAGATGCATATAATGTTATATTCTTTTCTTGCTTAATCGCATCCATCTTTTTTTCATCTTCATAATAATTACCTGGTTGGGCATTACCCCCTTTTAGAGGGCCAAATTCTTTTTGTAAGCTACCCAAAGCCGTATAAGGACCTGCCTCTATACGCCCCCCCAAATGAACTCTCACTTCCGAACTATTATTTCCACCTAAAACAGGACGATCATGGATTAAAGCGACTTTACATCCCAAACGAGCTGCTGAAATAGCAGCACTCATCCCTGCAATACCCCCTCCAACAACTATAAAATCATATTTTTCCACAGTTGCTACTTTCTTCTTTTTTTCTAAATTCAATTTCCGGCGTCTCATTTCAGATAAAGCAATTGCATTCATTGCAGGAATATCATTCTCATCCATAGTAAAATATATAGCATCACAACGACCGTTGAAGCCAGTTAAATCATGTAGAGAAAGTTTGTTCTTTTTATGTTTAACTTCTACTATTCCAACTTTTTGCCATATCCACTGATTACCCACAGTTCCCAACACTGCAGATAGTTCTTTCCCATTCAGTTTCAATTGAAACTTACCTGGTCCTTCTCCAGAATACCAAGGAGATGTCCAATTATATGTACGCACATACACATGGTATTCTCCAGTCTTATCAAAACAAATCTCAGTTTCCGCATCTCGGACCGGTTGTCCCATACCGTGAGCCATCAAATAGCAAGATCCCATCTGATCCATAAATTGTTGATCTACAACCCAGCCCCCCTTATTATCAAAACCTTCAGCCTCAACCCATAGGTTTGCCGAATACGAGTATATTGGAAAAAAGACTAATAATACTGCTAACAAAACATATGTCAATTTATTCATCTAACTTAATTTTTAAAAGGTACATACTATATGATTTGATATCCAGAGGAATAATAAGCTTCTTTTTTTCTACAACCAACACTTTTCTTTCAACTGGAATCGAATTTAACACATCAACTTCCTCATCCGTAAAATCAATACTATAACGATCAGCCCCTCGCGTCAAAGGTAAAGTTTGACATTTCTCTTGTCGTAATATTTCTAATGATCTCTTTTCCTCCGGATCAATTGATTTTATTTCTATATGAACTTCTTTTCCTTCAAATATCGCCGGGATATCTCTCAACACAATTTTTGCACCGGGGAAAGCCAAAGAAGTTGCCTTCTCATAAAATATAGATGGCGAAGCTGTCCATACCAAAATACGATATTCATTTTTATCCACTGTCGCCTGACTATAAAGCCCATATCCATCTTTGTCACAGGGAGAAGACACAGAGGGAATCATCTTGTCAAATAGAGAATTACGAAAAAGCATCCCTTTTGCATAAGGAGAAAGTACATTCTGATTTCCATAAGTCAACAGCCCAAAATGAAATCCTCCACCCGTTATCGGAAGAAAATTTCCATTTTCTTTCAAATACCAATGGTGTACAGTCGCAGCAAAGCAAGCCATTGCTGCTTCTTTTTTACAAGTTCCCACCATATCCGACAAGTCCTCAACAGTAGAAGGTTCCGCCAATCCAGATTCATCCACAAGAATTTTCAGCGTTGGTGGAATATCATATTTTGCCAATAGCTCTCTTATCTTCAACTTAAAGCCCTGTGCAATATTAGGAGCTGTTCCCGGAAATAAATAATTATGCCAAGTTATGTAATCCAACCGTTTATCAGGATTCGCATCAGCTTGATAACGTTTAAGAAAGCCTTCGATAAAATCCCAATGATAAGGAGTATTGGAACCCAGTCCCGCAACTTCCAATTGTTCATCTTCTTTTAATTCTTTATTTATGGCATTAACTGCTTTGTATAAACATTTAAAAATATTATAATGGGCATCCTTATGACATTCACTACCACTAATATTATCATATTCATAAGGCATTTGCACAATCTTCAGTTGAGGACAAACCTTTTTAGCATGACGTATTGCGGTTTGATATCCTACAGCCAAATCATTCCAAGAATAACCAGGAATACCATCTTTCGGTAACGGAATTGTACCCATCTGCGAAGCGACCTTATAAGCTTTCGTAACGGGGGATATCTGCATGTCCAAAACTACATCTTCCGCTGTCAACGCTGCTACTTTCAGCCACTGATCCATATAAATAATATCGGAGCTATCAAGTAAAGCCGGATTATCTTTTTTCCAAGGCAGCTGGTGATGTTGATAACGGAAAAGAGAAAAATTATTCTTCATCTGCCCTGTTACAGATAATGCCATTTCTCTCATCTTATTTGTAACTTCACCATATTGATAGTCTTTAACCGGATTTCCAGAATATGCTTGTACCCGTCGTTCACCCCGATCCCATAAAAAGGGTTTTGCATGACAAGACACTTCGATTATTCCTTCTTTATTCAAATTATCAGATACAAGTTTTACCTTTTCATCCCACTTCTTTAATTTTTCTACATGCAGCTTATATCCTTCTTCCAACATCGTTTCTGTCAATCCCGATTCTTTCCAGATACATTCGACATCTGTTTTACTCAAATCTTCCCATAAAGACCCGATACACATACTTGACTCAATATCCATATGATGTGTCAATGAATTAAACTCGAAAGCCATGCGATTTCCGTATTTCAATAAAGTCGGATAAACTCTAACATACAATAATCCCATTACCTTCGTCATTGGACGTTCACCAGGAGAAGTATCAATACTCAAAGCCCGAAAAGAGACTTTCAAATTACCACTAATTGCTACGATTTCCTTTTTGGGATACAAATTCATTACAATTGTCTCGCTTTCCTGTCCTAACACAGTTAGAGAAAAGGACAGACGTTCTTCCGAGCCAATCCCATAACTCAACGGAATAACAAATGTCTTTGCATAACCGGAATGACTGAAAGGGACTAAATCACTGGTACAACGTACACTCCGAGCATAGGGAGACCCTCCTCTAAATAACAGACTCACACCATGAATCGTCTTATTTCTCCAATCCTTATAGGCTCCTGTCCACAACAGACCATCATACCAGGCATATTTCCCTTTCGTAACATCTTCCAAATCTGTTGGAGAAGATCTGTTAATAGGATATTCACTATAACCGAATCTCCAACGAAACTGTACATTAGCATCTCCCCTTAGATACGAATCTTCCAAGCTTTGAGCCAACATCGTTGCATGAATAAAAAGTAGAAGTCCCGATAAAATAATGAACTTATTGAAATATCTCATTCTGTTATACTATATATTATCAAAAGAATCACTCAAAGAACACAGGAAATCACAAATCAATAGTTGATATCCTGTGTTCCTAAATCAAATTCAGCTACTAATAACCAGGATTCTGGTCAAGCGTCACACCAAAACGAGCATAGGTATCTATTTCCTGTTGAGGAATTGGACATAAATAATCTCGTGAAGAATTGAAAACACGAACTGCATTTGGAAAACGAGCGTCCGTATTCAAGTCATATTGACTCTCTATACCATTATAAGATACTAACCCATCTTCATCAATATGAGGAATACCTGTCGCTGTCTCAGTATCCAAAATACGGCCATAGATAGTAACAGGCATTACTTTTTCAGCTATTTTCCACCGACGAATATCAAATAAACGGAAACCTTCATCTGCCAACTCCACTTTTCTTTCACGCCGGATAATCGTTTTTAACTTCTCCACATCCATGGTCTTTATAGCTGGATATTCACTTTCCGCCGAAACATCTACTCCATAAGCACGGGCACGAATCCTATTAATGGCCGTCAATACAGATTCATCAATCTCTCCCAGCATAATTTTAGCTTCCGCATACGTCAACAGAATCTCTGCATATCTCATCAAGATAAAATTATGATCATCCCACAATTGTATTTTCACCTGTGTTTCTTCTATCGTATTTTTTTTCCATAAATATCCACAGAAAGCTGCCGGCCAAGAAACTCTACGACAATCATTATTAGCCCCACCGATTGCCCCATTTACTAAACGATAAGTAGAACTATCCGGATGGCTTTCAAAGATCATGCCTGCCCATTCACTTTGCGGTGTAATAATAGAAGCTTTTAAACGAGGGTCTCTATTTTCAAAAGGTCGTTTCGGACTATATATTTTCGACTTATCTATTGTTTCTCCATCAATACATTCGTAAGAATCGACCATCGATTGAGTCGGAACCATTACACTGGCAGAGCCTTTATTACGAGATCCTTGCGTTACGGAAAATTGTGTAGAATAATATTCATACTTAAACGGCATAATAAACATGATTTCAGTCGACGATTGTCCGGCCAATTGGAACAATTCTCCATAATTTCCATGAAGACTATACCCAAAAGCCGACTCATTCTCAATAATCTCTTTTGCCGATGTAGCTGCCCCTGCATAATATCCATTATACAATGAGATACGGGCATACAATCCCAAAGCCGCTCCCTTTGTAATACGCTCCGGTTCATCTTTCCAAGAATAAGGCAATGCATCTGCCGCTTTCTTTAAATCTGCAAGGATTTGATCGACAATAACCTTTTTCGATTCCCGAGGGATCAATCCTTCTGCTGGAATTTTGATCACTTTATTTAAAAACGGGACATCCCCAAACAATTCAGTCAAATACATATAATGGAAAGCTCTAATAAATAAAGCCTGTGCTTCTATCTGTTTATATGTGATTTCAGACACAACATCTTTGGATCGCACCATATTCTCCAACAAAGCATTTGCTCGGGCAATTCCCTTATAATGGTCTGAATAAATTGTCAAAAAACCTCCATTTGTCGAACTCTGCGTTCCTTGACCCTGATTCATCATGGCTGAACAAATTCCTCGAGCCACACCTATATCCGTAGCGCCATTATCCATCGCAACCATAATAGGGACCTTATAGTCTGTTGTCAAACGTAGCGAATTATAAGCACCATTAAGTGCTAAGTTCAATTCCTCTTCATTTTTATAAAAAATATCATCAACCGGTTCCGTCAAAGACTCCAAATCCAAAATCTTATCTTCACACGAAGAAAATCCGATAATGAGTAACAGTAATAACTTATATATTTTCATCATATTTTTTATTTAAAAAGATAAATCAATACCAAATGTATAACTCTTAGCAACAGGATAAATCGCACCTTGCGAATCATTCGGAACAATCGGATCAATTCCCTGTGGCAGATTATCAAATGTTAATAAATTCTGTCCAGAAAAATAGACTCTCAAGTTCTTTATGAATATCTTATTTAATAATTTCTTGGGCAACGTATATCCGAACGTTATATTTCTCACTCTTAAATAAGAAGCATTAAACAACCAAGTACTACTTGCTTGCACATCGTTGCTACCAAAACTTGTCGCCTCCAAAATAGGGAATTTTGCATTCGGATTTTCCGGAGTCCAGCATTCTTTGACATGCCACTCTTGAACTTTACCGGCATTAAACAAAGGATAAACAAGGTCACCTCCTAAAAGAACATCTCGCTTTCCAACACCTTGCAAAGCTATTGCAAGATCAAATCCTTTATAACCAGCTGTCAAATCAACCCCATACGTATAGCGAGGGAATGGATCACCCAATATGACTCTGTCATCCGCATTAATAACACCATCTCCAGCATCCATCACACCATCTCCATCCGTATCAACGGTCAGTTGATCTTTATAACGCAAGTTACCTGGTTTCAAAGTCCCAAACTGCCCTGGAGCCTCTGCTATTTCTTCTGGTGATTGGAAAATACCTTCTGTTTCATAACCGTAAATCGAATTGATAGGTGCTCCCAATTGAATAATTGAATTACCCGTAATAATCATTTCGCTTCCTCCCAGATTCGTAACCTCATTTTTAACATCCGAGAAATTAATTTTGACACCATAATCAAAATCCGATACTCGATCTTGCCAGCCCAGTGATATATCCCAACCACGATTTTCTACATTTCCGACATTTTGTATCGGTGCTTCAAGCCCCGTCACTACCGGTATCGGAATATTCAATAAAATATCTTTAGTCTTACGTATATAGTAATCAGCAGTCAAGACCAATCTTTGATCCAAAAATCCAGCATCCACTCCTATATTGGTCGTTGCTGTCGTTTCCCATTTGATATTTTTATTTGCTAAAACTTTCTGAGCGGCTCCATTGACAATTTGTCCTCCAAGGAAATAATTGGCACTTCCCAATGCTATGGAAGAGGTATAAGGAAAATCACTACCTATTTCCTGGTTCCCCAACTCACCCCATGATGCACGTAATTTCAAATTAGACAAAAACGAAAGATTCTTCATAAAACTTTCCTCCGAAAGCCTCCATCCAGCAGCAAAAGAAGGGAAGATTCCGACGCGGTTATCTTTCGCAAATCGAGAAGAAGCATCCCGTCTCAAATTGGCTTCAAACAGATATCGATCCTTATACGAGTAATTGCCACGTCCGAAGTAGGAGATTAAAGCATTATGAGTCGCAGAACCAGAATTTGAATCATATTCCTCAGAACCTGCATCAAGTACTTCATAATCCTGCAAAACATAATATTGACGTCCGGCAGAAAACTTTTCATAATTATACTTGATCAACTCATATCCACCCAAAACAGAAAAACTATGGTCCTTAATGGTTTTTGTGTACGAAATTACAGCATTGAAACTTTGATTGAATGGACGCTCATTCGTTTGCGTAAAGCTATTCGGATCCCCTTTTTTTCGAATTGTCTTCGTATCCCAATCCATCACCTGCTCATATGTTTTAGATGCTCTTTTCACATAAACATCCTCATAAGAAGGTGCATATAAGACAGAGATATTCATTCCTTCAAAAGGACGATAACTCGCTTTGAGCAAACCTCTGAATTCATTAAATAATCTTCTGTTATATCCGCCGGCACGCACCTGGGCTATTGGATTTCCACCTGAGAAACCATCACCCCATGTTCCGTCTGAGTAAATCGCAGGATAAATAGGCGCAATACGGAATGCATCTCGTACAATAGCCGTCAAGTCAGCATTAGAAGAATTTTGTTCTGATCGGCTAAAAGCCAAATCAAAATTAATATCAAATTTATCCGATAACTTCAAATCCGAATTAAAACGTCCATTGTAACGCTTAAAACCATAGTTGACAATATCAGCGCCCTGATCCGTAAAAGAAACTGAAGCTAAAACACGCGCCTTATCAGAACCACCACTAACATTCAGACTATGATATTGTTGAAAATTAGTTTCGCTAAACAACAAATCAACCCAATCGGTATCTGGATAACGATCAGGATCTGCTTTCATACCTTCTTGATAAGTATCAATTGTCGCTTGATCGGAACCGGTATACTTCAAATAATCAAGAGCCCCTAAAAACGAAGGAAGATTCGTTGGATTCTGCCATCCTAAATAATTTTTATAATTTATTGAAACACCTCCTTCTTTTGCTCTCTTTGTCGTAACTAATATAACCCCATTTGAAGCACGAGAACCATAAATTGCAGCAGATGCTGCATCTTTCAATACCGAAATATTTTCTATATCATTACCATCCATTGTATTAATGTCTCCTTCTACACCATCAATCAAAATCAAAGGATCATTAGATGCACTGATTGAACCCATACCACGAATACGCAAAGTTGCCTTATCTTCTCCTGGCTGTCCACTTTCTTGAATAGCCGTCAAACCAGGAGCGATCCCTACTAATGCCTGAGAAGCCTGTGCTACCGGCTGTTTTGCTAATTGTTCACCATTCACCGATTCAATGGCACCGGTTAAATTCACCTTTTTTTGCGTACCATAACCAACCACAACTACTTCATCCAACATTTCAGTATCTTCCTGCAAAACAACATCATACATTGACTTATCCGTTATTCTAAGTTCCTTCGGGGCATATCCGATATAGGATATCTCAAGGACATTATGACTCAATATATCAATGGAAAAACGCCCATTGATATCCGTAACGGTTCCATTTGTCGTACCTTTTTCCACCACATTTGCACCAATAATTGGTTCACCGGACAAATCCTTTACCACACCTGTTATATGTCGGCTCTGTTGCAACACTTTAGGTGAAATATTCGTTCTCTTTTCTATTGGATTGATTAGAATCAGATTGTTTTCCGTAATTTCATACTGAACCCCTTCCTGCTCAAAAAGACGTTTTAAAACTGTTTCTACGGTTTGTCCTTTTGCCTGGATAGAAACTTTCTTATCCAGATTAATCTTTCCACTCTCATAGATAAACCGGAAATCAGATTGATTTTCGATCAAATAAAGGACTTCCTTTATCGACTGGTTCCGTACATCCAATGACAACTTTGTGTTTTGTGAATAAACGGTTGCAGAGATATTAAGCGAGAAAACAATCAAGAATAATGTCGTTAATCTCATAATAGATAATATCTTTTTAAGGGCCGGAGATGAATCCAGCTCTAACATATTAAATAAATTCATATATTTGTAAATTGATTGTTAGTTAACTATTAGTGTTGCAAGCACTAATTTTTATGATCAAACTTATAACGGGAGATGTTCCAGCATTTCCCGTTTTTGTGTATTTACATGGTGTGTTCTACTTCATAGGCAATACTATTTAGAGGTTATACTTATATGTTTTCCTTTCACATGATAGCTTATATGACTCAGGCGGGACAAGGCTTCCATTACATCCGTCACGGTTTCTTCCTGTATAACACCGTTGTAGCGGATATCTTCGCCCAGGCCGGACTGCAGCGTAATTTCCACATCATACCACCTTTCCAGATACTTGCAGACAACCGACAACGGCATATCTTCCATGTACAGTTTATTGTCCAGCCAGCCATACGAATGGGACAATATGCCTCCTACCTGCTTGATCTCATTGGTATTCTTATCGAAGACGGCTATTTCGCCCGGCTTCATGATCAGTTTTTCTTTTCCGTTTTCCAGTTCGATACAACCTTCGACCAGAGAAGCCTGGACAACCGAATCATCGGTATAGGCCTGCAGGTTGAAGGATGTTCCCCAAACTCTCACATTCAAACCGCCGGCCGTCTTTATCACAAAAGGCTCTTTGCTCTTAGACACATCGAAAAAGCCTTCCCCTTGAAAGGCGACCTCCCGTATTTTCTTTTTCGGGTCATAAGAATAAGCGACTTCCGATCCTGAATTCAGCTTGACGAGCGACCCGTCCGGTAAAACAATCTCCGAACGATTCCCATAATCGGCAGTCATACGTACCAACCCATCCGATTTTTTTTGAAAAACGCCCATAAAAGAAAGGGTAAGAATGATTAATAACGAAGCGGCAGCACCAGAAACCGCATAGGATATATTCCGCAAATATTGCCGGGAACTCTTCTTTTGCCCGTTTATCGCATCCACCTTTTCCCAGGCAAGACCGGAATCATAAGCCCCGGATTCCGTATAAAGATGGGATTCTTCCCAAATCTTCTTATACAGATCGAAATCCTTCCTGTTTGATTCATCCTCCGCCAACCATTCCGCCAACACCGGATCGACGCCCTTTCCCGCATCCTCCTCCAACAGATAATCGACAATATAATCTTTGATATGTTTTTGTTCTTCCATTAATCCCGCTTTTATTATATGACACGACAAATAAAAAAAGGTCCTATCGAGGACCTCAAAAAATTTATATTCCTTTCAATTCCAGGCAACGTTTCAGCTTCTGGAGTGACGACCAAATCTGATTTTTGATTGTTTTTACAGAGATTTCGAGTTTTTCCGATATTTCTTTCTGCTTCATTCCTTTTATCCGGTGAAGCAACAGTACTTCCCTGCAACGGTCGGGCAGATGGTCTATACAGCCATAAAGAGCGATCCTGAATTCTTCAGATTCGACCCTGTTGTCTTCATAAGAAAATTGATCCTGGCTCTCCGACAGATTATTAAAATGCACCTTTGAACGGAGATGGTTTAAGGCCAAATGTTTAGCTGCCCTATATAAATACCCGCTGACATTTTCTCTAATTTCAATCCGTTCCCGGTTCTTCCATAAAGTAAGAAATAAATCCTGCACAACATCTTCCGCATCGTCCTTGTCCATAAGAAGACTATAGACATATTGGCAAAGGCAAGCATAATAACGTTCGAACAGTTTATTATAACTAACGTAATCACTCTTCCCAATCGCTTTTATCAGCTTTTCATCTGTGGTAAATGTATTAGACATATTCCTCCGGCTTTATCTCCTCAGCCCCCAAATATACGATAAATTTCGGATTGCAACCGAATCAGCCTAAAGAATAGGCTTTTTATACAAACTGATCAACACCTCTCTATTCCGGAAGGGGGGTTATTGTACTATTTAACATGAAGATGTGCCATCCTTGTTTCCACACCTTTGGCACATCCTCATGTTTAGAAGGAGTAAGCTCCTTAATATTCATCAACTTTCTGATCCACTCTGAACTGATCCAGCTGTTTCTGCAAACGAGCGGTAACGTCGGCATAATCCGGGTTGCCGTACAGGTTGTTCAGTTCGTTCGGGTCGTTCTGCAAGTCATACAGTTCATCGCAGTTGATCGCCTCGTTGGCCTCATTCTTATCGCCGTAGAAATGGATCAATTTATAGCGACTGTCCCGCACGCCATCATGACGGCGTACCATGTGGATAGCCGGATAATCATAGTAATGATAATACAGATATTGGCGCCAGTCCTGCGGAGTCTCGCCGCCGAACAGAGGGGTCAAAGAGGTTCCTACCATATAATCCGGTTTCTTGATTCCCGCTATATCCAAGTAAGTCGGGGCATAGTCTATATTCTGGACCAGGGCCGTGCATTCGCTTCCCGCTTTGATCTTGGCAGGATAACGGATGATGAGCGGCGTACGGAAAGATTCTTCGTACATGAAGCGCTTGTCGAACCAGCCATGTTCGCCCATGTAGAAGCCTTGGTCGGAGGTATAAACAATCACGGTGTTATCCATCAGCCCTTCCTTTTCCAGATAGGCGATCAAACGGCCCACCTCATCGTCGATAGACTTGATGCAACGTATATAATCCTTGATATAACGTTGGTACTTCCATTTCACCAACTCTTCGCCTTTCAGGTTCTGGTTGATAAACTTTTCGTTACGGGGTTTATAGGAGGCGATCCAGGCTTCCCGCTGCTCGGGAGTCATACGGTCCAGGGAGCCGTCCCAGCCTTTCAAGTTCCACTCGTTTTGGCAAGCTTCGCTGTGTCTCAGCTCATCGACCTTCAAGTCGTAGACTAAAGTCATGTTTTTGTCGATATGCATTTCCTGCGTACGGGCGGCGTCGCAACGGGTGGCATAATCATCATTGAACGTATCGGGGTATGGAAATTCCACATCCTCATACAAATCCATATACTTCGTATCCGGCATCCAGTTACGGTGCGGGGCCTTATGGTGGACTAACAGACAGAAAGGCTTATTCTTATCCCTTTCCTCGAGAAACTCGATAGCATGATCGGTGGTCAGGGTCGTGGCATACCCTTCTTCCTTTATATACTTGCCGTTTGACTCTTTGCTCTTGAACTCCGGATTATAATAATCCCCCTGGTCCCACAACACATGGTAATAATCGAACCCTTTCGGCTCGCATTGCATATGCCATTTACCGACAACGCCGGTCTGATAGCCGTGTTGCTGCAATATCTCGGAGAAGAAAGTCTTCGTCGTGTCGATTCCTTTTCCCAACTGCCGTTGCCCGTTCTGATGGCTGTAGAGTCCGGTCATCAAGCAAGCCCGGCTGGGTGTAGAAAGTGAGTTTTCCACGAAAGCCTGCCGGAACAACATACCTTCCGCGGCTAAACGATCCAGATTCGGCGTAGGCGCCAACTTGCCCAAGGCATGTCCATAGGCGCTGATCGTTTGATACGAATGATCATCCGTCATGATATGGATGATATTAAGCGGCTTCTCCGCCACCTCCTTTTGCCCCGTTCCGCAGGCGGAAAGCAAAAGTGCGGGAGCTAATAAAGCTCCGTAGTTGATTGTATTTTTCATCTCCATGTGAATTTATTAGATGCTTACCAATAATATTTCTTCGCGATTTCGGTCATCACCGGATACTTACTGTCCTCATCGTCATATTGGCGTTTTAATTCCAGAAGTTTAGTTTTCAGTTCCTTTATTAAAGCCTTATTTGCCGGGTCATTATAGATGTTTTTCATTTCCATGGGATCATTCTCCAGATCGAACAGTTCCCATTCCGGTGTGATCGAGACATTCTTGGTGCCGGTCATGCCTAAAGACTCTCCATAATAGAATACCAATTTATAACGATCCGTACGGATACCGTAATTCGCGGTGACATTATGGTCGTTATCCGCGTTCATCCAATAACGGTAATACATGGCTTGCCGCCAATTGTCCGGAGTCTTGTTCACCAAATTCGACCGGAAGCTTTCCCCTTGCATTTGCCCGGGTTTGCTCACCCCCGCATAATCGAGAAACAGAGGGGCGAAATCGATGTTTAACGTAATGTCCTTGTTCTCCGTTCCCGGTTTAATCTCCTTGGGATAACGGATCACGAACGGCATACGCAGGCATTCTTCGTACATCAGCCGTTTGTCGAACCAGCCGTGTTCTCCCAGGAAAAAGCCCTGGTCGCCCGTATAGATGATAACCGTATTATCCGTCAAACCATTATCGTCGAGGTATTTCAGGATGCGCCCGACGTTCTCGTCTATTCCGGCGATGCAACGCAGGTAATCCTTGATGTATATTTGGTAAGCCCAATGGCGGAACTCATCCCGGCTCAAATTGGTCGGAAGGTCGGTCTTCACGTCGGACGGACGGAAATTTTCCATGCTCATCCGGAGCAATTGCGCGTATTGCCCTTTGCCTTCATAGGTATCTAAGAGATTTTCCGGTTCCGGGACCGTCACGTCTTTCAGTAAATCCTTAAACCGTTCCGCCGGAGTCCACGGGCGATGCGGCGCCTTAAAATGGCACATCAGGAAGAAGGGTTTATTTTTATCCCTTCCTTCCATATATTTGATCGCCTGGCTGCCGATCACATCCGTAGAGTGTCCCTTGTAGACTTCTCCTGCCCGTGGATCCGCCTTCGGATCATCCCCCCATTTTCCTTTTTCGATGAGCATCGGATCGATATAACGTCCTTGTCCCGGCAAGACATTATAATAATCGAATCCGGTAGGCTCGGCATGCAAATGCCATTTGCCGATAATAGCGGTCTGGTAACCGGCCTGCTGCAAACATTTCGCCACGTTCGGATGGTCCGGGTCCAGAGGGTCTTCCAACGTATATACCCCGTTCTTTTGGCTATACTGTCCGGTGATAATAGCGCCACGGCTGGGTGTACTGATCGAATTCGTAACGAAACAATTCTGCAGGATCGCACCTTCATGTCCGATCCTGTCAATATTAGGGGTTGGCAAGATATCCGATAGGATTCCACCATAGGCACTTACCGCTTGCGAGGCATGATCGTCGGACATGATATAAATGATGTTGGGGCGATCCCGGTCTGCGGCAATCATAGTTTGTGTGGCGAAAACGCCACACAAACATACTGTTGTCAGATTATTCCTTTTCATACGCTATATTTATTAGTCACCTGTTCAACTAATATCAATTCCATCCGGGGTTTTGAGTCAGCTCCGGATTCAAGTCCATCTCATGTTGGGGGATAGGCATAAGGATCATGTGATCTTTTACGTTACTTGCAATGTCTGTCTTGTTACTTTCCGCGATGGAGGCTTCATAAGCGCTATGTTCCTTCATACGTTCTACGAATTTGCCCATCCGTACCAGGTCGAACCAGCGATGTCCTTCCAACGGGAATTCCAGCCATCTTTCTTTCAGTATGGCATCCCGGAACGCATCTTTTGATAATCCTGTATAGTTACCGGAAGCATCCCCGTAGGCCCGCTCGCGAACCCTGTTCAAAACCTCGTGGGCTTTCGCCGATTCCCCCAGTTCATTCAAGGCTTCGGCATACATTAACAAGGCATCGGCATAGCGGATGATATGCATATTTATCTCGCATTGATTCTCCGCTTTCAGGCCTTCCTGCCAATATTTTCCGAACAGAGGGATCGAGGATTCCATCTCATGCCCGTTATTGGGATTCGTAAAATGTGTACGGAAATTAACCGGCCAGCGCAGATCATTCTTGTCATAAGCATTATACAACTCCATCGTCGGGATATCCGCCTCATTTGAACCGGCAACACCTATCGGTTCCGGGATAGAGTATTTAGGCCCTGCCAATCCCATTTCCTGGTTGAACACCAGCGGCTGCGGCTTAAACTCCACATACAGGACGGCTTCTTTTCCTGTTTCAGTCGCAGGATTCCAGTTATCCGCATAATTCTGATGCAAGCCATATCCATAAGTTCCTTCATTCTCGATCACTTCTGCCAGTGTGCTTTTCGCATTCGCATAATCCCCTTTAGTCAAGTAGACTTTACCTAACAATATTTTAGCCGCTCCTTTCGTGACACGTCCCAGATCGGTAGAGCTATAATCAGAGGAAACCGGCAATGCCTGAGATGCGTCCGTCAGGTCCGCAATTATTTGTCCATAGACCTGTTCTTTATCTATCCGGGGACCCATTGCATCATCTATATTGTCCAATTTCAAGACAAGAGGGACATCCCCGTAGAAGCGGACCAGGTTGAAGTAGAATAAAGCCCTTAAGCATTTCGCTTCACCGATCAGGCGGGCTTTCAAAGTCTCGTCCATCGTTACTCCCGGAATATTATTAATGGCGGCATTCGCCCTCATCACTCCCGAGTAATTGTTTTTCCACATATCGCGGACAAACGTATTTTCCGAATTATGACGCAGGAACTCCAGGTCTTGCAAAAAAGCATTCGGCATTCCCAATCCGTTCTTCATGGCATCCGTCGGTAAGTCGCACATCAAGTACATCTGACGCTTATATATCTCATAAAATTCCTGATAAATAGCGTCGACTCCTGATTGCGCATCCTTTTGATTCGTATAAAAGTTATTCGTAACCAGGCGATCTGTCGGATTCTCATCGAGGAAAGAACAACCGCTCAACAAACTGGCCGCTATCAAATAGCTATATAGAAATATTCTTTTCATGATCATATTAGATTTCATTTATTTAATATCAAGTTTTAAACCAACCATAAATGTCCGGGCTTGCGGATAACCTCCGTAATCCTCACCGGCTTCCAGTGTGGAGGCTCCCTTATAGCTCACTTCAGGGTCATAGCCGCGATATTTTGTCCAAGTCAATAAATTTTGTCCGGTCACATACACCCGCAAACCTTGTATATGCTTCAGTTTCAACTTGGAAAAATCATAGGATAAGGACAGCGTTTTCAATTTCAGATAAGAGCCGTCTTCCACAAAGCGGTCGCTAACCAATATATTACGGTTCGTAGAGGCTTTCGGATAAACATTACTCGGATGTTCCGGAGTCCACCGGTTCACCAAGTCTGCGTAGGCATTCGTACCTCCTGTCGGTGTTTCCAGCTCCATCGCGTTGTAGTTGTATATTTTGTTTCCTACGGAATACTGTAAGAAAACATTCAGTTCGAAACCTTTATAATAGAACGTATTCGTCATACCCCCGAAGAATTTAGGATTTGCATCTCCCAAGATTTCCCGGTCGTTGGTTGCATCCACTTTACCGTCTCCGTTCAGGTCTTTGTAACGTCTTAGCCCTACGCCGATCGGGGAAGCGGAAGAGGTTTGCTTTTTGCATTCTTCTTCATTCTGGAAGATACCGTCAAAGCGGTAGCCATAGAAGATACCGATCGGTTTACCCACGATAAGCCGGCGAATAGCTCCGGTCTTCAAGTGCCCATCCCCTTCGCTCATCTCTTTGTAATCTTCTCCGCCTAATTCCAGGACCTTGTTCCGGTTGAGTGAGACATTGAATGCCGTTGTCCAGGAAAAATCCCGTCCTGTGATATTATCACTCTCGATAGACAATTCCCAACCGTGATTCTCGACGCTACCGATATTCTTCAGCATGGTCTGATAACCGGAAGTATAAGGAATGGCAACATCATATAGCAAATCCGTTGTCTTCTTCTTATAATAGTCTGTCGTAATACGTAAGCGGTTATTCCATAATCCAATATCAAGTCCCACGTCGAATTGTCCTGTCCGTTCCCATTTCAAATCCGGATTGGGTATTCGATTGGGAGAGAAGCCTGTTACTTGTGAATCCCCGATCACATAGCTGTAAGAATCCAGTGTCGCCAATGATTGGTAAACACCAATCTCGGTATTTCCCGTAAAACCATAGCTGGCTCTTAACTTCAAATTAGGGATCAGGTCTTTTACCGATTCCATAAAAGACTCCTCGGAAATACGCCAGGCGGCTGATGCGGAGGGGAAGAAACCATATTTGTTGTTCGATCCGAACCGGGAAGAACCGTCGATACGCGCATTGACCGAGAACAGATAACGATGATCGTAGGAATAGTTTACACGGGCCAGATATGACATCAGATTCCATTGGGTAGCGTTGGATTCCGGCTTGTTATAGATGGAACCTGCTCCCAGGTTATTATACAGCATAATGTCGTTCACGAAATTTGAGGAAGAGGCCAAAGCGTACTCCGTATTATTCTGCTGCATGGTAAATCCACCCAATACACTGAAATCATGCTTTTCCGCAAACGTCTTATTCCATGTCACCGTATTTTCATTCAGCCAGTTGATGCTCTTGTTAATGCCGACATCAGCGGAGGCGATACCCCGGGCCTGATAAATGGAAACCGGCGTATATCGGTTCGTTTTATGATACATCACATCCGCACCCGCTACGATCTTTACTTTCAGATCGGGAATGATTTCCCACTGGGCGTATATATCCCCCAATAAACGCGACGTTGCATTATTGAATTTCCGTTCTTTGGCTGTCCCGACAGGGTTTGGGATTAAAAGACCCGGCACATTTATCTGGGTATAAGTTCCCGCCAGCTCGTCTTCATATATAGGAAGCGCCGGATTCATTCTTAACGCACCGGAAACAGTTCCATCCTCTCCACCGGTATCCGTAGCTACTGCATTATTAATCGTGTGAGTTCCCGTAGCATGCGTACCGACCGTGAAATTACTAAAGATATTACGGTCGAAATTCAAGCGGATGGAGTAACGCTTAAAATCCGAATCTAAGATAATACCTTTTTGGTTGGTATAGTTCCCGGAAATGGAGTATTGCGTTTTCTCGTCACCTCCGGAGAAATTCAGTTGGTAGGTTTGGGTAAGGCCTGTCCGGTAAATCTCATCCTGCCAGTCCGTGCCATCCCCGACCTTGGCGATCTCCGCTAAATCGGTCGCACTATAATAGGGGTCCAAACCGTCGTTGGTATAAGCCTCATTGACTAACTTAACGTAATCCTGGGCTTTCATCACGTCTATTTTCTTAGAGACATTAGACCATCCGAAAGAAGTCTCGAAAGAAATCACATCACGTCCCTTCTTACCGCTTTTCGTCGTGATCAATACGACACCATTTGCGGCACGCGCTCCGTAGATTGCCGTTGCGGCAGCATCTTTCAAGATTTCGATAGACTCGATATCCGATGGGTTTACGGTCGACAGGCCGCTCATCTGCGTCTTGCCACCGGTGTTACCGAAACCGCTACCGCTATAAACCGGGAAACCGTCGATAACATAGAGAGGCTCGTTTCCTCCCTGCAGAGAACTACTACCACGTACCCGGATAGAGGCCACGGCTCCCGGCATACCGGATGTTTGGATTACTTGCACACCGGAAGCACGGCCTACAAGACCCTGGTCGATGGAAGTCATCGGCGTCTGCTGCAATTCCGCCGTTTTGACGGAAGATACGGAGCCGGTCAAATCGCTCTTCTTAACAGATCCGTAGCCGATGACAATCACTTCATCAAGCCCTTGCGAATCTTCCGCTAATTTGATAGTAAAAGAGTTTTTGTTGCCAACCGGGATTTCCTGTGTGAGGTATCCGATATAAGAAACCTGAAGTACGGAAGAAGCGGAAACACTGAGGCTGAAGTTCCCGTCCATATCGGTTATAATACCGTTTGTCGTTCCTTTTTCCACGATATTCGCACCAACCACAGGTTCACCTCTTTCGTCCTTCACAACACCTGTTACTTTTTTTACTTGGGATGGGGCGGATGCTTTTTTTGAAATAATAATATGCCCGTTACTGAATGACACAGAACAATTCGTCCCTTCCAGGAGTTGTTCCAACACATTTTTCACGCTGTTTTCCTTCGGCAATTGTTTAATGACTTGAGAGTCATTCACCTCTTGTGTATTGTAGTCTACAAACAATTTTGTCTGTTGCTCTATTTGTTTGAAAGCAGACTTTAAGGTTAAACTATTTCCGGACAACCGAACTTGCTGATTTTGAGCAAACACAAACGAGCTGTTGATAAACAATGCTCCCATTATAAAAATACGGAAAAGAGTTTTTCCCGCTTTTATATGTATTAGATTCATAAAGTTTATATCTTTGTATGTTTGAAATTTATTTATTATTTATTTTTCAACGCTTTACGTTGAGTTCAAAAAAGTTATTATTTGATTTCAAACGCCGGAAAGAGGGATTTTCGCACTTTCGTTCTTTCCGGTTTTCTTTTGTTCATGGTTTTTTCCTCCTTTATTTTAGTTTATAAATACTACATTCTCTTTTATTTTATAATGAATACCTATTAATTGATGCAGGACGTTCAAGACATCCTCCAATGTTTCATGCGGGGCAAACTTGACGTTATAAGACTCACCGGCATACTTCTGTGAATTATAATGAATCGTCACATTAAACCTCCGTTCCAAAGAGGCCATAAGAAGACTGAAGGGTACGTTTTCATAAATCAGATAACCGCTACGTTTCAATCTATAAAGCGAAGCATCGACTGGCTGGACCGTCACAGTATGCGCCGTATGTGAATAAATCAACTGTTCATTCGGCTTTAATATCTCAGACTGATGCTCGTCGGATCTCACGTCGACCTTGATGCTCCCTTTTTCCAGAATAGCACTCGTGCATGAATCACCCGGATAGGAAACAACCGTAAAAAGAGTTCCTAATGCTTGTACTGCCAGATAGGTCGTCTTTACGATAAAAGGTTTTTCCTTATCTTTTTGCACGGCAAACGAAGCCTCGCCTGTCAGGTAAACCGTACGTGTTTCCGCATCAGTAAAATCTTTCGGGTAAACAAGCAATGAGCCGGCATTCACCCAAACACGGGAACTATCCGGAAGAATCACCTGCCGACTTTTGCCATAGGGAACAAACAACTCTGCCATCTCCACATGCCGGGCGGGTTTCAGGCGGTCAGTAGCAAAGAAAGTCGCTGCTCCGGTCAACAACATTAACGCTATCACTGCCGCATATTTCAATTTCCGCTGAAACGACAAAACAGTAAGTTGAAAAACCGTCTCCGGCTGCAGGCATCTCAACAAGCCATCCCAATCCTCCAGGGTTTCCTCCGTCACGTCAGCCGCCGATTCTTCCCAACAGTTTTGCAACGCGGCTGTCTTTTCCTTCATTCCGTCTTCAGCCCGCAACCAGCGACCAAACAGAATGCGCCCGGAACGGGAAAAACGCTTCCCGAAATAGAGTTGTATAAGTCGTTTTATATTGTTGTTTTCTTCCATAAAATCCCTGTGCTTTATAATGGAGTCGGCTTACTACGGAAATACACACAACCTAATATGCACTTTTTTTCAATTTCTTGTAAAACAGTCAGCAGATTACCTGTAAAATGGTATTGCAGTGCTTCATGGGGTTATTGTGCCGTAAAGGAAGGAACCACCCGGCAGATAGAATGAACGATGCGGAATGTGCGCCCCTTCCATACCGACCCGCTATTCATGTCACAGCCGTAAAACAGAAGAAATCCAACTGTAACATAGAAGGAAGACAATTGTGACATAAAAGGAATACAGCCGTAACATGCAATAGAGGACCGATGTTTATCCGTTATTTATTCAAATATTCATGACAAAGAATAGATAAAGGACTCTGCGAAGAATGGCAAGGGCGGCGGTCAGGTGATTTTCCACTGTCCGTTTACTGATATCGAGGCGCATAGCGATTTCGTCATTAGACAAACCTTCCTCACGGCTCATCCGGTAGATTTTGCTTCGCTGGGGAGACATTTGATCAACCGTACGGTTGATGATCGATTGCAGTTCGCGAACGAACAAGGCTTCTTCCTCTGATTCAGCCGGAGAGGCTTCCTGCAGGTATTCGTTCGTATATTTTTCCGATACAATGAGACGGTCGAAGTAGTCGTACACGGTAAAACGCGCCATCTGGAAAAGGTAGGAGGAGAAAGAACGGACATTTTTAAGTTTTTCGCGGTCTTTCCATAAAGAGCAAAACAAGTCCTGCGCCATATCGCGGCTGGCTTCCTTGTCGTGCGTCAAGCCGATAAGAAAATTCACCAACCTCGGCTGGTATCGGAAAAATAACCGCTCAAATGCAGCTACGTTTCCGGCTGCAATCTTCTTCAAGTCGTTTTGCTCTTCCGGTAATTTCATAATAAATGCGAAGTAGCGAAAAATATCAGAATAATCAAAACAAAAGCCTGTTATTCCTACATTTGAAGCATAGGAATAACAGGCTGTAAAAATCACTTATTAAGGAAAGATACTCAGATCAAAGTCAAGGCATTTGGGCAAATCCCTCTGCCTTAACTCTCCAGGTCCCATCTTTCGGGAACCCCGGAGAATCGCCTGTAGAGTCGTCCCATCCTCCGGCCATCATTGCTATTGCAGTCAGCAATGCACCATTAGAGGGGAAATAAGGGAATGGACCTCCGGTTGCCAATCCATGCTCGTCAAATTGGAAATTTGGTGAAGAATGTAACAAATAATCAAGCGCCAAGTCCGGCTTGCCATTCCGGGCAGCCGCCATTGCCAGCATAGGGAAATCCCATCCCCATACATGATTAAAATTCCATACCGCAGAGACCTTATCCAATGTATGCACAAAGATATCCCTGTCAACCCCATCTCCCGGCAACATACCCGAAGTCCCTATTAATGCAGGATGTTCAAATGTATATTTGGTCCACATATCGGGAATATCCTCATAAGTCGTATAAACACCGTCTTTTACCGGCAAGGGAGATAACTTGTCCTCCACATCTTTCCACTTCTTCTCTACCGGTAATGACATACGCTTGCGCCATGTCTGGGCTACACGCAGACCAAAACGCCAATATCCTAATTCAAAAGCCGGATTAACCGTTTGCATAGGATCCGTATTCTCCGAAACGATAAATACCGGGGGGCCTAATACATAACGATTTTTCTGTTCGTCGTAATGGACAAAGTCTGCCATGAAATCGGCTGTTTCAAACACGACATCGCGCCATTTCTCCAAGGTTTCAGGTGTCGGATGCAATCGGTAATCCAACTCTGCAAAATAAATTGGATGGGGTTGCTGCCAAAGTAACGTAGCATGGATAATATGAGGCCAATCCCGGTCAAAACCGGCCGTACACTTAGGCCAGCGAGCACCTTTATACCCCTGCTTCCGGGCTCTTTCACGGGAAGTCGGTAAAAAATCCTTGTATACATGCAGGCTTTTATCCAGCAAATCCCAACGATCCCATAGAGCATAATGCACCCCATGCCACCAGATCATCTCAAAATGAAAACGGCCATACCATCCATTATTGAGCAACCCGCTTTCCTGCGGAGGCAGCGAACCAGCTTCGTTTACACGCATAACATATTGCGACAGGACAATCCTTCTCTCCAATTCTTTCCAACGAGGGTCCGAACTCTCCGACAAATCGATAGCGGCTCCTGAATTCCAGAACCTCTCCCAAGCCTTGATGCTTGCCTCAAACACATTCTCATCTAAAGAGGTTCCTTCTTCTTCCTGCGTGAACAGACAGGTAAAATCGAGTTTATCCGTATCAGAAGGCCTAAGTTCGAAATAATGGGGATTCTCTTGAGTGGCCGGAGACAACTGTGCCGGAGACTTCCATCTCAGGATAGCCGAATAATGAGTATCATCCATTTCCCGGGAGATCCGGACAGACTGCCCGGTTTGCTTCTTTATCGAGGAATGATGTTTTTCCGGTTGATCATATACTCCGACGTAGGCAGCGCCCTGATTCCTGTCCGCATACGGGAAATTAATAAACACGGAAAGTCTTCCTTTTCGTATCAAATCACTTTTCACTTCCACCCCGATCATATCCAAATCCGGGTGACAGGCCGTTCTCACGACTACAGGTATGCCTTCCAACTCAAAGCGACTTGTAATAATACCCTTCCACAGATCTGTTTCCTGAACAGCGTTCCGTATATCATCAGGACCTGCCTCAGTCCCGTCAGACAATAATAATTTCAAACCGATACGTCCCAAATTGAAACGATGCGGATTTGCGGCCAGCCAGGCGGAAAGCTCCGGTTGGTCAGGGTTAGGCAAGTCATAATCGACTTGCCTTCCATACGTGTTTATCGGAACTTGCCTGTAATCCTTATCAGACATACCTTCGGGCAACGGAAAGCTATGCCAGCTCCATTGTGCCATCGTATTAAACGGAACAAATGTTTGCAGCCCGGTAATATCCACTCCAAAAGCAAACTCGCCATTTCCAACTTGGGCCGGACTTTGGGGGTTTGTTTTTGTCGTAACAACTTTATGCCTGTCAACCACCGCTTTCCGATCGATACGAGATTCGGCTTTCACCGATAAAGAGACCAGCAATACAGGGAACAAAATATAAATCAAATGCTTCATCTTATAACAGTTGAATATTAATATCCCGGATTTTGAACCAAACATCCTTTACTCTTATCCACCTCCGCACGAGGAATAGGCAGTAAATAATGCTGATCCAGGAAGATTCTTTTTAATAATAACGTAGCTTCATACGTCTTATTGCCATCTTCCGATTTCTGTATATTAATGGCTAACAACGCTTTATTCTCTGTTTGATCTGCAATTTTCCACCTCCGGACATCAAAGAAACGATGTCCTTCAAAGGCTAATTCCACACGCCGTTCATTCCGGATCTTATCACGCAATTCTAAACCAGTTGCAGTAACAGGAGGCATCTGTACGCTCTGTCGTCCTCTCACCTTATTTATATATTCCCGGGCAGTCTCTTCATCTCCCAATTCGTACATAATCTCAGCATAATTCAGATAAAACTCTGCCAACCGGAAATAAATCCAGGGGTTTTCCGGCTTAACGGAAGAACCTGTAGGAGGAATCGATTCAACCATAAACTTTTTAAATGCATAACCACTCCTGGAAGCATTCCACGAACCGATGCTACTTTCCGGAGAATCCAGACCGCCATGCCATGTTTCCGTTTCTCTTCCGGCCCACATAGAACCATCATGCAGGATAGAGGCGTCAAAGCGAGGATCGCGCCCCACATAAGGATTTGTTTCATCATAGCCGGAAGCGGGGTTTACCTGTAACGGCAGTTCTTCGTTTAAATAAGGCAATTCCCCATTCTTCATTTCATACGCATTCACCATATTTTGGGTCGGATTCTCTGCTGTATACCCATTCGAACCATTCCGTCCGTTCCACAACATAAAGTCTGTAGAATTAGCCTGTGTAAAATAACGAGCAAATATTATTTCACTATTATCCTGCAAGAAAATAGATTGGTAATCAGCGCACAGCGAATAATCGGTATCTAATACGGCTTTTGTCGCTTCCCGTGCTTTTTCCCATTTTTCTTTAGCATGATCCGGATTGTTTTGTTCACTCGCAGCATAAAGAAGTACTCTTGCCTTCAATGCCTTGCAGGCATCTCCTGAAGCCCGTCCCTGACTGTCACTTCCCATTTTAGCAGGAAGCAAAGCAATCGCCTCATCCAGTTCTTTTACAATAAAATCGACACAATTCTCATACGAATCACGGGAAACCGTATAATCCTGGTTCAAATCAAACACATTCGTAATCAGAGGTACCCCTCCGTATCGCCAAATCAGATTGGCATACACAAAGGAACGGATAAACTTCATTTCTCCGATCATGCGGTTTTTTATTGATGCCTCGACAGGTGATTCTTCTATGCGGTCGAAGAAGATGTTGATTGAACGGATAGAAGCGTAAGCCGTTCCCCAGAAATTCATCTTACTGCCAAGATTAGTTACATTATCCGAAGTCAATTCCCCTTTTTGAATAATCCAATGATTACTCCAGTTATGAATACAATAGGCCTCGTCACTTGCCGCACAGATCATATCTTGCACAAATTCATGACTAATGTAACTATAAGAAGCATTCACATAAAGCTCGATCAAAGCGCTATCTTCCCAAACATCGGCATCAGAGACCTTATCCAAAGGCTTTAAGTCCAGTACATCACAGGATGTAAAAGCCAGAAATGCAAACAATATATATATTATCTTTTTCATATTCAATCAGTATTTAGAATGTTAGATTTATACCAAAATTATAAGTCCGTTGCTGCGGATAATACCAGTAACCTGAAGTTTCGGGATCAAAGCCTAAGTCCTTCATGTGATCATAAATAATAAATAAATTATTAGCACTAAAAGAAACCCTTACGTTCTGGACCCACAATTTCTCACAAATATTTTTAGGGAGATTATATCCGAACTCTAAGTTCTTAAGTCTTAGAAATCCTGCATTCAACAACCATTGCGTAGAAGTCTCCGTATTGTTATTCCACATACTGGAACTACCCCGCGGCATTGTCGCTTTAGTATTTTCCGTTGTCCAACGATCGTTTGCACGCCATTCAAGGAAATTACCTAAAGAATAACTCATCACGGCAGAATAGCTTCCAAAGTACTGCTTCGCATTCTCCTGCCCCTGGAATAATAGAGACAAGTCAAAACCTTTATATTCGAAATAAGTATTTAATGAATATACGATCTCCGGCGTATTTGTTTGATTCACACGGATACGGTCTCGCGAGTCAATTTCCCCGTCTTTATTGACATCCTCGTAAATAAGATCACCGGGCTGCGTGTTTAATAAATGCGGATAAGAAGCAATCTGGTCTTCCGATTCAAAAACCCCGATAGCATGATAGTACAATTCAGAGCCTATCGGCCGGCCGGTTGCATATTGATACGGTTCAGCCGCCGGTTGTTCATCACTGAAAATCACTTTATTCCTTGCAAAAGAGACATTGGCCGCAATACGGTATTTCAGCGGATTCGCGTAATTCTCATGCGAAACGACCATTTCAAAACCCTGATTATCCACGATCCCGATATTTTCATCCGGCAGCTTCAAACCCGTATAGTCGGGAATAATCGCACTTCGCTTTGTCAGGATGTTGGAACGCCGAGTTTTAAAATAATCGAAATCGACCCCTAACAATCCATTCCAGAATCTGGAATCAAACCCGATATTATACGTTTTAGCCACTTCCCAAGTAATGTTCGGATTCGGGACACCGTTCTGGACAAGACCGGTCACATCATTTCCTCCTACTACATAGTTGCTGTCGAACTTATAAGTCGTCAGATACTGGAACGGATCGACCAAATCATTACCCATCTTGCCATAAGATCCCCTGATCTTCAAATTATCCAGGAAAGTCAGTTGTTTCATAAAAGATTCTTCGGAGATTCTCCAACCTAAAGAGAAGCTGGGGAAAAATCCATATCGTTTATTTTCCGGGAAATTGGGAGAACCGTCACGTCTAAACGTGAACTGTGCCATATATTTACCGGCATAATCGTAAGAAAAACGTCCAAAAATGTTTTGACGGGCACCCTGAGAAGAACTACCGTCATTCGATTGCTTATTCTTATCACTACTACCTGCAAATATCTCGGGTATCGAAGTCGAAATGAAATCACTCCGATAAGCATTTAAGAAATTGCCTTTTGTTTGGGTCTGTTCATATCCTATCATCGCTCCTACATGGTGAACATCAAATGTTTGATCATAATTAATCTTTCCAACCAGATACATATTTGTCGGATTTTCATATTTCTGACTCAGGTTGGCCTGATTCGGAGTCTTACCAGAAACCCCTTTATACAGCTCTCCGGTCTGGTCATCTTTATAATAAACATACGCCGGAGTGTTGAAAGTTTTTGTCCGCACAAAAGACGCATCATAGCTGGCTATACCATCCAGCCATAAACCCTTCAGCCAGGGGATATCCAATTTAAAAGAGAGTGTCGATTGCATCGCAGTCGTTTTCAAATCCTGATAACCGGAAGCATCGCCAACGCGATTCATCAAGTTTTCACTATCCCTGTTCGGCATCAGTTTATCTGTTCCTGGCCAATACGTCTGCCAAGTAGGCAAATACAAAAAGACGTGGCTGTATATATCGCTTGTCCCCCCTACCGGATAATGGCTGTCATTTATTTTCCCGGCAAGGTCAAGTCCCACTTTCAAATATTTCGTCACTTGTACGTCTATATTCGAACGAAGATTATATATACGAACACCAGTCGTTCCCTCTTTGAACTGACCGCTTTGGTGAGATTCACCCAATGACAAATAATATTTAACCCGCTCATTACCTCCCGAAACGGATAAGTTTACCCGGTGTTGAGGCGTAACGTTCTTTATCATCAGATCAAACCAGTCCGTATTGGGATAATCGGGGTCCGTACCGTTTCTGTATTTCTCCAACTCCTCATTCGAATAACGTGGCAAGCGTCCCTCCCCCTCTTCAATCTCATTATATACTTTTGCATACGTATAAGAATCGGCCATTTTAGGAGTCCGGGTCGATTGGGAAAAGCCCTGATTGAAAGAAAGGTTGATCGAAGGCTTCAACTCTGCTCCGCGTTTGGTTGTTACCAGGATAACTCCATTGGCAGCCCGGGCGCCATAGATAGCGGCCGAAGCATCTTTCAACACCGAGATATTCTCGATATCGTTCGGGTTCAATTCGCCTAAGCCTCCTCTTTCCACACCATCGATCAAAATTAACGGAGATGCATTCCCCGTCGTGCTCTTACCACGTATAAAGATAGAAGGATCGTCCCTGCCCGGCTCTCCGGAACGATTGTTTATAATGACACCGGGTAAACGGCCCGCTAAAGAATTAGCGATGTTGATGGACGGGCTCTTTGTGATTTCCTCTCCTTTCAGAGCCACAACGGAACCAGTCAACGTCACTTTCTTCTGTGTCCCATAACCAACCACAAGGACTTCATCCAACGCTTGCGTATCTTCCTTCAACTGGATATTCAAAGAAGTTTGATTTTTCCCTACCGTGACGACCTGATCCAGATAGCCGATATACGTCACACTCAACTTTGCATTTTCCGAAACCGACAAAGAAAAGCCGCCGTCCATATCCGTAATCGTGCCGTTAGTCGTTCCTTTTTCCACCACATTCGCGCCGGCGACAGGATCGCCGTTTTCGTCTTTCACGATACCTTTTACGATGATCTGTTTTTGCTGGGAAACGGAGGGTTCAGCATTTCCTTTCCTGGATATAACGATCATCTTATCCTGAATGGAATAGGTCAATCCGTTGTCCAATATGGCAGACAGCACTTCTTCCAACGACGCGTCGTTAAAATTGTGCGTGATCTGTTTTCGCTCATTTACTTCGTCTGTCTTATAAATGATGGAGTACTGTAGTTCTTTCTCTACTTCTGCCAATACAGCTTTTAAAGGAACATTCTTAAACTGCCGGGTGATCCGCTGTGCATTCATGGAGGTAGCTCCAGAAAGCATCAAGGCAAGGATCAAAGCCCTTCCTACATGTTTTCTATACATAAACCAATAAATTAAAGAATTAGATTTAATAATATATTAACAATTGCGCTATTGTTTCTTGATATAAATATCCCTGCCCCGCCGTTCGTAGCGGATCGGAATGATCTCCGAGAGAGCCTGGAAGACATCTCCGACAGTTTCTTCATTCCTAAGCGAGACACGGAAAGCGACCTCTTTCTCCAAGTTGTCATCCAGATGAATCCGAACGTCGTACTTACGGGATAAGCGGATTGCCAGTTCGTTGAGCGTGATTTTATCATATTCAACTCTCCCCTCCGTCCACGATTTATATTGGGACGCCTGCACTTTCTGACGGGAAAAACTACCGTTCTGCTTATCGAGACTCAGTAATTCACCCGGTGCAACCGGTATATGTTTACCTTGATATAAGATATCGACCGCGCCTTCCAGTAAAGCCGTCTTTGCCTGCATATCTTCGGGATAAGACGACACATTAAATTTGGTTCCTTTCACCAATACACTATAATGATCGGTATTCACCGTAAAAGGCGTGCCATCCGACTGCTTCATTACCTCGAAATAGGCTTCACCGATTAAAAAGACTTCGCGGTTTTTCGTATTGAAATTACCGGCATAACGTAAAGAAGAACCGGCATTCAGCCATACGACTGTGCCGTCTGCCAGAATCAGCTTGCTTTTCTCGCCATAGGCAGTTTCCATTGCAAAGAGATTGCCGGCGGTGTCTGCGGCCCGGTACTGGTAGAGACCGTACGTTCCTCCCAACAATAGGAGAAAAGCAATTGCAGCGACTGCGATAAATCGCTGCAATTGCTTGTGTTTAGTCCTAAACACACTGCTTAATGACTGACGTACCTGCATCCGGCGTTGTAGCTGTCTCCATTCATTGGAAACTTCCGGGATAAGTTTACTGGAAAGCATCCATTCTTCTTCCCATCTGCGAAAAACATTCTTATTTTCAGGAACGGCATTTACAAACCGGAAAAGAATTTCTTCTTCGGAAGGAGAAATACGTCCTTCAAAATAACGTATTGCCAACTGATGATTATCGATCTCCTGTTCTTTCATTACTTTTGCTTTCTATATGATGTAACAACTCAATTAAATTCTACCCAACCTATGAGGTTTGAATTTTACAAAAAAAATTCCATACCAAGATAAATGTCCAATTATCCTGATATGAAAACAATGACTTCACCCGCATTAATCAGCAAGAAGCCAGGCCAATATCGCAATATATATATCCAATGGATATTTTTCCTTGAAATGTACGGAAAAGCGGGCTAAAGCTTTGGCTATATGTTTTTCGACTGCCGTAGTCGATATCTGGAGAGCATCCGCAATCTCCCGGTTTTTCATTTTCCTGAAGCGGCTCATCTCGAAAACTTCGCGGCAACGCGACGGCAGGTCATTCATTACGATCTTGACCTGTTCTTGCAGTTCTTTATACAGAAGGGTATGTTCAGGTCCCAGATTAAAATCCCAATAATAAAGTTCTTCCTGCCCGGCCACCGCATCCAAATGTTCCAGGCTATGTTGTTCGACCAGCCGCAGATGTTTCAAATAATTGAGACAGGCATTCCGCACCATTGCAAAAAGAAGGGACGAAACGGAGACTGCTTCTATCAGATCGCGTTTCTCCCAGAACTTCAGAAAACTTTCCTGGATAATATCCCGGACAGCTTCGTCGTCATTCACAAAACGAGCAGCATATCCCCGCAATCGAGGATAATAACTGTTGAACAGGAACTCGAATGCTTCGCCGTTTCCGTCTTTTATCTCCTGCAATAATATTTTCTCGTCTGTGAAGTTCTTCATATCAGAATTTCTGCTTATCCCATGAGCGATACCTTATCTCCCTGCTCATGGTTTATTCGATTGATTAAGGCAAATGTAAACAATATTCTTAGAAAACAAATAAAACTGTTTATCTTTACCCGCATAAATAATCAGCCATATGAAACATAGAATTTTTTTGCTATTCATCAGCCTGCTCACTTGTTCATTGCAAGCCCAGACAGTCCATTACAATGCATTCTCCCACAATGATTACGAACGTACTCATCCGCTATTCGATGCTCTTTCGTTTAACTTCAACTGTGTGGAAGCGGACTTGTGGCTCATAGACGGGGAGTTGTATGTATCGCACGACACGATCGCCCCCAATCCGGATATCACATTCGATAAACTATATCTGCTGCCTTTGGTTGAACGGATCAAAAAGAACAATGGGAAAGTGTATCCCGGCAGCGACCGTCCGTTCTATCTGATGGTGGACTGCAAGACAGACGGCGAAGCGATGTATCCTGTCCTGAAAAAGAAACTGGAAACATACGAATCCCTGTTCTGCCATGAGAAAGACGGAAAATTGCAGGAGGCGGCTATCCTGTTCTACCTGTCGGGCAGAAGCCCGCGTAAAGCAATTGCCGCCGAAACCAACCGTTTCATCTTCCTCGACGGCACGATCGACGATCTGGGAAAAGGGATCCCAGCTGCACTAATGCCTGTTATCAGCGATAACTATTCAAAGTATATCAATTGGAAAGGCGATGGAGAAATACCGGCCGACAAACTCGAAAAAATGCGCGAATACATCCGCCAGACCCACGCAGAAGGAAAGCTCTTCCGCTGGTGGGGAGCGCCGGACAAACCGCTATTCAAAAAACTCTTCATACAGGAAGGCGTAGACCTGATCGGAGCGGATAACCTGAAAGCGCTGGATGAGATACTTCAGCAAACGCCAAAGCAATAACTATTCCGGACATAAGGGAGAACTAATTCATTTCTCCTTATAAACGGAACAGCGTGTCGGCACTTTCTCGCAATTTACATATAGGAAACTTTCAGCCACACTTGATGAATCATAAGAAGAGAAATCTTATCAATCAGAATTTATACTACAAGAAAGAGGGTATACCTTCGCATAGGCATACCCTCTTAACTTGCAGCAAACTAACCTAATAATTTATTTCGTAAACTTAGAAACGGATATAGTCCATTCTTTCTGTGCACCATTAGCAGCTGTTACAATATATTTATTCGGTTTGGACCAATCTCCAGGAATTCCGAGTACCGGAGATTCGCCAACAGGTGACAATCGGGCTGCAGTGGAGATAGAAACCATTACACCGATATTATTAACTGTGCATTTTTCTCTTTCTGCGGCAGGAAACGAACCTCCGGCAGCAGGGACAGAAACATCAAAACTGATCGTACCAGCCTGATCGTCTATTACAATATTCGACTTGCCCAATTCCACTTTTACCACATTCTTTTCGCCACTTGCAGGATTTACATCGTCACTTATATAACGATATTCCACTCTGTATATGCCGGTTATATCATTTTCTTCAAATTCCGGCAGATCATTCATTCCGCCAGTCAGACAAGAAGTAAAAGCAGAAAGAATAAACAGGAATAATAAATAGCTATATTTCTTCATCTTCTTTATATTTTAATTGTTAATTCGATTTACCAACCTGGGTTCTGTTCATCTATTATGCCACTTGCAGAACGCTTATCGATCTGCGATTGCGGTATCGGGAGCAGATATCTTTTCGTCGAGAAGTTTCTATTCCACGCCCTGTTTCTTACGATCTGGGCAACAAAATATTGTTTCCGGTCTTTTGTTATCTGGATTTTATGTACAGGGACATTCAATGCCTGGATAATTCCGCCCGGAGCTGTTCCTTCATTTGCATATCCGCCATACTGTCCCCAGCGCAGATAACTGAAATATAAGTCTCCACCTTCATATGCCATTTCCACACGACGTTCACGAATATAATCTTTCCATGCAGTTTCTTCATTTGAAGCGACAGAAGCAGGCAGGCCGCCGTGTACCGTACGTGTCATATTCAAATCAGCAACAGCTTTGCTGATTTCCCCTTTAAGCAAATAAGCTTCAGCCCGATTCATATACATCTCACCCAGACGCGCAAGGACAAAATGGTAGTCCGTATTGTTGCTGGCATAAAAACGAGGAGAGACATCAAACACTCCTTTCTTCCAGTAATATCCAGAAGCAGTCGTATACCAGGAGTCGGCCTGATCCTTACGAATACCAGCCCAAAGATTTCCCTGGCAACATAAGGTTACCGTTTCGCCAGATAACCAGGTGCATGAATCATAGACAATCGTTCCGTAGAAACGTTTGTCTCTATTCTCATACATAATCTCATTAATACGTGAAGCATCTTTCACCTGGCCATAACGGACAATCTTTTGCCCTTTATCCGTTGCTCCCATATCATCCGCATCCGGCACCTGACGTCCAGTCGCTTCAATCGAAACAAAATCACCCTGGTTTAAAGAGGCGGGATTCTTGTCCTCCACACTATTTTTATACTGGGATGTTTCATACCAGACTTTTGCTTCACCGTCTGCCTTATCTATTACCAAGTACTGATCGACAAGATCTTGTGTCGGGAAATAAGAAGCCCATCCTTCAAACGAGCGTCCGTTCGCATCTTTAAGAGCCGGTCCTGCATTTGAATTCGTAATTTCGTCGTTATTCACATTCGGAACACAATTTATCATTTCAGGGAAACGACTGCAAACCGTATTCATGGCAAGACGGTAATAACCTAAAATTATTTCATTATTATTTCCACCTCCATTCTGAAACATACTTCCATAATTGTCTGTCAGCGTATATTTACCGGAGTTAATCACAGCTGTTGCCGATTCAATGCTCTTGTCAATATATTTAGAATCTTTCGTATATGCATAAGCCTGCAAGGCAATGCGGCTGCGGAAGGCATGAGCGACATACTTATTCACACTTCCGGAAAGAGATTCCTCCGGCAAGTCTTCTATAGCAGCTTCAATATCCGCCATTACCAATTCATAGCTTTCGGCAATCGAACCGGTCAATGGCGTCTTGAAAGCTTCTTGGTCATCATATTCAAGAACTTTCATAATCGGGACAAAACGCCCTACCCATTGTGCCTGTTTGAAAAAGACCAGGCCGCGCAAGAATTTACCTTCCGCGATCAGTTCAGCCTTCTGAGATTCTGTAAAATCACTATCTTCCGCTTTTTTTATAATCAGGTTGCACATACGCAAACTCTTAAAGAAACCGAAACCGGCATTCTCTTCATCATTCCCATTATTTTTAGATAGTTTATACTGACCATAAATATCATAGGAGCGATCTATGCCTTCTTCTGTCGGGAAAGCATCCAAGCTGGTCAAGTCACTATGTATTTCATTCGGAGTATATCCTTCCAACCGGGCACTTTCTGATGCGTATAACCGGATTGTATAATTATACGTATCATAAACGAAAGCATCAGCCGTCTCCTTACTTGACCATACTAAACTTTCATCATACGACTCTTTCGGTTCTGTATCCATTACATCACAGGATGTCAAAAACAATCCTCCCGCAAAACATAACAAACCATATTTGATATATCTGTTCATAATCTATTATTTTTAAAAGCCAACATTAATATTAATCGCAAATACCCGTTCATTCGGATAATCGTAATGATTAGAAGATCCGTTTTCAGGGTCAATTCCAAATTTGGTAGCTTCAGAAATTGTGAAAATATTCTGACCGCTCAATGCAACATTCAATCTATGCAGCCAATCAAGCTTTTTCAATACAGTCTTCTTGAAATCATATCCGATCCGGATATCCTTCATACGAAGATATGCTCCATTAATCAACCAGAAATTACTTACTGCTGTATTGTTGTTTCCATTAATACCTTGTGAATAGACCAAACGAGGATACCGTGCATCCGTGTTGGAAGGTGTCCAGTAATCTGTCTGGAAATCGTACATCGGAGTAGTAAGCTGGGCACTTGCCATTCTCAAAGCATCCCCTAAGTACATATCAAAGCGGGAAGCTCCCTGAAACAAAGTACTAAAAGAAATGCCTTTATATGATAAATTGATATTAATACCATAGTTAGCACGCGGAAAACTATTTTTTCCCAAACGGATACGGTCTGCATCATCAATTACACCGTCGCCGTTAAAATCAAAATATTTGATATCTCCAGCCGTCAGATCATGAGAGCCGACACGCTGTACACTGTTATAAACGTCATTTGCATTCGTGTAATATCCCAGGTTTTGCAGAAAATTGCTATTGCTATCATCCTTATAAAAACCCTTTTGCTGTGTCGTACGCTTGTATGGATTCTTTTTGTTTTCCAATGATTCGGTCGGATCACTAACCCACAGTTCATCGAACTTCGTCAAATTCAAGGATACATCATAGTGGAAATCACCGATATTATCACGCCATCCCAACTGGAATTCAAAACCGGCACGACGCTGTTCGCCATCTGTTGAAACCTTAGGCAGCATAGTCCCTAACGGATCTGTGTACCCAACAGTTAATGCATCAGGGGCATAAAGGAATCCTTTCGTTGCATAATAGAAATAATCGACAGATCCGTAAAAACGGTTATTCAAAGAACTGAAATCGAGTCCTAAATCAAACTGGTTGGTAGTAAACCAGGAAAGTGCGGGAGAAGGCAAACCTCCTTCATAAAATGTCTGTACATAATTCCCGTTAATCACATATCCTTGTCCGTTTAGCCCGTAAGAAGGAAGATAAGCAAAACGAGAAATATGATAGACATTATTTTCATCTCCCCAGTTATCCAAGCCGACCTGTCCGTAAGAAGCACGTAATTTCAGCATGTTGAACACATTGGTTTCCCGCAATGTTTCCATAAACGCTTCATCCGCAATAGACCATCCCAACGAGCCGGAATAGAAAGTACCCCAACGATTATCTTTCGGAAAATTATCAGAGCCGTCATAACGGATGCTGGCCTCGGCAAAATAACGGTTATCATAATTATATTTAGCCTGTCCTACCCAACCGGCACGGCCACTTTCCCATTCACTGCCGGAATTTTCCATCGTAGAAGTCGGTCCCGGATTAATTTGGTCAATCGGAAAATCGTAGTTTTTACGAACCAATGCCTGCTTATGTCCGAAGCTGCTCGTGTATTCGTATCCACCCAATACGTTGATTGTATGTTTCTTGAATGTGCGATTATATTCGGCGAAATACTGCAATGTCCAAGCATTCCCGGTTTCCGATATCTGCTCCAATTGAGGTTTAGAGGCATAAGTAGGTTCTTCAGACTCCCAGGCATATTGAGGAGCATCCTTTCTCCAATTCTTATTTTCCTTTATATAATAACGATAATTTCCTTTAGCCCTCAATTTAAGCCCCTCTACCCAAGGCAAATCCCATTCCAAAGCAAGGAGCCCGTTGATTACATTTTCCTTAGCATCCTTATAGCCTGCATCATTGGATGTTTCTGCTATCGGGTTATCAGTATTATTATAAGTCAAACCATACTTATTTAATCCGATTTCAAGTGGAGATTTATTTTGTATATGCGAAAATACACCTCCATATCCATCCGATGTAGAAGTAAAAGGATGAGATTGATTCTGCAAATATCCATCTAACTGCGCAGTTGTTTTTAATCCGATCGATTTAACTTTCGACGTTTGTGACAACTGGAAATTAGTACGTTTCATATAATGCGAATCGCTTTTATACAAAGACTGTTGATTTATGTATCCAATCGAGGCGTAATAATTATTGATATCCGTTCCCCCGCTTAACGTAACATTATGTTTCTGTTGGGGCGCAAAATTTTTCAGCGTTAAATCCTGCCAATCCGTATTCGGATGCCCATAAGGATCCGATCCGTCGGCGAACATCCGAAGATCTTCTTCACTATAAGGAACTTCCGTCCCGTCATTCATCGCAGCGATATTACGATTATACGCAAAATCATGTGCATTCAGCTTTTCAGGCCATACATTCGGCTGAGACCAACTTTGATTAAAGGAATAATCCACTCTCGGCTTACCCTCTTTTCCCTTTTTCGTTGTAACCTGCAAGATACCATTGGATGCACGTGAACCATAAACAGCTGTTGCGGATGCATCTTTCAGGACAGACATATTCTCTATATTCTCAGGAGCCAAAGCAACAAAATCATCATAATCACGAATTACGCCATCTATAACGACCAAAGGAGTACTACCTCCACGAATACTGACGGTACTCTTTTTATTAATACCGCCACCTGTTCCCTGCACGATCAAACCCGGAGCACGTCCGGCAAGTCCCTGCGTAATATTCGTTACGGGCAATGCCTCCATTTCCGATGCATTGACAGTAGATACGGATGCAATCAATGAACGTTTCGTCGACGTACCATAACCAATCACGACGACCTCGTCCAGTTTGTGTGTATCTTCATTCAAAGTAACATTCATTGTTCCGGGAGTCACTTTTTTAGAAAGTGTCTCATATCCGATAAATGAAAACTGGATAATGGCATCGGAAGAGACTTCCAAAGTAAACTTTCCATCCATATCCGTAATAATCCCGTTCATCGTCCCTTTCTCGATGACATTCGCTCCCGCAATCGGGCCGAAACTATCGCTTACCGTACCGGATATCGTTATTTTCTTCTGTTGATTTCCTTCTTGCTTGATGTCTGCGGGCATTTTACGAGTAGACAAAACAATATAAGATCCTTTCAGCGAATAGAACAAATCCAGTTGTTTGGACAAATTATCCAAAATACTTTTGATTGGCTTATTAACCATATCCATAGATATCTTCTGATTTACATTAACATCCGAATCATAGATAAAAAGATACTCTGTTTGCTTTTCAATAGTATTCAAATAGTCTTTTACTGAAAGATTATCACCTTGTAAGGTGATCTTTTGCGATATCGCATTTTCTGCATGCAAGCAGAAAATAACCGCAAACAAGAAGATATAGGTTACTCTCATAATCCTAAATAAATGTTTACATCGTGATTTTGCTGCGAAACAAAGTCCCGACAAAGGTATTTTATTCATAACTTTGTAAAATTAATGATTAATATTAGTTTTAAGACTGGTGTTAATTCAAGGCGATGAATGGACTGGATTCATCGCCTTTTTCCCATTATTCATTTTTTTGTTTATTCAATACTCACTCCATAGGCGTTAGATTTTTAAATTTAAAGTTAAACATTCATTTTATATAGATAACCATATTATCATCACTCCTTACAAAGGTAAAATCTGCACTTCGCTGTAAAACCTGAAGAATAAAATCTATACCGTCTGCAACTCTACATTTCCCACTACATTTATAATTATTCAGTTTCTTATTTTGAATGATAATTGGTATATCATAAACCGTTTCAAACCGCTTCATCAAATCCGCAAACTTTATATCTTCAAAGCAGATCAACCCCTCTTTCCAACGATAATTATCCAGGTTACGTATTGAATCGATAACCATTTCATTATTCTTCCATTCTGCCTTCTGCATCGGAGAAAGCAAGATTTTAGGACCCGGCTTTATTTTATTCGTCAATTCGATAGAACCTTCCAGTAATGCGGCAGAAAATTCACAATCCAACTCATCGACCTGGACGTTGAACTTCGTCCCTAAAACCTTGATATCGCATTTTTCCGTCTGCACGACAAAAGGATGTTTAGCATCTTTAGAAACATCGAAATAGGCTTCCCCCTTCAGCGAAACGTTACGAGCTTCCTGCGTAAAAGAAACCGGATAAGTCATCTCGCTGCAAGCATTCAGCCAGACATTCGTACCATCGGACAGTGTGATATTCGCACGCTGACCCGGAGGAACGACAATCTTATTCAGGGCTGCCACAGGCACCGGCTTCATTACCGTATTATATATATAAAGGGAAGAAACGATCAGTATGGCTATTGCAGCGGCAACCTTCAATGACTCTCTGATGGCAACCGGCAGAGCGAAATGGCTAACAGGCTGTTTCATCTTGCAGTTTTTTACATTACGCAGCAACAAGACATCAAAATATTTCCGTTCCCTTATCAACACTTCCCGGTTTTTATCGGAGGCATCCACCCAGTTGCATACAGTCTCTTCCTCTTCAAAAGAAGCTGTTCCTTCAAAAAAACGTTGTAAAACTTTTCTGTCCATATATCTATAAGCACCTCAACAAAGATACCCCCTAAATAAACAGATTGTTTTTTCCGGAAAACGGTTTTCTTTTACAGAAACAAGATTATTGTCATATAATCTTTCAGCTTCACCTTCAGTATCTTCAAGGCTTTGGATATATGAAATTCGACACTTTTGACCGACAGGGAGAAATGGGCGGCAATTTCCGGATAAGTCTTATTCTCATAGCGGCTCATGATAAAGATTTGCCGGGTTTTATCGGACATCATCGCCAAAGCCTCGTCCACCAGGCGTTGGGCCTCGTCACTGAAAATTTCCTGCGGGTCGCAGGCTTCGAGGGTGACAATACGCAGGTTAGTCACACGTTGCTGATGCTCCCGAAGACGTTGTTCCACATCTTCACGGACACGAAGGTGGCGGAGATAATTCAGACATTTATGTTTGATCGTTTCCAAGATATAGGCCGGAATATTCGAGTCGGAAGCAAGCGTATGGCGGTTTTCCCAATAGTACATAATTCCCTCGACAGCAATATCCTCAGCTGCCGCATCATCTTGAATATACGTGTTGGCGAAACGCACAAACAATCCATGATAATCAGCAAACAACTTATTAAAAGCTTTTATATCCGAGGTTGTTGTCTCCATGGCTTTTCTTTTCGCCGATAAAGATAGGATAATTTTTCTATATTAAGGTTTGTTACAAAATGTTCCTCATATGCATTTGGGGCATTTCGCACCGGAAACGCCCCAAAAACAATGCTTAAAGCCACTTCATTTTATTTTCTCAAACCAGGGTAAACGTTCCAGCGATGCCGTTACTTCGATTGTTTTCGGTCCCTTGAACTTTTTGCCTGTATCGTCCAGCCATACGCCTTTTGGCAACCTGACTGTGCGGGTATGTTCTTTCGTCAGGACGGGAGCAACCAGATATTTGTCGCCCAACATAAACTGGTCCTTGCAATCGATGAAACCCTGATGCGGGAATACATATTCCATATGGCGGATGATCGGTTCACCGGTCTCGGCGGCATGATGGGCCAGTTCGAGGATATAGGTCCCCATCTTTTCGTGCAGATGCGCATAGTCGCGACAGATAGCCAAATGTTTCTCATCGAGGATGCGCCAGGGGGCTACCGAGAATTGCATCATCGGCATCAACGCGTGCACCTGGCAGGAACGGACGATCAGTTCCTGATCGAGCTTCGTCTGGTCCACACCTAAGAAAGAGCCGAACTGTCCTCCGCCAATCATATCCGGGCAAGCATACGCATAGCCCAGCAATCCGGCGGCAATCATATCCGGCACAAGGAGACCAACAGCCTTCCAGGAATAGTCTTTATCACCTAAGCGTTGCACCAATGCCTCACCGCCCATCTTCCATCCGGCACGATATTCATTGAACGGGAAGTCCAAACCGATCTTCGCCCAGTATTGGCACATATCTACCGAAGTGGCCGACTTATCGTAAAACTCCAGCTCCGGGTCGTTATAGTGGCCGATATCGCCGGCGTCGAACTTGAAACCGTCCACACCGTATTTTTCCTGCATACCGCGCAACTGTTGTTTCAAATGTTCGGCCGCAGCCGGATTGCTCAGGTCATAGCAAGCACTGTATCCGTTCCACCAAGGAATGATCGCTGCGGCATTCGTCCCTTTCTTCTTGATCAGATACCCTTTCTGCTGAAGTTCGCGAAACTCGGGACTGTCCGGGCTGACAAACGGGCAAATCCAGAACATGATCTTGAAACCCTGACGGTGCAAACGGTCGATCATCCCTTTCGGATCGGGAAACCGTTCGGGCTTGAAGTCGAAATTACCGTAGTATTTCTGCCAGTTATCATCCACCATAAAGACGCCTACCGGGAATTTGTTCTCCAACACGTTATCCGCATATTTCAGGATATCCTCCTGGTTCTGGTTGTACATCAGCTCGATCCAGGTATTATACTGTGTCATGGAGAAGAACAGCGGGTCCGGCAGCTGTCCCGAAGGCGGGAAATATTTTGTAGAGGCCGCCATATAAGCATCCCGTAATGTCCGCCCCGCCAGGACCGGCTCCATTTTCTCATAATCGGAATAGAGGCGCAGTTCCCCATTCTCCACCTTAAAAGAAAAAGGCTTGTCGCTCCAGATATACCGTCCTTCGGAAGAAAGCAGCAGCGGCACATTCTGGTTATTCAGGTTCTCGGCAGAGAGGTCGAACAGACGCAAGTCCCCTTCAAAAGGCATCTTCGAGCCTAAGGCAACCATGCCGCCCCACCACTTTTCTCCGGCAAGAGAAGATATTTTCGATTCATACTTGCTTCCGGCAAAGCAAGGCAATGCCAAAAGAGCCAGTAAAAGAAGATAAATTGTTTTTTGATTCATGATATAATGATTAGTCAAATATTTCTGCAAATATACGTTTTACCGTCGGAATACAATCGCCTTCCGGTTCGCTCGGATAGGCATTTGTCGCTTTTGTCCAGGGTTCTTCGATTGCATAAAAATCGATTTCGGCAGGATTCTTGCCTTCCAACCGCTGCATCTGATAGTCGAACCAGGTTTTCCAGCGCATATAATAAAAGTCTTTCAAGATACCGTTCCATTCCCGGTGGGCATAGTCGCGCAAGCCTCCGTCGTCGGCAGCATTGCGATTCCCCCAGGTAGTTATCTGTACACGGGCATTCCATTCATACAGGTCCTTTTCTCCGGCAGTACTTCCAAGACTGCGGGCACGGCCAATCCAGGTTCCGACCTTAAACTCGGAACGTGTTCCCAACAGTTCATCCTGTAGAAGGATCAGCCGCAGGAAGCGGTCGGCAGCTTCTTTATACAGCACTTTGTCACCGGCGGCATAGGCCGCTTCCGCCACCTTTTCCGTCAGGCGTCCCCGCTCGGTGATCGCCTGGCGGACAATATCGACCAGATCATATTCGAAATTATTATTTCCTTTGAACTGATCGGCAACAGACACCATCAGGGCAGCCGCGCGGATCACATCGTTCGGATCATAATAATCCTTCATTTCCGACCAACTCGAAACCTCATACGGGTGTTCGGTTGGACGGGCACAAAATACGGATTCATGCGTTCCTTGCTGCGTATTTGCATCCGGACAGTTATAAATGGAATTGCTCAACAAGATCCAGGCCTCCTGCACGGTCGGATTACTTTTTCCATAACGGGCTGCCGTGTACTCCTTCAACCACTGGTCCTTGTCGAAATGCTGCGGCCGCCAGGGCAGCTCGGTCAACAGTTCGAACATAACCGGGTTGTTCTCGCTTCCTTCCATCGTCATACCGACACCTTTCAAAGTCTTGCCGAACGGACTTTCCTTTGCTTTGTAGAACTCGTCGATCACATGTTTCATCTTCCCGTGCAATCCGACGTTACCGCCATAGTTCAGCAGCATACAGTAAATCCAATCATGCTGCCCGAAACCGTCTTTCCGGTACCAGGTCGATTCGGGATCGCCCCACTGGGGACGGCTTTCAGCAAACAAATCCAACGCGATCAAATCGCCGGCTTCCAAATTCCCGATCATTTTCGGGCGAGGGTTCGCCTGCCATGCCTGGGCCACCCAGACAGCTTTCGGATTATTCTTCTTCATCGCCTGCATAATCGCTTTTCCGGCGGCGTCCAGATCCACACCGGCTACACTTCCGCCTTCATGGAACGGGTCCATGCTATAATAGTTCGCTTTGCCGTACAGTTTGTTCATCTCCTTATAATATAAGGAAGCGATCTCCTGGAAACGCGGATCTGTCGGTTGCAGGAATGCGGGACGGCGATATCCGTTCCACAATCCCGGGTCCGAGACATTCAGCCCTAATTTTTCCTTTGCATTGTGGGGAACCATGCCAGAATAGCCCGGCAAGACAGGCTCGATGCCATATTCGCGCATCCGTCCGATGATACGTTTCTGAAGGGCTATCTGCTGCTTATACCAGCTGTCGGGATTCGGTCCGCCCCAACCTTCGAGGTTGTTCATCAGCCACCAGGCCTGAAAACCCGGACCGGCCACGAACTCGTTGATCTCCTCTTTCGTATAGCCCAGTTTGCTCAGCACATTCTGCCAGACACCGTCTGTCCCGACCATTGCCAACGGCAGGTTGATACCGTGCAAGGCCATCCAGTCGATCTCTTTCTCCCACCGTTCCCAATCCCAGAACGCCATCGTATAGGAAAAGGTACAATAGTTAAAATCATACCGGTACTTCATATCCGTTTCACGACGTTCCTTCTGTTTCACGGCTGGCAGTACTTCAGGCAGTTTTGCCTGCATACCGTTCCAGGAAAGATGGACTCCGGCATAATATTTCAGATACCAGTTCAACCCGGAAGCGATACTCACATAGTTATTCCCCCGGATCACCACCTTGTCGCCTTTCTGGTCAAGTTCAAAAAAATCAACAGGCGATTTCACCTGTTCAATCACAAATTTACGCGACGCACCTTTATCAATGCGTTCCAACAGCCCTTCGATAGGAGAAGCGGCTTTCACGGCAAGCGCAATCAGCAACATGCCGAGGATATGAATAATTCTCATTCGAATATGTTTAGACAATCAATTATTATTACTACTTACAAGCCATTATTCCACTTTTGTTTATCAGAAAATCGAATCCTCCGTCTCCGTAGTCAACAATTCCAGCGCCTTGATTCCCATCACCGAGTTCCCTTTCTGATTCAACCGGGGACTCCATACTGCAACCGAATAACGCTGCGGATAAATAGCGGCAATGCCTCCGCCCACACCGCTCTTACCCGGCAATCCGACCAGATAGGAAAACTCACCCGCTTCGTCATAAAAGCCGCATGTTTGCATAATGGCATTCATACGTTTGACTTGTGAAGAAGTCAGCTTTATTTCCCCATACTCGAAAGGAGAATAATGTGCGAAAGCTAAAAACGCATTGGACAAATCATGACAACTCATCTCTATGGAGCACTGCAAAAAATAGAAATGAAGTACTTCTTCTATCTCCCCCTCTATATTGTGATGGTATTTCAGCAGATTGGCAATCGCTGCATTCAAATAACTTTTCTCCCGTTCAGACCGGGCCACTTCCTCATTGTAGGAAATAGAGTCATTCCCACACAGGCTCCGGACAAAACGAAGGAAATCTTCTTTCGGATGCTTCAAATGCTTCAGCAATACATCGGCCAATACGATAGCGCCGGCATTAATAAACGGGTTACGGGGAATCCCCTTCTCCACTTCCAATTGGACTAACGAATTGAAGGCTGTGCCGGAAGGCTCTTTTCCTACCCTCCGCCACAGTTCTTCCCCTTCGAAACTAAGGCACATGGCCAATAAAAACACTTTCGATATACTCTGGATAGAGAAGCGGGTCGTCGCATTTCCTTGCATAAAGACCTCTCCTTGTACTGTATTAATACACATACCGAATTGATCCGGATCGACGTTTGCCAATGCCGGGATGTAATCTGCCTGCTTGCCAACCTGTGCATAAGGCTGTATCTTCAGATAGATATTCTCAAGAATTTGTTGGTAATCCATGTCTTAGTCTGATCTTGTTTTAGTCTGATATTATTAATGTAGCCTCCCGTCCTTTCAACAAAACATCCGGCAGGCCGGTATGTACAACAATTCACGTGTCACATGTCCGTCAATGTCGCGCAAGATAGCTTTTCCTTCGGACACCTGCAAGCGCGCCGACTCAATGGATGTGATTTGCTGTTCATTTTCCGGTATAGCCCGGTAACCTTCAGGTTACTCATGATTTTACTTGTTAGCAGAGAGAAAAAAGGCCGCAAATGAAGCGGCCCTTTCCTTAAAATTAAATATAGACACCAAAGAGAATCGGATTAATAACCCGGATTCTGGATTACCTGTCCCTTACTTTCATTAATAACAGACTGAGGAAGCGGCATCAGCGTCATATAATCCTGTGCAGTCACAGAGTTTTTATATTTGCGTGCATACTCGATATATTTTCCGTGGCGGATCAAGTCTGTACGGCGTGCACCTTCAAACCACAGTTCATGGCCACGTTCTTCCAGTACCTTATCCAGGAAATCCTGAACATCCTTGACATCCGAAAGCGTGTAAGCAGTAAGACCGGCACGTGTGCGAACCATATTCAGCAAATCGAGAGCTTCCTGGTTGACGGCATTATTCTTGCGGACGATCGCTTCAGACAAGAGTGTTACAACATCTGCATAACGGTAAACGATCCAGTCGATCTGGCTTTCTTCACCCGTAGCAGCAGGATCTTCACCATACTTAACCGGCATTGCGCCTGTCTGCAGTACAGTTCCAGGATTGGCTTCATTATAAAGAACACCATCCGTACCTACAAATTCACCGACCAAGACTTCCAGACGTTTATCACTTTTATCAAATGTATGATAGAAGTCCCATAATACACGGTAACCGCCCCATTTCTGGATACTTTCATTTCTTGTCGGATATTGGCTTGACAATACGTGTGCCAGCCAAAGTTGTTGATTTACACTACTGCTACATACGGCAGCCCAAATTGTTTCCGGATTTCCTTCGTTTTCAAGCGTAAAGATATCTTTATAGTTTGCCATCAAAGAATAGCCATATTCAGGTTTCATCAGCTCACGACCGCATTCTTCAGCTTTTGCCCATTCTTTTTCATGCATATACAACTTCATCAAAACCGTATAAGCCAGACCTTTTGTGAAACGGCCATAATTGCTGTCCGTCACCTTATAAGTAGCCGGCAGTACAGCGATCGCAGCCTTCAGATCGTTTTCGATAAAGGTTACCATTTCAGCCTGGGAAACACGCGGGATAATCTGTTCACCCAGCGGATCGTTTAACTGTTCCAATGTCGGGATCTGGATCGGTCCGTAAAAATCATACAACATATAGGCTAACCAACCACGTCCGCAATAAAGCTCTGCATTCAAGCGATTTTTGGTTTCTTCCTTCATCTCTATTCCGGAGATACGGTCGAGTGCCAACGTCATCTTACCGATGAAATTGATATGGTTCTTATAGATTTTCGTCGGACAATCGGATGTCGAGCTGAAATTCACGTCCAGCAAATCAGGCCAGCACACATCATTCCACTGGCAATAACCGATATCCGTCGTCATATCTCCAATCACATGGATACCGCCGTTGGCAGCCGTAAACATTCCATCGTACCAGTTCGAACGGAACGGAGCATAAGCCGCAGCCGTTACCAATGCATTCGCATCATCTTCATTAACCGGGAAGATACCCGGGTTAATCACATCATACATTTCCGATTCCAGATTCGTACAGGACGGCAGAAACGCAGTACTTGCTAACGATACAGATAATATATATAATAACTTTTTCATCTTATTCTTTATTTAGACGTTAATTAAAATGTTATATCCAACCCAATACTGAAACTTCTCACGTTCGGGTAAGCCCATACAGAGTTATCTGTTTCCAGATCGAGACCGTCATACGGAGTGATCATGAACGGATTGTTGATATCTGCATAAACACGTACATTAGAAAGCAGACTCTTATTCATCGGGATTGTATATCCTAACGTAATGTTACGGCAACGGATGAACCAGCTCTTTTCCAGATAGTAGTCACCGATCTTACCGGTACTTGTGCTACCTGCCGGAACCGGGCTCTTATCCTGGAAATATCCCGGGCGGCTTGCAGAAGTATTATCATGAGACCATACGTCTTTCGCAGAAACCGGCATATTGTAACCACGATACATATTGACAATACCGGTCATACCGTCGGCACCTGTCAACCACAAATCTTTATAAGAACCGACATTCCAAAGACCAAACTGTCCGTAGAAATAAACATTCAAGTCGAAATTCTTCCAACGCAATGTGTTGTTGAAACCCATCAGATAGCCAGGGTCTTTACTTCCGTAAATTTCCATATCGGCTTCATCGATCTTGCCGTCAGGCTTACCGCTCTTCAATGGAATACCGTTCTTATCAACCTTCATTGTTCCGTCTTCATTGTAAACGTAACCGTTCAAGTCTTTAATCTTTACCTGTCCGGGAACAGAACCCGGCATCCAATCAACCGTTTCACCTTCCTGGATCAGTCCATCCGCTCTATAACCGAAATAATAACGGATCGGAGCATTATACTGGGAATAAGCAGCCGGTTTCCAGCTATCGTCACGGGTTTTCCACTTATCGCGATAGAATGAGAATGTCAGGTCGGAACTCCAGCTAAAGTCTCTTGTTTCAATGTTTTTCGAATTGATTGTCAACTCAAAACCCTGACTCTGTGTCTCGCCGATATTTGCCGAGATTTTGCTCACTTCATTGTAAGACAACAACGTACGTTCGCTCAACAGGTCGGAAACGACTCTGTGGAAATATTCAGCCGTCACATTCAGGCGATTGTTCAAGAAGCCCATATCCAAACCAAGGTTCCATTCTGTTGTTGTTTCCCACTTCAAATCCGGGTTACCCATCTGGCTCAGATAAACACCTACGGATTCAGTTCCGCCGAATTCATTGTTATATCCTGTTTTATAATAGGAGATAGCCTTATTTCCGATATTGGAGTTACCGGTCTGTCCGTAGCTCAAACGCAGTTTACCGCTGGAAAGAACATTTGTCAACGGCTGCATAAATTCTTCTTCCGTGAATCTCCAACCTACTGCAACTGAAGGGAAGTAACCCCAACGATTGTTCTTGGCGAAGTTTGAAGCACCGTCGGCACGCAGTGTGGCTGTCAACAGATAACGGTCTTTGAATGAATAGTTCACACGACCGAAGAATGATGCCATCTCGTCTTTAGAAGCAGAAGAACCGACACTTGGTTTCGGATAAGCACCTGCTCCCAGGTTATTGAACAGGAATCCGTCGATCAGGAACTGGCTGTTACCGGCAGACAAAGATTCATCCGTAAAACGCTGGAAAGAATAACCAACCAAAGCATTCAGGTTATGATCGCCGAAACGTTTCGTATAGTTAGCCGTCAATTCCATCAGATAATCCGATTTGTCATACTGGGCAATATCTGCCTGACCATCTTTCTTTGCACCGTAAAGAGTCGTTTTCGGCAGATAAACCTTATGTTTCTGATAATTACGGTCAATACCCAAATTAGCCTTCAAAGTTAAATCCTGGATCGGTTTTATTTCAATAAATGAAGTAGCCAATAACCTTTCTTTTATTGTCTTATCCGTGATTTCAAGCAAAGAGACCGGATTAGGCAAGAAAGCAGCTTCACTGTTCAATACATATTCGCCATCCGCATCTTTAATCGCCAAAATCGGATTAAACTGGGCTGCGGCAACCATGATACTGGCATTTTCATTCTGGCCGGAACCCAGAGGAACGTTATCCATCTGGTTTCTGGACAATGTCATGTTCACACCCACCTTCACATATTTACTAACCTGCTGTTCCAAATTCACACGGCCTGTAAAACGTTCCATTCCATTATTCTTGACAACACCTTCCTGCTTGAAGAAGTTACCGGATACCAGATACTTGGTCATTTCCGTACCACCATTGATCGAGACGTTGTGCTGAGTCTGGAAACCTGTGCGGGTAATTTCGTCGAACCAGTTCGTGTTATTGGCCGGATTGGCAATCTGAGCGTCCGTATAGCGGGGAGTATAAGGAGAAGAAGCCTGTGCTTCGTTCTTGCCGCCATAAATACCGATACCGTTATCTTTCATCCATTGTTCTTTCTGATAACGATTGGACTGGATCATAAAATCGGATGCGTTCAGCATGTCATAATCAGTAGCAAGCGTCTGTACGGTTGCTGTTCCCGAATAAGTGACTTTCGGCGCTCCTGTCTTACCCTTCTTGGTCGTCACAATGATAACACCGTTACCGGCACGTGAACCGTAGATCGCAGTAGAACTTGCATCTTTCAGCACTTCGATCGATTCGATATCGTTCGGGTTGATTGAAGCCAGAATATTATCAGTCGTTCCGCTGGAATATTTACCGGTTTTCAACTTATCTTCATTCGGAGAACTGACAGGGAAACCGTCGATAATGATCAACGGATCATTGCTTGCATTAACAGATGCAGCGCCACGGATACGGAAGTTAGAACCGCCACCCGGCTGTGCACTGACTGTATTCACCTGCAAACCGGCAGCTTTACCGGCCAAGGCGTGGCTAATCGTAGAAACCGTTCCGACAGGAGCATCATCCATTTTAACGGAAGCAACAGCACCGGTCAAGTCTTTTTTCTTCATCGTACCATAGCCGACCACAACTACTTCTTCCAAGGCCTGCGTGTCTTCCTTCAGAAGAATGCTTATCGTGGTTTTACCTTTTACAGGAATATCCTGTTGAAGATAACCGATAAAAGAAATCTGTAAAATCGCATTTTCCGGTACTTCGATAGAGAAGTTTCCGTCCATGTCGGTAGTCGTGCCGTTAGTCGTTCCCTTCTGGATCACATTCGCTCCGGCCACCGGTCCGAATGCATCGTTTACGGTTCCCGTAACTTTACGTGTCTGGTTGACTACGGCAACAGAAGAGACAGACTTGGTTTCATCATCCGAAGTAAGCACGATATGACGATCCTTAATTGTGTACTTCAGTCCTGTCTTAGCTGCAATAGCATCCAAGACTTCCTGAATATTCGCATTTTTCTTGTTAATAGAGATCTTTTCATTCTTATTGATCTCTTCCAGGTTATAGAAAAACAAAAACTCGGATTGTTTCTCTATTTGCTTTAATACACTCTCCAAAGTCGCATTTTTGGCAGAGACATTTACAGTTGCAGTTTGTGCATAGGTCGATGCGACAACCGATGAAAGACAAACCAACAACATAACAAGTGTTAATTTCATGATTTTTATAGTTCTTTTCAGATTAACAGAAACAACTATACGTTGATTATTCATACTTTTGATTGTTAAAAGATTAAACATCATCCCACGGCAATGGGAGTTTAATTGATTCACGCATTTTTTACTTAGAAGAGAAGATCCGGCAAGATTTTCTCTTCTTTTTTTATTAGACTTAACTGGTATTCATTTCATTTTATCCTCTCTAAGATTAGCATTGTTTTATATCTATATTTCTGAAATAGTTACTTGATGGTCGTTGATCTTATACCGGATCGGGATCGACAAATGGATAATCTCCAAAATATCCTTAATGCTTTGCCCGCGATAAAACGTCCCGGTAAAAGTACGGCGGTTCAAGGCTTCCGATTTGACGGTAAACTGCACGCCATACACATGGCTCAGCCGATATAAAATGGCTTCAAGGCTCTGTTCGGGGAAATAATAATAGCCGGTAGTCCATGAGACAAACTGATTGGCGTCAACCTGTTGAAGGAGGGCGGATTGTGTATTCCTATTATATATAAATTGCTCGTTTGGCTTCAGTATTGTCGGCAATGAAAGGTTCGAAGTTGTCAACAACACAGAACCGTCCAGCAAGGTAGTAGTCAGAAGCGAGTCGCTCGAATAAGCGGATACGTTAAACTTTGTCCCGAGCGCTTCGATAGACTGTTCTTTCGTTTCGACTATAAAAGGCTTGTCTTTCTCTTTAGCGACTTCAAAATAGGCCTCTCCTTCCAGATGGACGATACGTTTGGACTTCCCATAATGGGAATCGTAAGCAAAAGAAGTCCTGGAGCCAAGACTGACACGGGTTCCGTCGGGCAGCACCACGACATCCGCTTCAAGCCCGTCTCCTCCGACATAACGGGTGATATACGTCTCGCTTTCTTTCTGGGAAAATATAAAAATAGATGAAGTCACCGCTGTTGCAATCATTGCAACAGCCGCATAAGTACTTATGCGCAGCCAGAAGGATTGTTTTTTATGCTGGCGTGACGTTCTCTTTTCAAGAAGTCGAAGCCAGCTATCTTGTATTTCAGATTTTTCACGGGATGGCGTACAGGCTTCATAAAGCGCTTTCGTTTCGAAAAACAGCTTTTTGTTGTCTGCGCTTTCGTTCACCCAGACATAGAAATTGTCTAAGTCCCGACCGTGCAGCCGTCCTTGCAGATATCCGATGATTAATTCTGAATGTTCGTTTTCCATTTTTACTTATTTATTAGACGCAGATACAAAGTCGACACATGGTTAACTTGGTTCTTACATTTATACAACGAACGGGAAAAGAAAAGTACTCACAAGAAAAACCACTTTTTTAAAATAATAAGAACAAAACATTACATGAAAATTATATTGATACATCCTATTCCTATTTTAAGTTTGCATATACAATTATTCCGACTTCCTCAATCCTATTTTGAATTTTTATTTGTAAATTCGCGCCGGACTTCTTAATCAATAGTGCTTGATATTCGGTTTCTCATCTTTTTGTATTCCCTGATGAGACTGTTTGTAGAGCATTGTGGCAGATGTAATGCTGTCCGAACTCTTAAGTTCATTATTAGCATTTCCAAGGGAATGATAAAGGTTAACAGTTAAAGGGAAAATAATGAACAACAATACATCTATTTTTATTTCATGAACAAACTTATGGTTTATTCTGCTTTGGCTGTCGCTCTGATGGCCAAAGGGACTTTTTTTGTGCCTATATGTGCACAAGATAGGGCTGTGCAGTCAATAACACTCACAACACTTTACAACCTTGCTGACCAGCAGAGTCAAAAGGTGAGAGTGAGTGAGGTAGCTCTGCGGGCAGCCGATGAAGGGGTGGCAGCAGCCAAATCGGCTTTGCTGCCGAGTGTGGATTTGAGCCTTCAGGGCAGTTATACGGGCAATGCATTCATGCTGTCGCGAGGCTTTTCGACCAATGGGACGAGTGATTACATCGTGCCGGGTGTGGGAGTTGTTCCCGTGGCAAACGGCAAACAGGACACTCCCCACTGGGGAAACAGTTTTACAGCTCAAGTGTCGCAGGTCGTATATGCGGGTGGTGCTATCCGTTCGGGTATCCGCATGGCGGAACTGGGCAAGGAAATGGCAGAACTCGATGTCGAGAAGAACCGCCAGGAGGTACGCTTCTTGTTGACGGGTTACTACCTTGACCTCTGCAAGCTGAACAATCAGATAGAAGTGGTTCGCCAGAATATCGCACTGACGCAGAAGGAGATTGAGCAAATGAAAGCCCGTCGTGAGCAAGGCACCGTCTTGCAGAACGACATCACTCGCTATGAATTTCAGCTGCAGGGGCTTGAACTCACTTTGACAAAGCTTACCGATGCTTCTACTGTCATCAACTATCAGTTGATGACAACACTTCATTTACCGGAGCAGACGGTTATAGTACCCGATAAGAATGAACTTGACACAGAAATAAATGCAATCTCGGCAATCGCTGCTCAAGATATATGGCAGCAGACAGCAGCGGACAACAACTTTGGCATCCGTCAGGCAACAGTTGCCACAAATCTTGCGGAGCAGAAAGTGAAGCAGGCAAAAGCGGAATCATTGCCTTCGGTAGCTGTTGTGGCAGAGAATCAGTTCTTTGGTCCATATACGCAAGACCTCATCCCGAAAGATTGTAATGTAAACGTGTGGTTCGTCGGGATAGGCGTAAAATTCAAACTTGGCAATCTTTGGAAGAACAAACACCACATCCGCAAGGCGCGTATAGAGCATCAGCAGTCGCAGGAAGCACTCGCCTTGGCGCATGAGGGGGTGGATAATGGTGTACAGGCAAGCTACACCAACCTTCTGACATCCTACACCGAGGTGAAGACGCAGCAGAAGCAGGTGGAACTTGCCAATCAGAACTACTCCGTGGTGCAAAACCGTTATCAGAATGACCTTGCGCTCCTTACTGATATGGTTGATGCCTCTAACATGAAACTCTCTGCCGAAATGGCACTGGTCAATGCCCGCATCGGTATGCTTTATAATTTCTATAAACTCAAATACGTAACAAATACTTTATAATAATGGAAAAGAACAAAATATGCACTTATATATATAATGCGCTCATCGTGCTTTGCCTTTTGGGCGGAGCTGTTTATGTGGCAAGTCAGTTCATACACTTCGGCAGTGGAGAATTTACCGACAATGCCCGTGTTCGTCAGAATGTCGTGCCTCAAAGCAGCCGTGTACAAGGCTTCATCCGTGAAGTACGCTTTACCGATTTTCAGCAGGTAAAAAAGGGGGACACTCTCGTCATCATTGAGGATGCTGAATTTCGCTTGCGGCTGGCTCAAACCGAAACAGACCTTATCCGTGCCGAACAGGGCTCGAAGGGAACGGCAAGCAGCATCGTTACCACCAAGACAAGCATGACCGTTACCGAGGCAGGCATCGAATCGGCACGTGCGCAGATGGAGAATGCCATGCGTGAGGATAACCGTTTCAAGAACCTCCTCAGCCAAGATGCCGTCACCCAACAACAGTATGATAAAGTACATACGGGTTATCTGAGTGCCAAGGCAGCCTATGAACAGGCGGTTCGTTCACGCCAGATGCAGTCGGCTGTTGTAGCCGAGCAGGGACATCATCTTTCTGCTTCGGAGCAGGGCATAGAACTGGCTCGTCGTGCTGTCGACCTCGCACGCCTTAATCTTTCTTATTGCTACATCATTGCCACCTGCGACGGTACTGTCGGCACGAAGGACATTCATGTAGGACAGCTTGTCAATCCGGGGCAGACACTGGTGAGTATCGTTGACAAGGATGAACGTTGGATTGAGGCGAACTATAAGGAAAGCCAGTTGCCTCACATCAAGGTGGGCAATAAGGTGGAGATTACAGCTGACGCCGTTCCGGATGTGGAATATACGGGTACGGTGGAACGCATCTCCGATGCTACTGGCAGTGCCTTCTCACTCATTCCCATCGACAATGCCACCGGCAATTTTGTGAAGGTTGAACAGCGTGTTACCGTGCGCATCAAGCTCGACACGAACAGTGATATTGCCAAGCTAAAGGGCGGTTATAATGTGGAATGTATTGTTAAGGAGTAATGCGTAATGGGACAATTAACAGAATTCTTTATGAAGAGTGCCGGCGGTCCTCCCCCCAGCATGGGCTTTTCCATGCCGATGATGAAGGAGTGGGTGCCTCGCCGTATCCAGCCCTGGCTGTACGTGCTGACCGCCCTTTGCTTTCAGTTCAGCGGAGGCATCTACCTCGGTGCACTGGATGGCATCCGTGGCACCACCAACTTCATGATTGAGGACGTACTCTTCCTGCTTTATGCCACCCTTGCGGGCATGGCTGTGTATTTCCCTATGCTCTTCCGCATGAAGTTCCGTTTCACCAACCGGCAGTTGCTTTGCGGTTCCGCCATTGTCCTTGGCGTATGCAACATGCTGACAATGTATTGCCAGTCGATGCCTGTACTCACGGTGGTGTGCTTCATTGCCGGAATGGCCAAGATACAAGGCACGTTCGAGTGTATGAGCAACATCCAGCTTTGGATTACCCCCCGACGCGATTTTGCCGTCTTCTTTCCCGTGCTCCACATCATCCTGCTCACCGCTATAGAGGGCAGCGGATGGCTTGCTGCTTGGTTCGGTCATCATTTCACCTGGCAGATGATGCACGTCTTTACTATCGGCACCATGCTGTTCGTACTACTTACGCAAGTCATCTTCTGCCGCCCGTTCTGTCCCATGCCCCAGCGCCTGTCACTCAAAGGGATTGACTTTCAGGGAGCGTTGTTCATCTGTGGACTGATGCTCGTGGTATCTTACATCGTGGTGTATGGTGACTATTTCATGTGGTTAGACACACTCCGCATGCGCCTTCTGCTCGGTGCAGCCATTGTACTTTCCGGCATTGTACTCTACCGCCTTCGCTATTACCGTTACCCTTACGTCGAACTCAGTCTTTTCACACGTCGCAACGTTGTTCCCATTCTCATCGTTACCCTCTTTGCCGAACTTGCTTTCGGTGCTGAACACACAATGGAAGAGATACTTTACAGCGAAGTCATCCGACTGGAGGAGCTGACCAAAGAGGCGCAGTATATGTGGGCACTTCCCGGTATGTACGTTGGCATCTTGCTTGACCTCTTTTGGCTAAAAGTAAAAAAGTGGAAGGTATGGAAACTCTTCGGCATAGCTTTCATCTGCATTGCGTTCTATGGTATGTTGATGTACTTTACACTGGACATGAATGTCAATATCGAGCAGTATCGCCTTGCCATATTCTTGCGGGGATTTGCTTATGCCATACTTGCCCCCACATTGATGTGGGCTTTAGACGAATCAGTGCCCAGCCTTGAACAGTTTTTCATGGGCCTGTTCGTGTTCAATATCCTCCATATGTATCTGGCAGGAGCGGCAGGTTATGGCATTTATACCACCATCTTCTCGCACTTTATGAACGATGATATGATAAGTTACGGACAGCAACTCACTCTCACTCACTTGGATATGGCACACTTTAACTTCGGCGAGTACGTTGGGCACGACTTCCTGCACTCCATGATGATGGTGGCAATGAAACAGGTATACGGCTATGTTATCTGGTTCGCCTTAGCTCTTGCAGCCCTCTTCCTGCTGTGCGACATTCCGGCAGTCCGTACAAATATCCGAAAAGTTCCCCGCTGGCCGGTTTATGCCATCGAGTATCTTGCAAGAAGGAAATAGAGATGTAATCCCTGCTCATTGTAGTGTGTGCTACATCAAAAATGAAACTGACTCTGATTGAAAGCCGAGTCAAGTCGAAATTTTAGCCTCAACGACTGAAACAAAAGTCTCAACGGTCGAAACTAAAGTTTCAGCCGAGGAAACTAAAATTTCAGCCGATGAAACTAAAGTTCCACAGGCATGAAACTAAAGTTTCAATAGCACGAAACTTCTGAAACTTTAGTTTCAAACTTTCGAGCGGTTGAAACTTAGTATAAAAAATAAGAGGGGGACTGTGTACATATGATTAAAATAGATACTTTTGTACTTTCATATTACATATATAATAGTAACGATTTTAAAAGCTATGATAAACGAAGCAATCTCGTCCATCCTGCAGCAAGAAGCTGAAGCAGTACGCAACATTCCGATAACAGACGGCTATGAAGAGGCTGTGACGCTCATCGTGAAACACGTGCACGAACTCGGTGGCAACCTGATCACCAGTGGAATGGGTAAAGCAGGGCAAATCGCCATGAATATCGCCACCACTTTCTGTTCAACCGGTACGCCCGCCTACTTCCTGCATCCCAGCGAAGCGCAGCATGGCGACCTCGGCATCGTCCGTAAGAACGATGTCATGTTGCTTATCTCCAACTCCGGCAAGACGCGCGAGCTGCTCGAGCTGGTGGAACTGACACGCGGCCTTGCCCCCGAAATGCAGTTCATCGTTATCACCGGCAACCCCGACAGCCCGTTAGCAGCCGAAGCGACCATCTGTTTGCCGACCGGCGCCCCGAAAGAAGTTTGTCCGCTGGGACTGACTCCCACCACCTCGACAACCGTCATGACCGTGATCGGCGACCTGCTGGTAGTGGGAACCATGAAACGGATTAACTTCAGCTACGCCGACTATGCCAAACGGCATCACGGAGGCTATCTGGGTTCCAAAAGCCGCGAACAGTGCAAAACCGTAAACAAATAACAACATGAGAAAGGTAATCGGCATCGGAGAAACCATCCTGGATATCATCTTCAAGAACAACCGGCCCCATGCGGCTGTGCCCGGCGGCTCGACCTTCAACGGCCTGATATCTTTAGGACGCCTCGAAGTTCCCGTCTCCTTCATCAGCGAATTGGGAAACGACCGCGTCGGCGACTTTATCCGCGATTTCATGGTGGAGAACAACCTCTCCACCGAGTTCGTAGACCGTTTCCCCAACGGGAAAAGCCCTGTCTCGCTCGCTTTCCTGGATGACGACAACAATGCCAGCTACACTTTCTACAAAGACTACCCGAAGCAACGCCTCGACGTGCCTCTGCCGGAGATTAACGAAGACGACATCTTCGTCTACGGCTCCTACTATTCGCTGAACCCCGTCCTGCGCAAACGGATGGTGGAGTTTCTCGACTATGCACGCGAGCGCAAAGCGATCCTCTACTACGATCCGAATTTCCGCAAGGCGCATGCCGACGAAGCGATACGCCTCAGACCGACGCTGCTCGAGAACTTCGAGTATGCCGATATCGTGCGTGGGTCCGACGAGGACTTTCTCAACATCTTCGGGCAGGCAGACACGGAAAAGGTCTATACCGACCATATCCGCTTCTACTGCGACCGCTTCATCACTACGCACGGAGCCGACGGCGTCAACCTCTACCGCGGAGACTGCCGCCAGCACTACGATTCGCCCTCCATCCGCCCTGTCAGCACGATCGGAGCCGGAGACAACTTTAATGCAGGCATCATCTATGGTCTGTTAAAATATAATGTCCGCTACCGCGACCTCGCCAACCTCCCGAAAGAGACGTGGGCCAATATCATCCGATGCGGGATAGACCTGGCGACGGAAGTCTGCCAAAGTTATGACAATTACATTTCTAAAGAATTTGCTACCTCCTACCTCCGGCAGTCTTAAATATCATTAACCCGGGGTAGAAAGAAACTTGTTTTTCATTATCTTTGTAAGGTATGAGTAGTAGTAATATGATATTAGAACGATTTCTTTTCCTGTTTACCAGTGTGACCTTATTGGCAGGATGCAGCTCCGGCAGGGCACCTGAGATACACGCGCTCTGTCTGCGTGACGACATCGGTAACTACATTATTAAATGGGAAACCGATCCTCACACCGACGGGGCGATGAAACTGTATGTTTCCGACACTCCCGACTCTTTCGATATGTCCAATCCGTGCGGCTATGCCAACATCAACGACGGAAGGCTGACATATATCACCAACGACAATATCACCCGCAAATACTTCCTCCTGTCGTTCAACGACAAATATTACCGGACCGTCGGCGCCCGTTCCGTCCAGATGGACAGTGTGCAGAACCTGCGCGATATCGGCGGCTACTTCGATGAACACGGCAAACGGAAGACACAGTGGGGCAAGGTATTCCGTTCCGGCGAACTCAAATCGTTGAGCCGCAACGACACGACCCGGCTGGAAAACCTGGGGATCAGGACTGTCATCGACCTCCGGGGAGAAGACGAGATAGCTCTCGCCCCTGAGAAATATGCCGGAGCAAACATCATCTCCATTCCTATTCCCGTAAGGGACAAAGAGCTTGTCCGCCACCGCCTGGAAGAAGGACGGATGCGCAAGGGAGACGGCCTTGTCTTCATGCAGGACACTTACCTGCGCTACGTGACGGAAGACAGCGAACAGTTCGGCAAAGCCCTGAAAGTTTTTCTCGATAAGGACAACTATCCGATCCTGGTGAACTGTTCATTGGGGAAAGACCGTGTCGGTTTCCTGACCGCTATGCTCCTGTCCGCCCTCGACGTGCCGGAAGAAACGATTATGAAGGATTATATGGTTTCCAACAGCAATATAAACATCGGACAGCTTGCCTGCATGGCACGCGATCTCAATACGGATGCCCAGGAAACGATTACAGTCCTGCTCAACGCAAACGAGACATGGCTCGACCTGGCTTTCAATAAGATTAAAAAAGAGTATGGCTCGACCGATAAATATCTGTCGCAAGGGCTGCATCTTTCGGAAAAAGAGCGTAATACACTAAAAGATATTATCCTATACTGAAAAGTATCCGAATTATTTGCGTACCTTTGTGCCCACTCTGAATTTATTATATATACATATATCACATTTTGAAAACATTTGAAGAATTAGGAGTTGCCGCACCAATACTGAAGGCAATTCAAGAAATGGGCTATGAATCGCCCATGCCGGTACAGGAGGAAGTGATTCCATTCTTACTGGGAGACGACAACGACGTAATTGCATTAGCGCAGACAGGTACAGGTAAAACAGCCGCTTTCGGCCTTCCTATCCTGCAAAAAATCGATGTAGCGACATATCAGCCCCAAGCACTTGTACTTTGTCCCACCCGTGAGCTCTGTCTGCAGATTGCCGACGACTTGAACGACTATTCCAAGTATATCGACAACCTGAAAGTCCTTCCCGTCTACGGAGGTTCGAGTATCGAGAGCCAGATCAAGACGTTGAAACGCGGCGTGCACGTAGTAGTCGCCACTCCGGGACGGCTCCTGGACCTGATGAACCGCAAGACGGTCGACCTTCGCCTGGTGAAGAACGTCATCATGGACGAAGCCGACGAGATGCTCAACATGGGCTTTACCGACAGCATCAACGCGATCCTCGCCGAGGTTCCGGAAAACCGTAATATGTTGCTCTTCTCAGCCACCATGCCGAAGGAGATCGCCAACATCACGAAGAAATACATGAAGAACCCGAAGGAAATCGTGATCGGGAACAAGAACGAAGGGAACAAGAATATCCGCGATATCTATTATATGGTACAGGCACGCGACAAATACCTCGCCCTGAAACGTATCGCCGACTTTTACCCGAATATCTACGGTATCGTCTTCTGCCGCACCCGCAAGGAAACGCAGGAGATTGCCGACAAACTGATACAGGACGGCTACAACGCCGACTCGCTGCACGGCGAATTGAGCCAGGCGCAGCGCGACTATGTGATGCAGAAGTTCCGCGTCAAGAATATCCAGTTGCTGGTCGCCACCGACGTAGCAGCCCGAGGCTTGGACGTAGACGACTTGACACACGTCATTAACTACGGTCTGCCCGATGAAGTGGAATCCTATACGCACCGCCGCGGCCGTACCGGTCGTGCCGGAAAGACAGGTATCTCCATCTCCATCTGCCACGTCAAGGAGAAAGGCAAGATCCGCGAGATAGAACGTATCATCAACAAGAAATTTGAAAAAGGCGAAATGCCTACCGGGCACGCGATCTGCGAAAAGCAGCTGTTCAACCTCGTAGACCAGATAGAAAAGGTGAAGGTGAACGAAGAAGAAATCGCATCCCTGATGCCCCAGATCTTCCGTAAGCTGGAATGGCTGGACAAGGAAGACATCATCAAGCGTGTCGTCTCTCTCGAGTTCAACCGCATGATCGACTATTACAAGGATGCCGACGAAATCCAGCAGGTAGACGAACGCGCCGCCCGCAGCGACAGAGGCGAACGTGGCGAACGCCGTTCCTTTGCCGCCGAAGAAGGCTATTCGCGCTTCTTCCTCAACTTCGGTAAGGCAGACGGCCTCTATCCGAACCAGCTGATCGAACTGGTCAACAAATGCGTCACTGGAAAAGTGCGCATCGGCAAGATCGACCTGCGCGAAAACTTCTCGTTCTTCGAAGTGGACGAACACGAAGCACAGCGCGTCATGGACAGCATGAACGGATTCGAAATCGACGGACGCCGTATCTCCGTCGAACCCGCACAGGGCAAAAAGGGAGAAGGCGAAGGTCGTGGCGGCAAACGCAGCTATGGCCGTAGCGAAGGCGGTTACAAAGGCAGACGTGACGGAGCCAAAGAAGGCGGACGCCGCTACGAACGCTCAGACCGCACCTTCCGCAAAGACGAACGCGACAGCGATCGCCCCTGGAAACGGACACCGGCTGCACGCGATGCCCGCAAGAAGAAACGTTTCTAAGAAGAGCTACCGTTCTTTTATTGCAAATAGAAAGCAAAACACTCTTTTTAACAAGCAAAAAGAAAGAATATATCTCGCATAACAAAGACTTTTGATGCAAATACGACAATATTTACATCAAAAGTCTTTGCTTGTTTAACCGAAAACATCTTACAATCAGACACGAATTAGCCTATATTTTATTACATTTTAATACGAATTAAATGAAATCTAAAACAAATAGTAACAACTATTCATTTTACACCACACAAACTCATCTTTCCTTACTCTATATAAATACCTATTCATATATTTGCATCGTGTAGGTATTGAGAAGGTTTTAGGTTGCATTTTATCAGGCAATTAGATTTATAGTTATCAAAAACGTTTCAGTTATGAATAAAGTTATACTTTCTATTACAGCTCTACTTCTTCTGAATATGCCTGTAAAGGCTCAGAATGCGGAAACAATCAATCCTGAAATAAAGGCTCTGTATACTACCACAGAAACAGACCTCCGCGACTGGATGTCCTACTTAGTCTCTCCCGAATGCCGGGGAAGACTGACCGGTGATCCCGGTTTCTTCCGGGCAGTAAACTACACTGCAAATCTGTTCAAAGAATGGGGATTGGAACCGGGAGGAGACAACGGAACCTATTTCCAGAACTTTCCCCATCCCTATACAGAAGTAAAAGAAGGGGGATATTTCAACCTGTATATACCGGTAAACAAAGACTGGATAGCCAAAGACTATCCTTACCCCGACCACTACATGGTTGGAGGTACATCCGACTCCGGTGAGCTGAAAAAGCTCGACCTCGTTTATATCGGTTATGGAATCACCGCTCCCGAATTGAATTACGACGATTATAAAGGCATTGACGTAAAAGGCAAGATCGTAGTCTGCGAGCGCGACGTCCCTTATCAGGGGAAAGACCCGAAATTGCAGAAAAGCTGGACTCCCTACCAATATCATAACCGGAAAATGACAAACGCCGTCGAACACGGCGCCGCAGGCATGTTGTATGTAACCGTGACCGGTAACCCCAATCCCGGCTGGAACAAAGACTTCATCTATGCTTGCATCAGCGACAGTGTTGCCGCCGACATCTTTGCCGGTACGGGGAAAGATCACCTGACAGTAAAAGCGAATATCGACAAAACACTCAAGCCGAATTCGTTCCCGATCAATAAGAAAGCCGATATCAAGGCTGTCACGGAATACCACCCCGACGGAAAAGGCTGTAACGTAATCGGCATACTGAGAGGCAGCGATCCCACGCTCGCCCCGCAGGTGATCGTAGCCGGCGGACACATCGACCACATCGGTATGATGCCCGTCCTGATGCCGGGTGCGCTCGACAATGCATCCGGTACGGTGATCGTAATGGGAACCGCCAAGGCACTGGCCCAATCCGGCTACAAGCCCAAACGCACCCTTATGTTTGTGCTCTTCGGCGGTGAAGAAACCGGACTGATCGGCAGCGAATACCTCGCCTCGCACCCGGTCGTGCCGAACGAGAACATCAAGGCACTCATCAACATCGACTGCTTAGGGACGGGTTACGGACTGGGAGCCAGGATCGCACCGAAACACAGCACCTTGTTCAACTATCTCGAAAAGGCTAACGACACCTACGTGAGACGTCCGTTCAAGGCAATCCCCGGACGCGACGAAATCATCACCCGTCCGCGAACCGACGATGCCAACTTCTTTGTAAAAGGAGTACCCACCATCAGCCTGTTCTCTTTCGGGGCCACGGAACGGACTCCCTATCACCATCCCGGCGACGTGATAGAACTCATTCACTTCGACATCGTAAAAGATGCCGTCAAACTGCTTTCGGAAACAATGATAGAAATGGGCGACGCACCAGAGATCGAGGCGACCGCCCGCTAAGTACATATATCGCTTCAGAAGCGAGCCTATGCCTTCTTTAGATTAAATACCTACACACTTTTCATGTTTAATCTAAAAAGAACAGAACGACATGGCTACAAAAAGAAGCATATTCTCAATTCTCGTTTTCTTCCTGATGACAACCGCCGTCGCGTTTGCACAGAAGAAAATCACAGTGACCGGTACAGTAAACGAACCCGGTATGGGCCCTATCCCCGGCGCCACAGTTATCATACAGGGGACGTCGATAGGATGCGTAACAGACTTCGAAGGAAAATACTCGTTGGAGAGCCCGGCTGACGGCGTCCTCGAATTTCGCTTCATCGGTATGGAGACAAAAGTCGTACCGGTCGGAGGCAAGACAGTAATCGACGTGGATATGGAAAGCAATACCGTCGCAATGGATGAAGTGGTGGTGGTAGGCTACGGCACGCAATCGCGCAGGACCGTCACCGCCTCCATCTCTACGGTACGGGCCGATGCGATCAAAGACATCCCCGCGGCCAGCGTAGACCAGGCCCTGCAGGGACGTGCCACCGGTATCAGCATCATCAACCCTTCGGGCGAAGTCGGACAGGCGCCGATCGTCCGTATCCGGGGTGTCGGCTCCATCACGTCGGGCACGCAACCCTTGTATATCGTAGACGGGATGCCGATCCAGACCGGCAACCTCTCTTACGGGGGTAACGTGAACGCGCTGGCAGACATCAACCCCTCCGACATCCTGTCCATGGAAGTGCTGAAAGACGCTGCCGCAGCCGCTATGTACGGTTCGCGTGCCGCCAACGGAGTCATCCTGATCACCACCAAGAAAGGATCCAGCGAGAAGACCAAAGTAGCGTACGACGGCTGGTTCGGCGTCACGACCCGTTCCAAATTCTTCGATGTGATGAACGCACAGGAATACGTGGACTTCAAGAACCAGGCCGTCCGCAACCGCTACGGGACGGACGAGATGTCGCTGACCGAAGGTTACACGTCGCCCTACGGCAACAAAGCCTTCAACATGTGGCAGCTTTCCGACGGCAGCTATGTGGACAGCGACTGGAAATCGGCCGCCTTCCAGACCGGTTTGCAGCACAACCACACCGTCTCCGTACAGGGTGGTTCCGAGAAGACGCAGTTCTACCTCTCCGGCAACTATACCGACCAGAAAGGCATGGTGAAAGGCGACAAGTACAATCGCCTCGGAACCAATGCCAGCGTATCCAGCCAGGCAACCGAATGGCTGAAAGTGGGAGCCAACGTCAATGCCTCCACCTCCCAGACCAAATATACCGACCGGTCGCGCAAAGGCGGTACGTTTGCCACCGAAGGCTTCACCCGTATGGCGATCATCAACCCGCCCAACGTCCCTATCTATAACGAAGACGGGACACCTTATTTAGGTGAAGGCGGTTACTTAGGCATGAGCCCGAACACGGTCAAGAACGGCTACACCAACCCCGCCGCCCTGCTGACCTACGGCAGCGGCGTACAGTCCGAGATCACCCGTATCCTAACCAGCGTATTCGCCGACATAAGTCCGATTGAGGGGTTGACGCTCCGTACACAATACGGCATCGACCACTCGCGCGTGGAAGATAAGATCTTCAATACAGCCATGATGTTCGGCGATACCGAGAACGGCCATGCAGCCAACTATGCAGCCAAGAGCACACAGGCAACCTGGACCAACACTGCGACCTACACTTTCAGCCTGGACGAACACCACTTCGACATCCTGGCCGGTATCGAATCATTCGAAAAGAAGCTGGATCGCTGGGGAGCCGCGCGCGACATCCTTTTAGACGATAAATACGAAGTCTTCCAGGGACCCTTCGCCACCATCTCGGCAGACGGGAACGCCATTTCCGAAAGCAGCCTGCTCTCCTATCTCGGACGTGTCAACTACGACTACCAGGCCCGCTATATGCTCTCCGTCAACTTCCGCCGCGACGGTTATTCAGCCCTAAGCAAAGATCACCGCTGGGGTAACTTCGGTGGAGCTTCGGCAGCCTGGCGTATCTCGTCCGAAAAATTCTTCGAACCGCTATCCAAAGTGATAACCGACCTGAAGATCAAAGGCAGCTGGGGTATCGTCGGTAACACCAACGTGGCCGACTATGCCTCCAAATCCTACTATTCGAACGGTTACTACGGTGACAACGGGAGCTACCTGTTGGGACAGATCGCCGACTCGAAGAACCTGAAATGGGAGTCGAGCACGAAATACGACGTCGGTTTCTCCGCCCAGCTGCTGAACAACATCACGGTGGACTTCGATTACTACAAAACCGTCTCGTCCGACCTGATTCTGAATGTCCCGGTATCTCCCTCGAAAGGTATCCCCAACAACTACATCACCACCAATGCCGGCAAGATGAACAACACAGGTATCGAGCTGAACATCGGGGCGGACATCATCAAGACTAATGATTTCACTTGGAACAGCAGCTTCAACATCACCACGACGAACAATAAAGTGACGAAGCTTGCAGACGGCATCGACCAGCTGGTATCCGGAAGTTCCACCGAAACGACCAACATCACCGTACCGGGCAAATCTATCGGCCAACTCTACGTCTATCCGACCGGCGGTATCGACCGCGAAACGGGACGCCGTATCTTCTACGGAAAAGACGGGACGAAGGTACTGCTCATGTACGAAAAAGACGGACGCTTCTTCACCGAGGACGGACAGCCGTATGCCGAGAGCGACATCGAGCCGGTCATCTGCGGCAATACGCTACCTACCTTCTACGGCGGGTGGACCAACAACTTCCGCTACAAGGACTTCGACCTCTCCATCCTCTTCCAGTATTCCGGCGGCAACTACATCTACAACGGGACAACGGCCACCAACAGCGACATGCGTTATTGGAACAACACCACCGACGTACTGGAGAACTACTGGACACCGGAACGCAAGGATGCCAAATATGCCTATCCTATCTATGGCGACAACTATTCCAACGGTTCCGCCAAGCCCATCTCCGACTGGGTGGAGAAAGGCGACTACCTGCGTCTGAAGAACATCTCGCTGGGCTATACGTTCAGCACGAAGAAATGGCCGAAGAAGTTAGGCATAAGCTCGCTCCGCGTCTACGCACAGGCGCAGAACCTGTTCGTCATCACCGGCTACAGCGGCCTGGACCCGGAAGCCCTGACCAACAATACGAATGCCAACCTGCGCGGCGGTACGGACAAGAACACCCTGCCCCAGGCCAAGGTCTATACATTCGGTATGAACGTCACTTTCTGACAATCCCTAATATGTTTAACGATAAAACACAGGAAATATGAAAACAACATTGATATATACCCTATCGCTCGGCCTGCTGGTGGCCACAACCGGATGCAGTGACTTTCTGGAAAAAGAACCTCCACTGAACATTACGGAACAAGACGTCTTCTCCTCCCCCGAACGTTTGGACGGAGCCGTACTCGGCTTGTACGGCAAGATTAAAAACCCGTTCATGGGAGCCAAGACATACGTCTGCATCGAGAATATCGGCGACGACATGGTGAACGTCTCCGGCAACGGATACGAGGCGTTGGCCTCCTACGAGATGAATGTCGGCATGTCTACACAGGACAACGTAGACACCTGGAACGCCGCCTACCAGGCCATCAACAGCGCGAACACCTTCCTTAGCAGCCTCGAAAATGCCAAAGAAACGGCCGGAAACAAGTACGACCAGTATGTGCAGGAAGCCAAATTCGTACGGGCTTTCTGCTATTACTACCTGAATATGCTATATGCGAAACCTTATAGACTGGACAACAATGCCAAATCGGTCCCACTCCGTCTGAAAGAGGAAAACGACCTGTCGGGCAATGATTGCCCGCAGTCGTCCGTCAAAGAGATATTCGAACAGGTACTACGCGACCTAAGCGACATTTCCGCCCTGCCGGCAACGGGAAACACCTACGCCACTGTTACCCGCGCCTCGCAAGCGGCAGCCTGTATGCTCCGGATGCGCTGCTACATGGCTATGGAAGACTGGAACAAAGCGATCGCGGCAGGAGAAGCCATCAGCGGATATGCTTTGAGTCCGGATATTGCAACTGTTTTCTCCGCCCCTTACTATTGTGAAGAGACGATCTTCACCTTCCCTATGGCCAGCACCAACCAAGCCGGTATGCAGGCAGCCGTCCCTTATTTCCACTACAGCGGTTCGTCCTTGGTGCTCGATGTCAAAAGCGGCATACAGGGCAAAGCGGGTTACGGATTGGAAAGCGATACCCGTATCTCTGAGTTGACGGGTACGGCCAACTCGCAACCGATACTAAAGAAGTTCACCGACGGGGCGAGCTATCTGGACTGGGTGCCTATCTTCCGCTATGCGGAGACGCTGCTCAACCTGGCGGAATGCTACGCGATGACAGGCAATGAGGAGAAAGCCCAGAACGCACTTGCCCAGGTACGCCATCGCTCCGTTCCCGCCGCTTCCGACCCTCTGGATATTGCTTCCCTCAGTGGCGAACGCCTGAAAGAGGCAATCTACAACGAACGGCGGGCCGAGCTTATCGGCGAAGCCATCCGCGCACTCGATATCCACCGGCGGGCCGAGAACTTCGTCAAAGGACAAGGCACTCCCAAAGCCTTCACCGTAACCCCGACCACTAACGGTTACATCTGGCCGATACCGACAATCGAACGGGCGGTAAACAAACTGATCACGGATTAGTCTAACCAACGGCATAAGTCGACAGCCCTCACCCGACAAAGGTGGGGGCTTGTTGTTTCAACATCCTGAACCCGATCCGGCAATACAGGCATTTCTTCTTCTCACAATATTCGCGCTTCAACTGAATCAGCGCCTGGCTGTCGCCCGCATGACGGACGGTGATGCCGGCATGACAGAAGGTAGAAACAATGCTGTTCTTTTCCGACGGAATGCTTTCCAGAAGACGGGTGGCGCGTTCGCAATATTCAGGCTGTTTGTTACGGAGTCCATAAGCGAAAAGCATCGGGACAACCGTATTGATCAGCAGAATATTCAAGGCATTCTCACCCATCGGTTTCTCTTTCCGGGGAGAGGCATAGCGGAAATGGTAGTGCGTTTCCCAATAGTCCGAAGGGGAAACACGGAAATACTTCTTAATATCCCCGGTACTGCCTGCTTCCAGGATTGCGGAAAAAAGGGTGTCGTGCTGTACCCAGAGAGTCGCTAACTGGGCCACTTTGAGATAGGGAAAGTTCACGGGCCGGGTACGCAGGCTCTTAAACACAAAATCATCCATTGGCGAAAGGTCGAACTTATGGCGCAGGAACTCGTATTCGCGTTGCAACAACCGGTAATAATGATCTTCATTCTCTTCTGCTAACATACCCGCCTGGCCGAAAAGCATCGCCTCCACCTGCGAAGAGCTGCTCCTCTGTTTCCGTATGCAACGGAGCGGAAGGCTCTTTGCTAATCTTTCGAACGCATCGTTATTCACGCCAAAACCGAAATTACGGGTTAAAGTAATATAAAAAACTTCATTCCAATCGTTGTTATAGGCATCCAGAAGGGTAAAGATGTCATGTGTCTTCCGTTCCAGCCGCTCGCTCAGCAATGCTTCCAGCCAGCAGTCTATGTGCAATGGCTCGATCTGCCGGATATAATCGAGGCACGGAAGGGAAGCCTCGCGGTAGAGCAGCCAGTCTATGCTCCGGGCGACAGTGTCGGGGACAGCCAAGACCAACTGCGGAATCGGTTCGCCATTCGTCCGGACAGGCAGGAAGTCATTCACACCGGTGACATGCAGGACCACGCTGTCGTAAGCCTTATCCGTATCATGGTGATGCAGCAACCAATCAGAAGCTTTATCATGTATTTCCACACTTCCGGCCCATAACGTTCCGTCGATTTTTATTTTTGCATTGAAGAAGTCCGGTCCCGCATCCGTATTCTGCATTCCGGGGTCAATCACCTGGACAGGGCGTCCGTCTGTAGTAGCCAAAGAAGCGGCTGCGTAAAGTTTGTATTTCCAAACATAATGTAATAAACGTTCCATCTTTTTTCAGAGTTAAGATTTATGTCCCAAATCTAAGCATTATTCTTTATATTTGCAGCACGTTATCAATGGAAAGTTGAAAGTTAAAATTTGAAAGTTAAATATATAGAGATGAAGATTGCACTTATCGGTTACGGAAAGATGGGAAAGACCATCGAACAGATTGCACTTGGCAGAGGACACCAGATCGTGTCTATCGTAGATATAAACAACCCGGAAGAGATACACTCCGACAATTTCAAGAGCGCCGACGTCGCCATCGAATTTACCACCCCGGCTACGGCATTCAACAACTATATGCAGTGTTTTGCTGCCGGCGTCCCGGTCGTATCGGGCACGACAGGCTGGCTCGACCGGGTCGGCGAGATTAAGGAAATGTGCGAGAAAGAGGGAAAAACCTTTTTCTATGCCTCCAACTTCAGCATCGGCGTCAACATCTTCTTCGCCCTCAACAAATACCTGGCAAAGATCATGAACAATTTCCCAGCCTACGACGTCAAGATGATGGAAACACATCATATCCACAAACTAGATGCACCGAGTGGAACAGCTATCACACTGGCCGAAGGAATCCTTGAAAACGTCGACCGGAAAGAACGCTGGACGCTGGAAACAGCCGAAAAAGCGACCGACATCCCCATCCATGCCATCCGCGAAGGAGAAGTCCCGGGCATTCACGAAATCACATACGAATCGGATGTCGACACGATCAGCATCAAGCACGATGCCAAGAGCCGTGCCGGTTTTGCCTTGGGAGCCGTCGTTGCCGCCGAATTTACCGCCGGCAAGAAAGGATTCCTCGGTATGGATGATATGCTTAAATTCTAATTAACAAAAAGGACACATGAAGAAGTTTTCAAAAAAACAATGGATTAAATTCAGCATAGCAGCCATCCTCTATCTGCTTTTTACGCTTTGGATGCAAAATGCCTGGTTGCTGCTCGGCCTGATCGTACTGGTCGATATCTTCCTTACCCAATATATTCCCTGGGGAGCTTGGAAACGGACTAAGAACCCGCAAGTGCGCAACGTACTGGAATGGGTGGACGACATCCTGTTCGCACTGATCGCCGTCTACTTTATCAATATTTTCATCTTCCAGAACTACCAGATCCCCAGTTCGTCACTGGAGAAGTCGCTCCTGGTAGGCGATTACCTGTTTGTCAGCAAGCTGAGCTACGGACCGCGCGTGCCGAACACGCCGATCGCTTTCCCGCTGGTACAGAACACTCTGCCGTTCTTCAACTGCAAGTCTTACTTGGACTGGCCGGAATGGGACTACAAACGGGTGAAAGGTTTCGGACATGTGAAACGGAACGATATCGTCGTGTTCAACTTCCCGGCAGGCGATACGATTGCCATGAAGGTACAGAACCCTGACTATTATTCATTAGTGAAAGATTACGGACGGGAAGCAATCCTGCTGGACAAAGCTACATTCGGCGATGTCATCTATCGCCCTGTCGACAAGCGTGAGAACTATGTTAAGCGCTGTATCGGTATGCCGGGCGATACGCTCGAAGTCCGCAACAACCAGGTTTACATCGACGGCGTTGCCGCCAAGAACCCGGAAAAGATGCAGCTCAAATATCTCTTGGAAACAAACGGTTCGATGTTGAGCGAAGAACAATTCCGCTTGTTGGACATCAGCAAGGCCGACCGCGCGATGATCGACGGCAACAACAATACGTCCCTGATGGCATTCTTGGGAATCAAGCCGAATGAGAACGGACAATACAATCCGGTTTATCACATCCCGTTGACCCAAAAAGCGTTAGAGATTGCGAAAAAACTTCCGATCGTCAAGAACGTATTTGTCGAACCGGACACATTCGGTGGCGATACCTATTATCCGGTAGGCTACGAAACCGGCTGGAGCCGCGACAACTACGGACCGATATGGATTCCGAAGAAGGGCGCAACAATCCCGTTGACAGAGCGTAATCTGGCTCTCTATAAACGTTGTATAGTCAACTATGAGCACAACAACCTCGAAGTCAAAGACGGGAAAGTCTATATCAACGGCAAGCCGGAGACATCCTATACATTCAAATACGACTATTACTGGATGATGGGTGATAACCGCCACAACAGCGCCGACAGCCGCTCGTGGGGCTTTGTTCCGGAAGACCATATCGTTGGAAAACCGATTATGATCTGGCTGTCTTTGGATAAAGACCGCAGTCTATTTGATGGTGGCATCCGCTGGAACCGTATGTTCCGCTGGGTACATCCTGACTAAAAATATGAAACAATTCCTGATATCCGCAATCAAATGGTTGGCAATGATCCTCGTCATTGCAGGAATTGTCATGTCCGTCCGCCACTTCTGCGTCGAGTCTTACCGGATATCGACAGATGCGATGGAAGAGGCTTTACACCAGGGCGATTACATCCTGGTAAACAAGTTGCCGGTCGAAGGAAATCCCGGGCGGAACAGGGTGGTCCTGTTTACCAGCCCGCTGTTGAAAGACACCGTAAGCAGTCCCCTCTTCCTGAGTCGTTGTATCGGCATGCCGGGCGACACGATTCTTATCAGCAGCGACGGCTACGAGGTGAACGGGAAACGGCTGCCTCACTCGCCTCGTTCCCTCAGCACCTATTTCATTACCCAAAAGAGTGCGGCCGATTTCCTGAAAGCATTGCAAAAGCTGAATATTCCCGTAAGAGACTGGAAAAGCGAGACGTTCGGCTATTCCCTTTCGCTCACCTCCTTCGAAGAATACCAGCTGCGTGAAGAGCTGACGGAAGATATGAATATCCATTTCATCCGGAACCAAGTAGCGCCCTATAAACTGGTTGTCCCACGAAAAGACCGGGCCTACCGCCTGGACGAAGCAGCCCTCACCGCCTGCAAGGAAGCGATCCGGGCACAGGCCGGCGACAAAGCTGTCTTCCGCGACGGCAAGCTCTATCTGGACGGACGGGAGACGACGTTCTTCTTCTTCGACCAGGATTATTACTGGATGCTTTCCGACAACGTGAACGAATCGGTAGACTCCCGGCACCTGGGCTTTATCCCCCGCGACCATATCATCGGAAACGCCTGGTTCTGCTGGTTCAGCGCCGACAAACAACGAATCTTTAAACCTGTACATTGATGCAATCTGCCTATATTTCAACGACCTATCTGGGCCCTATCCAGCAATATTGCAAGCTGCTCCAATACCCGGAAATACGTTTGGAGACAGCCGAAAACTACCTGAAGCAGACCTATCGTAACCGCTGCACCATCGCTGCCGCCAACGGACCTCTCGCCCTGTCCGTCCCCATCGTAAAGCCGGACAGTCTGAAATGTCCGACCAAAGATATCCGCATCTCGGATCACGGCAACTGGCGCCATCTGCACTGGAACGCGCTGGTATCGGCCTACAACATGAGCCCCTTCTTCGAATATTACGAAGAAGACTTCGCCCCTTTTTACCAAAAGAAATACGACTTCCTGTTCGATTACAACGAAGAGCTGCGCGGATTGATTTGCCGCCTGTTAGACATACAGCCGAACATCATCTACACGGAAGAATACCTGCCGGACGTCGAGCACGACTTCCGCGAAACGATCCGCCCCAAACACGAAGGAGAAGACCCCGAGTTCCGCCCGCAACCTTACTATCAGGTATTCCGGGACAAACACGGCTTCTTGCCGAACATGAGCATCGTAGACTTGCTGTTCAACATGGGACCGGAAGGATTATTAGTGTTGCGGGATTCGATCGAGACAAATCAATTGTAGTCAATAATTCAAACCGAACCACCAAAGCGGAAGAATGTTACCGGCCGAAAATTCTATTTGGTCTTTTACGACATATCCTTCCTCTGCATTTTCAATCTGTTTCTTGCCTTTGGATTTTCCTCCGACCTCGAATGTCCTCCGACCGATCTGGAAATCCGAAATAGAAGACGATATGACAGGATTCTTCACTCTAACTTGATTCAAAAAAAATGTCTCACGCAGATTTCCAACATTCACCTCATTCTCTGCAAGAGCATAAATCAAATTCGTGTTGTCAAGATATACCTTTTCTATTTTGCCGAGACCTCTGACTCCTCCTGTATCATCCCGCAATTGGGCTATCATCCCGGCATCTTCGATATAGAGGAAATAGTCGGACATTTGATTACGACCAGCTCCAATCATTTCAGCCAATTTACTCATATTAGGCTTGAAAGGAACGCTTTTAGCTATTATAGCGAGCAGTTTTTTAAACTTACGCCCCATAGAAGCCGGCATATCTGCAAATATCGGGATATCGTTTTCCAGCGTCAAGTTGATAATCTGCCGCAGCTTTTCTTCAAAACTGTTTTCTTTTGCAAAAGGATAATAGCCGCGTTTCAGATAGTCTTCGAAGTAGAGTAGCGGTGTTTTCAAGTTTGTTTCCTCCGGCAACCTGTTGACTATTTCATCCAATGAAAAAGCCGGAACCGGAATATGCTGAAAAAGTGCAAGGTATTCACGGAAAGAAAGTCCATACAAGTGATAGACAACAGCTCTCCGGCTCAAGTCGGAAGCTCCCTTGTTCAAATCCAATACAGAAGAACCGGAAAAGACTACCTTCAATTCGCTATAATAATCATATATGAGCTTCAGTTCTTTTGACCAATCTTTATATTTATGTATCTCGTCAATGAACAAGTAATGCATTCCCCTCTGCACCAATTTTTCAGCAAGATCCAACAGTTTGTGTTCACTGAAATAAATATCATCAGCATTCACATAAAGCACATCGTCTGCCTCCAACTCTTTTTTAATATACTGCAGCATCAAAGTCGTTTTACCGACACCTCGCGGTCCTCTGATACCGACAATACGGTTATTCCAGTCTATCTCATGATAAAGATAGCGGTAAAAACTTGTATCCGTTTCGCGGAGTAATTTCTTGTAAATTCTGATTAGATTGTCCATATAATTATGCTTTGTGACAAAGATAACAAAAAAATGCACTTGACAAGTGCATTTTAGTATTATATTTGCACTTGACAAGTGCAGGACCAGAGAACAGGAGGTTCAAAACTTTTTATCATTGACTTGTACGGAAAAAAGATCGCAAGGAAAGGTAATGCTTACTTTTGTACAACAAACCTTATTTATTACCTTGATATGAACTATTTGTACTTGATCGATTTGCTCTTCCAGGATTAATCTTTATCTTTGTATCGAAGACCTTAGAATTAATATTATGCATTTCAAAGCAATCTTGTCAATAACAATAATTTGTCTTATTACCATCTCAAGGAGTGGCATCGCACAACCGGTATCTGCCAACATCGAGACAATGTTGAACCAGCTGGATTCCCTTCTGGCTCAAAAGGATAAGTTCGTCGCTATGAAAGCCAATAAGATAGAAGAGTTGAGAAAAATGAAGAGAAAGGCGATAACCGAAGAAGAAGAATTCTGGCTCAACAAGCTTTTTTATGACGAATACATGGTTTATGACAGCGATTCCGCCTTGGCCTACATTTACAAAAACTTAGAAATAGCCTCTCATTTAAACAACCCGAAATGGACTGCGCAATGGAAAATAGAACAGGCATTCATCTATACGGCCACCGGTTTCCTGAAAGAAGCGCTGGACGTCCTGCAGGAGATAAAAGCGGATGAACTACCGCCCCTTTTGAGAACCGATTATTACGGACAAATGATGTATCTTTATTCCCACTATGGACAATATTCAGGAGATAACTCACAACAAAGCGAATCGTATTACGCCAAGGAGAGATCGTACCGCGACTCTGTCTTCATCCATACGACCGATAATCACCCGCTCTACTTATGGTACAAAGGATGGCAATATTACGGGACACCCGAGGCCGGTAAAGTGATCGAACTTTTAAGACAGACACTGGCCACGTCTCCGTTCGACACAAGAAGGGATGCAATGAACGCTTATATCCTGTCTCTGTTATACCGGGAGAACGGTAACGAAGAAGAGTATCTTCGTTACCTCATTTTATCAGCAGTCGCTGATATCCGGTCGGCCAATCATGACATCGCTTCATTAGAGGAATTGGGCAAGATTCTATATGAAAAAGGAGACATAGACCGCGCCTATTCTTACCTTAACTATTGCTTAGGATGCGTACAACTGTACAAAAACAGGATACGCATGATCAGCCTTTCTTCCGTACTGGATACGATCCATAAAACATATGAACAACGCAACAAGATACAAGAGGCCAAACTGCACCAATATCTGTTTTTGGTAAGTCTGCTTTCCCTAATCTTATTGGCCGCCATCCTGTTCATCCGCATTCAGATCAGAAAAATCAAAGAATCAAGGAGAAATCTGAACGAAATGAATCAAGTTCTAAACAAGCATGTGATAGAACTGGAAGAAGCCCAAAAGCAATTGGCCGATGCGAACCGGCAGCTCCAGCTGTTAAACTGCCAGCTTCAAGAAACCAATACCGAGCTGACGGAATCGAACTATGTCAAAGAAGAATATATCGGTTATATATTTAATATCTGTTCCAACTATATCAGCAAACTGGATGAATATAGAAAGAACATAAACCGGAAAGTTAAAACCGGGATGGTAGACGAAGTGAAGAAGATGACGGACGTACCTTCTTTCATCTCCAATGAACTGAAAGAGTTTTATCGCAATTTCGACGCTATCTTCCTTCATATTTATCCCGACTTTGTATCCGATTTCAACTCATTGCTGCAACCGGACAAACAAATCGTTTTGAAAGAAGGGGAATTGCTGAACACCGAACTGAGGATTTATGCCTTGGTCCGTCTTGGAATCAGCGACAGCGTGAAGATTGCCGAGTTTCTCCACTGTTCTCCGCAAACGGTGTACAACAGCCGGTTAAAAACACGCAGTAAATCGATTATTCCTAAAGAACAATTTGCAGAAACCGTAAAAGCATTAGGAAAAATAAAGAATTGAGCATCATCAAACATTCCTTTTAGCCTGTCGAATACTTACTTTTTTCATCTGTCCAAAAACCACATACAATTAATTATCAATAATATACCACACGCTCCAACTTACTTTTTTTACTTACCGACATATTGAAGCCGGCAAGAGTCATTTTACTTTTGCCAACACAAAACAATATTAATTTAGTTCGTTAACTTTAAAATGTATTCAGCATGAAAAACATTTTTTTAAGTAAAGGATTTCATAGAGGGATAGTGCCTCTATTGTTCCTCTTGTTATTCCCCGCATTCATATATGCGCAGAAAGTAACGGTCAGTGGCCAGGTAAAAGACGTGCAAGGGGAACCGATCATCGGTGCCAATGTAGTTATTAAAGGGACAACCATTGGCGTAATCACAGATATGGACGGCATGTTCAGTATTCCCGATGTGGAAACCGGCGCAACAATCGATATTTCCTATATCGGTTACCTGCCGCAATCATTCATTGTGAAAGACATGAAACCGCTGTCTGTCACCTTAAAAGAAGATACGCAAGCTCTTGAAGAGGTTGTCGTTATCGGTTACGGTGTCCAGAAAAAGAGCGTGGTAACGGCTTCCATAGCCAAAGTTGGTTCTGAAGAACTGGCTCAGACGGCTCCCGTCCGCGTGGATAACGCATTGAAAGGTTTGGCTGCCGGTGTACAGGTAACCACACAGAACGGCCAGCCGGGTACAGGTTCAGTCATCCGTGTTCGCGGAACAGGAACCATCAACACGGCCGATCCTCTTTATATCGTAGACGGCATGCCGATCAGTGGCGGCATCGATAACATTAACCCTGCCGACATAGCTTCTATAGAAGTATTGAAAGATGCCGCTTCGGCTGCCGTGTATGGTTCCCGTGCCGCCAATGGCGTAGTTCTGGTTACAACCAAGCAAGGTACGATCGGTAAAGTGAGAGTTTCTTACGATTTCTCTTATGGCTGGCAGTCCGCCTGGAAAAAACGCAGTATGCTGAATGCCTCCGAATATGCGACGCTGATGAACGAAGCACAGCAGTATTCCAACGGTACCGACCGTTTTGCAGACACAAATCTGGGCGTAGGCACAAACTGGCAGGATGTATTGTTTAACGACGGAGCTCCCGTGCAGAACCATCAGTTAAGCGTCAGCGGCGCAAACGAAAAAGTAAGCTACTATTTTTCAGCCGGCTATTATAACCAGGAAGGTATTATCGGTGGAAACTACGACCGCTCCAACTACGAACGTCTTTCATTCCGCAGCAATACCCTTTATAACCTGTTCGACGAGACGAAAAACCGTAACTGGTTGAACAAAATGACTATCGGAGTCAATATGTCTTATTCCCGCATAAACAGCATCGGGGTCAGTGCCGGTAACCTGACAGGTTCTCCGTTGGGAGACGCTCTTTTCATGGATCCGACAATGGAAGTCTACGCACAGGATGAAGACCATGTAAACGGCTATACGGCAGATATCCGTAGCAAGTATGGCGATCCCGTACGTGACCAACTCACCGGACAGGTATTGCAGATTCCGGAAAACTTCAACGAAATCACAAACCCGCTGGGCCGTATGTCCGCACAACCCGGAACAAAAAACAATTCAGATAAGATCATCGCCAACCTGACCGCCGAACTGGGAATCTGGGATAATCTGAAGTATAAATTCTCTTGGGGTTCGGACCTCGCATTCTGGGGAGCCGACAGTTGGAATCATCCTTATTATTTAGGAAGGAACTGTAATCAATCCATTGCCGACGGACGTTCCAGCGTTACATCCGAGATGAATCGCGGTTATACCTGGCAGATTGAAAATGTGTTGACTTACGACAAAACAATCAGCCAGCATACTTTTAATGTGGTATTGGGACAATCGGCTGAACGCAACGCAGGCCGCCGGCTGTACGGGATGGCAAAAGATTTGATTGCCTACATGGACGACAAGGCCAATATCGACTTTACCACCTCCCTGCCGAATAACGGGAACCGGAATACGGAAGGCGGATTGACCGACCCTCACTCTTTGGCTTCCTATTTCGGACGTTTAAGCTACAACTTCGCAGAACGTTACATGTTGCAGCTGACTGTACGCCGGGATGGTTCATCACGCTTCGGTGAAAACAATAAGTGGGGTACTTTCCCTTCTGTTTCTTTAGGATGGAATTTAACAAACGAGCCGTTTATGGAAAAGCGTCCTGATTGGCTGACGAATACGAAGGTACGTCTCTCCTGGGGTAAGAATGGTAACGAGGCCATCGGAAACTTCCGATACACAGCCAACGTATCGATGAACAACAACTATCCTTTCGGTGCTTACGGCAGAGGTGAACAGATCATAATGGGTTCCAAGCCTTCAGGCACCCCCAATGCGGATCTGATGTGGGAAGAATCGGAACAATATGATGCCGGTATCGATTTCGGCTTCCTCGGTAATGCGCTGACCTTTACGGTCGACTACTACCAAAAGAAGACCAACGGCATGCTGAAAGAAATGGCAATCCCTAACTATCTGGGTGAATCGAAGCCTTGGGGTAATGTCGGTTCAATGAAAAACGAAGGTGTAGAGTTTGAAGTCGGTTACAAATACAGCCACAAGGACTTCCGCTTCGGAGTCAGTGCCAATGTATCTTATCTGAAGAACAAACTGGTAGACTTAGGTACGGCTGACGGTTTCGAAATGATGGACCAGGTACACATCCTGGGGAATGTCGGCCGTGCTGAAAACGGTATGCCTTATCCTTACTTCTACGGTTATAAGACAGCCGGCATTTTCCAGAACCAGGCAGAAATCGATGCTTACACGAACAGCAAGGGAGAAAAATTGCAGCCGCTTGCCGTCCCTGGTGATGTAAAATTCGTAGACTTGGACGGAAACGGTACGATCGACGATGAAGATAAAACCATGATCGGTAAAGGAACTCCGGACTGGACCTTCGGTTTGAATCTGACTGCTGCTTATAAGGATATTGACTTTTCAATGTTGTTTTCCGGTTCATTGGGACAGGATATTATGGACGTAACCCGCCGTCTGGATGTATCTGCCGTAAATGTACCTCAGGAATTTATGGATCGTTGGCACGGAGAAGGTACTTCCAATATGATGCCTCGCTTCTGTTATCCGGGTGATGATATGAACGGCAACTGGAAAAAAGTATCTGATTTATATGTGCACAACGGCAGTTTCGCCCGTATCAAGAATATGCAGATCGGCTACACGCTGCCGAAGAACCTGACACGCAAATTCTTTGTCGACAGACTTCGTTTGTATGTCGCTGCCGAGAACCTGTTGACATTGACCTCCTATAAGGGCTTGGATCCGGAAATAAACGCCAAAGACGCTGCCGGAGACAAATCAAACGGTATCGACCGCGGCTACTATCCGCAAGCCCGTACATTTACAGTTGGCTTGAATCTTAATTTCTAATAATTTAAAAAATAGAATCGATATGAAAAAGAATAAATTATATACTTTTGTTGCTACCACAATACTTGCAACGGGACTTGTTTCGTGTGGAGACAGTTTCTTAACCGAAGAACCGGCAAGCAGTGTACCCATCACTGGCTATTATACCGATGATGCAAAAATGGTCGAAGCAATGGCGGCCGCTTATGATCCGATGCAGTGGTTCGACTACTACAATGGTTGGTTTCCTTTGAATCTGGCCTGGGACGCAGGAAGCGATGATATTTATCCGGGTGGGGGCGACACTTCCGACCAAGGTTATCTTCATGAAATCTCCTGGTATGGCTGTAGCCCTACCAATGATATAAAGGGAGCATGGACCGTAGCCTACTCCGGCATAAACCGCTCCATCCGTTTAATGGATAATGCGGAAGCCGCGAATATTTCCGAAGCAGACAAAAAAGCTTACAATGCGGAAGGACGGGTATTGCGCGATTGGTACTATCTGGTATTGTGGAAAACGTGGGGAAATGTTCCTTTCTATACAGAGAACCTGACATTCCCGTATATCGCAGAACAGCTGAAAGCCGATGAGGTATATAATAATATGGTAACCGACCTGGAAGACGTATTGGCATCCAATATCCTCCCGATGAAACGCGATCTCGCGTGGGCAGGCCGGATGACTCAGGCTGCCGCTGCCATGATTTATGCCGATTATGTTATGTATCAGAAAGATGAAAGCCGTTATTCAAAAGCATTGGGCTATATGAAAGATATCATTGCTTCCGGCCAGTATAAACTGGTTACGGACTACGATGACCTGTTCGCCTATGCAACGGAATGGTCCGATGAAATCATCCTTGATATCAACTACATCTCTGCCGGCGGTAAACGCGGCTGGGGCAATGCCGGTGCTTGCGGCGGTACTGTCATTCCTGCCATGATCGGTGTGGATGGATTGAATTATGTCGGCGGTTTGGATACGGGACATGGCCCGTACACTGAGTTTGAAGGCGGCTGGGGCTTCTGTGTCATCACAAAGGATGCCTATGATGCTTTCGAGCCGGGAGATATCCGCCGTGATGTTGCAGTATTGAATATTGACACTTACCAGGAAGAAATGATGAACAAAGGAATTGCAGTGAACTATACGGGCCGTTACCAGAATACCGGTTATTTCCTGCGCAAATATTTAGGCCGTCCGGGTGGTAAAGCCGACCAGGCAGGCGATGCAGACTTGAACTGGGAAAACAATTTCCACCTGTACCGATATGCAGAAACACTGTTGAATGCAGCAGAACTGGCATGGCGTACAAATTCGGGAGAAGCGCAAAGCTATTTCGATCAGGTACGCGACCGTGCAGGTTTAGGTTCCAAGGCTATTTCCGAAGAAGCTATCATGCAGGAACGCCGTGTAGAATTGCTCGGTGAAGGTAAGCGATACTTCGACTTGATCCGTTTCGGCAAGGCATCGACAGTCTTAACACCGGGTGGCGGCGCCATCTATGAGACAAAAGACGAGCACCGTTATGTTTATACAGACGGGACCATCACGGATGAAAAGAAGAAAGGTGAAGTCAAAACGGATGAAAACGGCAAGCCGATAAATCTCGCGATTGGCGGAACACTGAAATGGACGGAAAGAGGCAAGGCTATTCCACAGCGCCCGCAATGGACGGAAAACAAGAAATACCTGCCGATTCCCCAGATTGAAATAGAATCTTCGCATGGAGCAACCGTACAGAATCCATATTAATTGATTAAACAACATGGGGATATCCACAGAATAAATTCTTAGGATATCCCCTTTTATTATATGATACCATGAATAAAGTTTGGATTTCATTTTTATGCATCTTCTGCACTTGCGGACTATTTGCCGCACCGGAAGAAACAGAGAAAGTTCCGCAGGGCTACACCTTAATTTGGCAAGACGAGTTCAACGACGCTTCTTCATTGCCAGATCCTGCGAAATGGTGGTATGAAAGCGGCGGTCACGGTTGGGGCAACCACGAACTGCAAACCTATGTGGAAGGTTTCCGGGGTACTGATACCTGCGCGGTGGTAAGCGACGGCACGCTAAAGATAATCCTCAAAAAAGCAGGTGATGACATTTATTCCATCCGTATGAATACGTACGAAAGCTGGACATACGGCTATTTCGAAGCCCGTATGAAGCTTCCGGCAGGGAAAGGTACCTGGCCCGCTTTCTGGATGATGCCAAAGAACGGCAAGACGTGGCCCGGTGACGGTGAAATAGACATCATGGAGGAAGTAGGATACGACCCCAACGTCGTACATTCCACCATCCACTGCGAAGCCTACAACCACCGGAAAAATACGCAAAAAGGCAAGAACATACTTGTACCTGCAGCCCAGTCGGATTTCCATGTCTATGCTGTCGAATGGACGGAAGACATCATCAAAGGCTATGTCGACGGAGAATGTTACTTTACTTTTGAAAACGACAAAACCGGCAACAAAGACACCTGGCCTTTCAACACGCCTTTCTACCTGAAACTGAATCTGGCCTGGGGTGGCGACTGGGGAGGTGCGAAGGGAATAGACGAAACTGCGCTTCCCACTGTCTTTGAAATAGATTACGTACGTGTATATCAAAAAAAATAATGCCATGAATATAAAACGATTATCTGCCTGCTTGTTGCTTTTGCCTCTTTTATCGTGCGCAGAACCTCAAGAGGCTAAAGAAGGAGATGTTGAAAGCCGGGTAGACGCTTTGCTAAAGCAAATGACCTTGCAGGAAAAGATCGGCCAGATGAACCAGTTAAGTCCTTTTGGCGGCATCGAAGAAATGGCAGGGCTGATCAAGGAAGGAAAAGTCGGTTCGTTGCTGAACCTGACCGATCCTGGATTGGTGAATAAGGCACAGGAAATAGCCGTAAAAGAATCCCGCTTAGGAATACCACTTTTGATGTCGCGGGATGTCATCCATGGCTATAAAACAATCTTCCCGATTCCTTTGGGACAAGCGGCCACTTTCAATCCCCAAATAGCAGAAGACGGAGCCAGGGTAGCGGCTATCGAAGCATCGGCCGACGGAATCCGTTGGACATTTGCCCCAATGATCGACGTATCGAGGGATGCACGTTGGGGACGTATGGCGGAAAGTTGCGGGGAAGATCCCTACCTGTCTGCCGTGATGGGAACTGCAATGGTAATGGGGTTCCAGGGCGATTCCTTGAATGACCCCACATCCATGGCTGCTTGTGCGAAGCATTTTGTCGGCTATGGAGCTGTAGAAAGTGGAAAAGACTATAACTCGACATTCATCCCGGAACGCGTGTTGCGCAATGTTTACTTTCCACCGTTCGAGGCGGCGGCGCGTGCAGGCTGTGCAACCTTTATGACCTCGTTCAACGATAACGACGGGGTTCCTTCCACGGCAAACAAATTCATTTTAAAAGATGTACTCCGGAAAGAATGGAACTACGACGGCATGGTGGTGACAGACTGGGCCTCATCAGCAGAAATGATCGCACACGGCTTCTGCAAAGATGAGAAAGAAGCAGCTGAAAAAGCGATCAATGCCGGCGTAGATATGGATATGGTAAGCAGCGTCTTCATTCATAACATGGAGGCATTGGTGAAAGAGAAGAAGGTTTCGGAAGCCACAATAGACGATGCTGTCCGCAACATCCTGCGGTTGAAATTCAGGTTAGGGTTATTTGAGAACCCATATGTGGACGCCAACCAATCGGTAAAATATGCGGAAGACCATTTGGCTAAGGCCAAGGAAGCCGCCATCCAATCGGCTATCCTGTTGAAAAACGACAAACAGACTTTGCCTCTGACAGATAAGATCCGCACGATCGTCGTAACAGGCCCGCTGGCGGATGCCCCGCATGACCAGCTGGGTACATGGGTTTTCGATGGGGAAAAGGAACATACCCAGACACCGTTGAAAGCATTGCAGGAAATGTATGGCGACAAAATACAGATTGTCTACGAACCGGGACTCGCCTACAGCCGCGACAAACAGCGCGAAGGCATCACGAAAGCAGTTGCCGCCGTCCGGAACGCCGATATCGTATTGGCCTTCGTTGGCGAAGAGGCCATCCTTTCAGGAGAAGCGCATTCTTTAGCCGATTTGAATTTGCAGGGAGCACAGGCTGACCTAATCTCCGCCCTGTCACAAACCGGCAAACCCGTCGTGACAATCGTCATGGCCGGCCGGCCACTGACGATTGGAAAGCAGGTGGAAGAATCAGCAGCCGTCCTCTACTCGTTCCACCCCGGCACAATGGGTGGTCCGGCCTTGGTCGACCTGCTGTTCGGAACTGCTGTCCCAAGCGGAAAAACTCCGGTTACCTTCCCTAAAATGACAGGACAGTCACCTATATATTACGCACATCATCACACAGGACGCGCTCCGAGCGGGCAGGAAATCCTGATAAATGAAATACCTTTGGAAGCCGGACAAACATCGTTAGGTTGCACCTCTTTCTATATGGATGCCGGTTTCAGCCCGTTGTTCCCGTTCGGATACGGACTGAGTTATACGACTTTCCAATACGACCGGATAAACATCTCCGCAGATAAACTGAAGACAACCGATACGCTGATTGCCAGCGTCGACATTACAAACACCGGGAAATATGCCGGAACGGAAGTCGTACAGCTTTACATACAGGATAAAGTCGGTTCCGTCACCCGTCCGGTTAAAGAGCTGAAAGGGTTCAAGCGCGTCGACCTGCAACCCGGGGAAAAACAGACTGTCACGTTCTCTCTTCCTGTCAGCGAACTGGCATTCTGGAATATCGATATGCAAAAAGTCGTCGAACCGGGCGATTTCACCATTTGGTTAGGCACGAACAGCCAGGAAGGGCTTTCTGCCGATTTCGAAGTTATTAATTAAGTAATCAGAGATGAACATGAGAAATATTATAATTTACGCATTACTGATCATAGGATGTTTAGTTGCGTGCCAACAGCAAACACAGCAAGAGCCGACAATTACGCCTGCGCCCGAATCCTTCATCCGCATAGACGGACAGAATCTCATCCTTCCGAATGGAAGCAAGTTCCTGATAAAAGGGACGAACTTAGGCAACTGGCTGAATCCGGAAGGATATATGTTCGGATTCAACAAGACCAATTCTCCGGGCCGGATCAACCAGATGCTTTGCGAAATGGTCGGACCGGACTTTGTCGCCGAATTCTGGAAACAGTTCAAGGACAACTACATCACCCGGGAAGACATCGAGTTCATTGCTTCCACAGGCGCAAACACCATACGCCTGCCGTTCCACTATAAACTGTTCACGGATGAAGACTATATGGGACTGACCGCAGCGCAAGACGGCTTTGCCCGCATAGACAGTGTCGTCGGCTGGTGCCGGGACAACCATCTTTACCTGATACTGGATATGCACGATGCACCGGGCGGACAGACCGGCGATAACATCGACGACAGCTACGGTTACCCCTGGCTGTTCGACAGCGAACCAAGTCAACAACTGTTTTGCGACATTTGGCGCAAGATAGCCGATTACTACAAGAACGAACCGGTAATCTTAGGATACGAACTGATCAACGAACCGATCGCCCCTTATTTTGAAAACATGGAAGAGCTGAATGCCAAGCTGGAACCACTCCACAAACGGGCAGTCGCAGCCATCCGTGAGGTAGACCGCAACCACATCATCCTGTTGGGAGGCGCCCAGTGGAACGGCAATTTCCGTCCCTTCACCGATTCGACTTACGACGACAAGATCATGTACACCTGTCACCGTTACGGGGGAGAAGCGACTCAAGCCGCCATCCAGAAAATCATCGACTTCCGCGACCGGGTGAACCTGCCGATGTATATGGGCGAAATAGGCCACAACCGGGAAGCCTGGATGAACGCTTTCTGCCATGTCATGGAAGAGAACAATATCGGATGGACCTTCTGGCCTTACAAGAAAATAGACAATTCCGCATTTGCCGGCATCAAGGCACCGGAGAACTGGGCAAGCATAGTCGCTTTCTCCGAAGCTCCCCGAAGTACTTACAAAGAAATCCGGGATGCACGACCGGAACAGGAAAAGGCCAAAGCGACCTTGCTTGAGTTTATCCGGAACAGCCGGATCGGGCAGTGCATCATCCAAAAAGAATATATTCAATCACTCAATCTAAAAGTACGATAACAATATGGATATCATCAAAAGTATAGCTTGTGCGTTCTTATTCCTGCCGGCTCTGGCTAACGCACAGCGACAGGAAGTCCCGGTTTATCTGGACAACAGTAAACCGGTGGAAGAACGGGTGGAAGACGCTCTTTCGCGGCTGACACTCGAAGAAAAGGTTGCGCTGACGCACGCCCAGTCCAAATTCAGTTCAGCCGGCGTTCCCCGTCTGGGAATCCCCGAATGCTGGACCACCGACGGCCCGCACGGTATTCGTCCGGAAGTGCTTTGGGACGAATGGGATCAGGCGGGATGGACCAACGACTCGTGTGTGGCCTTCCCGGCCCTCACCTGCCTGGCAGCCTCCTGGGATACGGAAATTGCCCGCCTTTACGGGAAAAGTATCGGTGAAGAGGCCCGTTACCGCAATAAAAATATGCTGCTCGGACCGGGTGTCAACATCTATCGGACTCCGTTGAACGGCCGTAACTTCGAATACATGGGTGAAGACCCTTATCTGGCCGGCCGGATGGTCGTCCCTTACATCCAGGGCGTACAGGCGAACGGCGTTGCCGCCTGTGTCAAGCACTATGCACTGAACAACCACGAAGTGAACCGTCATACTACAAACATCATCGTCGATGACCGGACTTTATATGAAATCTACCTGCCTGCGTTCAAAGCGGCCGTCACCGAAGGCAAAGCATGGGCCATCATGGGGGCGTACAACCTGTATAAGAACGAGCACAACTGCCATAATCAGTTCTTGCTAAACAACATCCTGAAAGGGGAATGGAAATTCGACGGCGTGGTTGTCTCAGACTGGGGCGGCACGCATGATACCGGGGAAGCCATCCGGAACGGACTCGACATGGAATTCGGCAGTTGGACAAACGGACTTTCGAACGGTTCCAGCAATGCCTATGACAACTATTACCTTGCATTGCCCTATCTGCAACTTATCCGTGAAGGGAAAGTTGGAACCGAAGAGCTGGACAACAAAGTCCGTCGCATTCTCCGTCTGGCTTTCCGCACCAACATGAACCCCCAACGTCCCTATGGCGCCCTTTGCTCGGATGAACACTTCGACGCGGCCCGCCGGATCGGTGAAGCGGGGATCGTCCTCTTACAGAACCGCGACAACGTATTGCCTATCGACACCGATCAAGCCAAACGTATCCTGGTCGTAGGTGAAAACGCCATCAAGATGATGACCGTCGGAGGCGGTAGTTCATCGCTCAAAGCCAAATATGAACTCTCGCCCCTCGACGGACTCAAGAAACATATCAACGGCCGTACGGAAGTACTTTACGCCCGCGGCTATGTAGGGGATCCGACCGGCGAATACAACGGAGTAGTCACCGGCCAGAATCTTCGGGATGACCGGTCGCCCGAAGCCCTGATCGACGAAGCAGTCGAAATGGCCCGCACAGCCGACTATGTCATCTTTATCGGCGGACTAAACAAAAGCACGGGACAGGATTGCGAAGATTCCGACCGCGCCGGCCTCGCCCTACCTTACGACCAGGACCGGGTAATCCGCGCCCTTGCCGCAGCCAATAAGAAACTCATTGTCGTAAACATCTCCGGGAATGCCGTTGCCATGCCCTGGCTCAAGGAAGTGTCGGCAGTCGTACAAGCCTGGTATCTCGGAAGCGAAGCCGGAAATGCTCTCGCCTCCATCCTGCTGGGTGATGTTAATCCTTCCGGCAAACTGCCTTTCACCTTCCCCAACGCATTAGAGGAAGTACCTGCTCATAAATTGAACACTTATCCGGGCAAGCCTCGTGAAGACGGCAGCCATATCGTCGACGTGGAATATAACGAAGGACTCTTTGTCGGTTACCGCTGGACGGACAAGGAAAAGATCCGTCCCCTCTTCCCCTTCGGACACGGATTAAGCTATACGACATTCGAATATGGAAAAGTGACGGCAGACAAGAAAGTGATCAAAGCCGGCGAACCGGTCACCTTCACCGTCAGCATCCGGAATACAGGGAAACGGGAAGGCTCGGAAATCGTGCAACTCTACATCAGCGATAAGAAATCATCCTTGCCCCGTCCGGTAAAAGAGTTGAAGGGTTTCAGCAAAGTACGCCTGCAACCCGGCGAAGCGAAACAGGTCTCCATCACTGTCAACACCGATGCTTTGAGCTTCTTTGACGACAGCAAGCACGAATGGGTAGCCGAACCGGGAGAGTTCGAAGCGCTGATAGGAGCCTCCTCCACTGATATACGCGACCGGATTAAGTTCGAGTTGAAATAAATCGACCAAGGCGTTCCACAAATACCGTTTGTGCCGTACAGGAGTGAACAACCCGGCAAACAGAACGGTTTATGCGGAATGCCTTGTGTTTTTATAAACACCCGTTATTCATGTCACAGCTGTAAAACAAAAGAATGACAACCGTAACACAGAAGGAAGACAGTTGTAACATGAAAAGAATACGGCTGTAACATGCAATAGAAGAGGGGGAATCAGTTCTTCTTCATCGTGTAATCCGTCACACCCAACGACTCGTATGCCTGCAACAGTGCCTCGTCGTTGTCGGATATCATCAGGAGTTTGTCGTTCTCTTTCAGTTCCGTGTTTCCTTTCGGGATGAAATAGAGGCCGTCGCGTTTCACCATAACGGCCAGCGTATGGTCGGGCAAGGTAAGCTCCATCAGCCTGTTGCCATGTGCAAGGACTGCCGGGGTAATATCTATTTCGCTCATGGCACTCTTGATCTCTTCCGGCAGTTCGATCCCAAACTCGTTTTTCCGCTCCGGCTCGTCCACTAACCCAAGCCATTTGGCCGCCTGTGTGACGGTTGTGCCCTGTATCAGGAGGGAAAGGATCGTGATGAAGAAAACCACATTGAAGATCGTGCCGGCATGCTCGATCCCGGCAATCATCGGATAAGTAGCAAAGATGATCGGCACGGCTCCGCGAAGCCCCACCCACGAGATATACAGTTTGCCCTTCACAGAAAAATTCTTGAACGGCAGCAGGCAAAGGAAAACACTCAGCGGACGGGCCACCACAATCATAAAGAAACCTACCGTCAGCCCGATCGGCGCCACCGGAAGCAGCTCGTGCGGATTAACCAGCAAACCCAGCGTAAGGAACATCACGATCTGCCACAGCCAAGTGAAGCCATCGAAAAACGTCCTCATACTCTTCTTATGCACAATCTTGGCATTCCCGACCACCAGTCCGGCGATATAAACAGCTAAATAGCCGTTTCCCTTGCACAGGGTCGTCACCGAGAAGGTGAAGAACGCCGTTGTCAGCAACAGGATCGGATACAACGACTCATTGTCAATATCGATATGATTGATAATATACACAGCTAACTTCCCTAACAGGAAACCGGCTACAGCCCCGACGGAAAGCTGGATGATCAGCTGCAACACGGCATCTTGCAAGTTCATGCCTCCCACCTGGATATAAGCAATCAGAAGAAGCGTCAGCATATAAGCCATCGGGTCGTTACTACCGCTCTCCAACTCGAGCGTCGGCCGCAACCGTTCTTTCAGATAAACGCCCTTGCTACGCAGGATCGAGAAGACGGAAGCCGAATCGGTTGACGACATAACCGCCGCCAACAGCAAGGACTCTGCAAACGGCAATGCCTCATATCCGGTCGCAAGGATGGAAATATAATAGATAAAGCCGCCCGTAATAAACGTCGTGGCCAACACCCCCACCGTCGCCAGGATGATGCCCTGCGTCGCAATCGGTTTCACTTCGGACACCTTCGTGTCCATACCACCCGAAAACAGGATGATACTCAACGCCAGCATACCGATGAACTGGGCGATATTCGGATTACTGAATTGTATCCCTAACCCGTCGCTGCCGAACAGCATACCGACACCTAAAAACAACAACAAAGCGGGAAGCCCGAAACGGAAACCGGCCTTACCGGCAAAAATACTGAAGAAAAGAATGACAGAAGCAATCAGCAAGATTCCTTCCGCACTGTGAAACAATTCGAATTCGTGGAACATAGGCTTATAACGGTTTACTCTTGTAATTTGTCACTTCAAAGTAAAGAAAAAATAACGATATGCACAACAGGTTAACACTTAAAAGCCAGTCTTACCGGCTGACTAATAAATATATTCCGTATATTTGTGCTGATAAAATTAACGCTATGATTAAAACAAATCTATTCCTGCTAATGTTCGTTCTCCTCGTGGGAACTTCATGCAACAGACAACAACATTTCATTTCGGACGATACGTTTCGCGCCGAAGTAGAACAGGACTTCCAGGCCAAGAAGGCCGCCCTGCCGAACGGGGACCTGTTTTCCGTCTTCAACCAATCGATGACACCCGACGAGAAGGAGGCGCTGACTTTCCTTTATGCCTATATGCCGATCGGGGATATTACGGATTACAACGGACAACTCTATCTCGACAATATCCGTAGCTCCTTCCGGGCGCGGGTGGAAATGCCGTGGGGCGACAGTATCCCGGAAGATATATTCCGCCATTTCGTGCTTCCCGTACGTGTCAACAATGAGAACCTCGACGAGAGCCGCATGGTCTTTTACGAAGAGCTGAAAGACCGGGTGAAAGGCCTGTCGCTCTATGACGCCGTGCTCGAGGTGAATCACTGGTGTCACGAAAAAGTGATCTATACGCCTTCCGACGCCCGCACAAGCTCGCCGTTAGCCTCCGTCAAGACGGCTTACGGACGTTGCGGCGAAGAGTCGACTTTCACGGTGGCCGCCCTCCGCTCCGTCGGTATCCCGGCACGCCAGGTCTATACGCCGCGTTGGGCGCATACCGACGACAACCATGCCTGGGTAGAAGCCTGGGTAAACGGCAAATGGTACTTCATGGGGGCCTGCGAACCGGAACCGGTGCTCAACTTAGGCTGGTTCAACGGACCGGCCTACCGGGGCATGCTGATGCACACGAAGGTATTCGGCAAATATAACGGTCCGGAAGAGGTCATGGACGTGACCGACGGCTACACCGAAATCAACGTGATCGACAACTACGCCCCGACCGCCAAAGCGACCATTACGGTTGTCGACGCGGATGGCAAGCCTGCCGCCGGAGCCGACGTCGAGTTCAAAATATACAACTATGCCGAGTTCTACTCCGTAGCCAACAAGAAGGCCGACGCACAAGGCAAGACCTTCCTCTCCGCCGGTAAAGGCGATATGCTGGTATGGGCGACCAAAGACGGCAGGTTCGGCTATAGCAAAGTATCATTCGGAAAAGACGACAATGTGACGATTACGCTCGACAAGAAACCGGGCGACATCGAAACGGTCACCCTCGACGTCATTCCCCCGGTAGACGGCTCCATCGCAGCGGAAGTCACGGACGAGCAGAAAGAGGCCAACGCCAAACGCCTGCACGAAGAGGATGTAATCCGCAATAAATATGTAGCGACCTTCTATACCGAAGAGAAGGCGGAAGCCCTCGCCAAAGAGTTGGGCATCGACCCGCTGAAGACAACGGATTTCCTGATCGGCAGCCGCGGCAACTGGCGCGAAATCGAGAAGTTCCTGCGCGAGGCCCCGACGGACAAGCGTCCTATGGCAATGGACTTGTTGAAGGCAATCTCGTCCAAGGACCTGCGCGACACGCCGGCATCCGTCCTGGCTGACCACCTGAACAACACGCCGGCGGTACAAAGCTCCCTCTTCACCGAATATATCCTCAACCCGCGCGTAGCGAACGAGTTCCTGACTCCGTACAAGCGGTTCTTCGCCTCCAACATCGAACCCGAGCAGGTGCGAAAGGCAAAGGCCGACCCGCAGGTATTGGTCGACTGGGTGAAGCAGAATATCACGATCAACGATAGCCTGAACCCGCAACGCATCCCCATCATGCCGATGGGCGTATGGAAAGCACGTGTGGCCGACAAAGGCTCCCGCAACATCTTCTTCGTCGCCGTCTGCCGCAGCTTAGGTATCCCGGCACGCATCGAGCCGGTAGCGGGGAAGGTGCAGTATGCCAAAGGCGTGAACTGGGTGGATGTGGACTTTGAAGCAGCCGAACAGACGACAGTCAAGCAGGGCAAGGTAATCGCCTCCTACCAACCGATCAAGGCTCTGCAGGACCCGAAATACTACAGCCACTTCACCATCGCGAAAGTATTGCCGACCGGCAAGCTGCAAACCCTGAACTTCGAGTCGGGCGACGTGGACATGGGCGGTGGCGACACCTGGAGCGCCTTGCTGAAGAAGCCGCTCTCATTAGACGAAGGTAACTATATGCTCGTAACCGGTACGCGTATGGCAAACGGTAGCGTGCTGGCCGAGATATCCTTCTTCAACGTGGAACCGGACAAGACAAGCAACATCAAATTAGAGATGCGTGAAAGCGAAGACGACATCCAGGTGATCGGTAATTTCAACTCCGAAAACACCTTCAAGCGCGACGACACAGGCGAAGAGACAAGCCTCCTGGCCACCACCGGCCGCGGCTACTACATCGTCGCCATCCTCGGCTCCCGCCAGGAACCGACCAACCACGCCATGCGCGACATTGCCGCCGTCAAGAAAGACCTCGAAGAATGGGGACGCGGCATGGTCCTGCTCTTCCCTGACGAGAAAGGTTTCCAGAACTTCGACCCGAAAGAGTTCGGCGACCTGCCCGGCACGATCACATACGGCATCGACACCGACAAGACAATCCAGAAAGAGATCGCCGCCGCCATGAAACTGTCGAACGCGAACACCCTCCCGATCTTCATCATCGCCGACACCTTCAACCGTGTCGTCTTCGTCTCCCAAGGCTACACCATCGGCCTGGGCGACCAGTTGATGAAGGTGATACATAAGTTGTAAGAGAGATAACAAACGTAAGGGCGAGCAAACCTCGCCCTTACTTATACTGGAAAAGATATAGCAATAATCCGAGATATCCGCTTAAATCACTATCTTTGCAATCATTATCCATTAACCGGAAGTAATATGACAGCATTAGAGTTACAAACCAGCAAACAAAGCCTTATCGAATCCATTCTTTCCATAGAGGATGCCGAGACGATCGAGAAGGTTAAGAAATACGTTCACCGTATATGCAAGTCGGGGGCGGCAAAAACAGAAGACCGTCCAGGCCCTTTAGTCATGACCGATGAAGCATTCAGAGAAACCGTTATCCGCTCGACCCAAGAGTTCCGCAACGGAGGCAAAACCTATACACAAGAAGAGATGCGTAAAATAGCAGAACAATGACCTACACCGTTATCTGGCTCGAAAAGGCAAAGGCCGCTTTCGAGCAACAAAAGAACTGGTACCTTAACACTATGGGCAGACATGCCGCAAAAAAGTTTACAGATGCCATATTGAAAGACGCGGACCGCCTGGCGAAGTCCCCTCACCTCGGTCAAATTGAGCCTATATTGGAAGACCTGCCCGAACGCTACCGTTCGTTAGTCTGCGGTAAACACTTCAAGCTTGTATATTTCATAGAAGAGACAACTATCTACATCGTTGCAATACGGGATTGCAGACAATCACCTGGCAAGTTAAGAGAAATCATTTAAGGAAGATGTTCCCTTGTCCCCGCACTTGGCGCGGGGCCGCAAAAGAACCGGCCGTGTCAATTCTTCTTTGATACGGGCGGTTCTAATGAGATCCCGCGTCAAGCGCGGGAACGGGGAACATGCCTCTTCCCCATCAATCCCCCACCTTGAACGACTCGCCGCCGAGGACTACGATGCACGGCCCGGCCGGTTTCGGCATCGTGCTACTGCCGGCGGGCAGGAGGGCGGTGCGGAGGAGGCGGCCGTGGAAGTCGTAGAGGCGGGCGGACGTCGGGGCAGGGACGGTGATGTGGAGGAGGTTGCCGAAGGAACGGACACGGACGTCGGCAGCGGGCACGGAGCCTGTGGCCGTCGGGTCGTCATTGCGGACGATGCCGGTGATCGAGACCGTGAGGTCCTGCTCCACATCGCGGATGCGGTATTTGAGCGAGCCGTCCGCCAGCACCTCCGGCGTGAGCGTCTCAGTGCCGTGGCGGTCGATGGAAACGACAGGCTGGGACCGGTCGTAGTCGGCGTCGAGCGTCAGGCGGAAAGGGAAGCTGTAGCCCTCCTCGACCGTATGGCTGCCCGTCTTGTCCAACCGTGCGCCTTCGACCTCCGGCAGGGTGACCGTGTAGTAGCTGACGACGGGCGGGATGTAAGGAGGCGCGCTCTTCTCGGTCACTTCGACGGGGAGGGAGTAAAGGGCGGTACGGACACTCTCGTAATCAACCGATAGTGTATACTTCACCTGGCAACGGTACTTGCCTTTTCCCACTATCTGCGAGGAATTATCGTCGCTCTTATCTTTCCAGCCTTCCTCTTTCCATTCCTGCCAATAGTAATTATATGTAGGGCTATCACTGCTGTTTGCCCCCTGTTGCCACTCCGAGACGCCGGCCGCCGTCAGCGTAGTCGTGCCGCCGGGAGCGACCTCCGTTGTCCCGCTAACGGACGGTCGGGAGACGAGAAGGGTGTCGCCGGGGGCAATGGAGGCTTTAACCTTGTCGACCAGGTTGATGTTATCGATGAAAGTACCGCTGTTCACAAAGGTCATAGCAGACGCGAGTGTACCTCCGCCGCCTTCTTTCAAAGTTAAATCACCGCCATTCTCCACCCGGACATTCCCGAGCGTATTCACGGTGCCATTCTCCGGCTTTAACAAATAGAAGCAAACGCCCCTCCCTTTCACCAACAGGCTGTCGGTAATGTTAACGCCATTCAGCAGAACCTCGTTAGCCCCGATTGACGTTATACGCAACTTCTTCATCGTGCAGGAAAGCACATTGTCGAAGTGCGTATCTGTACCCGCTTTATCTTTCCTATATGTACAAGTTTTGGTCAGGGTTATGCTATCCGGGGCAGACGTCTCCATTGGCAACCCCACATAACTATAAGACTGCAACTCTCCGCTTTCCGGTGCAGTAAACTTGTTCGTAAAGGCAGCAACACTACTTCCCTTTATCACCTTGCGACCGTTAAGTGGTGTAGCGCTTTCCCCCAAGTATAAGTTATAGGTAGTGGTATTGCCTTCTACATTGGCGACGAACTGTTTTGCTTGACCGAAATAGGAACTGAATACCTTCTCCGAGAAGGTGGCAGCAACCTCGTTGCTGCCTTCCTTCTTTAGTGTCAGTCTGGCATCAGGAGTATAGTCGAACTTCCATTGTATTGCCGGGAAAGAGAGAGCCCCGCTTCCAGCGACTAAAGCTACCGTACCTGCCGCTACCCGCAGGATACCGCCGTTTTCAATTTCTGCTTGCGAGTTACTATACAGGCTGCATCCCCAGTTTCCCCCATAAGCATAGACAACCCCTTTGCTACCTATCTTGAGCTTGGAAGAGGAGGATTGGGTAAAGATTCCATAACTACTATGACTACTACCGGACGCATACGCCCTCAACGTGTCATTCACCGTCACACTGCCGCCGTCGATATAGAGACTGCTATTCTGCCAGTTGTTATCCCCACTTGTCTCCGGCATCTCGAGCACCACCGGCACCTCCATCGTCAGCGTGCCGCCTCTGACCTGGCAGGATTTGGAACGGAGGTTGTCGCCCTGGATGATGCAGGCGGTGCCTGCCGGGACGAGGAGGGTGTCGAGGGCGCAACCGGCTTGGGCGTAGAGGTGGTAGGGTTTCAGCGGGTCATTTGGCGTACCGGTCTCCGGCGTAAGGGTCAGGGTGCGGACCTGGCTGTTTTTACCCTTAATGAGATAGCAGGAGTCGGGCTTCAGGAGGGTGATGAGGCCGTTGGAATAGTTGTACTGGTTCTTACTATCCCCCGAAGAAACCGATGAGATGTCTATTACATACGGATTCCCCTCTTTACCAAGAGGAAGCTCTTCCAGATAGTCAGCCTTGGCAAGCGCGGGTTGACCGGGCTTGCCAGTTGAGGCGTCAGCACTGAAGGTGCTGAGTTTTGGCAGGTTATCGGTGCCGTTGGAGGTCCAGACGGCACCTTTGCCAGAGGTCGGGAAGAGCAAAGAGAGGTCGGTGGCGACGCTGGCATCGGTGCCGTCGAAGTAAGTGTCCTGACGTGTCGCCGTTGTGTCGATCTTGGTAGAGGCGTAGCACTGCGAGAAGGAGGAATAAAAGCCTTTATTACCGGATATACGTCCGAGGTAAAGATCGCCTTTAGTACCGGGAGTATCCGATCCCTCCTTGTTCAAGGCAAGGGCTTTGGAGAGAGTGCCGGGGTTAGAGCCGGTGATACCGCCGACATAGCAGTTAGAGTTAGAGCTTGTTCCCGTAACCTTTCCTGTGGCATACACGGAAGTGATAGAGTGACCTCCTCCATTAGTACCGGCTATGCCACCGACATAAATACTTTCACTACCCGACGCAGATACATCGACGGTTGCATAACAGTTCTCCACTGTCCCATAATTATATCCGACGATACCGCCAACTCTACCTGTACCTTCCCCCTTTATAGTTGCACCGGCATCACCGGAGACGAAGCAGTTGCGGATAGTGCTTCTATAGCTATAACCGGCTATGCCACCGGCACAGCAATCAAAGTTTGAATTACCATTTATCCCTTCCGCTGTAACCCAAACGCCTACGTTGCTGACCGAAGCATCTCTTATATACCCGAACAGCCCGACGAGGGTAGAAGTATTTTGCGTTATTACCGTCGTATCCGCCTTTAGCCCCGCCACAAGCTTATGGTTGCCGTCGAAGGCGCCTTTGAAATATTTATAGTCGTCCCCTATCGGCGTCCAGTAGTGGTCGCGGAGGGAGAGGCTGTCGTCGGTTAAAGAACCGTACAGCTCGACCGTGCAGCCCTCGAAGCCGGCGCGGTGGGGGTAGTTGGCGGTGTTAGTTTCGTCATCTGCCTTATAGAAGAGGCCGTCGTTTGTGACTTTGGCAATCCAGGCGAGGCCTTTCGCGGTTTTGACGGTGTAGGTGGTGTCGTTGTCGGTGACGGACAAGGCGACGTCGGTCGGGCTGTCGGAACTACTGCCGACGCTTACGTCTGTGAGCTGGTCGTGCCAGAAGGTTTTCTCGGGGTCTGTTCCACCGCCTTGCGCCTTTGCCGGGAGGGAAAGGAGGAGGAGGGAGAGGAGGAAGAGGGTTGTTTTCATGATGATGTTGTGTTTAGTTACTCCCTCCCCCGCCTCTGGCGGGTACTCCCTCTATAAACAGAGGGAGAGCTGTAGGATGTATTAGTTTATAATTAGTTCATGTATTAGTTTATAATATTAATATGTATAAGCATAGCATCTAAAACTATCTCAAGCTCTCCCTCTGTTTATAGAGGGAGTACCCGCGAAAGCGGGGGAGGGAGTTTTAGCTATTTATTCACAGCCCGTGACCTTACCACTTCATGCTCTATGAACTTACCACTTCACAGTCCATGAACTTACCGCTTCACGCTCTATGAACTTACCACATCTGACCCTGTTATCTTACCACATCGTCATCCGTGATGTTACCACCTCACCATCTCCAACCTTACCACCTCACCCCCGGTAACCTTATAACCTCACCCCCGGTGAGAAACCGCCCCTACACATACGGGCACAAAAAAAGCGTGAGTTACTGTTTACGCTTATCTTGCCAATCAGGTCTTCGCATTACCTTTACTGAAGATAAGCAACAGCACTCACGCCATTATCCTATATATACGGCCGAGGGGGCCACCTATATACAAACAATGCACGTGAGCGTTTGTTGCTACCATCTCTCCAGTAATAAATCAAAGTTGCGAAGTTCGATTGGCAAGAGATGATATCTTAAAACGCTTTCCGAAATCAATATGAACCGAGGGCGGGCAGAGGGAAGCGCCGGCGCTCCGGGCTTGCGGGTCTTCTGCTGCACTCGCACGGCAAATATAGGGAAAGGTTTCAGGTTTACCAACATTCAGGCGGGTAATTGTTTTACCCGACCGCTGCAAAAGTATGGTTTACTTTGCTTACCGCCATAAAAAGGCGTGGGACAAACCGTGGGACAAATGCATGAAATACCTATCTTTACCCCCGAAAACGACATAAAACGCAATATCATGAAACACATACTCCTCTTTTTACTCCTTACCCTCCCCTGCTGCGCCTTCGCACAAGACGAACTCACCGAGGCGGCCCGTACCGCCACGCGGCTGTATGAGACACGCCAATATGACTCGGCGATCGTCCTCTCACGCCGCATGCTCCGTGAGCTGCCCGAACATCCGGCAGGCAATCCGGACACGCTGAAGGAGGCCGTCTCCAACCTCTGCCTCGCCCTGCTGCGTTCGGGCAACGACAGTCGCCGGCCGGAGACGCTGACGGCTTTCTTCGACAGCCTGCGCACTTCGGATCATCCGTTCCTCGCGCGCTATATGCATCCGCTCCTGCCTGCCGTCTCGGCGCTCAACCACAGCACCGCGAACGACGGCGAGGGAGCTCTCCGGCTGGCAGATGCCTTTGCCGCCACCCCGCCGGCCGCCGACCTGGCGCAGGAGCTTTTCGCCGCCGACGCCATGGCGCGTGTCTACAACTATTGGAGCCGGACGCCGCAGGCCGCCATCGCGATGCAGGAACGCGCCGTCGAGGCACTGCGCCGGGGCGGACGGACGAAGGATGCGCCGTACGTGTTGAGTTTCCTCGGCTACTACTACCGCCGCAACGGGGAATATGAAAAGGCGGCCCAACTCTTCATCGAAGCAATCGAGCGCGGACGGTGGACGAGCGGCAAGGGGGGACACGGCAAGCCCGCCGCCCGCCCGACACAGGGGACGGTCTATGCCTACGCCAACCTGGCGGCGCTCTACAGCTCGTTCAGCCTCAATGACAAGGCGCTCGAGACGACGGCCGACGCATTGGAGTGTTCCCTGGCGGCGGACAGTTTCCTGTTGAGCGACCTTTGCCGCTTCCGCTCGTTAGCTTTCTCGGAACTGCACCGGTGGGACTCGGCCTTCTTCTACAACAGCAAGGCGGAAGAGGTGGCCCGACGGACAGGCGACCGAACCCGGGTTTACATCTGCCGCCGTACAGCTATCGAACTGCAACTCTCGGCTGCCGGCGAAGCCGATGGCGGACCGTACACAGGTCTTGCCCCGGAACTGCTCCGGGAGGCGGCCGCGCTTTATGCTGACAGTACGGCGGCACGCTTGGTGGACAAGGTGCCGGCACGTTTCCTCTACGGACAGGTGCTGGCTGCCTCGGGATCGACGGGCGAAGGTATCCGGCTGATGGAGCAGGCGGTGGGCGAGTTGGCGCAGATGGACTGGCAGGAGCAGTATGCCGCCTCGTCGCGCGTATTGCTCGACTGGTATGCACGGGAAGGACGGTTGCGCGAAATGGCAGCGTTATATCCTGCTGCCATGGCGGCGGCGGATTCGCTGAACCGGGAAGAGAAACTGAACGCCGCTATAGGTGCGAACGTGCGCTACGAGACGGGACGCAAGGAACAGGAGAACCGGGCGTTGACGGCGGAGGTGGCGCTGAAGGGGCGTACGCTGACGTTGGCATGGGTTTCGACGGGGGCATTAGCGTTCCTGCTGTTGGCGGGCGGGCTCTATTTCCGACAGCGGCAACGGCTGTCACGCCGGGTCAGCGAAGCGCGCCTGGCACAGATTACTTCTCTCTTGGACGGGGTGCATACGCGGGATGAGCAGTATGCCAAACTCTCGCAGGTCTTGGGTGAACGGGAACAGGAACTCAAGGAGGCTTCGCGCCGGCGGGATATCAGCGAGCTTCATGCGAAACTGTCGAAACCGCTTTCAGGCCCCAGCGAGGTGGCGAACTTCCGGCAGAGCTTCCAGTCGGTTTGCCCGGACTATCTGCCGGCACTGCACAGCCGGTGTGCCGACCTGACCCGCATGGACGAACTGATCGCCATGCTCCTGTTCCTGAAACTGAACAACGATGAAATCGCCCTCACCTTAGGCATCTCCCGCTCCGGCGTCAATAAAGCCCGCAGCCGCATGCGCAAACGGTTGGGACTGGTCGAAACGGGGGTGGTGTTGGAGGAGTTTTTGCAGGGGTTAGTATAACTTGTCCTTCAATTGCCGGAACAAGTCATCTTGCCGACCGGCTTCCAAGTCTGCAATAATCTGTTGTAAGGCCTCCGACAAAGGAGGCAAATACTTCTTTACTATATTGAATATTACTTCGGAATCGACGGATGCATATTCATGAGATATCATATTCCTTAGACCGAATATCTTTTTCCAAGGTATCTCCTGATACGAAGCCAAAAGGCGTCCGTCAGTAAAACCGTCCACCTTCTTCATCGTTTCACCAATGGTTTGGAGACGCATACAAGTAGCATCAAACAGATTCATGCCCTCATTCGACAATAAGAAATCTCGATGACTACCGATCTCTTTCGCACACTCAACGGCCAAGTCCGTTCGCATCAGTGAGAACGACAGCATGTCAAGAACAGTTTCTTTAGATATATATTGCATCTTTCTCTATATTACGCCGAAACAATGCCCTCATTGTTTCATGCAAGGTGATTACGTCTACTTTCGTACGGAAGAGTTGTTCGAGGTCTTCTTTTATATCCATAAGTGTACCATAGTCGGTTTCACGCAGCTTCAGGCAAACATCAATGTCACTCCCTTCCCTTTGTTCCCCACGTGCAACAGAACCGAAAAGGCCGAGGGTGACAATACCATACTTCTCGGCCGAACGGGCTTTGAAGTCACGTAGCATTTCTACTATTTCGGAGGTTGTTTTCATTGCTTTCTTCGTTATTATGTTACAAATATAAGCAAATATCCGTAATAACAACTACCGACGCCGACGTACACTCCGGACCGGGGCGCTCTTCTGGGCTTTGGGGGCTTTTACTTTGACTTCCTTCTGCTTGCTTTCTTTGACGGCTTCTGTTTTCTGGCCGCGGGCGGAGACGGTTGCGCTCTTGGTCTTTTTGCCTTTTGTGTCGGCGGCGAGCTGGGCGGTGTCAGGTTGCAGGTAGAGAGACTTCTCGAAGGTGACGAGCTGGTTCTCGATGCGTTCCTGTTCGCGTTTCAGCGAGTCGGGTGTCGGGCAATAGGCTTGCAGAGGCTGGTTCATCAGGTTCTGCGTCTTGAAGATATCGCCCTGGAACATACGGCGGCGGAAGTAGTCGTCGAGCGTGAAGGTCATGGCGTTGTTGATGTTAGACGTCATGATATAGGCGGTGTTGATGTAGGGACGGAGATCTTCGTACGGAATCCAGAACATCGGCATCGTGTTCTGTCCCATATCGTCCACGATCGTCAGGATCGGGCAGATCGCCAGTGTCTTGACATCGAACACGGAGTTGTTCTGGTCGAAGTACCAGGCTTCCTTCACATAGTAGGAACGCACATCGCCGGAAGGAATATCGCTTTCATTCACGACAAAGCTGGCCGGTTCGTTATTAGCACCCGCCGTCTCTTCGTAGTAGATACGGCAGCGGTCGAGCATGACTTTCAGGTCGAGCTTGCGGTTGTCGCTGAAGTCCTCGTAGCCGTCCAGGTATTCGTAGGCGGAGAGCTTGCCCTCGCAAACGAGCTGGAAGATGATGGAGAACAGGTTCATCTGTCCGTTCATCGGCTGGGTGGGATAGTAAAGGGGCGCGTTCTGCTCCTTCGTCAGGTCTATCTGGCGGTAGATGACACGCATCCACCGGGCGTTGCCGACGTGCTGCGTCATCCGTTCGTTCATATCCTGTGCACGCACGGTCAACTCGGGCATGCCGCCTTCTTTATTCTCGTCGGCACGGGCGCCACGACTCGCTTCGGGACCGCGCCGTCTCTGCTGTTGCTGTTGCGCGTTGCCGGCTTCCTCCTGTGCCTGCATGGGGAGGGAGGCGAACAGGGCGGCAACGAGGGTTGCTATGTAATAAAAACGTTTCATATCTTTATCTATTTGGGGGCGGGTTCGGAACCTGCCCCTACGTTCGTTAATTTACGATTACTTCGACGGTCGGAATGGTTCGTTCCTTGTTGTCCGGACCTAACACTTTCACATGGGTGATGTAGAAGCGTTTGCCTCTTGCCAGACGGCGGATATAGTCTTTCTGGCGTTGTGAGAACTGGCTGCCTTGCGTGACTTCCGGGATGATGTTACCCATCGAGTCGTAGAAGGTCAGCTCGAAGCTCAACACTTTGAACGGCACGTTCAGCAGGTCGTCGTCGATAGCGGCCTGGATGCCGTCGGCTTCCAGCAGGCTCCGTTTGGAGAACTGGCCGCCGCGGAATTTGCGGACGTTGCCGTTCTGATCCTTATACTCGATAAAAGGCATCGGGTCCGGCAGGGGACGGACACGGAATGTCGTCTTCGCCATCTCTACGCTGCGCCCGTCCGCCATCTTGGCATGGACAGAGACGATAGCGTCTGTTCCAACTGTTGCAGGACGCGCTTCCCAGAGGTCGCCTTTACGCGTCAATGTTCCGTTTGTCATCGTGGCCGTCACATTGCTGCTCGGTACACCCGGCACAGCGATACGGATCGGGTTGACATATCCTGCATACAATACATTCATCAAGACCGGAGCAACCGTCGCACTTGGCTCGGTCACGAAATATTCGCTTTCGAACTCGCGACGCATGACGCTTCCGTCGCTGCCCGGCATTTCGATATATCCTTTCACCGGATAAGTGCCTGGCGTACCGGCTACGGCCGTAAACATACCGTTCGCGTCGTAAGGCAGTTCCTTACCGTTCACAAAGACGGAAGGACGCTTGGTCGAATCGACAGCGGAGAGGACGATATTGGCTCTATACTGGCTGCCGCGCATCACGATCTGGCTTTCCGGAATCACCTGGGCGGTGATCTGGTTCACGCGATAGTCGCGCACATCGACACTACTCAACAGGTTCGACAAGACTTCACCTTCGGCATAGCGGATGTCGCTCTGCATCTTCGTCAACAAGGTGACGGCTGCCGCCACCGGCATATTTTCGAACAAGGCTTCCTCCCACGTACGGGTATTGATTCCCGGCTTATGGGGCGCCGTCGTCGACAGGCTTGCTTCAATAATGCGGGTCTTGGCGGAGTCTTCCACCATCTCGCCCAACATCATGCGATAGGCCTCAATGCTTTTACGCAGGTTCTTCCCTTCACCCGAAACAGGCGAGAGCATCACGCGGGAAGCGGCTTCGAGGTCGTCCTTATGGTCGATGTTATTGACATTGGCATTCTTACCGTCGGCAATCTGCGCGATACGCACCTTCAGGTCCTGCACATAGTTGTACAGGCTGTCGGAGGCATCTTTCACCTTCATACCCTTTTCGTACCATTCGCGCACCTTTTCGGGGTTGCTCTGATAATAGTCTTTCAGCTCATTAGTGACAATATCGTTGCGGCTGGAAGTATTATCGATAGAGGTTCGCAAGCTGTCTTCCACCAGTTCGAAACCGTCGAGCACCTCCGACGACACATTGAGTGCCATCATAGCGATGAACACCAGATACATCAGGTTGATCATCTTCTGACGGGGCGAATTGGGATTATTTGCTATTCCTGACATACTCGATTACTTCATTGGGTTGTTTGAATACGGAGCCTGCTGTTGGTATCCGTACGGCTGCTGATACGGCTGCTGGTAATTCTGCTGTTGCGGCTGTTGTTGCTGCGGTTGCTGTTGGTAAACAGGTTGCTGCGGCTGCGCGGGTTGTTGATAGCCCATGTTGACTGTCATGGCCTGCAACAGACGGCTGTAAACCTGGTTCAGTTCAGCCAGCTGGCGTGTCATCTTTTCCGTTTCGTTACGGAAGACAGAGCTGTCGACTACAGAGCCGTCGTACATTTCGCGGATGCGGTTCAGGCCGCCGTTGATATGTTCGATCGATTCGATCTGCGAGCTGATGCTCTTCAGCTGTATTTCGTAGATTGTGTTCAGGCCGGAGATATTGCGGTTCAGCATCTCCATCTGCTGCACATAGCCGCGTGAATTCTGGTTGATGCCGTCGGAGTTGTCCGTGATGCTCTTATAGGAATTAAGCAGCGTGTCGGACACGTTGGTCAGCGAGCTGGTCACCTGGCTGAAGCGCTCCATGTGTTCGGACATGCCGGAGAGTTGTTCCAGATATTTCTGGGTAGCTTCCGTCAGTTCCGCCATTTTGGAGATCTGCTCGGCTGCACCGCTCAGCTTCTTGATGCTGTCGGAGAGATTCTTGGTGTCTTCCTCGCTCACATCCAGGCCGAGGTTACCTAAGCCGGAAGCAGGCTTGCCGCCTATGCTGATGTTCAGACCGCTACCGGCCTCATCATCCGTTATATTATCCGCCGCATTCATCATGCCTGCGATCGTGCTATTGGCAAAGTCCGGACGGTCCAGCGGGTTCTTAGACTTCAAGACGGGGAACACTTCTTCCCAGTGGTATTCCTTGTTCGGACGTTCGAATGCAGAGATAAAGAATACCAACGCTTCGACCGTCATGGCGATAAAAAGGATCTGGTTACCATACGGCAAGTGTAATAATTTGAACAGGGCGCCGATGATTACGATGGAAGCACCCCAGCTATAACAGAAGTTCAGCACTCGCTTACCCTTTTCGCTGGCGAGGTACATTTCGACTCTGTTCTTATATCTTCTATATTTTCCCATGATTGTATATTTCTTTGTTATTTCTTGCTTTTACCTCTCGAGAAACCGATCTGTGTACGGGCGCAACGGAAACCGATGTAAGAACGTGTTTCGTTCTGGTACCCGCCATGTCAAACAGGCCGAACTCGTTTGGGGCGAAGGAACCGACGCGCGAAGTGATCAGATGTCCGTCTTCCGTATAATTGCCTTTTCCGGGCTTGAAGTTACCGAGGAAACAGCCTTTGCTGTTCATCAGGTCGTCACCCGCCCAGGGATATTTGTTTTCGTTCTTGCCTGTACGGGCTGCATATTCCCACTCGCCTTCGGTCGGCAGACGGAACGGTTCGATCGCCTGTCCGTTAGGGAAGTTCAGAGATTGCTTGAACAAGTCGGTACGCCATACGCAAAAAGCGGTAGCCTGTTCCCAGGAAACACCCACTACAGGATAATCGTCGTAGCCGGGATGCGAGAAATACATACGCATATAAGGCTCGTTGTAAGCATTGTTGAAGTCGTTCACCCAGCAGCTTTCATCCGGATAGACATTCACGATGCGGGTATGCAGGAAATCCCAGGGGCCACTCAGCTGGCGGGTAATGGTTTCGTTCACGATCTCGCCTTCTTCCGTAATGTATGCCGTATCTTTGGAGATCATGATCACCTCGTTCGGGTCGACCTGTATATCGGTATTGCGCACACGGGCGGCGGGGTCCAGATTATGCTTGCGCAGGGCGGCCGACGTGTAGTCGTACCACTCATATTTATAGACCATCTGCTTCGGGTCCAACGTCTTCTCGCCCGTCACCGGATTTACGGTGTAGACGCTCTCGATCGCCCGGATCTCGTCTTCATTGGCACGCTTCCAGGGGATCGGACGGCTCCAGTCCAGATGCGGAGTAACCGGTTCGCCGTATTTGTCTTCGGTAATCTTAAACAGGTCGTTGCCGCCGTATGCAGGGTCGGCCAGGCGTTCGCGGATGATGGAGTCGCGCACCCAATACACGAACTGGCGGTATTTGGCATTCGTCACCTCCGTCTCGTCCATCCAGAAAGCATCGAAAGAGACGCCTTTCGTTTCCGGGTTGATCCCCCACAGGGAATCCTTATCGGCGAGTCCCATTTCGAACGAGCCTCTTTTGATCAGAACCATCCCGTAAGGGGCCGGTTCGTTAAACGCAACCGATCGTACCCCTGTCACTTCACCCCCGCCGCCGGAGAGGGTTCTGCCACATGAGGTAAACAAGGCTACTGCCGCAAGTACTAACAATACTTTTTTCATATACTATAATATACGTACACTTTTGTGTCTATTCTTTCCTGACTTCGATTTCTTCAACTTCAATTTGTAGCTCACCACAACCTCGTGGCTTCCACTCGTCCCTTTAAAGATAGGTGTGGTTGGAAAATCATAAGCGTATCCCACTTGAAAACTTCCGATCTTCGCCCCTAACAACAGGATCACCGACTCATTCACACGCCAGGAAAAACCTCCGTTAAACATCTTATTATATACCAGCCGGGCGGTAATATCCGCCTGAAAGCTCTGCATGTCCGTTTTCAGGAATACAGACGGCTGTAATTCATACAACGGGTTTCGAAACTGAATATTGTATCCGCCCGTGAAATTATATGTGCTGGTGAGATACATAGAGGAATAATCGTCCAAGGCGATCTCCGTTTTGTTCAGGTGCGTGACGCCCAAGCCGGCATAAAACTTCTTATGCGTGTAATAAAGGCCGACATTCATATCGAACCCCATGCCGTTCACCTGTTTCTGCGGGATCGCTTCGTCCTGTTGCTGGTGGAACTGGCTGGTCGGATAAAAGACCTTTTCGCCGTCGAACGACTGGTTCACGAACCCGAACTGGATACCGGCGCTCAACGTCCCCCCGAACAACTTCTGTTTGTAGGCATACTGCAAGTTCAGATGCGTATTCTGGAACAGACCGATCCCTTCGGTAAAGATAACCACTCCCACCCCGTTATTGGTCTTACCTAACTTCAAAGGCATATCCGCATTGATAAAAAACGATTTTGGTGCTCCCTCTATCCCGATCCACTGAAGGCGTGAAAGAGCCAGCATGTTCAAATCTCCCGAAACACCTGCATACGCCGGGTTATAGTATCCCATCGCCATGAAATACTGGCTTAGCTGCGAGTCGTATTGCGCCCGCACCCCCGTGACACTGGTAACTAAAAGAATAATAAGCAGGAGATATTTCTTCATATATCATGAAACGGAACAAATCCAAATAAATTGTATATAAAGCAAACGAGGCGGCGGGATATAGCCCTGCCACCTCGTTATTATTTCATGCCTGTATGCGTTTATCGCACATTAATATTCTTCTTCGTTGAAGAAAAAGTCTTCTTTACTTGGATAGTCGGGCCAAATGTCTTCCATACATTCGTAAATTTCACCCTCATCTTCCATTTCCTGCAAATTTTCAATCACTTCCAGTGGAGCGCCTGAACGTTGTGCATAGTCAATCAATTCATCCTTGGTTGCAGGCCAGGGTGCGTCTTCCAATTTTGAAGCTAACTCTAATGTCCAATACATAGCTGTCAAGTATTAATAACCACCTCGGTGGTTAGGTTCTCAAATTTTCCGCAAAAATAAAACAATATTCTTTAGATGCAAGTATAATCCCAAATAATTTCTTTGCCATTATTCCGCAGACATTCCTTGCGCGCCAGAACAAACAGATAATCAGACAGTCTGTTCATAAAAACGAGAACAGGTTCTTCAACAGGTATCGTCTCCGCCAAACGGTAAATCTGGCGTTCGGCACGCCGGCAGACCGTGCGGCAGACATGTGCCAACGACGCCGAGCGGCTTCCTCCGGGCAAAACGAAGTTGCGCATCTTGGGCAGTTCATTGTCGAGGCGGTCTATCTCCTTCTCGATGCGGGTGATCGTTTCCGGTGTCACCCGGCTTTCCACCTTCAGCTCGGTGTTTTCCTGGTCGGTTGCCAGATAGGAGCCGATTGTAAACAGTTTGTGCTGGACGAACAGCAAGAAATCCTGGTCGGCCTGTTCTTCCAAAGAAGTGATCAACAAACCGATGAACGAATTCAGTTCGTCGACCGTTCCGTAACTCTCAATACGCTGGTGTGCCTTCGATACGCGCTGTCCACCCACCAGGGAAGTGGTCCCCTTATCACCGGTACCGGTGTATATTATGCTCTTTTTCATATGACAATAACTTGGTTCTTTATTATATAAGCGTACATCCTCGCCGGATGTTGCAAAAAAGGAGTACAATATTCGCCAGAATCTATGAGCTGTGCAAGGATTCGGATTATTTATTTCGATGGGAAAGGTGATTTAGAAATAAAAAGTTTTGAACTACTAAAAATAGAGATATACAATAACCCCCTTTTTGGCCGTTTTTCTATTTCGCCCGAAATCTTGATCCGTTTTGGATTGACTCTTTTCACGGTTTTAGCCTTCCCGGCTGACACTCTATAAAAAGAGGTGCCGAGCCCATTCCAAAAAGTGTGCAATTTGATTACCGAAAAGCGAAAACACCGACAATGTGATAAACCTTAACTCCCGGAGAATCGAATATTTCAAAACAAAACGGACGGCGTTCCAAATATCCAAAGAAAATTTTGGAAGCTTGTTGCCGTGAAGTGCGCAGAAAATTGCCTTGACCCGGCACTTCATCGCTTTAAAGATTGACTTCGTGCTATATGAAGTCCGACTTCAGGGCAATAAAGTTCCGGATCAGAGCGATAAAGTCCCTCTTCATGGCGATAAGGTTCCGGATCATAAGAAAAAGTCCCTTTTTGACGGCTGAAAAGTGGGTTGACATTTATTGGATTTCGGATGTCTTTCGAGACTGAAAAATTCGTTTTATACAATAAGCCCCCTAAAATAGTTGCAAGTTAAGAGTTATTACCCCAAATTCTATATCAGAAGTAAACAATATAATCCCTCTTATGCAGCCGCTTGTTAAAGAAAACGATCCCCATCGAATAGAGGTCGATCGTCACGGTCACTTCCGGATGCCGGCAGATTTCCTGCCAGAAGTCGCGCATCTTGCGGCTTGCCTTGATGCCTTCGAAGACGAAGACCGTATCGCCGTGCACATGCTTCAGGCATTCTTCGAACAGCCAACGGTTATTTTGCTGCTCATACAGGGTATTGAAAAACACGAAATCGAGCTGCGGCATCTCCTTCAGCGCTTCGGGCAGTAAATCCTTATAGCCGCCGACACGCAAGTCGATTGGGCTGCGCGCCGCTTTGTCGAAAGCGATACGGGCGATAGAGGCAAACTCGGGGACAGTCTCCAAAGCGATACACCGCACATCCGGCGAGTAGGAAGTCAGATACAAGGTCGACAGGCCCATAGAAGGGCCAAACTGAAGGATATGCCGGGACTTGAAATAGTTGGCCAGGCGAAAGAGCAAAGCGCCGTGTTTCGCCTGGATCGCTTCCCGCTCGACGATCTGCCCGATCGTACGGCTGCGCAACCGGCCTTTCTGCCGGCGATCGGGATAAGTGATCCGATTGTCGCGGAAAAGAAGCTGCTTACGGATCAGTTCGATATCGTAGAAGCTGTAATAGGGACAACGTTCCTCGATCACTTTCGTAATCAGGTTGAAGACAAAAGGGGAATGGACGCCGAAACCCTTGCGGTAACGGATGCCTCGATAGAGAAGTACGCCTTTTCTTAGTGTATTAGCTTTGGGGATTATCTGCATGAATTATTAATTATAGGTTTTACCTTCGGGGGTAAATGATGATTTAACGGTACATTTCTACTCGTGCCTCAAGCTCTCTTTTGCCGTCCGTTTCAACGGACGGATGAATAAATCCCCGGCTTTGCCGGATTCCTCTGTGGATTTTAATCCCTTTCAAATTAATAGGACAGTCCTTATATTAAAGGGACTGAAGTCCACAAAGGAAGAGGCTTTGCCTCCAATTCTTTTAACCGTTCGTTAAAACGAACGGCAAAAGAGAGCCTGCGGCACGGGTAGAGATGCACGGCCGTGCATCTCTACAGACCGATAAATCATCATTTACCTGCAATAATAAGGCAAAGTTAATACTTTCTACCTAAATTCAGCGCACAACGGGAGCCTCTTTAGCGGCTTTCTCGTATATGGCTTTCATGCTCACGGGCTTGCCGCCCTGCCGCTTGCTCTCGTTGGCGGCTTCCATGAAGGTGTATATTTCGATTGTTTCCGACGGGTCGACGGGCGATACGCGGGTCTTGAAGAAGGTCAGGATCGTTTCCAGCAGTCGCCCGTAGCCTTCGTAACCGCCGGCGGGGAACATCTTCTTCTCGCAGAAAGCGGTCCCGCCGTACGGACGGGCGCCTTCGCGCAAGCCTCTGAACGTGCCGATACGGCCGTCTTTCCAGATGCCGGTGGCGACATCCGTTCCTTCGGTGGAGGCGCAGGAGACGGTTTCACATCCTGTCCCCATCAGCGTATAAAGTGTTTCCACGCCGTGAATACCATACCAGTAAAATCCGGCGTGCGAAGGCTCTTCTGTACAGGGCGAATAGCAGTCGGCACCGACCACTTTGCCCTCTTTGCCGGCCCGCAACTCCTGGTTCCTCGGAGAATAGCGGAGAGCGGAGGAGGAAAAGATCGGGACGCCCCGCTCGGCGGCGAAACGGTAGATCGCGATCGCATCCGGCAACGTGGCGGCTACCGGCTTATCGAGGAACAGGGGTTTGCCGCTTTTGATCACTTCCGCCGCCTGCTCGAGATGAAGCGTCCCGTCGTTGGTCTCCAACAGGACGCAATCGACCGTCCGCAACAGTTCGGCTATCGAAGAGGTGATCTTCACACCGTTTTTCTTCGCTCCCTCCGTATATTCGGGAATGCGTTTCACACTCGACTCGATCGTCTTCGAGCCGTACGGATAAGCGGCTACGACCTTAAAGCCTGCATATTGAGGTTCGGGATCGGCCGCATTCAACAGGCGGATAAAGGCCTCGGAGTGCGACGTGTCGAGTCCGATCACGCCTACACGGATCACTTCCTGCGCCTGAAGGCCGGCCCAGGCCAGCAAATGGACCAGTAACAGTCCTATCATTCTATGTCTCATATCGTATGGTTGTTTAAAAGTGAAGCACTATCGGTATCCAGATAAAGCCGCGCATGCGCTTTGCGGCGGAGAATGGTGGAAGGATATTTCTCGCAGACGGGGGCGTAGAGCGTATTACGGATTGCCTCCGCTTTCGTCCGGGCCGGCACGATACAGAAGGTGTACGGAGCGGACATCAAGACGGGAATCGTGAGGGTAAAAGCCTGAGTCGGCACATCGGCAAGGGTGGCGAAGCAGCCGTCGTGCACCTGTTGCGCCCGGCATTGTGAGTCGAGGTCGACGACTTTCACCGGCAGCGGATCGTTGAAGTCAGCCACGTGCGGGTCGTTGAAGGCGATATGTCCGTTTTCGCCGATCCCCATGCAGACGATATCGACGCCTTTACCGACTAACAGGCGGGCATACGCGTCGCAGGCGGAGCGTGGATCGTCAGTCTCTTTCGGGATATAGAAGACTTCCTTGAAAGGGACACGGTCGAACAAGCGTTCTTTCAGGAAATTGCCGAAACCTTGCGGGGCATCCGGGGAGAGGCCGATGTATTCGTCCATGTGGAAAGCGTTGATCCGGTTCCAGGGGATGGAAGAATCGGCTGTCAGGGCCGACAGGAACTCGTTTTGCGAGGGGGCGGCAGCGAAGATCATGCCGATCTCCGCTTTCCTTCCCAACAATTCCCGAATAACCGCTGAAACATCGGCTGCGGCCTGCCCTCCCATCGCCTGCCTGTCCGGGAAAATATCGATTGTAAGATTATCTATTTTCATTCTATTTTGAGGATTTATTTTCTATTCCAACTCGTGATCCTGTATCCGTAGACTGCATACCAGATCAGATACAGGAAACAGGGGATCAGTACCCAATATCCTTGTTGCAACGAGGTTGCATCCGCCATCTTGCCGTAGACAAGCGGCAGGATGGCATTTCCGCATAAGGCCATCACCAACAGGGAAGAACCGATCTTCGTGAATCGTCCCAGGTCGCGGATCGCATGCGGCCAGATGCCGGCATAGATCAGTGAGTTGGGAAAGCCCAAAGAGGCGAGGAACCAAATGGAGAGGTTCGCATCGTGCCCCAGGAAAGAAACATCCGCATCGGCAAAGACCACGCCAAAAGAGAGCACCAGCCCCAACGCCGTACAGATAATCAGCGCATTCTTTTGTGAAAGCACCTTCGGGATCAACAGGATACCTAACATATAGCCTAAGATAGTCGCCCCTAAGGTATAAGCCGGAAAGAACTTCGCCTCGAGCAATCCCACGCCCATCGAACCGGCATAGCTGATGATCGTATCGATTGCGATCACCTGCGTACCGACATGCAGGAACAGCGCCAGGACGCCTAACACCAGATAGGGGAACTGGAAAACGGAGGTCTTATCGGAATTGGCAGCCGCCACCTTCTCGTCTTCATCCTCCGGATTGATATCCGGCAACACCGAATGATAGATGAACAGGCCGATCCCCACCAGCAAAAGCGCCAGCACGCTGTAAGGCAGGATCACGCCCCGGATCAGTTCGTTCAGCGCAGCTTCCTTGTCCGCCCCCGACAACAGCCCCTCTTCGACTGTCCGCAACAGTTCCTGGCTCTTGCCCAAAACCACCGCTGCAAAGATCAACGGAGAGACAATGCCGGCAAACTTATTACAAACTCCCATGATGCTGATCCGTCGTGCCGCACTCTCGATCGGTCCGATAATGGTGATATACGGATTGGCCGAGGCTTGCAAGACCGACAGTCCGGTCCCCATTGTGAACAGGCCGGCCAGGAAAATCCAGTAAGCCCGGTTCAGGGCGGCGGGCACAAACAACAGCGCTCCGGCGGCCAGACAGAAAAAGCCGTACATCATCCCTTTCTTATAGCCCGTCCGCTTCAACAGGTAAGCCACAGGGACGGACATCACCAAATAGGCAATATAAAAGGAGAAGGTGACAAAATAAGACTGATAGTTCGTTAGCTCGCACGCGATCCGGAAATAGGGGATCAGGATCGAGTTGACCCACGACACGAAGCCGATAATAAAGAACACGACTCCGATAATCGCAATACCGATCATCACCTGCCGCCTGTCCGCAACCTGATTCACGACCGGTTTCATAACTTCATCTCCCAGTCTTTTTCGTATGTCCGCGCCCAGTATTTGGCGGCGGCATCCTTATTTTGGATATGTCCGTTGGAAGGATCGATCACGAGGCGTTCGGCCGAACGTTGCGCTACATTTCCCAACTGCACCAGCAGCGTGCTTTTGTGTCCGGAAAGGATATCCGCATGCAACGGCGCGCCTTTCGTAATGCCGTCGAAGAAGTTCTGGATATGAAGGGCATCCAGTTGTTGAGCGGGATTCATCTTGTTGCGCGGGTCGATCTGGATTTTGCTGGTGACGTGTTTGATCACCTGGTTCTTATGATCGAGTATCTTGTATTCGTTTCCACCGCCGATCAGCAGGTTTGCTTTCTCGCCATAGAACAGGAGGCCGACGACTTCGCCTTCGATGCGGAACGGGTTGCAGCAATGGCCTTCCCACATCATCGACTTCTTGCCGCCGAAATCCAGGTTGATCACCTGCGTATCGGGCGCTTCCCAATCGTCCTTATAATAGTAGCGGCCTCCGGTCGATTCGACGGCTGTCGGATAATCCAGATCCATGCCCCAGCGCAGCAGGTCGACCATGTGAGTGCCGTTGTTCAGCGCCTCGCCTGTGCCCCAACGCCAGAACCAATGCCAGTTGTAATGGACGAAATTGTCCTTGAAGGCGGTACGTGGAGCCGGTCCTTGCCAAAGCTCCCAGTCGAGCCATTCCGGGACGGGCGTTTCTTTGCCGATACCGATCGAAGCGCGGTTGTTCGTGTACCAGGATTTGCCGAAATAGACATTCCCGATCGTTCCGGATTTGATTTCATTGATTGCCTCCACTATGTTCGGCCACGAGCGGCGCTGGTTGCCCATCTGGACCACCCGGCCGTATTTCTTTGCCGCCTCGACCAGCATCTCGCCTTCCGCCGGAGAATGGCTGCACGGTTTTTCCAGGTAAACGTGCTTGCCGGCTTTCATCGCCAACAAAGCGGCGGGTGCATGCCAATGGTCCGGCATGGCGATCACGACGGCATCCACATCCTTATGCTCGAATGTCCGGCGCAAGTCTTTGTCGCCGGCAGGCTTTTCACCGGTGATCTCATCCACTGCAGCGATACATTTGGACAAGGCTCTCGAATCGACATCGCAGATGCGGGTGATGCGGCAATTCGGCTGTTTGGAAAAGTTCTGCGCCAACGCTTTCCCGCGCGAGTTGACGCCGACGATGGCTGCATTTATCCGCTCGTTCGCCCCTACTATATTGGCATAACTCCGGGCACTGAAACCCGGCAGGATTCCTCCGAACGAAGCGATCGCCGTTCCTGCTGCCGCTCTCTTCAAAAAACTACGTCTCGTGATCATAACTGATTATTTTAAGATTATATTTATTTACAGGCTACTGTCTTTCCGTCAATCAGCGTCCGGGCGACACGGATATGGTCGTCGAACAGGATGATATCGGCATCTTTTCCTGTTTCCAAGCTGCCTTTCCGGTCGCTGACGCCTAAAATACGGGCGGGCGTGGCAGTCATCATCTTAACGGCATCCGTCAGCGGAACACCGGCTGTTTCGACCATTGTCCGCACCAGGCGGTCCGCCGTAGCGACACTCCCGGCAAAGGCGCTCCGGTCCGGCAGTTTGGCGACTCCGTCTTCCACCACAACTGTCTGCCCTTCTTTCAGGCTTCCCAACTTATAGGCTCCTTCCGGCATGCCGGCCGCACGCATCGAATCGGTAATCAGCGCGATCCGGTCCGCCCCTTTGAATTTATAGATCAACTGTAACAGGCTTTTCGGCAGATGGACGCCGTCCGCGATAATCTCCACATCCATCCCGTCGAGCAGGAAAGCCGCTTCGACAGCTCCGGCATAGCGATAAGCGTTCCGGCGGGTGACGCCTTGCATGCCCGAATAGAGATGCGTCATCAGGGAATATCCGGCCTCGAACGCTTCCATCACATCCTCGCACACGGCATCCGTGTGTCCGACCGACGGCAGGATCTTCCGGCTGCTTAACAAACGCCCTAACTCGAGGGCGCCCGGCAACTCCGGCGCAATGCTCCAACGGACGATGTCGTCCGAGGCTTCCAATATCTTTCCGTAATGTTCCGGAACGGGCTGTTTCAGATTAGCCGGGTCTTGCGCACCGCGCTGGCTATAGGCGAAATAAGGGCCTTCCAGGTGGATGCCTAAGAACTGCGCTCCCTTTGTATTACGGGCTTTTGCTTCCCGGTAAATATCGAACATGTGGAATAACTCTTCATCCGGGCAGGTAAGCGTTGTCGGCAACAAGGCTGTCGTCCCATAGCGGGCGTGTGTTTCCGCAATGGTCAGGTAAGCATCGACAGTGGCATCCATAAAGTCCGCCCCGCCGGCGCCGTGCGTATGCAGATCGATGAATCCGGGAGAGATATAATAAGAACGGGCATCGATCACTTCGCCCGAAAGCGGCTCTTCGGGATCGCCTTTTCCCAATGCGGCGATTTTGCCGTCTTCAATGACGACATATCCGTGTTCCCATATTTCGTCCGGCAAGACCAGGCGTCCGTTTATCAATGTTGTTCTCATGGCTATCCTGATTTATCTATGCGCAAATTAAGCACATTATTTTACGCAATCAGGGTATAATCACGAAACAAAATCCTCAAAATACGAATACTTTAACGAATGGTAAATCTTTTCCGGTATTGAAGGGGTGTCATCTCCTTCATCTTTACAAAGATGCGCGAGACATTCTTATAATCGGGGAATCCGGCACCGGCAGCCGCTTCGGTCAAAGGCAGATCGGTGGTGATCAGCAGGGCGGCAAACTTCTCGATGCGTTGTTGCTGGATATATTGGTAGACGGACATTCCCGTTTCGCTCTTGAACTTCTTTTCCAGCACGCGGCGGGAATAAGGGATAATCCGGATCAGGTCGTCGACGGAAAGAGGGTTGCAATAGTTTTCATCGATATAAGCCAAGACTTGTCCGATGTATTTGTCGGAGACGGCAAAACGTTCGGTCGAACCCCGGGAAACAATCCGGACCGGCTTAATGATCACGTCGGCGGGAGCCGTTATTTTCTTTTCGATAAACTGATGAAGCAATTTGCCGACTTCGTAGCCTCCGTTCTCCACATCCAACTCGATCGAGGAGAGGGCCGGGTCGGAGATATTACAAAGCAGGTTGTCATTATCGACTCCTAAGACGGCGATATCGCCGGGGATATCGATATTATACATCTTACAGACTTCGGTGATCTGCAACGCATAATAGTCGTCGCAGGCAAAAAGGGCGATCGGCTTGGGCAAGTCGAGCAGCCACCGGCTAACACGTTCCGCATCAAAGTTCCACTGCCCGTCGGACAATTGCCTGCCGTCGTCAAAGGTATAAACCGGATAGCCTTTCTCCGACACGGCGTCCCGGAATCCTTCGCCCCGTTCGCGCATCCAGACCGTATCGGTAAAACCATAATAGGCAAAGGCCTTATATCCTTTCCGGATGAAAAATTCGGCGGCCATGACGCCTGTCCCGTAATAATCGCCTGTCAGGTTCGATAGCCCGTGGCAACGTTCCTTGTAGTTCTGGACAATGATCGGGATATCGAGGCGGTTCAGGACATTCAGGTCCACATCGGTCAACTGGGCAATAATCGCATCGGCACCCCATTCTTCCGCCCAACGGACAACACCTTCATCCCCGTGAAGCTCACGGTAATACAACGGCATCCGGTAGAAGACCCAAGGGCCGGCTTCACGGGCATATCGGACGACGCCTTCGAGCAGGCTGCGCCCGTATCCGCTGGAGAAATCCGTCAGCAGGAGAATCTTAATCATGGAACATATTCATAATCTGTCCGCTAAGCTGCAAAAGGGAGATTTCGCATATCTTAGTGGAATATTCGGCGATAGACTGCCGCTCTTCGGCTTCCAACAGGCTATTCTGCGCCTCACGCAGTTCGATACCGGACAGATCGCCCAGTTTATAGCGGTCGATCGCAATGCGGTAGTTCTCCTGTGCAGCGACCAGGTTCTCTTTTTCCAGGCTCCACAGGTCGAGGTTATTCCGGTAAGCCATCCAGAAATTGCTCATATTAGCCCGGAGCGCCAGTTCCATTTCGCGGGTACGCAGTTCCTGGTTCTCGATCTGGATGCGGGCATTCCGTTGTTCGCGTTTCCGGTTGAAGCCGTCGAAGACGTTGATGCCGACAGTAACGCCATAGTTCAGCCCGAGACGGCGTTGCAGGTCGGTCGCGCCCACTTCGTACCAGTTCGCCGTATAGCCGTACCCGGCGTTCAGCTTGACATACGGATAGTTGCGGCTCCTGATCTTCTTATAATCCAACTCCGAAATAACCTGGTTCTTTTTTGCGATCAGCAGGGATGAATTGGAGGCAAGCGTGCTTTTCCAGAGTTCCACTTCGTCAAGGAGCGGATTCGGCGTAATGAGGGAGTCTTTGATCTGCACCTGTTCTTCCACATCGTCCAAAGCCATCAACTGGTTCAGGCGGATGCGGGATGTATGCACCTGTTCCAACTGGTTCAGGACGTTGGAACTGTCGGCATTGAAGTCGACCTGCGCCTGCTGGAGGTCCAGGCGGGACATCGAACCGATATAATAGCGCTCTTCGACAATACGCAGACGTTCGCGGGAAAGGTCGAGTGTGGAACGCAGGTTGCGCAGGCGGATCTTCTGGCGGATCAGGTTATAATATTCGCTCGACAGGTCGGCGACAAAGTCTTCGATCGTCATCCGGGTATTCAGCTCGCCCAGGTTCTTCAGTTCCTTCAGCCTGTCGTAAGTCGCCTGTATTCCTAACCCGTCGAAGACGGTCCAGTTCACATTCAGGCCGACATCGGCCGTCTCATTATTCACGCCGTTTATCTTCTCCGTCGTGCCGTCGGACAGTTTGTTGTTGTTATTATTGACCGAGCCGCTGAAACCGCCGCTCAGGTCGACTGTCGGCAGGTAACCGGCGTTGCCGGGAGTCGCATTGTTATCGCTCACCTGTTGTTCATTACGGATGATGCGGATCGAATAATTGCGTTCCAATCCGGTCTGGATGCAATCATCCAGGCTGAATATCCGTTGCGCACCGGCCGGAACGACCGCAAAAGCTATACATATTAATAAAAGAAGTCTCTTCATATCTCGCAAATAACTTTCAATTTTCAACTTTCAACTTTTTCTGTCTGTCCGTAGAAATAAAGCTGTACATCGCCGGAACGATAAACAACGTCAGGAAGGTGGAAACAATCATACCTCCCACAACGGCGATACCCATCGCAATACGCCCTTGCGCTCCCTCACCGGAAGCATAGACCAGCGGAACCAATCCGAGAATGGTCGAAATACTGGTCATCAGGATCGGGCGCAGACGTTGCGTGGAAGCCGAACGGATCGCTTCGGCCATGCTCAATCCGGCCTCTTGCCGCTGGTTGGCAAACTCGACGATCAGAATACCGTTTTTCGCCACCAGACCGATCAGCATGATGATACCGATCTGGCTGAATATATTCATGGTCACACCCGAATAGCTCATAAACATCAAAGCTCCCGCAATAGCCAGCGGAACGGTGAACATCACCACCAACGGGTCTTTGAAGCTCTCGAACTGGGCCGCCAACACCAGATAAATCATAAACAGCGCCAGGATCATGGCAAACATCAGGCTGGACGAACTTTCGCGGAACTCTTTCGACTCGCCGGAAAGCGCCGTACGGAAACTGTTGTCCAATGTCTCGGCTGCAATACGGTCCATCTCGTCCAGACCATCGCCAATCGTATATCCTTTATTCAACCCGCTCGACACGGTTGCCGCCACAAAACGGTTATAGCGGTACAACTGGGGCGGCGCCACATCTTCCTTCAAGGTGACCAGGTTATCCAACTGGATCATCTCGCCGGCATCACTGCGGACATAAATAGATTTCAGGTCCAGCGGCGTATTACGCTGCTGCCGGTTGATCTCACCCAATATCTGGTATTGTTTCCCATTCATATAGAAATAGCCCATACGCTGGCCGCTCAACGCATACTGCAAGGTCTGGGCAATCGTACGGGTGCTGACACCCAACGAAGAAGCCTTGTCACGGTTGATCTCGATGCGGGCTTCAGGTTTGGTAAACTTCAGGTTTACATCCGCCATCTGGAATACCGGGCTTTCACTTACTTTCTGCATAAAGGCTGGCAAATGTTCCTGCAGTTTTTCCAGGCTGGTCGCCTGCAAAACATACTGCACCGGCATTCCTCCGCGGCGGCCGCCGAAAGTAGACTGCTGCTGGACGAAAGCACGGGCTTCGGTCTTATCACGTACATTTTTGGACAGGACGTCGGCGATCTCCATCTGCGAGCGCTTGCGGTCTTTGATATCCGGAAGCAAAACAGAAATAAACCCATTCCCGCTATTGGCGCGAACCGTCAATGCCTTCCGTTCCGGCGCTAACGTGTCGGCCATGGCTGCTATCTGGTCCGTAAAGTCGCGGATAAATTCGAACGTCGCCCCTTCCTGGGCACGGATATTGATCGAGATGGAAGAACGGTCTTCCAACGGGGAAAGCTCGGAGCGGATCGTCCGCCAGAAATAACCGATAGAGCCAAACAGGATGACAATGATCGGTATGGCCCACAACTTATGGTTCAGGAAACCGTTCAACGCTTTCGCATAAACAGTATTCATCCCGTCGAAGAACGGTTCCGTCTTGGTATATAGCCAGCCTTTGTTTTCACGCTTCTTCAGCAACTTTGTCGCCAACATCGGAGTAAAGGTCAACGCCACAAAAGAGGAGATCGTCACCGATCCGGCGATCACAATACTGAACTCTTTAAACAAACGTCCCGTCATACCTTCCATAAAGACGATCGGGAGGAACACGGAAACCAGCGTTACAGTCGTCGACACAACAGCAAAGAAAATTTCCCTCGACCCTTCAATACCAGCCTCTTTCGGCTCCATCCCCTGCTCAATACGCACGTAGATATTCTCCGCCATCACAATCGCATCGTCCACAACCAGTCCGACCGAAAGCACCACCGCCAACATCGTCAACACATTGATGGAAAATCCGGAGACATACATCACGAAGAAAGCTCCCACTAAGGAAACCGGGATTACCACAACCGGAACCATCGTCACACGCCAGTCACGCAGGAACAGGAAGATAATCAGTACCACCAACAGGAAAGCGACATAGATCGTCTCTTCCACCTCTTTGATAGAGGCACGGATAAAACGGGTATTATCGTAGACCATTTCGACCGTCACATCGTCCGGCAGGTCTTTTTCGAGCTGTTCGATACGTTTGTAAGCTTCGTCGGCAATCTCGATCTGGTTGGCGCCGGGCTGCGGGATGATGACGTCGATCACCATCGGCTCGCCGTTCTTACGCATCACGCTTCGCAAATCTTCCGGGCTCACCTCGGCACGCCCGACATCCTGGAAACGGATGATATTCTCACCGTCACGTTTGATAATCAAATCGTTAAATTCTTTTGCCGTATGCATCAATCCGAGCGTACGGATAGACAGGTCGATCGTATTCCCTTCGATACTGCCAGAAGGAAGCTCGACATTCTCCGCATCCACCGCATTTTTGACATCCAAGGGGGTCACACTGTAACCGGCCATCTTGATCGGGTCCAGCCACAGGCGCATGGAATAACGCTTCTGTCCCCAGATATCGACACCGCTCACATTGGGGATTGTCTGGAGCCGCTCCTTCACCGTCAATTCGGCAATCTCACTCAACTCCATCAACGACCGTTTACTGCTTCGGATACCGATCTGCATGATCGGCGTCGCATCCGCATCCGCCTTCGACACCGTTGGCGGGTCACAGTCGCGAGGCAGGTAACGCTGGGCGCGGGACACTTTATCACGCACGTCATTCGCCGCCGTTTCCAAGTCGACAGACAATTCAAACTCTACCGTAATACGGCTACTACCCTGGCTACTGACGCTACTGAGCGAACGGATGCCCGGGATACCGTTAATGTTCTGTTCCAACGGCTCCGTGATCTGGTTCATGATTACCTCCGCATTCGCACCCGGATAGGATACGTTTACCGAAATAATCGGGTTATCCACACTCGGGAACTCACGAACACCCAAGAACTTATAACCGATCATCCCGAACAACAGGAGAATCAGCATCATCACGGTCGAGAGTACCGGCCTTTTTATGCTTATTTCAGAAATATTCGCCATGCTACTTCGTTACTTCAGGTTATCAATCGCCACTTTCATTCCCGTACGAAGCTGCATCACCCCGGAAGTGATCACCGTATCGCCCACGCTCAAGCCTTTCAATACCTGAACCTGGCTTTCCGTACGGAGCCCTAAGATGATCTCGGCAGGTTCCGCCACGCCGCTCTTATACACATAGACAATATTCTTTCCCATTTCGGGGATCAGCGCCTCACTGGGGATCGCTAACGCGTCCTTTATCTCGCGGCGGGTGATCTCGACGGAGGTATAACGCCCCGGTGCAATCGATTCATCCTTGTTCGGATAAGTCGCACGTACCCTCAACGAACGGGTCGCTTCGTCGATCTTGCTTTCCACCGCATAGACGGTCGCCTTATAATCCTGCATCATTCCGACAGACGAGTTCATCCGGAAAACGATCGATGTGCCGTCTTTTACATCCGTTGCATAACGTTCGGGGATCGAAAATTCTATTTTCAGGGGAGATATTTTAGTCAATTTGGAGATAACCGTCGAAGGGGAAGCATAAGCTCCTTCGCTGACATTACGAAGACCGATAATCCCGTCGAACGGCGCCCGCAATTCTGTCTGGGCGATATTGGCCTTAACCAGCTCGATGTCCGCCATCAGTTTCTCATATTCGGTTGCCACCTGTTCGTAGGCTTCCTGGCTGACGGCATCTTTTTCCAACAGCGTATGCTGGCGATAGACACGGTCTTTAGCCAACGGGATCTGGGCTTCGAGTTTTTTCAACTCGGCCTGCAACGGTTTGTCATTGATTTTAGCAAGAAGATCACCCTCTTTCACATGCGTACCTTCCGTAAAGTAGATTGCCACAATCTTCCCGGACGACTCGAACGAAAGGTCAACCTCTTCATCGGGAATCGTACTTCCCGTCACGATGGCCTTATCAGTAAGAGACTGATATTTCAGCACTTCCGCGTTAATATTTAAAACTTGTTTCCGAATCTGGCTACCCGCCGGCGGAACCACTTCGGTTGCATCCTTGGATGCTTTCATCCTGCTTTTAATCTGCGGGTAAGCGATCATTCCGGCAATCATCAAAAAGATTACAGCAGTAACGCTCCATTTCACTCTTTTCGTCATATTCTTCCTGGTATTCTATTAAAAACACTATCGACTTGTAAATATACATAAGTACACGGGAATATAGACGAAACGGGAATGAAAAGGTTTAATAAAAAAACAAATTTTATTTTCAAAAAAAAGGCCGGGACGAATTATCTCAATCCATCCCGGCCTGTCTACTTCATATTTTGAAGTGTGTCTATATTTGGTTTCAGTCTATTACAACTATCAATAACCAGGGTTCTGCTGATCCTTGATCTGTGGATTAGCATCGATCTCTGCTTGCGGAATAGGCCATACAAAACGGTAATTACCGGCTTCTTTTACCATATTCTCTCCATTTTCAGCACCCGGCAAAACAATGAAACTTGAATTTTGGGCAGGTGTCCGGCGCATTTCGACATTCCAACGTTTCAGGTCCATCATACGATAGCCTTCACAGAAAAGTTCTTTCCAGCGTTCCGTACGGATTTCAGACATCAGGGCATCACCACTATATTCTTCTGCGCTCCAATTAGCGATACGGGCTGTTCTCAATGCATTCAGCATAGCAGAGGCCTCTCTGCTGTTCCCGTTTTGTGCATACGCTTCGGCAGCAATCAGATACATTTCGGAAATACGGAATGCTTTCTGTTTATTATGATAATTACTTTTTCCGCTGTAAAGTTCAGGATTACCCGGATATTTCGTACAAATGAACAAGTCCACATAACCGATACCGGAGCTGACAGTTCTTTTAGTGAAGTAGGCTCCGAAACGGATATCATTCTCCTGGTCGAAAGCATTTATGATACCACTTTCCGGCACATAATCCGGTTTGCATGTATTGTCTTCGTCACCGACTTCAACAAACAAATAAGACCCCGGGCTGCTTGTAGCGGGACGTTCCGTCATGGATTGGGAAATTTGCCAGATAGCTTCGTCTCCATTATCATTCAACCACATATCGGCATATTTCTTTGCATCCGTGATCAATGGATATTTATTACTGTTTATTAAGTCGGTCGAGGCTGAAATAGCTGTATTCCAATCGTGCATTTGCAAAGCGACTCTTGCTTTAAATGCCTTAACTCCGTCTTGAGTCAGATATGCAGAACGAGGTTCTCCTTCTACGGTGATTCGTTTGGTTGCTTCACCCAGATCGCTGACAATTTGCTTGTAGACTTCTTCCATGGAAGCACGTCCCGGATACGTTCCGGCATCGGCCGACGGAGCATATTTCAGCACAATGGGGACTCCCATATCCGAAGATGCTGAACTTGGCTCATAATCTTTACAATATCTTAATGTCAAATCAAAATAAGCCATTGCACGAGAGAGATAAGCTTCTCCCAGATAGATTTCCATTTGCGCTCTGTCACTGTCGGTTGCCCCATCCATCAGTTCGGGAACACGTTCAATCATCAGATTTGCATTAGCAATGATATAGTAATTATCATTCCAGCGGCCTGCCGTACCCGAAGCTTCTGTCTCCCAACGGTAATCACCCCCGTATGTATTGGTATACCCAATTACAGGGTTAAATCCGTCTGCAGCAATTTCCTGTCCCAAAAAGTCATAGAATGTATTACGAAAATCAGCATACAGATCATTTCTGAAAGCTTTACAGTCAGCCAGTGTCTGTAAAGATTCACTGGTCTCAATATTATCATATGGAAGCTTTTCCATATCGCAGGCTGTAAAACCTACGAGAATCGACATTGCGGATATTATTAATGTTCTTTTCATATTTCTTATGTTTTACAAATTAGAATGTTATTTCACCACCAAAAGAGAACTGACGAGTATTCGGATAGTTACCTAACTGCAAGTTAGAGTCAACTTCCGGATCATAACCTGTATATTTAGTGACTGTAAACAGATTTCTTGCTATTGCAAAAAGGCGTATATTGCTTAATATCTTTGTTTTGCTTACGATATTTTTAGGAATGGTATATCCTACGGATAGATTTTTCAGACGAAGGAACGAAGCATTTTCAATTAAATGAGAGTCAAACTGCAAGCTCGATTCCGGACGTGCTATATTTGTAATCTGCCCGGGTTCCGTCCACATATTCAACAATGCCGTTGACTGGTTCATGCTACCTGCAAAGTTCGGATTTTCAAAGAAGTAACGGTCGTTATTAATCGTGTACTTACCTAATACCCATGAGAAATCTGCCGACAAGCTGAAGTTTTTCCAGCTAAACTGCGTATTGAAACCACCGGACCAGGGTGCATAGCGCTGTTTTCCTGTAAATTGCGCATAGCTGTCAGAATATGTTTTTGTTTTATTGCCATCCAAATCATACCACATCTGATACCCGTCTTCCGGATCTACGCCAGCCCATTTTACATAATAAAGTTCGCCGTACGTACCGCCTTTCTGATATTTGATACCGGTGTTTGCAACTATATATTCATCGCGTCCGCCAAACAATTCTGTAATGGTATTCTTATTGTAGTTTACATTGGCCCCGACTGACCACTGGAGATCTTTGTTTGTGATCAGATCATATTTTACATCGATATCGATACCTCTGTTTCGCATACTTCCCACATTACCCCAACCGCTTCCGAAACCAGTCGTGTAAGAGTAAGGGATGGACATCAACATATTTGTCGTAAGTTTATTGTAAAATTCAACTTCAACAGATAATCTATTGAATAACCGGGTAGAAACGCCAACGTTAGTTGATTTCAGAACTTCCCACGTTAAATCGTCGTTTGACGGACGCGTAAGACCGAAAGAAGTTTCACCATTGTAAACGCCATTACCCACAAGGCCCAATGACAAATAGCTATCGATCCCGGAGTTACCCACAGTTCCGTAATTAACTTTCAATCGCAGGTCATCCAAGAAGCTGACATCTTTCAGGAATTCTTCATTTTTCAAATTCCACATACCGCCTAAAGCGAAAAATACGGCATAACGGTTATTACGACCGAATAATGAAGAACCGTCCGTACGGATAGAACCGTCAAAGAAATAACGTTCGTCATAGTCGTAATTTACATTTGCGAAAAATGAGTTATAGGTATCATCCCAGTTTGACATAGCTGTAGGCGCTTCGACTACAGGACCGGCAGTAATCAGCATTAAGCGAGGATCCGAATGTCCTTTTGTATTAGACGCAAATCCTTTTTGATGAGAAAGAATCGCTTCCTGACCGATCAACGTTGTAAAATGATGATCTTCGGCTACCTTAAATTTATATTCTACCGTATTTGTAAAAGTAAATTGTGAATAACGGGAGAATTGTTCTCTTACATTACCACTGTTGTTATTGCGGTCCGCCATTGGAAGCTCTTTACCCGTATAACGGAAGTCATAGGCATCGACTGCCTGAGCAGCACGTACGGTAAGTCCTTCTACCGGATTCAATTGAATGAAAGTGTTTCCGTTTAAGCTGACTTTTGTACGTTCGTCTATCTGGTTTTCCAATAAATACAAAGGATTATACAAACCTCCTTTCGGAATATAGTTCAAGCGCTTGCCATACGAAATAGAGCCATCAGGATTATCTATAATTTCGTAGGGAGACATATCCGGGCGTGCCCATTTTGCAAAGTTGACAGGATTATACCAACTGTTGGTAGTGGAAGCCGTATTCTGGTAATCCTGATAAGAGAGTCCGACATTTGCACCGACTTTCAACCATTCATTCAGCTTAGTGTCAATATTGGTACGAAACGATTCGCGTTTTGTACCGGAACGAGGCATGACACCATCCTGATCCAAATGACTGGCTGAGATATAGTAATTCGTTGTATTTGTAACCCCGGAAATAGATAAATCTATCTGATAAGTGGGAGCGTTATTATTTGCCACATAGTCCAACCAATCCGTATCGATACCATGCTTTAATGTATATTCTTTATCAGCCTGGAAAGTTGCATTGTTTTTCAATGACGGATCTATAATTTCCTGGAAATTCAGATATTGTTCGGCATTCATAGGGCTCAGCTTGTTTTGCGCCAATTGAGAAAAACCATATTGCCCTTTGAGAGTAACAGTCGGTTTGCTGCCACGTCCCCTTTTAGTCGTGATATAAACAACTCCGTTTGCTGCACGTGAACCGTAAATAGCAGTTGAAGAAGCATCTTTTAATACGGAAATACTTTCTACGTCGCTTGAGTTTAATGTATTAAAGACATCAGAACTAACCGGCGAACCATCCAAAATAAACAACGGGGTATTTGAAGCGTTAATAGAGTTAACACCTCTTAAACGCATTGAGACACCGGCACTCGGTTCTCCAGAAGATGTAAATACCTGCAAACCGGATACCTGTCCTTGCAAAGCATCTGCGACATTAGCGCTGGGTCGATTGGCTATCTTTTCGTTCGTAACCAATGCTACAGAACCAACAATAGAACCAGCTTTTTTAGCAGTACCATAGCCCACTACGACCACTTCATCAAGTAATTTTGAATCAGGCTTCATTACCACTTTCAAATTGGGTTGAGCTGCAATCTCTACAGGCTCCATCCCCATAAAAGAAATAACAAGTGTCTTTTTTGAACTTGGGACATCAATCTCAAAAACTCCGTTAAAGTCCGTTACAACCCCAGTTGTCGTACCTTTAATAATAACAGACGCTCCAATAACTGGTTCTCCGTCATCCTCGGAGGTTACAACACCTCTAACTTTCATCGTTTGAGCAACGACCATGCTTATACTTACCAGAAAGAAAAGCAAGACATAAATTAACTTTTTTACCATAATCGTACACACTTTTGTTAAATTAATTATAAATACACCATTTTTTTAGCTTAGTCTTAGCAGAACTGCGTTAGATTGTGATAATAAATCCTTGCTTTTAGAGGAAAAAACAGCTTATTTATGTGATATCAGGTATCTTATTGATGAATAGTTATAGAATACAAATACTGCTATTTTCATATCACTATGAATATTATAACATCATTATTAATACATAATAATAGTATTATGCATATTTATTAGACATAAAGTCGATTCTCTCTTTATTTACGCAAGAAATTTCATTAGAAACATAAATACCTATTAATCAGGATATTTTGTAATATCATTGATCTGACCTCATAATATACGACACACAAAGTAGTTTTTTATCGAAAATTTGTTTTATATTCCATATTTTTCCATTATTTTTGCACCGATAAGTTCTTGAAATGTATTAATAATAACGCAGTTCTGCTAAGACCATGTTAAATAACATAGGTCATTTAACCTTGAAACCTGCCAGATCAAAGCCTCATGTTGTCATTCAATTTAATTCAAATCTCATGTAAAGAAATTGACAATAACCCCCTTTTTCCCATTTTTTCTATTTCAACCAAAATCTTGAACCATTTTGAAGTGTCTCTTTTCTCGTTTTTAGCCTTTCCAACTGACACCGGACGGAACGAGCTGCCGAGCCCGTCCCGAAAAACGTGCAATTTGATTGCCGGAAAGCGTAAACGCTGGCAAAGTGATAAACCTTAACTCCCGGAGAATCGAATATTTGAAAATAAAACGGACGGCGTCTCAAATATCCCAAGGAAATTTGAGCGGCTTTTGGGCATGAGGACGGTCGTTCTTCAAAAGAAGACGGTCGTAATCGCCATTGCGACCGTCCTCATGGGTGATACACTCGGCACCTCGCGAAGATTAGAACGGTCGCAATGGCAAAGAGGACGGTCGCAATGGCGAAAAACTCCCGAAAAAGAGGGAAAATCCTATTTTTGACGTAAAAAAAGAGGATTAACATTTGTTTAGTTTCAGATGTCTTTTGGGGACGGAAAATCTATTTTTTACAATAAGCCCCCCTAATTTATCGGCAAGTTTGCTCACAATCTCTCTGCCGTTGCCGCGTCTATTTTCCGGTCCAACACGTAAATCCGGTAAGACAGGCTTAACTCCTTACCCGGTTCCAACGTAAAAGCTTGCTGCTTTGTCGGAGAGAAATTCCACATCACATCGCCGGCGGGTTTATTGACAGTCTTGTCCCAGACACGCAAAGGCTCCGGATAGTTCAGATTGGAAGGATTGGCAACAATCAGGATACAGGCATCTTCGTTTCCGGCTTTCCCTTGAAAATAGCACCAACGAGCTCTCGAGCCATCCGCCTGATCGCGGGTAAGCCCTTCGGATGTAAGCATTTCAGCGGTCTGGTCATTCCAGTCTTCGCGCGTACGTATACATATACCACCATACCGGTAAGCTTCCATTGTAATCGGGCTGGAGCCGGCACAACGCAATGTTGTGTGGTAATCGATATAATAGCCCGGCAAGTCCGTTTTGCCGATACTGACTTCCAGTTTCTCATTCATCGCCACCTTTTCTGCGGGAGAATCCGGATAAACAACATGATCCAACGTCGCCGCAAAGCCGGTATCGGAAACACGGTCGAAATTACGGAAACGGACAGTTCCTTGCTTTTTGTTGAGATTCCAAAAATCGATTTCATTGCCTTCAAACGTCGTTTTCGTCCAGGCATACCACAACCCGAAATGATGGTAGTGGTCGGAAGGCGAACAATTGGTCAGCACTTCACCCTTCAACGTCTTCAACGGATGGATAAAACCACTGCGCTTATAAACCGTATCCACTCCGGAAGCCGGATAAACCATCGCATAATTATAGGAGAACAAAGGCTTGCCATCCATACTATAGGTTAAAGATTTGCCGGTATCCTCCACCGAAAGAGACGCCTGTTGACAACCGGCAAACAAGAAAGAAATAAAAACACAAACAAAAAATGGTACAACTTTCATAATGATATTCTTTTTATAATGCTTCGCTATCATCCGGCATACGCAAGGGCAGGGTGAACCAGAAAACAGAACCTTTCCCCGGCTCCGACTCCACTCCTATCTGACCACCCATGTGATCTACAAAACCTTTGCAGAGCGCCAATCCCAATCCGACGCCCTTTGATTTGTTAGCGACAGCCTGGATAAAACGGGCAAAGATCTTCCCCTGTATTTCATGCGGGATACCTTCACCGGTATCGGATACAAAGAAACGAATCTGTTCCGACCCGGACAAGGAACATCCGACCCGTATTTCTCCTTCCGATGTATGTTTAACAGCATTCGACAAAAGATTGGAGAGTATTTGCGTCAACCGGTTGCGATCTGTAAACATATGAAGATCAGGAATAGGCTCCATGACCAGCTTCACCGACGGAGCGACCTGCAATGCGTAAACCTTGCACAATCCATCGACCAGGTCGGGCACATAAACCTTCGAATAAGAAAACGAGATTGTATCCGACTCGATTCTGGAAATATCCACCACGTCATTCAACAGATCCAGCAATAATACATTATTATTTCGAATTATACTAATATATTGTTCGCAAACTTCCGGGTCCGTCTCATCGGCCAACAACTGCGAGAAACCGGCGATGGCATTAAGCGGTGTCCGGATTTCATGATTCATATTGGCAAGAAAGGCTGATTTCAACTGCTTGGAACGTTCCGCCTTATCACGGGCCTCCGCCAGCTTTTTACGCATCCGGCGATTGACCTGTATCATCACGAACAACAGAAGGCAGCAGAACAGCAGGCAGGAAATAAACAAATACAGGAAATCCGATTTCAAATGCAGCTGTTCGTTTTCCTCCGCCATTTGCCGGGCTTCATTCTCAGCCCGGAGGCGGTCGATCTGCCGGACATAAAAAACCTCTTCGAGCGAATCCCGTGTGTCGGCCAGATGAAGGTATGAATCGAACGCTCCTTTATAGTCGCCCGATTCTTCTTTCCTTACGGCTTCATCATAAAGTTTCCGGAGCTGTTCCGCGGTGGAGTCAGGCAAAGCCCTTGTCCCCTCTAACTCGGCAGAGACAAGAGAGAACGGAAAAACCGAAAGAACTATACATAATATGAATATATACCGTTTCATCTTTCTATATATGTTTAAGAGGCATCACAAATTCTATCCGGCATCCCGACTCCGTCCGGACCGGCATGGACATCCGTCCGCCCATTTTCATAATAAGTCCTCTGCTGATCACCATACCCAATTGTATATTCTCTAACTTGCTGGCCGTTTGCGCCAATCGATCGAACATAAACTGGCAAGCCTCTTCCGAAAAGACGATGCCCTTGCAGCTAACAAAGAAAACAACTTCTTCGCCTTCCGCCTGATATCCAAAAGAGACTTCCCCTGACTTGGCATGCAGAAATGCACAATGAAGTATATTCTCCAAAACCTGGGCAAGCCGTATCGGATCGGTCGTCATCCGCATCTCTTTTACCGGAAGCAGTCTCAAATGAACCTCCTCGGTAGCAAACGATTGCATCTTCATATAGACTTCACGTACCAGCCGGGCCAGGTTTACATCTTCATAATGAAATTGCATCCGGTCCGACTCAATCTTCGAAACATCCAAAATATCGAAAATAACACGTTGTGCCAGTTCGTTGCGCGAACAAAGCGAAACAGCATATTCCTGTCTTTTCTCCATCTCCGTCTCACGGATCAGAGACTCGGAAAAAACAGATGTTTCTTGCAGGAAATCATTTACCACGCGGGTCATATTACTCAGAAAAACAGAAGTATTCTCATCTGCCTCCACCGCCTCTTCCACCGCTACAGCCAACAGGCATTTAATCCGGTAAAAACGGTAACACAAATAACAGAGCAACAAGAGAGCCAATGCAAGGGAGAAAGCCAGTATTAACTGGAAATGAATGACTAACGATTGTTTTTTTCTTTCTGTTTCGAGCTGATTGATATGGAAGAAGGAACGAAGTTGATGAGATTGGCAGTCAAACCGGGCACAGCTAAGGGAATCGGCAATTTGCACACAATGGCGAAGTTCTTCGGTTGCCTGTTTATAATCACCTTTCTTAGCGGCTATAACCGCTCTTCTACGGTAGACATCCGGATTCTCACCCGAGTGGCGGAGTTGCAAATAGTAGGCTGCCGTGTCCAGGCACGCCGTCGCCTGATCATAATCCCCTACCGCCAGATAATAGTCCGACCAGGTAAAATAGAGGCCATCCTTATAAGTATCATAAATATCGCTTTGCTTATATTTGTCGGCTTTCTTCAGGCAGGAACAGGCCTCCGCCGGATGGTTGCAGTAAAGCTCGTAATCCGCTTCATTGCAATAGACCCAAATCCAGTAATAGGAGAAATAATCTTTCGGTTTGTCGGGATTAAGCAAATGGAAATCGATCAGTTCCCGGCGTACGGAGTCGACATAAACGATCACCCGCTCTTCCCGGTTCAACTGCCGGCTGGATTCCGCTAAAATAAAATAGAATTCCATCCGGTTCATGTGTTTGTCTTTCATGCCATCCAGCAACCGAACGCCCCGTTCGGCCCATTCCAAAGCGTCATTACACCGTCCCGAGATATAACAAGCATAAGCAATTACATAGCAAGCCTCGGCTACATCGCCCGCACTCCCGATTGCTTTCGCTTCCTTATACATCTCCCGTCCTTTCTGAAGGGCCAGCTCAAATTCGCCACGGTCCGTATATAAGGTGATAATCATAGCCTGAGTTTCGAACAGATAATCCAGCATCTGTTCACGACGGAAAAAACTGATAGCAGGCACCGACACCTTCTCGGCCTGTTCCCAATCGACAGCATTATAATAATGGCGGATTTGATTCCGGTAGGCATAAGCTTTAAAATTCCGGTTTTCCGGACCTTCCGACTCGTTTAGGAGAGAGTCGAGATACAATAGTTCTTCAGGCGTATCATCAGCCCGTTCGCAGCAATCTTTCAGATATTGTAACCGAATAGAATCGGCAGGAAAGGAGTTCACAGCATTACCTCTTTCCTGACACCAGATCATACCAGTCGCATATACGAATAATAGTCCGGAAAATATACATCTCCTCAGGACGTTCATTACCACGATTTAATTGTTATTCTATTCTACCCTATACAAAAAGTTATATATTCTGATCAGAAGGTTGTATATCCTGACCATTTTGCAAATATACAACAATGTAGCAAAGCTGCAATAGTATTGTAGAAAAAATTAACTTTCCCTCTCAAAAAAACACTTGGAAAATCAACCATCCAATTGCCGAAATATTTCTTTAATCGTTTGCGTGATATGTGGATTTAGCCTACCTTTGCACGATAATAACCATAGATTGGAAGAAATTTCTAAATACAATTAAATAACTTAAATTATTATCTTATGTGGTTACTTAATTCTTCTATCGGGAAGAAGCTGATAATGAGCATATCAGGTCTTTTCCTAATTCTGTTTCTATTGTTCCACTTGTGTATGAACATAGCAGCGGTATTTTCTGGTGAAGCGTATAATGTTATTTGCGGTTTGCTGGGATCTAACTGGTATGCTCTGGTTGGTACATTAGTGTTGGCTGCTGGTGTGGTAGTACACTTTGTGTATGCTATCATTTTGACCCTGCAGAATCGTAAAGCACGTGGTAATGACCGTTATGCTATCAACGCCCGTCCGAAAGGCGTTGAATGGGCTTCTCAAAACATGTTTGTTTTGGGTCTGATTGTTATCCTGTTCATGATTTTGCACTTTTCACAGTTCTGGTACAACATGATGTTCGCCGAACTGGCAGGTATTCATGGAGACATTCATCCGCAGGATGGTGCCGCTTTCATCAACTTCTATTTCCAGGGCAATGTTGTAAACACAGTGCTGTATCTGGTATGGTTCGTCGCATTGTGGTTCCACCTGACTCATGGTTTCTGGTCCGCTATTCACACTATCGGTTGGAACAATACAATCTGGTTAAACCGTTGGGAATGCATTTCTAAGTGGGTAGCTACTATCATTTGTGGCTTGTTCGCTGTTATTACAATTATTTTCTTCCTGAATGGTGTAGGTGCTTAATTTAGGTTTAAATCTTCAATTGAAAATAAATCATTATGACTCAAATAGATTCTAAAATTCCTCAAGGCCCGTTGGCTGAGAAGTGGAAAAATTATAAAGATCACCAGAAACTGGTGAACCCCGCTAACAAGCGTCGTCTGGATGTAATCGTTGTAGGTACAGG